>ERZ827108.28-NODE-28-length-227017-cov-8.270314_pt1 | contig 227017 bp, 197 predicted proteins | sample MGYA00519921_ERZ827108 | MGnify/ENA primary metagenome ERZ827108 (study PRJEB31778, sample SAMEA3449258) | human gut metagenome | biome: human gut; feature: human-associated habitat; material: faeces | place: United Kingdom | collected 2010/2012 ... | reverse complement strand
GTGGAGTCAGTATCCTATTTTCATTATAGGCTGAGATAAGCTTTCATGATTCGTTGACAATATAATATACTTACCCAGGCAACTGGGAGGATGCGTTGCCACTCCGTTTCTGAGTCTTGCAGAAAGGAGTGGGGCTTATGAGTACATATGAAGAATTTATGATTATCCTGAACACAGGACTCCTAATCGTAGCTATTCTGAATCTGAAAAATAAGAAATAGCATCCCCGCTCTGGTAAAGTAGGATGCTATTTCTTTATTAAGCTTATTACACCAGAAACGGATAGGTTTCAGCTATCGTTCCAGTTGTCTTGTTGAGTATATTATAAGTCAGACAGATTTATTTGTCAATTTTTTTATATGCCAGAGTGGGAGGTGCTTTAATGGATACATATGAAGAATTACAAGATGCAGCCTGCAAAGACGGTATAGATGTTATTGATTATCCTTTTAAGAGTAAACAAATAAAAGGATTATATTGCAATGGCACTATCGCTATCAGCAAGAGTTTAACAACACAGGCTGAAAAATCCTGTATATTAGCCGAGGAACTTGGTCATCACTACACATCTTACGGTGATATCCTGGAACAGACCGAGATCATGAATCGCAAACAGGAATATCGTGCCAGATTGTATGGTTATAACCTGAAGATCGGATTAACCGGTCTGATCCGTGCCTGCGAATCCGGATGCAAGAATTTGTATGAGATGGCTGACTATCTGGATGCTACCGAAGAATATCTAAAAGAAGCCATCCAGTGCTACAGATCTAAATACGGCGTATGCACCGCCATTGATAACTATGTAATTTATTTTGAACCTTTTGCTGTTATGCGAATGATTTCTGTTGATTAATTCGCTTCGGCGTTTTAATAAATTACTTTCAAGGAGGAATTCAAATGAAGAAGGGAAAGAAACTACTATCTCTGTTGCTCGCTATGGTTATGGTACTGTCACTCTTTACATTGCCAGTCCAGGCAGCAGCTACAAAGAAAGTCACTAATCAGACAAAATCGGTTGTCATGGTTGTAAAACAGCAGTCAACCATCAAACCACCGATCAAAATGACCTACCGGAGCAGTAATCCAAAAGTAGTCGCCGTAAATTCAAAAGGCGTTATGGTCGCCAAGACAAAGGGATCTGCTATTGTTACCGGAAGCTATAAATCTGTAAAGTGGACTTATAGAATTAAAGTTGAGGCTCCACGTTTAAATGCAAGTTCTCTTAGATTGAATCCACGAGCTTCTGCCCAGTTAAAAGTAACCGGAACAATGCGACACGTTTCCTGGTCCTCCAGTGCTCCGCGTATCGCTACAGTTAACAGCAAAGGAAAAATTACCGCTGTACGTTCCGGCTCCGCAGTTATTACTGCAAAAATCAATGGTGTCAGGTATTCATGTAAAGTTACTGTAAGTGTTCCAAAAACTAATTACGTCTGGATATGCAGCACTGGAAAGAAATATCATAAGTACTCCACCTGCAGTAATATGAATCGACCATATAAAGTAACCATCAGCAAAGCTAAGTCGCTCGGATATGACGCATGCAAGAAATGCTATAGATAAACAGATATAGAAAAAAACCGGCTCCCGCGTCAACAGGAACCGGTCAGATCTCCGAAGAGATACTCAATTCGCAAACATATTGTATCATCTTCGGAGCAGACGCACAAGCAGAACATTTGTGTGCCTGCTATTTTTGTACCCAATTTTAGGAAAGGAAGATGATATTATGGCAAAAAGAAAGAAATATCCTAAATTGCCAAATAGCTTCGGAAGCATCCGGTATCTTGGCAAGGGGCGACGGAACTGCTACGCAGTGCACCCACCAGCTACTATTAATAAAACTGGAAAACCAGTCCGTCCGCCGGCGATCTGTTATGTGGATGATTATTTGAAGGGGTTCACTGTCCTGACAGCCTATAAAGCCGGGACATACCAGCCAGGTATGGAAGAAAGTCTCGAAAGTACCCCTGTATCATATGCTGATACCCTTATAAGCCGTATCATTGCCGACTACAATATGATCAAAGGCGTGGAAGAAAAACATCCAGAGACTAAGAAATTGACTTTTTCAGAAGTGTACAAACAGTTTATGGAATGGAAATTCCCAGAGGGGACAGAATTATCACCTGGTTCCAAACTGGTCTACCAGTCAGCATATAAAAACGCTGCGTCTATTCACGATTGTATTTTTGAAGATCTGAAAGCCCCAGATCTGCAAAAGGTAATTGATGATTGTACCCTTAAAAGTTCAAGCCTTTCCTTATTGCAGACACTCTTTAAGCAAATGTACAAGTATGCTATTTACGCAGAAATTGTCACAGAAAATAAAGCGTTATATGTAACCGTAAATTCAAAGGATGATATTGAACATGGAACACCTTTTTCTGATCAGGAACTGCAGATCCTGTGGCGCAACACGGATAATCCGGAAGTGCAGCTTATTCTCATCATGTGTTATTCGGGCTGGCGAATTGGTGAGGTCCTCAAATTAACTACTAACCTTGAAGAACGTTATTTTCAGGGCGGTATCAAGACAAAGGCTGGAAAAAACCGGATTGTCCCTATTCATCCGGCAATACATGATTTTGTCAGGCAGAAAGTTCTGACGCAGGATGGAAAACTCTGTACATATACGCAGACACATTACAGACGTGCATATTTTTATCCCACTCTGGAACGACTGGGGATTGCCGGAGATCCGAAGCACACGCCCCATGACTGTAGACACACTTTTTCTGCTTTATGCGAAAAATATGGCGTTTGTGAAAATGATCGTAAACGAATGCTTGGACATTCATTTGGAAACGATATCACAAACGCCGTGTATGGACACAGAACTCTTGATGAACTCCGTACAGAAATTGAAAAGATACAGATTCCGGTTTGTGACTAACTGTGACTAACCGTTCCCGTTTATTCTGTTCTTGTTCGTTCTGAATCGTTTTATCAGAATCCTGCAAACTATTGATTTTACTGGACTTTCCGCATTTTACAAGGCTTTTCTACCTCTCGCTTATTTTATCTTATACTTAATATACTTTATTTTCCACTCAATGTTTTTTTCTGTAATACAGAATGCCGACGGTCCCACCTGCTGCCAGGATCAAAAGTGCCCAGAATACCCAGAGCGCCGTGTCATCTCCTGTTTTTACAGTTTTCACATTTGAAGAGCTGCTTTTTACAGAAGGATTATTTCCGGAAGAAGACGATGCTGCTGTGGATGTTACAGATGGCGATGGTGTAACAGATATCACCGGTGTGGGAGTGATCTTTTGGATCTCTTCTCCCTTTGTCTTTGTGTGGATGTCGTAGAGGATCTCCCCATTTTCTTCCATTGGGACACAGACAAGAAACGGCGCGATCACCCCGTAGGTTTTTTGCCCGTTCTTCTGGCGGATGAGGTAAATTCCTTCATTGAGATCTTCAAAAACAAGTTTTCCATCTGCGTCTGTCATCCTTGTTTCTGCCGAAAGTTTCTTCGCTGTCACCCAGGAAGAAAGTTTTTCTGCCGCTTCTTTGTAATCTGTGGATCTTGACAGATTCCAGGGAGTTACCTTACAGCCTTCAAACGCCTCTGTCAGATGCCAGCCATTCTCCTTCTGCTCTGCCACATAAAAACATTCCAGTGCAGTGCCTTCCCGATCTGTCCCGATCTCATTCAGCTGAACCGTGATGCTTCCCTTTCTCTCTGCCGCATCCACAGAAACAGCCGGAAGAACTACAAATATCAGGATCACAGCAAGGAGAAAAACGCCTGCTGTCTTTTTATTTTTTCTTTTCAACCTTTTTCCTCCTTCCTTTTTGATGGCTTAAGGAGCCAGAATCCTACTGCTCCCAGAAACAGTATGGAAAGTACAAAAACTCTTTTGCCCCAGATCAGAAATCCGGATTCTTTTGCCTGTTCTGCACGTTTCTGTGCTTCCCGGTATGGAATCCTCTTTCCTCTTACAAGAAGTCTGTGTGAGTTGATCCCATAGGGAGTACAGGTCACCAGTGTCACCTGATCCTTTCCCTCTTCGATCCGCAGAAGATCTGTGCGGTCCGGTGTCACGGTAACGATCTGGTCCACCTGATACGCCAGCTTTTCTCCCAGAACATTCAGGAAAAAAAGATCTCCCGTCTTCATCTGATCCAGATCTGTAAAAAACATCCTGGTCGCGATTCCTGTATGTGCCGCGATCACAGCATGTGTCCCCGCTCCCCCGACAGGAAGTGAAGAACCAAACAGATGTCCCGCCCCCTGTTCCAGAACATGCTCCGAAGTTCCATGAAAAACCGGCAGAAAGACCTCGATCGACGGAATTTCCAGATAACACAGGATCCCGTCTCCGGAGACATCCAGAAGTTTCTGATATTCTCTGTATGCAGAAGTTTCTTCTGCGCCACCTCCAAAACTGTCACCCGGAAGTACTCTGCCTGCGCGAAGTTTTGAATTATAGTTTCTGGCTTCGCCCAGAAGTTTTTGTTTCCCGGTGTCCGACAGTTTCTTTGCCTTTTTTTCATATTCATAGATGACTTTGCTCTGGTTTCTCTGATTTACCCACTGACTGACAAACGGATAGTTCAAAAATCCCATCCCCACCAGAAGAAACAGGAAAAAAATCAGTCTCTGTCTTTTCACATCTTCCTCCTTCTGTACAGAAACAGCCCTGTCAGAAAGGCCATCAGAAATGCCATGCCGATCAGGATCGAAAGCACATACTGCCGCATCCACGGACTTGCCGTCTGCTTTTTCCTGGCTGCTTTCTGCGGATTCTTCTGTTCTGTGACACGATGTCCTCTTACCAGGAGCCGATGGCTGTTGATGCCATAGGGTGTACAGGTTACCAGCGTTACCAGATCTTTTTCCGGAATGATCCGAAGAAGTGACGTATCCTCAGGCCTGACGACCCGGATCTGATCCACCTCATAGGCAAGATGCCGGTCCAGAACCTGTATATAAAAAAGATCTCCTTTTTTCAGAAGAACCAGATCTGTAAACAGTTTCTTGTCAGAAAGCCCTGTATGGGCAGAAAGGACACAGTGCGTATCCTTTCCCCCTACAGGCAGAGAAGTGTTCTCAAGATGCCCAACACCCTTTCGCAGCACCTCCTGTGAAGTGCCGTGGTACACGGGCAAAAATACATTGATCTCCGGGATCTCTATATACCCCATGATCCCGTCACTTTCCGGATCCAGAAGATGTTCATACTGCTTTTCTTCTGTTCCATCCACAGCAAGATCCGGGTCAAAAGGATCTGTCAGAACGGCTTCTCTGTTTTTCAGTTTTACATTATATTCTTCTGCTTCTTTCAGCATTTGATGGATCTGTGTTGTATCCATTTTGTCGGTTTCTTTCTGATATTCGTAGATGACTTCCTCCTGCCTGTGCTCATAAAGAGAATTGCTGACAAAAGGATATGCCATCAGAAGTATCCCTGTTCCGATCAGAAATCCTGGGACCAGAAGCGGGCGTTTTTTCCTAGTCTTCATTTATTTTGCACGGTTTTTGCGGATGGTCAGAGAATAGTAGCCACATCCTGCTGCCACGGCAAACGCACCTGCCAGAACGAAGAACCAGATACCGCTGCCGCCGGTAGATGGAAGTTCGAAGCCTTTGATATTGTTGATCGTTACTTTGAAGATACCGTCTGTGTTGCCATCCTGGCTGATTGTTCCAATATACTGATTGTTATTCTCTTCTTTTCCATCCAATACATAGGTATTGTTTCCTGTTTTTGCTGTAATCTTAATCTTAACCGGTGCCTTGAGGAGATTATAGCCTGAAACGGTACTAAGCTCTTCAAGGAAATATGTTCCTTCTTCAAGACCTTTGATATTCAGTGCACCGCCTGCTGCCGGATGTATTTTTGTATTGTTTTCTGCACTGGTTTCTGTTTTGGAAGTTACATGGTAAACACCATCACTTACTTTTTTCATCTCATAATAGGTTCTGCCTGTTGTTTCTGCCTTTCCGTCCTTTGTGGAATAAAGAACGAACGTGATCGCGTTTTTATTGGAATCTGTTACCGCTGCTGCACTTCCTGCCAGTTGTTTATCTGCTTTGATTCCAAATGTATACTCTGTAACTTTATCCCAATCCGTTTCCATGTCTGCACTGCTGCCGATCTTATACTGGAGTTTTACTTCATTCGGGTTTCCTGCCGGTCCGCTGATCTGAGTATCTTGTCCGATCTTTGCATTTTCATTTACTACTGCCGTGTAATAGAAATAGATTTCCTTTGTTGTTTCTTCTGCATTAGCTGCTGCCCAGTTACTGATCCTTTCAAGTCCTTTTTCTGTCAGGGTAACAGTAATTGTTTTGCCACCTGCATATTCCGGTTCTGTTCCGGTATAATTTTCGACTTTTGTAGTATAATACTGTACCTCATCGGTGTTCTCCAGTGAATAATTATTATTTGTTGTACGTACAATTACATTTTTTAACTGAATTCCATCTTCCTCTGTTTCCGGTGTCAGACCTTTGCTCAGGTTATCCACAAGAATATATTTTTTGAACTGTTCCTTATTTCCATTGGCTACGGTTGGAATATTCGGAACTGTTCCTTTCAGACGGAAATGAACAGTGTCTCCAATGGAAGTAATGTCTGTATCGTCTACACTTTCACTTCCATCTGTCTTATCTTCGTTTGCTGTCACAATCTTCTTTTCTGTTTCCGGTTCGTCGGTGCTGTTTTTGACCTCTGCTGTTACATTTTTTTCCCAGTAAGCTTCTCCTTCATTTGTAGTGACATACGTAGGCAGTGCAATGAGGAAAGGACTCTGAATATTCGTCAGGGATACCTTTTCTCCATTAATACTCGCATTTGCAGAGTTCCACTCTACTACAGCATACAGACCATAGTCCGCATTTTCGATCTTAGCTGTGCCACTAGCATTTCCATCACTGCCTGTTGTTACAGAAGTAAAAGCAGTTCCTCCTATATATTCTTTCAATGAAGTCTCTGTCTGTAAATTAATACTCTGCAAATATTGTGTATTAATTTCGTTAATATCTTTGTAATAGTACATATCGCCATTTTCAGTTATGTGATAATCCGCTGCTGCAGTGATTTTAAACGCAGCTGCAAACGCAGCTTCCACACCATACGCCATGGAAATTTTATTTCCATCTACGATCTGATAGAGATCACCGACTTTTGCATATCTGAACTCTACTCCATCAATAGGGTCCTTACTTTCACTTCCATTTTTGTATTTTTTAAGTGTCAGAGATGGAGCTTCCGATTCTTCATCCTCCTCTCCAAGCAATGTTTTATAATATTTATCTGTCACTAATGTCGCCTTTGGTGTATCTGTCGCTGCTGCCTGCACAGAAAGCGGTGCTCCTCCTATCAACGTAGCGATGGCCGCCGTACCAGCCAAAAATTTCAGAATTCCTTTTTTCATTCTGCATACTCTCCCTTCTTTTTGCTGTTTCTATTTCTGCTTCCACTGCTGATCCAGAACGCACCTCCGATACCTGTAGCAATAAGTCCCAGAATACCTGGCCAGAAGAAACCGTTTCCGCTGGTCATCGGCATTGTGAATGTATTATTTGAAATCTTATATTTCAGTTTTACATAGACAAACCTGCCCTGAGTTTCTGCTACTGGTTTGATTTCGTTTCCAGATTTCGTTTCCAGAAGCATTGGAAGTTCTATATCCGTAATCGGATTTTCAAGTCCCTGGGTTCCTGCAAGTGGCCTGATCTCGGTCAGGCGATATTTGTAACCCAGTTTCAGACCCCGGAATGTAATTCGGCCATTTTTATCTGTTTTTGCAATACCGTTGTTTCGCACCAGATTTCTGTTACTGCACACAGTTGCATCCAGATTCCGGTATTCCGCTTCACTGTCTTCGTCTGTTTTTCCATCATCTTTTCTGTACTGCAGCAAAAATTCTACATTTTGAAGTGCTTTGCCGGTACCGTCTGTTTTGATGATTTCAATGCTGCCTTCCAGAATATTTCTGAATGCAAATGACGGATGTGTTTCTTTTGTATCTGCAAATTGTGCTCCGCCACTTTTTCCACTGACGGAGTTAGAAAGGTTTGTATTTTCTGCTTCAATTTCGGTACGGAATCCCGGTACATATCCTGAATCCTTTCCATCTTCTTTTTTCTTTCCTGAAGAATCTGTTTCTTCTATATAATATGTGATCTTGTTTTTTCCATCGTTATTCCTGTAGATTGGCAGTCCATAGATGGTTATGGTCTGGTTGTTTTTGAGGTAAAATTCCCTGCCAACAGTAATATCTTTCTGCTCTTTTGTTACTACTGCTGTTCCATTTTCTTTCTCCGTTTCCGTAGCAATCACTGCGTGATAAGTTCCCTGAACTTTTCCATTATTCGTAAGTGTAAACCCGAAGATACGGTCATTCAGGTTAAACTTCTTTATTTCACCAAGATCTACAGTTTTGGATGCCTGAATCTCTGTAGGCGTATTAACAAAGCAAAACGCCGTCTTTTCCGTTTCACCGTTTCTTTCTTTGCCTTCTGCTGTATTTTTCTCTTCCTCCTGATAGTATCCGCCATGATTTTCTCTGACGTGATAGACAGTGACATCCTTTCCATCCTTTTTTATCGTGGCAGATCCCGGAATATATTCCGGGAGCCCCTTCCAGATGGCTTTCCAGGAATCGTATTCTCCATATGCCGGAAGCAGTCCATCCTTCGAAGTATCCTGTGTTACTCCACTATCTTTTTCTCCATTCAGCACCACAATTGCCCTCTTGCTGAAAGACTGATAACTTCCATCTGCTTTCTGATACTGAATTTCCAACGTGATTTCCGGACAATTCCATTCATCTCGGAATTTTTCCGGAATTTGGGACAAATCCCATTTTTTCTCTGCATAGCGCACGGTCGGATCAAAAGAATTTGTAACTGTAGTTATATAACGATATCTCCAGTCACCATCTGTCTCATTATTCTTTTTCTTTCCATCCTGATAATCCACATCATAAATCCCACCTGAAAAAGATCCAGAATACGCATGATTTACAGAAGTTTCTCCCTCTGGCTCAGTAATCATTGTTCCATCTGTATTAAGTTCTCTTGCACGGTATTCATATCGAACCACCTGATATGTTCCGTCAATACTCTCAATACCATAGACAGGAAGCCCTCCAAGTTCTGTTGATTTCTCATTGATGTCCTCTGCCTCTACATTGTCTTCGCCGCTCAAAGTGATTCTGACTTCTGTTTTGTTTCCTGTTTTATCCGTGGAAGACAGATTCTGCCAGGGAGATTTCCAGGTTGATCCAGCTTCCAGTTTAACTGCCCGCCTCTGTACTGCAAAGCTCACCGTCCAGTTTCCATTTTTGTCTAATACCCTGGTACCATACACGTTACTGGTATCATTCCATACCTTACTCACTTTCAGTCTCGTAACCGGAAATGCATTTGCCCAGACAGATAAACTGTCTGATTCGTGATTTCCATAGGAATAATCCGTACCGGAAGTTCCTCTAAAAAATCCCATCACAAAAAATGGATCAAATTTTCCTGTTCCGCGGCTGATGATCTCATTCAAGATGCCATCTGGTGTTTCTGAAAGTGATGCCTTACTTAAATCCACTTTAAATAAGATTTCCGCATCCTTCGACTGCCTGAAAGAAATGTTTTCTTCACATAGCCTGTATTCCAGTTCATAATAACAGCCTTCTTTATTGTAAGCTCCACCTTTTGCATATTTCGGAAGATATTGCAGCTTATGCATCCAGCATGTATTATCTTTCATATACCCCTGCAAAATAACATTCACGCCATTTTCAGATACTGTAACAGATGCATCCTCCTGTACCAGATCTTTCAGAATTTCCTGAAGCGGTCGTGTCTGTGCAAAGCCTTTTTCTTTCCTGCTTCCTTTAAATAATTCTTTCAGTCCCATCCAGGAAGAAGGTTCTTCCAGCGCAACATTTTCTCCCTGCGCGTTATAGCAGGCTTTTACTCTTCCCTGCAATACAAACTGCAATGACAGGTAATATCCCAGATAATCTGCTCCCGTAGATTCCCGGATATCTGATTTGTCTGTGATATTTTCAGGTCTTTCAGAAAATACCTGGTCTGCATTCTCTGCATCTTTATGCTTCACATCCAGTGTACGCCATCTCTTTTCAATCCGTGCAGTCACTACCCGGACATGATTGGTAACGGTTGTCTCTGCTACCTCTGCTTCATAAGTTTTATCTTCTTTCAGCAAATGTTTTTTTCCATAAAAATAACACCAGTAATCTCTCGTATTGTCGCGATAACCCGGAAGTCCATCTTCTTTGTCCCTTGCATATATTTCACGAATACCATATTTCCATGGCATTCCATTTGGTGCATACTTTTCCAGTTCTCCATCTGTTCCTGTAATCTGAAACAGATATCTGTCGTTTTTTCCTTTCACTTTTTCCCAGACAATCTGATATGGTTTATGTCCCTGTTCATCAACAACTTTTAATGGATATAGTGCACTTCCGATGGCATTTCTCATTCCCGGCTGTGCCTCTGCATAACGAATCACTTCAAATGAAATAAGTCCCTGACTGTTCAATTCATCCACAGACGGACGGAAACCAAAAAGGTTATTGTTGTCATCCCATTTTTTGGTTCCTTCGATCATAATTCTGTCATCGCTGAGAACATTCTTAAACGTCGCATCTGGAATTTTTTCTTCATCATCCGAAGTATACAGATTCTCTACCCTATATTCCTGTGGATTTTCTTCTCCCTGTAGCTGATCTCCGGTCTGTCCCCGGATCAGTCTGCCAGCTTTGTCACGGTTTCCCGGCTTTGCAAAGGCAAGACTGTAACTGTCATAAGTTTCTGATATTTTTTTCTCTTCAATTCTGTACTGAAATTTCTCGCCACTTGGTGCATAAATTTCCAGATTCTCAAACGTTCCTTCTGCGGATGCCAATCCTATATCTTTTCCAACAGGAGAAAACTCATTATAATCAAGCGTTAACATCTTTTTGAAGGATATATCCCGCTTCAGTACATCTTTTCCATTCTCGTCTTTTCCCATATAATAACGGGTCAGAACATAGGTTACAGAAGGATAGTTTTCTTCTTCTGTCTTTTCTGCCTCCAGAATTTTCTTAACGGTGAGATTTCCTTTCTCACTTTCATAAAAATTCTCTACCATAAAGTTATGGATCTCCGGCTGTAAAAACACCTTTCCTTCCCGGTCTTTCGGTATCCCCCCCATGGTTTCTTTGACTGTATAGGAATATCGTCTTCCATCCTTATCATAAAGAGGAAGTTTCTGATCTGTTCCATCTGCACTTTCGGCAGTCAGTTTCTGTCTGCCATCTGCATCTGTATCGATCCGGTTACGGTTTTCACCCATATATTCCAGAAGAAAACGGTATGCTGCATTGACATACTGTTTCGACCAGTCTTTGATCGTAACGGATGCACATTCGCTGCCTTCTCCCTTTTCTTCTTCCAGTTTCTGGTAAATGGTAAAGGTTGCTTTTGGAAGTACCGCTTTGTCAAAACCTCTCGGGACATTTCCCCATATCTTTTTGCCTTCGATTCGAATATCTTCCTTCAAGCGATTGACAAAAGTTCCGTTCTCACCAAGAATCCAGCTTCCATCAGGCAGCTGCGCCAGACGGGTGTCCTCCGTCACTTCTTCCAAAAATCCCTCCTCATTTCCGATCAGATTTTTTTCCGGATCAAGATATTCCACCGTTGTGTAATCAAAAAGCTCGGCGTTGACATGCATTTTTTCCTGCGCATAATACAAAATTTCATATCCATACTCATCATACTTCGGCAGATTGTCAAAATCGACAGTCCAGTCATAATGGCTGTCTCCTTCTTCTGTCGGCCGCCAGAGATGATCTTTGTAAAACAGCTCCAGTTTCACGCTTCCATCTGCTTCATGCACCTGACGGTAAAGATTCAGATAAATGTCAGGGCGGTCGCCTTTTTCGAAACGATAATGATCCTTCCACTGCTTGTGGAAGACGATCTTCTTCGTTCCGCTGAGTTTGTTTCTCAGATAAAAATGCTGCTGGTCTTTTGTGTGGGAATCTCCTACCTGATACTTACTGGAAGTAAGGGAAGTGTATTCTGTTGTGATCCCGGTCTGTTTTAATTCATTCAGGGAAAGTTCCTGATAACTGCCGTCAGGAGTCTTTTTTGCATAGACTTCTTTCACGGAATAGTGAACGACAGATCCGTTCTCATCGTATTTTGGAAGATCATAGAAATAAAATTTCTGATTTTTTACCGCCGTGTCAAGGCTGATCTCCTGATACATGGAAACTGTTTTTCCATCTGCATCAACAGGAGCGTGCTCACCTGTTCCGGTGTTGATCGTCCCTTTCTGATAATCTATCACACCTGCCTGGTCACAGATCAGCTTCGCATAAAGACCAAACCCCTGCGTCTTAAGAGCTTCTCGCAGTTCGGTCCTTCTGGTTCCGTCACCATCGATCCATTCTTTTGTCACATCCAGAAGGATTCTTCCAAGTCTCTGGTTTGTGATGGTATAATAGGAAATCCCCTCGATGTTTTTCGTCTGGAACATGACACGATACCAGTGTTCATCCGAATGATAATAAATCGCCGGATTTTGCGCGGAAGAACTGTCCTGATAGCGTTTCCAGATCTGTTCCATTTCTTCACTGCTATAGTCTCTGGCAGTGTTGGATGACAGATCACAGGGGACTTTTGCTTCTCCGTTGTTGCCGGTATGTGAAACAGACGTTTCCAACACCAGGATATTTTTCAGATCAAGATCCGTTGGGATCTCCACCTGTTTCTGCCAGAAATCCAGTGCCTTAAGCGTCACTGTCTGGATTTCCTGAAACTCATTTTCTCCGATTCGCTGATAGATCGTAAATGTCACGTCACCACGATGCTCCGCGTCGCTGTCGTCGATCCATTCCTTCCGGACATTGATAAACTGAAAATTCCCAGCACCTGGACGGTTGATGATCTCCCTGTAATAAGTTAAAGTTTCTTCATCAAACTGAACCTCGCCGTAGATGACACGATAAGCATCTGTGTCCTTTTCCACTACAAGGTAATCGTGCCAGCGTCCGTTCTTATCATAGAGAGGAAGATCAAGAAATTCCCCCTGCCAGCTTTCTGTCTCTGCCGCACGGATCACATTCCCTTCTTCATCCTGGATCTGTGTTTCCACACTGTCCTTCTCTCCATCCAGAGTCAGTGTGCCAAGTTCTTTTACCTGATTGGTGGAATCCTGCCGAAGCAGTGCCAGTGTGATCTTCGCATCTTCCGGTGCTTCTGTCTCGTTGCCTTCGGCCTCCTGCCATTTTTTGACAACTTTGTAATTTACCTTTCGCTCTATCCGGTTGACGATCTCGGAATGATAACTTCCGTCTTCCTTAAGCACACTTTCCACAGAAGAAGTATAAGAAACTTTTTTGTTTTTCTGCGTCAGGACAAACGAAGCATTCCCGGAATCTGCATCTTTCTTAAGCAGATTCGTGGTATCATTTCCCTGATATACTCCAATCTCTATCCATCGGTATTCCAGTTCATGTCCCAGTTTGTCATATTTCGGCATGCTTCTGCTCCCGGACATGGAGGTCATTTCCTCGTCGAATCCAGACAGGCTCTGTGTCACATCTGCACCGTTTTCCTGTACTGTGTACCACTGGTCGTCATCTGTTCCATAACTTTCAACATGTTTGGCCTGCAGCGCAAATTCTACCCGCACATCCGTAAGCTCACCTTGCCAGGCAAGAGCACGCCAGGTTTTAGTGTAATCAGCCGTTACCGTTCCGGTGAGAACGTTGCTGACCGTGCCGTCGTTGTAGATGCTTTTGTCTGTGCTTTCACGGGTAACTCCATCTGGAAGAGTATCCTTTATCGCAAAGTCTCCATTCTTTTTGTAAGTAATCTTCCCGAGAACCTGCTCATACTTTCCATTATTCTCCATGCGTTCTCGTGTGAAATACACATAGGGATATCCTTCGGGATCATATTTCGGCAGGGCTTCCTGCTCTGTCAGGCATACACTTCCTGCTCCGGGATTCGCCAAATATTCGAACGTGATCTTCTGGCTGTCTTCAGTGCTGTTTGCAGGGATCACATATTTCAGCGTATCCCCTTCTTTGTTTTTCACCTGAGATGCCTTCCGGTAACTCGCATCCCCCCGCTCGCTGTAACGCCACAGGATAAAAGATACTTCCGGCCGCTCTGTGCAGTCCTCCGCATCCTTCCATTCTTTCTCTGCCTGATAGGAAGCCGTGCCACGCCGCGTCAGGATGATCGTTCCACCATTATAAACCGCTGTAGTATCTGTGCCATGATTGGAGAGATCTGTGTTGTTGTAATCAATGCTAAAATAATCTCCCTCCCCCGGATCATAGCTGTTCAGGCGATAATCCTGCGAATCACCTTCCCGGATATCATAGAGGATCTCCGTGCCGTCAATACGATACTGCGGCAGTCCGGAAACTGTGATATCCATGGAAACAACTTTGCTTCCGTCTTTCTGTTCTCTTACCTGTGCATTTCGAGTCTGTTCTAGCGAACTGGAAATGGTGTTCACATCCTGATTCTTTTTCTGATACTGAAGATACAGTTCCTTTTGTACTGCATCTGTCAGATCACTGCCACAGCTCATATCGCCACAGCGGATCTCCACATGTGTAGTAACATCCATCTTTTTGATGTAATACCATCCAAACCCGATATTTTTATTAGAGGTGTATTCCTCCCTCACTTTCTCGTCCGGAACATTCAGAAACTGATAATTCTGTGCCAGCTTATTATCCTGTGAATAGTCTCTGTCTGTCTCCGGATCCGGCGGGAGAAGTGTGATCGTCTGAATCGTCGCATTAAATAGTTGGCCATCGCTTCCTGTAACGGAAAGACTTCCTTTCAGTGAACCTTGTGCAAAATGCATCACATAATGTCCGGTTCCCTCAAGATCTTCCATCGTGATCCCGCTCTGACCATTCACCAGAAGTTCACTCACCTTCATGATCTGTGTTTTCTGTATCTTGTCAAAATCCTGATATGTCACCTCCACCTTGCCGTACTGATAAAACCACGCTGCATACTCGTCTGCACTCAGACGTCCCGCCTGTGCGCCTTCGTTGTTGTCCTGCCAGTAGATATCCTGGCTGATCTCGGATGAATAGACTGGGATATTGTCAGCTCCTGCCGAAAAAACATCCTGCGTTTCTTCCGAGAGAAACAGTTCTTCTGACGCATCGGAAACTTCTTCCTGCACATCTTCTGTACTGTCCTGCAGATCATCTTCAATCGCAGCATCCGCAGTGCCTTCAGATCCATCGCCCTGCATTTCCTGTGGATTTTCTTCTGTGCTGTTATCTAAAAAATCTTCCTCCGAAATCTCCGTCCCTTCTGAATCACCCGGACTGTTGTCAGCTGATACCTCCTCTTCTGTCTCTGAAGAATCCATTTCTTCTATGCCTGCAGATGATATCTCTCCCTGCTCTTCCACCCCATCGGAAAACGAAACAAGTTCCGCCCCATAAACTGCGACCTGGTTGGTGCAGAAGATCAGGCAGATTATCATGGCAAGTATCTTTGTGATTCTTTTTTTACCGTTCAACGCCACCTCTCCTTCCTTTGCTGTTTGATTTTCAAAGAACTGCCGAAAAACTCATCAGGCATTTTCCAAAAAAATATTCAGGTACTCTGAAGAAGCGGTCACGCATCTCTTTTTCTTCTGTAGTGTTATCATAGCAGATTTTATACACTTCTTGTTCTTTGATTCTGCGCACTGCGCCTTGTTTCTGCGCAGACCACGATATGCATATAAAAAAACTCCGCAGACCGTTTTTATCAAACAGTCTGTGGAGTTTTTATTCATGCTTTCGTTCTTTGTGTGAGATAATGCAGATACCTGCTCTGTACCGTGACCAGGCGGCTCTGTGCTACCGGGATCTTCTTGCCGTCTGCCATCAGGATATGATCTGTCCCCAGTTCGGAAATGTACCGGAGCTGGACAAAAAAAGACTTGTGCGGCTGCATAAAAGCCTGTGCCTTTGCAATTTCCCCAACTGCGCTCTCGAAACTTCCCGCCCGCCGGACACTGATGATCTTCTGCCGGTTGTACAGCGTGTAAGTGATGCGCCGCAAGGAATTCTCTGCATACATGATATCTTCCACAAAAATATGTCGGATCGAATCTGTCCCATGGATCAGTAATGGATGCTTCTTCTGCTCTGTCTGCGCCTCAAAAGCACTCTTAAGGGCAGGCATATCCATAATGCAAAAGTTATACTTATCCGGCTGTGTTTCCATGATGTTCTGAAGTTCTTCTACACTTTCCACCTGGCAGAGCTCTGCATCTGCTGTGATATTTCGTTTTATCCATTTCTGTATGGTCCTGCTGGTTTCGTTCTTATCGTTCGTCTGACTGCTGCATACTGCGATCCGAAACATAAGTACCCTCCCAAAAATAAATAAAATGAGTTCCTGCGGACAGATCCTAATCCTTATTCAGTTTTTATTTTGTAAAAAAGCCTCTGACTTTGTCCAGAGTTTCCTCAATCACGGCATCACTGTGTGCTGTGGAAAGGAACATTGCCTCGAACTGTGACGGTGCGAGGTGGATTCCATTTTTCAGCATGTGCAGGAAATACTCTGCGAATTTCTTTGTGTCGGAAGCTTTTGCAGAAGTGTAATCCCTTACTTCCTCTGTCGCAAAGAAGATGCTTCCCAGAGAAGAAACATGGTTTACCTGGTACGGGCTTCCTGTTTCCTTGAGGATCTCTTCCATGCTTCCATAGAGTTTCTGACCTTTTGCTTCCAGATCCTTATAAACTTCCTGATGTTCATAAAGATATTTGAGCTGTGTCAGTCCTGCTGCCATGGCGATCGGGTTTCCACTTAAGGTACCTGCCTGGTAAACCGGACCGGCCGGGGAAACCATCTGCATGATCTCTTTTCTTCCACCGTAAGCGCCGACCGGCATTCCTGCGCCGATGATCTTACCGTAAGTAACCATATCCGGTTTTACGCCAAAATATTCTGCTGCCCCGCCAAATGCAAGACGGAATCCTGTGATGACCTCATCAAAGATAAGAAGTGTTCCATACTGGTCGCACAGAGTACGAAGTCCCTCAAGGAATCCTTTCTTCGGCGGGACAACGCCCATGTTTGCTCCAACCGCCTCTACGATCACGGCCGCAACCTGATCCGGGGCTTCCTCGAGAAGTGCTCTGACGCTGTCCAGATCATTGTAAACTGCTGTCATGGTGTCCTGGGTGCATCCCTTCGGAACACCGGCACTGTCCGGAACTCCGCTGGTCATCACGCCGGAACCTGCACTTACAAGAAGTGCATCACTGTGTCCGTGATAGCATCCTGCAAATTTGATGATCTTGTCTTTTCCTGTAAAACCTCTTGCGGCACGGATCGCACTCATAACAGCCTCTGTACCGGAATTGACCATACGAACCATCTCCACATGCGGGATATGCTCGCAGATAAATTCTGCCATCTCGACCTCGATCTCTGTCGCACAGCCGAAGCTTAACCCGTTTTCGCAGGCTTTGAGCACGCTCTCACGGACTGCAGGGAAGTTGTGGCCGAGGATCATCGGTCCCCAGGAATCTATGTAGTCGATGTATTTGTTTCCATCCACGTCATAAATATAGCAGCCATCTGCACGCTCGATAAAACGCGGAGCCATTCCGATCGCACCATAAGCCCTTACCGGGCTGTTGACGCCGCCCGGGATTCTTTTGACTGCACGCTCAAATAAGTCTTCTGATCTTCCCATTATCCAATTCTCCCTTCATCGATAAAACGGGCAAGTTCTTTTGCATAGTAGGTCAGATAAATAGAAACACCTGCACGGTAAGCACTTGCTGCCATCTCGCACACAATCTTGTCCTCATCGATCCAGCCCATCTTGGCTGCTGCTTTGACCATTGCATATTCACCGCTGACGCTGTAAGCTGCGATCGGAACATTGGTTGCCTTATAAACTTCTGATACCATGTCAAGGTAAGACATTGCAGGTTTGATCATGATGATGTCTGCGCCTTCCTCGATATCTGTCAGGGCTTCTTTCATTCCTTCACGGCGGTTGTGGTAATCCATCTGATAGCTCTTGCGGTCACCAAATGCCGGAGCGGAACCAGCTGCATCACGGAATGGTCCGTAGAAAGCAGATGCATATTTTACTGCATAGGACATGATCGGTGCTTCCTTGTGTCCTGCTTTGTCCAGACATTCACGGATCGCACGCACACGTCCGTCCATCATATCAGAAGGTGCTACCATATCCGCACCTGCCTCAACATGAGAAAGAGCTGTCTTTGCAAGCAGTTCCAGAGTTGCATCGTTTTCTACTTCATGACCGCATAGAACACCGCAGTGTCCGTGGGAAGTGTACTCACACATGCATACGTCTGTAATATAGTAGAGATCCGGGAACTGTTTTTTTGCCTCACGGAGTGCTCTCTGTACGATTCCGTTTTCGTCGTAAGCGCCGCTTCCGACTTCATCCTTATGATCCGGAATACCGAACAGCATGATGTTGCTGACTCCGGCTTTCGTCAGACGTTCCAGTTCATACGGGAGACGGTCCACACTGTAGCGGAACTGTCCTTCCATAGACGGGATCTCCTCCTCGATCCCCTGTCCTTCTCTTACAAACAGAGGGTAGATGAGAGAAGATTTGTCAATTCTTGTTTCTCTTACCATTTTGCGCAGAGTCTCACTGCCACGCAGTCTTCTTGGTCTTTGAATCAGATCCATTATTGTCACTCCTTATTTGTTTTTATCTGTTCAACAAGTGTCGTCAAATCGTCGATCGTAGCTTTGGATGCCATATATGTTTTCATTCCATAGCTGTCTGCTGCTGCTTTTGTCTGTTTGCCGATACATGCTGCTGTCACATTTGAATAATCAGAAAGTCCTGTGCTTTCTACAAAACCTTTGACGGTAGATGCGCTGGTAAATACCACGCAGTCGATACCGCCCCTCGTGATCTCTGCTGCTACATCGATCAGAGGATTTTTGTCATAGATGGTATCATAGGTCGGTACATCGTCCACCCTGGCACCGTGTTCTTCAAGGATCCTGACCAGATTTGCATTTCCCTTTGAGGCACGCGGGATCAGGATCTTTTCGCCGCCATGCAGGGTCTGTGCCAGTGCTTCTCCCAGGGAGTCTCCATCGTAAATTTCCGGGATCAGATCCGCCAGAATGCCTCTCTGCTCCAGAACTTTGGCTGTTCCCTGTCCGATCGCTGCCACCTTCAATGAAGAAAGACAACGGATGTCTTTTTTCATGGAGAACATTTCTTCAAAGAAAATCTCTGCCCCTGTCGGACTAGTAAATACCAGCCACTGATACTCACTGATCTCATCAAGTGCCTGATAAAGTGTGCTCTGGTCTTCCAGTGCCACGGTACGGATGGACGGAAGTTCCAGGACTTCTGCACCTTTTCTTCGAAGTTCATCTGCTGTGCGGGAGCTTCTGCCCTTCGGACGTGTCACAAGGACTTTCCAGCCTGCGAGCGGAAGTCTCTCATACCAGCCAAATTCCTCAGAAAGACGGCAGACTTTACCAACTACGATGATCGCCGGAGTCTCGATACCCTGACGCTCTACTTCTTCTTTGAGTGTTGCAACTGTGGCAACGACTCTTTTCTGGTCGGAAGTTGTTCCCTTCTGCAGTACGGCCGCCGGCATCTCCGGGTCCATTCCTGCATTCAGAAGTCCCTGACAGATATCATTCAGAGCAGCGATTCCCATCAGGAATACGAGTGTTCCCTTTGTGTTGACCAGTGCCTGAAAATCGATGTCATATTCCTTACCTGCTCTTCTGTGTCCTGTGATGATATGGACGGAAGAGCAGAAATCTCTGTGTGTTACCGGAATACCGTTATAAGCAGGCACAGCGATCGAAGAAGTCACGCCCGGAACCACTTCATACGGGATCCCATTGGCAGTCAGAAGTTCCAGCTCCTCTCCGCCTCTTCCGAACAGGAACGGATCTCCGCCCTTCAGTCTCACGACACGATATCCCTTTTGTGCTTCCTCAAGGAGCACCTGATTGATCTGCTCCTGTGGCATGGTGTGCTTGTCTGCACGCTTTCCTACGTTGATGAGTCTTGCAGAAGAAGGTACCTTTGCAAGTACGCCCTGTCCCACCAGACTGTCATAGACGACAACCTCTGCCTGGGAGAGAACCTCCATTCCTTTGAGTGTAAAAAGACCGATATCTCCCGGTCCTGCTCCTACGAGCCATACCTTTCCCTGTTTCATTCTGCCTCACCTTTATCCGTCTTTGTTCTGTCGGATTCTTTCATTTGTTTTGCAAGTGCGATCCCAAGTGCCTCTGCGTCCTCGCGCTTTCCACGGATGCTGTCTTTGAACCAGTTTCCTGTTTCTTCATTATAATACAGTCCGCGAAGGAAAAGTTCCTCTCCCTCAACCACACCAAACGCAGCCACCGGAGAAGAACAGCCGCCGTCCAGAAAACGTACAAAAGCACGCTCTGCACTTCCCGCGCTCCATGCATCTGCATCACAGTAGCCGTCCAAAAATGCATAGTCAACATTGGTACGTCCCTGTACTGCCAGGATTCCCTGCCCTGCTGCCGGGAGCATTTCTTCCTCTGTAAAATACCGGCTGATCCTGGATTCCAGTCCAAGTCTCTTAAGTCCTGCCGCTGCAAGGATCAGGGCTGAATACTGTCCCTCATCCAGTTTGTGGAGTCTCGTCTGAAGGTTTCCCCTGACACTTGCAACTTCCATATCCGGATATAACTCCCGAAGCTGCAGGGTCCGGCGAAGGCTGGAACAGCCAAGCGGTTTGGATCTGTCAAGTTCTGTTACGCCCTCCGGCAGTACCAGCACATCCCTCGGATCTTCTCTTCTGGAAAAAGCCAGCAGAGGAAGTTCTGCCGGCACTTCCATCGGCATGTCCTTCAGGCTGTGAACAGAAAGTTCTGACCTTCCTTCCAGAAGTGCGTGATCCAGTTCTTTTACAAAAAGTCCCTTGCCGCCTACTTTATCCAGGGTGCGGTCCAGGATCTTGTCACCCGTTGTCTTCATGGTCAGGATCTCTACTGTCAGATCCGGATTATGCTCGTTTATGTAGTCCCTCACCATCTCACTCTGCAGCACTGCAAGCTTGCTTTCCCTGCTGCCGATCGTGATCTTATTCTTCATTGTCTGATGCCTCCATTGCCTCCTGAATTGCCACGCGGACTCTGCGGGCTTTCTTGTGGTTCAGCCCGCTTGCTGTGATTCCCACAACAACCTCGTCCTGCATGTAGATCCCCGGAAAATAAAAATCGCATTTGCTTTTGTCATCTGCGACATTGACGTAGATCCCCTGCTCCTTACAGACTCGATAGATCTCATCGTTTAGTTTCCAGTCGTTTGTCGCCGCGATCACCATAAATGCCATGGCAAAATCAGACCGTTTCACCGGACGGTTGATCAGATTTACAAATCCTGCCTTGCCAAGTTCATGAAGCTCCATCGTTGTCTTTGGAGCTACTGCGGTAATGTTCCTGGTAAACTGCAAAAGAGTCTTAATCCTCCTGGTCGCAATGTTCCCGCCGCCTACCACCACGATCTTCTTGTCAGACAGATCTACGAACATTGGAAAAAAACGTTTATTCTTCATATAATTTCTCCAATCCTGCCACGCACTCCAGGAAAGTGTCCTGTTCCAGACTGTCCCGGAGTCCGAAAATAAGTTTGTTGACCACTTTTCCTGCTGCAGTATCTACTGCTTCGAGAAGATTTGCACGGTCGGAGTCATCCATTGGTGTATTCTTGAGGATCTTGTGGATACGCAGGTTCAGATCCTGCACTGCATCCTCCCTGATCTCCTGGATCCTCGGGATCACATCCCTGCCATCCAGCCACTGGAAAAATTCATCCATCTGTGCCCTGACGATCTCGCCGGCTTTTGTGATGCTCTCCATGGATTCCGGAGAGATCCTCTCGGTGCGGAAACTGTCCATATCATATAAGGTAACGCCCTCTTCTCCTCCAAGTGCCGGTTCGATATCCCTCGGCACAGCAAGGTCAAGAAGAAGCAGTGGTTTCGTAAGCGTGATATCATCAAACAGTTCTCTGCGAAGTGTATAGTTCGGACTGGCTGTCGCACTGACTACTACATCACATTTCGGCAGAAAGTTCATTCGTTCACCATAATGGATCCTGCTGCATCCGATCGGAATGCTCACCATTCCGCTTCTGTACTGACGGACGGTTACGGTGACATTCGCTCCGGCATCACGGAGAGTCTGCGCTGCAACCTTACCCATCTCTCCGTTTCCGATAACCATGCAGATCTTGCCATGCATGTCATATCCCTGTTCCCGCAGACTGCTGACTGCCTGATGGATCACAGACGGATTTCCATGTGCAAGCGGAGCTTCTGTCTTGATCTTTTTGCCCGCGGTCACTGCCATGCGGAAAAGGACTTCCAGCACACTGTCCGTGGTAAAATGTTCTCTCGCAAGATTGAGTGCATCCTTGATCTGTGTAAGGATCTGATCTTCTCCAAGAATCTGGGATTTCAGACCTCCTGCCAGATAAAAAAGATGCTCAACCGCTTCTTTATCTTCTCTTGAAATAAAATATTCTTCATAAGAAGGATCCTGTATATTTCTGAGCTCGCAGAGACACTGGTATAAAGAAAGTTCCTGCTCATCCTCATGGCTCGCCCAGATTTCCAGGCGGTTACAAGTAGACAGGATGATGCATCCGTGGATGCCTGCTTTTTCTTTCAATTTCTCCATTGCCTCTCCGGCGTTTTTTTTCGTAAAAGCGAACAGGGCACGGACATCCACCGGTGCTCTGTCGTGGTCTATTCCTATCATGGATATTGTCATGATATTATTACTCCTTTGTGTTACTGCCGTATCTTTTTCTGTAAGAATCTGTCGGTTATGCGAAAGACTCCTGCAAAAAAACATACTGCTTTAATGATAGTCGTTTGATCTGATAATGTCAATGGAATTCCCCGGATTTCAGTGGTAAAATTTGATGTGAAAAAAATTTTTTCCCACTATGTATACCAAAAAACATACCGGATCTCTGTATATTTAGAAATCCGGTACGTGCTTTGTTTCTGTGATATTTATTTGATCTTTATTGTGATTGTTTTTGATGCTGCATTATATCTGGATGTTGCCGCCGCTTTGATCGTGATCTTGACAGTTCCCTTTCTGCGGAATACGATTTTACCCTGAGAAGATACCTGGGCAATATTTCTGTTGCTGGATACATAGGTGATCTTTCCTGCTGCTTTTGGCCTGATCGTCATTGTTTTTGAAGAATAATTCCTTGTGTAGGAACTTGCAACACCTGTGATCTTCTGTGTGGCTTTGCTTACAATCAACGTGATTTTTTTAGCTGAGGCATAGCAGTTTCCGGTTGCTGCTGCTTTGATAGTGATGATTGTCTTACCGCTTCCCTTGATCGTAACTACACCGGAACTGTTTATTGTTGCTACCTTTGAATTACTGGATGAATAAGTAAGTCTGCCATCACCTCTGCTGCGTTTTACAGGCAGTTTAAAGGAATTTGTTGCACCAGTCTTCTTTATAGTATCAGAACCTGTCAGCGTCTGGGCAGATTTCGTAACGGTGTATTTCAGATAAACACTGCCCGTATAATCATTGATCCCGTAAACTTCGATCGTGTGTGTCCCTACGTTGCTGTTGTAATCATAATCAACTTTGTAGTCCACGTTTTGGATCAGACCGCTGGTATTGACGACCTCCGGATAGAAATATCCGCCTGTCCAGGTGTAGGAAGTTGTTTTGAAGGAAAATCCACTGGTGTTTAATTTAGTCGTGACGATCTTCTCGAAGCGGTTGTTGTTGGAAGCTGCGTATTTCTGAGTGGTAGAATTCTCGTAGCCACGAAGGGTAAGCTGAGTACCCTTATCAAAAGCATTGGAACTACCAATACTTACATTTCTTGCATGAATCGTTACTTTTGTAAGTGATAAACATTCCTTAAACGCGCCATCCCCAATTTCTGTAATCTGGCTGCCGATCCGGGCAGTCGCAATCCCGCTGCAGCCGTTAAATGCATAGCGCTCTATGGTAAGAAGATTATCATTAAATAAAAGTGTTTTCAAAGATACACAGTTTTTAAATGCTTCATATCCAATAAAATTCAGATGCTCTCCAAAGCTGATTTTCTCTAATGCAGTATCTCCTGAAAAAGCATACGATTCAATACTTGTGCAGGAATTTCCAATTTTAGCAGAAACAAGGGAATTACAATTTCTAAATGCACCTGAATCAATGCTGGTTACCGTGTTTGGTATATTTACCGAAGTAAGAGAAACACAATCTCCAAATGCATATTCTCCAATCTTTACAAGTCTTGATCCCAAAGATACTGTTTTAAGTTCAGAATCTCCGCTAAATGCATAATATCCTAATACTGTGACATTTTCTGGAATCGTCACTGCCTTAAGAGAAGTACAATTTCTAAATGCACTGTCACCAATTTTGGTAACTTTTTTTCCTATAACTATTTTTTCAAGAGAACCATCTCCTTTAAATGCCCCATCTCCAATAACCGTAACTGTATCCGGTATTGCAATTGATGAAAGCTCAATACAATTACAAAAAGCGTAACTCCCAATATCTGTTACTTTGCTTCCCAGTGAAAGGTTATTCAGCGAAACACAATTGGCAAATGCATAATCTTCAATCTTGCATTTACCAGGAATACTTACTTTTTGCAGGCTGCTACATCCATTAAATGAACTTTCTCGAATCGTTGTGACGGAAGATGGAAAAATCAAAGATGAACTCAGAGATTCACAATTTCTAAAAGCTGCATATCCAATTTTTTGCAGCTTATTCCCCATTGTTATGTCTTGTAAATTATTACAGCCCTGAAAAGCATAATCATCAATCTCTGTAAGAGAAGCTCCAAACTTAACAGTAGTCAAATTTAATGCATCCTCAAAAGCAGAGTTTCCAATTGTAATTGTTTTATCTGGTATTGTCAGTTTTCGTAAATTACTACAATACTGAAATGCATAGTCCTCAATAGTCGTAACAGATGAACCTAGTGTAAGTTGTGACAGATTACGGCATTTTTCAAATGCACTTCTTCCAATCACGGTGACTTTATTTCCAATTGTTACATTTTGAAGATTACTACATTCTGCAAATGCACATGTACCAATTACAGAAACATTGCCTCCTATTGTAATAGAACGAACATTATTAAATCCTCTAAATGCAAAACTCGCAATTGTTGTAATATTATTGCCTATTTCAATTTTGGATATATATTCTCTCTGATCCTCCCAAAGATCACCAGCATAATTGACCATTTCTCCTGAACCCGAAAGTATCAGCGTTGAGCCGCTAATTCTCCATTTGACATTTTTCCCACAGGTTCCGGAAGTCGCCCCTACAGAATCTACCTCTTCTTCTGAATCTGTAAAATCCTCCTCTGTTGAGATTTCCTCTGTTTCCACATCTGAAATTTCTGCGTCAGTCTCTTCCTGCTCGATCTCCACTTCCGTAGTTTCTGATGAAAAATCCTCATTTTCATCAAAAATTATCGGTTCTTCGCTATCCGGTTCTGTTTCTTCGGCACTGGTATCATCTGCTTCCGTAACTTCTTCAGAATCGATCTGTTTCTGTTCGTTCTCTGACAGTGAATCTGTTTCTTCCTGTGTGACCGCCACAGAGTCTGTAAAATCTGCCGCCGAAGCAGACATCACGCTTCCCACACTGAGGGTCGCTGCCAGAGTGATCGTTATCAGTTTTTTCATGCGTTTCCTCCTCTTTTATCTTAGTTTCTTCTAATTGTACTACAAAAACATCAAAAAAGAAACGGATATCCGTCATTTTATGTTACTGAGAACGAAATGAACAGTAACTATTTTATACAATATTATCCCACGTTTTTTGTCGCTACAATATCCACGCCGGTTCCTGCTACATTGTGCAGGATAATGTCTCCGATCTGAACCGGAGCGGCAACTGTTACTTCTTTCAGTTCATGGATGCAGTCGAAGATCTTCGCCTTCGGGATGTCTTCTTTTGTTTTGACGGAAACTACATTTTCTGTGCCGCCCAAGACACGGACAGTTGTTGTCACGATCCTGGTTGGATTGGTCACTTCTTTTTTGCCGTAGATGGCTCCTCGTTTGCAGGTGTTGCCTTCTACGCTCTGTACTTCGCCGTCTTTTATTCTGACTACAAGCGGGCAGCCCATCGGACAGCCGATGCAGATGAGATTTCTTTTTTCCATGATTTAATCCTCCTCGATCTGAATGGTGATCTTATTCAGCGATGCCGCATTTAAAATCTGGTCTTTTGTCAGTTTGATCTGCTCCATCTCTCCCGGTGCCAGGATCGTACATTTTTTGTGAAGGATACGCTCATTATTGAAATAACAGCTGATGTAGCAGTTTTTGTAGACAGCACCTACGCGGAAACGAGCGGTAAGTTCTTCCGGCATCTGATCTGGTCTTATTGTTGTCGGTACGGTATAACGGACACCGTTTTGTGGTTCCAGGATGATCGTTCTCTGTGTCTGATCCAATTCTTCGCCAGTCAGTTCCTGCTGGTTTTTTGTATATTGAGTTTTTATATAAGCAGCTGCGTTTTTTCCTGCCGTCACAGCTTCTTCTGAGACAAAATCCACCAGGTCGTGCACGTGCAGGACATTTCCGCAGGCAAAAACACCTTCGATGTTTGTCTCCAGGCTTTCATTGACCTTCGGACCGGATGTCACCGGATTTAATTCCACGCCCATTCCTCTGGAAAGTTCGTTTTCCGGGATCAGGCCTACGGAAAGAAGCAGGGTATCACAGGTATATTCTTCTTCCGTACCCGGGATCGGTCTGCCGTCTGTACCAACTTCTGCAAGGGTGATGCCTTCCACGCGCTCTTTGCCTTTGATGTTGACAACGGTATGGCTTAGTTTCAGTGGGATTCCAAAATCATCAAGACACTGAACGATATTTCTCTTTAGCCCGCCGGAGTACGGCATCAGCTCGGCAACAACTTTTACCTTTGCTCCCTCCAGAGTCATGCGGCGTGCCATAATAAGGCCAATGTCGCCGGAACCGAGGATCACAACTTCTCTTCCCGGAAGATAACCTTCTATATTTACAAGTCTCTGGGCGGTTCCTGCAGAATAGATACCTGCCGGACGGTAGCCTGGAATGTTCAGAGCACCTCTTGACCGCTCCCGGCATCCCATCGCCAGGATCACGGCTTTAGCCTCGATCAGAAACATTCCTTCTTCGCGGTTCATTGCCGTAATAATCTTTTTATCGCTGATATCCATAACCATGGTGTTCAGTTTATACTCGATTCCAAGTTCTCTGACCTGACGGATAAAACGGCCTGCGTATTCCGGGCCTGTCAGTTCTTCTTTGAATGTATGGAGACCAAAACCGTTATGGATACACTGGTTTAAGATTCCTCCCAGTTCTTTGTCTCTTTCCAGGATCAGGATGCTTTCGGCTCCGTTTTTTCTTGCAGAAACTGCTGCCGCAAGTCCTGCCGGACCGCCGCCGATGATTACGATGTCATAGTTTTTCATGATCTATTCCTCCTCAAAAAGAATCTTTATTAACTCCCTCAATAATTCTGGAATTTCCACCGGATTTTGTGATCTCTTCGACAGGAATATCAAGTTCTCTTGCCAGAATTTCCATCACACGCGGGGAGCAGAAACCCGACTGACAGCGTCCCATACCAGCTCTAGTGCGGCGTTTTACTCCGTCGAGGGATTTTGCACCGAGAGGTCTTCGGATCGCGTCTATGATCTCACCTTCTGTCACCATTTCGCAGCGGCAGATGATGTTTCCGTAGGTTGGTTCCCGGTGGATCAGGGCGTTGCGCTCTTCCAGAAACAATTTCGACGGATCTGTAATTCCTTTTCTTATGGAAATAAAATCTTCTTTTTCTTTCAGGTTGTATTTTTCTTTAAGAAGCTCTGCAACCATTTCACCGATTGCAGGTGCACTGGACAATCCCGGGGATTCGATACCGGCACAGTCTATGAAATCTTTTTCTGTCTCTCCTATGATGAAGTCGTCTCCGTCCTCATGTGCACGAAGTCCGGCAAAAGAAGTGATGACCTGACGGGCTGGGATGTTTTTCACGCTCGCGGCTGATTTCTGAAGGACTTCATCCAGACCTTCCCTTGTTGTGTTGACCCCTTCTTTATCCTCTATGTCTGCTGCAGTCGGTCCGATCAGGAGATTTCCATGGACTGTTGGGGTAGCAAGGACACCTTTGCCAAGCTTGCCTGGAAGGGTGAAAACTGTATGACTGACATGTGTTCCGGCGGTTTTGTCGAGAAGGCAGTATTCTCCTTTTCGTGGAGTGATGTGGATTTTCTTCTGACTGACCATATTATGGAGCTTGTCGGCATAGACACCTGCTGCATTTATGATACAGCCTGCCTCGAAAGTACCTTTTGTTGTCTCGATTTCCCAGATATTTTGTCTGCGGGTGATGTTTTTTACTTCTGTGTTGAAGTGAAAGTCTGTTCCGTTCGCGCAGGCGTTTTCAGCAAAGGCGATCGTCATGTGGAACGGGCAGACGATCCCGCCGGTTGGCGCGTATAAGGCTGCGATCACCTGGTCAGAAATATTTGTTTCCATCGCTCTGACTTCTTCTTTGTTTAAAATCTGAAGTCCTTTTACGCCGTTTGTGACTCCTCTCTCATAGAGTTTCTGAAGATTTGGAAGGTCTTTTTCATCCAGGCAGAGAACCAGCGAACCATTTCTCCTGAATGGAAAATCCAGATCCTTTGCGAGCTGGTCCATCATCTGATTCCCACGCAGGTTTAATTTCGCTTTCAGAGATCCCGGCTCTGCATCATAGCCTGCATGGATGATCGCGCTGTTTGCCTTTGATGTGCCACAGCAGACATCCTCTTCTCGCTCCAAAACACATATTTTTGTCTGATAACGGGACAGTTCCCGTGCAATTGCGGTGCCGGAAACGCCTGCACCGATGATAGCGATGTCGTATTTTTTCATTATGAATCCCTCCTGTTTCTGTAAAATTGACTTTAAATAAAATGTTTGCTGATTCTCTGTGAAGAATCTGCCTGCCTTTACAAACATTTCTGCAATATAAAAGAGCCTGACAAATAAACCCACTTTCATGGATTTATAATCAGGCTCTCCTCTCTCATGCCAAAATATTTAATTGTTTTAAACGGGCATTTGCAATCCGTTTTACTACTTAATCAATTTATTACTTTTTTCTTTATTGCTGATAATATTAATTTTCTTCATCCCTGGCCCAGCCGTAGGCATATTTGACTGCTTTCTCCCAGCCGCGGATGCGTTTGCTTCTTTCTTCTTCGGTGATCTCCGGCTTGAAAGTCTGGTCGATTGCCCAGTTCTGGAGCACTTCTTCTTTGCTGCTCCAGTATCCTACCGCAAGACCCGCCAGATAAGCTGCTCCCATTGCCGTCGTCTCAACGCATTTCGGACGGTTGACCGGTGCATCTATGATATCTGCCTGCGTCTGCATCAGGAAGTCGTTGGCACTTGCCCCGCCATCGACCTTGAGTGCAGAAAGCTGAATGCCGGAATCTGCTCGCATAGCCTGCAGGACATCGTTTACCTGATATGCCAGGGATTCCAGGGTTGCACGGATAATGTGATACTTATTCACCCCTCTGGTAATTCCCACGATCGTACCACGTGCATACTGATCCCAGTGCGGCGCGCCAAGACCGGTAAAAGCAGGAACGACATAGCAGCCATTGGTGTCCTTAACCTTCTTCGCCATATATTCCGAATCCTCGGCAGAATCGATCAGGCGCATCTCATCGCGGAGCCACTGAATCGCAGCACCCGCCACAAAGATCGAACCTTCCAGCGCATAATTCACCTTGCCATCCAGCCCCCAGGCGATCGTTGTGACCAGTCCATTCTCAGAAAATACCGGCTTCTCTCCTGTATTCATAAGAAGGAAACAGCCTGTACCATAAGTATTCTTGGCTTCTCCCGCCTGAAAACAGGTCTGTCCAAAAAGTGCCGACTGCTGATCCCCGGCCGCACCTGCGATCGGGATCGCACCACCCAGGAAAGACGGATCTGCCATTCCGTAAACACAGCTTGACGGTTTCGGCTCCGGAAGCATACTGCGTGGAATATCCAGTTCCTTAAGGATTTCTTCATCCCACTCAAGAGTGTTGATATTGAACAGCATCGTTCTGGAAGCATTCGAATAATCTGTGATATGTACAGCCCCCTTGGTCAGTTTCCATATCAGCCAGGTCTCGACTGTTCCGAAAAGAAGGTCGCCACGCTCCGCCTTCTCCCTCGCTCCCGGTACATTATCCAGGATCCATTTGACCTTCGTTCCGGAAAAATAAGCATCTATCACAAGGCCGGTTTTCTGGCGAAAACTCTCAGTAAGACCTTTGGCTTTGAGGGAATCACAGTACTCGGAGGTTCTGCGACACTGCCAGACGATCGCATGATAGACCGGATCCCCGGTGTTCTTGTCCCAGACGATTGCGGTCTCACGCTGGTTGGTGATGCCGATTGCAGCAATGTCGGAGGCTTCCGCGCCGATCATATTCATGGCTTCTACTGCTACTCCAAGCATGCTTGCCCAGATCTCATCCGCGTCATGCTCCACCCAGCCTGGCTTTGGGAAGTACTGGTGAAATTCACGCTGTGCTACGCTGCACATTTCACCTTTTTTGTTGAATAAAATGCATCGGTTGCTGGTCGTACCAGCGTCCAGTGACATTACGTATTTTTGCATAGTAAAAATCCCCTTTTTGGTATTTTTATATGCGTTTATTTTAACTCAAAAGTGGGGAGGATTCAATGGATTTGTCTATCCTTTTTATTCCTTTCCAAAAGGCAGTTTTTCTTTGCGAGGGGAGGGCACTCGAAGTTGCGAAAGCCGTTCTCCCCTCGCACTCCCCCTCCTGGCTACGCAGAAGGCTGTTTCGCTGGCGCAAAAAGCGCGTGGCTATAGCGGAAGACAACGTAAATTCCCGGAGCGTGCCTCTGGCACGGCGTCTCGGGCTAATAGTATGACATATTGCGAAAACGCCTATCACACAAGACTACATAGACTCTGGGAGCAATGGTGCAAATTGGCAGCCCATTCATACAATACTCTCACGATCTGATACACCTGTCGAATTTTTCTAAGGGTATTACACACAACAAAACTTGAACCAAGCACTTAGCCCAGGGTGTGCAGAGGGACTGGCGAAGTCCCTTTGCGTTTCCTTTGCGGTTTCCTAACTTTTCAAGTTAAAATCCCGGGGGCTAAGGGGACAAAATTACAGTCCCCATACTTTATGGTTTGTAGACGAAACTGCCACAGCCCCTGCATCCAACGCCACCATCACAGACGCCCGGTCTGTGAGTAATCCTCCTGCGATTATCGGGATTCGGACCTCTCTACAGAGTCTCCGCAGCACCTCCGGCATTGCACCGGGCAGGACTTCGATGAAGTCTGGCTTTACGCTTTTTTGTTGTGTAAGGATATTTTCATATGCCATAGAATCCAAAAGAAAATACCTGAGCACTGTATACATTCCCATTTCCCCGGCTTTCTTGATCAAAGCCGGTTTCGTTGTGATGATTCCGTCGGCTTCTGTATGTTTCCTCAGAAATTCAACCGCAACTTCCCTTGCACTCAGCCCGCCGATCAGATCTATATGTACCATCGCCACCTTCCCGGCAGATTTTATCCTGTGTACGATTTCCTCGATGGAGCAGATATCCCCGAATAAAATGAATACCACCCGAATATCTTCGAGTGCACAACATTGCTCAAGATCGTCCATATTCTTGACCGCTGCTATGATCGGGTTCTCTTCCACCGCATCGTAAAATATCCTGTTCATTATGTACTTCCCTCCAAATCAGTCTGCTACTTCTTGCAATTCCAGCCATTTCCTAATTGTCTCTTTATTCACATTAATCGCATGTGCAATCTCTTCTATCGAAAGCCCCATTTCTTGAAGCATCAATGCTATCTCTTTTGCTTTTCGCATCTCCCCTTGTTCTATTCCTTCTGCAACTCCGGCTTCAAATTCTGCTTTCCGGAGTTTCTTTTCTTCCTCTTCCTTGTCATATTCGAATATACTCATCGCGATAACCTCCGCTCGATTCATCCTCAGGAACTCAGCAAGAATTCCTTCGTGGATACACTCGTTTACTGCATGCTCTACAGCTGCATACAGTTCCATTTCTTTTGTGTAATTTCGTACTTTTGCCACATACTGTGCATATTCTCTCAGAATCTGACACTGTTCCATGAGTTCTCGGTTATGTCCTTCATTAATATTTAATGTGATAACTCTCAGTTCCAGATTCGGTTCTGCTGTCTGATTCTCATATGCCTCTGACAGCAGATTTTCTCATCGTTCTTTTTTCTTTTCGGTTCCGTTATAAAACACAATAAAATTCGGTGCTGGGATTTTCTGCAATGCTGATGAATAGAGAGACTTATGATCCACCAGTTTCTGATATTCACCCGCAATATAAAACAAATCCCTCAAGGGCATATTTGCATTGTACGTTGACTGATGCTCATAAAGAAACAAGTTCGTATCAATGATAAACGCCAGGTCATTTTTCATACCCATATAGATTGCATTTTCCAATGTCACGATCTCCAGTTTTTCCGGATCTGCATATCCTGTTCCGTTGATCGCATTATAAAGCGATAACAGATTCTTCCTGTCCGAGAACAGCATTCGAAATACTGTATCTTTATATTTCTTGTTTGCAATCAAAGGTTTCTTTGTTGTCCTTCTGTTCTTTCTTTTTGCCATAGGCAGTACCTCCTGTTTTCCGCAGGAGTGCAAGAACGTATTGTACTATTTTATCTTATTCTCAGACTCCTGCTTTTTGATTTAATTGGGTTTAAAAGCATGGATTTCTGAAATGTTTTTAGAAAAAATAGACGGCAAAAGTGCCTTGAATTAAAGAGAAATATGCTTTGTTTTATAGTAGCATTGTTTCTCTTGTAATTCAAGGCACTTTGTTGTTATTTCATTATTATTTTAGCGCATGAATCGTAACTCTTATTTTCAGCTACGTATTACCTGGTTATTTCACAACAACCTTTTTACTGCCAGACCATGAACCATATACTGTTTTTCTGTTCGCAGTTCTATATGCCCGTACTCTTACATAATATGTTTTCTTTGATGTCAGCTTCTTGATCGTTGTGGAATATTTTTTTGCACCTGCTATTTTTACTGTTTTAGCTTTGGCAAAATTCTTACTGGTGCTGTACTGGATCTGATAGCCCGTACTGCCTGTTATGGTTTTCCAGTTAAGTGTAATATATTTCTTTCCTGCTTTCAAACTGGAAATGGCACCTGTTCTTAAAACAATTTTGAACGTTGCCTTGCCTGAACACTTTTTATAAGTTCCCTTACCTGTTACCGTGACGGTTGCTGTTCCAATATTTTTGTTGTTGGTGTATTTTACTGCGTAGTATTTGTTGGAAAGTTTCTTTCCTTTGTAGGTTACGGTAATGGATGGGGTTTGTGTTTTACCATTATACGTAAGCGTTGTTTTAGATAATTTTATATTCAGCGGACCTTTAATTTCAGAAGGTATCTGCGAGTCTATATCAATAAATTTAAATCCATTTTCCTGAGCATACTGCTCAACGGAGCTGTTCTTTTTTCCATAAATTGTAAAACCTGAAACCTTTTCCCAGTCAGCATCATACCCAAAAGAATGATATCCTATTTCTGGATTTCCATTTATTTTAATACTCTTTATCCCTGTTCCCAAAAATGCTACATCTTCTATTTTTTTAATAGTTTTTGGCAAATCAATATTAGATAATCTATTACAATACTCAAATGCACCCCGTTTAATATTCGTAACACCTTCCGGTATTATTACACTTTTCAATTTTTTGCACCCACTGAATGCATAAGAATCAATTGTTTCTACCCCCTTTGGAAGCTTTACACTTTCTATTTTTTTATTACTCGAAAAACCGTCTATTATTTTAATTTTTAAATTTTCTGGAACAATAACATTTATATCATTTCCTATATACCCCATCAGCTTCGAATCTTGAACCACGAACGTGATTTCTCCCGATGGCTTAAACCATCTAATTTCTCCACTGTAATCTTTCAATATAGTTTCAGCTTTCCAATCTTCTGGACAATATATTTTAACTTTGCTATTAGAAAATGTAATAGATCCCATTTCTGGCGCATCTCCTGAAAAATGTAATTCCTTTTCTTTCTCCCAATCACTGAATGCCTCGCTTTTTATCTTTAAAACACTAGATGGAATATCAATTCGTTCCAGGCTGTTATTACCGCCAAATGCATCCACTCCAATAATTTGTACATTTTCAGGGACTGAAAAAATTTTTTTGTCACTACAATAACGATATAAAACAGACATATCTTTTGAATACAATACATCTTCTGAAACTTTAAAATACTTGTTATTATCGCTTACCATTATATGTTTTAATGAGGTATAACTGAATGCATAATTTCCTATTTCTTCAACTTCTGTACCAATATACACATTTGTCAAATTCAAACATTTATTAAATGCATTTGTTCCTATTATTTTTACACTGTCGGAAATTTCCACACTCCAAATATTGGCAAATAAACTTGCTTTCGGATTTTCTCCGGATCCTCCCCAGAAAGCAGATTCTCCAATTTCTGTAATTCCATTCTCTACAAGTACTCTTCGAATTTTGTCGTGAATTTTATCAAACTCCCCTGTCCAATGGTCCCAGGACCCATTCTTCTTCCATGCTCCAACAACTTTTCCAGTCCCACTAATTCTTAAAAGTCCATCCTCATACAATTCATACCGTGCATCATCGCCACATTTTCCCTTAGCAATAATTTTATATTCTTCATCACTATCATCATATGTATCCTTTGTCACATCAATCTCGTTATTGTCTTTTGTCATAAGACAATATGACACATTGTTAATTCGTGGAATGGCTGGAATCATCGTTGTATATTCCGTTCCCTTTTCCAATGGAACATTATTTATATTAATTTTTCTTATGCATTCACCATCCTGGTATTCTTCTACCGAGTATTCCATTGTACCCTGATCTGTACCTTCCAACTTGATCTTATAATTATCTTTTGTCAAGTATACATATTTTTGGTCTCCATTTACCGCCACAAATACTTCATCACTGGTATCTACAATCGTATCATCCACTACTGAAGCACATAAATTCCCAGCATTATCATATACATATACATTTACCGGACAATGAACAAGTACCTTCTTGCCGTACCTGTAGATATAATTTGAAGTCTGTTTTGCAGCTTCACTTTTTACATTTGTCGTGTTTCCGGTTGTTGCATTACGTGCCAGCTTATATATTTTTCCTGAATAATCACCGTCCATTAACGTATTAATCGGCTCCTGAACAAACATACTTGCTATTTCATTTGCTTTATCACCCCAGGCTTCATCATAAGCTATCTGCAAATAATCTAACATAGTATTCGCAAAGGTTTCCATATTAGCATACGTTATAATGCCAGTTCCATTTAATAATGAAGAATTACCAGTTGATACAGAATAATTAATTTGAGCCATTGCTGCAAAAGGAGAATTATCTCCACTGGAATAACTACTCATTGGGATATCAAATTTAATTCTTACATTGCCATTATTTTTTGTTTTTCCTTCCATGTTAATTATAATGTCAGTTGATCTATAAAACACAAATGAGCTATAAGTAACATGAAGTTTTTTTAATATACTGTCACGAACTTTTTCTCTGAGATTATCCGAAATCTGATGAAAGAAATTGGTATCTTCCACATAATCAGCATTAATAATTTCTGCTGTATATACGGCAATAAATCGCTTCATCTCATTAATTTGTTCTACCGAAAAGTATTCATCTAAATTAGCATCCAAGGCAATCGCTGTGCAGTTCATCAGATTTTTCTGCATTTCTGTAAATGCCTTGTTTTTATCGGTATTCTTATTCTTGGCGACAAGCTGTTTCTGCTGCCAATCCTGATTTCCTATACTGATTATCGCACCTTTACATTCAACAGTAGTTCCGTCTTCTTTCACAAGGGTTGCACTAAGTGCAGATTTTTCTATTGTTTCTGTCGGTACATATTTATTTTCAACATATATGTCATACTTATAGCTGATTGGATTCTTCAAAGATAAATTAATCTGCTTTTCTGATACTTCTGTAATTTCTTTTTTGAATATCTTTCCTGTCGTACCAAAATTTAAATGATCTCCAATCTTTAAATTTACCTGCTTCACCGGAATAGATAAATATGATATATTCTGTAATTCTTCTTTTGTATATTTACTTTCTCCAAAATATTCACTGTACGCCTGATATTTACAGTAAATTTTTACTGTAGCTGTAATTTTATCCGTATTATAGCCGCCATTTTGATAGAAAAAAGAATCTGGCGTTGCATTTACCGCAATACAAGGCTGCACCAATTCACTAATCGGCTCTATATTGTCTATTTGCTCACATGCCAGCGTATATACAACCTGTTCTCCAATAAAGTGGTCTATACTAAGATTGACATTATTCGTGATATTGTATTTGCGTCCATCAATCACAAATACAAATTGTTCAGTTTCTGACTGTGGCCAGTAAATCTGTTCCAGATTTCCCACATAAATACTAGCTTCTGATTTCTTTTCACTTACGGAATCAGTAAACAACTCCTCTGTTTCCGGTATCTCATTGACTTCTGTGTTTTCTATATCAGCATCTAAATCTTCTGATTCAATTTCCACATTGTTTTCATCACCGAAATTTTCTCCTGTCGTATCATCTATATCTATTTCGTCAACTATTGCCTCATCTTCATTGTCACTGTCCTCTGAATCTGATGGCATATTATTATCCACTTTCGAGTCATCGGTTTGCACATCATCTACAAAAATACTTTCAGTTCCACTAAAATCACTTTCCGCAGCATATATCATAACTGGCTGGCAGCTCATTGCGGCTGCTAAGATCATTGCGATAATTTTTTTCTTCATCAAACTTCCTCCTGTTAGAGCTTCACATGTTCTTCTTCCTTTGCTTTGCTAATGCTTAATTTTATCTCCATATTCTACAGAAGGATTCGCGGCATTGCACGAATCCTTCTGTATTGAATCAAAGTTTAAGTTCCTGATAATTTTCTGCTGTTATTTCACTTTCACAGATTTTACAGTGCTGTAATTTCCGTAATATCTTTTACCCTTAATGGTTCTGTAAGCTCTTACCCAGACATAGTATCTCTTTCCACTTGCAAGTTTGCTTATTGTTTTCCTGACAGTTTTATTATTCAGATTTACATATTTATATCCGCTTTTCTGATTGGTGGAATATGCAATCTGGTAGCCGCTTGCTCCAGCTGTTTTTTTGTAGGTGACTGTCATGTTTTTCTTTCCGGCTCTTACGGAAGAAATTGTTGGTCTGGCTGGAACGATGTAAACGGTTTTTACCACTTTTCCAGTATAACTGCCTTTTCCGGTAATCGTAATCTTTACCGCTGTGCCGACTTTGGAAGCTCTGCTGTAGGAAATGGTATAGTCTGTATTCTGTCGTAATGTTTTGCTTCCGTTCTTGACTGTTACTGACGGTTTTACATTGGATCCTGTATAAGATAATGTACCGATAGATATCTTTGTCTTACTCATCTGAACTTTAGGTGCAGTCGAAGATACTGTGAATTTTACCTTATCAAGATCCAGTACAGAACTGTACAGTCTCATTCCAATATAATAAATACTATTCGGTTTTAACATACAGCTCTTTCCATTTTCAACAGAGAGAACCTGCTCCAGTTTTCCATTTTTCAGCTGAGAAATAGTAAGATATGCGTTTGTCTGAGGCTCACCTTTAATTGTATAAGAAGTAGCACTTGTAGTTTTCAGACCCACATATGCTGTAGTACCTGTAACTGCCATCTCTTTTGTTCCTCTGCCCATAATTGCCGGCATCTGAGACATATTTTTTACCTGAATACCATTTTTTAATACTGCTTCTTTTCCACCCAATTCAAAATGCACATCATAACTTCCTGCCTGCGGTGCGCTTTGACTGCCCGAATAAACAATATATGCACTATTACGCTCGTAAATTCGATGAGATTTATATACACCAATACTTTCTGTTTTTCCATTCTCATATGTAATTTTCAGTTTCTTTCCCAGCCATGGCGATGGTACAATTGAATATTTATTCTTTTCTCCAAATCCGAAATTTACCGGCGTATAGTATGTTACTGACTTATATTGTCCTTCCAACTGTATTGATTTTATAGCTGACGAACTCGCAACATTTACTGTTTCTGCCTCAAAGTTCTCCGGCTCAATCACATCTTTAGCACTTATTATCGAATTGACTTCTTCAGGCAATTCCTCTCCTGCATCTGAAAATTCGCTGTTCTCTTCTTCTGCTTCACTACTCTCCACTGACACATCCGCGGAAAAATCCTCTGCGTACACCATTCCACATGGCTGTGCACTGATCATTGCTGCTAACAAGACTGCTATTGTTTTTTTCTTCATACGCTTTCTCCTTCTTTCTTATAGTGTATTTTTTGTTTCATAATTCAGACATTTTGGTACATCTGATTAAAAGCGTGAAAGTACAGAAAATTCTCTATTTTTCATGCTTTTTTGATAATTTTCTGTCTGCTTAAAAGTGTATCACGATTTTTTCTTAATGTCTACTATTCGCCACACTTCTATTTGTTATTTTCCTGTATTTTCAGTAAAATGTGGAAGGACTTACTCCCAATAATTCTGCCGCCTGTCTGATTGACAGTTCTCCTTCTTCACATCTCCTGCAAATTTCTTCAAAGTCATCTGGCATTTCTTTTTCTGGTCTGCCGAATTTCTTTCCCTTTCTTTTGGCCGCTGCGATTCCTTCCGCCTGCCGCTGGCTGATAAATTCCCGTTCGGTCTGTGCTACATAAGCAAAGATCTACAACACCAGATCCGCAATCAGCGTTCCCGTAAGATTTCCCGCTTTCTGTCTCGTATCCAGAAGCTCCATATCCAACACCACAATGTCTGCCTTTATCTCCTTGGTGATATACTGCCACTGAACCAGAATATCATTATAATTACGTCCCAGCCGATCAATACTCTTTACAATCAGTAAATCTCCTTCTTTTAGCTTCTTCAATAATTTCTGATACGCCGGTCGTTCAAAATCTTTCCCAGACTGATAATCACAGTAAATATCCCTCTTCGAAATATGATACGGCTCCAATGCCAATATCTGACGATCCACATTCTGCTCTTTCGTTGAAACCCTGATATATGCATATTGCTTCATCTGCTGTCCTCCTGCATTATTCTTTTTCCCATAATACAGTAGACATTTTTACATCTTTATTACCTATGCATAGGTAATATCATAATATTATTCCTTTTAATTAGTAAAGTCAACTATGCAAAGGTAAGTTTCTTCTCACCCTCTGCTATGATTATTTTACCTTTATAAAGGTAATACTTATATTGCAGGTGACTTTATGACTTACTCCAATATTTACGCCATGCGAATCCGGCATCTGTGCCAAGAACGAGATATCACAATAAACAAACTCGCAACATTATCCGGCCTACGCCAGTCAACAATAGACAATATCCTCCGAGGCAAAAGCAAAAACCCCAAGGTCCGCACCCTCCACAAAATCGCAACCGTCTTCGGCATGACTCTAAGCGAATTCCTGGACTTTCCAGAACTCAACGACTACTCCATCGACGACGAAGAAGATGACGACTAACCCACCCCAACATCTTCCAATACACAAAAAGAAGCTGGCCGGACCTAATATCTAACTAACTTCTTTTTGTGTATTAACATCCTTCTTACCAGTATTTCTTCACATAATTACTGGCATCTTCTTCAGATAAGGAAAACTCTTCTATTATATTTTTTATAGCAGCTTCCTGGTCAAGTTTAAATTTCTTACAGGTTTTAATCGCACCAGCAATCATGCCTTCTGCTTTAAGTCTTTCAGATTCCAGTTCCAGAACTTTACCTCCCATAATCTCACCTATTCCTTTCCGAACAACATCTTCTTTACGGAAAATGTAGTCCGCAATCTTTACAATCAGTTTCGTCAAATCTGTATACAGTTCCGATCTTCCTGTTTCTGTCAGCTCCCTTTCCAGATTTATCCGGATTTCTTCATATTCGTTTAAGAGTATTTGAAATAACTGAGGATCGTTATTAAGATCATGTCCTTTTTTCTCATATCGCATAATATAAAATGGCAACAACATTAGCAGATTCTTCTCAAAAATGCTGTCTTTTGTATAATCAGCCATTTTTATAGTCGGTATGGAATATACATATGTATTTCCATCCGGAAAAACCACATCTGCTTCCAGATAATCCGGCGTATTTCCAGAACTTCTCAGAAACAGTACACAGGACTTTGGAAACTCTATCCGGTATCTGCGTCCTTGTTTCTCTGCGTATTCTATGCCGATTGCAAAATCATACTCGATCATGCGAATAACCATTGTCGTATCATCCGTGCTCTGACACTCAATATGATACATTTTCTTCCCGATCAGCAAACAGGAATCGGTAATGATCTCTCCATCCTCCCGCTGATGTTCATTGCGAAGCTGCACAATCTTCACATCTTCCGGATATGATGTATGAAACACCTCATTGATCAGCGGCACTGCCAGATATGGCATCTTCTCGATCATTGTACGGAATACATCATCAAAAATCGTATTATTCATATAACACTCCTTTTTATACCTACATTATAACATTTTGACGAGTTTTATCAAATACTTAATCTCTTTGAAATTATGTATTTTTATCCTTGGAATCAATGGCAGATATTGCCTGAAAAATCACTTATTAGAAAATTTAGATTATTGCGTACGCTTTATACTATACAGTATTCGCATTCATATGACAAGTCCAATTTGGACAGTCGCTAAAAAAAGAAGCCGACAGACCCAAAATCTGCCAACTTCATCTTTATTTTATACATTATTTATAAGCTTTCCTACTCCGCGCTTTTCGCTTCAGCGAAACAGCATTATGCGGGGCCAAGTAGGGGGAGTTTGAGGGGGTGCTTCGGCCTTTCGCAACTTTGAGATGCACCCCCCTCAAGGTTTTATCTTTTTTCAAATATCGAAGGTTCCTAAGGAAGTACCTTAGATCACCCAGAAATTATCCGTGCAAACAACCTTCCGATAACTTTCAAACCTAAACCACTTATTATGCACCTCAGACCGATTCTCCGAAGTAACCTCTTTCGCTTCCGATAAGAACTTCCCAAGTTCTTCCTTATTCTTCACAAGCAGCTCCATACCTCTCTCATCCACAACCGGAAGTCCCATATAACGATACTCTTCGATCTTCTGGATATCTTCCACCTTGCCATCGCGGATCAGAACCGCAGCTCCATCCTCAACGGAAAGGATATCAAAATACTCCGGATATTTGAAGCTATCACCAACAACCGGCACTTCGTCGCCGACATGATAAGTCTTCTTATCGGATCCAGCCTTGGACATCATCGCATTTTCAAGGTTGAAGTAAAATTCTTCAAATACATATCCTCCAACTTTGATGTCATCTTTCTGAAAATACGGCTTTTCTCCGTCATTTTCTACGGTCTCAAGAACGCCGCAGGCAGATGTCATATGGCTTACGCGGTCAATCAGGATCATTTCGCCGAGAGTCTTATGTTTCTTGAACTCGTCAAGGACGATCTTCTCAGCCAGCTCGATCTCGCACAGTGCGATCTCATTTTTCTCAATGTAATCTGCGGAGATATGTTCTCCGGTGTTAACATCAATCTTATATTTGATGCTGCGGATAAATCCAGGAATTCTCTTAGTTCCCAGTTTGACCAGATACTCTTTTCCAAGAGTCAGCTTGCTGTCATCCATCCAGAGCAGTGTTGCGGTGAAGCTTTTTGCTACGGAGAGCTGTGCCTGGTCGGTGAGGACGCAGCCTCGGCTGACATCCACTTCTTTGTCAAGCTGGATGGTCGCTGCCTGTCCTGTCACGGCTTCTTCTACGGAAGTGCTTCCGTTCAGAAGGGATTTGACAGTTGCAGTCTCGTTGCTTGGAAGTGTGGTAATGGTCTGTCCGACTTTGATCTTACCGCTTTCGATCTGTCCCTGGAAGCCACGGAATTCATGGTTCGGGCGGCAGACTCTCTGTACCGGCATATAGAATCCTGCTTCGCTCTCTGTCTCTGTCACATCGACGGTTTCCAGATGATTCAGAAGTGTTTTACCTGTGTACCATGGCATGTTCTCGGATTTGACTGTGACGTTATCTCCTTCTGTCGCGCTGACAGGAACGATCACAACATCCTGAAGTCCGAGGCTTTCGGAAAGTTCGTTGATATCTTTTACGATCTCATTGAATCTTTCTTCGCTGTAACCTACAAGGTCCATCTTGTTAACTGCAAATACAAAATGATGGATTCCCATCAGGGCGCAGATGCGGCTGTGGCGTCTTGTCTGTACCAGAACACCCTGTTTTGCATCGACAAGGATGATCGCAAGCTGTGCAAAAGAAGCACCAACTGCCATGTTTCTTGTATATTCTTCATGTCCCGGTGTATCCGCAACGATGAAGCTTCTCTTGTCTGTTGTAAAATAACGATAAGCAACATCAATGGTGATACCCTGTTCTCTCTCTGCCATCAGACCATCCAGAAGAAGTGAATAGTCGATCGCGCCGCCTCTGGATCCTACCTTACTGTCGAGGATCAGGGCTTTTTCCTGGTCTGCATAAAGCAGTTTGGAATCGTAAAGTATATGTCCGATCAGTGTGGATTTTCCATCGTCCACACTTCCGCAGGTAATAAATTTCAGTAAACCGCTCATCTAGAAATACCCCTCTCTCTTTCTCTTTTCCATGCTGGCTGCACCACCGTCAGAATCAATGATTCGGCTGGTTCTTTCAGATTCTACAGAACTTAATGTCTCATCGATGATCGCATCGAGTGTATCTGCATCAGAAAGAATACCACCGGTCAGAGGATAACATCCCAGGGTACGGAAACGAACTTTTTTCATTTCCGGTTTCTCGCCAGGTTTCAGACGCATACGGTCATCATCTACCATGATGATATTTCCGTCACGATATACTACCGGACGCTCTTTTGCAAAGTAAAGAGGTACGATCAGAATATTTTCTCTTTTTATGTACTGCCAGATATCTTTCTCTGTCCAGTTGGAGATTGGGAAAACACGGATGCTCTCGCCTTTGTTGATCTCTGTATTGTAAAGTTTCCACATCTCCGGTCTCTGGTTCTTCGGATCCCAGGCGTGGTTTTCATTACGGAAAGAAAAGATCCTCTCTTTGGCACGGCTCTTCTCCTCATCACGACGACCGCCTCCGAATGCTGCGGTAAATCCGTATTTATTGAGAGCCTGTTTCAGAGCCTGTGTCTTCATGATATCGGTATAAGCGGATCCGTTGTCAAAAGGATTGATTCCCTGCTTCACACCGTCCTCATTGATATATTCCAGCATCTCGATTCCAAGATCTTTGGCTGTCTTGTCACGAAATTCGATCATTTCCCGGAATTTCCAGGTTGTGTTTACATGTAAAAACGGGAAAGGTGGTTTTTCCGGATAAAAGGCTTTCAGTGCGAGATGAAGCATCACTGAGCTGTCTTTTCCGATGGAATAAAGCATAACAGGTTTTTCGCACTCTGCTGCCACTTCCCGGATGATATATATTGCTTCTGCTTCCAGTTCATCTAAATGTGATAATCCGCTCATAGTTCTACTCCTGTACTAATATTTATTGGAATTTCGCCGGTCAACGCTGATGACCAGTTCACTGCCGTCAGATCTGGTGATGTTCCAGTTGAGGAGATCACCTTTCTGGGTAACGTTCATGGTTCCACCCATGCCGCCGATGTCTGCGCCAAGATAAAATTCAATGGCTCCCATCTTACATTCCTTTACGCAGGAAACGCAGCCCCAGCAGTTCTTCGGGTATTTCATGACCGCTTTTTTGTCTTTGATCTGGATCAGGGTGCCAGGACATACTTCCTGACATTTACCGCAGCCGACACATCGGTCTTCACGAATTCGTATGCTCATAAGTATCCCCCTTTACCAGATCCCTGAACAGAATGCGGATCTTGCCGTCTTCCATTCTGGAATTTACATATTTTTCAAACTTCTGATCTGTTTCCGGATGATCGAGATTCTCATTGAAAGAATGCCATCTGGTTTCTTTTCTGTTCTTAAGATGCTCGATCAGCACCTGACAGACGAGAAGTCTTTCTTTTAATTCGTATGCAAAAAGAAGTTCATGCATATCTTCTGCACCGACCTGATCTGCAAGCTCGCTTAATCTTGTAATTTTTTCTTCTGCAAGATTCAACTGTTTCTCATTGAACTGATAGTTGCTGGCGATTCCACCTGCATATTCATCCATGACTTTCTGCATGGCTTCTTCCAGTTCGTCGATGGTGAACAGACCGTTTTCTCCATTGCGGATCTTTTCATAATCGGCAAGGATCGTCTGTGCCTGTTTTTCGATTTCGGATGTTTCTTCACTGTGATCGTCTTTTAACTGTTCGATGATCGCGAGAGAGGCGATCTTGCCCTCTGCCAGAGCACCGGTCACATATTTCTGAGGACATCCGCCTGCCACATCACCGGCTGCATAAAGTCCGTGAATGGTGGTTTCTCTTCTGGTATCTACCCAGAAACCGCTGGCTGTATGACCGCCTACGATGTACGGCTCGGTTCCCTGGATCTCTACGTCCTGTTCGCTTGGCATCTTACCGCTCTCGATCCATTTGAGGGTCTGGCTCGGTGCCATATTCAGGTATGCTTTGAGAAGATCCTGATCCTGATCGGATGTGATACCGGAGGTCTTGAGATAACAAGGGCCATGCCCAAGCTGATTTTCTTTGACAGTTCCATATACACGCTGACTGGTAGTCAGACCGTAAACGTGCTCATAGACTTCGCCTTTGGAGTTGACCTGCTTTGCCTGCACGCCCTGTGCGATAGTTCCTGTCGGAGCGATCGTATCTTTGCAGCGGAGTGCGATAAAACGCATCTCAAAGGTTGTCATCTCTGCACCGGAACGGATTCCCATCGCGTATCCGGCTCCTGTGTTGAATGGCGGATACCACATTTTATGTCTGGAAAATCCCGGGTTGTTTGGTTTGTAGAGGCCGGCTGCTCCTCCTGTTGCGATCAGAACTGCTTTTGCATGGATCACATAGGCTGTTTCTTCCATGATGGAAAAACCGACAGCTCCGTAAACGTTTCCGTTTTCTGTGAGAAGGTCTGTGATGTTTACGTAATTGAGGACATCTACATTTTTGCTTTTGTATACGGCATCTGCGAGGAGTGGTTTGAAGTTTTCGCCATTGATCTTAATGTTACGGTTTCCTCTTGCCACGTAGTCTCCGTTTTCGTCCTTGAGGATCACGAGACCAAGTTTTTCCATATCTGCCGTTACTTCATTGAATTCTTCTGCGGCTGTCAGAAGAAGATCGTTTCTGACGATTCCTGCCGCATCTTTGGTTGCGTAATCTACGTAGTCCTGTGGCTTGCGGCCTTTGACGATGTAGGCGTTGATCGCGTTGACACCTGCTGCGAGGCAGCCGCTTCGTTTGATGTTCGCTTTTTCTGCGACGAGAACGGAAGCGTCAGAGTTTCTGCTGATGGTGAGTGCGGCGTAGCAGCCTGCGGTGCCGCCGCCTATTATCAGGACATCTGTATGTAAGTGTTTTACCTGTAAGGGTCTGCTCATGGTTTTTTCTTCCTGACTTTATTCTGTGATCTCGATCTCGTGGATCGTTACGTTTTTTTCTTTGTCGATTCCGAATGCTTTGAGTACCGGGTTTCCTTCTTCCATAAGGGAGAGGATGAGGTATTCGATGGTCGGGTCAAATGCCAGGCGTTTGTCTTCTTCGGATGGGCGGGATGGGGATTCCGGATGGGAATGGAAGTTTCCGATGATCTTGTATCCGTTGGCTCTGGCGTCTTTGAGTGCTGCAAGCTGTTCTTTTGGATCCATGGAGAAGTGTTCTCTGCTGACGTCTACGTTTGTGAGGAGGTAGACTTTGGTGACGGTGATCTCCTCGGATTCTTTTGTTCCCGCGAGGAGGCCGCAGGATTCATTTGGGAGGCCGGCAGTGCAGTGGTCCAGGATGGTGTTGTAGTCTGATTTTTTTATATATAATTTCATAATGGGGGCTCCTCGATATTGTTCTCTGACGTGTGTGAATAAACAGTTCAACGGGGACACGCTCTCGCTGACTTCGACTGGCAACGGATACACTGTGTACTACGTCCACAGTGTATCCGTCACAATACGGTCACTAAGAACCGGCCGTCTCAGATCATCCCCTTATATTTCAATCCACGTTCCCGCATGGGGAACGACCATTGCTCTTTGACATATTCGACTAATGCCAATTTCACTAATTCAGTTTTAGTGCATGTCACACTCAACCTGCTCGTAGTCGATTAATTTAGTAATGGTAGGATGATCACCACATACCGGACAATCATGGTTTTTCGGCAGTTTAATTGTACGGAAGGTCATAGTCAATGCGTCATATGTGAGGAGTCTTCCTGTGAGGAGGTCGCCTTTTCCGATGATGTATTTGACTGCTTCCATTGCCTGGAGGCTTCCGATGACTCCGCCCATGGCTCCGATGACGCCTGCCTGTTTACAGGTTGGGACTGCATCCTTCGGCGGCGGATCTTTGAAGACGCATCTGTAGCATGGTCCTTCTCCTGGGACGTAGGTCATGAGCTGGCCTTTGAAGCGGATGATCCCTGCGTGGGAGAATGGTTTTCCTGCCATGACGCATGCATCGTTGATCAGGAATTTTGCCGGGAAATTGTCGGTTCCGTCGATGATGAAGTCGTAGTCTTTGATGATATCCATGATGTTCTCGGATGTGATGAATTTGCGGTATGTATTGACTTTGACCTCTGGATTGATTGCCTGCATGGTTTCTTTGGCGGATTTTACTTTGGCTTTGCCGAGGTCGGCTGTTGTGTGGATGACCTGTCTCTGAAGGTTTGAGAGGTCTACCTCATCGGCATCTGCGATTCCGATGGTTCCTACGCCGGCTGCTGCGAGATACATGGCTGCCGGTGCTCCCAGTCCGCCTGCTCCGATGATGAGGACGCTGGCGTTCAGGAGTTTTTTCTGTCCCTTTGCACCAACCTCTTTGAGGATGATGTGGCGGGAATAGCGTTCTAACTGTTCGTTTGTGAATGCCATTATCTTGCGCCTCCTCCCATGAAGTACAGGAATTCGATTTCGTCGCCGTCTTTGACTTCTGTTGTCTCGAAAGCTCCGCTTTCTACGAATTCGTCGTTGATGGTTACGGTTACATACTGAGGTGTTTCCACATCCTCTTTCTCAATTAACTCTTTTACGGTAAGTCCTTCTGGATATTCTTTCTTTTCTCCTGCTACTTTGATAAACATGATTCTTATCTCCTTTATTATAACAAAATTTATGAATTTAATTATCAAATCAAAGTTATATAATTGTGAAATGATAATTAGATATAATCTTCAAACAAAGCTTCAATCTCTTCTGGTTCTTTGAGCCCGACTATTTTGCCTTTCTGTTCGCCGTTTACGAAACAGATGACGGTTGGAGCGGACATGACTTTGTATTGTTCGGCGAGTGCTTTGTCGTAGTTGACGTTGACTTTATAGATGTAAAGGGCGTCTTCGTTTTCGTCTTCGAGGTCTCCGAGGATGCAGGCCATTTGTTTGCATGGGATGCAGGTGTCGGAGTAGAAGTCTACGAGGACTGGTTTGTCTGCCTTTAATACTTTTTCTTCGAAGTTTTCTGCGTTGATCCTGAGTGCCATATCATTCGTCCTCTACTTTCCTGACGATCAGAGTGAAGGTATCGTCGCCGTTGTCGGTGAGCTTCAGGATCTGATGTCCTTCTTCTTTGATGCTTCGCGGTACGTTCTGTACCGGTTCGCCGTTGTTCATACGGACGGCGAGGATCTGTCCGTCATCGAGTTCTTCCAGTGCCACTTTTGCTTTGACAAAGGTCACCGGGCACACAACATCTGTAATATCTACGGTATCATCAATTTTATAATCAGCCATCGTAAGCTCCTTTCAGTACTTCGTACAGTTTACCTTCTCCAACTCTGTCGATCGTGAATTTGAATCTTTCACCTGGTTTTGCGTGATCTCCGAAGAACTGGATTGCTGCATCTGTCACGCGGAAGAGCTGTTCTTCGGAAGTGATCAGTGGCAGGAATTCCTGTCCTTTGCTGATATGGTTTCCAAAAGTACCTCCAAATGATACAAGAAACGCTTCATTTACATCCCATGCATCTACCGGACAGGATTTTGCACAACGTCCGCAGTAGTTGCATTTGTCGGTATCGATCACAAGTTTGTCGTCCTTGAAGGAAATCGCTTCCTCGCGGCAGGCTTTTTCACAGACACCGCAATGGATACATACATCTTCCTGCCAGGTAACCTGTGCGGCTCCTTTGATTCCTACATCGTTTTCTTCGGCTTTGAGACAGTTGTTCTGGCATCCGGTTACGCCGAATTTGAATTTATGAGGAAGTTCCCTTCCGAAATATCTCTCATTTAACTTAACAGCGATGTCGTAGCTGTTGATATTTCCGCTTGGACAGACTGCATTGCCCTGACATGCTGTTACCGTTCTTACTCTCGGTCCGCAGACACCTGGTTTACATCCGCCTGTGGCAAGATCTGCTGTCACATCATCGATGTCGTTTAATTTGATGAACGGGATCTCAACTCCCTGTCTGGAAGTGAGATGTACGTATCCGTCACCGTATTTCTCAGCTACCTCTGCGATCTTCTTGAGGTTCTCTGCTGTCAGTGTTCCACCGACACAGGCAAGACGCAGGGAAAAGTTGTTTTTCTGTTTCTGGCGCATGAAACCGCCTTTTTTTAATGTTGCGTAATCTACTTTTGCCATTTTATTCTCCTTCTATTACTCGTCTGAAATCTTCCTTTAAGTCCTCGATATCTTCAATTCCCACACTGATCCGGATCATGTCATCGTACACACCGGAAAGTTCTTTTTCTTCATTGGAAAGGTGTGCTGCGATGGTGCTTGACGGATGGATCACCAGTGTCTTGGTGTCTCCGATATTGGATACCAGCCAGGGAAGTTTTAGTTCGTTTAAGATCTGGAAAGCTCTCTCCTTGCTTCCTGTTCTTAAGGTAATGATCGCTCCAAACCCACCATGGAACTGTTTCGCCGCGATCTCATGATATGGATGTTCCTCAAGTCCCGGATAGGAAACGGTGATGCCATGTCCTAATCCGTTCAGGAACTCCGCCAGCTCCATGGCGTTACTACAGTGACGCTGCATTCGAAGTCCCAGGGTTTCAAGTCCCAGATTGTTAAGAAAAGCATTCTGCGGTGCAAGACAGGCTCCTATGCTTCGAAAAAGTCCGTTTCGCAGTTTTGCAAGATAGGCAAATGGTCCGAACTTCTTAAATTCTGCCATCGCCGGATATTTCTCCGGGTCCCATTTAAACTTGCCTCCGCTCACCAGAACTCCGCTGATCGCATCACTGCTTCCGTTTATGTATTTGGATGAGGAATGAATCACAACATCCGCTCCGAGGCGTAATGGCTGGATCAGATATGGAGTTGCAACGGTGTTGTCAACCAGAAACGGAAGTCCATGCTTATGTGCGATCTCTGCCACTCCCTCGATGTCTGTGACATCCAGCTTCGGATTGCCGATCGTCTCTGCAAAAACGGCTCTGGTCTCAGGCATGATCGCCTTTTCAAAAGCATCCGGGGTGTTTTCCTTAACATAGGTTGTGGTGATCCCGTATGCCTTAAGCTCATCCAGAAGTTCTACCGTTCCACCGTAAAGTCCTGCCGCTGCCACAACATGATCACCATTTCGAAGAATGTTCATCAGTGCCATGGTCAGTGCTGCCATTCCGGAGGAACACGCTACACTTCCGACTCCGCCTTCCAGTTTCGTCATCCGCTTCTCGAAGGATTCGATCGTCGGATTGTTGATCCTCGTGTAGGAGTAGCCTGCACATTTGTTTGCGAAGATCTTCTCCAGCTCCTCTGCTGTATCGTGACGGAATGCACTGGACTGGTAGATCGGAACCTGTGTCGCGCCGTGAGGATTGCTGTCCTCGCTTCCATGAAGCAAAGTTGTGTTAAAACCGTATTCTTTCATTCCTGTGCTCCTTTGTTTTCCTTTGCTGTTTTGATGGTATTACTATATACCCATAAACATACCATGTCAATAGGTAATGTATGCTTTTTCCAAATTTTTTCATTTTTCTATTTTCAGCTTTCGGAACATATCAAAAAAGGCAGCAGAACACATCTTGCTTTTTTGATATGTTCTGCTGCCTTATGCCACAGAGTGGCTGTCAGATCACGTAATCTCCCATGTTTGAATTCTGTTCCAGAAGATCCTCCAGTGTGATTCCGTCAAAATATTCATTGATCAGCTTATAAAAGCCCTCCCACATCTGAAGGGTCTTACAGGTGGCAGCTCTCTCGCACTGGTTCGGATGATCATCCAGACAGGCAACCGGTGCCATGGATCCCTCTGTAATCCTTAAGATGCTCCCAATCGTATACTCAGAAGGTGTCCTGGCGAGACGATAACCGCCGCCCTTGCCTCTGAGTGCCTTGACAAATTTCTGTTTGCTTAATACGGAAACTATCGATTCCAGATATTTCTCTGAGATCTCCTGTCTCTTCGCAATGTCCATTAACGGAATATATTCTCCTGTATTATGCTCTGCAAGATCCAGCATGACGCGGATCGCATAGCGTCCTCTTGTTGAAATTTTCATGTAAATCCCTCCATATACCTATTATACCACAAGGTTATAGGGATTTCAAGCGATATCCCATCAGATTACAAGATAATCTTCTCTTGTAGAGCTGTTTTCCAGTGAGTAAACCTTGTTTCCTTTTATCACAAAAAGCCTCTGCACGAACACGTCGACTTTTTCGCCCTGGCGCACCATTGGCTCATCCAGGCCTCGTTTTGCCGTCAGCGTAACATCTCCGACTTTCACTTCCAGCTCAAAATATCTGCCACGGAAAGCCACTCGTTCGACTTCTGCCTCGGATGCGGAGCTTTTGTACTTCTGTACCTCTGTCTTTCTGGTGACTTTGACAAACTCCGGACGGATGATCGCGTATTCGGCCCCTGGAATGTCCTCAAAATATTTGAACATCTGATAATCTTTTACAACGGCTGCCTGTCCGAAGAAAGATGCGCTGAATGCAGTTTCCGGACTCTGATATACCTCGACCGGGCTTCCCTTCTGTTCGATGTGACCTCTGTTTGTGATGATGATCTCATCTGCTACCTCGATTGCTTCATCCTGGTCATGCGTTACGAAGATACTGGTGATCCCCAGCTGTTCGATCATATCTTTGAGCCAGGTACGAAGTTCCTGACGGATCTTGGCATCGATCGCCGCAAATGGCTCATCGAGGAGGAGAAGCTGCGGATTCGGAGCGAGTGCTCTCGCAAAAGCAACTCTCTGTCTCTGCCCACCGGAAAGCTGGCTTGGATATCTTTTTTCCAGACCCTTAAGACCTACCAGCTCGATCAGTTCCATAACTCTGCTTTTGATGTATTTTTTGTCTGCTTTCTGGACTTTCAGACCAAAAGCAACGTTGTCGTATACGGTCATATAGCGGAACAGCGCATAACTCTGGAATACGAATCCGATACCGCGCTCACTTGCCGGAATGTCGTTGACTACTTTTCCATCAATGATGATCTCGCCGCTGTCCGGCTGCTCCAGGCCTGCGATCATACGCAGGATCGTTGTCTTTCCACTTCCACTCGGTCCCAGAAGACCGATCAGTTTTCCTTTCTCGATCCCAAAAGAAACATGGTCAGATGCTTTATAATCTCCAAAAGTTTTGTTGATATCCTTTAATTCGACGTACATTTAGACTTCCTCCTCTTTTTTTCCTCTGTGCTCCATCACGCTGCGGATGATCAGAAGGATCACCGCCATGATCACCAGGATCGAAGATACCGCAAATGCCGGCACATACTGAAATTCATTGAATAAGATCTCCACATGCAGCGGCAGTGTGTTGGTCAGACCGCGAAGATGTCCTGACAGAACGGAAACCGCTCCGAACTCTCCCATTGCTCTCGCTGTACATAATACGATTCCATACAGGAGTGCCCATTTGATATGTGGAAATGTAATTTTGGAAAAAATCGTCCAGCCTTTCGCGCCCATCAGTGCGGCCGCCTCTTCCTCATCTGTTCCAATAGATTCCAGTACAGGAAGAAGCTCACGGAACACAAATGGAAAAGTAACAAATACCGTTGCAAGAACGATACCTGGAACTGCAAAGACGATCTGGATATTCGCCTTCTGCAGATACGGATAAAGGATGCTCTGTTTTCCAAAGATCAGAAGGTAGATAAGACCGGCAATGATTGGTGAGACTGTGACCGGAACATCGATCAGAGTCGTGAGCAGTTTTTTGCCCTTAAACTGAAATCTCGTGACTGCCCAGGCTGCACATAATCCAAGAACGGTGTTGCATACGACTGCGATCACGGTTGCTTTCAGTGTCAGCATCAATGCGGCGATCGTATAGGAGTCTGTCACCGCTTCTACATAGACTTCCCAGCCTTTTTTGAGAGCTTCTGTGACTACGACAAACAGCGGGAGTACCAGCATCACAAAAAGAAATAAAACGCTGATCCCGATCAGAAGATATTTTACGATCTTTGATTCATTTTCTCTGTTTTTCATCAGACGTTGCCTCCTCTCAGTCTTTTTGAATTGCGTGCCTGCATCAGATTCATCAGAAACAGGATGAGGAACGATGCGATCAGCATGACGAGAGCGATCGAAGTTGCGCTTTTGTAATCGAATTCCTGAAGTTCTGACATGATGATGAGTGGTGTGATCTCAGTCTCGTAAGGTCTGTTTCCTGCGATAAATACAACGCTTCCGTATTCTCCAAGACAGCGTCCGAACGCCAGTCCTGTACCGGTAAGAAGCGGAGGAAGAAGTTCCGGAAGAATGACTCTTCGAAAAATATATCCAGGCTTCGCACCCATGACTCTTGCTGCTTCTTCATAAGAACCGTCCAGCTTTTCAAGGACTGGCTGCACTGCTCTTGCGACAAACGGAATTCCTACAAAGATCAGTGCAAATGTGATCCCAAGTTTCGTGTAGGCGATCTTGATGCCGAATTTTGCAAAAAAACTTCCGATGAGTCCCTGGTCTGATGTCAGGGAAGTCAAAGAGATGCCGGCAACTGCGGTCGGCAGCGCGAATGGAAGTTCGATCATACCGTCCATGATCCGTTTGCCCGGGAATTCATAGCGTACCAGAACCCACGCAAGGATCAGTCCCATCACGGCGTTGACAAGGGATGCGCCCAGTGCGGTGATAAAGCTGACATAAAAACTGGACAGGACTCTCTTTCTTGTAATGACCTCAAAAAATTCTCTCAGCCCAAGCTGCGAAGAATACACAACAAGAGAAGCCAGCGGGATCAGAACCACGATACTGAGCATGGTGATCGTCACACCCATGGTCAGTCCGAATCCCGGAATTACTCTTTTTTTGCTTTTTTTCATAATCGTTCACCTCGTATTTTAGTTGCCGTAGATCTGATCAAAGATCCCGCCGTCTGCAAAATGTTTCTCCTGCACTTCCTGCCAGCCGCCAAAATCGTCGATCGTTTTTAACTCCATTGTAAGGTCAAACACATCGCTGTATTCCTTCAGGATCTCCTCGTTGACCGGACGGTAATAATTTTCTGCTGCGATCCTCTGTGCATCATCGGAATAAAGATAGTTCAGATATTCTTTTGCGATGTCCTCTGTGCCGCGGTTCTCTGCCACTTCGTGGACCACTGCCACAGACGGCTGTGCCAGTACACTGATGCTCGGGTTGATGATCTCAAATTCATCCGGATCATCCTGTACAGAAAGAAATGCTTCATTTTCCCAGGCAATCAGGACATCTCCCTGTCCGTTCTCCACGAAGGAAGTGGTCGCGCTTCTTGCACCGGAATCCAGAACGAGTACATTCTGGTATAATTTTTTGATAAATTCTTCCATCTTGTCTTCCTGGTTATTATAAGCTTTCTGTGCATATGCCCAGGCTGCCAGATAGTTCCAGCGGGCTCCACCGGAAGTCTTCGGGTTTGGTGTGATCACATCAACATCGTCACGGATCAGATCATCCCAGTCCTGAATGTTTTTCGGATTGCCTTTTCTTACCAGAAATACGATCGTGGAAGTGTAGGGAGCACTGTCGTCCGGAAGTTCTTCTTTCCATCCTTCATCGATCATTCCTGCATCCTGGATCGCATTGATATCATATTCCAGTGCCAGTGTCACCACATCTGCCTGCAGGCCGTTGATGACTTCCAGCGCCTGTTTGCCGGAACCGCCGTGGGACTGGATCACGTCCACATCCTGACCGGTCTCTTCCTTCCAGTGTTCCTGAAAGATCTTGTTATAAGATTCATACAGTTCCCTCGTTGGATCGTAGGAAACATTGATAATATGTACATCGGATCCTGCCCCTGTATCGTAGGAACAGACTCCGGTAAAAACTGCAATTCCAAGTACTGCTGCCAGACACAGGCTTCTCAGTTTTTTCTTTGTCATTTCTGCCACTCCCTGTTGTTTTCTTTTTTTACGTTAAAGGCATTATATACCAATAAACATACTTTTTAAATATGTTTTTTAGAAAACGTTTGCACAGATGTTTCTCCGGCACTGGTCGGGCATTGATCAGGCAGCAAAAAAGACCGCCAACACAGCACCTGTTCCCCTGTACGTCAGGAGTTACAGCCGTCTGTATTGATGGTCTTTTTATTTTATATTTTTATTTCTGTTCATCGTAAATGTCAAGGAAATTGTGTCTCACGCCATCCTGCTTGTATCCGATGACGGTATTCAGGTTGACATTCTCCACGCTTCGGAAAATATTATATTCAATGACCGGATCCTTCTTGGCAAGTTCATGGATCAGTTCCTTGATCTCCGCACGCTTGGAGCCCTTCTCAGTACCGCCGCAGGATGCACAGTGCTCTGTAAAGCGGCATGCACACTGGATGAAATGAAGGTCATTGTAATTCGCCCAGTGAATGATATCTGCCTCACGGATCAGATACAGCGGGCGGATCAGCTCCATTCCCTCAAAGTTCGTACTGTGAAGCTTCGGCATCATGGTCTGGACCTGTGCGCCATAGAGCATTCCCATCAGGATCGTCTCGATGACATCATCATAGTGGTGTCCGAGCGCGATCTTGTTGCAGCCCAGTTCTTTGGCTTTGCTGTAGAGATAACCTCTTCTCATTCTCGCGCAGAGATAGCATGGTGACTGTTCTTCTGCTGCAACGATATTAAAAATATCCGACTCAAAAACTGTGATCGGCACATTCAGGATCTTTGCATTATCCTTGATCGTCTGATAATTGATTTCATTATAGCCCGGGTTCATTACCAGGAAAACAACCTCAAAGTTCTTCTTGCCGTGGCGGGAAAGCTCCTGAAACAGCTTCGCCATCAGCATGGAGTCCTTGCCGCCTGAGATACAGACTGCGATCTTGTCTCCGTCCTGCACAAGCTCGTACTCACGGATCGCCTTAGTAAATCTCCTCCAGATCGGCTTGCGGAATTTCTTGATGATGCTGCGCTCGATGTCCTTTGTGCGCTGTTCTGCCGCATTGTGATCCGCCATCATTTTGCTGAGTTTGATCTTGAGCCATGCGCGGTAGCCGTTCTTGATGCTGTATACTTCATACCCCTGTTCATTCAGTTCCTGCGCAATTTCCTCACTCTTCTGCCCGGTATAACAGAGCAGGTAAACCGGACAGTCCTTGCGGATCTCGTCCATATGCTCTTCTAATTCTTCCCAGTAGATGTTGACAGCCCCCGGATAGGTTTCCTTGTCAAAATCTGCCTTGTCACGGATGTCTATGATCTGTTTTTCCCTTGTATCTTCCTGTAATTCTTCAATCGTTCTAATACACATATGCTTCTTCCTTAATAAAAAATTTCTTATATACAGTAATCGCTCCAGGTGCTCTCGGAAACGTGGGAGCAGCTGTTCCGGATCATCAGGTGACCGGAAAGTTCCATACGCACGACACCGCTGTGTCCGCCTTTCATGCGGTCGAGAAGAAGGTAGAGGGCAAATTTCCCCATCTCTTCCTTCGGAAGTCCTACAGTTGTCAGCATCGGCTTCGTGTACTGCGCTTCCTCGATATCGTCACTCGCTATGATCGACGGCGTAAAATAAAGATTCCTGCAGCGTCCCAGATATTTCAGCATTCCGACAGCCGTAATGTCATTGGCGCAGTAGATTCCTGTCGGACAGTCGTCAGACTTAAGAAGCTGCTCCATCGCTTCGTAGCCTTCCTTCTCTGTCTGGTTCGTCTCCACGACATACTCCGGGATCACATCCAGGTTATTTCTCTTAAGAGTGTCCAGATAGCCATTGTAACGGTCCTCGTTTCGACAGTTTCCGACATACCCGATATTCCGGTGCCCCAGTGAGATCAGATGTTCCACTGCCATCGCCGCGATCTTTCTGCCGTCACACAACACTTCATCCACCTCATAATTGGTGGAATTACGGTTGACTGACACTACGCTCCGGTATTTCTGATTTAGTTTCTTAAGGGCCACAAGATTGCATCGGCCGATCACGATCAAGCCGTCCTGTTTTCCCTCCGTCTCAGTATACATTCCCTGGATGATCTGGTCAAGATTTTCCCGCCGGCATTTTCGGTCATCGGAAAAAAGCGGCATATACCAGACTTTGGAGAGGATGCAGTTGTGCTCGTGGATCTCGCTCTCCACCACGCGGAGAAGCTCTGTGAAAAAAGGATCCGTCCTTGACTCATCAGTTCTTGTCATCAGTACATTGACGTACCAGATCCGGCTGTCTCTGGACTGCCTGCCTTTTTTGAGATTTCTTGCCGCCTCGTTTGGGACGTAATTCATTTCCATGGCGATCGCCCAGACTTTTTCCCGAAGGCCGGGAATCGAACATTTGTAGTCAGGACGGTTAAGGATTCTGGAAACGGTTGAGATAGATACTCCTGCTTTTTCTGCGATCTTTTTGATAGACATATGTGTATTTCCTCTTGAAGTCGATAAAAAAAACCGGAGGCCAGGGCATCGCCTCAAACCTCCAGAGTTTTTCAGATATAGTACATTTCCTGTTTTTCGTAATGATCGGAATAATATCCGCTCATTTGTGCCAAAGTCAAGTTTGACAGAATCTGATCGAGTTCCTGATTGACGGTATCCACCACCAGCTTCTGAATCGTATCTGAGATTCCTTTATAGCTGTTTTCCGCCACAACATCCTCATCTTCGAGGTGGTAGCTTCCTTCGAGAGCTTCCACCACGGATGCAACAGTGATCTCGTCAGCAGCCTTCGCCAGATTATATCCTCCCTGGGAGCCTTTGACACTTTTTACTATGCCTGTTCTGCGGAACGAGGCAAATATGTGTTCCAGAAACTGCAGAGAAATGTCATTTCTCTCAGCTATGGTTTTCAGGGCTACCGGTGTGCTGGACGGCTGTGCAGCCAGGTCCATCAGCGCAGTGAGACCATATCTGGTTTTTTTGCAAAATTTCAATTACTGGATTGCCTTGAAAGCTTCGTCCAGATCCTGGATGATATCGTCGATGTTTTCCGTTCCGATGGAAAGACGAATCGTGTTCGGTTTGATACCCTGATCCAGAAGCTCTTCTTCTGTGCACTGGCTGTGGGTGGTGGTTGCCGGATGGATAACCAGTGATTTAACATCTGCTACGTTTGCAAGCAGAGAGAACAGTTCCAGGTTGTCGATAAAGTCTTTGGCTGTCTGTGCATCTCCCTTGATCTCGAATGTGAAGATAGATCCACCGCCATTCGGGAAGTATTTTGCATACAGAGCTTTCTGGCTCTCATCATCTGTTACGGACGGATGATGTACTTTCTCTACCATTGGGTGATTGTTCAGGTACTGAACAACTTTGAGTGCGTTCTCTACATGACGCTCTACACGCAGGGACAGTGTCTCAAGACCCTGAAGGAAGATGAAGGAGCTTACTGGAGAGATCGTTGCACCTGTGTCACGAAGAAGGATCGCACGGATCTTTGTAACAAATGCAGCCGGTCCGCATGCTTTTGTGAAGCTGATTCCATGGTAGCTCGGGTTTGGCTCTGTCAGGGACGGGAATTTACCGGAAGCTTCCCAGTCGAATTTGCCACCTTCTACGATGACACCACCGATTGTTGTTCCATGTCCTCCGATGAATTTGGTTGCGGAATGAACAACGATGTCTGCACCGTACTCGATCGGTCTTACAAGGTATGGTGTTGCGAATGTGTTATCTACAACGAGCGGGATCTGATGTCTGTGAGCGATCTCAGCGCAAGCTTCAACATCAACAACGTCAGAGTTCGGGTTTCCAAGAGTCTCGATGTAAAGTGCTTTGGTGTTGTCCTGGATCGCATTCTCTACTTCTTCAAGATTGAAGATGTCTACGAATGTTGTTGTGATTCCATATGCCGGAAGGGTATGCTCCAGAAGGTTTGTTGTTCCACCGTAGATGTTCTTTGCTGCTACGATGTGGTCTCCGTTCTGTGCAAGGTTCTCAATCGTGTATGTAATTGCTGCTGCACCGGAAGCTACTGCAAGTGCTGCTGTACCGCCTTCAAGTGCTGCGATTCTCTTCTCAAAAACGTCCTCTGTCGGGTTTGTCAGACGTCCGTAGATGTTACCTGCATCTGCAAGTCCGAAACGAGCTGCTGCATGATCGCAGTTACGGAATACATAAGAAGATGTCTGGTAGATCGGAACTGCTCTTGCATCGGTAACCGGATCCGGCTGTTCCTGTCCTACGTGAAGCTGAAGTGTTTCAAATTTGAATTTTCTGTTTTCTCTTGTGATCTTTTCACCCATAATAATCTGATCCTCTTTTCTGTTTTTTTGATTTTTTGTGGGGGAAGGAAGAAACTCTTCCTTCCGACTGTCTATTGTATATAAAATTTCTTACTCTGTAAACAGTGCTGTTGAGTAATATCTGTCACCTGTATCCGGAAGAAGTGCTACGATCGTCTTTCCTTTGTTTTCCGGACGTTTGGCAAGTTCGATCGCTGCGTAGAGAGCTGCTCCTGAGGAGATACCTACGAGAACGCCTTCTTTCTTGGCAAGAAGCTTCGCTGTTGTGAAGCATACTTCGTTGTCGATCGGCATGATCTCATCATAAACCTGTGTGTTGAGGACTTCCGGAACGAATCCGGCTCCGATACCCTGGATCTTGTGCGGACCGCCTTTTCCTTCGGAAAGTACCGGAGAAGTTGCAGGCTCTACTGCTACGATCTTGATGTCCGGGTTCTGTTCTTTGAGGTATTCACCTGTTCCTGTAAGTGTTCCGCCTGTGCCGACACCGGCTACGAAGATGTCTACCTTTCCGTCTGTGTCGTTCCAGATTTCAGGACCTGTGGTTGCTTTGTGTGCTGCCGGGTTTGCCGGGTTTACAAACTGTCCCGGGATGTAGCTGTTCGGGATTTCTTTGGCAAGTTCGTCTGCTTTGGCGATCGCACCTTTCATTCCCTTGGCTCCCTCTGTCAGAACCAGTTCTGCGCCGTATGCTTTCAGGATGTTTCTACGTTCAATACTCATGGTCTCCGGCATAGTGAGGATGATTCTGTATCCTTTCGCTGCTGCGATGGATGCAAGACCGATTCCTGTGTTTCCGGATGTCGGCTCGATGATCACGGATCCTTCCTTGAGGATTCCTTTTGCTTCAGCATCCTCGATCATCGCTTTGGCGATTCTGTCCTTGACGCTTCCTGCCGGGTTGAAGTACTCAAGTTTCACAAGGATGGTTGCTTCCAGTCCGAGTTCCTTCTCTACATTTGTTACTTCTACAAGTGGAGTGTTTCCGATCAGTCCAAGTGTTCCTTTATAAATGTTTGCCATGGTGTTTACCGCCTTTCTGTTTTCTTATTTATTCGTGTCTGTTTTTATTAACATACCTCTTTGATATGTTTAGTATGTTATTCCTTTTTACCCGAAATGTCAATAGGTTTTTGGAAAAAAATTGAACTTTTTTTCGCAGTATTGTATAATCCATTTATACGCGGAAAATAAACCTTTAGGAGAATGCATTTTATGAATCAGCAAACAGATAAAGCGATCCTGGTCGTGAGCTTCGGAACCAGTTATGAAGCCTCCAGGAAAGCTACCATAGAAAAGATCGAGCAGGATATTGCCGATGCTTTTGGCGATCATCGAATCTATCGTGCATGGACCAGCAAGATGATCATTTCTGTTCTTAAGAAAAGGGACAATTATATCGTTCCTACGGTAAAAGAAGCCATGGAACAGATGATCGCAGACGGGATCCGGGAAGTGGCTGTGCAGCCGACACATATCCTGGACGGTATCGAGAATCATGTTATGAAGGAAGAAGTTCTTTCTTATAAAGAATCTTTTGACAAAATTGTATTCGGTACTCCTCTTCTGACCTCACCGGAGGATGAGCAGAAAGCGATCGAAGCTGTAAATTCTGAATTTTCTGATCTGAAAGATCCGGAAGCCCTGGTACTTATGGGCCATGGAACCACGCATCAGGTTAATGTTGTTTATGCAGGACTGGATAAGAAGTTTAAAACTTCAGGACACTCCAACGTCTTTATCGGAACAGTGGAAGCAGAACCAACGATCCAGGATCTTGTCAGAGAGGTATCTGCTTTCCAGCCATCCAAGATCTATATGACACCGTTTATGATCGTGGCGGGTGATCATGCACACAATGATATGGCTGGAGATTCCCCGGATTCCTGGGTCTGTCAGTTTAAAGAAGCCGGATTTGAAGTCTGTCCTGTTTTGAAGGGACTTGGCGAATATCCGGGAATCCGTGCGATGTTTGTGGAGCATGCACGTGAGGCGATTGCTTCTATGTAATATTTCAGCATCAAAAAAGTCTGGACATCAAGACTTATAAAATCTCGAATGTCCAGACTTTTTTTAATTCTTCTGACTCTTCTTACATATCTGAATCCCGATAAGCAGAAGCACCGGGAACACGATCGCCGCGAGGATTCCCATCCTCAGATTATTACCCACACTGCTGGATACGAAACCGGCAAGTGTCGGACCGCCGGAGCAGCCGAGGTCTCCTGCGAGAGCAAGTAATGCAAACATTGCGGTACCGCCGCCTCTGATGGATGCCGACGCAATGCTGAACGTTCCCGGCCACATAATCCCTACGGAAAATCCGCAGACAGCACAGCCGACGAGACTGAGCATCGGAACCGGAACGAAAGCGATGCAGAGATAAGAGATCACGCAGAGGATGCTGCTGTAGGTCATAAAACGTTTCAGATCGATCTTCTCTCCGTATTTCCCATAAAGAAGTCTTGCAAGTCCCATCAGGACTGCAAATGCCATCGGACCCGCGAGGTCTCCGACCGTCTTGCTGACCTTCAGTCCTTCTTCTGCAAAAGTGGATGCCCACTGGCTCACTGCCTGTTCACTCGCTCCTGCACAGGTCATCATCAGCATCACGACCCAGAAGATCTTCATGGAGCAGAGTTCTCTGATAGAAAGTCCCTTCTCTCCTTCTTCATGCAGGGAATAGATCGGGGAAGTCAGAAATACGATTCCATTGAGCACCGGGATGACCGCCCAGATGCGTGCAAGGATCTTCCAGTTTGCGATTCCGAAGGTACTGAAGAAGATCGTGGAAATCAGAACGACTCCCACATGTCCCCAGCAATAAAACGAATGCAAAAGGCTCATTGCTTTTTCTTTGTTGTCTGTCGGGCAGGCCTCGATGATCGGGCTGATCAGTACCTCCAGAAGTCCGCCGCCGATTGCGTAGATCGCAACTGCGATCAGAATGCCGGTAAACGGATCTGCCGTGACTTCCGGAAGGATCGTCAGCAAAAACAGACCGATCGCCGAACAGATATGCGCGATCGTTACCGATGCCTTATATCCGATCTTATCTACAAATCCGGCTGACAGAAGGTCGATCAGAAGCTGGATCATAAAGTTGATCGTGATCAGCAGCGTGATCTTTGACAGCGGGATCTGGTAGCTTTTCTGGAATGTTACGAACAGCAATGGAACAAAATTGTTGACGATTGCCTGCACGATGTATCCCACGAAACAGGCGAACATGGTTCTTTTGAATGATGGTCTCATACCTTTTCTCCTGTAAAATATAACTTAGAATTTTATCATAATATCTTTTCTAGAAAAATACCAGCTATATTTTGACCACTTTTTACGAAATCCTGACTTTCTTTAAGGAAAATCATTTCAAAACTGAATCCTGATTTCTCTCTTAATGGCCATCTGGCATCGGATTAGATGATTGATTTGTTTCTCGATGCCTAAAATGTCATTTGTATCAAATCACCAGCATCTATTTATAAGAATAGCCTATTTCCGATGCCGGAGCTATCGATTATTTTAGATTTTTGGCATCGGATATGACATGCAGCAATTTTTTAAGTTGACAATTCGTACTTTTTCTTTTAAAATTGTAAACCATAAAGATTTTGGAGGTTTACAAATGTCAAAGACGAAAACTTTAATCTACTGCAGTCTTTTTACCGCGCTGATCGCGGCGGGGGCTTTTATCAAGATCCCGGTGCCGGTGGTTCCTTTTACTTTGCAGTATCTGTTTACGATGCTTGCAGGGCTGCTGCTTGGTTCGAAACGTGGAACGATCTCTGTCGTTGCCTACATGCTTCTGGGGCTTGCAGGGCTTCCGATCTTCTCTGAGGGCGGCGGTCTCTGGTATGTCTTTAAACCAAGTTTTGGCTATATCATTGGATTCTGTCTCGGAACTTACGTGACAGGACGTATCGCAGAACATCTGAAGAAAAAGACGATCTTCCGCTACCTGCTCGCAAACCTGGCGGGACTTATGATCGTCTATGCCTGCGGCATGATCTACTACTACGTGATCTGCAATTATGTGATCAACACACCGATCGGGATCTGGCCGCTCATCCTCTACTGCTTCCTTCTTGCAGTACCTGGTGACATCGCTTTAAGCATCCTTGGTGCCATCATTGCCAGACGTGTCCGTCCAGTCGTGATCCAGTACCTTTCTGATTCCAATACAACTTTATTACATACGGAGGAGACAGCAAAATGAACCCACTTACTTTAGCCCAGGAAATCATTGACGGACGCAGGATCACAAGAGAGGATGATCTTTCCTTCTTTCTCACCTGTGATCTGGATGAATTATGCGAAGGTGCAAACCGCATCCGCAAGGCCTGTATCGGAGACAAAGTAGACCTCTGCTCGATCATCAACGGACGCAGCGGCAGATGCCCGGAAGACTGTAAATACTGTGCACAGTCCGCACACCACCACACTTCCTGCGAAGTTTATGATTTTCTTCCGGAGGAAAAAATTCTTGAAGCCTGTAAGATGAACGAGTCCGAAGGTGTTGACCGTTTTTCCATCGTCACCGCCGGAAAAGCTCTGACAGGAAAAGAATTCGACCAGGCGATCCATGCCTATGAGACCATGCATAAAGAATACAAGATCGACCTCTGCGCTTCCATGGGATTTATCTCCGCAGAACAGCTTCACCGTCTTCACGAGGCAGGCGTGACCAGCTACCATCACAACATCGAGACCTCCCGCAGAAATTTCCCGAACATCTGCACCACACACACTTACGACATGAAGATCGAAACCCTCAAAAAAGTCAAAGCCGAAGGCATGTGCGCCTGCTCCGGCGGCATCATCGGCATGGGTGAGACCTGGGAAGACCGTCTGGATATGGCGATCAGCCTTGCTGAACTTGGCATCGACTCCATCCCGATCAATGCTCTGATGCCGATCCCGGGAACGCCTCTGGAACATCTCCCGGAACTTTCTGAGCCGGATATCCTCCGTACGATCGCTTTCTTCCGCTATATCAACCCGGAGGCAAACATCCGTCTCGCCGCCGGACGCGCCCTTCTCACCAACGACGGAGAAACTGCATTCAAGGCCGGAGCCTCCGCTTCCATCACCGGAAACATGCTGACCACCGTTGCCTGCGCGACGATCCGAAGCGACCGCAAGATGCTCGCTGACATGGGACGTGACGTGACTCCTGAATACTGGAAGGAAGTGTAAAATAAAAATGAGCAAAGCAATTTTTCTCACCGGAACCGGTACAGATATCGGCAAAACCTTCATCGCCGGACTGATCGTAAAAAAACTTGCACAGGCGGGCAAGAATCCTGCCTATTACAAGGCAGCCATGAGCGGAAATGACCGCCGCCCAGATGGAAGCCTGATCCCGGGCGATGCACTTTTTGTCCGGCAGATGTCCGGTATCTCACAGCCGCTTGGCGAAATGTGCCCTTATGTATATGAAAATGCCTGGTCACCACACCTTGCCTCCCGCGTGGAGGGAAATCCTGTTGACCTCGCTGTTGTCCACGAAGGTTTTACGAAAGTCGCTGAGAACTATGACTACATCACGATGGAAGGAAGCGGTGGGATCCTCTGCCCTCTCTGTTTTGATGAGCGCAAGATCCAGCTTGAAGATGTGATCCGGGAATTTGGACTTTCCAGTATCCTTGTCGCCGATGCCGGTCTTGGCACGATCAACAGTGTTGTCCTGACTTTTGAATATATGAAGACACACAATCTTCCGCTTAAGGGTATCATTTTTAATCATTACCATCCGGGAAATATCATGGAAGAAGATAATATTTTCATGTGTGAACATATGACAAGGCTTCCTGTGCTTGCAAAGGTACAGGACAATGCCACAGAACTTGAGACAGATGCAGATGTGCTGAGTGCACTTTATGACGAGGTGAAGATCAGATGATATGGTATCCTTATGAACAGATGAAAACAATGAAAGAGCCTTACAAGATCCTGGATGCAGAAGGCGTGCATCTCTACACCAAAGACCAGAAACTGATCGATTCGATTTCTTCCTGGTGGTGTATGATCCACGGCTACAAACATCCGGAACTGACTGCCGCCATCAAAGAACAGGCTGACCGTTTCTGCCATGTGATGCTCGGCGGTCTCACCCATGAGCCGGTAGAAAAACTTTCTGATAAACTCCAGGAATTTCTTCCGGGTGACCTGGACTACTGCTTCTTTTCTGACTCGGGAAGTGTTGCAGTAGAAGTTTCTCTTAAGATGGCACTCCAGTACAACACCAACCAGGGAAGAAAACGCCCTCTGGTGCTGGCTCTGGAACATGCCTACCACGGAGATACCTTCAAGGCAATGGAAGTCGGCGATGACGAAGATTATCATTTCGCTTTTGACAAAAAAGAAGGTGTTGTCCATATCCCGACAGAGATCCCGGCGCTTGAGGAAGCATTTGAACTTTACCATGACAGGCTGAACTGCTTTATCGTAGAACCGCTCCTTCAGGGTGCCGGCGGCATGCGGATGTATAATATTTCTTTCCTGAAACGTGCCAGAGAACTGTGTAATCAGTATGATGTGCTTCTGATCTTTGACGAGGTTGCGACCGGATTTGGCCGTACCGGAAACCGCTTTGTGGCAGACCTTGTCCTTCCGGACATTCTGGTTCTCGGGAAAGCCCTGACCGGCGGTTATATCGGACATGCTGTCACGGTTGCAAACCACAAAGTCTTTGACGCTTTTTACAGCGACGATGACCGCCTTGCCCTGATGCACGGTCCGACCTTTATGGGAAATCCACTTGCCTGCGCCGTTGCACTTAAGGGAATCGAGATCTTTGAACGTGACAATTATATGAGCAAGATCCGGCATATCGAACAGATCTCCCGTCAGGAAATGGAAAATTTCTCTGACCCGCGCATCAAAGAAGTCCGCATTATGGGCGGCTGTACCTGCGTCGAAGTCCACGATCCCAAGACCCTGGAAGGCTTCCAGCAGTTTGCTTATGAGCGTGGTGTCTTCTGCAGACCCTTCTTAAACTATATGTATTCCATGGTTCCTTATGTGATCTCAGACGGGGAACTGATTCAGATCTTTGACGTAATGAAGGACTGGTTTCACTGAAACCAGCCCTTCTGTTTTACTTTTGTTTCTTTTTTCTCAGATATTCCAGAATAACCTCTATTTTGCGGATTGCATTTTTTTCGGCATTCTGATATTTCTGCACATCTTCGTTCCAGGAACTGTACTCTGGATCCTTGCGGTGGTCTTCAAGATCATAATGTTCTTCCAGATAACTTCCGAAATAACGGCTCAGTTTTTCTGCTCCGAGAACATTCAGATGATCGCCATTATCAAGGCTGTCTTTTTCCCAGTCAATCCCTAATTCCTCTGTCATCAGATTAAAATCAAGATATTCCGCACCATTCTGCTCTGCATAATCTGTCAGTGTATTATGCTTTGCATAATTATAGTTATTCGGAGACGGTGCACTGTACAGGATCACCGAAATTCCTTTTTCTCTGCACATTGCAAGCATTTTGTCCATGTAAGCGCGGACAGCCCGGGACATGTACTCTCTGCGCTCCGTTTTTTCCATGTAGCTGCCGCCGTCATAAGGCTCCACAATATCCCGGACAACAAACCCCTTATAGTAAACCTGCTGTTTTTCCGGGCCCATAAGCCAGTTCTGCCACATGCTGTGAAGCAGAAACACCGGAAAATAATAATTAACTGTCTGTGCAATCGTCTTACTGAACCCCTCTGCAGCATTCTGCGGTTGAAACATACTGTTCGTTTCGAATACAACAACCTTCGGTTCCTGCGTGCGCAGAGCTCTCCTGAGCATATAATAGGTTTCTTCCACTTCCTGTCCGGTCTGACCGCAGACAAACGAAGCAATTCCATTCTGTTTCCAGATCTCCAGCGGTGAAAATGTCGTATAGCTTTCGCTGTCTCCCAGAACAAGAACATCTATGCTGTTTTTCTTTTCATTCTGAATATTAAGCCAGGGTCGGTTTCTTGACTGTACAAACTCCGGATGTTTTTTTGCCATATTTACAAAGAAAGCAGACAGGATCAAAATCAGGCAGAGAAAAATTGCCAGAAACACTGCCGGTTTCTTTAAAGTTCTCATTTTCTGTTTAAAATCCTGCATAAATCAAATCAACCTGCTGATATCCTGTACCATAAGCACCTAACAGAAGTACTGCAAAAATCAGTCCATAATAAAGTATCCAGCGTACCGGAAGCTTCATCTCCTGCAGTTTATCCCAGTTCAGCAGTTTCCTTTCTTTTAATATATCTGCCACAGCGACAATAAGAATTCCAAAACCAACAGCTGCAAAATCTGCGGCGTTTAATCCCATTCCCAGAAGAGTTCCATCCCACAGTTTCTGTAGTTCAAACCCCTGAAAGATGCTTCGGAACATGTGAAATCCGGCTGCTGCACCTTCTGCCCTGAAAAACATTTCACCTGTAAAAATGATCATCCAGGTTTTCAGGATCTGCGGCACTCTCCAGTACAATGCGTGACAGTCCAGATGAAATCTTTCAAGAACCATCTCCCTGACCGGTGCAACTGCTTCTCCTGCCAGAAGGATTACAAAATAATACATTCCATAAAGAATGTAATTCCACTGTGCACCATGCCACAGACCATTGCACATCCATACCGGGAACAAAGTCATTGCAAAGATTCCCATCTTGGTCAGATATTTCCCAACATGTTTCCGCGCAAAGTGGTTCCATTTCTTGACCAGCCCCGAAACTGAAACCGGATAAAAAACATATGCTTTCAGCCATGCGCCAAGTGTAATATGCCATCTTCTCCAGAATTCAGATGCATTTCCGGCAAAAAACGGCTGCCGGAAATTCTCCGGAAGATGCACACCAAAAAGGTTGCCGCTGCCGATCACGATATCCATACAGCCGGAAAATTCCATATAAAGCTGAAGCGTATATGCAATGGCGACAACCACGATCATAACACCATGATAGCTGGTATAATCGTCATAAATCGCTGCTACCAGAACAGAAAGTCTGTCCGCCACAACAATTTTTTTGAACAGTCCCCAGGCAATACGGATGATTCCCTTTGTAAGATTTTCGCTTCGAACCGGTCTGCACTCCCAGAGTGCATCTGCTGTATCATTCCAGCTGCTGATTGGTCCCTCCATGATCTGCGGAAAAAAGCCCAGGAAAAGGGCTACTTTGCCAAAATTATGTTCTGCTTTGATCCTACCCCAGTAAACATCTGCCATATAGCCAATTGCCTCCAGCGTATAGAAAGAAATTCCTATCGGGATCAGAAGGTTCTGTGGGTTCAGATGAAAGCCGCTTCCTGATGCTGCAAAGATTCTGTTTATATTCTGTATAAAAAAATTACAGTACTTTAAATATGCCAGGATTCCAAGTAAAATAACAATCCCGGCTATAAGAACTCTTTTTTCTTTTGCTTTGTACTGTTTTTTTACGGCAGAACGTTCTTTGGAGGGAAGCCCTTTTGACCTGGCTTTTCCGGTTTCTTTGAGCTGCTCCATCCAGCGCCCTGCTCCGTAGACCAGTCCTGAAACCGCAATCAGATATCCCACAAGCCACTGGCTGAAGGACCAGAAAAAGATATATCCTGCAAGGATCAGAACTGCTCTGCGCATTTTTTGTGATGAAAAATGATATACAAGAACTACCAGCGGCAAAAACACAAACAGATATAACTCTGTATGATATGCCAATGCCATATCAGTTCTCCTGTAATCTCTGGATCATTTTCCACATAGCATCTGCGGAATTAAAGTTTTCCGGAACGATCTCAGATGCATCAATTTCAATTTCGAACTGATCTTCCAGCTCAGAAATAAGGCTGATCACTCCAAAAGAATCCAGAATACGGTCATCGATCAGGGCTGTTTCATCTTCCCAGTTTACAGTATCATCAATATCATTTAAAATTTCCAGTAAAGTTTCCATTATTATTTTTCCTCCATATTCCATTTATAGGTTTTGTATGCTTTTCTTACCTGTCTGAATCCATCTGTATTATTATACAGCATAATCTTCGGAAGGCTGTGACTCAAGAACAGCAGCATGCCCTCCATGCAGGAGTAAGCTCCTGTCTTCTTAAATACCAGAACATCTCCCGGCTTCGGATCTGTAAGCGGCAGTTTCTGTACCATAATATCATTTACAGTGCAAAGGCTTCCGCAGATTGTCCAGTTCTTCTGTTCTCCCTGTCTCTCTTCGGCAAGAACTTCCATTGGTGGCTCATACATTCCTCTGATCTGTCCGTCATAATTAAGCTGATGGATTCCCCCATCTGTAATGCAGTAATTTCTGTCATCACTTGATTTGACATCCATGATCTTTGTAAGATAATATCCACAGTCCGCTGCAAAGGCTCTTCCCATCTCGAGAGTTACCCTGCCGGAGAAGTTCATCTGTTCCAGAGTCTGTACCAGCTCTAGGAGACCATCATCCCCGATTGCTTTGGATGGATCAAAATAAGGAACCGGCATTCCCGGACCATACTCCAGTTCTTCTGGTTCAAAATCATATTTCTGCTTCAGTTCAGTAAGAAAAACATCGAGTTTCTCCAGTTCCTTCTGGATCTTTCCGACAGAACGTTTCTGTGTGCCGGAAAAGTAGTGGATCCCACGGATCTTAAGAAAAGGATAGTTCTGACGATTTTCAATAAGCTCTTCGATCGTCTTCTGATCCATTCCGAACTGATTGCCGCTTGTCAGTCTCGGAAACACTGAAATTTCCTGCCTGTGCTCCGCTGACCAGTTCTTAAGAAGTTCAAACTGCTGCAGAGATTCCGCTGTGTACATACAGGAATTCCCATATTTGTCCAGTACTGCATTCAGTTTTTCTGCTTTTTTGAGTACACCGGACACCAGAATTTTCTCCGGGGCAACTCCCTGTTCCTCGCAGATTGCAAACTCTCCCATCGAACATACTTCAATACGATCAACGATAGGCTCCATCACTTTTACAAGGAAAGGATTTGCCTTCATCGCATAACAGAGACCTGCTACTTTGCCAAGAGTATTCTGAAAACGTCTGGTTGTTTCCTGTAACTCTTCTTCATGGAACACATAAAGCGGTGTTCCAAATTCTGCTGCTTTTTTGAGCTCGTTTGTCTGCATTTCCATCAGCTCCATTCCTCTGCAAGATATTTACGGTCAATCTTGCCATTTTTGTTGAGAGGCATTTTGTCGATCTTTCGGATCTTTGCCGGAATCATATATACAGGGAGATAACGTTTCAGTTCCTGATGAACTTCTTTCTCCTCGCTGTCGCCAGTATAAAATCCCAGAAGTTTGTTGCGTTTTTTGTCAAACAGACAGCAGCATCTTGATACTCCGTCAAGTTTCTCAAAGGCTCTCTCGATTTCTTCCAGTTCGATACGATGTCCCATGTGTTTGATCTGGAAATCTTTTCTTCCTGCAAAATACAGATTCTCATCCTCTCCGTAGTAACCAAGGTCACCTGTCTTGTAATATCTTGCAGTTTCTCCTGTAGATGCAATGATTCCCTGTACAAATCTGCGTGCAGTCTCCTCTTCATTATGATAATAGCCATCTGCCAGAGACTCTCCTGCAACACAGATCTCACCTGTTTTGCCAGGTTCTGTAATCTCTGCGCCGGTATCATCAAGAAGAAATACAGTTCGTCCATTGAATGCCTTACCTGCCGGAATCACTTCGCCATCCTGGAATTCCCTCTGTACCGGATACCAGGTACAGTTACAGGTAATCTCTGATGGTCCGTACAGATTGACAAATTCGGTCTGTGGCAGAGCCTGCTGCCAGAGGCGCATCTGCTTCACCGGCATAACTTCGCCGCTGAACATGATCAGTCTTGCATCTTCCGGGATCTTATATTTCAGTCCCTTCAGGGAAGAGATCAGACACAGGGCAGAAACAGCCCAGACCATAACTGTAACCTTTTTGTCGCAGAGATAGTCGAGAAGCTTCGGCGGAAGTGCAAACAGACGCTTCGGAACCAGCACCAGCGTTGCTCCTGTTGTAATTGCGGAATAAATATCCTTGACCGAAACATCAAAATCAAACGGAGCCTGATTGCCAATGCGGTCCCTGTCCGTAATCTGAAACTGTTTCGTAAAATGACCAATAAAATCAATGACTGCCTGATGACTGACTGCCACACATTTCGGTTTTCCGGTAGAACCTGATGTAAAAATACCATAAAGAAGATCTGTATTTTTTGCAAAAGAACGTCGTTCCATCAGTTTGTCCAGTTCCTGTGCAGTAACTGCTTCATCAGATGGTTCCTCTTCCAGAAGATAGATCTGTCCCTGATAGCCGGCATCATCAAGCTGATGTCTGTATGTACTGTCTGTAATCACCAAATCTGTTTCAAGAACAGTAAGGATATCCTTAAGCCTTTCAAGCGGCTGTTCCGGATCGATCATTACATAAAAACATCCTGCATAAACAACGCCAAACATAGCGGATAAAACCTCGGAGCTTTTTTCGTGCAGGATTGCCACTGGTCTGCCTGGTTCTGTCCTGTTCAGGAAAGACAGACCAAAATGTCTCGCCCGGTTCAGAAGTTCCTGATAGGTAAACTGTTGATTTCCGTCATCCACTGCTGTTTTGTCTGGAAATTTCTCTGCTGTATTTTCCAGATATTTTAATATATTATCCATTGCCTATTCACCTGCCTTTACTCATATCATTTTTGCATAATAATATTACCTTTTTCTGAATAATTTCTTAATTTTTCTTAAGTTCAGACTTTTTTATGCAAGAAATGTGGTGTACACCACAATACATTACTGTATGTCATAAATCGTTTTAAGTCAATGTTTTCCGGGAATTTTTAACAGGAAATTTTTATATGCAGAAAAAAACTGCCAGCCGGACAAGCCAGCTGGCAGAAAATGTGATTTTTCAATTGTTTTTTAGTATTCCACACCAAAGTGATCGAATAATACTCTCTCTGCTTCTGCGCTCCACAGACCGCGGTTTGCTTTGCAGATCTCGTCCAGTTTCTTGAAGAGAGGATCGGTCTCGCCGAGTTTTCCGAAATCTTCAATTGCTGTCATTGGCATGTTAAACTGTGTATAGCTTAACTTCTTTCCGCCCGGGATCTTTGGCAGGTTCAGGGTTGTCTCTGCAATACTGTCGATACCGCCGACGTGTGTTACCATAACTGCCGGTTCGATCTTTCCTTTGGCAGCCAGTTCATTCGCTTCGATCAGGTCATCGTTGTTTCCACCTGTAGTACCGAGAATATGTGTGCTTGTATAATGGCAGTTGTACAGATTGATCTCTGCTTTGAACTGGTTGTCTGTCGGACCTGCAAAGAAGTTCATGCAGCCATCGAATGCAAGGAGCTTGTCGCCCATTTCTGCAACCGCTCTGTTTGGAATGTATACGAATACATCGTCATAGCCTTTGCCGCCGGTGATCGCTTTTAATTCTTCAACCGGATCAGCCATTTTTGCGGTGTTTATATAGAGAAGTTCTACGCCGTTTTCTGCTGCTTTTGCTTCCGGGATAACTTCTCTTGCACGCTCGATCTTGGCGTCGTCAATATCTGTTACAACGATCCGTTTCGGGCGGTTTTCGATCTGGATACCGTAGCTGACTGCACCAAGTCCCATCGGTCCGCAGCCGCCGAGGATGATGATATCGCCGCCTGCTTTTGTTCCTACGGAAAGGTCATGGTTGCGTTTGTTTGTGTGGTAGTTTCCGTGGTATCCTCCGATGATACAGCTCATCGGCTCACCAAGGGACGCTCCGAAGAAGCTGTCACCTTCGTATGGCATCAGGCAGCCAAGTTCCATAACTTCGTGAGGGATGATGCAGTAAGTGCAGGCTCCACCGAAGTATTCATAGGAATATCCAGGAGATGCAAGGCTTCCTTTGTAGTTCAGTGCCGGCTGCTGTGCGAATTTCATGCCCGGTTTGAACTGATCTTTCCATTTTTCACCGACTTCTACGATCACACCTGCGAATTCATGTCCGATGATGATCGGGTTGGTGTCGATGTTCTGTGGTGCTCTTTTGTGTTTCTTACCCTGCTCTGCAAGTTTGTAAGTGGACATACAGATACTGTCACTCATGATCTTTACGAGGATCTCGTCGTCTTTGATCTGCGGTAATTCAAACTCTTCCAATCTTAAATCTCTTGTTCCATACATTCTCACTGCTTTTGTTTTCATGATAAATTCTCCTTTTCTATTCTTTATATATTTGAAGTAAGTTTTTTATAAAATCTCCATCTCCACCTGCGGGATCAGCTCGTCTACAACTGCTCTTGCCGGCGGCTTTGTTCCGACGGTTGTCACGGCTCCTGCGGACGTTGCCATGCAAAGTCTTACGGTTTCTTCATCACCGAGTTTTTTGTCCCAGGAATATGCAAGGGCTGCTACCATTGCATCTCCGGCTCCTACGGTGGAATGTGCTTTGACAGACAATGCCGGGCATCTTGCCACAAACTTGTCTCTTACGATCATTGCGCCGCCTTTTCCCATGGAGATTGCTACAGTTTTGATTCCGTTGTTCTGGAATTTTTCTGCCAGAGCTTTGAGTTCTCCCATGGAAAGCCTGTAATCTGCTCCGATGTATTCTTCCAGTTCTACCTGATTCGGTTTGATGATGTCCGGAGATGCTTTCAGCGCATTGCGGAACAGTTCTCCATCTGCATCCATCAGGACGGAACCGCCTTTTTCATGGACACTCTCTGTGATCGCTGCGTAAATGTTTTTGTCGACACCTGCCGGAATGCTTCCTGCAAGAACGACCAGAGTTTCTTTGTCTGTGTGCTCACAGATCTTCTGGATCAGTTCTTCCACCTGTGCTTCGTTGATGACCGGTCCTGGCTCATTTAATTCTGTCACACCGCCGCTCTTTTCAAAAACTTTGGTGTTGGTTCTTGTCTCGCCTTCCACCCAGATAAAATCGTGCTGGATGTTCCAGGATGTAAGTACGTTCTCGATCGTCTTTCCTGCATTTCCTCCGAGGAATCCCATCGCAAGGCTCTCACCGCCAAGTTCGTGGATCGTTTTGGAAACGTTGATTCCTTTTCCTCCGGCATCGTATTCTACCTTCTGGATGCGGTTCAGTCCGTTTGGCACGAGCTGTTCGATCTCTACGGTCTTGTCGATCGCCGGGTTCATTGTTACTGTTATGATCATTTTTTTACTCCTTTCCTGTGAGGACTTTGTAAATTTTATCTGCGTCATAATCTGCAATATTTGCACTCACTTCTTCATCAAGCATTGCTTCTGCGATCTGTGCCAGAATGTCGAGATGTGCATCTCCGACTCCTGCGATCCCGATCACGATGCGGACCGGATTGCCGTCCCAGTCGATCGGTTCTTTGAAGGTCTGTACGGAGATCCCTGACTGTAAAACTCTCTTCTTTGCAGCTTCAACACCGTGCGGAAGAGCAAGTCCGTTTCCCATAAATGTGGAACATGTTTTTTCTCTCTCGAGCATCGCCTCTGCATATTCCGGCTCTACATAACCTGTCTCCACAAGCATCTTTCCTGCTGCCATGATCGCTTCCTGCTTTGTCGCCGGTGCACAGCCTGTGCAGATGTTCTCACGGTACAGAAGTTCTTTCTTTTCGATCACCGGTGCTGTTTCTGCTTTCTGAGCTTTTTCTTTTTTTGATTTAAAAAACATGTAAGTTACCTCCCTGAATTCTTTTTCATTTTCTATTTTTTGAAGTTCCGATTTGTTTTTGCTTCCCTCTTTGTGACTTTATTATACGCATGGCAAATGGGAAATTTCAATTTAAAGAAAGGGGGATTTGGCACCATCCCTTAGTGCCAAAATTGAAGAAAAAAGACGTTTTATAACAACAAAAAGGACTGCCGTTTATGACAGTCCTGAAATGTATTTCCTGAAATATTGTTTTAGATGTCTGGACAGCAGCGTGCGGATCTGCTCCTTGTCGCCCTGCTCTGCGACCTCCATAAATTCCGGTTCTTCGATGAGCATGCCGCTGATGTGTCCCATGATGTCATTGTTGATCTTTACCAGCTCATCGTCTGGTACCAGCATGACAAAAGCCACCGTGATCTGTTTGAAATACGGATCTTTAAATGCCACATTTTCCTCCGGCATGCACACGGCAAATACCGGGCGCGTCACGCCTTTTGTTCTGGTATGCAGGAGCGCAAAGCCAAACTCCGCAAAGATCTGCGAGGACACCTGCTCCCTCCGCATCAGATCCTCCTGGATGATCTGGCTCTGGTCGGAATATGGCGAAAGTCTCTCACCGATCTGATGCAGAAGTTCCTCAAACGTAATGTCCACATCCACATAAAAAAGCTCCATATCCTTAATGACAATGTTGATCTGTGCCGCCATCTGGTTGATCTGGTCAAGCTGCACGGAAAAAAGATCTTCCTGTTTATGTTTGGTCGGCATCCGCTGATACTGATAGATCATCTTACGGATCTGATCGATGTCCTTCTCATTCAGAAGCGGGTTGACATGGATCACCGGGATCTCCGCTTTTTCGATCGGAAGACTGGATACAAAAAAGTCTGTTTTTCCCTGTACATAGGAAGTAATGTCGTTTTTGCCATAAGCAGTGAGGTTCACGCGGTCGCCAAACAGCTTATTGAGCTTCGACAGCATCAGACGGGAAATACCGATCCCGCTCGAGCAGACGATTCCCACATCCACTTGCCGGATCTCTTCTTTGCGTCCTTCCTGACGCACCATAGCCGCACCGAAATGCACGGTCAAAAATCCTGTCTCCTCCTCCGGAACCGGCTTTCCGGTAAAACGTTCCAGCACTTTGGAAACGTTCAGGCATTTTTGGTAAATATCCGTATAATTCTGTTTAATATCATCCAGCACCGGATTCTGGATCTGCATACCGTGATCCAGGCGGATCAAAGTCGGACGTAAGTGTGCGAGAAGACCCTGGATAAATTCCTCATCCTGCTTCAGAAGATACGCACTTTCCGGGTCAAAAGCATCCATCATTTCATTAAGAAGCCCCCGGAGTTCCCTGTTCTCGATCGCATTAATCTTCTGTCCGTCCCACTGGATCTTTTCATGCTTTGCTCCCTTGATGTGCAGGCAGATATAGGAAACCTCCACTGCCGGGATCTCGATCTCAAACTCTTCCTCCAGCTCTTCTACGATCTGCTCTGCAAGGTGATAATCTGCATCCTCCACAAGTCCCTGCTGCCAGGATGCATCCGTGTCGATCACTTCATCCTTGAGGATCCGGTTGATCGCGATCGCAATATGGATCACCAGACCGACATAGGAACTCTCTGTCAGAGTCATCACACGGGTATTGTCCATCCCTGACAGGCAGGCGATCACACGCTTCACGATATCATCATTCAAGATCTTACCGATATCTCCGTACTGCAGCGATGCATAACCCTCTGCGTCACTCTCTGTAGACTCGTAGGCTTCTCTCAGCATATGGGTATCAATATTTTCGTTGATAAATGCACGGATCGCACGGCGGTATGCTTCCTCACTTCCGGAAATGGAGATCCCGCTTCCCGGCTTGCGCGTGATCCGGAGCCCGTATCTGGTCAGCCATCCTTCGATTGCCTCCAGATCTGCACTGATCGTCGCCTCACTTACCTGGAAACGGCTGCTGTAATAAAACAGTTTGCGGAGTTCTTTTTCCTTGAGGATCTCAAGCGTCAGACGCTTCCTGCGTTCTTCGCGGTTGCTGACATCCAGGCGGTCATCCATCGACAGATCGTGCCGCAGTTCCTGTTTTTTGTCCTCGCTGCCCTCGAGCCAGATGCCGATTCCTGTTTTGGAATTCAAGGTGATCTCATATCCTTTGAGGATCGTATTGATAGAATCCATCTCTCTCTGGATCGTGCGCTTGCTTAAATTCATCTGCTCTGCAAGCGCTTTCACAGAGATCGGCGCATTCTGTTCCAGAAGGATCTGCAGGATCTGGCTGACGCGGGGCGAAATGTTGCTTAACTTCATCGTGTTCCCCCGTTCTGTGCATCCTGGATGCACTGGATCAGTTTTGTGTATTCTTCTCTGTCGGTAAATCCGGCGATCACATGACAGGCTTTCTCATGCAGCTGTGGATTCAGCGCATAAAATTCTTTCTGACAGACGATCAGGTCAATGTCCTCTTCGATCAGGTCTGCGGCATAAACTCCCACCTGGATCCCGGTGATACCGGCTGTTTTGAGTGCGCGTCGGAACAGGGCCGCACCCATTGCGCTGGAGCCCATTCCTCCGTTACAGACGAAGCCTATTTTATGTAAGTTCTGATAAATATTTTCTGGCATGGGTTTCTCCTCCTGTTCTGATGCAGTTTCCAGTTCACGCTCCAGTCCGGACATTTCTGTATTTTCTTTCTCAAGTTCTTCCTGCTTCTCACTCTCCGGTATTTCCGACTGCGGCACTTCTTTCCTCTCACCTCTCCAGCACAGATACAGATAACTTCCAACGCCGGACACAGCCGTAGAAACAAGGATCCCTCCAAGCACCGGCAGCATACTGCTTCTTCCCGCCATGATCAGAATGGTCAGAACACTTCCCGGCGAAATCACGCCCGCTGTCTCACAGTGAAAAACGGAAAACCAGATACTTCCCGCAACACCACCCACGATCAATGGAAGCAGAAGTCCCAGATCCGCAAGTACAAAGGGAAAATAAACTTCATGGATTCCTCCGATCGCCTGTGTAAATGCAGCTGTCGCCAGTTCCTGACGGCGTTTGACATTTTTTCTTTTGTATAAAAGCAGTCCAAGCAGCATCCCAAGTCCCGGTCCCGGGTTCGTCTCAAGCAGAAAAAGGAGCGAACCTCCAGTCTGCTCTGCCTGGCTCATCCCCAGCGGAACAAGGATCCCATGGTTCATGATATTGTTCAGGAAAAAAACCTTCGCCGGCTCGATCAGGACATTCAGGACTGCGATATAGCCATGCTCCAGGATCCATCCGATGCAGCTGCCGGCTGCTACTGCAAAGACAGTCACTGCTTCTGCCAGAAGATAATATTCCCCGACCGCAAGAACCGCCCCGGTAAGCCCCAGGAGCAGATTTCGGAACAGCATCTTGGTCTCTGCGAAACAGTCCCGCTCCAGAAATTCCCGTTCTTTTTTCCAGAGGTATCCTCCGAGTGGTGCCGAGACCATTGCCCCAAAGATCCCTGCCTCCGGATCCCGCAGAAGGATCCCGCAGAGTGCCATGACTGCCGCCAGCCCTCCAAATGAATCGCTGAGAAGGTTTCCGCCCTCATAGGCGATCATGCATGGCAGGACATAGCGATAAGCAACCTGTGAGATCGCATAGATATCTTCATTCGGAAACCACCCTTCGGTCTGGAATACCACAGACAGAAGACCGATAAAGACAAAAATGCCGATGTTTTTCATGATGATCCTTGAATAAAATTTTCCTGTTTTCTGTATCACATTCATAACGTTCCCCCGCGTCAGACAGACTCCCCGCCGCCTGTCTGCTACCCGTTTTAATTCTGTAAATAATTTTATCATACAACAATCCCACCCGTCAATTCGCTCCGGTTAAGGTGCATAACCAACGTGTGGGATCATTGCGGTTATATTAAAATTTTAGAGGGCATCTGATAAATTATAAATTTCTCTTTTTCAGATTTTCTACCAGTGTTGCATATTCCGGTGCAGCAAGGAAGTTGGTGATCAGGATGCGTTCTGCATTCGGATTGCTGTGTGCGGCGCGCTCTCCCAGTTCCTCATGTGTGACAACGATCTGTACATCTGCCGGGATGCTGGATACCGGAGTGTGGATGACTTCGATTCCCTCAAGACCTGCTGCTGCAAGTTTTTTCTTGAGGACCGTTGCGCCCATTGCGCTGGAGCCCATTCCTGCATCGCATGCAAAAGCGATCTTTGTTACTTTTCCTGTATTTGCTGCCGGTACAGTAGCTGCTGTTTCTGCTGCGATTCCTTTTGCCTGTTTTTTCATGGCATCTTTCTGACGCTGTGCATCTTCCAGTGATGTATCCTTGCCCATGAATTTGAGAATCGGCACGGAGATTGCAAAGGAGACAAGTGCTGCCACTGCAACGCCGACGATCAGTCCAAGATAGCTATGTTTTTCTGCCATCATCATGATCGCGATGATGCTTCCCGGTGAAGCCGGAGCGGTAAGACCTACGTTAAATAAGTTGAAGCAGAAGATTCCACTTGCGCCGCCTGCGATGACAGAGATCAGAAGCAACGGGTTCATAAGGATGTACGGGAAATAGATTTCATGGATTCCTCCGAGGAAATGGATGATCACTGCTCCAGGTGCAGAGCTCTTCGCATTTCCTTTGCCTGCGATGCAGTAAGCAAGCAGGATTCCAAGTCCCGGTCCCGGGTTTGCTTCAAGCAGGAAGAAAATGGATTTTCCTGTTTCCTCTACCTGCTGGATTCCCATTGGGGATAAGATCCCGTGGTTGATCGCGTTGTTTAAGAATAATACTTTTGCAGGTTCGATAAAGATACTTGCCAGCGGAAGAAGTCCGTGTGAAACAAAGACATCTACACCGGCTCTCATAACGGAGTTCATTCCTGTTACGAGCGGGGCAACTCCATACATGGCAAGACATGCAAGGATCGCACCGATGATACCAAGTGAAAAGTTATTTACCAGCATTTCAAAGCCGGCTTTGATGTGACCCTCAACTGCTTTGTCAAATTTCTTGATGATCCATGCAGCCAGCGGTCCGACGATCATGGCACCGATGAACATCGGGATGTCAGAACCGACGATCACACCCATGGTCGCGATCGCACCGATCACGCCGCCGCGCTGTCCTGCTACGGCAGAACCGCCAGTGTATGCGATCAGAAGCGGCAGCAGTACAGTTGACATCGGAGTTACAAACTGTGCGAGTTTCTCATTCGGACACCATCCTGTCTCGATAAAAAGCGCTGTGATGAGCCCCCATGCGATGAATGCGCCGATGTTCGGCATGACCATTCCGCTCAAAAACCTTCCAAATACCTGAACTTTTTCTTTCATTGTGTTTACACCTCATTTTGATTTTTTTGTGAACAGATTCCCTTCTCTCTGTCCGTCTTTTCGGTTTTGTTTTACTTTTTTTCTGAGGTGTAACCGGCCAGTTACTCTCTTCTTGATGAGTTCATTATAGCGAAAAACCATTGTACTTTTCAAGAAATAGAAAAAGAGATTTGGCACCATCCCTTAGTGCCAAATCTCCTTAATGTTTTTCATAAATGTCCCTAACATCTGTTGCGTTTGTTGACAAAATAATTCAGGATCCCGCCGCCAACGATGATTACCATTGCAACGCCAACGACTCTCTTGGCAGCCTCCTGCGGGAGCTGGCTCTTGGAGCCGATGGAATCTGAATAAAAAGTTAATGTATAATCAATCTCATGCGGTGTTCCCATCGCTGTTGTGTCTGCCACCACCGGCATTGCCTCATCAAGTGTAAGGATCGGGATCTCAAATACAGAGTTCATGCCCTCTTCATTCGTCGGAAGATATTTCTCCCCGTCCACGATCATGTAATCATAATTTGAACTGCTCCACTGGATCTGTGCGTATCCGTTTCCGTCCTTCACGGTAAAAAGTGTCGGGGAAGTCACGCTCGCCTTGCCGCTTCCGCCCTCCAGATCTACCTGAATGGAATATTCTCCATCTTCCCTGTCAAATTCTACCGCCTGCATTTCTGTCGTATCTGCTGCCGCCATACAGACAAATGGTGCAGTACAGGAGGATAACAGTGCTGCCAGAGAACAGACTGTCAGAAATTTCTTATATTTATGCATCGTACTTCAAACCCCATTTCATTTTTCATTACTCTGAAAACTACTATAGCACAGCAAATCACACATTGCAAACTATATAAAGTTCTAGTATAATAAAAAGAATGTGAGTAATTATATCAATTAATATTTTTAAATATCAGGAGGTTTTTTACCAATGAAAGGAACATTATATGGCGTAGGAGTCGGACCTGGAGATCCGGAATTAATGACACTGAAGGCAGTCCGCATGATCCGCGAGAATGAGATCATCGCCGTACCGGGAGCAGATGTCAAAGAAACCGTTGCCTACAAGATCGCAGTCCAGGCAGTGCCGGAATTAGCCGACAAAGAACTTCTTCCGATCTACATGCCAATGACACACGACGCAAAAGAACTCGAAGAAAACCACGCAAAGGGAGCCAAAACTCTGGAAGCCTGTCTTGACCAGGGCAAAAACGTTGTCTTCCTGACACTTGGAGATCCTTGTGTATACTCCACTTTTTCCTATCTGCAGCACCGTGTGGAGGCTGACGGATATCACACAGAGCTGGTGAGCGGGATCACTTCTTTCTGTGCCGCTGCTGCCCGCCTGAACATTTCTCTTTCCGAGTGGAATGAGCAGCTTCATATCGTGCCGGCTGTTCACCGCCTGGACAGCGACCTCAGCGAATCCGGCAACTATGTACTCATGAAATCAGGCAAAAAGATGAACCAGGTCAAGGAAATCCTCGCAAAGAGCGACCGTGATGTCCTGATGGTCGAGAACTGCGGTATGCCAGAAGAACATATTTACAGAAGTGTTGAGGAGATTCCGGATGATGCAGGTTATTATTCCCTGATCATCGCAAAGGAGAAAAAATAAAAATGATCGAAACCAGAAATCTGACCAAGACATTTGATAATTTCACAGCCGTGGATTCCCTGGATCTCAAGATTGAAACGGGAGAGTTTTTCGGTCTTCTTGGTCCGAACGGTGCAGGAAAGACAACGACGATCAGTCTTCTGTCCACCCTGCTCCTTCCTACAAAGGGAGAGATCCTGATCGATGGCCAGACACTGAAACGAAACCGCCCGGACCTGAAACGCAAGATCAGCGTGATCACCCAGGAATATTCCATGCGCCAGGATATGACCATGGACGAGATCATGGAATATCAGGGCAGGCTTTATTTCATGCCGCGCAAGGAGATCAAACGGCGTACAGAGGAACTTCTGGAGTTCTGTGACCTGATCAAATTCCGCAGACGTACCGTCCGCAAGCTTTCCGGCGGTATGAAGCGTAAACTGATGGTCTGCCGCGCCCTTCTTACAGATCCGGAGATCCTTCTTCTGGATGAGCCGACCGCCGGAATGGACGCGCTTTCCAGACGACAGATGTGGAACCTTCTCCGCAAGCTGAACGGCAAAAACCTGACGATCCTTCTGACCACACACTATATGGAAGAAGCCCAGAACCTCTGCAACCGCGTCGCCCTGATGGATCACGGTAAACTTGAGGAAATCAGCACACCTTCCGCATTGATCGAGAGTCTTGGAGCCTACACGATCGATGAGCCCGGACCGGATGGAAATACTGTCAGCCGCTATTTCCACAGCCGTCAGGAAGCCATTGATTATCTGTCCGGCATTCCGGGACAGGCTTCTCTTCGTGAGACCACACTGGAAGATGTATTTGTGGAACGTGCCGGCCGTCATCTGATGCCGTCATAAAGGGAGGTCAATTATGGGAATTATAACGATTTTATGGGAAAAATGGGTAGAATTCCGCAGAGATTTCTACAAGATCACCCTGGCAGCCATGATCGCGCCTCTGATGTATCTTGTCGTATTTGGAATGGGGATCCAGACAACGTCCCACGGACAGCCTTATCTGAATTTCCTGATCCCCGGTGTCGTATCTCTGACGACCATGAACGGAAGTTTCAATGCGATCGCCCAGAACCTGAACGTACAGAGACTGTACGAAAAAGCATTCGACCAGGTCATGATCTCACCGACGCCTCTGTGGCAGTTTATTGCCGGTCAGATCATCGGAGGAAGTCTCCGTGGATTTTATGCCGGAGGTGTGATCCTGATCCTGACTCTGCCGATCGACACAGGACTGATCTTCAATGGATGGTCCTTCCTGGTGATGTTCTTAAACGGAGCAGTGTTTTCTGCGATCGGAGTGGTTGTTTCTTTCCTTGCAAAAAACCACGCCGATGTACCGCGTTTTTCCAACTACATCATCATGCCGATGGCTTATCTTTGCAACACCTTCTTTTCCACTGAGAAGCTTCCTGGCTTTATCGGAAAGTTCGTAGCCGCGCTTCCGCTTTCCCAGACAAGCCACATGATCCGAAGCATTTCTGCTGGTGAAGGCTTTGTATTTTCGGGAATTGTGATCCTGCTTGTTTACCTTCTGGTATTTACAGGGATCGCCTCCTGGTTTATCTATAAGAAAAAGAATCTGTAACTGTTCAGTACCCTCACAGTTACGAGAATCTTTAAATAAAAAATACCCGCCGGATCGATCGACTGCGACCACCGGCGGGTATTTTTCTGTTATTTTACATCTGCAAGTTCATAGAGATAAGTTTCGAAACAGATTCCTTCATTTCGATCTGTTCCTTCTTCTACAGCATCATGGATTCCTTTTGCAAGGAAATTCACCGCTTTCTGTACGGAAGCAGCGGTATCAGTCCCCTTGACCATCCCTGCACTTAAGATAGAAGCAAACAGATCTCCCGTACCAGAATAGCTGCCGCCCTCTTTCTTCGTTGTCACCCAGGTCTGCGCTGCTTTTTTGCAGATAAGGTTGCTGATGTACTTCGCACCATCTTCTTCATGGCTGATGCCCGTGATCACGGCTTCCACATCAAATTTCTCTGTAAGCAGGCTGCCGATCGTCTGGACATATTTCAGAAGTTCCTCTCCGGAGAAACCGGAAATCTTCTGCCATTCTGTGTGCATTTTTTCTCTTCCATAGAGAAGAAGCAACGCTTCCGTGATGTTCGGAGTGATCACTGCTGCCTCTCTGACAAGCATTCTCATCTTTTCGCACAGTTCTTCTGTATAGATCGGGTATTCCTCCCCATCATCACCCATGACCGGGTCAACGAGGACTTTTGTTTCTTTTTTCTTAAATCTCTGTATAAAATCCACCGCCTTGTCTGCCTGTGCAGCATCAGCCAGGAATCCTGTATAAATGCCATCCGGGTGAAAATCCATCTTCTGCCATTCGTCCATCAGGATATCCATACGGTCTGTATAATCATCACAATAATAAGACGGAAAACCGGTCTGTGCACTCAAAATAGCAGTAGGAAGCGGACATGCCTGCACCCCCATCACCGAGATCACCGGTATCGCTGCTGTCAGGGAGCATTTTCCCATCCCGGACAGGTCATTGAGAACTGCAATTTTCTTCAAAGTATTGTCTCCTTGTCTTGCTTTTTGTCATATTCTGATTTAGAATAGCACCTAAGTGTATTTATAAAAATAACCACTTTTATTCATTTTTGAGGGGACAGTTTATGAGTCTAGCATTCCATTCCACCAAAGAAAGCCTGTATCTCCAGGTATACGACCATTACAAAAATCTGATCATGGAGCATCGCATTCCTGCCGGAAGCCGTATGCCTTCCCTGCGTAAATGCGCCACAGAACTGAAACTCAGCCGCACCACGATCGAGAATGCCTACCTTCAGCTTGCCGCAGACGGCTACATCGTCGCCCGTGCCCAGAGCGGTTACTACGTAACCAGTATCGCCGACCAGAAACCAGTGTCCACCGCTTCTTGGCATGCAGATCTTCCGCCGGTGCAGTATGATTTTGCCTCCAACGGTGTCGACCGGGAAAGCTTTCGCTTCGATCTGTGGCAGCGTTATATCAAGAGTGCGCTGCGCCAGAGTGACCGTCTTCTTTCTTACGGCGAACCGCAGGGTGAGGCGGATCTCCGTCAGGTGCTCGCTGACTATATCCGACAGCGGAGGAATGTCAACTGCTCTGCCGATGATATCGTGATCGGAGCCGGTGTGCAGAGTCTTCTGAACCTTCTCTGTCCTCTGATCCGGGACAGAAAGTCCGTTTCTTTCCCGAATGCTTCTTTTGTACAGGGAAGTACGATCTTTGCAGGCTATGGTTTTGAAGTGCAGTACCGCAACAAGGACTGTGATGTCATCTACGTTTCTCCTGCCCATATGACCAAATGGGGCGAGATCATGCCGGTCAGCCGCCGTATGGAACTGGTACATTACGCGGCTCAGAAGGGCAGCCTGATCATCGAGGATGACTTTGAGAATGAATTCGTCAATTTTCAGCGGCCGACCCCGTCCCTTTTTAACCTTGCCGGTGGACATGGAGTTGTTTATATCGGGTCATTTTCCCGTCTGCTGCTTCCGTCGATCCGCTTAAGTTTCATGGTCCTGCCACCGAATCTTTCCAGGAAATACGCTGCTGTCGCAGACCGCTACAGCCAGACTGCCTCCAAGGCCGAACAGATCGCACTCTGCCAGTTTATCCGCGACGGTCACCTGACTTCACAGACCAAAAAGCTCAAGAAACTCTACGCGCAGAAACTCAAAAAACTGAAAAACGAAGTGCGGAACACCTTTGGCAGTGACTGTACGATCCAGACAGGTGCCGCCGGAACAAGCCTCGCATTGACTGTTCCCTACGCCCGGACCGGCCTGGAACTAAAAAAAGAAACCCGCATGAAGGGCTTCGATCTGCTGATTCTCGAGGAAGGCGCAGACACGATCACGCTCCTGCTTTCCTGTTCCTCGATCCCCGCAGACGATTTTGCCCCGGCATGCCGGCTCCTGAAAGAACTTCTTAATAAATAATGATCACCTGACACCTGTTCCTCCTTTTCTCTGGAACAGGTGTTTTTCTTTAATCCCTTCGATTGTCGATCATGTACAAAAGTGCATTGCAGATGCAGGCTGCGATATTGCTGCCGCCCTTGCGTCCTCTTGCAACGATATACGGTGCTCCGGACTGCATAATCAGTTCCTTGGACTGCACCACATTGACAAATCCTACCGGAACACCGATGATCAGTTCCGGATCCAGTTTGCCGTCCTCGATCAGTTCATAGAGACGCACCAGTGCCGTCGGCGCATTTCCGATCGCGAAGATCAGCTTTTTATCGAGAGTAGCTGCTTTGTCCATGCTTGCAGTCGCTCTCGTGGTTCCGTTTTCTTTTGCGGTCTTTGCCACATCTTCATCGGACATGAAGCAGTAAACCTCACCGCCATAACGGGCAAGGGCGCGTTTGTTAATGCCGGATTTAGCCATCTGTGTGTCTGTGACGATGCAGGCTCCGTTTTTGATCGCATCCATTGCCTTCTCGATAACATCCGGGGAAAAACAAAGATTTCTGGCATAGTCAAAATCTGCACTTGTATGGATGCAGCGTTTCACCACCAGTTCTGTTCCCGGGAGCAGCGGGGTATCCCCGAGTTCTTCCGTGATGATCTCAAAGCTTCTCTTCTCGATGTCCATCGGTTTTACATTTTCAAGTTCTACTTTCATCAGGCTTTCTCCTCCTCGATTCCCTCGTCCAGTATCTCATAGATTTTTTTCATGTCCAGATGTTTCCGCAGTTCTGCTGCCAGGATATCATACTGTGTCTCCTTAAATGCCGCAAAATCCACGCCCTCCATCTCGGATACATCGATTCCCTTTTTGTCGCCCACCGCTTTTACGAGACCGAGTGCAACTTCTTCCTTGTCGAAGATTCCATGCACATAAGTACCGCAGATATTGTGGTAGAACGTACCTTCTCTCTTCTCGTTTCCTGTCACGGTATCCTTCGTAAAGGTGCTGGCAGAGGCGCCCTCTTTCCAGGTGCTCTCGCCCATATGGATCTCATATCCTGTAAATTCGACATCTTTAAGCGGTGCATAATCGCCTTCCAGGGAAAGGAAACGTCCGGTAACCTGTGTCCTTGTCTTTTTCTCCGCAAATACGGTATCCATCGGCAGAAGTCCCATTCCACGCATGGAACCTCCCGCTTCCACACCATGCGGATCACTTAAAGTCTCGCCCAGCATCTGATAGCCGCCGCAGACACCAAAGATCAGGGTACCGGAAGCTGCTGCCTTGAGGATCAGAGCCTCCATCCCGCTCTCACGGAGCCACTTAAGGTCATCCATCGTATTCTTTGTTCCCGGAAGGAAGATCACATCCGGATTCTTAAGGTCGGACGGATGCTGTACATAGCGAAGAGAAACTCCCGGTATGCTCTCCAGTGGGTTAAAATCTGTGAAATTGGAGATCCTCGGCACACGGATGACTGCCATATCGATCATCCCAACTTCCTGCGGACGGTCAAAGCGCTCTGTCAGGCTGTCCTCGTCCTCCACCTGGATGTTAAGATACGGTGCGACGCCGACAACCGGGATCCTGCATTTGCTCTCCAGCATCTCCACGCCCGGATCAAGGATCGTCTTGTCACCGCGGAATTTGTTGATGATCAGACCCTTTATCATCTTTCGCTCGTCTTCCTCCAGAAGCTCCACGGTTCCGTAAAGTTGTGCAAACACACCGCCGCGGTCGATATCTCCGACCAGAAGGACCGGTGCTTTTGCCATCTTCGCCATTCCCATGTTTACGATATCCTCTTTTTTGAGGTTGATCTCTGCCGGGCTTCCTGCACCTTCGATCACGATGATATCATTCTCTGCTGCAAGTGCATCAAATGCTTTCATGATGTCCGGGACAAGTTTTTTCTTGTAAGCAAAATAATCCCTTGCGCTCATTGTGCCAAGGACTTCTCCGTTTACAATGACCTGAGAACCCACATCGTTGGTCGGTTTCAGAAGGATCGGGTTCATAAGGACGGACGGTTCGATCCCGGCAGCCTCTGCCTGCATGACCTGCGCTCTTCCCATCTCCAGTCCTTCCTTTGTGATAAAGGAATTCAATGCCATATTCTGTGACTTAAAGGGAGCCACACGGTATCCATCCTGTTTAAAGATACGGCAGAGTCCCGCTGCCAGAAGGCTCTTGCCCGCATTTGACATCGTTCCCTGCACCATGATCGCTTTTGCCATTTTACTCCTCCCCCTCTTCTTCCTGTGTTTTCTTTCTTGCTTCCATGAGACCGTCATGGATTGCCTGGATCAGACGCTCATTTTCCTCATGGGTGCGTACTGCCACTCTGTAAAATCCCTTACCAAGTCCCGGATAGTTACTGCAGTCGCGGATCAGAACATTCTGTCCCACGCAGATCTCAAAAAGATCGTCCGGTCCCTTGAAAAACAGATAATTTGCCTGAGAAGGAAAAACGGTCATCCCAAGCTTATATAATTCTTCACTTAAATATTCAGATTCCGCAAAGATCAGTTTTCTCGCTCTTTCGACATATTCGACTTCACCAAGTGCCGCAATTCCTGCCGCCTGTGCAGGAATCGAAATATTCCATGGCTGTGTAGCCTGTGTCATCTTTTCAAGAAGTTCCTCATTTTCTGTAATTCCATATCCAAGACGCACACCCGCCATCGCATAACGCTTTGTAAATGCTTTGAGAAGAAACAGATTGTGATACCTCGGAAGCTGTGCCTTGAGGCTGTACTGTCCCGGTTCGCGGATAAAATCCTGAAAACATTCATCCACCACCAGAAAGATTCCCATTTCCCGGCAGACACGGAGCAGTCTGAACAGAAATTCTCTGTCCGTCAGTATCCCCGTCGGATTGTTGGGATTACAAAGAAATACCATATCCAGATCTTTGTGCAGCCAGTCAATAAAACTGTCCTGAACACGGAATTCATCTTCTTCCTTGAGAAGCACATGCTCCACCTCTGCCCCGACACTTTCCAGTGCCTGCTCATATTCTGCAAATGTAGGAACCGGAATCAGTGCTTTCTTCGGTTTGAGTGCATGGCACAGTGAAAAGACCAGCTCCGCCGCACCGTTTCCACAGATGATATTCTCCGGTTTGACATCCTCATAGGCAGCGATTGCTTCTTTCAGCGGCGCGTATCCCACCTGCGGATAGTCTTTGAGATGGTCCAGACTGTCCCGGACTGCCTGCTTGACACTCTCCGGTGTTCCAAGGGGATTACAGTTTGCAGAAAAATCAAGACAGTTTTTGTAAGTATAGATATTTCCCCCATGTACGTGTTTCATTTCATTTCTCCTTTGCTGCCTGTTGTGGTATTACAGGATCCAGAACCCGACGGCGATGCGGATGATAAGGCAGATCAGAATGCCAAGAAAAGCAGTTCCGTACATCAGACGGTTGGAGCGTCTGATATCCTCCGGTTCCACAGCGCGAATCGGGTCTCCGATCGTCGGTTTTTCGTATAATTTGCCAAAATAGCAGGCATTGCCGGCAAGCTGTACATCAAGCGCTCCTGCCATTGCTGCCTCTGTCTGTGCAGAGTTCGGGCTTGCATGGTTTCTTCTGTCTCTCCGGTAGATCTTTGCTGCGTTTTTGCCATCCATTCCACAGACAAAAGCTGCCGCAACCATCAGCCAGCCAGAGATTCTTGCCGGAAAAAAGTTTGCCACATCATCAAGCTTGGCACTGCATCTTCCAAAGTACAGATACTTGTCATTTTTGTAGCCGAGCATGGAATCCATGGTATTGATCCCTTTATAAAGAAACATCAGCGGTGCACCGCCGATCGCCATATAGATCATCGGAGCGATCACACCGTCAGAGCAGTTCTCTGCCACCGTCTCCACAGCCGCCTTTGTGACACCTGTATCAGTGAGTTCCTGGGTATCACGTCCTACGATCATGGACACTGCATAACGCGCCTCCTCGATCGTACCGTTTACCAGCCGGTCATAGACCTTCATGCTCTCATCCTTTAACGATCTGGTCGCAAGAAGCTGGTAGCACCAGAATGTCTCCAGGATCACGCCTGCCACCGGGAAATGTCCGTACAGAAAAAACAGGATTACAGCCGGCACACCAAAGGAAAACAGACAGACCAGTATCGTTTCCACGACTCCGCCAGCCAGTTCCCCTGCATTTGTCTTCGGAAAGACCCTGCGGATTCCCTTTTCAAGAACAGAGATCAGGTTTCCGATCAGGCAGACCGGATGATACAGCCACCTGGGATCTCCAAATATCAGATCAAGTAAAAACCCTGCTGCCAGGGCTATCGTATGATAGATCACATTTGTCACTCTTCCTGACCTTCCTGCTTGCAGGAACATCGTTGTTTTTTGTATGCGAGGCATTTTTTAAGAAATGCTTTCGGTACTTCGGGATTTCCATAATAATAAAGATGTGGAAAACCAGCCAGCATCGTGTCCGTTCCATGGATACAGTCCCATCCACGCTTACTCTCCGGCTTCGCCGCATGAAAATCCCCGCCGCAGTTTTCGGAATCAAAATAGTGGAACTCATGTGCCGGGATCTCTCCGAAATCTTCCATTCCAAGAGCCGGCTTTTTCTGTGTCAGTGTCACATAGCCAAATCTGGAAAGTTTCGGTGTGCGGTATGCTTTTCCCGGGATCACCCCTGCCATCTGGTAGAAGTTCCCATCCATGCCCTCCATTTCTTCGTGGAGATACATAAAGCCTCCGCATTCTGCCATACATGGCATCCCTGCTTTCAGTTTTTCCCGTATCATGTCTTTCATTGTGGTATTTTGTTCCAGTTTTTTTCCGTTTAATTCCGGATAGCCACCGTATAACAAAAGCCCGTCCAGATCATCCGGAAGCTGCTTATCTTCCATCGGTGAAAATGGAACAATCTCTGCCCCCATCTCGCCCAGAAGACGGAAATTGTCTGCATAGAAAAAGCAGAACGCCTCATCCTCCGCAACGCCGATACGCACCGGCTCGGAGAGTCTGAAATCGGTCACTGACTCCGGCTTCGCATCCAGAAGATCCGGTGCCTCGCCCGCCAGTTCCAGGATCCGGTCGATGTCAAGTGTCTCTTCCAGAACGCCTGCAAGCTTATGAAGCCTGTCTTTCAGTTCCGGGATCTCATCCGGAAGGACCAGACCAAGATGTCTGCTTTCGATCACACAGTCCTCAACCTTCGGTACATAACCAAGAACCGCAACACCCAGTTCTTCTTCCAGAAGTTTCTTCATTCTCGGATAGAGCATGGGAGACATCTGGTTAAAGATCACACCTTTGATGTGGCTGTCCTTCTTATATTCCAGGAAACCTTTGACATAGGCGGCCAGGGACACACTCATCCCACGGCTGTTTACGATCAGGATGACCGGTGTATCGGTCACTTTGGCAAGGTCATAGGCACTGGCTGTGGTCGTAGTTCCCGCAACGCCGTCATAAAAGCCCATGACCCCTTCCATGACTGCGATCTCACAGTCTCTGGCATTTCGGGTCAGAAGATATTTCGTTACCTCTGATCCTGTAAAAAAGGTGTCCAGATTCCGGGACTTTGTCCCGATCACCCGGCTGTGGAACATCGGATCGATGTAATCCGGCCCGCATTTAAAGGACGCCGTCTTAAGACCGCGCTCCACCAGTGCTTCAAGAAGCCCGCAGGTGATCAGGGTCTTGCCGCTTCCGCTGGAGCCTGCTGCCAGAAGGATTCTCGGGATCTTCATACCTGTTCCTCCTGTGTTTCGGATTTCTCGTGTGCCTGTACCGTGATGATATAGATTGGATTTTCGCCCATCATCATATGGTAACGTCCGATATTTTTGGATCTGGAAGCGCAGAGCTGTACGACTTCGCTCTCGCACTGATAAGTTTCCTGCTTCTCAAGTTCACGGATGCAGTCAAGTGCCTCGCCCACGGTTTCCAGAGTAATGCAGTTGATCACAATACGCACCTGTGGGTTCTTATTCAGCAGAAGCTCCACGATCTCCTTCATATTTCCGGAAGATCCGCCAATAAAAGCGTGTGTCGGCACAGGAAGTTCCTCAAGTGCCTCCGGTGCGGTTCCCGGAACGATGTACATATGGTCCAGTGCAAATTTCTTCTTATTCTCCTGAAGGAGTGCCAGGGCATCCTCCTTTTTCTCGATCGCATAGACCCCGCCTTCAGATGCGCGAAGTGCCATTTCGACAGAAACAGAACCTGTTCCTGCACCAATGTCGTAGCAGATGGCATCTTTTGGAAGTCTCAGTTTGGAGAGAGAAACGGTACGCACTTCTGTCTTGGTCATCGGTGCCTTGCCGCGGATAAATTCTTCATCCGGAAGCCCATGGGTTGCCAGTTCCGGCTCTGCCCCTGGATTGTACGCGCAGATCACGCTTAAAGAGTCACCTTCATAGGAAACGAGGTCTCTGGCCGGTTTCGCCAGGATCTTCTCATTGTCGTAGGAAAGATTTTCTCCGACATGAAGAATAACGTCGCCCATTCCGTAAAATGTAAGCTTCTCTGCCAGTTTACGCACTCCGTCACCCGTTCCGAGGATTGCAAAAACCTTGCGGTTCGTGCGGATCAGGGAAATGAGATTGCAGGTTTTTCCATGCGCGCTGACGATCTTTGCGTCGTCCCAGGACAGGCTGATCTTTGACATAAAATAAACCACAGATGAGATCCCACAGATCATTTCCGTATCCGGTCCGAGAAGTTCTGCAAGTTTCTTCGCCCCGCTGTAAAATCCAACGTCACCGGAAAGTGCAACTACAACTTTGGTGTACTCCGGATGTGCGATCAGATACTCTGCGATCTCTTTGCTCCGATATTCATAAAAAACATCCTGTCCAGAGAGCCGGACAGCATCGACCATTCGTTTTGCGCCTACGATAAGATCCGCGTTTCGGACCGCTTCCTGTCCCTCCAATGTCAGAGTCTTCGGGCTTCCCATGCCGATTCCGAGAAGTGTGACCTTCTGTTTCCTGGTAAGTCCGTAGCGTTCGATCAGCATATGCCTGCATTCCCGCAGAGACAGACCCTCTTCTGCGAGAGGTCTTCCGATGATCACAACAATTGCACCACAGGCTTCGGCCGCCTGGATCTTCTCAAGAAAGCCGCCGGCTTTGCCGGAATCCTTGGTAACCAGATATCTGCACTCATACTGCGTAAGCATCGCCCGATTCATTTCCATGGAAAAAGGTCCCTGCATCGCAATCAGGTTCCGGCCTTCAAAACCAAGTGCCTGACAGGATTCGATCACGGACGGAAGGGACAGCACTCTTGCAAACAAGCGCTCCTTATAATCCGGAACGGAGGTAAATGCCGCCAGTTCCTTGCTTCCTGTGGTCAGGAGAACATTCCCTGTAGTTCCTTTCAGGTGCTCTGCCGCTGCCTGTGTATCCTTAACATAGACAGCATTCTGCTGTCCGCTGCCTGTACGGAGGATCCTCGTATAAGAGACTTCGGCTTCCTCGCAGGCTTTTCGGATATTTCTTGTCACTTCTGCTGCGTAAGGATGTGTCGCATCCAGAACAAGTTCCGGTTTTTCTCTGGAAAAAAGCTCTTTCATCTCATTCTCGTCGAGACGTCCCGCCTGTACATGCAGACTGGAACTCTCTTTGAGGGATCTGGAACCATATTCTGTCGCCACGCATGCCAGCACCGGGATCTGGTTTTCACCGAGGAAACGACTGATCTCGTATCCTTCGGTCGTCCCGGCAAATACAATGACTTTATACATTCCTGTATCCTCGTGGTGTTACCATCTTGCCGTTGATTTCTTTTGTCTGAGAATTTCCGATAAATACGGTTGTAAACATATCCACCTGTGTGTCACGAAGTTCTTTCAGAGTCATCAGATGATATTCTTCTCCTTCACGTCCGATATTGCAGACAGTTCCGCAGACAGTGTCCGGGGATTTGTACTGCATCATCAGGTCACAAGCTTTCTGAAGATAATCATGACGTTTTTTGCTGGATGGGTTATAGAGACAGATCACGAAATCTGCCTGAGATGCGCCGAGAAGTCTTGCCTCGATCTTTTCCCACGGAGTGAGAAGGTCACTTAAACTGATGAGACAGAAATCATGGATCAGTGGTGCACCAAGGACTGCTGCCCCGCCAAGTGCTGCTGTGACACCAGGGACGATCTCAAGTTCTACTTCCGGATAATTTACGCCAACTTCATACATAAGGCCCGCCATACCGTAAACACCGGCATCTCCACTGCAGATCATGGAAACAACTTTGCCTTTCATTGCTTCCTCAAATGCCAGAACGCAGCGGTCAACTTCTTTTTTCATTGGTGTGGTCAGGAATTCTTTGTCCGGAAATGTGTCTTTGACAAGATCTACATAGACGGTATATCCGATGATCGCATCACTTTTTTTCAGAGCTTCCATTGCTATACCGGTCATCTGGTCACAGCCTCCCGGTCCGATTCCTACAACATATATTTTATTCAAAATGTACCTCCCATTTCCGGAGTCCCAGAGCTGTCGTCACGCCCTCTCTCCCGGTCTTTTTTCTGATAAGGCTGCCATTGCCGGATGCAAGTACTGCGCTTCTCTCACAGACATTCTCTACGCCTGTGATGGTCCGGACAAAAGCAGATGGAGTAAATTCTCCTTCGACTTCTTTTAGTTCTTCTTCTGTATAGGTAATAAAAGGAATCTTCCATTCCTCTGCCAAGGCATTCAGCCCCGGCTCGTCTTTCTTAAGGGAAATGCTTGCGAGATTTCCAACTGCCTGACGATAGATGTCCGCTTCCCTGAGGCAGTTCTCTGCTTCTCTCAGGATGACTTCTGTTTCTTTGTTCTTACGGCATCCCATTCCAAGTGTGACTGCCGGTGGCACTACCTGTGTGGTAGAGGCAAACGGCAGACAGGACGGGTGGATCGTAACCGCAACACCGATCTCCGGGGCAGTTCCTCCATCGAACGGGGTTCCATCCGCGCTGCACGCTGTCAGTCCTTCTGGAAGAGATCCTTCAAATGGAAATTCACTGTAAAATCCCACGGACTCACCCGCAAGCAGTGCCGCTGAGACTTCCTTCGCTGCTTTCATGAAGAAGATCTCACAGCCGTTTTTTTTGGCAAAAACATCAACTGCGAATCGCTTATGAAGGTCAGTCGCTGTCGTCACGATCGGCTGTGCCTCCAGAATCTCTGCCGTTTCAAGAGTCAGTGCATTCGCCCCGCCCAGGTGTCCGGACAAAAGTGAGATCACAAACTGTCCGCACTCATCCACGACAAGAACTGCCGGATCTGATTTCTTACTGGCAACCTGTGGTGCGATGCTGCGTACGGCGATCCCGCAGGCTCCGACAAAGATCATCCCGTCATCCTTCTGGAAATGCTCTGCTGTCCAGTTTCCTGTACTTTCCGTAACAGAATCTTCCAGATATTTACTCTTTTTGTAAAGTTCGGTGTGATACCCCTGTGCGTTCAGTCCTTCCTGGAGTTTCAGAGCTGTCTGAAATCCGGTAAGGCTGAAGCATATGATAGAAATATCCATATTATTCTTATTTGGTCGCTTCACGGAATTCTGTGGTAAATCCCGGATCATAAAGCTTGGAACGGTCGTACTGGGCTGCCTTGACAGAATCTCCGATGATCATAAGTGCAGTCTTGGTAATGTTGTTCTCTGCTGCTGTCTGTGCAAGTGTTCCGACTGTGCAGACAAATTTCTTCTCATCCGGCCAGGTTGCCTTGTAAACGATCGCTGCCGGTGTATCTGCTGTGTATCCGCCCTCGATCAGTCGTCTGCTCAGTTCTTCGAGCATTCCGGTACTCAAGAATACGACCATGGTTGCCTGATGTGCCGCAAAAGACTGGATGCTCTCTTTGCTCGGAACCGGTGTACGTCCTTCCATTCTGGTGATGATCACGCTCTGTGAGATCTCCGGAAGTGTGTACTCCAGATTCAGTGCACTTGCTGCACCGCAGAATGCGCTGACTCCTGGACAGTAATCGTAGGAAATCCCCTTCTCATCGAGAATGTCCATCTGCTCACGGATCGCACCGTAGATACACGGATCGCCGGTGTGAAGACGTACGGTCATCTTACCCTCTGCCTCTGCGTTTTCGATGACAGAAATTACTTCTTCCAGTGTCATCTTGGCACTGTTGTGGATCGTACATACGTCCTTGCTGTATTCAAGAAGCTGCGGATTTACAAGAGATCCTGCATAAATGATCACGTCCGCCTCCTCAAGATACTGTTTTCCTCTGACTGTGATAAGATCCGGTGCTCCCGGTCCTGCTCCTACAAAATGAACCATTATTCCTTTTCTCCTTTGCTAATTTTATCGATCAATTCCGCTGCATTTGCTGTCTGTCCGAGGTATCCATATTCATTGGAAAAGATCACTGCTCCGAGCAGGATCTGCTGGTAGGAGCGATGGTCCAGATAGAATTGGATCCTGTCTGTGATCTCCTTCATCGTTTCCTTAAGAATGTGGTTCTCGTCGAGGACTCGCAATGCTTCGTCTGTGGTATTACACTGCAGAATGGATCTGGCACATGCAAGATCCCCGCCTGCACGGATGGCATTGGAACAAAGTACCTCCATACGTGCATCTGCACTGTGTGAATGGGTGTTCATGATCCCTGCCGCAACCTTGACAAATTTGCCGATATGAGAGATAAAAAGAATCCCTTTCACGCCCATATCTACTGCCATGTCGATCGTCTCACCTACATAGTTGCTGCATTTGATGTTTTTTTCGAAAGGAAGCTCCATGTGCTCCCTCAGATAATCGGCTCCGTAGTTTCCAGGTGTCACAAGCATGTACTGCTCACCCATTGCTGCATGCTGTGTCATTTCCACCCGGATACTGTCGATCAGAGCTTTCTCACTCATAGGCTCTACGATACCGGATGTTCCAAGAATCGATATTCCGCCCACGATTCCCAGACGGGGATTGAAGGTCTTTCTGGCTATCTTCTCCCCTTCCGGCACAGAGATTGTCACTTTGAGTCCGCCCTCATAGTGATACTGATCTGCAATTTCTTCGACTGCCTGTAAGATCATAGCTCTCGGCACCGGATTGATCGCAGCCTCCCCGACCTTCTGGGAAAGCCCGGGCTTCGTCACCCGTCCTACTCCGATACCTCCATCTATCACGATGCGGTCTTCCATATCTGACCGTATCAAAAATTTCTCAACTTTCGCATAAACCAGGATTCCATTTGTGGTATCCGGATCGTCTCCTGCATCCTTACGGACCGCGCAGCTTGCCGCGTTCTCACTTCGTTTCCTGTCCAGGATCTCCAGATGAAGAAGGATTCCCTTCGGAGTCATCAGCTCCACTTCACTGATCTCATCCTCTCCAAGCAGAAGTCGTGCTGCTCCCCTGGCAGCCCCAGCCGCACAGGAACCAGTCGTATAACCAAAGCGTAATTTCTTCTGGTTTCTGATTACATAATAATCTTCCAGTCCGTTTTTCTGTACCATAAATCTCCTCCTTGTATCCGCTCACTAATTATATTATTTTGTATAAAAAAAGTCAACGAAATGCACCTGTTTTCGGGCAATGCCTATAAAAATTAAAACACCGAGAGTTTCCCGTTTCTCTCTGGAGAACATTTCCAATTTCTCCGGCCTAAGTGTCGAAGAAGTCTTTAAACTCAAAGAAGGTCAGGAATAGCCCTCTACATCGGAAAAATGTACCATAAACAAATGCGATGCCCAAAAGTCAACATAACAGGCACTTCCGGCATCGGGAATGCTTCATAACATATAAATCGATGCCGGTGAACTTAAATAATGGGGAAATCAGGCATCGAAAATAAATCAATCTCTGATTTCCGATGCCTGATGATTGTTAGAAGAGAAAATTGGCCGGAGCTTACGCAAAAAAGACCGACCCACAAACCAGATCTTGCACAAAAAGACCGACCCGCAAACCGGGTCGGTCTTCTTATTTAATAGATGATGATCGGATAGCCACCATCGATCGTATTGTAGATCAGAGCTGCCTGGTCTTCGGGGAGGTTGATGCAGCCGTGGCTGCCGGCGCCGGATTTGTAGCGGTTTCCTCCGAAGGAAGACTGCCAAGATGCGTCGTGAAGTCCCTGACCGTATACGAACGGCATCCAGTAGTTTACTTTGACATTGTAGCCATATTCTTCACTTGATAATTCAAACGGACTTGCCTTGTATGCGATCGGCCATGCACCACGGTAGGTCTCTCTGCCTTTGGTCGGAGCACCGCTTACGATGTCGGTTTCTGTCACAAGCGCACCGTCTTTGTAAAGCCACAGATGCTGGTTATCCAGGCTGACTTCTATGTAGCTGCCCGCCAGGTCGTCGGTCCCGTTGCGCTGCATTCCCTGAATGCTGTATACCGGATCTCTGGAAACTGCGGTGCCGCTCTTTAAGTCCTCGAGAAGCTGTGCAAGTTCTCCGTCCTGGTCGATCTGGAAGCCGTATTCATTTCCTGAGATCGTCACATCATTTCCATAGGAAGTATGGAAAGTTCTCGGTACATAGATCGTATTATAGGTATTCGCAAGATTCTGGATATATGCCTTCGCTGCTTCCTGGTCAATTCCGATATTTTCTCCGTCGATCGTGATCCAGGAATCAATAGTCTGGGAATCCAGGACTTCTGTACTCTCTCCAAATGTATAGGTAACTGTTGTACTTCTGTATTTGTCAAGCTGGTCATTCAGGCTGGTCAGCTTGTTCTGCATCTCCTCATCTGCGGAAACATCCGGGAGCTGATAACATTCTGTACCCATCGTAATATCTGCTTCTGCATCAAGAAGTGCAGAAGTAAAATCCGCATCCAGTGTCTGATCCACAAAGCTCATCAGACGGCTTTCATCAATCTCATCGCCCTGTACCTCACTGGTAATCGTAAATTCTTTCTTTGCATCATCATACTGGATCGATGCATTTGTAGAAGAGGTACGTTCCCTGTCACCAAAATGGTCTGCTGTCAGTGCACTCTTTTCCTGCTCGGCATCCTTGTTGACTTTGTAAGAGATATTTACATTCTCCTGTTCTGCAAAGATCTTGCGGTTTGCCTCTCTCTTCTTCTGGAGTTCTGTAAGCTGCGTCGTAAGGTCATTTTCATCCAGGCTGTAACCCAGATCTTTCAGAGTCAGACTGTAGACATCCGCTCCGTTTTCCTTAAAAACGATCTTCTTATCCTGGAATGTAGTCAGGATCTTCTGCTTTGCATCCTCCACACCCAGTTTCGACACATCCAGTCCATAGATCGTGATCTTGCGCCCCAGTGTATTCGTATCTGCCACATGGATATAGGCAAAAAATCCCACTACCAGTGCCACTACTGCACCAACGCATACTCCCAAGATGATCTTCAGTGTCTTTTTGCTGATCTTTTTTTCTTCACTCATTGTCTCATTCCCCCGGCCTTATGTATTTCAGCTCATGTAAAAATCTTCCTTTTTATTATAGCGGTGGACCATAAATCCCCTGTAACCGCTATTTACCTTATTTTATACCAGATTGCGATTCTGTTTTCCATTTATTTTTGCAAAATCTGTGGAATTTTTTTCCTGTTGCCCTATACTGATGCCAGATAAAAAAACAAACTGGAGAAACTAACCATATGGACAGAATTTTAACATATACCATCACCCCGCAGGAGGACGGCATGCAGGTACTTGAATTCCTGCGGTCAAAAGGGTTTTCCCGGCACATCCTGACTTCCATGAAGCCTGATAAAGAGGCGCTTCTTGTAAACGGCATGCACATCGGAGGACGGGGGATTCTTCATGCAGGGGATCTTTTCCGGGTGTGCGTTATGGAGACAGGCTCTGTGGAAGGTATCGTTCCCACACCCCTGCCGCTTAACATTCTTTATGAGGACGAAGACATTCTTGTCTTAAATAAACCAGCTGACATGCCCGTGCATCCTTCAATCGGGAATTATACAAACACACTCGCCAACGCCGCGGCTTTTTATTTTCAGCAAAAAGGCATGCTCTGCCCGTTCCGCTGCATCAACCGGCTGGACCGTGATACCTCCGGTGCACTGATCCTTGCAAAAAACGCGCTCAGCGCCGCGATCCTTTCCGCACAGATGCGAAACCGTGAGATCCGCCGCACCTATCTGGCAGTTGTCTGCGGTGTCACCCCTCCATCCGGGACAGTCTCTGCCCCGATCGGACGTGTTTCCGATTCCGTGATCCAGCGGCAGGTCGATCCGGAACATGGAGAATCCGCTGTCACACATTATGAACGACTTGCCGTCCGAAATGATCATTCCCTCCTGGAGATCCATCTGGAAACAGGACGCACCCACCAGATCCGGGTGCATATGGGATACATCGGACATCCACTCCCGGCAGATTATCTCTACCATCCGGTCTATGACCATTTCAAAAGACAGCCTCTGCATTCTTTCCAGCTTAATTTCCGGCATCCGCTGACCGGCAAAGACCTCTGCTTCACTGCCCCCGTCCCAAAAGACATGGCACAGGCATTCTGAAAAATTTTTTCGCAACAAAAAAATCACTTCCTCTGCTGTTTCACACAGTCAAAAGAAGTGATTTTATAGTTACTGATTTTTATTATTTGTTCTTGTCGTAAATGATCTGAAGTCCCTTGAGGAGCAGGTCTCCGTCCCAGATCATCTCTCTTTTGCAGTGAGGAATAATCTTTTTGGACATTCCACCGGTTGCGATCACGGTGACTTTCTGTCCAAGTTCTTCTTCGATCCTGTCCACGATACCGTCCACCGCAGCTGCGTTTCCATAAAGGATCCCGCTCTTCATGCAGTCTACCGTATTTCTTCCAATGAGCCGTTTCGGCTCTTCAATACTGATCCCGCTCAGCTGTGATGCTCTGGAAGTCAGCGCATCCAGAGAGATCCGTACACCCGGAAGGATCATTCCGCCGATATAGCGTTTCTTATCATCCAGAACAGAAATCGTAGTCGCTGTTCCCATATCCACGATGACCAGCGGTACCGGATACTGTGCCAGCGCCGCAACTGCGTCTGCCACACGGTCTGCTCCCATCTCTCCCGGATTATCCAGAACAATATTCAGTCCTGTCTTGACTCCTGGTCCCAGGACCATCGGTTCTTTTTTGAGGATCTTCTCGACCGCAAGCTTCGCTGCATTGGTGATCTGCGGAACTACGGAAGAAATGATCGCACCCTCGATCTCAGAACGTTTGATGTGATGGATGTCAAGGATCGTCTTGAGGTCGATCGCATACTCCAGTTCTGTCTTGGTGTGGTTCGTGGAAATCCTCTCTATAAAGTAAATCTTCTCTTCTTCGATACAGCCAACTACAATGTTGGTGTTTCCGATATCAATGGCTAAAATCATATATTCTCATTCCTGTCTATATGCTTTTTATGCGGCAGTGTCAGGTTTTGCAATCTGAGATGCCGGAATCAGATGAGCCTTGGAAAGTGCGGTTCCTACAGCTGCTGTGATGATTGTTGAAGAAACCATCTCACTGATTGCATTAACACCTACCATCATACAGCATCCAATGATCACATTTCTTCCACCCATAAGATTCTGGATCACTTCTGTGTTTCCGAACATTACAACCAGTGCGGTCATAAAGAACAGAGTATTCAGGAATGCGGAAAAGAATCCGGTTACTGCACAGGATGCATATACATTTGTTTTCTTTCTCATTCCTCTGTAGATGAAACCGATAAGTAATCCATCAAGAATACGAGGTACAAAACACTGAACTGCACTCAAGAATGGATTGATCTGAAACAGGGCTGCTCCCAGTGCGCTGGTACCGCCGATTCCCATTGCCTGTAAGAAACTGGTCAGTCCAAAAACAGCTCCGGCTACGGCTCCGCCTGTCGGTCCGAGAACGACCGCGCAGATTGCGACCGGAATGACATTAAAGGTGACTGCCAGAGGTCCTATGTTCAGATATCCAAGTGGTGTGTACGCCATCAGAAAAAGGATTCCTGACATCAGACCAAGAATGGTGAGCTGTGATGTGGTAAATTTGTTACTTTTCATGTTTTTCCTCCTTGTTATCGTTCCCTCCATGGGGATACAATACGGTGCGGAACTGCGGGTATGTGATTTTATTTACCCGCCTCCTGGTGAACGGGTTACTGTTCCCTTTCTTTCATGATAGAAAGGATCTTATCCAGAATGACGTTGGCTGCATCCTCCTTGCTCATAAGCTGGAGTGATACGTCCTCATCCTGTGTAATCAGGGTCAGCACATTGGTATCACCCTGGAAACCGGCGCCTGCAACCTTGAGGTTGTTCGCTGCCACCATATCCAGATGTTTCTTACCAAGCTTCGCCCTGGAATTACCGATCATGTTCTGAGTCTCCATGGAAAATCCACAGAGGAACTGCTGCGGAGTACGATGTTCTCCCAGGTATTTGAGAATATCGTCCGTTTTTTTCAGTTCAATACTCATTTCTTTGTCCTGCTTCTTGACCTTCTCATCAAAAACCTGCTTCGGGCGGTAGTCTGCCACGGCTGCTGCCTTGATGATGATGTCCTGCTCTGCACTTACGAAAGTCACCGCATCAAACATATCCTTCGCGGTCACGACCGGTACCACCTTTACAAAAGGCGGCGGCGTGATGCTGCATGGTCCGCTGACCAGAGTGACATCTGCGCCACGGAGCATAGCTGCTTTTGCCAGTGCATAGCCCATCTTGCCGGAAGAATGGTTGGTGATGTAGCGCACCGGATCAATGGATTCCTGGGTAGGTCCGGCTGTGACCAGAACCTTCTTTCCCTCAAGATCCTTCTCCGCTGCGATCTCCCTCAAGATGTAAGAAAGCAGTGTTTCCGGCTCCGGCATCTTACCGGCTCCGGTGTCCCCGCAGGCAAGGTAGCCGCTCGCTGGCTGGATCACTTCGTATCCATAATGCTCAAGCGTCTTAAGATTATCCTGCAGGATCGGATTTTCAAACATATTTGTATTCATGGCAGGGGAAATGAATTTCTTACATTTGCATGCCATGATCGTTGTTGTCAGCATATCATCTGCGATCCCATGTGCAAGTTTGCCGATCACATTGGCACTGGCAGGTGCGATCATGACTACGTCTGCCTTTTTTGCAATGGAAACATGTTCTACCTGGAACTGAAAATTTCTGTCAAAGGTATCTACCAGACATTTCGTTCCGGTAAGCGATTCAAATGTAATCGGTGTGATAAAATTGGTTGCATTCTTCGTCATCAGCACATGGACCTCTGCGTGAAGTTTCTTCAGTGCACTTGCAAGATATGCGATTTTGTATGCCGCAATGCTTCCGGTCACTCCCAGAAGAACGGTTTTACCCTTTAACATAAGATTTTCCTTCCTTTTACGAGTTTTTCACAGTTTTCATGTCTGTTACATTATAACAGCCCTAGCGACAATTGCAATGAATTTTTGCTGTGTTTCTTTTTTTGTACTCGTTTTCATGTTAGATTTTTATTATAATGGGAGTAATAAATAAGAAAGGACTAAGATTTTTATGAAAAATTATCAGATCACACAATGGTGTGCGCGTTTTATAAAAGAACAGGTTACTCCGGGCGATCTCTGTATTGATGCAACGATGGGAAACGGAAATGATACACTGCTTCTGAGTACGCTCTGCGGCGAAAAGGGCAGAGTACTTGCTTTTGATATTCAGGAACAGGCATTAAAAAGTACAAAAGAGCACCTCATCAGCGCAGGTGCACCAGACAACTATACTCTGCTTCTGGAATCCCATACGCAAATGAAAACGCATGCCCAGGAAAATTCTATAAGCTGCATCACCTTCAATCTCGGCTACCTTCCCGGTGGGGATCACGCCAAAGCGACAAAAGGTGACACCAGCATTGAGGCTCTGACCCAGGGGCTTTCCCTTCTCAGAAAAGGCGGCCTGATCTCACTTTGTATTTACAGCGGCGGCGATTCCGGATTTGAGGAGCGGAACGCGGTACTTGCATGGCTTGCCTCCCTCGACCCGCATAAATATCTTGTCATCCGGAGCGACTACTATAACCGCCCGAACAATCCTCCGATTCCGGTTCTGATCATAAAACTGTAAAACGATCAGTCTTTGATCTGGATGCTCTCGATCACCGGCTGCTCGTCTGCCTTGATCGTTCCGTTGTCATCTGTAGGTTTTGCATCCTTACAGATCTGGTCTACGACATCCATTCCCTCTGTCACATGACCGAATGCTGCATAGTCGCCATCCAGGAAGGTACTGTCAGACTGTACGATGAAGAACTGGGAGCTTGCGCTGTCCGGGTCTGAAGATCTCGCCATGGAGATGGTTCCTCTTACGTGAGAAATATCATTCTTCACACCGTTACTGGAGAATTCTCCCTTGATCGTCTCATCTGCGCCGCCAGTTCCATCGCCCTTCGGGTCACCGCCCTGCATCATAAAACCGTCTATGATACGCCAGAAAGTCAGTCCGTCATAGAAACCGTCCTGTGCAAGCTTCACGAAGTTTGTCACTGTGATCGGGGCTGTGTCTGCATCCAGTTCTACCTCGATGCTTCCGTAATCCTTGATATCGATTCCTGCATGATGGATTCCTGTCAGTTCCTTGCTGGTATCCAGGGTCGTTTCCCCGTCTGTACCGTCACTGAAACCGTCTGCCTCTGCTTCTTCTTCGCTTACCGGTTCCTGTGTCACTTCTTTATCTGAAGAAGTCTCTTCTTTTGTATCTTCTGTTTTTGCAGTATCAGCTGTCTTTGTGCTTCCACAGCCGGTAATGGTGCCTGCTGTAAGGACAACTGCGAAAACTGCCGCCAAAACTCTGGATTTCATAATAAAATTCCTCCTCTTCTGACATTACTTTCATAACTTTGTCTTGTGCAACAGTTTAACATCACGAAGAAGTAAAGTCAATGCCGGGGATTTTTCTCCAACTACTTGTAAGCATGTCAAAGCTCTGTTACAATAAGGATTAACGACTTTATATCAAAATACAGAAAGGAATAACACCTATGAAAAAAATAGCCAGCTTTACCATAGACCATATCAAACTCCAGCCGGGAATCTATGTTTCCCGCAAGGATTATCTCGGAGATCAGGTCATCACTACTTTTGATATCCGCATGACTTCCCCGAACGAGGAGCCTGTCATGAACACTGCCGAGCTTCACGCAATGGAACATCTCGCAGCTACTTTTCTCCGCAATCACGCTGAATTCGGAAGCAAGATCATCTACTGGGGACCGATGGGATGCCGTACCGGAAACTATCTTCTCCTTGCAGGCGATTACGAATCCAAGGATATCGTGCCGCTCATGACAGAGATGTTTGAATTTATCCGTGATTTTGAAGGCGAAATCCCGGGAGCTTCTGCCAAAGACTGTGGAAACTACCTCGACATGAACCTCGGCATGGCAAAATATCTTGCCGATAAATATCTCCGCGAAGTTCTCTACGATATCAAACCGGATCGTCTTGTTTATCCGGAGTAAGTCATTTTCTTTCGTATCATAAATGCCAAATAAAAAACGCTGTGCTTCTTTTCAGAAAAATTTCTTTTAAAGAAGTTCAGCGTTTTTCTTTGAAGTATTTCGTTCTTTTTACTGAGCTGTAGTCTGTGCAGCAGCACCTGCCGGAGCGCTTGTGGAAACATACTGTGCATTGACGTAACCTGTCTGACCATTAACCGTTACTTCGATCCACTGTCCGTCCTCGCTGACACCTGTACTTGTCAGTTCCTGACCAACAGTTGTTCCTGTGATCATCTCTGCCTCTGTACTGCAGTCAGAGCGGACATTTACGCCCTCCACAACATAATAGGTAGCATTCTGCTTTATGATATTCACACCGCTTGCTGTCTGTGCGACTTCCTGCGCCGGAGTCGGGGTTGCCTCTGGAACTTCCGGAGTCGGAGTTGCTTCCGGTGTAGGAGTAGCGGTCGGAGTCGGAGTCGCTTCAATCACAGTCACAGTAGAGTCTTCTCCTCCTGTGCTGTAACCACATCCGGATGCAAACACAGCCAGACCAGCCAGCACGATCAGTAATCTGGATTTCTTCATTAAAAATAATCCTCCTTTATAGCATACAATGTTACTGTTCACTTCATTCACAGTAACCATATGACCACTATACCCCATATACAGTATCTATTGCAAGACTTTTTTGTAATCCCCGCGGTCTGTCACGATCTGGCAGCCGATCAGTTCCATGCGCCGGCTGAGGCAGAAACGGCATTCTGCTGCCTCATCTCCGGTGCAGATTTTTCCGTCATAGAGCATGTATTTCTTTCGCACAGAAACAGGAGAAAGATTCGGCATCACGACATTTGCGCCGGATTTTACGCCGAGTTCACGTCCCTTCGGACAGATCGTTCCCAGTGCTGTAGTTGCCGGAAGGAGCACATTCGGAAGCATCAGACGAAGGAGTGCCAGATAAAAAAGCGTGTCTTCAAGTGTTCCGCTCTTTTCATCATGGAAAGGAGTATCCTGATGTGCAATGAACGGTCCGATCCCGACCATCTCCGGATCCAGTTTTTTGAGAAACAGGAAATCCTCTACCAGATCATCGATGGTCTGGTAAGGAGAACCCACCATAAAGCCTGCACCTGTCTGATAGCCCAGTTTTTTGAGGGTGCGAAGACAGTTTTTGCGGTTTTCGCAGGACATTTCTTCTGGATGGAGTTTGCGGTAATGCTCTTCACGCGCGGTCTCATGCCGCAGAAGATAGCGGTCTGCACCGGCTTCTTTGTAGGCACGGTAGCTTTCTTCGGATTTCTCCCCGATGGAAAGTGTCAGGGCACAGTCCGGATAGACTTCTTTGATCTTACGGATCAGAGCTGTCAGCTTCTCATCTGTATAATATCCGTCTTCTCCTCCCTGAAGGACAAAAGTACGGAATCCCAGTTCATAGCCTTCTTTGCAGCAGGCAAGGATATCTTCTTCTGTCAGGCGGTAACGCTGGGCATTTCGGTTGCTCCGGCGGATTCCACAGTAATAGCAGTCATTTTTGCAGTAGTTGGTAAACTCGATCAGTCCACGTACATAGATCTGGTTTCCATAGACCTGCTGCCGCACCTGGTCTGCCAGTTCCCGTGCATACAGATCTGTTTCTTCTGAACGGTCTGTCAGAAGTGTCCGGAATTCTTCTGCTGACAGGATCTGCTCCTGATGCAGTTTGTCGATCAGTTTTTTCATAATATTTTCTCCCCGTATGCAGCCCTTAAAGCTGTTTTTTACCTCTGGCGATGTATTTGCCGAGTTTTTCTTTTACAAGCTTACCCTCCTCGACTGCAAGGTTTCCGCGGAGGAAAACTTTGTCGATGCCGCACTCAAGTTTGAAGCCCTCGAACGGGTTATTGTCTGTATTGTATGCATGAGTCGCTGCGGAGATCACGCTTTCTTTTGCCGGATCAAGCACTACGATATCTGCGTCGCTTCCTGCTGTGATCGCGCCTTTGTTTGGATATACACCGTACAGTTTGGCCGGGTTTTCACAGAGGACTTTGCACATCTGTTCCTGGGTGATCTTTCCGGTCTTAACTCCATAAGTATAGAGAAGAGTTCCTCTTGTCTGTACACCCGGAAGTCCTCCCGGGATCTTGGTGAAGTCATCTTTTCCGAGGGCTTTCTGTGCCAGAGTAAAGCTGCACTGGTCTGTTGCCACCGTCTGGATCTCCTCGTCTGCCAGAGCTTTCCACAGGCAGTCCTGATCTTCTTTCTTGCGGATCGGCGGTGCACATACATAAACAGCACTTCCAAAGTCCGGCTTGGAGTATACGCTGTCTTCCAGAAGGAGATACTGCGGGCAGGTCTCTGCATAGACTTCCTGTCCATTTTTCCTTGCGTTCATAACCTCTTCGTAAGCGTTCTTGTTGGTCAGGTGAACGACCATGACTGGTGCATTGGCTTCTTTGGCGATCACGAGAAGACGGTGGACAGCCTCTGCTTCCATGGTATCTGGTCTTACGAGTGGATGATTTTCCGGTCCGAGGCGTCCTTCTTTCTTTGCTTCAGAGATCAGGGCATCGATCACGCCCGCATTTTCACAGTGAACTCCGGCGAAGCAGCCGCATTCCCCAAGTTTCTTGAGAATCTTGTACATATCGCAGTCATTTACGATCATTGCCGGATAAGTCATGTAAAGTTTGAAGCTGGTGATTCCATGGTCGATCATATCCTGCACTTCTGCCTCTGTCTCATCGTTCCATTCTACGATAGACATATGGAAAGAATAATCGCAGGAGCATTTACCATCGGCTTTTTTGTGCCATTTATCGAGACCTTCTTTCAGTGTATGGCCGCCTTTGTCCTGTGATGCATAATCAATGACAAGTGTCGTTCCGCCGAGAAGTGCAGCCCTTGTTCCTGTCTCAAAGTCATCTGCTGTGACAGTCCCTGCCACTTCCAGGTCAAAATGTGTATGACCGTCGATAAATCCCGGAAACAGAAGCTTTCCTTCGACATCGATCACTTCTGCATCGCCTGCTTCAAGGTCCTTTCCTACGTTTACGATCTTTTCTCCATCCACCAGGACATCGAGTTTCTCAGATTTTTCTCCGGATACTACCGTTCCGTTTTTGAGTAAATATTTCATAGTATACCCTCCTTTGTCATTCATAAACTGATGCACCCCTGCACTTTTTCTGACGAATCCTTCATCAGAACCTACTTATTACAACAAATATATCACCAATTTGCCCTCTCAGCAACCACTATCTGATTCCTTTATACAATAATATTTAGGTATGGCAAAAAAAACTTTATATTAAAAAAAAATTGTGATATAGTATTTATAACACCAAAATTTTAAAAAGAGGAGGAAGAACAATGGGACGACTTACTGTACTCAAACAGATCGCGCGGGATCTGGCTTTTCAGTTTGGTCCGGAATGTGAGATTGTGATCCATGACCTTAAAACAAACGATCCGGAACATTCCATCGTCCATATTGAAAACGGACATGTGACAGGCCGCGGAATCGGAGATGGACCTTCCAATGCCGTTTTTGATGTGATCCGTCACAACAACAAGAAAACGAAACCTGAGCAGGAAGAAGAATTAAAGGATCACGCCGGTTATCTGATGAAAACTGCCGATGGCAAGATCCTGAAATGCAGCACTTCCTATATCAGAGATGATGACGGAAGCCTTCATTATGTATTCGGCATCAACTATGATATCACCAAGCTGACCATGATCGAAAGCGCACTCCACTCTCTGATCACACCGGTCAACAAGGAAGAAAAGCCAAAGGAGATCACACACAGTGTCAACGATCTACTGGAGCATCTGATCGAGGAATCTGTTGCTCTGGTTGGCAAACCGGTCGCACTTATGAATAAAGAGGACAAGGTCACTGCGATCCAGTTTCTCAATGATTCCGGTGCTTTCCTCATCACCAAGTCCGGGGATAAAGTTGCCAATTATTTCGGCATTTCCAAGTACACCCTGTACAGCTATATTGATGTAAACAAATAAAAAAAGCCTGTAATGTCTGCCACATTTCATGACAGCATTACAGGTTTTTTGTTTACTGCGTCTGCTGGTTCAGGAGTCGTTTGATCACGTCGATCGTCTCTTTGATACCGTAATTCGCGCTGTTGATACAGAGGTCGTAGTTCTCTGGTTTTCCCCACTTCTCTCCGGTGTAGAATTCGTAGTATTTGCGGTGCTGCTTGTCCATTTTTTTGAGGAAGCGCACAGCCTGTTTCATGTCCATATTCCGGACATCCATGACGTGCTGTGTACGCACCTGAAGCGGAGCGCTGATAAAAATGCTAATGTGCGGGATGTGATTATTCTTGAGGATCGCATCTGCACAGCGTCCCATGATCAAACAGTCCTCTGTCCGGGCGAGTTCGCAGATCAGGTCACTCATATTGAAGAAAACTGCGTCCTGCTTGTTCAGTCCGTGATAACGGTTCAGCTCTTTGATCTTCGTCCGGAAACTTTCATGTGATTTCTTTCCGTATTTGTTGAATTCGGTAAAGTTTTCTTTATCCTGTACATCGCCCTTCTCTGCTTCAAGGCGTTTCAGTACCTGATCAAAAATCTCCACATCATAATAGTTAATATGAAGATTATCTGCAAGTTCGAATCCGATATCATTTCCCGCACTTCCCTGTGTACGGCTGATACAGATCACGAGATGGTCATTCTCAGAAAGTTTCTCGCGTCTTGCCGCAAGGTTCAGTGCCACACGTTCAGCATCGATGATATCCGTAGAACCGAACATATTCGGAAGCTGCTCGATCTCCTTAAGGATCTCATCATACTCTGTCATCAACCGGCTTCTTTCGCTCTCATCCTTGATGGTACGTGCCATGTTGCTGATCAGGGCAAGTTCGCTTCGGAGCAGATGTCCGTCCGGCTTCGTGTACATCAGCATACTTAAGGTACGGATCGTTGTATCACGGTTTCCGGTAAAGGTACGTCCAAGAGAAGAACCGAGGACTCTGTAAACTTCACCATCCAGATCATAGATACGGTTTGCAAGTTTTGTATAAATTTCTTTGTTGATTTTATCTGCCATTCTTCTCCCTCCTTACATAAAGAACACAAGCATGTCCAGAATAAATACCGGAACAAGAAATACGAGTGACCACAGGATGTATCCGAAGAAGGACGGCATGTTGACACCGTTCTCGTCAGAAATGGACTTGACCATAAAGTTCGGTGCATTTCCGATATAAGTGTTCGCGCCCATGAATACCGCACCACAGGAGATCGCGGATAAAAGTTTCACTGGCACAGTACCAAGTGTTGTTGCGATCCCACTCGTAAATCCAAGTGTTCCTGCTGTTGTAAGGAATACAAGGTAAGTCGGCGTATTGTCCAGAAAACTGGACAGCGCACCAGTCGCCCAGAACATTTCAAGCGGCTTGGTGATACCAAGGTTCGGTCCGACTGCCTTAAGAAGCATCAATGCCGGCTGCATGGTAATAAAGATACCGATAAACAGTACAGCAACCTCCTGGATCGCACCCCAGGTAAAATGGTTTCTCCTGCGCACACTCTTGTCCGTTGTCTTGAAGGATAAGAACGCCGCAAGAAGGATCAGCACGATCTCGATCAGTGCCGGGAAGGTCAGTGTCACTTCGCCAAAGAGATGAATTCCTCTTACTGCACCTTCTGCATTCTGGAATGCGGAAAGTCCCGGAAGTACACCACTTAAGATAACCGCCACAACGATCATCACCAGGAAAATAATATTATGAAGTCCGTCAATATGGAACTCCGTACCCGGTTTGCTGATGTCCGGTTTACGTCCCTGTGCGATATCTTTGCGATATGCAAGTTTATCTACATGGTAGAACACAAACAGCAGTACCACCATATTAAAGATCAGCACCGGAAACAGATGCAGACTCCAGAAGAACGGCACGCCTCGCATGAATCCCATCAAAAGCGGCGGGTCTCCGATCGGAGTCAGGCAGCCGCCCATGTTGGATACCATGAAGATAAAGAATACCATGATATGGCTTTTTCTTTTTCTCCAGGAATTCATCTTGATCACCGGACGGACCATCAGCATACTGGCACCTGTTGTTCCGATACAGCTGGATAACAGTGTACCGAATGCCAGAAGGCAGACGTTAACTCGTGGAGAACCTGCAAAATCGCCCTCCATGGTAATGTTACCGGATACACAGAACAGTCCAAAAAGGAGGATAATAAAAGTAAGATAGTCATTTATGATACAGTCAAGGACTGTCTCAGCGGCATCGCCCACACCATAAACGACGGCAAAAGGAATCACCATCAGAAGGATCCACATAGCTACCACATGCGGCTGATGTGCTTCCCACCACTCTGCTTTGACAAGCGGCATGATTGCAATGCAGAGCAGAAGTCCCGCAAAAGGAATGCAGAGCCAGATCGGCACCAATGCTGTTGTTTCCCCGCCGGCAGCCCATACACCTGTCGGCCAGGCAAGCAGCATCGTCAGCAGCATTCCCAAAAATGTTACTAATTTCTTCAAAGCTGTCGCCCCCTCGTTTAAGTTTTTAACCAGTTGCAATTATAACATAAGCACTTCAAAATACAATTGCACTTTTCTTCAATAAATTTGCACATCTCCTATATCTTTTTGTGCATTTTCCCTATATATTGTATTTTTGCCTGTACATTGTCAAAATTCTGACAATATTTTATCATTTTTGTTGTTTCTTTTTGTTATATTTTTAACATTTAATTTATTTTTTGCATAATTATGAGCGCAAAAAAAAGCAGCTTCTTTATTTCGCTGCTTTTTTTGTCCTTTTTAATAATCACTGCTCGACCCGGAAAAGCTCTCTCCGCCGCTGGAAAAACTTCCGGAACTGCCGTCATTCTTGTCATCATTCTTTGGCTTGGCAGTCTGGGATATCGTACTGTACAGAAACAGATCTCTCTTCTCCTTAAGTTCCAAACCTCCATCTGCAGTATAAGCATTTGCATTTGCCTGCTGCACTCTTGTCTTCATCTTGCGCATCTGCATCCAGGTCATAAATCCCGTTGGGATCGCCATCACCAGGAAACATAGCAGCAGATCGACTGCAAATGTTCCCGCAAAAGAACCTTCTCTGATATCCATCGGGCGTACTTTCTTACCCTCGCAGATCCGGTCAAGGCCGGTCCGAAGGTCTGTGATCAGCGACTGATAGCCGTTCACCGGATCATCTGCCTTGAGATATTTCTTGCACTTGTCGAGCATTTCTTCCTGGACATTTGAAGGAAAATCATCCTGCGTGTCCCCGCGGAAGACGATCGTGATATTTCTGGCATCCGGCTGATGGAAAATACACATTCCCTCATAAGTGTCGCCGTATCCGATATCATTTTCCTGCATAAATTCTGCCGCATATTTCCGGTAATCCTGGTCTTCCCCGATATCCGGTGAGATCAGAAGTACGGCATCATAACCATACTCCTCATAAATATCCCCCAGTTCCTGATCCAGCTGTGCCTGCTCTGTCTCATCCAGGAGTCCATAATCGTCAAATACCCAGGAGATCTCTTCCGTGCCTGCCGCATCGTTCTCAGAGGATGCCGGCACAGAAAGCGGCATCAGAAGTCCCAGTCCAAGACACAGCATCGTTCCTTTTAATATCCACCCTGATCTGTTCATCTATATCACCCCCAGAAGACGCAGAGCCGTAACTACTGCTGTCGCTGCAATGGTCAGCGGGATATGACGTTTGAACCAGTATTTGACTGCCAGATCCTTCGCCATAGGAAGATCCCCGATCAGATGTCCCGTCTGTCCATTCATCGCAAAAGAATAATTTTTGCCATTCCATTTCGTATTCAGGAACCAGACCGGAAACAAGGCGTATCTGACCTTGCCTTTCCCGGTCACTGTGACCTTCTCCTGCTTTGGAGTTACCGTTGCATATCCATGGACAGTCCTCTCAAAACTGTCCTTCACACTCCTCTCCATGCGCTCATAAACACGTTCTGTGAGGGCATCCGGCTCCTGGTCGTATTTGTCTGCCATATAACCGGAAAGATAGGAAAAGTTAAATTCTGTCAGATCCTTGTAATCATACGGCTCAATTGCCTCCATCGTGGTATCGTCAATAGCTTTCGAGCCATCGACAGGGATCTTTTCAAATTTCATGCTGCCTGAGCGCACAACATGATAAAATTTCGTCTCTGTATACCGGTAATCAGAATCTTCCCAGAAACGGTTTCTGGTGGCCTCATAGCGGAAACGCCCTGCCGCATCCAGATCAAATAACCAGAACGGGACATAAACCGCCTTGATCTCTTCGAGATGGTTCTGGTCTTTGAACACCTTTGGAAGCAGTGGTTTCCCTTCGTAGTGTTTCTTAAGTGCCTCAACTGCTTCTTTTTTGGATTTCTGAAACGGAATGATATAATCCGGACGATAGCTGTCCACAAACTGCTCCGGCATGATCATTGGATTGTCGCAATAAGGACACACAGTCGCACCTGTCGTCTTTTCTGCAAGGATCTCCGCGCCGCAGGACGGGCAGCTCCAGACAGCCATATTGGATTTCTCGTCTGACTGCCACTGCTCCGGCTCAAATCCTTCCCAGTGATCCCCCTTAACTTCCTTTACTTCTTCCGCCTGCTCTGCGATCTTATCCAGTTCATCCAGAGAATAGGTACTTCCACAGTACTCACATTTCATCTTCTGTGACTTGCTGTCAAAAGTAAGACCGGCTGAACAGTTGGGGCACTTGTAGTTCAAAGTATCTGCCATCGCATCTGCCCCCTTCCTCCTATGGTCTCGGTTTGCCGCATTCCTGGCAGAATTTACCCGTATTTACAGTTCCACAGCTGCAGGTCCATGGTCCCGCCGGACGCGGACTTCCACACTCAGAGCAGAATTTACCGGTATTTACTGCACCGCAGGCACAGGTCCATTCTGTCTTTGGTGCTGTCTGGGAAGGCTGCTGGTACTGTGGCTGCATCTGCGGTGTCGCCTGCTGCTGTCCCATCGCAAATAAATTCTGTGCATTCGCTCCACCGACATTTGCCGCCATGTTCATTGCCGCAAATGCCATCGCAGGTCCCGTCTTCTGATTGGAAGCTGCTGACTGCATCGCACTCGCCTGTGCACCCACCATCTGGGCTGCCGCCATCGTAGGATTGCGGAAAACAGCATTCCTCTGCAGTTCCTTGATCATGGCTTCGTCTTCCTCAGAGGCCTTTACACTGGATACACCGAGAGACACGATACGGATACCGCGAAGATTATCCCATTTATCGGACAGAACCTTATTTAACACATCTGAAAGTTCCTGTGTATGTCCCGGAAGTGCACTGTAGCGGATCCCCATCTCTGAGATCCTGGCAAAAGCCGGCTGCAGGGCTGTCATCAGTTCGCTCTTGAGCTGTCCATCGATCTCATCTCTCGTATAATCCTGCTCCACATTTCCGCAGACATTTGTATAAAAGAGAACCGGATTGGCGATCTGATAGCTGTATTCGCCAAAACACTTGATCGTGATGTCCATATCCAGCCCGATATTCATATCCACCACACGGAACGGAACCGGATTCGGTGTGCCATATTTATTACCGACAAGTTCCTTGGTATTTACAAAATATACTCTCTGATCCTTCGGCGGCTCTCCTCCAAAGGTAAAACGTTTGCCGATCTGCTGGAATGCTTCCTTCACGCCCTTTCCAAGCCCTCCGCAGAAAATAGATGGCTCCGAGGATGTGTCATATGTATACTCTCCTGGCTCTGCACATACATCCACAACCTTTCCCTGCTCTACGATCAGCATGCACTGTCCGTCACTGACTGCAATCACAGAACCATTGGAGATGATATTCTCAGAACCGTGTCTGTTTGATGACCTTCCGGATACTTTCTTGTGTGCCTTGGTGACCAGCACATCTGCCGGCATGGATTCACAGTAAAAATATTCCTTCCACTGGTCCGCCAGAACACCGCCTGCTGAACCAAGAGCTGCTTTAATAAGTCCCATAAAAAAATCCTCCTCTTTCTTGTTTTACCTTAAATAGTTTCTTGTCATCTTATTCGACTGTTTCAGGCTGTTTTTCAGAAAAGCTTGTGGATAAACAGACCGCTTCTCAGTTTCGGCTCAAACCAGGTGGATTTCGGCGGCATCAGTTTGCCTTCATCCGCGATCTGCATCAGATCCTCCATTGCTGTCGGATACATGGCAAAAGCCACTCCACCTGTTCTGTCCGCGATCTCTGCCAGTTCTTTAAGTTTGTGGCTTCCTCCTACGAAACGGATCCTCTGATCTGTCCGCGGATCTCCGATCCCCAGGATCGGAGAAAGAACCTTCTCCTGAAGGATGGAGACATCAAGCTGTCCTACTACATCCTTCTTCACATAGACATCCTCCCAGGCTTTGAGATGATACCAGTTTCCTCCGACATACATTCCCATGCAGTGCTTCTCAACCGGTTTGCACGGGAATCCCGGCATGATCATCAGCTCAAAGTTAAATTTGAGGCTGGCAATAAACGCATGCTCATCCATTCCATTCAAATCGCGTACCACTCTGTTATAAGAAAGGATCGTAAGCTGGTCATACGGAAAGACAACAGAAAGGAAATAATTAAATTCCTCACTTCCATCGTAATCCGGGTGTTCCTCTCTCCTCTTGAGTCCTACTTTGACTGCGGAGGCAGCTCTGTGGTGTCCATCTGCAATATATATATAAGGAATATTTCCAAACTGTTCTGCGATCACTTTCTTCTCTGCTTCCCCGTCGATCACCCACACGCGGTGTCCGATCTCATCCTCTGCCACAAAATCATAAACGGCATCATGGGATGCTTTCCAGGTTTCCATCAGGTCAAGAAGTTCCTGTGGGTACTTGCAGGCAAGGTAGATCGGACCTGTGTTTGCATCACATACATCCACATGATGGATACGGTCCTGCTCCTTATCCTCTCTGGTAAGCTCATGTTTCTTGACAACGCCATTCATATAGTCATCAATAGAGCAGCAGCCGACCAGACCGGTCTGCGTTTTACCCTTGCGGGTCAGCTCATAGATGTAATAACACGGTGCTCCGTCCTGAACCAAAATTCCATTCTTCTCCATATTGATGAGGTTTTCACGTGCACGGTCATAGACTTTCTGATCGTAAAGATCCGTATCTGCCGGAAGGTCCATCTCTGCACGGTCCACATGCAGGAAAGAATCCGGATTCTGATCTCCGATCTCCTTTGCCTCCTCCCTCGTCACTACATCATATGGAAGTGCCGCTACTGCCTCTGCCTTGTCAGGAACAGGTCTGAGGGCACGGAATGCCTGAAAAATAGCCATTTTTATATCTCCTTTGCACTTTCATTTTTCTTATGTAAAATGTATTTTTATTTTATCACATCCCCCAGTACGTTGCAATGAACATCACTTTTTTTATTGTGTGCTAACTTTTTTTGTAAAAACCTAAAAAATTTTGTATTTCCTCTTGCAAAATCTTTTATTTATGGTATGATAGAGATATAAAAGGCAAGCAATAATTATGAGTTCAAAATAAATTTTTTAAGGAGGGTTTTTATAATGACAGAAGGTTTAAAATGGACTGTCAATCACGTTGCAAAGTCTGACGACAAACATCTCGAGTTAATGTCAGAGGAAAACGTGAAAAAAGCCAATGAATTTCACAAAAGTTTCCCACAGTATACAGTAACTCCTCTTCAGGATCTTGCTGAACTGGCATCCTACCTGGGTATTAAGAGCATCCACTGCAAGGATGAGTCCTATCGTTTCGGACTGAACGCTTTTAAGGTTCTTGGCGGTTCCTACGCAATGGGACGTTACATAGCTAAAGAAGTTGGTAAGGATATCAGCGAACTTCCATATGCTGTTCTCTCTTCCGAGGAATTAAGAAAAGAATTCGGACAGGCTACCTTCTTCACAGCAACAGACGGAAACCACGGACGTGGAGTTGCATGGGCTGCCAAACGTCTTGGACAGAAAGCAGTTGTTCGTATGCCAAAAGGCACAACCAAGACACGTTTTGACAACATCGCCAAAGAAGGCGCTACTGTTACCATCGAAGAAGTCAACTATGATGACTGCGTAAGAATGGCTGCAGCTGAGGCTGCCAAGACAGAGCACGGCATCATCGTTCAGGATACTGCATGGGATGGATACGAGGAGATCCCGTCATGGATCATGCAGGGTTACGGAACTATGGTCATGGAAGCTGACCAGCAGCTCAAAGAAGCCGGCATCGACCGCCCGACACACGTATTCGTTCAGGCAGGTGTTGGTTCTCTTGCAGGAGCAGTTGTTGGATACTTCGCTCACAAATACAAAGAAAACCCGCCGGTTATGGTTGTCTGCGAAGCAAGTGCTGCTGACTGCCTGTACCGTTCCGCTATGAAAGAATCCGGAGATCTTGTAAATGTAGGCGGCGACCTTCAGACGATCATGGCTGGTCTCGCATGCGGCGAAGCAAACACCATCGGATGGGATATCTTAAGGAACCATGTTTCTGTATTTGCATCTTGCCCTGACTGGATGAGTGCCAAGGCAACAAGAATCTATGCTAACCCGCTCGGCAATGACCCGCACATCGTTTCCGGTGAATCCGGATCTGTTCCGCTTGGTCTGTGCTTCACTGCTCTTCACGACGAAGATGCAAAAGATCTCAAAGAAGCCCTGAAACTGGATGAAAACTCCAACGTTCTTGTAATCTCCACAGAGGGTGACACTGATCCGGTTCGTTACCGCGAGATCGTATGGGATGGCCTGTACGGAACAAACGAGTCTTTAAGCAAATGATGATACCAGGGTCAAAAATTTCAAATGATGTTCGTGCTTGCACGATAAAGCATTTAAATTTGGAACCCGCCAAACATGAGGAAGCAGCGATTTACATAGTAAATCAGCGGATTCCGAATGTTTGAAGAATTGTGGGGGCAGTTTACTGCGGAACAATCCGTAAGTATCATCAAATAATTAAGAACTTTAAAACAATTTCTATATACACATGGGAGGAATTTTAAAATGGATTACGGCAAAATCAAAGAAGCTGCTCAGAATTATCAGGAGGATATGACCAAATTCTTAAGAGCGATCGTTAAGAATCCTGGAGAAAGCTGCGACGAAAGAAAACATATCGAGACAATCGAAGCTGAAATGAAAAAACTGAACTTCGACGAAGTTACAATTGACCCGCAGGGTAACGTGATCGGTTACATGGGAACCGGCGACAAGATCATCGCTTTTGATGCTCATATCGACACTGTTGGTATCGGTAACATCGAAAACTGGAACTTTGATCCATACGAAGGATACGAAACAGAAGAAGAAATCGGTGGACGTGGCGTATCTGACCAGTGCGGCGGTCTCGTATCTGCTGTATACGGTGCAAAAATCATGAAAGACATGGATCTGATCCCGGAAGGATGCAAGATCATGGTAGTCGGAACTGTTCAGGAAGAAGACTGTGACGGTCTCTGCTGGCAGTACATCATCAACGAAGACAAGATCCGTCCGGAATTCGTAGTTTCCACAGAGCCGACAGACGGTGGTATCTACAGAGGACAGCGTGGACGTATGGAGATCCGTATCGATGTGAAAGGTGTTTCCTGCCATGGTTCTGCTCCAGAACGTGGTGACAACGCTATCTACAAAATGGCTGACATCCTTCAGGATGTACGTTCCCTCAACGAGAACGATGACGCTGATGAGACAGAGATCAAAGGTCTTGTTAAAATGCTCAACCCGAAATTCAACCCTGACTGGGAAGAGGCTCGTTTCCTTGGACGCGGTACTGTAACTGTATCCCAGATCTTCTACACCTCTCCTAGCCGTTGTGCAGTAGCTGACTCCTGTGCAGTATCTCTTGACCGTCGTATGACATTCGGAGAAACATGGGAAAGCTGCCTGGATGAGATCCGTGCTCTTCCGAGCGTTAAGAAATATGGCGATGATGTAGTTGTTTCTATGTACAACTACGACAGACCGTCTTATACAGGATGCAAATATGAGATCGAGTGCTACTTCCCGACATGGGCTATTCCGAAGGATCATAAGGTAACTAAGGCTCTTGAGGATGCTTATAAGAACCTTTATGGGGAAACTCGTCTTGGAAACGCAGAAACAGAGGAAATGAGAAAAGCTCGTCCGCTTACTGATAAATGGACATTCTCTACAAATGGTGTTTCTATTATGGGACGTAATGGAATTCCTTGTATTGGATTTGGACCTGGTGCTGAGGCTCAGGCACATGCTCCGAATGAGAAAACTTGGAAGGTCGATCTCGTGAGATGCGCAGCTGTTTATGCAGCTTTACCTACTTCTTATTGCAAATAAAAAACCGCAAAGGGAGCAGCGCCCTGCTCCCTCTGCACACCCTTCGGGCTTTTTGTTAAGTAGTTCTTCTTGTTTCAGATATGAAGTTGGCTGACTTTACTTTGATTGGAAGAACGGAAATTGATGTTGTGGGGATATGCATTGATTTCTTTATTGGATTTTTTGAGGAAGGTTTTGTTGGTTGTATTTGGGGACAGGAATCGTAATGTGGCTGCTGCGATTCCGCTAAAATAAAAAATATTTTTAAAGGAGAATTTTCGAATGAAAACTTTACAGGATTATATTGATAAACTTAACAGCTTAAACTTTAAGGAAATGTACAATAATGACTTTTTCTGGACATGGGATAAGACTGATGAGGAACTTGAGGCTGTATTTACTGTAGCTGATGCTCTTCGTTTTATGAGAGAGAACAACATCTCTACTAAGGTATTCGAGAGTGGTCTTGGTATTTCTATTTTCCGTGATAACTCTACCCGTACTCGTTTCTCTTTCGCTTCTGCCTGCAACCTGCTTGGTCTTGAGGTTCAGGATCTGGATGAGAAGAAATCTCAGATCGCTCATGGTGAAACTGTTCGTGAGACAGCTAACATGGTATCCTTCATGGCTGACGTGATCGGTATCCGTGATGATATGTACATCGGTAAGGGTCATGCTTATCAGAAAGAATTCATGGACGCTGTTACAGAAGGAAACAAAGATGGAATCCTTGAGCAGAGACCTACTCTTGTAAACCTGCAGTGTGATGTTGACCATCCGACACAGTGTATGGCTGATATGCTTCACATCATCCATGAGTTCGGCGGTGTTGAGAACCTGAAAGGCAAAAAACTTGCCATGACATGGGCTTACTCTCCTTCTTATGGTAAACCGCTCTCCGTTCCGCAGGGTGTTATCGGTCTGATGACTCGTTTCGGTATGGACGTTGTTCTGGCTCATCCGGAAGGATATGATGTAATGCCGGAAGTTGAAGAGATCGCTAAGAAGAACGCTGAAGCTACAGGCGGATCCTTCACAAAGACAAATGATATGGCAGAAGCATTCAAGGATGCTGATATCGTATATCCGAAGAGCTGGGCTCCATTCGCAGCTATGGAAAAACGTACAAACCTGTACGCAGAAGGTGACTTCGACGGAATTGACAAACTGGAAAAAGAACTTCTTGCTCAGAACGCAGAGCACAAAGACTGGGCTTGCACAGAAGAGCTTATGAAGACAACAAAAGACGGAAAAGCTCTGTATCTGCACTGCCTGCCGGCTGACATCACTGGTGTAAGCTGTGAGACAGGTGAGGTTGATGCATCTGTATTCGATCGTTACAGAATCCCGCTTTACAAAGAAGCAAGCTTCAAACCATATGTGATCGCAGCTATGATCATGCTCTCCAAATTCGAAAAACCACAGGATATCCTGAAGAAACTGGAAGTAAAAGCTGCTCCGAGAATTTTCGAATAAAATACAGGTTGTTTACAACGCCAGGCTATAAATATGAGAATCTTCTTTCTCATATAAGATAAACAGATTAAGGGCCCTGCGGATATGTTCTGCAAGGCTCTTTCTGTTTTTCAATATATTAGAATATTTCTTCTTTTTTCTTGTATTGTTTGTTAATTTATGTATTTCAGGAGGTTTTTTCAATGTATAAAAGAAAAAGAATCGTTATCGCTCTTGGTGGAAACGCACTGGGTAACACTCTGCCGGAGCAGATGCAGGCTGTAAAGACCACAGCAAAAGCTCTGTGTGACCTGATCGAAGAAGGACATCAGGTAGTCGTTGTTCATGGAAACGGACCACAGGTAGGCATGATCAACAATGCTATGGCTGCTCTTTCCAGAGAAGACGAAAATCAGCCGAACACTCCTCTCTCCGTCTGTGTTGCCATGAGCCAGGCATATATCGGATATGACCTGCAGAATGCACTTCGTGAAGAACTTCGCAAACGTGGATTTATGCGTACACCGGTTGTTACTGTTGTTACACAGGTTCGTGTAGACGAGAATGACCCTGCATTCCAGGATCCAAGCAAGCCGATCGGTCACTTCATGACCAAAGAGCAGGCTGAACATGCAGAAAAAGCATACGGCTATGTAATGAAAGAAGATGCAGGACGCGGATACCGCCGTGTTGTTGCTTCCCCGAAACCGGTTGAAATTGTTGAACAGGATGCGATCAACAGCCTTGTTGACGCAAATAAGATCGTGATCTGCTGCGGTGGCGGTGGAATCCCGGTTACTCTTCAGGGAGATCACCTCAAAGGTGCTTCTGCCGTTATCGATAAAGACTTTGCAAGCTGCCTGCTCGCAAAAGAGCTCGATGCAGACATGCTGATCATCCTCACCGCTGTCGAAAAAGTCGCCGTAAACTTCGGCAAAGAAGACGAAAAATGGCTGGATGAAATGTCTGTCGAAGAAGCCCAGAAATATGTAGAAGAAGGTCAGTTCGCACCTGGCTCCATGCTTCCGAAAGTACAGGCTGCTATGGACTTCGCAGCTTCAGGGGAAGGACGTACTGCCATGATCACCCTTCTCGAAAAAGCCAAAGACGGTATCCAGGGCAAGACCGGTACCAAGATCCACATCTGATCTGTTTCTGATCCGTTTTGGATCGATCCAAATAAATTTGCTATATTTACCTCAATCCATCTACACATAAACGAAAGCCGCAAAAGCTTCCCCTCCGTAACATGCTTCTGCGGCTTTTTGTTTATCTGATTTTTATTTCAGTTTTGTTTCTGTTTTAGTTCAGGCAGGATTGTCAGCAGCATCGTGAAAAAGCAGGCACTTCCACCGACAAGATTGGATATCGGTTCTGCCCAGAAAACACCGTCCACCCCAAGTCCTCCGATACGTGGAAGAAGCACAGTCAGCGGCACAACAATGATGACTTTGCGGAAGATCGAGAAAAATGTCGCTCTCTTCGCCTTGCCAAGTGCCACAAATACACACTGCCCGGTAAACTGCAGGGCCATAAAGCAAAATCCAAAGAAATAGATATGTAATGCCGGGACACCCTTTTCCAGAAGTGCCGGTTCGCTGTTAAAGATCCGGATAAAAAATTCCGGTGCGATCTTGATGATCCCCCATACAAACAGAGCATAGGAAAAGCAGACAACGGTCACAAATTTGATCGCTTTTTTTACTTTGTCGTAGGCCTTTTCGCCATAATTGAAGCTCATGACCGGGGACGCACCGTTTGTCAGTCCATGTACCATCATCGTCGCGATATCACGGACGGAATTGAGGACCGTCATGACTCCTACATAGATGTCGCCGCCGTAGATCTGTAACGTTGCGTTGCAGAAGATCTGCACCAGTCCGTTTGTAAACTGCATCATAAAACCTGAAACGCCAAGTGCCATGATCGCTCTTACTCTCTTCCACTCTATCTGCATCGCTTCTTTCCTGATGCGAAGTGTGACTTTTTTGCCTGTGAGGAATTTCAGCACCCAGACTGCGGAACAGAACTGTGACAGGATCGTTGCAAGTGCTGCACCGCGCACGCCCATATGGAATACGAAGATAAAGATCGGATCTAGAACGATGTTTAAGGCTGCACCGATCAGGATCGTCAGCATTCCCATATTTCCGAAGCCCTGGCAGTTGATAAACGGATTCAGCCCCAGCGAGATCATCACAAACGGTGTTCCGATCAGATAGATCTGGATATACGCTCCTGCATAGACATAAGTCGTGTCACTCGCGCCGAACGCATACAGGATCGGCTTATAAAAAAGATATCCAACTGCCATCAGAACTACACTTGTCATCAGAAGCATGGAGAATGTATTTCCCAGCAGTTTCTCTGCTTCTTCCTCATTTCCCCGTCCAAGCTCCATCGCACAGAGCGGACTGCCGCCATTTCCATATAGATAAGTGAATGCCATGATCATCGTAATGATCGGAAAACAGATCCCGACTCCCGTCAGCGCAATTCTTCCCGTCTCAGGAATCCTGCCGATATACATCCTGTCTACCACATTATACAAAAGATTCAGAAGCTGCGCCAATGTCATAGGAATCGACAGCTCCAGGATATTCCGATATACATTTCCCTTCGAAAAATCTGTCTGATGTGTCTTCACACCAAATCCCCTCCTTTAAGTCAGATATTTCGCCCACCATATTTTTCTTTCCTGCAGCCAGAATACCGCAGCTATAATACAGACCATGATCACACTGCAGATCCCGAACAGGAAAAGACTAAAATTAATTCCAAAAATTCTTGAAATCGCAACTTTCGCAAGCAGGATATCTGCCTGCGCACAGTATATGATGGTGCTGATATTACGCAATTTTTTTGCATTTCTGATCTTCACAGAACTTCGCATTCCCAGGATAAAAACAGAAACGCTCAACGGAATCAATGAAAAAGCCTCATCTGAACCGCCATAAATGGCAAAGTGTTTTGCAAAGTTTATTTCACCAATATACGTAAGGAAACTCATCACAGCAATGGATGAATACTTCCATTTTGGAACTTTATAAATAAGATCCTGATTCTCCGCCAGAAACAGGCCAATTGCAAAATAAAATAATCCTCCAAAGATATTTAAGGGAAACTGCCAGAAAGAGAAAATATGTCTGATCTGATCAGGGAGAATTCCTTTATACACCGAAGTAAAGATACAAATGATCTGAAAAAGGAACGCAATGAGGCAGATCTGCTTCGTATTCATTTTTTTCTTAAGTACAAAGAGCAGCCATGCACAAAATATACTGCTGAGAAGATACCAGGATCCTGTAAATGTAGATGACAGCACTGAATTTTTTGCGATCATGAGGAAGTCATACATTGTATGAGGCGGTCTCTTCAAAAAGCGGACGCAGATAAAATTAGGAAGGTTGAATATAAACCAGAACAGATACAGCATTCCGATCCGGTATATATATTTTTTGATATTCGCATATTCCACACTGCCATTGTTCGCCGAAAACAAAAAATACGCAGATGCAATAAAAAATACTGGCACAGCCCACCCGCCCAGCAGTTCCCATGCAGACTGAACTTCTCCAAAACTCTCGAAAACTGCCATATGTATCGTAAAGATCATGATACTTCCAATAAATTTCAATAAATCAATTCCCTGTTTTTCTTTACTCATCTCCTGTTTGTTCCCTTCATTTTCTTCTGTTGTGCAGAAGTTTTAACTGTCCTTATTATAGCACTTTGTGTTTTTTCATTCCAGTCGTTTTCTTTTTGCAAAATCAACACAAATACAATATTTTTCTTTTTATTATTGTCATAAACCCACATTTAATCCGCGATAAAATCCACAAAAAACGTATTTTAGCTTGTTTTTTGCGGGAAAAGAAGGTATAATTACAGTATATGAACCGAAATAAAATATTCCTGTAGAATGGATGGAGGTATTATGGCTGAGAATTATAATGGCATGGCAGTGGGGATCTTTGAACTTGACAGTTTTGCTGCCTGCTTCGTAGCACTGGACGCTGCTTCTAAAGCAGCAAATATAAGGATCCAGAACATCGAGCGTAATCGTCTTGGTGCAGGTGCCTGCGTGAAGATGCGTGGTTCTGTCTCCGACGTAAACGCCGCAATGGACGTTGCACTCCGCACCGCAGAACCAATTGCGAAGGTTGTTTCCCACACGGTGATCGCATCCCCGGCTCACGACACAGAACCGGCAATGTACATGACCGCAAATAAGTAATATGATCGTTAAATACTATAATGAAATGAGGATTCTGTTATGAGATATGGAGCATTTGGATTAGTGGAAGTTGTCGGAAGCAGCAATGCAGTGATCGTGATCGACCAGATGCTGAAGACCGCCGATGTATCCTTCCTTACCTGGAACGGTAAATGCGGCGGACACGAAACTGTTTTTATGACCGGCGATGTATCCGCAGTCACCGCTGCCGTCCAAGCAGTCAAAGAAAACCCGCCATGCGAGATCGTTTTCGCAGCCGTAATCTCCAATCCATCCGAAGAGACGATCCGACTCGCGGAGGAGGATGCTGAGAAACACGGCTTTCTGAAGAAACCGGCTAAGAAAGCTGGAGCTAAGAAATAAAGGCCTGATGATTATAGTTTCAGGGAATAAGTGAATAAGTGGAGGAGGCACCGATGGTGCCTCCTCAATTCGTTTTAACGCCATTAGTGTCATTCTCTATTTTATTTGCATACTCCTGTTCCAGTTCTTCTGCCAGATACATATCACTCATACAATGCATGTCCGACACACCATCACGAATCAGCTGATAGACCTCTGAATGATAAAAAAAATCCAATGCCTCATCCAGTGAAAGTCCTTGTAATTTTGCAAAACATTCAACAACACGACTATATTTTTTCTGAAGTAAAATTGGATTAGCTGTCATATACGCTCACTCCCCTCAAAATACAACAGCGACAGCGCCTTCTCTGTGCGGAAACAAATTTGTAGATTCGGCTTTTCATAGCGCAGACGATTAATTGCTTCTGTTTTATCAATCAATCCATCAAAAAACAATTCTACAGTATTAAATACCTTATCGTTGGCAACCCCACCCATAACAAGATCATAATCTGTTAAATCTTTCCCTCTACGGCAGTTCAAAATAAAATCTAGCCATTCCTCAGAATAGACCTCAAATTTCAAAGTTTTCAGTTCACCTTCCCGACTTTCATCATATTCATATCGAGAAACAATACCGTCTTTTCTTCGACGTTTAAACTTGCTACACCACTTCGCAGCCTGCTCATAAAGAGGCGTTACATAAAATCCACGTCCAAAATCTACATTTGAACGTGAATGAACTAAGTCTGGCTTTGTAATTTCTAAAAAAGAACCATGATAGAGAATCAAATTTCCACGCTCCTTTCTTTCATTACATCAAGGAGATCATTTACAATATATTCTCGACTCTGCGTATGCAACACCTCATATTCCGGCACGATATAACCATTTAAAATATCACTCTTTTCGGTAAATGCCTGGTAAATGCGTTCTGCATTCACTCCCAATTTTGCCGCAACATTTTCAATGCAAAACACAGCAAATTCCAGCTCCCTAGAATTTTTAATTTTCTCATCTGCCAACATAAACAAATCCTCTCTTATTTCACTAATTATCCAGACTGATTTTTTCTAAAATACTCCAAATACGCCTTATACCTGTCCTGTACAGTCAAGCAAATGTCTGTCAGATAGCCTTTTTCATTGTTCCATTCTTTTAAGCCTTGATAATAGAACAATTTCAGGTTATCTTCAATAATGAACGGAACAATATTGTATTTCAGGCATTCTTTGAACATAATTAATCGTCCTATACGACCATTTCCATCCTGGAAAGGATGAATCCGTTCAAATCTTACATGAAAACTCAGAATATCCTCGAAAGTCTTCTCCTCTTTACTGTTGTATTCTGCCAGCAACGCTTTCATTTTGTCAGCAACCTCTTCTGGTAAAGCAGTTTCCATGCCACCTATTTCATTCGGCAGTCTTTTATAATCGCCTACAGCAAACCATTCTTTTCTGGAATCGCTGGTGCTGTTTTTCAAAATAAAGTGTAGTTCCTTGATAAATTTTTCTGTCAGTGTTGCTTTTGCATGGTCAATGATCAGATCGATGCAGCGAAAATGATTTGCAGTTTCAATTATATCATCTACGTTGAGAACTTCTTTTTCAACACCAATAGTGTTCGTTTCGAATATACAGCGAGTCTGAGTATGGGTCAGACGACTTCCTTCGATGTGGTTAGAATTATATGTCAGATCAATCTGTGTTTTATGGTAAATACCACCAGAGTATTTGCTGACTTTCTGCTCCTGCAGGATATCTAACAAAATGATTGGTTTTTCTTTTTTCTTGTTAGATCGCTCTGGTTTTTCTGCATTTTCGGGGATATTCCAGGTCTTACCGGTAAGAAATGCGCCTGGTACACGTCCATGAGCACAATAGTTTCTTACGCTGCGTTCAGAGATATTCCACTTTTTTGCAGTCTCAGCAACTGAAAGATATGACATTGCTATCCTCCCATAAAATCAAAATTTTCCTTAATCATATTATATGATACCACATTATCGGCAACAAATCCATGAATATTCAAATTTATTCATTCTATTTTGCCGTTATAGGAAACAACTATTTGCCAGTTATGTCTCTGTAATTTGTCATATTTTCTCTTATTATTCATGTTGATATTATGACAAATTCATAATATAATAATACAAACGACAATAATAAGAGGGAGGAACATAAACATGGCAAACATCATCGGAAATAATATTAAAATACTTAGAGATAATATGGGATTTAGCCAGTCTACTATTGCCCGTTTCCTCAATGTGGATCAAAGCTTGATTTCAAAAGTCGAAAAAGGCGAAAGAAGTTTATCGACCGATATGTTGGAGAAACTTGCATGTCTGTTCGGTATCTCAATTGATGCTATCGAAAGCAACACTATTGAAACATCAAGCCTTTCATTTGCATTCAGGGCAAGCGATTTGTCTGCTGAAGATCTGGAAGCAATCAGTGCTATTAACCGTATTGCACTTAACTCCGAGTATATGGCAGAATTATTGAAAGGATAACGCTTATGATTGATTATGCAGATTTAATGACAAAAGCCGAACGTTTAAGAAAGCAATTTGGAGAGGACAATAACTCTCCGATCGACATTTTCTCATTAGCACAGGGAATCGAAACATTAACCATTGTCTATTATCCTCTGGGTAATAAGATCAGTGGAATGTGTATCAAAGGGACTGAGGAAAGATGCACCATAGCATTAAATTCATCAATGACATTAGGACGGCAGCGTTTCTCACTTGCTCACGAATTTTACCATTTGTTTTATGATAATAATATGAAATCTGTTTGTGCCAAGTCAATCGGTACAGGCAATGAAACAGAAAAAATGGCCGATGCTTTTGCTGCATATTTTTTAATGCCTCGTGCAGCATTAGCTGACAAAGCAGATAAGCTTATTTCAAAGCACGGAGGCAAAATTACCCTTCAGGATATTATCCGCATTGAGCAGTATTTCGGAGTCAGCCATCAGACCGCCGTGTATCAGTTAAATAATTGTGGCTATATAAACCGAGAGGAACTTGATGCTTTGTTAAATATCAGTGTCAGACGACAGGCAGAGGCAATGGGCTATAGTTCTGATTTGTATCGTCCATTACCTGAAGAAAAACAATATCGCACCTATGGTCATTATATTAACCAGGCTGACCAGTTATTAAATCGTGATATTGTTTCATATGGAAAATATGAAGAATTATTGCTCACTGCTTTCAGAGATGATCTCGTATATGGCACCGAGGAAGGTGGTGAATTGATTGACTGAGCCACTTTTCTTTGATACAGATTGCATTTCTGCATTTCTTTGGGTAAATAATGAAAGCATTCTTTCCAAGCTGTTTCCTGGAAGAATTGTTATTCCCAAAGAAGTATATGATGAGTTGTCTCATCCTGGTGTAAATCGTGTTAAAGGATTAAAGGCGCAAGTCGATTTAATGCTCCAGGCAGGGAATGCAACAATCGAGTCCATTATGGTGGGTACTGATACATATGAACTTTACCGAAAGCTTACAAGTCATCCAGACCCCGGACACAAAATCATCGGTCGCGGAGAAGCTGCTTCCATTTCACTTGCAAAAGAGAAACAAGGCATACTTGCCAGCAATAATTTGAGAGATATATCTGCTTATGTTACAGAATATGGTCTTTCTCATCTTACAACAGGCGACATTATGAAAATGGCATTTGATGCAGGGTACATCAACGAAGCACAGGGAAATACTATTTGGGCTAATATGCTTGCTAGAAAAAGGAAACTTGGATATAGATCATTTTCAGATTATCTTGCGAAGCATCAGTCAGAAAAATCATAGCAATACTAACATAACATATAATAAAGGAGTCGAAATCCCTCTCTATGGAAATTGGCTCCTTCTTCATTGTCTGCCATCATTAGTACAGCGTATCCACATCCACAAGCTCCTTCGTATCTTCGATCTCAAGATATGCCACATCCTCGGGATGTCTGTTTATGATCTGTTTTCCACCTTTGTCGCCGGTGATCTCCTGTAGTTCCTGGTAATATTTCCGGGAGAAGATGCAGGGGTTTCCGGTTTTGTTGTTAAGGAGGGTGCATGCCATGCCTTTGTGTTCTGATTGAAATTTGTGCACCAGATTGACGATAGTCTCTGTGGTGAGCCAGGGCTGGTCGGCTACGATAAAAAGGCAGGCGGCCGATTCTTTTGCCGCGGCTAGGCCGATCTGCATGGATGAGGAAATGCCACGTTCCGGGTGTGAATTGATCAGGACCCGGACTCCTGATTCTTGTGCTTTGGAAGCTATTTCTTCGTACTGGGTGACGACTATGATCTCGCAGTTTCCGAGTTCTGACGCTGCCTTTTGAAGCTTGCGCAATGTACGCAGATACATCGGCACTCCGCCGATTTCGTACAGCAGCTTGTTGGAGCCGAAACGGCGGCTGTTTCCTGCTGCCAGCATGATGAATGTGGGCTTTTCCTGTGCCTGGCTACCTTTATTTTGCGGCTCCTGCAACTTATTCATCCACACTTCTGCTTTTTCTTCTGTCCTATCAATACAATTACAGATACTATTATAATTTTGCTTCTGTAAACTCCCCCAGACCGCATGAACTCCCTGATCTTCCAGTTTCCCTGCGATTCTCTCTGCTGCCTCGGCTTTCCCCCGGATGTCTGCTTTATTTAACAGAACACAATACTCGCGTCCATCCACGCATTTCCTTAATGCCTCCGCGGAAACAGCAATCTTCACGATATCATCCTCTGTAACCACTTCTTCCATCCCTTTTCCAAGGAAATCCGCAACTTTCTCCGGTCTGTGGCAGGTCTTCTGGATTGGCTCTCCGAGAGCATCCACACCAACAACTCCGATAACCATCTCCGCAAACTCCGGAATCACTGGTTCCCGCTCTCCCGGTACTTTGAGTGGCAGGCGTTTTGCACCATCTGCTTCAATCAGAAGTACATCTGCAAGTCCTCTCAGCTCCTCTAATTTCTCCTCGGAAAGACAGCCAATCTTCTCCGTCGCGCGGTCAAGACTGGCTGCTACCGTATAGTGATATCTCTGCAGATTCTTCCGAACTCCGTCAATATCTCCGTCCTCCACAAACGGCCGCTCCGGCTCATATGCCATGTGTGTGGTCGTTGTCACGATCACTTTTTTTCCAATAGAAACAAAGCTTTCCATCAGCCGAAAGATCAGGCTGGTCTTGCCGCCGCCGCCAACTACGGCGATCGTGGATATTTTTTCTGCATTGATCGCCAGTGCTTCCAGAAGTGTCTTTTTCATCACGGCAGCACTCCGTTCGCCATCAGGACTTCCACGACACTTCCGGCGATGCAGCGGGCTTTGTCCGAGATAGTATTACAGTTTTTCTTCTGCTCTTTACGTGGATCGATGTCTGCGATCTTCATTCCCTTCGGCACTTTGTAGCCATCGCGGATGATTCCTCTGAGAACACCGGTCAGAGATGCATAGACCGGCATCTCATCGACCATCGCTATGATCTGATCTTTTTCTACAATATCTCCGATCCTGGAGCGGTTATGCATGATCCCTGCCGCCGGGGAATGGATCACTCGTTCTTTGCCGTATCCGGCAATGATGCCCGGAACTCCTGTATTTGGCGTTGCCGGCCCTTTGGAGATGATCCTTGCAAGGTCATGCCCTCTCTGCGTTTCTATGACAAAATCTACGTCCTTTCCGGCTTCAAAGCCAGGTCCCAGCGCGACAGTGAGAGGTGCCATGTCCCTCGTTGTTCCAAGATTTCTCTTTGCAAGGATCGCATCGATCAGCGCATCCGGTTTCAACTCTTTCACCGCTTCCCCGCTCTCATCGACAAGGATCGGAAGATCTCCATTCTCCCAGACTTTCTGGCATTCACTGACCTTCGTGATCAGCCTTCCTGTCACTCCCTCAACGCAGGAAGTTCCATCGTAGACTGCCTCTCCAAAAGAAACTTCTCTTCGGATCGCGCTTGGTCTCTTACATTCCAGTACCAGTACCTGATAGCCGCATCGATATAATCGATGGATCACCCCGCTGGCAAGATCTCCTCCTCCGCGAACGATCAGTTTTGTCTTGTGTTCCATGTTACTTTTATTCCTTTCTGCTGCTTTCTGCATTTTCATGCATGACTTTATCTACCGCATTGACGATATTCTGATATCCGGTGCAGCGGCAGAGATTTCCGGACATTTTTTTGCGGATCTCATCTCTGGTGAGTTCTTTGCCCTGCTCCAGAAGGACAGTCGCAGACATGATAAATCCCGGTGTACAAAAGCCGCACTGAACTGCACCTTCTTCAATAAACGCTTCCTGGATTCTTGTGATCTGCCCGTCTTTTTCCAGACCTTCGAGGGTGCGAATGTTTTTGCCCTCTGCCCAGACAGCAAGATAGATGCAGGAATCTATCGTTTCTCCGTCTATGATGACGGTACAGGCACCACATTCGCCTACTTCACAGCCTTTTTTGACGGAAGTAAGACCAAGATGATTACGCAGCATATCCAGAAGCGATTCTCTCGGGTCTACATACTCCGCAACTTCTTCTCCGTTTACAATACACTGTACGAGTACTTTCTGTCTCTTCATGCCATTTCACCTCCACTGACACTGTCGGCCGGCACACCGGCAAGTTCTACAGTCCGGATCAGTGCCCTGCGGGCGATCTCTCCGCCGATCTGCAGACGAAAAGCCTTCGAGGCTCTCCAGGAATCTCGCGGATGGATCTCACTTCGGATGCTGTCCTCAAGTTTCCGGTACAGCTCTTCTCCAAGTTTTCGTCCCTTCAGAAGTTCTTCTGTCTCCACGCAACGGTACGGTACCGGTGCAGCTACACCAAATGTGATACGTACATCCTCCAGGATCTTTGTTTCCGGGTTCACTTTGCTGACTACACTGCAGCTCAGCGTTGCGATATCCATGGCATTTCGCATGGAATATTTGATGTAATGTCCATGATACCCTTCATATTCGGCACGGGGGATCACAACATGCGTCAGCACTTCTCCCTGCTTAAGAGCCACACGTCCCGGACCAAGATAGAACTCCCTGACCGGAACCACTCTGCCGCCCTCTGCATTTGCAATATGCAGAAGTGAATTATAGGAAAAAACCGTCGGCACACTGTCGGCACTGACTGCACCGTTGCAGATATTTCCACCAATCGTTCCAATATTTCGGATCTGCGGTCCACCAACCTGGTCTACCGCCTCCCCAAGCACAGGAACACACTCCTGAATGATCGGATCTGCTGTGATATGTGAAAACACCGTTCCTGCCCCTATATAAATATCCCCGGAATCTTTTTTCTCAATTTCCTTAAGTTCTTCGATGTCACGGATCGACACCAGCGAAGTGCCTGCCATCCTTCCCTCACGGATCTTGATCAGGACATCACTTCCCCCGGAAATGATCCTTGCGTCCGGATGTTCCGTAAGAAGCTCCACTGCTTCTGAAACGGTTTTTGCATTATAATAATTTTCAATATCATACATGATGTCTTCCCCCTTTCAGATCAGTCCCGCTTTTTGGAAACCATCGATCAGTCTCTGCGGTGTCAGTGGATTTTCGTTAAAAGCAACTCCTGTTGCATGCAGGACGGCATTTCGGATCGCCGGTGCACACGGGATCGCAGGCGGCTCACCCAGTGCCTTATTTCCATATGGTCCGATCGGATCATCAAGTTCGACAAAATCTGCCTTGAGTTCCGGTGTATCGAGCATGGTCATCAGTTTATAGTCCAGGAGATTTCCATTCAGCGGCCGTCCTGTCTTCTCATCGAGAATGAGCTGCTCACTGATACCATAGCCCATACCCATGGATATGCCTCCATGTACCTGCATCTCTGCAAGCTGCGGATTCAATAATTTGCCGCTGTCATGCACATTGATGATATGGAGGACTTTGATCTTTCCAAGCTTCATATCTACTTCGACTTCTGCAAAACAGCAGCCGGTCGCGATTGTATTTTTTTTCACCTGCTCGGAAACTTCTGCTGTCAGTACAGAAGAATTGGTGAGACTGTAATAACTCTCCTCGGCAAGAGCTGCAAGTGAGATCGCCTGCTCTTTGCCTGCCCAGATCCAGTTGTCCCGAAGTTCAAGTTCCGTGGTGTCGATCTCCGGAAGCAGTGTCTTGGCATAGGCAAGGATCTTGTCACGCAGGATCTCCGCACAATGGCGGACTGCCGTTCCTGTAACGAAAGACTGTCTCGATGCATAAGCTCCCGTATCAAATGGCGAAATATCCGTATCCTGTGTGGACATGATATGTACATGTTCCATATCTGTGTGAAGTGTCTCTGCCACCATCTGCGAGAATACGGTGTCTGCACCCTGGCCGATCTCTGTCGCGCCAAGGGTAAGCTGCACGCTTCCATCCTGATTCAGGGAAAGCCTTGCTCCTGAGATCTCCAGAGAGATCGGCCATACGCCTGTTTTATAAGAAAACAGTGCCATACCGACTCCCCTTCGTACATCTCCGGTCTGGTTTGCATATTCCTTACGTTTCTCATCCCAGTGGATGTAATCTGCACCTTTTTTGAGGCATTCAAAAATACCGTTTGAGTTTGCCGCGATCGGTTTCAGATAAACGTCTGCATAGTATCCCTGGATCAGATTTTTTCTTCGGAATTCAAGTGGATCCATATGGATCGCAGCTGCCACATCATCCATGAAACTTTCTATCGCGAAACATACCTGCGGGATCCCATAACCTCGCATCGCGCCGCCGACCGGGGTGTTGGTATAGACTGTATATGCTTCTCCCCGGATATTTGGACAGGCATACTGTAAACGCCAGGAAGTCAGACCGTTCGCCGCGATCGCGTGTCCATGGGAGGCATAAGCTCCCTGGTTGGAATAGGAATGCATATCCTTGGCAAGCAGTTTACCGTCTTTGTCCACGCCTGCTGCAAGGTCGAATTCGATCGAATGACGGGTCCTGGTGTTGCAGAAAGTTTCTTCTCTGCTGATATCCAGTTTGACTGGTCTGCCGCCAACCTGCGTGGTCAGAAAGGCATTCAGCGGTTCATAGAGAACGTCCTGCTTATTTCCGAAACCTCCGCCGATATACGGCTTGATGACACGTACATTGCCCCACGGGATTCCCAGTGCCTGGCCGATGACACGGCGGACGATATGCGGGATCTGTGTGGAAGTCACTACTACGATTCTGCCCTTTTCCATGTAAGCATAGGAAATTGGATTCTCGATATGACAGTGCTGGACGATCGGGGTCTTATACGTTCCCCGGACAACTGTCTCTGATTCTTCCATGCCTTTATCGACATCTCCGATAAAATAATTGGAGCGTGCCAGAACATTGTCCTTCTTGTCGAAATGGATCGGCGGATGGCTTCCCTGCATGGATTTACGTGGATGGATCTCAACCGGATATTCCTCATATTCCACTTTGATCAGTTTCAGTGCCCTGGCTGCCGTAATCTCGTCCTCTGCGACAACTGCCGCAATATCATCACCATAATAACGGACACGTCCCGTAAGAAGATTCCGGTCTGCCACATCCTGGTGCGCCGGTTCTACTGACCATGGATGTCCCGGTGTCGGATAACAGTGCTCCGGCACATCCTTAAAAGTCACAACTTTGACAACCCCTTCCAGCGCTTCTGCTTCACTTGTGTCGATGGATGTCACGATACCATTTCCGATCGATGCATGCAGCACTTTGGCGATCAGACATCTCGGCGGTATCAGATCCTCTGTAAATTTGGCTCTTCCGGTTACCTTTTCATATGCGTCTACACGCGGAACGCTTTTTCCTATCATAACCTCTCACCTGCCTGTTTTTATTGTAAACTTTGGAATACCTGCACTTATTTTCTGAAAAATCCTCTGATAAAAAGAGCCGGATCAAGTCCCAAGAAACTTCTCTGTTCCCCTCTGAACTTACGTCCGGCTCCGAACCATGCTATTTTCCACTTCAGGTATTCAGTTCTTTTTGCGTACCCATAGTGTAACATATTTTACTGCATAGTTGCAATCTTTTCTGTTGAATTTTCTGAATTTTTAGTCTATCTTTTATTACTTTCTTTATCTTACAGGTGTAAAGATACCTCGCAGGTCATGGATCACATGGCGCGGGCATTTGACGGAACACATGCCGCAGCTTAAGCAGGCATCCTCATCGATCACTGCACAGTTATCTGTTACTTTAACAGCACCTGCAGTACAGGTCTTCTCGCAGATCCCGCAGCCGATACAGCTTGCTTCGCACTGTTTCTTCGCCGCTGCACCTTTGCTCTTATTGGAGCATTTGACCACGATATAATTCGCGCATTCATGAATATGAATGATCTCCTGCGGACAGACTTTGGTACATTTTTGGCAGGCAATGCATTTAGATTCGTCGACTTCTGCCACTCCGTATTCATTGAGGGAAATCGCGCCGAATTTACATGCATCGACACAGGCTCCACAGCCGATACAGCCTTCACTGCATCCTGCTTCCCCCTTGACTGCCCTGCATCCACCATTGCAGGAAACAATGGCTGCCTTATATGGAAATTTCTTTTTGACTGCCATATCAACCCTTCCTTTCGTATGGTGTGCTCACAAGCGGGAGACTGTATCTGCGGATTCCGTCATAGCGGAAATATGCATCTGCGATCGCCGGTGCGGTAGGGATCGATGTGATCTCTCCGATACCGATCGCTCCGCAGGCTACTTTGAGTCCCGGTTTATCTACAACGATCGCTTTGATCTTTGGAACTTCATGGGAACGGAATAATCTGAGAGAACCATACTTCTGTATCGGCTTGCAGTTCTCATCGATCGGATACTGCTCCCTCAGGGCGTAACCCATGGACATGACCACACCGCCCTCGATCTGACCTTCGCAGGACAGTGGATTGACCGCTTTGCCGACATCGTGTGCGGCAACGATCTGATCCAGTTTACCGGTTTTTGGATCTACGACACACATCTGGGTCGCATATCCGTATGCAACGTGGGATACCGGGTTCGGCACATTTGCACCAAGAGGATCTGTCTTTGCCAGGTACTCTCCGTAGTATACAATCCCCTTCATATCCTTAAGTTCCTTGCCGGCTCTTCGGTCTTCCATCAGTTTCTCGCAGGCTCTTCGGCAGGCTTCACCGGTAACAAGCGTCTGTCTGGAACCGGAAGTCGTTCCGGAATCCGGTGAGATCCAGGTATTGCTTCGCTCATATACGATGTCTTCCTGTCTGATGTCTGTATTTGTCACGATCATCTGTACGAGAACCGTTCCAAGGCCCTGACCGATACAGGAAGCTCCGGAATAAATATGAAGTTTCTCATCATCCTCCACGATCAATTTCACACGTCCTGTATCCGGAATACCAACGCCAACACCGGCATTTTTCATCGCACAGCCGATTCCGACCGGTTTTCCTGCCGCCATCGCTGCGTCATAATCTTCCTTGACCGCCTCCAGAGTCTCCACAAGGCCTGTGGAATCATCTACGATCTGGCCATTCGGAAGGACTTCTCCCGGGCGGATCGCATTGCGGTAGCGGATCTCCCATGGAGTGATGCCGACTTTATCTGCCATCATATTAAGCAGGGTCTCTGTCGCAAAACAGGTCTGCGTTACACCAAATCCACGGAAAGCTCCTGCCGGCGGATTGTTTGTATAGTAAGCAGTTCCCTCGATCTCAAAGTTTTCGTAATGGTACGGACCTGCTGCATGGGTGCAGGCACGTTCCAGGACAGGGCCGCCAAGGGAGGCAAAAGCACCTGTATCCGAAGTGACGCTTGCTTTTACGCCCATGATATTACCATCTTCATCACAGCCCATCGTCATATCCATATAGAACGGATGACGCTTCGGATGGACAAGGAGAGACTCTGCTCTGGTAAATTTGACTTTGACCGGTTTCTTTGTCACATAAGTAAGGAGAGCTGCAAGATGCTGTACTGTCATATCCTCCTTACCGCCAAAACCGCCGCCTACAAGTGCATTCTGCACCTTGACCTTATCCGTTCCAAGGAGCAGAGAACACTCATGCAGGGTCTGGTGTGCTGACTGGTCTGTGGAATAGATAAATACGTCTCCGTCCTCATCATAAAAAGCAACGGCACATTCCGGCTCAAGGAAAGCATGCTCTGTCCATGGCGTCTCGAAATGATGCGAGATCACATATTTGGAATTTCGGATCGCTTCCTCGGCATTTCCCCTGCTGATGTGTTTGTGTGCACAGATATTGTTTTCTTCCTCGTCAAAAACCTTCGGTGCATCCGGCGCTGCTGCTTCCTCAATCGTATGTACATGAGGAAGCGCCTCATACTCTACCTTGATAAGTTTGATCGCTTTTTCTGCGGTTTCACGGTCTTTTGCCGCTACGAGTGCGATCGCATCGCCGAGATAATGTACGAGAGAGCCGACCGGGATCAGAGTGTACTGATCATGCTTCAGATGACCGATCTTGTTCTCGCCTGGGATATCCTCTGCAGTTACAACTGCTTCCACACCCGGAAGTGCTTTTGCTTTGGAAGTATCGATGGAAAGCACTCTCGCACGTGCATATTTACTTCGGAGAGCGACTCCATAAAGCATGCCATCCAGGTAAAAATCATCCGGATATTTACCGTATCCGAGGACTTTCTCCTCTACATCGATCCTTGCCACGCGATTGCCAAGTGTCCAGTTCGGGGCACCATCATCTGGAATTTCGCCTGCTTTTAATATCTTTGCTGCCAGACGGACGGCATCCATGATCTTTACGTATCCTGTGCAGCGGCAGTAGTTATTGCGCAGCGCATATCGGATCTCGTCGTCTGTAGGCTCCATATTTTCATCGAGAAGTGCTTTCGTACACATTACCATTCCAGGAATGCAGAATCCACACTGTACTGCTCCGGCCTTTCCATATGCATAGGTGTATACCTGCTGTTCCCATTCTGTCAGTCCCTCTACGGTTATGATCTCTCTTCCGTCAAGGGAATCTGTATCCGGGACACATGCTTTGCAGGTTTTTCCGTCAATGATCACTGTACAGGCTCCACATGCGCCCTCACTGCATCCGTCCTTTACGGATGTCAGGTGAAGTTCGTCACGGAGGAATCTCAAAAGCTTCTGATTCTTCTCCGGCTGAACACTTTGTCCATTTACTTTAAATATTGCCATAGTGGATTCTCCTTTTCCTGTTTTATGGATATCACATCAACAGGTAAGCATAGTCATTGATTACTGTGCAGATAAGCTGTGACAGTCCTTCTGTGAGGATGCCGGACAGCTGGTCTGCTTTTACGATTTCTTCTTTGTCTCCAATACGTACTTTTACTTCTTTGCTTTCTGTATCCAGTACGGTGAAACCATTGTTTGTGCTGTCTTTCATGTCTTCTTCTGTTGCAAATAAAGTAAATTTGTCTTTATATGGTGCTCCCGCATACTGGCAGAAGGAACGGCAGTTGCCGCATTCGTTACACATATAGTCTACATGAAGGATCTGCAGAAGTTCCATCTCCGGTACTTCGATCAGGACGTTTGCACGGTTCGGACATACGTCTGCACAGTTTCCGCATACACGTTTGTGTGCTGTGAAATCTTTTTTGTTCGGAGCATCTTTCTTCTTAAGGCAGTCAAGAAGCGGGGATTTCTCTTCGTTTCTCTTTCCTGCTGCTTTCTTTGTGTTCTTCTGATAATGAGCATCAGCAAGAGCAGATTCTGCAAGTTTCTTCACTTCTTCTACTTTGACTTTGCCACATTCTCCAACTTCGCACTCATCTGCTTTCTCTGCAATGCGGGTCATCCATTTGTATCCACCCGGTTTGAGAAGAACAGTTGCCACTGTGACCGGCCAAATACCGCAGCCCACGATCTGATCGATATTCTTCTGGTCAGCTCCGCCTGAAAAGGACATTGGAAGCTCGCCGTCAAAAGATTCTGCAAGACGTGCTGCCACTGTGATAGAAAGCGGGAACAGGGCTTTACCGGACATATACATCTCCTCACCCGGAAGTTCCTGGCGTTTGATATCTACCGGGAAGGTATTGGTCAGTTTCACACCGAAGGAAAGGCCTTCCTGTGCTGCTGTTTCTTTGAGGCGTTTCAGCATTGGAACAGCATCCTCATACTGTAAATCATCCTTGAAATGGAAATCTGTAAATGCCATGTAGTCATATCCCAGATCGTCCATTGCTTTACGGACAAATTCATAACCAAGAAGTGTCGGATTACATTTTACGTAAGTATTGATGTGTTTTTCTTTGAGGAGATACATAACAATATTTTCGATCTCCTGCGGAGGACATCCGTGCATGGTAGAAAGTGTGATAGAATTACAGATTTCTGACGGAATTGCCTCAATATCTTCTTTTGTCACATGCTCAAAGAGATCTGCATGATCGAGAAGCCATGTCTTACATTCCTTGAAAACTTCTGTATCGCGGGCATCTTTGAGTCCTTCGATAAAGTCGTCGATCTTCTTATCCTTGATTCCTTCCAGGTTGTAGCCGCAGGACATGTTGAACTGGAATCCATCCGGGCTTCCAAGTCCGAATTCTTTGGAGATCACATGAAGTGCCATCCAGCCCTTGATATATTCGCCCATTGCCTGTGGAACGTAAAGTTCTGTAGACCATTCGCAGTTGTATGCCTCATCCTCTGCCACGATACATGGTTTCGGAATACATGCGGAAAGTTCCGGTCCATCCATCTTCTGTACTGTCTTTAACTCAAAAAATCTCGCACCTGCATAGTAAGCTGCCACAAGGTTCTGTGCAAGCTGTGTATGCGGACCTGCTGCCGGTCCGACAGGATTTTCAAGTTTTCTTCCAAAAATCTCTACGGTTCTGACCGGATCAGCCACATATGCTTTCTGGATTCCAAAGACCTGTCCTGTTGCTTTGTGTTCTGCTAATATCCATTCCATTAACTGTCCAAATGGAATACTCTTCATAATATCGCTCATAATTTATTTCTCCCTGTAATTCCCAATACAAAAATAGTGATTGTCAGCATTTAGCTGTTGATATCCTCTGCAAGTTCTTTTGCAGCCTGACGGCAGTCTGCCATGACTTTGGCTTCATCACATACAAGCACTTCACGGTCTTTCATGAGGACTTTGCCGTTACAGATCGTTGTCTGCACCATGGCACCATTTACGCCGAACAGCAGATGGCTGTTGATATTGCCCTCGTTCATAGGAGTCAGCGGATCATAATCAATAACGATCACATCTGCTGCTGCACCTTCCTTAAGTACACCGAGTTCCTTCTTAAAGTAACGGTTTGCGATCTTTGCATTTCCCTCAAACAGCATCTGTGGAACTTCGCCCCATGCGGCATTCGGGTCACAGAGATGATGTTTGTGAAGGATGTTTGCCACCTTCCAGGATTCCATCATATCATGGGTGTAGCCATCCGTTCCAAGTCCTGTCAGGATCCCCTTATGTACCAGCTCCATGGTAGGAGGGCATCCGCAGGCATTTCCCATATTGGATTCCGGATTGTGTACGACCATGGTATCTGTCTCTTTGATCAGATCCATCTCATGCTCATTGATATAGATGCAGTGTCCAAGCAGAGTCTTCGGACCTAAGATATCCCAGTCATAGAGTCTGTCTACGATACGTTTGCTGTGTTCCTTGAGACACTGGTGAAGATCATAGATCCCCTCAGCCACATGGATGTGATAGCCGACTCCGTCCGGCTTTAATTCCTGGCACAGTGCCATTGTCTCATCTGAAATTGTAAAAGATGCATGCATACCCATCATTGCTGCCAGCATATCGCTGTCGTCCTGCTTCGCATGTCTGATGAAGTTTACATTCTCCATCACGGATTCCCGGGATTTGTCCATGCCGTCTCTGTCTGAGATCTCATAGCACAGACAGGTGCGGATACCGAGATCCTTCGCAGCTTCCTCGATCGCATTCAGAGAACCTGTGATGTGACCAAAGCTTGCATGATGGTCAAATACTGTTGTCACACCGTTCTTGATCGAATCGATGTAAGTTGCATAGGCAGAAAGCTTCGTCTGCTCCAGAGTCAGATGACGGTCAATGTTCCACCACATGCCATCCAGAATATCCAGAAATCCCTGTGGGTGGTATCCATTCACGCTCAGTCCTCTGGCAAATGCACTGTAGATATGTTCATGCGCATTGATAAATGCCGGCATGATAATCCCGCCATGTGCATCGATAAATTCTGCATCAGGATATGCTTTCTTTACTTCATCAGTTACCCCCACCATCTTTATGGTGTTACCATCCATTGCAACTGCACCATTCTCAAGCAGTGCACAGGATGCGTCCCTTGTGATCATTCTTCCGTTTCCAACAATCAACATAAAGATCTCCTCCTTGTCTTGTGAATTTTTTCCAACACAGGTTTGTTATCATCCACAGGATTTAGATATTTTATACTAATACTCTATCATATTCTGTATTTTATTTCAACCATAATCCGCAAAATATTTTTGTTTGTCAAAAAAATTTTGTATTCAAAAGTAATTTCTTATTTATCCCGGATACAGAAAAAGCGGCGAAGCTTTCGCTCCGTCGCTGTGTATCTGATTCTACCATATTTTTCTTATAAAAAACAGTACTGTAATAAATTTCTGCATCGCAAACCATGTTATCGTTAAATCCGATGCCAATACCCTAACATACCAAACAGATTTGACATCGGAAAATAAAGCAATCCGCCAAACCAATGCATACTACTCATAAAAAGAAGGATTGCCTGGAGACAGAGCATGATTACTCTTGCAATTACTTATTTGCAGTGGCAGTGACCTGAGTAAAATGTCGTTCTGCGTCATTCCAGTCCTGAAGCTCCAGCTCGACCAAATAGCCGCAGCCGTTTCCGACATGCCACTCATAAAAAGCTTTCTTCGGAAGGGCATACGCTTCCATGATATTCATGATCGTGCCCCCATGGACCACCAGTGCTGCCTCGGTAATGCCTTCATCTCTACAGGCTTTGAGCACTTCATCAAACCCTTTCAGATTCCTGTCCGCGCATTCTTCCTTACTCTCGCCTCCCGGAAACGGAAGGGTTCCGTTGCTGTCGATCCATTCCTGATAGTGAGGATTGTCTGAAAGTTCTTTATAGTTTTTGTTCTCAAATTCTCCAAAATCGCACTCTGCAAGAAGCGGCACTATCCTCTGCTCTCCCTTCGGAAACAGGATCGATGCGGTTTCCCTGCAGCGTTTCAGAGGGCTTACAAACAGAGCCTGTACGGCAGGATAAGTAAATTTCTCCAGTAATTTCCGTCCCTCCTCACAGAGAGGTTCATCTGTCACTCCAATATATCTCTGGTGGCTGTTTCCCTCCGTCATTCCATGGCGGACAAACCATAACTTAAGCATCCTTGATCACCGTCCCGATCCCGCAGGCAACTCTCGTTACCCGGTGGCTGTATGCTGCCAGTTTCGTGCAGATCCTGCCGACCGCCTCACGGTAGGCGCGGTCAAACGCATCGATCGGCACAACGCCATAACCAACTTCGTCTGATACCAGGATCAGATCCGGATTTACACGGATCAGGTCTTCGGCAAGGCTGCTGATATCGTTTCCTGCTTTCATTTCTTTTCGGATATATTCATGAAATCCCATGACACCTTCTGCATGGGAAAGGCTCTCCCAGTCTGCCTGTGCCCCGTTTATCCATGTTACATCTGGATGATCTTTTTCTGCCAGGGTGCTTTTCCCCTGAAAAGCCCCTCCAATTATTATTTCCATACTCTACACTCCTATATCGGATAAACTACCGTCAGGATTGCCAGTGCAAGTACCATCCATGCCTCACAGAGACACAGGAAATACCCCGACAGATCCCCGGTCGTTCCTCCAAAATATTTCATCGCCTTATGTTTATAAAAAAGGGAAACAAGCACAGCCGTCACAAAAGTCACTGCTCCCCATACCGGCTGGATCAGAAGCATCAAAGCCGCCAGAAGCACGAGATAAACGATCAGTGTATTTCGAACCGTGGTATCCTGTGCCTTGCGTGAAAACTCTGCCACTGTGCCGCCGGCGTTGGCTTTTGGCAGGGTGATCACACCGAGTCCGGAAAAACATCTCGATACTACATAGCCTAGTGCGATAAGTTTCATCGCTGTCCAGTCACCCGTGATCTGGCTGAATCCGCCATACAGAACCAGGAAATACACGCATGCTGTGATCACGGCAAATGCACCCGCATGGGAATCTTTGAGGATCTCCAGACGTTTTTCACGGTCTCTCCAGGAACTTAAGGCATCTGAAGTGTCCAGAAGCCCGTCCACATGGATCCCGCCCGTCACAAGGACTGGAACCAGGATCAGCGCCATTGCCATAAAGCCTGTACCAAATCCAAAGTACTCTCCCAGCCAGCTTACTCCCAACGTGAGGAGGCCTGCTGCTGCTCCTACAAATGGAAAAAAGCACAGCATATAGCGCATGTTTTCCTCTGTCCACTCTGCCTGTGGCATGGGAATCTTGGAAAACATGGCAAATGCGATCTTAAAACTATTCCACAGACTTTTCATGGGAAGTGCCTCCTTTTGATTTCTTGTGATAGACAGGGATTCCGTAAACTACTTCCACGACCTCATCCGCAAGATGTGCAAGCTCCTGGTTGATCTTTCCCAGATATTTCTGGTAAGTTTCCGTCTCTCCCTCATAGGAAGCCGCCTCCGAAAAGATCTCATTCGTGACGATCACCAGATTCCCCGCCTGGGCAAGAAGAGACTTCACACCTTTGAGGATCTCCTGGACTGTCCGCTCATGCGCTCCGTTTTCCTGGAACATTTCATTGGCAACAAGATTCGACATGCATTCCAGAAGGACAGTACTGCCCTTTGAAACTCTTACCTGTGCAAGATCGGTGTAGCATTCAATGGTCTCAAACCCCTTGCCGCTTCGCATATTCCGATGGCGCTGCACTCTTTTTTTGCTCTCTTCATCAAAAGGGAACATCGTAGCGATATAGACTCTCTCCGCTTCGCCAAAAGATACGACCTGATCTTCCGCAAAGGCAGATTTCCCGCTTCCGCTGCCTCCTGTTACAAGAATCATCATACTCAGACAAGCTCCTCATACTGTTCTACATGAATGTCATCAAACGTGCTCATAGACTGATAAACTGCGGTTCCCATATCAAGGAACGGGAACAGGGCAACAGCACCGCTGCCTTCTCCAAGGCACATGTCACCGTGGATCACAGCTTCTTTGCCAAGAGCCTCCAGGATCAGATGGGCAGCCGGTTCCTTGGATACATGGGAAGCGATCATATAGTCACCTACGGTCGGGCAGATTCGCTGCGCGATCAAGGCTGCCACACAGGAGATAAATCCATCGATCACAACCGGAACACTAAAGGCAGCACCGCCGATAAATACGCCTGCCATACCTGCAATGTCCAGACCACCGACTTTTGCAAGGACATCGATCGCATCCTTCGGGTCCGGCTGGTGTTTGTCGATCGCTTTTTTGATCGCGGTGATCTTGCGGTTCAGACCATCGCTGGAAAGACCTGCGCCGCGTCCTGTCATCTCCTCCACCGGACGGTCAAGAAGAACAGATGCAACAGCACTACTGGTCGTAGTATTTCCGATCCCCATCTCTCCGGTAGCAAGGAGTCCATATCCTTTCGCTTTGAGTCGGGAAACCATCTCGATCCCCGCCTCGATCCCTTTCACTGCTTCTTCTCTTGTCATTGCCGGTTCTTTGACCATATTTCTGGTACCCATGGCAACTTTGAGATCTGTCGGGACTTTGGTATCTACCGCCATTCCAACATCCACCGGATAAACATCTGTTCCGCACTGACGGCACATCGTGCAGGCAGAAGTATCACCTGTCAGGAAATTCTCTGCAACGATCGCGGTCACTTCCTGTCCTGTCTGTGTCACGCCTTCCTCTACCACACCGTTGTCTGCACACATCGCAACCAGGGCACGTTTCTTAAGGTTCATATCCGGGCTTCCTGTGATGCCCGCGATCTGAACGACCAGATCTTCCATCTTTCCAAGAGAATGCAGTGGTTTAGCGATACTGTCCCATCTCTTTCTGGAAATTTCCATTGCTTTTTCATCCAGTGGATGAATCTTCTGAAGTGTTTCTTCTAATGTCATTTCTGAAATCCCCCAATCGTATATTTAAGACCAGATTATTTTTTTCCTGTTGTAAAAACAAAAAACTTGCTGAATATGTAATTTAAAGCGAGAACGATAAACTGTGTGATGAATTTTCCCACCATGTCGTTCATTTTGCAGACTTCGACAAGGAGCCACACACCGCCGACCTCGATCACCATTGTCACAAGGCGCGCGCTGATAAATTTGCAAAACGGTCTGAAATGGTCTCTAAGTGTCTCGCATTTGTCCTGAAATACAAATCTGGAATTAACGACATAGGCGAACAGGATCGCTGTGATGATCGAGATCAGATTTGCGATATTCAGCTCCAGTCCACATTTACGGAGTACAAAAAAGCAGACCAGATTGACCAGGGTCGTGCATCCTCCAAAAAATACATATCGGATCACATCGTTCTGGTAAAAACGCAGGATCATATCTTTTAGTTTCTTCATAATCATTTGCTCCTATCTTCCATCGTGTCTGGCAGTCTCTGAAACGTCTTCTCCACCACGCATGATCCTGGAAACGATATAACGCGGACGGCGCTTGACTTCCTCATAGATCTTGGCGATATAGTATCCGATGATGCCAAGACTCAGCATGATCGCGCTGCCGATCAGAAGAAGCACGAGAAGCGTCGTTGTGTATCCTTCCACTGCATGACCTGAGAAATACTGCACCAGGGAATAAATGATCAGAAGCAGTGAACCAAGAAAACAGATTCCACCTGCCACCGTCACAAACTGAAGCGGCAATGTTGTGAACGCCACGATATTGGTAAATGCATATTTGACCAGTGACCAGGTAGACCACTTGGACTCTCCCGCTTCTCTCTCCCGTACCTCAAACTCTACAGATGTCGTCCTGAATCCCACCCAAGATGAAGTTGCACGGAAAAACATATTCCGCTCCGGCATCGCAAGGATATTATCCACCACCTGCCGGTCCATCATCTTGAAATCGGAAGCGTTCTGCATATTTATGCCTGTCACTTTGGACATGATGCCATAGAAAAAGCCTGCGCTTTCTTTGTGCAGAAAACTTTCTCTGCCACGGCTTTTCTTGACGCCCTCGATCACTTCATACCCCTGTTTCCAGAGTGCGTACATTTCTATCAGTGTTTCCGGCGGGTGCTGGAGGTCGCAGTCCATAACAGCGACCACATCTCCGGATGCCTGCGCCATTCCTGCAAAAACTGCCGCTTCTTTCCCGAAATTTCTGGAAAAACGCACACCGAGAACTGCCGGGTCTTTGTGACCCGCCTTAAGGATCTCTTCCCAGGTATTGTCGCTGGAACCGTCATTTACCAGAACCAGTTCGTAGGGAATTCCTGCTCCTTCCAGTACTTCCCGAAGAACCCTGCAGGTTTTTCCTATCATAAGTCCCTCATTATAAGCCGGAAGCACAACTGACAGCATATTTTTCATGATTTTTAAAACCTCTTTTTCTTTCTGTTTATTAACACCAACACAATGTAGCACAATACACCGATACAAGTCAAGCACAGACCGGTTCTGAGATATGGTGTACAGTATACCAGGTGGATCTCGTGATCACCTTTCGGAAGTTCCAGGGCCATATACATGGTATTTGCTTCTTTAAGTTCTGTTTCTTCTCCATCGACATACGCCGTCCATCCTTCACTGTAAGGAATGGAAAGTACCAGTGCTTTTGTGTCAGAAAGAGAGATTTTTCCATTGATCTCGTTATTGCCAATTTTTACATCGGTCAGAACTTCTTCGCCAAGTTTGCTGGTCTGGCTGTCGATCTCTGTCATTGGCTGGCAGTAGATCTTGAGGCTGTCGAAACTGTAGACTCCCGTATTTTCAAAAGTCAGAGTTATCGTATGTCTGCCTTTTTCGCTGTATCCGGTATTACAGAGGAAATTATGCTTGCCACTGTATGCATTGTACTTATCTGTAAAAATCTGGATCGTTTTCTTGAGGAAACGTCCTCCGATCTGGATCGAAGCTTTCTGACTCTCCTTCCAGTAACGCCAGTTGCTGTTTTCTTCCAGCAGTTTGTTCTGCTCGTAAGTTGTCATTTTGGACCATTTTTTGTCGCTGATCATTTCTCTTGGGGAAAGCCCTTCGTAATCCAGGCCTTCCGTGATCAGATATGTCTCCGCATTTTCCTCTCCTTCAAAGACCAGCTTGAGCTGTGCATTTTCCTGTGTGACCACGACTTTGCCATTCTTGAGGCGGCAGCCTTTGCCCTCTGATGTATAATAGGAAACTTCGCGGTCATTGAAATGTGTCTCTGTCTCTGGAAGGGAACTGTCATCGAGGACCACGCCCTGCAAAAGAGCCTGCTGTTTCTCTGTCACAGTCATCTTGTCATAATCTTCTCTGGATATCCAGGAATCATAGGTATAGCCAAGCGGCAATGCATCTTCATCTGCATATGCCAGATAAGTCTTGCCATTCTTTTCTGCTTCGCCGCTGAGTCTGGAATAGCCATATGGAAGATCTGATTCCTTGCCCTTTTTGACTACAAAATATTTCACTGAAGCGAGGCGGTCCAGGATCGTCCGTCCGTCAAGATTGTTATAATGCTGTTCCCACGGTGTATTCAGGTACATCTCGTCAAAGAAATTCGCGATGCTTGAGCTTGCGACACTGAAATAATAAGCAGTACTGTTCGTTCCCATCTGCATCGAAGAGTTTTCGCTGGAATTCGTATCCATCTGGTCATAACGGTAAACCGAAGGATCATCGGTACTGAGTACCGCACGGTCAACGCCTGTTTCCAGTTTCTCCAGGGCTTCTCCACTGTCGGTGAATTCCGAGAGATAATCTTTCTCATAGGAATACTGATAATGCATATTAAACAGGATGCCTGCGATCAGGAAACCTGCAACCATCACCGTAAGATTTCGCTCCCTGGCAAAGATATTTCCGAAGGAAAGCACGGTAAATGTCGAAAGTGACAAAAGGACCATCGCCATCAGATTTCGCTGTGTCCTTGCCGCCTCCGGAAGGAGCGCCAGAATACAGTAGATCAGAAGCATCACAAAAACTTTTCGCTTTTCTGTAAGCGTAAGAGCAAAAAGTTCCGGGTATATTTTTACAAAGATGTACGCGATCAGCATTCCATAAGCCCAGATCCAGCGATTGGAAACGTAGGAAAGTCCATTCAGGACATGCCCTGCATAAGGCAGCAGCAAAAACACATTCAGAAGCACAAAACCAGCCTTGAGTGCGGTGTACTTTTTCTTTTTGGAAAACAGTACGAAAACACCGGCAAGGGAAACTGCCGTATAACCGGCAACACCCCACTGGATCATGTTTTCTCCGATCAGACATCCAAGATATTTTTCGTAGTAAATTCTGTCATAAAACAGCGGTACATAGTTCTCTGCCTTGAAACGATCCGTTCCAAACACCGGAAGAATCACCGGAAGCAGGATCACCGCAGCGATCAGTACTGCGATCACGGAATATACCGCAAAAACACCAAGCCATTTCCCGATATTTTTGATGGATCTGTCCGCAAACAGATCAAAGTAGCGGAAAATCGCATAAAGTACCATAAAGATCCCCAGCATATAAAAGAAATAAAAGTTTGAAAGTCCTGCCAGGGCAACGGACCATATAAATACATATGGTTTTTGTTTCTTATAGATCTTGTCAATTCCCAGAAGAATCAGAGGCAGGTAGATCATGGGATTGGAAAAATACGGATGTTTCATCGCCGCATAGATCGTCCATCCTGCAAAGATGTAGATCATCGTTCCCATAAAGGTCGCCTGTTTTGAATTCTTATGATAAAAACTGTATCTGCTGAACGCAATGCCAGCCAGATAAATACGCAGAAAGATCAGAAACGCATAGAGGGCTTCTGTCTTTGAGGCCGGGACAAACACAGATAAAAGTGTCAGCGGGTCCCCAATCACATAATAATGTAAGGTCGTCAAAATGTCCGAACCGTAGCCAATATGCATATCCCACAGAGGCAGAGACAGCTTATGTTCTATAAACAAAGTATGAAGTACCTTTCTCAGATACTTTCCATAATATGCCAGTGAGTTGAGATGCTGTGGCACACCGTCATGGCTCCAGACAAGTGATTTCCCATTTGCAAAAAATTTCAGATACAGTGCCAGGGCAACTGCAAAAAAAACTAACGTATATAACAGGTAAAAATCTATATTTCTTTTTTTATCCAGTTTTTTATTCATGCCATTCTCTCTTATACAAATCCATCCTGCATGTATCAAAAAAGCCGCGGTACATAAAGTACCGCGGCCAATGATTCTGAATTATTCTTCTTCGCCGTACATAGCTACGAGTTTATTCAGATATGCATATCTAGCTTTTGCTTCAGATTCGTTCTTAGCAAACAGTCTAGCTGCTTTTTCAGGATTCTGACGCTGTAAGGAGTTGTAACGAACCTCGCCATTCAGGAAGTCCATGTAGTTCTCCATATCCGGTGTCTTGGAATCCAGAGCAAACTTCTTGTCTGCTGCCGGGTTGAAGCGGAAATTGTGCCAGTATCCGCACTTAACTGCCAGTTCTTCTTCTGTCTGAGCTTTTGCCATACCTTTCTTGATACCATGGTTGATACATGGAGCGTATGCAATGATCAGAGACGGTCCCGGATAAGCTTCTGCTTCAGCGATTGCTTTAACAGTCTGGTTGAAGTCAGCACCCATAGAGATCTGTGCTACGTATACATAGCCATAGCTCATTGCGATGGAAGCCATATCTTTCTTCTTGGTTTCTTTACCGCCAGCTGCGAACTGAGCGATCGCACCTGTTGGTGTAGATTTAGAGGACTGTCCACCTGTGTTGGAGTAAACCTCTGTATCGAATACCATAACGTTGATGTCACGTCCGCTTGCGAGAACATGGTCAACACCACCGAATCCGATATCGTAAGCCCATCCGTCACCACCGAAGATCCACTGGGATTTCTTGGACAGATAGTTCTTCTGAGCAAGGATCTCTTTTGCTGCGTCACATCCACAAGCTTCCAGAGCTGCGATCAGTTTGTCTGTTGCTGCACCGTTGGTTGCTCCAACAGAGAATGTATCCAGCCATTCCTGACCTGCTTCCTTAACTGCTTCATCTTTACCTTCTGCTACAACAGCTTCAACTTTTGCTTTGAGGCCATCACGGATAGCTCTCTGAGCAAGAAGCATACCATAACCGAACTCAGCGTTGTCTTCGAACAGTGAGTTAGCCCATGCCGGACCCTGTCCCTTAGCGTTGGTTGTGTATGGTGTAGACGGTGAAGAGTTACCCCAGATAGAGGAGCATCCTGTAGCATTTGCAATGTACATTCTGTCACCGAACAGCTGTGTGATCAGTTTAGCGTAAGGTGTTTCACCACAACCTGCACATGCTCCGGAGAACTCAAGCAGAGGCTGTTTGAACTGGCTTCCCTTAACTGTTGTTTCTTTGAATTTAGCAACAACATCTTCTTTGATCGGAAGTTCTCTTCCGTAATCGAAGAATTTCTGAAGTCCTGCGTTTGCTTCCATGTTTTCCATAGCAAGGGCTTTTGCACCTTTCTTGCCTGGGCAGACATTTGCACAGGAACCACATCCTGTACAGTCATAAGCTGATACAGTCATGGTGAATTTGTAATCTTTCATACCTGTCATTGGAAGAGTAGCCATTCCTTCTGGAGCGTTAGCTGCTTCTTCTTCTGTCAGTGCTACCGGACGGATTGCTGCGTGTGGGCAGACATATGCACAACGGTTACACTGGATACAGTTTTCTGGCTGCCATACCGGTACGTTTACAGCGATACCACGTTTTTCGTATGCTGCTGTTCCGGACGGTGTAGTACCATCAACATATTCTGTGAATGCAGATACAGGGAGGGAGTTACCTTCCTGAGCATTGATCTTGCACTGGATGTTGTTTACGAAGTCCTGAGCATCCTGAGCACCGTGGTTAGCGTGAGCCATGAAGAGACCTTCATCAGCTGCATCTTTCCAGCTCTCCGGAACTTTAACTTCTACAACCTGTTTTGCACCAGCATCGATAGCTGCCCAGTTCTTCTGAACAACGTCATCACCCTTACGTCCGTAAGTAGCTTTTGCTGCTGCTTTCATCAGTTCGATTGCCTGCTCTTCCGGAATGATTCCTGTAAGTTTGAAGAATGCAGACTGAAGGATTGTGTTGATACGTGTTGGTCCCATGCCAGTCTCAATACCGATCTTAACACCGTCGATGGTGTAGAATTTGATATTGTGGTTAGCGATGAATGCTTTAACCTGTCCCGGGAGATGTTTCTCAAGACCTTCCATATCCCATGCACAGTTAAGAAGGAATGTACCGCCATCAACAAGTTCCTGAACCATGTTGTATTTGTTTACATAGGACGGATTGTGACATGCAACAAAGTTTGCTTTGTGGATCAGGTATGTGGATTTGATCGGTTTCTTACCGAAACGAAGGTGAGACATTGTAACACCGCCGGACTTCTTGGAGTCATAATCGAAGTAAGCCTGAGCGTACATGTCTGTATTGTCACCGATGATCTTGATGGAGTTCTTGTTAGCACCTACAGTACCATCTGCTCCAAGTCCCCAGAACTTACAGTTTGTAGTTCCTTCTGGTGTTGTAACAAGCGGAGCGCCTGTTTCCAGAGAAAGGTGTGTAACATCATCAACGATACCGATTGTGAATTTTTCTTTTGTTGTGTTCTCGTATACTGCAACGATCTGTGCCGGTGTAGTATCTTTGGAACCAAGACCGTAACGTCCTGTGAAGATCTTGACATCTTTGAACTTGCTGTCCTTTAATGCAGCAACAACGTCAAGGTACAGAGGCTCGCCAAGTGCTCCTGGCTCTTTTGTTCTGTCGAGAACGCTGATCTGTTTAACGGAATCCGGGATAGCATCGATCAGTGCCTGTGCGCAGAATGGTCTGTAAAGACGAACTTTAACAACACCGACTTTTTTGCCTGCTGCTGCAAGGTAATCGATTGTCTCCTCGATTGTATCGTTTACGGAACCCATAGCGATGATGATGTGCTCAGCATCTTCTGCTCCGTAGTAGTTGAACAGTTTGTAATCTGTTCCGATCTTCTCATTTACTTTGTCCATGTATTCCTGAACTACTGCCGGAAGAGCATCGTAGAACGGGTTACATGCTTCTCTTGCCTGGAAGAAGATATCCGGGTTCTGAGCGGAACCTCTCTGGCATGGATGATTCGGGTTGAGTGCATGGTCACGGAATGCCTGGATAGCGTCCATATCTGCCATGTCTTTCAGGTCCTCATAGTCCCATGTCTCGATCTTCTGGATCTCGTGAGATGTACGGAATCCATCGAAGAAGTTGATGAACGGAACTTTACCTTTGATTGCTGCAAGATGAGCAACCGGTGTCAGGTCCATAACTTCCTGTACGGATGATTCGCAGAGCATTGCGCATCCGGTCTGACGACAGGCCATAACATCGGAATGATCTCCGAAGATGGAAAGTGCGTGAGAAGCAAGTGCACGAGCGGATACGTTGATAACGCCCGGAAGCTGCTCACCAGCGATTTTGTAAAGGTTCGGGATCATCAGAAGAAGACCCTGGGATGCAGTATAAGTAGTTGTCAGAGCACCTGCTGCCAGAGATCCGTGTACTGCACCTGCTGCACCTGCCTCAGACTGCATCTCTGTAACCTGTACTTCCTGTCCAAAGATGTTCTTTCTTCCCTGAGTTGCCCACTCATCTGTTGCTTCCGCCATAACAGATGAAGGAGTGATCGGGTAGATAGCAGCTACATCTGAGTATGCATAAGAAGCATGAGCGGCTGCATGGTTACCATCCATGGTTTTCATCTTTCTTGCCATAGTTTGTTTCCTCCTTAAAGGTATGATGAAAAATTTTTATCTCTAGACCAGTAAGCGGTCTAAAAGTCCATTCATTATTATAGCATACGCCTTTCGGATTGTCCAATCTGGATTGTATTTTTTCTGTACATATTTACATACAAAAAAGTTACAGTCCGCTTACTTTTTGTGAACTGTAACAAATTCTCTGGTGTTTTGTACCAAAAACGACATTCTGTTCTACTTTTCAGGAATCGACCGGCTCTTCCATAATGTCCGATGGAAGAAGATCCTTAAGGTTACTGCTCTTAAGCATTCCGCAAAGTTCCTTCTGGATCTTGCACAGCTCACAGTGTATGGTACACGCATGGTCACCCTCACCATTGCGCGGACACTCATATCCCGGTTCCAGACAGTCGATGATCAGGAATTCCGGATCGATCGCTGTATAAATATCGTAAAGAGTCAGATCCTCTGCCCTGCGGTTCAGGGAATACCCCCCATGCACTCCCCGAAACCCCTTTACAATCTCTGCTTTCTGAAGTTTCTTAAGGATCTTGTAGGCAAAAGGTGCTGTGATAAATTCCTTATCACAGATATCCCCAACACTCATCCTCCCGCCTGCCACCAGTGCGCGCACGACCCTTACTGCATAATCACATTCTCTGGTAATCAACATAGTTTAAGTCCTCTCTCTGCTATCTCGGACGTCCCTCTCCTTTGCGTCCTTATCTGTCTGCGTACCTTTTGTTTCTTACTACAGCCTATTGGTATGGATTATAACAATTTTATTGTATAAATTCAACATTATTTTTAATTTTCCAGCCGGATTTTTAATTATTTTCAACAGCTTCTTCGTTTTTCCCGCAAAAATCAAGGATTAAGTCTTGCAAAATCCTCTTTTTACTGTAAAATGAGATGTGAATGCATAAAAACAATAAGAAAACCAAGAAACCATAATCAAGAAAAGAGGTACTTTATGATTTCAGCAAATAATATCACACTGCGTGTTGGCAAGAAAGCTCTCTTTGAGGATGTCAACATCAAATTCACAGAGGGAAACTGTTATGGTCTGATCGGTGCAAACGGTGCCGGTAAGTCTACTTTCCTCAAGATCCTGTCCGGACAGCTTGAGCCGACCAACGGAGATATCGTTATCACTCCTGGCCAGCGTCTTTCTTTCCTGCAGCAGGACCACTTCAAATATGACGCTTATCAGGTTCTCGACACCGTCATCATGGGAAATGCCAGACTGTACGAGATCATGAAAGAAAAAGAAGCGATCTACGCTAAAGAAGATTTTACAGATGAGGACGGAATCCGTGCCAGTGAACTCGAGGGCGAATTCGCAGAGATGAACGGATGGGAAGCAGAATCTGATGCTGCTACTCTTCTGAACGGACTTGGCATTGATACCGATCTTCATTACACACAGATGGCAGACCTGACAGGAAGCCAGAAGGTCAAAGTCCTTCTGGCTCAGGCACTTTTTGGAAACCCGGACATCCTGCTCCTCGATGAGCCTACCAACCACCTGGATCTCCCGGCGATCGAATGGCTCGAGGAATTCCTGATCAACTTTGACAATACCGTCATCGTTGTATCCCATGACCGTTACTTCCTTAATAAAGTCTGTACTCACACCGCAGATATCGACTACGGCAAGATCCAGTTATATGCCGGAAACTACGACTTCTGGTTCGAATCCAGCCAGCTCCTCATCAAACAGATGAAAGAAGCCAACAAGAAAAAGGAAGAAAAGATCAAAGAACTCCAGGAATTCATTTCCCGATTCAGTGCCAACGCTTCCAAGTCCAAACAGGCTACTTCCCGTAAGCGTGCCCTGGAGAAGATCCAGCTTGACGACATGCGTCCGTCCAGCCGTAAATATCCTTACATCGACTTCCGTCCGAACCGCGAGATCGGAAACGAAGTACTTATGGTCGAGAACCTTTCCAAGACCATCGATGGTGTGAAAGTTCTTGACAACATCAGCTTCACTCTCGGTCATGACGACAAGGTTGCTTTCGTCGGTGCCAATGAGCAGGCGATCACAACATTCTTCCGTATCCTTACAGGAGAGCTGGAGCCGGATGAAGGAACCTACAAATGGGGCGTTACTACTTCCCAGGCTTACTTCCCGAAGGACAATACACAGGAATTCGACAATGACCTTACCATTACAGACTGGCTGACCCAGTACTCTGAGATCAAGGATGCTACTTATGTACGTGGCTTCCTCGGAAGAATGCTCTTCCCGGGCGAAGACGGTGTCAAGAAAGTCCGTGTACTCTCCGGTGGTGAGAAAGTCCGCTGCCTGTTATCCAAGATGATGATCTCCGGTGCGAACATCCTGATCCTTGATGAGCCTACCAACCACCTTGACATGGAAAGCATCACTGCCCTGAACAACGGACTGATCAAATTCCCGGGTGTCATCCTTTTCACCTCACACGATCATCAGTTTGTACAGACAACTGCAAACCGTATCATGGAGATCCTTCCGGACGGCAAGCTAATCGACAAGATCACAACTTATGACGAATATCTGGCAAGCGACGAAATGGCCAAGAAACGCCATGTCTTCCAGGTTAATGAAGAGGACGCTGCGGATAACTAAATCTTTGCATCTGATTTATTCCATATACAAGAAATCCCCTGTTCCCGAGACACTTCTCATGGAACGGGGGATTTTTATATATTTATCATTTCATGGTGATATCAGCAAGCTTCCCATTGGTCACCTTGAGAAGTGGTTCAAGCGGAACCTTGAGTGTCAGTCCGATCCTTCCGCCGCTCACATAGATCTCATCAAAGTTTCCCGCGGATGCATCATAAACTGTCGGATATGCTTTCTTCATTCCGAGCGGACTGCAGCCGCCCCTGACATATCCCGTAATCTTGAGGATATCCTTGACATGGATCATGTCTACTGCTTTCTCGCCGACTGCTTTGGCTGCTGCCTTGCGGTCTACTTCTTTCTCGATCGGAACTACGAACACATAATAGCCGCCGCTTTTGCCCTCCATGACCAGTGTCTTAAAGGACTGTTCGTATGGTGCACCGATCAGATCTGCACTGTGGAGTCCATCTATAAATTCATCACATTCATAAGGGAACGCCTCATACTTCACCTTCTGGCGGTCCAGCATTCTCATTGCATTTGTCTTTGCTTCCTTTGCCATTGTGTCCTTCTTTCCTGCCTCTTATCTGGCATTTCTGTTTCGTTTTGTATTCTTTGTATTTCTTGAATTCTTTCCGGAGATCCGGTTCCAGATCTCTTCGCCTTCGCGGTCATCCTCATCCATCATTTCCTGAATGATCTGCTCGTCAAGATCCTCCTCGTCGATCGGCTCGTCATCATAGTAATCATCGTAATAATCATCCTCATAAGTATTCCGTCTGACATTTCGGTTATTTATATTTCTATTATTTACATTTCTGTCATTCACATTACCGCTGCCACTGCGCCCTGTTCCCGCAGATGCGCTGGTTCTCTTTGGACGGTATACAACTGTCTCCTCCCGTTCCGGTGCCGGATCATCGAGCCTGCGCTTGCGTGTTTTTTTCTCAAGCGGAACATCAACTACCTGTTTCTGCTGAACAGAATTATGTTCTTTGGAATGCTCTTCACGGCGTTTACGATTCCTCTGGGATTTCTGTTCCTCACCCGTTGCTCTTTCTCTCTTTCTGCGTGGAAGATAATCGTCTGTATCCACATAGTCTGAGCTTCTGCGAGCTTTTTCGTATTCCTGCGGGTCATATTCCTCTTCTTCGATCACAACACGGCGGTTTGTCGCAAACTGGATCAGCATACCAAGAAGGGCACAACCCACGCTCAAGCCAAGTCCATACGGAATATCTGCAAGTCCTCCAAGTTTCGCCAAGGAAAATCCTGCCATGGCGCCGCCCAGCAGGCTGGTTCCAACGATCAGGACAATCCTCGCCCACTTCATGGCAAGCACACCAAGTCCCACGCCAAGCAGCAGGCAGAAGAAAAATACCAGAGAAGTTGTCGGATGGAAAACATAGATTCCAAGTCCCAGTCCGATGCCTGCACCGATAATAAAAATTCCGACCTTGTAGCTCAGAAAAGCGATCACTGCGAGCAGAATGCCCACACCGATCATGATCACTGCGTACATATATTTTTCCTGGATTCCCATGGTATATGCCACGCCAAGTCCGATACCGCCTCCGATCAGAAAGCCAAACAGCATCATCCAGAAGCGGAGCAGGCGGTATCCCAATACGCAATTGATCACACCAAGAACAAAAAGGGCTGCAAATCCGATCATAGAAACGCTGTCCAGAACCGAAACGGACCTGGTCTGCTCCATGGTACTCATTATCTGTTGTAAAATTCCTGTCATAACGCTCCTCCTAAAACATAAAATACATTGTTTTGAGATTATCCAGAACTCCATAATGATACTCTACTGTACTAAGCCCATACAGTCCCATATAATATCGTGCCACATCCTGAATATATTCATCTCCGCCGCTCTGAATCCACTGCTGATAAACTTCGTCAAAATCTTCCTGATTTCTGAACTTAAAACGAACTACCGCAGCCCCGTTATCCAGACGCATACAGCAAAATTCATATAGCGACTGGTAATCGTAACTGTCAAAGCATGCTCCATTTAACATATAGAAATTCTTATCTGTTGCCGTACATTCCGGTACGGGAAATTCATCCGAAGCTGTATAAACCAGCTCATACTCCTGAGGAAACGGACAGAGATAGTCATAAATAATTGTTTTGTGTTCTGCGAACTGAACAGCATCTCCCTCCAGAAACTGCGGCTGATCTCCATTGGTTGCATCCACATAATAATACTGCCCTTCTATCTGAACAATATCCCATGCATGTCCCTCATCACTGTCCCTGGTATCCCCTTCGACATAAATGCAGGGGATATCAAGCTGTTCCAGGAGGTATTGTACAGCCCTTGCATAACCGGCGCAGACTGCCTGCCCTTTCCAGAAAATCCCCGCAATATTCTGATCATCCTCAGAAGATGCATATTCTGCATGATCAATAAGATAAGCGTAAACTGTCCTGACTTTCTCGTAAGTATCTGCCCCTTCTGGAATCAGACTTCGAACTTCCTGACAGGCATTCTGCATTGCCTGCTGAATTTCTTCGGCTTCCTGATCTGTGTAAGTATAGCCCGGGGCAAATTCACAGTAATCTTTCCCCTGATAGGAAGTTGTATATACTTCCTGCCGGTTATGTACCCAGAACAATTCCGGATGGTCCTTAAGAAGTGCATGATAAACCTTGTTGATCTTCGTTTCTTCTGAAGTTGTCAGATAAAAATTATTCTCTCTTTTCTCAATTCCATCTAACATTTCCCGGTAGATTCTTCTTTCATCATCCCCGAGAAGATTAAAATAATATTCCTGATATCCACCCTCGTCCGTCTCTGCTATACTCTGTTCTCGTAAATCCTGTACCTCTGAAGGTTCTCTGTCAAAAATCCCCCTCGCCACATCCATGATCACAGACTGTTGTTCTGTATCACTGCCTGTCTCTCCAGATCTGTGGATCCGTGTATTCAGTCCCCATCCCAGAACGGCAAGCAAAATCACAAACAGGCATACTTTCTGAGGCAACCTGTGCTTTCTCATTTCCCACTCCTCTGTCTTCCTGATAGTTTCTTTTTATTATAGCATACCGAAAAAAGGGTCTGTATTACGGATATTCACGAACAACCGACAAATCCCGATGTCAAAAAACCCGCGAAAATCATATACCGATCTTCACGGGCTTTTCTCAGGTATTAATCTTCGAATTCCACCTGAATATCACTGTTATCCGGCTGCTGTGGATAAATTGCGGCACTGCCGGAAGAAACTGTCATTCCCTTTTCGAGAATTTCTTTAAGTGTACCTGTCACTTCTACTGTTGTACTTCCTGAAGTGATTCCGTCAGAAAGCCCGGCATCCTCTGTTCCTGCTTCCACATCATTCTCAAAACTGATATCAATTCCTGATGTATCTTCGCTGGATTCTTCTGCTTTCTTAGTGTCTGCTTTTGTTTCTGTATTGGCTGTGAAATCACCATCCGATGTTTCTGTTACATCTGCGGCAGTATCCAGTGCCTCTGCATTACTTGCAGTCGTTCCATCACTTACCATCTGGGCAAGTTCTTCCTGTGTCGGATAGAAAGATGGCTGACGGATGTAACGGAAACTTGCACCGTATGCCTCTCCTACTGTAACCCCGTTCTTGCTGGAAGAACAATGTACTGCGATCCAGTCGCCCGCATCTGTCTTACCACAGATGATACCCACATGATTATTGCTTCCTGATTCCGGACCATTCTGGAACACCAGGTCGCCAGGCTGCGCATCCTGCTCGCTGACTACATTTGCCTTTTCCCACTGATCAGAAGTTCCATCTCCAACACTGCCTTCCATATCTGTGCTGTCATATCCATTGATGACTGCCCAGGTAACAAAGCCACTGCAGTCCAGACCATAGGCTCTGGTCGTTCCTGTGCTCGGGCTTCCGGCTGCTGAAACCTTCTCTGCATTTCCCCAGCTCGGATCCTTGCCGATCGTAGTAGACTTGCCGCCCCAGAAATAGCCGACCTCACCTACCAGAGAATATGCCGCTGTAATGACATTGACACGTTCTTCCGAAACATCATCTCCAACACTCTGACGTACAAATCCTTTGGCATCTGTAACGATCGCACAAAGGAGCTTACAGTCTGTTTCTGTGTATTTCTTGAGAACAGTTCTCTTGTCCTGTGCAATATTATTCTGCTTGATGTACGTATTAATATGATAGTTTCCATAGGAAACATGGGTGATATTTTCTTTGTCACGAACTACCGGATTCATCTTTGCAAAAATCTCAGCAAGCTCATCCTTGCTGGAAGAATCCAGTTTAAATTCCTTGGTACCTTTCTGGCTCTGCTCATACACATAAATCGCCAGAATATCCTGCCAGTTTCGCACGAGCAGAGAATCCGCAGATGTAGTCATTCCATCCGTTCTGCTGTCACTGGCATCTGTCAGTTTGTTCTTTTCTTTATATTCTTTCTCAATTTCGTCCATTACAGATGAAAAATCATCAGAAAAGCTGAGCTGATAATTCTCCTTCAGGCTGTCCAGATAAAAGTCCTTTCCTGCATGAAGGTTTGACACATAATAAACCGGTGTACCGGTCTTACCTGTCACATCTGTTGCTTTCGTTCCATCTGAAATATCAGTAGTATTGCTGTTGCTGCTGTTCTGTTTCTTCTTAAGTTCTGCAATCTTTGCCTCAAGTTTTACCAGAGTCTGATAGTTGGTAACCATTGCTTTCTGTTCATCTGACAGATTATTGTAAGCTGTCCGAAGTGCCTCTACTCTGGATGCATGATTCAAAGTAAGTGTCTCCCCTGCCAGGGCATTGATCTGACTGATCAGCGCAGTCACTGCTGAATTATCTGTTGTCGGAGTCGGCGTTGGTGTTGACGTAGGCGCTGTAGTTGGAACCGGTGTCACAGTTGCTGTTGGATCCGGTGCTGTTGTCGGTTCCGGTGCCGTCGTTGGTTCTGGCGCTGTTGTCGGTTCCGGTGCCGTTGTTGGTTCCGGTGCGACTGTTGGTTCCGGATCTGGCGCTGTTGTTGGTTCTGGTGCCGGTGTCTCCTCCCCGGAACCATCACTCAGATCACTGCCGTCTCCAAAATCGCTTGAAGCCTCTATTCCTTCATCCGCAGCCAGAATAGACATCGGGCTGGACAAAACCATTGCTGAAATCATCGAGATGCATAAATACTTTGTCAGATATTTATTCTTCATTCTGCCAAAAAAACTCCCTTCTGTGACCATATTCCCATTTCCTGAAAGGAATATGTTAAAATCTTCTAACTTACATAATAACTGTGCTTATTTTAGCATACTGTTTTTTCAAAATCAACCGCCGGAGTGTAACACTCCGGCGGATTTGGGTAAATTTCATATTTTTTTCATATTTTCAGATATTTACTGCCGGTACACCTGATGCTACTACACGGAGGCAAAGCTGGAACAATCCCTGGAATACCTGAAAGCATACACTTAAGATATAATGGATATCCTCCTCGATCGAACGCTTGCGGTCAAGGTAAACGTTGTGACGCTCTCTGATATAATCAAGAAGCTGGTTCAGTGTATCAAAGCGAAGATTCTTCTCCGCATAAATATCTGCTCTTCCACTCTCAACAAAGACCTTGAGTTCATTCTTCAGATGCTTCTCATACGTATTGTGCTGACGCAGAGATCCGTCAAATGTCCTGTTATGCGGAAATGTAAAGTAGTCTGCAATGTAATGCATGATCTCGCCTGCTCTTCTCCAGAACACACGGTCATTGTATTCTCCCAGACCGTTCTCTACCAGACGGCTGATCTTTCCCTGTACCTCGTCAAAGGTGCCAAAATATTCATGTCTCTTGGTTACAAAGGATGGCTGGATGTCCGGAAGGATATTTCCGAGACAAAATGCTTTTCTATGTGACTGTAAGCTCTCATTAGCAGGCATCTGGTCTGCCAGATATCTTGCTAACAGTATGTGTGATTTCTTTCGCAAAATAAACACTTCTTTCTGTGCAAATAAATTGTTTGCTGTAACCAACATCTACTATAACAGATATCCGGCCATTTGAAAATAGAGATTTTGTGAATTTTAAATTTTTTTCTTCGAAGCACCGATCGCCATACTGTGCTGTGCCGCATGACGCTGCTCTGTCAGTTCCTTTTCGTAAAAGATCACACCATTATGATCATATGGATCGTTGAACCAGTAGCCATTCTCATCATATCCCACCAGAAGCATACAATGCTCATTGGAAGTCCATTCAAACCGCTCACCGGAATCCAGAAGTTTCCACTCCGGCCCCGGGATCTCCTTTCGCATATTGATGCAGGCCCAGAAAACTACCGGCATCCCGCGGTCAATGTACTTTCTGCACAACTCTTCTATGGAAGTTCCTGTCTCATTGACAAATGCAAAAGTATCTCCTGCCGCCCGCTCAAGTGCTCCCTTAAGCGCCGGTGCATAGCATCCAAAAGCCTCATCATCATAAGGACTTCCACAGAAAAATTCGTTCGGATCCGGTCCATAAATTCCGTCCTCTCTCTGCTCCATCGCCCTGCACCTGAGGCAGTTCCGGATAAAACCATCTACCGTAATATCACACCCAAGATAACGGAGAAGCATGACAGCAGTGACGCTCTCGCATCCTGTCGGATATCTGCCGCTCTGGTCGATATAAGGTACTTTGATCTTCGTCATATCTCCTGTCTCTTTCCTGTCAGATATCATCTACTTTGCAACTTTGCGGAGCACAGTAAGGACCGCAATCAGCAGGATAAGGCTGACTCCCAGGACGATCCACCATACATGGACAAAGCCTGCAAGCAGGAAGCCCACTGCGGATACCACTGCAACTACAGCCGCGTACTGCATCTGTGTCGTTACATGATTGATATGATTACTCTGTGCACCTGCTGAGGACATAACCGTTGTGTCAGAGATCGGTGAAACATGGTCTCCGCAGACAGCTCCGGAAAGAACCGCGGATACTGCAATGATCATCATCTGCATATTGTCCGCACCCGGAAACATCGCGATCGCGATCGGAACCAGGATTGCAAACGTCCCCCAGCTTGTTCCTGTTGAGAAAGAAAGGAAGATCGCCACCAGGAACAGGATCGCCGGAAGGATCACACTTGCAGATGCATTGGTGCCTACGATCGTCTTGACAAAAGTTCCGATCTCAAGTGCATCGCCCATTCCTTTCAGTGACCATGCAAAGATCAGGATCGCGATCGCCGGGATCATCATCTTGAATCCTTCTACAAAGCTGTCCATAAACCCCTTGAATGTGACAACTTTTCGCGGAAGATACAGCACGAGCATAAATAATACGGTGATCATCGTTGCAAAGATCAGACTGGTCTCTGCATCACAGCCGGAAAAAGCAGTGACGATATCTGTCGCTCCGCCAAGGAATCCTGTATAGATCATCGCACCGATCGCAGTTCCGATCAGTACCAGGACCGGAAGGATCAGATCGATGACATGACCGTTGGAAGAAATCTCTTCTTCCTTGACCTGATCAAATTCTTCTCCGCCGGAAGTAAAAAGATCTCCTCTTGCCGCATTCTGTTCATGTTTCTTCATAAGTCCGAAATCAAATCCGGTACCGATCATATAAAATACCATGGCCAGGGTAAGAAGTGCATACAGGTTATACGGGATCGTCCAGAGAAAAAGCTGGAATCCTGTGATCCCTGCATCTGCCGGCACATAAGAGTTGACTGCTGCCGCCCAGCTTGAGATCGGTGCGATAATACAAACCGGTGCTGCAGTCGCGTCGATTATGTAAGCAAGTTTCGCACGTGATACTCTGTACTTGTCTGTGACCGGACGCATAACAGAGCCTACGGTCAGACAGTTAAAATAGTCATCCACAAAGATCAGGATACCAAGTCCTGTTGTTGCAAGCATTGCGCTCTTTTTATTCTTGATCTTACTGCCCGCCCAGCGTCCATACGCCGCTGATCCTCCTGACTTCGCCATCAGTACAATGATCATTCCAAGCAGAACGTCAAAGATCAGAATATTCAGATTCATACTGCTCTTCATGATGTCAAACAATGCTACAAACGCATTCCACGGATGAAAGCCCGTATAAAGCAGTGCTCCCATTGCCACACCGATAAACAGTGAGCTGTAAACCTCCTTCGTGATCAGCGCCAGCGCGATCGCCAGCAGCGGTGGAACCAGTGACCACCAGGTTCCGATAAACATTGATCCATCCATTTCGTTTCCCCCTCTTATTTTTTAATTTATCAATGCCCTTTAATACTGTCGAAATCAGGTGTTCCGTACAGGTCGAACGGAGTGCTCTGGTATACATAATAATTCAGCCAGTTTGTATACAGATTGTTTGCATGTGCTCTCCACATAAGCAGCGGTTTGTTTGCCGGATCGTTTTCGCGATAATAATTCTCCGGGATTTCGATCGGGAGTCCCTTGCTCATGTCACGCTTGTACTCGCCGTCCAGTGTGACACGGTCATATTCCGGATGTCCCATCACAAAGATCTTCCTTCCACCTTCTGCCATTGCCAGGAAAAGTCCAGCTTCCTCGGATTCTGCCAGGATCGTGATGTCCTTGCAGGCACGGATGTCCTCGATCGGGACCTCTGTATGTCTGGAATGTGGTGCAAGGAACATATCGTCAAACCCTCTTACCAGCGGGATCTTGCGGTTCAGGACTTTGTGCCAGAACAGGCCGAACATCTTGTGATCAAGCTGGCGTTTCTTAAGTCCATAGAAATGATAAAGACTCGCCTGTGCAGCCCAGCACAGAAAGATCGTAGAGGTCACGTGGTCAGAAGTCCAGTCCATGATCTCCTGGAGTTCGTTCCAGTAGTCTACTTCTTCAAATTCCATCTGCTCGACCGGAGCTCCTGTAATGATCATTCCGTCAAAACGTCTGTCTTTGAGATCAGAAAAAGTCTCATAGAATTTATTCAGATGACTGATCGAAGTGTTTCTTGCCTCATGGCTCTCCACTGCCATAAAAGTCACATCCACCTGCAGCGGTGTGTTGGAGAGAGAACGCAAAAGCTGAAGCTCTGTCTCCTCCTTGAGTGGCATCAGGTTCAGGATCAGGATCTGGATCGGACGAATGTCCTGATGCACAGCCCTTCCCTCGTCCATGACGAATATATTTTCTCTTTCCAGAATTTCTTTTACCGGTAAATCCCCCTGTATTTTAATAGGCATTTTCCGTTCCTCCTTTATGTGCTTCTTTCTATATATTATTGTTCTGTCATTTTGATAAAGTCTTCCTCAGACAAAATTGGAATTCCAAGTTCCCTGGCTTTTTTGTTTTTGGATGAATTGGATGTGGTATCGTTGTTGATCAGGTAATTTGTCTTGCCTGTGACGGTACCTGTCACCTTGCCGCCCAAGGATTCGATCAGCTTCTTGGCTTCGCCGCGGTTGCTGAAATGCTCCAGGCTTCCTGTGATAACAAAATTCATTCCTGCCAGTGTCTGGTTCTCAGAAACTTCTTCTTTATTAATATGAAGATATCCAAGCAGATGATCCAGCTTGCGGTTGTTTTCCGGATCTTTGAAATATTTCGTGAGGCTCTTTGCGATCACCGGGCCGATTCCATCGATCGCACTGATCTCCTCTTCCTCGGCTGTCCGGATCTTGTCCAGATCATCATCAAAATGCCGGCAGATCACTCTCGCATTGGAAAGTCCGATGTTAGAGATTCCAAGACTGTAGATCACCTTCGCAAGTGTTGTCTCCTTTGCTTTGTCAATGCTTGCTATAAGATTGTCATAAGATTTCTCTCCAAATCCTTCCATTGTCACGATCTCTTCGCGATGCTTCGCGATCTCAAAAATATCTCCGAAATCATGGATAAAACCTTTGGCGATGAATTTCTCCAGTGTAGCTTCAGACAATCCGTCTATATTCATGGCGTCTCTGCTTACAAAGAGTGTGAATGCCTTGATCTTCTTCGCAACACAGTCCGGGTTCATGCAGTAGAGAGATTCTACTTCATTTTCCTGAATGACCCTGGCTTCCTCACCGCAGACCGGACAGATATGCGGGATTTCCAGATTACTGCTCCTGGTCAGGTTCTCCGCGATCTGCGGAATGATCATATTTGCCTTGTAGACCTGGATCGTATCGCCGATCCCAAGCTGTAATTCCTTCACAATGCTGACATTGTGGACACTTGCACGGCTGACGGTCGTCCCCTCCAGTTCCACCGGATCAAAAACTGCGATCGGATTGATCAGTCCTGTTCTCGACGGGCTCCACTCAATCTCACGAAGCGTCGTTTCGCGGATCTCATCTGCCCATTTGAAAGCAAACGCATTTCGCGGGAATTTCGCAGTACTTCCAAGTGAATCTCCATATGCAATGTCATCATAAAGCGCAACAAGTCCATCGGATGGAAAATCATTATTCTCGATCGCATGAGAAAAATAATCCATCGCTTCGTCCAGGCTTTCGCCTGTCACCATACGGTATTCCACCACCTCAAAGCCCTGAGATTTCAGCCATTCCATCTGATATGCCCTGGAATTATGCATATCCACATCCTGTGCAGATACCAGCGCAAACGCAAAAAACCTTACATTTCGCTCCGCGGTGATCTGATTGTTCAGCTGTCTGACCGATCCGCTACAGAGATTTCGCGGATTTTTGTATTTGGCATCGACATCTTCGATCGTTTCATTGATCCTCTCAAAATCGGAATAGGTGATGATTGCCTCGCCCCTCAGCACAAGCCTTCCCTGATAGGCGATCTTAAGCGGGATATTCTTGAATGTCCTTGCATTATTAGTAATGACCTCTCCGACGATCCCGTTTCCTCTGGTGACCGCCTTCTGAAGTTCCCCGTTCTCATAGGTAAGGACAATGGTCAGTCCATCCATTTTCCAGGAAAGCAGTGTCGGATTGGTTCCTATAAAAGCTCTGAGTGTCTCTCGCTCTTTGGTCTTGTCGAGAGAGAGCATCGGAGATTCGTGTGTTTCCTTTGGCAGTGCATCTACTGCCTCATATCCTACATTAACAGTCGGACTGTCTGCCAGAACGATGCCTGTTTCTGCTTCCATTTGCTCCAGCTGATCGTACAGAGCGTCGTATTCTCTGTTGCTCATGATCTCCCGGTCTTCCTGATAATAGGCCTTTGCCGCTTCGTTCAGTTTTTTTACCAGTTCTTTCATTTGGTTTACGGCTGCTGTTTCCATGATGTCCTCCTGTCTCTTTGATCGTTTCACTTGATGAATTTCGGATCCGTTTTTCTAATTCCTTCCATTCTTCCTTTCGGATCTCACGGTATTCTCCCGGATCCAGCCCATCAAGGGTCAGGTTCATGATCCGGACTCGCTTAAGTGTCTGCACCTGATATCCAAAATATTCGCACATCCTGCGTATCTGACGGTTCAGCCCCTGCGTCAGAATGATCTGAAAACTTCTCCGTCCGGTTTTCTTTACCGTGCAGGGTCTCGTCACCGTGTCAAGGATCGGAACGCCGCCCCGCATGCCCTTAAGGAAATCCTCCGTAATCTCCTTATTTACTGTCACAAGATATTCTTTCTCATGATAATTCCCTGCACGCATGATCCGATTCACAAGATCGCCCTGATTCGTCAGAAGCAGCAGCCCTTCCGAATCCTTATCCAGCCGTCCGACCGGATAGACACGCAGCGGATAGTTAAGGTACTCCGTCACCGTCGTCTCATTTCGCTGTTTCTTGGTGCTGCAGACAATTCCTCTCGGCTTATAAAACAGCAGAAGGACTTTTTTATTCTCTCTCGTGATCGGGTGTCCGTCCAGGCAGACTTCTGCATCTGCCGTTATCCTCTCTCCTGTTTTTATCATAACGCCATCCAGCGTAACTCTCCCCGCATCGGTAAGCTGATCGGCATCCCGCCTGGAACATACGCCTGCGTTGCTTAAGTATTTATTTATTCTGATCGTTTCTGTATTTTCTGTTTTGATTTTTTTATCCATTGTTCTATTATATAATTTTTTCTTTTTGACCGCAACAAAGAGTTTCAGGTTTTCCTTTTAATTCCAGCCTTAATTTTGACGGACTCTTGTATTTTTGTGTCGATTATTGTATCATGTATAGAAGTCCGGGCTTTTGTCTTCTCAGACAGACCCGGTATTATTTTCATAAATGTTAGGAGGAAACGGCATGCCAAGCCGCAAAAAACATACAAATCCGTTTCTGCTGCTCATTGCCATCGCTATCTGTCTCGTTCTTGGTGTCACGCTCAGACAGTCAAATGCTGATTTTTCTGTTCTCAGCGAGAAACCTTCTCAGTCAGTTGCTTCTGTATCTGACAGCCAGGAACAGAACGAGCCTGATTCTGACCAGAAATCCGTTTCACCTTCCGAAACTGCCACACCTTCTCCTACAGAGAAGCCATCTTCATCTGAACGCAAAATTTCTGATGAGGCAGCTTCCGGAGTCTGGACTTCCAGTGGAAGCGACTGGCTCTTTATGGTAGACAGCAAAGCCTATACCGGATGGCTCACAGACACAGACGGCAAAACATACTATTTCAACAAAGATGGTATTATGCAAACCGGATGGGTAGATGCAGACGGCAAACGTTACTATATGGATCTGGACGGTATCATGCAGACTGGTGTTGTCACTGTCGACGGAAAAAGCTATGAACTTCTTGATGACGGTTCACTGAAAGGCTACAAAGCAAAGACAAAAAAGGCCACGACAACACCCACTGCCAAAGCAAAAGCCTCAAAGTCCAAAAATAAATCGTCTGAAAAAACAGCCGATAAATATGTGGCTCTGACCTTTGACGACGGTCCAAGTTCTTTTACGAACAGACTGCTTGACTGTCTGGAAGCAAACAATTCCAAAGCTACTTTTTTTATGGTCGGCAAAGAAATCGACAGTTTTCCTGATGAAGTTAAACGCATGGAATCTCTGGGCTGTGAACTCGGAAACCATACTTATTCCCATGTAGATCTCACAACACTTGCCCCGGAAGATATGTCTGCCGAAATTGCAGGTGTAGATGAAGATCTCGTCAATCTGGTCGGACACGGTGCCACGGTACTTCGTCCTCCATATGGAAACATCAATGATTCTGTACGATCAACCGTTGGCACCCCTATGATTCTCTGGTCGATCGACACACTGGACTGGGAAACACAGGATGCCAGTCAGATCACAGAGGCTGTCATGTCTCAGGTTCAGGATGGTTCAATTATTCTGATGCACGACATCTTCAGTACTTCTGTAGATGCTGCTGAGATTTTTATCCCGAAATTAATCGAGGAAGGCTACCAGTTAGTCACGATTCACGAACTTGCCAAAATCAAAGGCACAGAACTTACCACCGGCATCGCATACGGTGATTTTACCGGTCAATAAAAAAGAAATCTGCGTATACACCAAAACGCAGATTCTTTTTTGGCCCATAAACCCGGACATAACAAAAGGCACAGAAAATCTGTGCCTTTGCCTTACGTTACTGAAGCAATCCACTGTATACATATCCAGTCTGCCCGTCATATTCAATTTGAATCCAGTCACCTTCCTGACCGAGAACCTGTACCTGATCTCCTTCATCCAGACCACCGATGATATTATCCTCATCGCTGTTGGCAGCAGATCTCACATTGCACCCCTCTGCAACAGTCATTGTCGTACCATCCGATGTCTGTGATGTGGTGGAATCCACCTCTTCTCCCAGTCCATTCAAAAATGCAGCAAGTGCTGTGTCATCCTGCTGTGCCTTCTCATAATCTGCCTGAACTTCTGCTGTAAGTTTCTTAACATCCTCATCGGATTTCAGTGAGTCCATGTAATCGGAAACTTCCTTATTCTGTTCCAGATCGCCCAGAATCTTATAACTGCCGTCACTGTCTCTGACTATATAAGAACTCCATAATGAAGGCGCAGATGTATCTATCCCCTTACAAATAAAACTTCCACGTGTATATACTACATAGGAATTCTCGTCCATGCCCTTCTTCGCATATACATGGTCAACCTGATATCCTTCTATATAATCTTTGGCATTTGTAATTCGCGACTCATCAGAAGGCGTCAGATTGCTGACCAGTGTTCTCAGTGTGGTAATATCTCTTTCCCCTAAAGCCTGATAATAGCTCTTCATAAGTGCGGTGATCTCATCACTGCCTTCTTCCAAGGGATTCGTGTCTTCTTCTTTCTTCCCGTCGTTTGTCTCCCCATCATCTTCCGGAGAAGAAGGATCATTTCCCTGGCTGTTGTCCTCCACTGTATTCTGTTCTTTCTTAGAAGTACCCTTCCCACTTCCAATACAGGCACGAACGCCAAAGAACAATACAGCTACGATTATCAGAATTGCTCCGCCAAGCATAAAATAGCGAAGGTTATCCGATAACCATTCCCTGAAATTATCCAAGTTCTTGTCCTCCTTAAATTACAACGCACCGAGGCAGACCCATTACCCAGTGCAGCACACCTGAAGGGAATCGAACCCCCGCACATGGTACCGGAAACCACTGCTCTATCCACTGAGCTACAGGTGCAAATGTGTTAAGACGCAATACTCTTAACACATGATATATTATCACATCTTACTTGAAAAGTAAAGTTTTTTATTTTATATACACAATTGCATAAAATTGTAGTTACGATTCTCCAAGCAAAGGACTTCTGTATTCTTCTACTGAATTTCCAAGCCGATAAACACTGTATTCTCCGACTACTCCAAGCTCCTGATAGCGACAGGCTTCCAGTTCCTCTTTCTGCTGTTCATTTGGATTTTTTACCACAAGATAGTTGCATTTAACCCATTCAGCATATTTTGCAATATTTGCGTAATTAAATGCAGGTGCATTGATTTCGAAGTACAACTGTCTCCTCGCCCCTACCGCACCGCCGGATCCTCTTCTTCCAAACGGAAGATAAACCGATGGATCGTAAACACGAATATACGAACTGACATACTCATCTGCCACCAGCAGGAATTTCTTTCCATCTGCATCCTGCTTCGCAAGTTCACAGATTCCTGCAACTACGTCCGGAACCTGCTGATAATTATTTACCTTATGATAGTAGCCCTCTGTATAAAACTCTTTGCCGCCCCAGGCGATCATTCCTGCAAAAAGCACCAGAAGAACCGGCTGCAGGAAGCTTTTCCTTCCACGGATAAACTCTGTCAATGCCAGTGCAATCACCGATGTTGATGGTACGAGCCACAAAACTCTCCAGTAAACATTCTCTCCTATACATTTCTGTATGATTTTTGCCGTATATGGAAAAAAGAACAGAAAAAGCATCAGAAAAACATATGCCAGTACATACCGGGTCGTTTTCTTTTTGTGTTTAAAAATCAGCAGATAAAGAAGTGCAATTACCAGAAGATATGGAAAAATGCTGCTCCCCCAGTAATTATTCCAGAATCCCAAAGATTTTTTAATCATTTCTTTCATCATATTCTTTTATCCTTCACACAATCAAAATGTAAAAAACTCCGAGCACCAGAGAAGGAATACAGCAGATGATTCCCTTCAAAAAAGCTCTCCAGTCCCTGCGAATCACCAGGCAAAACAGTAGAAAAACTCCAAGCATCATTGTCCCCAGAATGATTCCCATAGACGACAGAAGGCAGCAACTTAAATCTGCCATTGCAAGAAGAACCCAGGGATATTCCGGTTTTTTCTCCATGAGCACAGACTGGCAGATATAAAGCAGAAGCGGCAGAAAAGCAGATGCCAGCAGTGCCTTGCCCTGCCAGATACGAATCATCTGAAAGCTTCCTGAATTATATACAGAATATGCTGAAAAGCTACAGATACATGCTGTCAGGAACAAATACATTCCCTGCGCTCTTTTATCACCGGGAAACCATTTCTTTCCAAGAAGATACTGAACACTGTAAACTACCGGAAGAAAAACTGCCGGGAAAATCATATGCGCCATGATCGCTGGATGAAGTCCCGCACTGAGCTGGCTTACCACCGCAAGAAATACAGGGAACGGAGAAAGTATATATCTGCTTGCAATACCATAATACTTCTGTCCTGTATATGGGATAATTTCAAAGATCGTATCCGTCTGTACGCCAGAGGTCGCCTGAGCCACATAAAAAGCATCATCTGCATCCATATGTGCCAGTAGAACACACATTGCCATCTGTGCCAGAATCAGGATCAGTGCGATCCAGAAATAGATTTTTTCTCTGTCAAAAATACCGGACAGACGAATAGTATCTTTCGCCTTCACCGTCACAAAAACACCTGTCAGAGCCAGGATCAGTGCGATACTTCCATAGGAAATCACCAGCACATGCAGCGGCATTTTCAGAAACGTCATTGGAAGGGTCAGAACCTCCATGATCGAAAAAAGGATCAGATAACCGCTCACGAAACATTCAGTCAGAAGGGGCTGCCGTCTTTTGACAAACGGCAGTCTTCCCACAGCAACCGGTACAAGGATAAGCCAGAAAACAGCCAGGATTCCCTTCATTGCCATTTCCATATTTATTTCTCCATCTCTTTTTCAAGGATCCCCATCGCGATCTTCTCCGGAGTGATAGGAAGTTCACGTACACGAACTCCTGTTGCATTATAGATTGCTTCTGCAAGTGCCGGACACGGGGTATCAATGACAAGCTCTCCAATGGATTTCGCTCCGAATGGGCCACTCTCCTCGTAACTGCTCTCAAAATCAACACGGATCTTACCGATATCCATTCTGCTCGGGATCTTGTACTGCATGAAGGAATTGTTGCGGATCTTTCCCTTATCTGTATACTGTACATCCTCAAACAGTGCCATTCCGATTCCCTGTGCGATACCGCCCTCGGTCTGCACCCGGGCAAGATTCGGGTTGATCGGTGTTCCACAGTCAACAACAGCAACATAATCAAGAACATCTATATTTCCTGTTTCTTTGTCTACTTCGACCTCGACCATTCCGACCATGAACGGCGGAGGGGACAGCGGTGAGGAATGCTGTTTCACTACCTGCAGTTCTATATTGTTAAAGAAAGTACTCTTAAGCCCAATTTCCTCGAGAGAAACTTTTTTATTCTCATCCTCGATACAGAATACATAAGAGCCGTCAAAATCAACGTTCTCCTGCTCTGTCTGCAGCATTTCTGCTCCGAGTTCACAGATTTTTTTGCGGAGCTCCTGGCAGGCTTTTACGACTGCCATACCGGTTGTATAGGTTGTTGCAGATGCATAGGAACCTGAGTCATATGGAGAAATATCAGTATCTACACTGAATACTACGATATTTTCCATCGGAGTCTCCAGACAGTCTGCAGCAATCTGTGCCATGACAGTATCACATCCGGTTCCCATGTCTGTACAGCCAAGTGCCAGAGTGTAGGAACCATCTTCATTCAGCTTGATGTCTGCACCGCCGACATCAACACCTGCAATAGAAGAACCCTGCATTGCCATCGCAACACCCAGACCGCGTACTTTGCCATTGCCCATATCCTGGGAGAGTGATCTGGAATCCCAGTTCATCATTTCCTTTGCTCTTGCCATACAGCGATCCATTGCACAGCTCTGTGCATATGGGACATCTGGATATCCCGGAAGCGGACCGCCCTCTACCGGCATGTTCAATTCTTTCATCCTGGCCGGATCCATTCCCATCTTGTGTGCCAGTTCATTGACCGCAGATTCAACCGCAAAAATACCCTGCGTTGCTCCATATCCACGGTAAGCTCCTGCTGCCTGCACATTCGTATAAACGACATCAAAGCAAAAACGATATGCTTCGGTATGTCGGTAAAGTCCAATGGATTTGTGACCACTTAATCCTACGGTTGTAGAACTGTGTTCTCCATACGCACCGGTATTTGACAGTGTATAGACATCCAGTGCACGGATGATACCGTTCTCATCTGCACCTGCACGGACAGTGATCTCCATCTCGTGACGCGGTGTGGAGCAGATCATCGATTCATATCTGGAATAGATCATCTTGGACGGACGGCCTGTCTTCCAGGTTACAAATGCCGGGTAGATCTCACTGACAGAAGTCTGCTTTGCGCCAAAGCCACCGCCGATCCTTGGTTTGATGACACGAACTTTGGATGCCGGAATATCCAGTGCACGGCCTACGATTCTTCTGATATGGAAAGGAATCTGTGTAGAAGAAAGTACGATCAGACGTCCAAAATGGTCCATATAACATGCTGTACGGAAAGTTTCCATCATAGCCTGCTGGTTTGCCCTGGTGTGATAAGTGTGTTCTACCGTATATGCACATTCACTTAAGACTTTATCTACATCACCATGTTCTTCCCTTGCTGTAGCACATAAGTTTCTCTTATTATCGCCGCCAAGCGGGATCTTGAGTTTCCAGTCCTCCTCCGGGTGCACCAGGATCGGATTATCTTTTGCAGTGTGGATATCGAAGACCGGTGTTTCCACCTGATATTTGACCTTGATCCGCTTAAGTGCCAGATCAACAGCCGCCTCTGTCTCACCTGCAACGATCGCAACTGCATCTCCGACAAAACGCACATGACGGTCAAGGATCAGTCTGTCATCCGGGCTCATCTCCGGTGCAGTCTGTCCTGCAAGTGTAAAACGCTTCTGCGGAACATCTTCATAGGTAAAAACACAGACGATGCCAGGAACTTTCTTTGCTGTATCCGTCTTGATCGTGTCGACCCATGCATTGGCATGAGGGCTTCGCAGGACTTTGACGATCAGGGAATCTTTCGGTGCCAGGTCGTCCGTGTACACAGGCTTTCCTGTTACCAGTGCCATGGCATCTGTTTTCTGGACAGGTTGATTTACATATTTCATTTTATGCCTCCTCCTGTGTTTTCTTATAATTAAGGTATTTCAGGATACTTGCGGTCTGGGAGACAAAACCGGAACATCTGCACAGATTTCCTGCAAGGTATTCCTTGATCTGCTCTTCATCCGGTTCCTCGAGTTCACGGAGCATCGCGATCACATTCATGATAAATCCCGGATTGCAGAAGCCGCATTGTTCTGCACCTTCATTTGCAAGAAAAGTTCCAAACTCCTCTGCTTCTTTCTGAAGTCCTTCCAGTGTCACGATCTTCTTTCCATCGATCCTTACAGCGAGCATGGAACAGGAAAGGATCGGTTTCTCATCCATCAACACCGTACAGAGACCACAGTTTGCTGTCTCACAGCCTCTCTTGACACTGTAACAGCCTTTTTCCCTCAGAAAATCGATCAGGAGCATTCCCGGATCGACTTCTTCCTGACGCTGTATTCCATTCAGCCAGAATTTAATATTCATCCTTCATTCCCCCTACTACTTCCCAGGCTCTTCTCGTAAGAACTTTTACAAGAAGGGTTCTGTATTCTTTGGATCCTCTCATGTTTCCGCTAGTCGGAACATGTTCTGCTGCATAGTCTGCAAATTTCTGAATTACTTCTTTCTTTGCTTCTTCACTCTTCTGGTCAAAATTTCCAAGGATGTCTTCCTGATCCTCTACGACCATGGCATGGGCAGGCCTTGCACCGATCACTGTCCTCGCTTCGTTTCCGATCAGAGAAACACAGCAGCTCAGTACCGGAAAGTCTGTCTTTGTATTTCTCTGGCTCATATAACAGACGCGGAGAGGCTGCTTCTTTACAATAATATTTACAAGGATATCGTTATCTTTCTTCCGATCCACAAACTCTGTCAGCGGGATTTTTCCTGCATTGTGAAGTTCTACCCAGGTATCCATCCCCAGGAACATGGTCAGTACATCCGAGAAACCGTATCGTCCCCAGATACTGCCGCCGACAGTCGCACAGTTTCGGAACTGCACGCCAACAATGTGCCGGACACTTTCTCTCACGGCCCCCTGCGTATATTCATTCAGTCTCTTATCAGTCTCAAGTTCTCTCAAAGTCGTCATGCATCCGATCACGAATTCCTCATCCGTTTCCTGAATGCCAGCAAGTCCAAGTCCGGAAAGATCAATGGCTGTGGAAATATTTCGATTTCCCATCTTAAGCCATACCATTCCGCCAAGCACGATCGCTGTTTTTTTCTGATTCAGCTCATATGCTTCCTCAATGCTGTTTACTTTCACATAGCTTTTAATCTTTAGCATCTGTGCATCGATTCCTTTCTTTCATCCAATTTTAAAGGTATAAAGGCATACATTATTTAATTTTAGCAGAAAAATTCCGAAATTTCCAGAGGGATCGATTTTTCTGTGAAACATGCATAAAAAAATCCCTTTCTGATCCGCAGTTTTGCGGAGAACTGCGGAAAAGAAAGAGATGATTGATTTTCATTTAGCGGTTGTTGATCGCAGTTACAAGTGCATCGATGGATGCACGGATGATATCCGGGTCAACGCCGGCTCCCCAAGAAAGAGTTCCGTCTGGTTTCTGGATTCCTACATAAGCGATCGCTTTGGAGCTGGTGCTCTTCTCAAGCGCATGCTCCTGGTAAGTAACCAGTGTAAATTTCAGTTCGTAAGCTTTCTTCAGTGCATTGCTGACTGCATCCAGACGACCATTTCCAGTTGCCTCTGTTGTCACTGTCTTTCCATTGAAGCTGGAAGTTACCTGAGTAACGATTCCACCGTCTTTCTGCTGGAAATGTACTTCGCTGATGCTGTATGGGCTGACCACATTTTCGAAAGTGGATTTGAACAGGTTAAAGATCTCATCCGGATGAAGTTCTTTGTGGCTGTGGTCGGATACGGCTTTGGCTGCATAACCCATAGCTTCACGCATCTTAGGCGGCAGATTCAGACCGTACTTGGTCTCCAGGATATAGCCTACGCCGCCCTTTCCGGACTGGCTGTTGATACGGATAACATCTGCATCGTAGTTTCTTCCAACATCGGTCGGGTCGATCGGCAGATATGGAACTGTCCAGCGGCTCGGGTCTTTTTCCTCTCTCCAGTGCATTCCTTTAGCGATCGCATCCTGATGGGATCCGGAGAAAGCTGCGAATACAAGTGCACCGCTGTACGGGCTTCTCTCGTCAACTTTCATGCCTGTGCACTCTTCGTATACTTCGCATACATGCGGCATATCGGAAAAGTCAAGCTTCGGATCTACGCCCTGGGAGAACATGTTCATTGCAACAGTAACGATATCCACGTTTCCGGTACGCTCTCCATTTCCGAATAAGGTTCCCTCGATTCTGTCAGCGCCTGCCAGCAGACCCATCTCAGAATCTGCGACACCGCAGCCACGGTCATTGTGTGGATGAAGGGAAACGATAACGTTTTCACGGTATTTCATGTTTTCGCACATGTATTCGATCTGGCTTGCATATACATGAGGCATGGAATGCTGTACGGTAACAGGCAGGTTGATGATCGCTTTGTTGTCTGCGGTCGGTTTCCATACATCCAGAACTGCGTTGCAGACTTCCAGCGCGTATTCCGGTTCTGTTCCTGTAAAGCTCTCCGGGCTGTATTCAAACTGGAAATTTCCTTCTGTCTGGTCAGCCAGTTCTTTGAGGAGTTTTGCTCCGTCTACAGCGATCTTCAGGATCTCTTCTTTGGATTTCTTGAATACCTGCTCGCGCTGTGCTACGGAAGTAGAGTTATATACGTGAACGATCGCTTTCGGTGCGCCCTTGACAGCCTCGAAAGTTTTGCGGATGATATGCTCTCTCGCCTGAGTCAGTACCTGGATGGTTACGTCATCCGGGATCAGGTTCTGTTCGATCAGAGTACGGATAAAGGTGTATTCTGTCTCAGATGCTGCCGGGAAGCCAACTTCGATCTCTTTGAAACCGATCTCTACGAGCAGTTTGAAGAATTCGATCTTCTGCTCCAGGCTCATCGGGATGACCAGGGCCTGGTTTCCATCACGAAGGTCAACGCTGCACCAGATTGGAGCTTTGTCTACATATTCTTTCTCTGCCCATTTCATGCATCTCACTGGCGGCATAAAATACTGTCTCTGATATTTTGTTACGTTTTCCATGATCTTTCCTCCATCTTGTAAAAAATTCTGTGCAAAAAAAAATCTCTCATCTCTACACTATTGTAAGAGACGAAAGACAGTAACTTTCGCGGTACCACTCTTATTTATGAACGGTTTCATACACTCAAGGGATACGGGATCATTGGATCCTTATATCCTCTCCATATAACGGTGGATACCGTCTGTGTCTACTCTCCTTATCGGATTTCGGACAGATGCTCAAAGGCGAGTTCCATGGATTCCTTCTGCTGCCTTACACCAGCCGACAGCTCTCTGCGCTCCGGTTTGCATGTACTATTCCTTATCATTGCATTTCATCATTTTGCTTTTTCTGATGTAGTAAGACTAACATGACATTTCATTCTTGTCAAGGGTGAATTTCAAAAGTTCCCTTTAAAACAATATACCGGATTCCTTATTTGAAATCCGGTACGTAAATATTATTTTTTATCCAGAAGTTCTGCCAGGATTCTGGAATACTGTCTTGCCGCGTCACCATTCATGTGACCATCATAATCTGTGTATGCCTTCATGTCATGTGTAAATACCTTGAAGTACTGTGTGTTAAAGTTCAGATATTCTACATCCTGCTCTTCAAAAAATTTACCGAAATACTTCCACGCCGCATTATAATTATCACTGTAATCCTTCAATGCCGCAATTGGAACCGGTGTGGTTACTGCCACAAACTCAATGTCATTTTCTTTACAGAATGAAATCAGCTTCTGGAGGTATTCCATATTCTGGCTGCTGACTTTATCCTGTTCGAACAGTTTTGGCTCTGTTTTCTTTATTTTCTTTACATCCACCGGATACCTTTCGATAAATCCACTCTCATGATATTCCTGAGAATCACTCTTTAACCCTTCGATGCTGTAATCTTTTTTCAATTTCTGTGTGAAAGTCTCTTTGATCTTTGGAACTTCATAGCTAAGTGAATATTCATACCACGGAAACAAAACTGTTCGGAAATTACATTTCACAATAGAATTCCAGAAGTACTCTGCCTTCGCTTTTGTGACTGGAAATTCATGATAAAACAGCAGATAGTTGTTTCCTTCTTCTTTTTCGGTAACAAAATATCCCGGATCCACTTCATAAATGATTCGTTTCGGTTTCTGCTTCTCTGTGATCAGCTTTGTAAGATAATATGCATCAATCCCATATTCACCACCTACGCAGAGATTATGTCCTGTACGTCCGTTCACTTCCTCCATGGACTCCGGATCAATGTCCATTTTACCATGAGAAGTTCCCAGAATAATGTCATCAAACTGCTGTGTTACAACTGTATGTACATCGTTTCTCATAAAAGTGCAGGGATAAAGTGCTGTATCCAGCAGTATCAGTATTGCTGTGCAGACTGCAATGACGAGAACTGCTTTTGAAAATTTTTTAAAACTGTGCATAGATAAATCCCCTTACTGCCGCTGTTGATCCGAAGAAACCAATGGATAACAGCAGGCAAAAATAAATTGCCACTGTGACCGGTAAACTACATCTGGACAGCGTCTCCCTGATTCTGATACCACGTTCCTGAAGAACGCTGACAATAAACAGAATCATGCATCCAACTGCAAGGATCAGCAATGCATAAGGTGTAAATGCTGTTCCCTCCTTGCCTGCCGGAATCAGAAGCAGTTCTGCCGGCGCAAATCTGGTCACCGCCAGTCTCATCATATGAAGTGCCTGTCCAACGGTATCTGCACGGTCAAAGAACCAGCTGATGTTTACCAGAACAAAAGTCCTGATGATCATAAACACATAATACCAGTTCTCTTTGCCCGTAATATTGAGCTTTTTCTTCCAGTTCTTGTAGTTTCCTGCCATAAGGCCGCTGAACGCAATGATAATACCGTTATACATACCATATACGATATATTTCCATGCTGCACCATGCCACACACCAACTACAAAAAATACAATCAGATTTGACAGACAGATCGGTAAAGTACGACCTGTTTTCTTTCCAAAGACTTTTTTTGCCCATCTTCCAAATTTTTTCATCCATCCAGAAAGCGTCACCGGATAAAAAACATAGTCCTTCATCCATGTACCAAGGGTGATATGCCAGCGATGCCAGAAGTCTGTAATAGACGTTGCAAAAAACGGACGGGTAAAGTTCTCATCCAGTTCAATTCCAAACATGGAAGCAATACCAATTACAACATCCATTCCACCAGAAAAATCCGCATACAGCTGTATCGTATAAAACAGGACTCCAAAGATTGCCAGGCCGCCATACTGATCCGGATTATCAAAAATTGCATCTACAAAAACCGCTGACCAATCTGCCAGGATCATTTTTTTGAAAAAGCCCCAGAGAATTCTCTCAAGACCTCTTGTAATATTCGCGCTCTCAAATTTATGATGCTCATAAAGCTGATGTGCCAGTCTGCTGTATCTTCCGATCGGTCCTTGAAGGATCTGCGGGAAGAAGGATACAAACAGCGCATATTTCAAGGGATGATGTTCTGCTTTGCATCGTTTCCAGTATACATCCAGAATATATCCCGAAGACTGAAAGGTATAAAAGGAAATGCCCAGTGGAAGCAGAATCTGCATTCCCCTCAGATTCATATGAAACAGGGCATTCAGATTCTCTATTGCAAAGTTTGTGTATTTCACAAGACCAAGCATTCCAAAATTAAGTACCAGCCCAAGGATCACAAATTTCCTTGCGGTTTTGTGTTTCCCTGCTGTTTCCATTTTTTCTATGGCAAGCGCAGTCAGCCAGGTTACAAACGTGGAAAACAGCAGAAAGCCAACATATCTGATGCCTCCCGCTATGTAATAAATATAACTGAAAGCCAACAGCACCAGCCATTGCCACTTTGCAGGCACAAGATAATATACAATAACTCCTGCCGCTACAAACAATAAAAAAAGATTTGATACTAATGACATGATATTTTCTCCTGCATAAGCCAGAATAAGGCACTGCACTAATTACTTAATGCAGTGCCCCTGCCTGACTGATTAATTCAAAATTGCATTGTCCAGACATCCATCATCGCTTCCGCCGTCAGAATCTCCGGAATCATCGCTTCCGCCGTCAGAATCTCCGGAATCATCATAACTGTAGTCATCGTAGCTGTAATCATCATAGCTGTAATCATCATAGCTGTAATCATCTGTCTGTGAGGATGTTTGCTGTGCCGGTGCTTCTGTCGGTTTCGGTGCCAGTGCCTGCTCTGTTTCCTTTGTATTGACAGATTTCTTCAGATCCTTGCTGTCAAATACAATATAAGCAACTTCTCCTTCAAGATGAAGTTCCGCTTCCTCTGTATCGCCAAACGGAAGTGTATGAAGTGTTGCAGTTGTTCCATCTTCGAATGTAATCTGCATATCATATTTCTGAACTTCCGGCTCAGATGCTTCTTCTGTGTCCTTGTCATCTGCTGTCTCTGCTGCATCTTCTGTGTCTGCATTCGGGTCAAACCAGAGTGTTCTTTCTTCATCTGCTGCAAACTTGTCATCTTTTTCGAGGAAATTATCCGGATATTTCTCATCTTTCTCATTCTTGACAGTCACTTCTGTAATCACCTTACCTGTAAGGTTCTTGAATTTCAGGCTGAAAACACCTTCTGCGTCTTTATCTGTTTCCGGTTTTTTACCGATTGTTTTTTCTTCTTCTGTTTCTTTGGAATCCCCGGTATCATCTGCTTTGGCTTCTGTCGCTGTTTCTGTGTCTGCTGCCATAACAGTCTGGCCTGCTAACAGACTGGTTCCAATTGCCGCTGTCATTAAAATTGTTACGATTTTTTTCTTCATTTACCTGTCCTGCCTCTCTTTTTAGTAGACTTTTTTCTTGATATACTTCAAAGTACCTTTCTGTCCGTATTTGACTGCATATCCTGTGTAACCTTTCGGTCCGTATTCCTTCTGGAAGTTTGGATCATATACATAAGTGTTGTTTTTGACCTTAATTTCAACCCATGCATGAGGTCCGTTGCCTTTACCTTTGTTTACGTAACCAGTTACATAATGTGCATTATATCCCGCAACCTTTGCCATCCAGTAAAATGTACTTGCCATCACATAGCAGTCACCACTTCCTGTACGGAAACCATAAATTCCATAATATGTCTGGTTTTTCTTTGCCACTTTGTAGTTTCCATTGTAGCGAAGAGATGCTGACCAGTTAAACGCTTTTCTTAAGTTACCGCCACATTTCTGAAGACGGATTGCTGCCAGTGTCTCTACCTGAGACAGTTTGGTTGCACGTCCCCGAGTATCGATCCTGTAGTAAGTACTTGCGTTGTATTTGTAATATTTCTTGTTTTTCACAAGTGTATATTTGGAATCAAAGATATAGGTATATTTGCCGATCTTACGGATTCCTTTTACTTTTTTGCCGTTTTTGTCATAATAATATTTATGATCTTTGCTCCATGTATTTTTCAGAACAGCTGCTTTGGTTGTTGCCGCTGACACGGTCTGTACATTCATAACCGGAGCTGCTGCCGGCATTGCTGCGATCACAAGACTTAAAACGAGTGCTGTTAATTTTTTCTTCATGCTAGATTCTCCCTCTTCTTTCTTAGTAGCGTGAAACAAGGCTCTCTACAACATCATATTTATAGCTCTTACCCTTTGGACGGAATACAGATAACTCTACATTATCATAAGTATAGGTGATATCCACTCCGTTTCCATTTCTGAAACAACTGTTTTTGGAAATTTTGTATTTTTTGTATTTTCCGAGAAGTTTCTTGATTGTTGTTGCATTTTTGTTTGTTCTGGAAGCAGCTCTCAACTGTACTGTTTTTGTTTTGTTGTAAGTCCCGTTTGCGTTGAAGTAATATACATATGGCATTCCATATGCAGAGGTACTTCCCACACGTACTCCCTTAACTCTGTGTCCCAAATAATCAAAGCCATAATACTGACCCTTGATCTTTTTGACAATTACACTGTATTTTCCCATCATTTCTTTGTCGGCCTGATAGGCTGCACCATTTGCTCCAAAGTAATAGGTATAGCTGACCTTGCCGCTCTTGATCTTACGCCAGGCATTACACAGTTTCTTGCCATTCTCATAAGCGTAATATCTGCCGCCTGATTTCTTCAGGGTTGTTTTTGCAGCGGCCTGCACAGTGACTGGCTGAGAAACTGAAACAACCGGTGTCAGCATGAGCAGCAGGAAAAGTGCTACTGCCAAGATTTTTCTGGTTTTTTTCATGTTGATTCTCCTTTTTTATTTAAAATTTTATTTTATACTGTGCTACATAAGACGGGCGTGAAGCCGCATCAAATAAAGCTCCATACATGTTATCATAATAGCGTCCATTTATCATCACAAAGCTGTGTCCCTCTGCCAGAGTGATCACATACGGCTGATATCCCAGTTCCTTTGCAACTGCTGCGACTGCACTTGCCATTCCATAACAGTTTCCTGTCAGACCGTTTTCAAACATCTGAACTGCGTATTTGTATACCCATCTGCGGCTTCTGAATTCAGCAGGGGTAGGATCCATGCTTCCTACAAATCTATTATAACCTATAATATAATTAAAGCATACCCGCAGTTTCTGACGATTGGTCATACCTGCTGTTGTATGATTTGCAATAAATCTCCTTGCTGCCATCTTACAGTGTGCCTGCATGGTATCCACCGCATATCCGTTCTTGCCAAGCCTGAGACCGCTTATAGTCCTGTTGACTATGCATCTGCCGCTTTTGTAAGCATAATAGACTCTGCCGTTTACTTCCTGCCATCCGCCAACGCCTTTACCATATTTGTTGACGATAAACCAGTATGTGTTTATCTTTACGACTTTCGTGCTTCCAGGTGTCACTTTGTGAGAGTTCATATCAAATACATAATATATCCCTCTTACATTGCATGCCCCACCTCTGGCTGCTACGCCATTTTCACGAAACCAGTAATATTTACCTTTGATGATCTTCCATGTATTCCGGACAGGTTTATTATTGACATAATAGCGATAACCACCCTTTTCCCAGATAAGTCCCTTCTTGACTTTCGAAGTACTTCCCTTACCAGTGGATGCTGAAGTCTTCGCGCTGCTATTCACTGCCGCATGAACATCCCCTGCTCCAAATGAAAGGATCAATGCAAAAAAGAATACCACCAGCATCGTTCTGCCAGCCCAACTACTTCTTTCCAATTTCATTCCCTCCTCTCCTTTCCAGTGTTTTTACATTATAATATATTCTTTGGACAATTTCAATCAATTGACCATCAAAATAAAAAAAAGCAGTTGCAAAAGTATTTTCTGCTTGCTATAATACTACATATTCTCGGGGTATGGCGTAGCTTGGTAGCGCGCACGGCTGGGGGCCGTGAGGTCATGGGTTCAAATCCCATTTCCCCGATGTTCTTATTCAACAGGAAAGGCTTCTGGACGTTATGGTCGTTCGGAAGCCTTTTTGTTTTATTTTATTCTTTTATGCGACTGGTATGATATTTCTCACGACATCTGTATGACTGTAGCCGTCATAACGTGTTTTCAGATTGGTAAAGGTAACTGCTGCTGTCTCATTTATACTGTCCAGAACTGCTGTTCCTTCTCTGCCTGTAATCTGTACATTGGGAGTATTTGCTGTGATGCCCTGAAATTTATAACGCAGCGTTTCTTTTTCACTGATCGTGTAACTTCCAAATGGAACTTTGGCTATTGTGCAACTCAAAACGGCATAGTCTCCCTGTTTTTCGTAATTTTCCTGTCTGAACTCTACATAATTTTCGTAACTGTGCGCTTTTCCTTTCCGATCTGTTCCATTTACCACAAACCGGAAAACTGGATTTCCATGCGCCCAGATAATATCATTCTCCAGGATCTTTTTTGTTATCGTTATCTCACCATATGGCGGACGTATTCCTTCATTTGACACTTCCAGCGCAAAGTCCTGGTTTTCGTCCAGAATAGAGATATCTTCTTTCCAGTTCCCAAGGTATCCTTCTGGCGCCTGTGTCTCGACCAGTCTGAATTTTCCTTTGTTCTGGTCTGTATATTGCAGTTTTTTCGTATATAATTTCGTTTTCTCCGTATACGCAAACTGCTCTCCCGTAATGGCATAACTCTTTTTCTGTTCATCCCATGCATATGCCTGAAATACTGCTCCTGTCAGGTCTTTCGTGCTGTCTGCCGCATCTGTTTTGCGGATGCTGCAGTTCCTTTCAATAATCCCACGTACCCATGACATATTTGTTTTCTGGGTGTCTGCCATCTGTGAGGAATCAAGACGTCGTTTTGCCTGGTTTGAAATATGATAATAAATACCGTCTTTATAATGCCCATGAGCGGCAATCACACTGTCTGCTTTGGCTTTTACATGGATTCTGAAATAATAGGTTACATTATTGCAGGCCGCATCAGTCTTCAGAAAGCTGCTCGCAGCCGCAAACTTCACTGTATTCTTCGTAGCAGTGATCGTGAACTGCTGCGTGACATCATTCCCCTGAGCAGTTTCGACAGAAGCACTTTTGTACTCCAGGCAGGAATCCAGCTGATCCGTGACCTCAAATTTTTTGTAATCTCCCGGAAGAACTGTCTGTGAGATCATATAATCAAATTCCTTGGTCTTTGGGATAGTATAAGGTTTTTCCGCTGCTGTATCCGATTCCGATTCACGTCGTTTCATGCTGCTATAAGACGAATCAACAGCTCCGACTTTCTTCTCAGGTTCCGAATTCGGCTCATAGGTTCCAACTGTCTGTGCCCCTGACATAAAAAACGCTGAATACGGAGTTTTTCCTGTCAGTCCACCCGCACCTGCAAGCCAGTTTACTGTAAAGGACTTATTAAAATCTACATGACACCAGCCTTTTACATCGTTGTTATCTGTTGATGTTCCTTCCGGAGCACATACTTCTGTGTATACCGTTCCATTACTTGTAGTTCCGGTCGTCGCCTGTAGATGCTCGTACCCGCTTCGGATATACATGGCATCTACGCCCCATCCGTCATAAACACGAAATCCCTGACCTCCGTCAAGGTCCATCATCGTCACATGCCCTTTAGGAGAAATCTGATCTCCGGTTTCATGATCGAAGAACTCAAACTTAAAGCGCACAATTCCTACAGAAAGTGTTGAAAAGGCAATCCTGTCATTATAAAACAGAATACATGGAGAAATCACAGTATTGTCAACACCCATATGTGTATAGCTTACCGTACCCCATTCCGGCACTGTAATTTTCAGGTCTACAATTTTGCCCTTATATTCCCCTACATTTGTATACTTTGCAGAAATTTTTCCCTTCTGTGCAGCATTCTGAATACTGCATGCCGAAAAGGTATTCTTGTAATTTGTTGCACCATTCTGGGACCAACCGAACTGCGCATCCAGTTTAGCCGGAAGGCTTGCAGAAGCCCCCTGCACCTCCGTAAGTTTCGTCTTACCTTTTCGAAAAGCATATGCAAAGGCATACTCTGGTCTCATCTTATAATTTGCTGCCACAGCCTTGACTGCTGTAGACCTGGCAGAAGTACTTACTGCTTCAGCTTCTTCTCCGTCATTGAAAATCTCTGCTTCTTCATTTTCTTCCCCGGGAATTTTCTCAAACTCTGCATTCAGAATCACAGAACTTTCCGGCATAACAAACTCATATCTCTGATCTTCTCCCAGAGTTACCGAAACAGCTTCTCCTTCACTTTCTGCTGTTACTTCTGTGCACTCATATCCTTCAAATGGATGGATATAGAAACCCACTGCTTCTCCTGCCACAAAAAGATGTTCTCGTTCCTGCATCTGCAAAAGTTCATCGGCACTCAGCTTTTCCTGTTCTTCTTTAAGCTGCAGAAGATCCGTTTCAAATACAATCGTTCCCTGTTCTGCTCTGACTGTCACATCGAAAGAATCCGGTTCCATATTTTCTTCAAAATCTGTCTCGGATATCTCAGCAGAATCTCCGTCCGCATCTTCTGAAAAATCTTCGTCATCAGCTTTCTCTGTTTCGTCTCCGGGCATAAATATATCTTCATCTCCATCTGCATCCTGAAACTCATCCTGTATTTCTTCCTGAAACACAGAATCTGAGGCAGCAGAGATTCCCGTAACAGCAGAAACAGCAAATAATGCAGCAAAAATTCCTGATATTATTCTTTTTTTCATACTCCTCTGCCTCCTTTCCATGCTTTGATTACAAGAACCATGCCACCAGAAGCAAGAAGAAGGATCAACAGAAGTTCTGTTGCTGACGAGTCACCTGTTTTGACATGGTCTGCCTGTTTGCTTCCGTTATCTCTGGTCACTGCCGGCCGGGCAGTACTTTCCCCGCTTTCGGATCCTCCTGTTGAATCGGAAGATGATGTCTTTTCTTCTTCATTAACAGTAAAGATCCATGTGACATCTGTTTTTTTCTGTGCCATACGGTTATCCCACTCTGCCGGAATCTCCAGCCGAAACTTCATACTTCCTTTCTGTCCGGCTTCCAGAATTCCCAGCGTTTTGTTTCTGGCAAGACCCGTGGAATCCAAAGTCCCGCTGTACAGAATCTTATTTCCCATTGCCACGGTAAGTTTTACATCCTTAAGCATCGCAATCTGCTCACTGTTTCTGCCTTCCGTGCTGGTTCGGAACAAAATTTCCGCCGCACTGTCTGTAGTATTGGACACTGTGATCGTATCTGTAAGCACATCTCCCGGCATCGCAGTTCCGAGATTTGTAAAAAAATCTCCCGGCACAGACAGGAGTTTATGCGCCTTTCCGTTAAATTCCACTGACAGCTTCGTCTGCGGCTTTTTGCAGGTCATTGCTCCGTCTTCTTCATGGATACACTGCCGAATCAGCTGATTTCCCCATGGCGACATGGCACTGAAATCCGGTGTGAAATTCGCTGCCTGGATTGCTTCTGCCTGAATGGTCAGCCCCAGTTTCTGAAGCTCATGCTCCTTTTTCCAGGATGCCGGAATATGTACACTCTGGAACAGATCGACCGTCTCTTTTCTCTTCAGGATACTGGTGTAATAATAGTACTCTCCGCGTTTGATCCATTTAGAAGAAAAACCGGAAAGTTTCGTATCGTCCAGACCTTCCAGTTCTTTCCGGTCATTTGTATACAAGATTCTGGCGCGCACCCAGCACGGAAGAGCACGGTTTGTGATCCTTGGGATCTTGGATACCACTGCCCCGGGAAGGACATCTCCTTTATTGTTGTAAAGAACTTCTTTTGTTCCCTTCTTTTCAAATTCTTCCACACTGATCTTGATATCCCCCACAGAGATATGGTTCACAACCTGCAAAGTGTCCGAAAAATATCCATACACGCCTGATATCCCCAGGATGCTCAAAGAAAGAATTCCTGCCGCTATCTTTGTTCTTTTCCTCATAGTTCTTCCATCCTTTAAGTCCGATAAAATTCCCAGGCACTTCTGTAATCCTCAAATCCGGCAGCCTGCACAGACTCCTCATAAACCTGTACTTCAAATGCATCGATCTGATCCAGATATGTCTTTTCAAGTTTCGAAGAATCTACGGAGATTCCTGAAAAGAGAGGCGTTGTCTTCTCTCCTTCCCGGAGGACTTTTTTGTAATAATAAAATCCGTCATCTGCTTCCACCCAGTTTGTCCGATCTATCTGCTTCAATGTCACTGCCCTGCCTATATCAGAGTTGGAATACCCCAGTGATACCCTTACATAACAGTCGACCGAAGCCTCTTCGCCCTGCACATTTCCATTTGCGACCCATACTGTTTTTGGAAGTTCAGAATCTTCATCTCCGGGCAGAGGTGATGGTGTGGGAAATTCTTCTACGATATTTGTCGTGTTCTTCCCGATGCCAACCACGTTTACTACCTGGTCATAAGAAGTCAGATATGCATTCGTACCACCGATTCCAAGGATGAAGCCCAGTGTCGCCGCACATGCGACAGCCAGTTTCTTCCTGTTTTTCATGTCTTACTACCTGCTTTCTTTCTGTACTTTCTTACGGAGTAACCTGACCTTCCTGTCCTTTATTCTGATTTACATATTTCTCATACGCTGTTCTTGCCTGGTCAACAACACTTGCAGAATCTCCTCCGGTATACGATGTCTGAATTGCATAGGCTCTGATCGGAATGCTCAGATTTTTCTCATCGATCTGCCCCTCAATGATATTGAGGAATTTTACAGAATCAAACAAAGTGTTTGTTGTCTGCTCCGGCTTCAACACTTCATTATATGCATAGACATAGACCTGATTATCTCCTGTTTTTTTGGAGCTTAATTTTGTCCAGTTTGTCGGCGTCTGGAAAGAAAACAGTTCCTGTTCTCTTTTGCCTAATCGTGTTCCATCTTCTGATGCTGCCTCTACTTCTGCCATCGGAATGGATACTTCCAGATAGACGAATGCATCATTTACTCCTGTATTTTTGATCTGTGGATCTTTTTTTACGTCTTTTCCCGGCTCAATTTTTGTCTGTTCTTCCGGTTTAAATCCAGGCTCGTCCAGATCAATAGATACTTTGCCGACGGTAAACTGGTTATCTGCTTTATCAAAATCTGTCAGGTAAGCAGATACACCACCGATAGATGCCAGACATAAAACTCCTGCTACAAATCCTGCTTTTTTGAGGTTTCTTTTTTTGTTTGTTTTCATATTTTTGCCCGCGCTTTCTTTCGCGCTCTCCTTTCTGTCAGTTCATTCTGAACTATAAAAATCAATTCCTGCGAAATCATCAGCATACATATGGCCCAAATTGTCTTTCGTCTCATAAAAGCTGCCATATATCCAAGAAACGGTATTGTAAACACTACCGTTCCGAGCACCTGCTCTGCACTTACCGGTGCCAGGTCTTCCCCGTCATTTGCATCGCCCTTTGTGATCAGCATACTGCCTTCTCTGCGTATAACACGATGTGTCACAAAACTGTCATTTAGGCTGTATGTGATGATATCTCCGATCTGAGGGTCTTTCCGGCTGGTATCTGTAAATACAAGTCCTCCCGTCCTGATCTTTGGTTCCATGGAACCGGACAGAACCATATCTACAGAAATTCCGACCCGGGGAAGTATCAGCAACAGCAGACCTGCAAGTCCAAGCACCGCGAAAAAAAGCCGTCCTGCTTTTTCTGCTGTTTTCATAAATCCTGCCTTTCTTTTTATGTAGGATATTTTATTGATCTTACGGCGGAGGCCTGCTCCGCAAAAGTCCCGTCATAGAGTACGCCCCTTTGCAGTTAAAATTAAAAAATAATAAAAATGGAATTCTAAAGATCCTCTTCAGAAGAAGAGTCCGTGGCAGAGATGTCTGCCGTTGTTTCAGATGGTCTTATCATACGCTGTGAGCCAAAGAAAGTCAACCAGATTCGTTCCCCCTGTTTCGACAGCCAAAAGTCAGAAAACATCAAAAAAAAGACGCACCCTGACGGGTGCGCCTTAAAATTTCCTTAGTTATTGATGAGTTTATCCTCGCCGTTCCAGCTGTACAGTTTACGGATCTCCTCGCCGACTTTTTCTGACGGATGCTCGGAAGCCAGTTTTCTCATTGCTTTGAAATGAACCTGTTTTCCAGCGTCAGACATATCAAGCAGGAATTCTTTTGCGAATGTACCATCCTGAATGTCTGTCAGGATCTGTTTCATAGCTTTCTTTGTTTCTGCTGTAACGATCTTCGGTCCTGTGATGTAATCGCCATATTCAGCAGTGTTGGAGATAGAGTATCTCATTCCTGCGAATCCTGACTGATAGATCAGGTCAACGATCAGTTTCATCTCATGGATACATTCGAAGTATGCATTTCTCGGGTCATATCCAGCTTCGCAAAGTGTTTCGAAACCAGCCTGCATAAGTGCAACAACACCACCACAGAGAACTGCCTGCTCACCGAACAGGTCTGTTTCTGTTTCTGTACGGAATGTAGTCTCAAGAAGACCAGCTCTTGCTCCGCCGATTGCAAGACCATAAGCAAGTGCTTTGTCAAGTGCTTTACCTGTATAATCCTGCTCAACAGCTACCAGACAAGGAGTTCCTTTACCTGCCTGATATTCGCTTCTTACTGTATGTCCTGGTGCCTTTGGTGCGATCATAGTAACATCTACGTTCTTTGGTGGAACGATACATCCGAAATGAATGTTGAAACCATGAGCGAACATCAGCATGTTGCCTTCTTCAAGGTTCGGCTCGATATCTTCTTTGTAAAGTTTAGCCTGTTTTTCATCATTGATCAGGATCATGATGATATCAGCCTGTTTTGCTGCTTCTGCTGCTGTATATACTTTAAAGCCCTGCTCCTCGGCTTTCTTCCAGGACTTGCTTCCCTCATACAGACCAACAATGACATTGCAGCCTGATTCCTTTAAGTTCAGTGCATGTGCATGTCCCTGGCTGCCATAACCGATAATCGCAATGGTCTTACCATCCAGTAATCCTAAATTACAGTCTTCCTGGTAAAAAATCCTGTTTGCCATCTTTGTTTCCTCCTAAGCTATTTGTAAATTTTTTCATAATTTATCGTTAAGGGCTGTTACCCTTAGCAAACACTGTTATTATGTAAAACTCCTATAAGAATTTCACATCACTGGCACCTCTGGAAAGTCCGGTAATACCAGTTCTTGCAAGTTCCAGTATCTCATACTCTCCCAGAAGGTCGATCAGAGCACTTAACTTACTCTTGCTTCCTGTCATCTCAATGACCAGAGAAGTCTTGCCGACATCAATGACATTGGCACGGAAAATATTTGCGATGGAAATGATTCCCTCTCTCTGCTCCGGTCTCGCCGCAACCTTCACAAGAACCAGTTCTCTGCTCACACTGTTGTCCGGCTCAAGAACCTTGATGTCTCTTACATCTACCAGCTTGGCAAGCTGTTTGGTGATCTGTTCCAGGATCATGGAATCTCCACTGCATACAACTGTCATTCTGGAATAACGCTCATCTGCAGTCACACCAACTGTCAGGCTGTCAATATTGTAACCGCGTCGGCTAAAAAGTCCGGAGATCCGGCTCAATACACCTGCGGTGTTATCTACTAACAGGGACAAAATTCTCTTTTGCATAACCCACCTGCTTTCATCACTTTAACCTTGTAAACAATTCCATTGTAAAATCGTTTGCATGTTTTACATTATAACAACATTAGCCCGTTTGTCAACGTCAAATTTTGCTGTATTTGTATATCTATGCATATATTTCGTGGTTTTTCTTACCTTTTTTGTATTTTATACAAGATATTTTTTGCGAAGAGAGTCGACTGCCTTTGGAGTCATGTAGAGAGCCCTCTTCAAAAACATTTCTTCGGAACCATAATCTTGTCTGATCGCGTCAAAAACCGCCTCCAGATATTCTTCCTTGACACGGTACAGTGCCTTGATCTTGTCCATCACTTCATTGTCCACGATCATCTTGGTTTCCAGAAGCCGGATCATATGCTGCTGGTCTTCCTCCAGGCAGCGGTTGGTACGGAGATAGTCCTCCATGATCGTCTCCATCGGTACCCCGAGCGCATAGAGAAGAAGTGCCGTTCCAACGCCGACCCTGTCTTTACCCATGCTGCAGTGCCACAGGACGGCACCCTCTTCCTGCTGCAGGATGACATCCAGAAAACGGGCATACTGTTTGACCGAAAAATCATCCCGCACAAAAGAAACATACTGTTTCTGCATGAACTCATCGATCGGCTGGTCAAATTTCAGAAGCATTTCCAGCAGATTTCCGGAACGGGTAATGCCAAGAGTTTCTTCATCCACGATTGAGATCTCATGGTACTCCACTCCCTCAAGAACGGTATCCGGTTTTTCCAGGACTTCCATTCTGGTACGAAAATCGACAACCGTCGACAGATGATACTCATCGAGGAGCGTATCCTGGTCCTGAAGAGACATATGATACAGATTACCGCTCCTCAAAAGCCTGCGCGGAAGGATATGTCTTCCATCCTTCGTGGCAAGTGCTCCGAGATCGCGGGTATTCGGAAGGCTCTGGAGCGGAATCCTCGCACCCTTCGGAAAACCTGTTGCAAGTTTCGGATTCAGGACTTTGAGAAGCTGGATGCAGTCTCTGATCTCTTTGTCCGTCATCTCAAATTCATAGCGTTTTTTTCGCCGGGTGATGATCACAAGAGAGCTGGTGCTGAACTGCTTCTGCCGCCCACCTTCCACACCTTCTCTTCGCATATACGCCCACAAAATGTCCTTACATGGCAGATAATTGATCAGCATTCTTTTTGCGAAGATAAGATTGCCGTCTTCGATTCTTATTTTTCCATATTTCATAACTTTTTCTCCTGCCTTCTCAGATCAGACCGAGTTTTGTGAGACCGTTTCGGATTCCATAGTGAAACATATCTGTGGTCACATAATCTGCCAGTTCACGGATCTTCTGGGAACCATTTCCCATGGCCACCTTTGTCGCTGCATATTCAAACATGGACAGGTCATTGTTGCTGTCCCCAAAGACTACAGTGTTTTCCCACGGAATGTCAAAGATACGGCAGACTGCAGCGATTCCGACAGCCTTATTGCATCCCTTCGGAACCAGCTCGATCGTTGTTCCCACAAACGCATTGTTCTCATGGCGGATCACGTCATAATACTGTGACAGTTCCCTGCATGCCTCTTCGTCGTTGCAGCCCTCTGTCATCTTGGCACTGATCTTGTTGATATGCATGCTGTCCTCATAGCCGCGGATCGGCCGCCATTTCGGTCCAAGAGCCTCTGTGATCAGGTCACGGTACCAGTTGACTTCATTCGTATACTCATCCTTGTCATAGTACATGAAATCTGCACCTTCCATGACCGGGATCAGACCGTATTTACGCAGAGTCTCCACGGAAAGTTTCGCCACTTCCACCGGCATCTCTTTGTTATAAAGCCGCTGTCCGTCTTTTTCAATAGTCGCGCCGCATGCGCTGATCATACCGGTAAACGGGATCTGTTCCAGATAGCCCGGGACAAAAGCCCTGCTTCTTCCTGTGCACAGCCACGCCTCATGTCCGTTTTCCCTTAATTTACGGATCGCCTCTACCGCACTGTCCGGAACTCCTTTTTCAATATCGCAGATCGTACCGTCTGCATCAAAAAAAACTGCTTTTTTGTCTGTATTCATTCTCTTTCCCTCTTCTTATGCCTGTTTATGCAAAAAATTCCTTTGCTGCCTTAACAAAATACTCTGTGTCCCTCACCCCTGCTGTCTCATACGGAGAATGCATGGAAAGCTGTGGCAGGCCGATATCCACCGTATTCATCGGGACCTGCGTGTTGGAGATATTTCCAAGCGTGGAACCGCCCGGAATGTCAGAACGGTTGACAAATGTCTGCCACGGAACACCTGCCCTGTCGCAGAGATCTTTGAACACAGCCGCTGACACTGCATCTGTGCAGTATTTCTGGTTTGCATTGTATTTGATCACGATTCCTTTATTCAGAAGCGGATGGTTGACCGGGTCTGCCTTATCTGTATAATTCGGGTGGAGCGCATGGGCATTGTCTGCGGAGATCATAAAGCTGTCCGCAAGTGTCATCAGATATTCCTCGTATGTCCTTCCAAGCCCGCTGTTGATACGGAGAAGTGTGTCTTTGAGGAAGGTGGATGCCGCTCCCTGCTTCGTGCCGCTTCCGACTTCTTCATTGTCAAGGACACAGTGCACCGCAATGCAGTCCTGCTTCTGTGCGCCCAGAAAGCCCTTCAGAGAGGCAAAAGCGCACTGCAGGTCGTCCAGTCTGGCGCTGGATGCGAATTCGTTCTCTGCGCCCCATATGGAGCCTTCCATGCGGTTGTAAAGAAAAAGATCATGGCTCAGGATATCTTTTTCTTCTACATCAAGCTGTGTGCTCAGAAGTTTCTGCAGTGACACATCAGAACCTCCCATGCTGAACAACGGCAGCATATCCTTCTGCGGATTATAGGAAACGCCGCTGTTTGCCTCCCGGTTCATATGGATCGCGAGGTTCGGGATCATCACGAGGTTCCTGTCGAAATCGATCAGTTTTTCTTCTAACTTTCCATCTTTTCGCACGATCACTCTTCCGGCAATGGACAGCGGACGGTCAAACCACGGTGCCATCAGCATCCCGCCGTACTTTTCGACATTCAGTTTCACGTAAGTCTTCTCTACAACGATCTCCGGATTTTCTTTGATCTTAAAAGACGGTGAATCGCTGTGGCTGGCGATGATATGAAACTTCCAGGATTCCTTCTCCGGTATGGTAAAAGCGATCAGCGCAGAATGGTTCCGCGTCACCACATATTTCCCTCCCGGTGTAAGCTTCCAGTGTTCCTTCTCCGAAAGCACCTGGAATCCATCTTCCGTCAGTCTCGCCTGCATTTCTTCTACAGCGTGGAATGCCGTAGGGCTTTTTTTGATAAAAGCAAGCAGTTCTTTTGTTGTTTCATAGTACATAATCAGCCACTCCTCATCTGTCGTTTATTCTGCACTTGATTATACGTTATTATCTTCTTTCTGGCAATGCCAATCTCACCAGGGGGGTATCACGCAAAAAACAGGGTGCCATTTCGACACCCTGCTGCCAGTTTTCCTAAATAAATTTTTATAAAGCTGTGATCCTGCGGATCGCTTCTAAGGTATTTTCGTAGGTTCCGAATGCGGTCAGACGGAAGAAGCCTTCTCCGTGTGCTCCGAATCCTGATCCCGGAGTTCCGACAACGTGTGCTGTCTTCAGAAGATAATCAAAGAAATCCCAGGAGCTCATGTTGTTCGGTGTTTTGAGCCAGATGTATGGAGCGTTCACACCGCCGGATACGGAATAGCCCGCTTCTTTCAGACCGTTGTAGATCGTATGGGCATTTCTCATATAGTAGGCAACCTGCTCTTTTAACTGTGCTTTTCCTTCCGGAGAATAGACAGCTTCGCCGGCGCGCTGTACGATATATGGGGCACCATTGAATTTGGTCCCATGACGTCTTGCCCAGAGATCATGAAGTGCAACACTTTCGCGGACAAGGTCTTTCGGAACAACAGTGAATCCAAGACGAACGCCGGTAAATCCCGCATTCTTGGAAAAGCTTCTCAGCTCGATCGCACAGGTACGTGCACCTTCACACTCATAAATGCTGTGCGGCACATCTTCCTCTGTGATATATGCCTCGTAAGCGGCATCATAGATGATCACTGCACCGTTCTTGTTTGCATAGTCTACCCACTCCTGAAGTTTGTCCTTTGTGATCGCTGCACCACTCGGGTTGTTCGGGAAGCAGAGATAGATCAGATCCGGTGTTTCTACCGGAAGTTCCGGCAGGAATCCGTTGGATTCCAGACACGGCATGTAGATCACGCCGTCAAAGTTTTCGTTTTTCTTATTGTATTCGCCGGTACGTCCTGCCATTACGTTTGTGTCTACATAAACAGGGTAAACCGGGTCGCAGACTGCCACTTTGTTGTCTGTGCCAAAGATCTCCTGGATGTTTCCGGAATCACTCTTTGCTCCGTCAGAAACAAAGATCTCATCTGCACTGATCTGGCATCCGCGTGCCTCGTAATCATTTTTTGCGATCGCGCTTCTTAAGAATTCGTATCCGAGATCCGGTGCATAGCCGTGGAAAGTCTCGGCATTTGCCATCTCATCGACAGATTTGTGAAGTGCATCAATGATCGCCGGTACAAGCGGCTGTGTGACATCACCGATTCCAAGACGTACGATCTCTACATCCGGATTTGCAGCCTGATATGCGGCTACTTTTTTTGCAATTGTGGAAAAAAGATAGCTTCCCGGCAGTTTCAGATAATTTTTATTTACTGTTACCATAATATATTCTCCTCATCTCTATGTTTGCGCTTCTCTTCTGAAGCATTATTGATTTTTTCTTTTCTCCACTTCTTTTACAAGTGCTTCACGGACTGCGTCCGGGCTTGCCTTGCCTTTGAGTTCTCTCATCATCTTACCGACAAAGAATCCGAATACTTTTTCTTTACCGCCAAGAAGTTCTGCGAGCGGTCCAGGGTTCTCATCCATGATCTTCTGTAAGATGTCGTTGAGAAGTCCTGTGTCTTCTACGATCTTGAGGCCGTGTTCTTCGATATAGGATACTGGTTCGATATCCTCATCAAAGACTTTTTCGAAGACTTTCTTTGCATTCTGTGCGCTGACTTCTTTTTTCTCTACCATCTGGATCAGGTCGGCGAGGTGTTTCGGTGTAAAAGAAACTTTTTCCACATCAAGACCCTTGTCCTTGGTCAGACGGAGTACTTCACCCATGAACCAGTTGGCTGCTTTCTTCGGGCTGCCGCAGAGGTTTGCAACTTCCTCAAAAAGCTCAGAAAGGTGTCTGGACTCGGTAAGGATTCCTGCATCGTATGCCGGAAGCTCAAATTCTTCCTGATAACGAAGCTGTTTTTCCTCGCGGAGTTCCGGCTGGGAAGTGCGGATCTCATCGATCCATGCATCGGAAATATGGATCGGCGGAAGATCCGGGTCCGGGAAGTAACGGTAATCTTTGGCATCCTCTTTGGAACGCATGGCATGGGAAGATTCTTTGTTATCATCCCAGCGGCGGGTTTCCTGAACAACGGCTCTGCCTTCTTCGATCAGCTCGATCTGACGCTCTCTCTCGCCCTCGATGGCTCTTGCGATCGCCTTGAAGGAGTTCAGGTTCTTCATCTCGGTTCTTGTTCCGAATGTCTCACTGCCGACTTCACGGACAGACAGGTTGACATCGGCACGCATGGAACCTTCCTGTAATTTACAGTCAGATACACCGAGATACTGCATCATGCAGCGAAGTTTCTCGAGGTATGCGATAACTTCCTCAGAACTTCTCATATCCGGCTCGGATACAATCTCGATCAGCGGCACGCCGCTTCGGTTATAGTCAACCAGAGAGCAGTCTTCCCATTCATCATGGATCAGCTTTCCGGCATCTTCTTCCATATGCATTTCGTGGATACGGATCTTTTTCTTTCCGGCGGAAGTTTCGATCTCTACCCAGCCATCGTGGCAGATCGGCAGGTAAAGCTGTGAGATCTGGTAGTTCTGCGGGTTATCCGGGTAGAAATAGTTCTTTCTGTCGAATTTGCAGTACTGGTTGATCTGGCAGTTTGCCGCGATACCGGCTTTGAGTGCAAATTCTACGACCTGACGGTTCAGTACCGGCAGGGAACCCGGCATACCGGTGCAGACCGGGCAGGTATGTGTATTCGGTGCTCCACCAAACTCTGTAGAGCATCCACAGAAGATCTTTGTTTTTGTTGCAAGTTCTACATGGACTTCAAGACCAATGACGGTTTCATACTGTTTCATGCCTCTTTGCCTCCTTTCAGAGGAGTCGGGAATGCCCCTCTTTCTGCTTCATAAGCAGCCGCTGCACGGAGGATCTTGTGTTCTCCGAAGCAGTTTCCGATCATCTGGATACCGATCGGCATGCCTGCCTTGTCCTGTCCGCACGGAACGGTGATCCCAGGCAGACCGCAGAGGTTAACGGCAACGGTATAGATATCGCCAAGATACATGGCAAGCGGGTCCTTGAGACTTTCTCCGATCTTTGGTGCTGTGTACGGAGCAGCCGGTGCAAGGATCACATCATATTTATCAAAAGCACGATCAAATTCCTGTTTGATCAGGGCTTTGGTACGAAGTGCTTTCAGGTAATAAGCATCGTAATAACCGGAACTTAAAACGAAGGAACCAAGCATGATACGGCGTTTGACTTCCTCGCCGAATCCTTCTGTTCTGGTCTTTTTGTACATATCGTGAAGTCCCTCGTACTCTGCTGCACGATAGCCATATTTTACACCATCGAAACGTTCCAGGTTGGAGCTTGCCTCCGCGCTGGCAATGATATAATAGGCAGGGATCATATATTCCATTGTCTCTACGGAGAAAAATTCTACGATCGCACCCTGTGAAGTGAGGACTTTGAGCGTCTCCATAAAAGCATCTTTGACTTCCGGATCAAGACCTTTGGCGAGGAATTCTTTCGGCACGCCGAACTTCATTCCGAGAAGTTTCTTCTCCTCAATGCTCTTTGAGAAATCAAGGTCTTTGCGGTCGAGGGAAGTGCTGTCTTTCGGGTCATGTCCTGCGATCACTTCAAGAAGTGCGGCACAGTCTGCCACGTCTTTTCCGACCGGTCCGATCTGGTCAAGAGAGGAAGCATAAGCTACCAGTCCATAACGGGATACGGTTCCGTAAGTTGGTTTGATCCCGGTCACGCCGCAAAAAGAACTTGGCTGACGGATAGAACCGCCGGTGTCAGAACCTAAAGCCATAAAGGCTTCTCCTGCTGCAACTGCCGCACAGGAACCGCCGGAAGAACCTCCCGGAACGTGTTCCAGATCCCACGGGTTCCTTGTCACACCGTAAGCAGAAGTTTCTGTGGTACTTCCCATGGCAAACTCATCCATGTTTGTCTTTCCGATCACGATCATTCCGGCTTTTTCCAGACGGTCGATGACTTCTGCATTATACTGTGGTACGAAGTTCTCTAATATTTTTGATGCGCAGGTTGTTTTTTTGCCTTTGATGCAAATGTTGTCTTTGACTGCGATCGGCACTCCGGCAAGCGGTCCGGTGTAAATGCCGTCCATGATTCCTTTTTCGACTTCTTTTGCTCTTGCAAGGGCATCTTTCTTATAAAGATCAAGATATGCGTGTACTTTGCCCTCTTTTTTCTCTATCTGATCAAAAACCTCTTTGACACCGTCTGCTACTTTGACCTGACGCTGTCTGATCTTTTTTGACAGCTCCAGGGCTGTCATTGTCTGCAGTTCCATCCTCATTCTCCTATCCTATGGTCTTCGGTACCTGATACTGTCCTTCTTTTTCCTTTGGTGCGTTTGCAAGCATTGCTTCTTTGTTGTCTCCGTTTGTCACAACGTCATCACGGAATACATTTTCATCACCAAAGATATGGGACAGAGGCTCCACGCCATCTGTATCCAGTTCGTCCAGTTTTTCTACATAATCCAGCATTTTCTGCATGTCCTGCTTTGCTTTTGCCTTGGCTTCCTCACCTAAGGAAAGTTTTGCGAGGATACATACGTTTTCGATTGTTTCGTCATCTATGATCTTTGCCATCTGACTTTTCCTCCTTCTCTTACGGCTCCAGTCTGTTCAGGTCTCTCGGGAACAGACACGCTTCACGGACGTTTTCTTCTCCAAGAAGCTGCATGGTCAGACGTTCCAGACCAATACCAAGTCCTCCATGTGGCGGCATGCCATGTTTGAAGGTATCCAGATACTGCTCCATTCCTTCTTCTTCCATGCCTCTTGCTGCGATCTTGGCTTTGAGCTGATCGTAGTCATGGATTCTCTGTCCGCCGGTCGTTACTTCCAGTCCGTGGAAAAGAAGGTCAAAACTTAAGGTAAACTTCTCATCACTCGGATCATCCATTGCGTAGAACGGACGTTTCTTGGACGGATAATGAGTTACAAATACAAAGTCCGCATCGTATTCTTCTTTGAAGTATCTTCCGATCAGGGCTTCTTCTTCTGGCTCCAGATCGTATGGGTTGCGGATCTTACGGTTATATTTCTCGGAAACCAGTTCTTTGGCTTTGTCAAAACGAACGGCCGGGATCTTGTCGACTTTTGGAAGCTGTACTTTAAGGATCTGAAGTTCCTTTGCGTAGTCTTTCTGAAGAAGTGCTACTGCATACTGAAGAAATCCTGTTTCCATTGCCATGATCTCTTCAAAGCTGTCGATGTATCCCATCTCAAAGTCAAGGCTGGTATATTCGTTTAAGTGACGTTTGGTATTGTGTTTCTCTGCACGGAATACCGGTCCTGTCTCAAATACTCTGTCAAACACACCGACCATCATCTGTTTGTAGAACTGCGGGCTCTGTGCGAGGACCGCCGGTTTGTGGAAGTAGCTGAATTTGAAAAGGTTTGCTCCACCCTCGGCTCCTCTTGCCCCGATCTTCGGTGTGTGGATCTCTGTGAAACCGTTCTCATAGAGGTAATCACGGAAAGCACGTGTCAGCGCTTCCTGGATCTTGAATTTGGAACGTTCCTGGATGTTACGGAGTGCGATCGGACGTAAATTCAGTTTTGCCTCCAGAGATGTGTTTAATTTCCATTTGTCGATCGCCAGCGGCATCGGCTCTGCCGGCTGTGACAGGATCTCAATTTCTCTGATGCGGATCTCTCTTCCATGAGGCGCACGTTCTTCTGCATTCAGGATCCCTTTCACGCGAAGTGTCATTGCCTCTTTGAGATCATGAATGGAAAGATTTGCCTTTTCATTTTCAAAAACAGTCTGAAAAAGTCCCTCTCTTCTTCTGAGGATCACGAACGCAACATCGCCCATATTTCGGATGCTGTGAACGGCTCCTTCCAGAACAACTTCCTGATCCAGAAGTTCCTCTCCTAACAGTGCTTCCCACGAAGTAACTTCTTTTTTCCATGTACCATCCAAAAACTCCATTTCCTCATCCTCCATATTATAAGTCTCTTAAAAGTTTCTATTATTATTCATCATATAAAAGCATCAAAAGCATCTGTGCTGTTTCTACCATGTTCGTTCCGGAATCCATGCTGGATTTCTGGATATAACGGTAGGCTTCATCTTCACTTAAATGATTTCGCTGCATCAGCATCATTTTTGCATTGGATATATAGTTCTGTTCTTTCCAGGATCGTGCCTTTGGTTTCTTTTTTTCTTTTCTTTTTCTTCGCTCCTGCTGCGTCAGGATCATATTTACTGTGTTGACAAGGTCGCTTGCCTTGACCGGCATCTGTACCGACAGGATCGATGTCGGCACTTCACAGATCACTCTTGCAGACGCAAGAAGCAGCATTTCAAAATCTCTTGGCATACACTCTGAAAGATCAAGATAATTCATATCCGGAAGCCGATGACTGCAGATCAGTACGCCGCTTCCAAGTTCGGAAGCACTTGACAGAGCATTTGATGCGGTTGTACATACAAATGCAACGGTAAATCCGTGCCGCTCCAGAACCGCACGGATTTTTTTTGCATCTTCGATTTTGGGTAATGCGATCACAATGCTGCTCATACAAGTGTTCTCCTATTTTTTGTCTTATGCTTACAGGCGATACAGGTATTCTTCTACTTCCCAGTCAGTTACCTGTCTGGTATAACGCAGCCACTCATCTTTCTTCTGTGCAAGATAAGTCCTGCAGAATTCTTCGCCCAGTATTCCCCGGATCCAGGTGCTGTTTTCAAAAAGCTCGATCGCATCTTTGAGTGTTTCCGGAAGATGCTCTGTCTCCTGATCCTGTGTTGCGATATTTGACGATCTTGTAGGAGAAATTTTGTTTCGGATCCCATCCAGTCCGGCTGCAAGACATACTGCAAACACCAGGTACGGATTGGAAGATGCATCCGGACTTCTCAGTTCCACTCTTGTTCCCTCTCCTCTTGTCACAGGGATGCGGACAAGTGAATTCTGATTATTCTCTGTCCAGGTAAGTTCTGTCGGTGCATCATATCCAGGAACAAGACGCTTGTAGGAATTCACGAGAGGATTAGTGATCAGTGCCATCTCCTTGCTGTGTGCAAGAAGTCCTCCGATAAAATAACGGGCCTCTTCACTTAATTCTCCCGGATGATCTGCGTCTTCAAACAGATTTCTTCCATTTTTGAATACAGAAAACTGGATGTGCATTCCGGAACCATTTACCTCTGCTCTTGGCTTCGGCATAAAAGTTGCATGAAGGCCATGACGCTTTGCAACAATACGGACTGCCATCTTGAATGTCATGATGCAGTCTGCGATATCACGGATCTCACCATAGCTGAAATCAATCTCATGCTGTGCCGGAGCTGCTTCATGATGGGAGGATTCTACTTCCATTCCCATATCCTCGAGAGTCAGCACCATGTCACGTCTTGCATTCTCGCCAAGATCCAGCGGACTCATATCCAGGTATCCTGCTTTTTCGTGTGTTACGGTTGTCGGATTGCCATTATCGTCTGTGTGGAAAAGAAAAAACTCACACTCCGGATCGATATAGCAGGTGTATCCTTCCTGCTCCGCCTCTTCGGCTACTCTCTCAAGAATATATCTCGGGCTGTTTTTGTATGGTGTACCATCCGGCCAGTAGAGATTGCAGATCATTCTCGCAACTTTTCCCTGCTGCGGACGCCACGGCAGGATAGCAAACGTATCCAGCACCGGACGAAGATAAAGATCAGATCCCTTTTCAGGATCCATCCCTGCGATCTGTTCGCCGTTGATCATACACTGATTCGCTAACGCACGGGGAAGTTCCCGGGTCGTAACAGCGATATTCTTGATCGCACCGAACATATCAGTAAACTGAAGGCGGATGAATTCTACGTCTTCCTCCTCAACCATCTGTAATATTTCTTCTCTGGTATAATTCCCCATGCCATTCTCTCCTTATCTATTGAAAATAAAAACAAAAAAGGCGTACTTTCGGAAGGTTTACCCTCCAAAAGAACGCCTTTGTTCATGCAGGTATTATAGCAACCGGCATGGTCTTTGTCAACGTCTTTTTTCAGAGATTTGTATAACCCATCAGGGATTCATCTACGGCTTTGGCGGCTTCGCGGCCCTCGCGGATCGCCCATACGACCAGAGACTGTCCTCTGTGCATGTCGCCGGCTGTGAAGACTCTCGGTACAGAAGTTGCGTAGGCATCCGGTTTTGTCTCAACGTTTGTTCTTCCATTGATCGCTACGTGAAATGCATCGGTTACGTATTTCTGGCTTCCGAGGAATCCTGCTGCGATCAGGACCAGATCTGCAGGGATCACTTTCTCGCTTCCCTCAACCGGAACCATCATCATCCTTCCGGTCTTTTCGTCTTTTTGTGCTTTGAGGTCTACGATCTTTGCCTTGCACACATTGCCTTTTTTGTCAGCGATAAATTCGGTGACGGTTGTCTGATAGATCCGTGGATCATGTCCGAAGACTGCGATCGCTTCTTCCTGGCCGTAGTCTGTCTTGAGGACTCTCGGCCACTGCGGCCACGGGTTGTTTGCAGCACGCTCAACCGGCGGTTTCGGCATCATCTCAAGCTGTGTCACAGATTTTGCACCAAGACGGACGGAAGTTCCTACGCAGTCATTTCCTGTATCACCACCACCGATGACAAGGACATGTTTGCCTTTTGCCAGTTCATATGGAACTTTTTCGAAGTTGCTGTCGAGAAGTGTCTTTGTGACCATTCCGAGGAAGTCTACTGCGAAATAGATCCCTTTTGCCTCTCTTCCAGGCACTTTGATGTCACGCGGGTTGGAAGCTCCGCAGGCAAGCACGACTCTGTCATACTGTTTCAGCAGGTCTTCTGCCTTGATGTCCTTGCCTACGTTTGTATTGAGGACAAATTTTACTCCTTCTTCTTCCATGAGACGGATTCTTCTGTCTATTACAGATTTCTCCAGTTTCATGTTCGGGATACCGTAGCGGAGAAGTCCGCCCGGGCGGTCGCTTCTTTCATAAACTGTAACACTGTGGCCTCGTCTATTGAGCTGCTGTGCTGCTGCAAGTCCGGATGGACCGCTTCCGATCACGGCGATGGTCTTGCCGGTGCGGACATTCGGTTTCTGCGGCTGAACCCAGCCTTCTTTGTAAGCGGTCTCAATGATCGCTCTTTCGTTTTCCTTTGTGGAAACCGGCTCTCCGTTTAAGTTACAGGTGCAGGCTGCCTCGCAGAGTGCAGGACACACTCTGGAAGTAAACTCCGGAAAACTGTGTGTCTTGGAAAGTCTCAAATATGCCTGTTTCCAGTTTCCTGTATATACCAGATCGTTTGTCTCAGGAACAAGGTTGTGCAGAGGACAGCCGGATGCCATTCCTCCGAGCATCATTCCTGACTGGCAGAAAGGAACACCGCATGCCATGCAGCGTGCCCCCTGAAGTTTCTGTTTTTCTTTGCTGAGTGGAGTCCGGAACTCATTGAAATTGGCAATCCGGACCTTTGGCGGCAGTACTTTGGCTGTCTCTCTGTTATATTCTAAAAATCCTGTTGGCTTTCCCATGTTTCCTCATCCTCCTTAATGCTTTGCTCCGATGCTTTCGTAAAATGCTTCCATCTGTGCCTGCTCACTTGTCAGTCCTTTTTCTTCCAGTTTGGCGCTGAGTGTAAGCATCTTTTTGTATTCGTTCGGAATCAGTTTCTTAAAGTGCGGCAGGTAAGCATCAAAGTCAGCAAGCACTTTTGCACCCAGTTTGGAGCCTGTTGCCGCAACATGGGCTTCGATCAGATCACGAAGTTCTTTCTTATCATATTTGTTCTCTACTTTTTCGATAGAGATCATTGCCTTGTTGATGTTTTTGTAAAGTTTGTTCTCAACATCAAGTACGTAAGCGATACCGCCGCTCATACCTGCTGCGAAGTTCTTTCCGGTGCGTCCGAGGACTACGACACGACCGCCTGTCATGTACTCGCATCCGTGCTCGCCGACACCCTCTACAACTGCGTAAGCACCTGAGTTACGGACTGCAAAACGTTCTCCGGCAACACCGTTGATAAATGCATATCCACTGGTAGCACCGTAGAGTGCAACGTTACCGATGATGATGTTTTCTTCCGGTTTGTAAACTGCTTTTTCCGGAACTTTGACGATCAGTTTACCACCGGAAAGTCCCTTTCCGAAGTAGTCGTTGCTGTCACCGGTAAGGTTCAGTGTAAGACCCTTAGGGATAAAAGCACCGAAACTCTGTCCGCCAGCTCCGTGACAGTTGATCACGATCGTGTCATCCGGAAGTCCCTTTCCGGTCTGTCTGGTGATCTCTGCACCGAGGATCGTACCAAAGGTACGGTCTGTGTTTGTTACGTCTACATCGAGTTCGATATGTTCACCTTTGGCGATCGCTTTGCCACATTTCTTGAGAAGGACTTTTTCATCCAGAGTTTTTTCCAGTTCGAAGTTATAAACTGCCTTTGGATCGAAGGTCACTTTCTGTCCGTTTCCGGCATATGGGTTATTGAGGATCGCACTTAAGTCAACTTTGCCTTTGTGCGGCTCTGCCTGGGAAGCTTCTACAGACTGTCTTAAGAGGTCTGTACGTCCTACCATCTCATCGACAGTATGAACGCCAAGGCGTGCCATATATTCTCTCAGCTCCTGAGCGATAAATCTCATGAAGTTTTCTACGTATTCCGGTTTTCCACGGAAACGTTTACGAAGTTCCGGGTTCTGTGTTGCCACGCCGACCGGACAGGTATCCAGGTTGCAGACACGCATCATGACGCATCCCATGGTTACAAGCGGAGCTGTCGCAAAACCGAATTCCTCTGCACCGAGAAGTGCTGCGATGGCAACGTCACGACCGCTCATCAGTTTACCGTCTGTTTCGATGCGGACACGGTTACGGAGTCCGTTCATGATCAGGGTCTGGTGTGTCTCGGCAAGACCAAGTTCCCACGGAAGTCCTGCATTGTGGATGGAGCTTCTCGGTGCTGCACCGGTACCTCCATCATATCCTGAGATCAGGACTGTCTGTGCTCCGGCTTTGGCAACACCGGCTGCTACAGTACCTACACCTGCCTCAGAAACAAGTTTTACAGAAATATCTGCATAAACGTTTGAGTTCTTAAGGTCATAGATCAGCTGTGCCAGGTCCTCGATAGAGTAGATATCGTGGTGCGGCGGCGGGGAGATCAGACTTACACCAGGTGTTGAATGACGGGTCTTTGCGATCCACGGATAAACTTTCTTTGCCGGAAGATGTCCGCCTTCACCTGGTTTTGCACCCTGTGCCATCTTGATCTGGATCTCTCTTGCGGATACCAGATAGCTGCTGGTAACACCGAAACGTCCGCTGGCAACCTGTTTGATCGCAGAGCAGCGGTCATTTTCGCTTCCTGCGGAGGCAATACGCTCATCACTCTCTCCACCTTCACCTGTGTTGGATTTTCCATGGAGATGGTTCATAGCGATCGCAAGTGTCTCATGTGCTTCCTGGGAAATAGATCCGTAGGACATCGCACCTGTCTTGAAACGTTTTACGATCTCATCTACGCTTTCTACTTCGTCGATCGGGATCGCTTTTTCCGGATAATTGAATTCCAGAAGTCCACGAAGGGCTCCATGGCTTTCCTGGTCTACGACTTTTGTATATTCTTTGAACAGTGCATAGCTTCCTGTTCTTGTAGATTCCTGAAGGAGATGGATCGTCTGCGGATTGTAGCGGTGTTCCTCTCCCTGGCTTCTCATCTTGTGTGCACCGACACTGTCAAGTGTGAGGTCTGTATTCAGTCCCAGCGGGTCAAAGGCTTCAGAGTGAAGTCTGTCTACGTTCTCCTCGATATCTTCCAGTGTGATTCCGCCTACACGGCTTACAGTTCCTGTAAAGTATTTATCGATAACATCCTTAGAGATACCGATTGCCTCAAAGATCTGAGATCCCTGATAAGACTGGATCGTGGAAATACCCATCTTGGATGCGATCTTGACGATGCCACTTAAGACTGCGTGGTTATAATCCTCAACTGCTGCATAATAATCTTTATCCAGCATATGGTTATCGATCAGCTCGCGGATCGTTTCCAGTGCGAGATATGGGTTGACTGCACTTGCACCATAACCGAGAAGAGTTGCGAAATGATGGACTTCTCTCGGCTCGCCGGATTCTACGATCAGACCCAGAGAAGTACTCTTCTTGGTTTTTACGAGATGCTGATGTACTGCGGATACCGCCAGAAGAGACGGGATCGGCATATGGTTTTCATCTACTCCACGGTCAGAAAGTACGAGGATGTTTGCGCCGTCACGGAATGCCTTGTCAACCTCCACGAAGAGACGGTCGATCGCTCTCTCCAGTTTCGTACTCTTATAATAGAGAGTAGATACAACAGCAACTTTGAATCCATCTGCCTTCATGTTTTTGATCTTGAGCATGTCTGTATTTGTGAGGATCGGATGAAGGATCTTGAGTACGTGACAGTTTTCCGGCTGCTGTACCAGAAGGTTTCCATCTTTACCTACATAAACGCTTGTGGAGGTAACGATCTCTTCACGGATCGCATCGATCGGCGGGTTTGTTACCTGTGCAAAAAGCTGTTTGAAATAGTCGAATAAAGGTCTGTGCTCATTGGAGAGGACAGCAAGCGGGGTATCTACACCCATGGCTCCGATACTCTCCGCTCCGTTTAATGCCATGTTGCGGATAGAGGTACGGTACTGTTCGTAAGTATATCCGAACGCTTTCTGAAGGCGTGCACGGTGTTCCGGTGTGTACTCTTCCATACGGATATTCGGGATCTTGATGTCTTTAAGCTGTACGAGATTACTGTTCAGCCATTCGCCGTACGGCTGCATTTTTGCGTATTTTTCTTTCAGTTCATCATCGTCGAGGACTTTTCCCTGAACAGTATCTACCAGGAGCATTTTGCCCGGATGGAGACGTTCTTTGAGAACAATCTTCTCTTCCGGAACCGGCATGACACCGACCTCAGAAGAAAGGATCATATAGCCGTCGGAAGTAATATAATATCTGGATGGACGAAGGCCATTACGGTCAAGGACTGCACCCATCACATCACCATCGGAGAACAGGATGGAAGCCGGTCCGTCCCATGGCTCCATCATGGTTGCATAATACTGATAGAAATCTCTCTTCTCCTGGGAGATCGTGTCGTTGTATGCCCATGGCTCCGGGATCGTGATCATGACTGCAAGCGGAAGTTCCATACCACTCATTACAAGGAATTCCAGTGTATTGTCAAGCATTGCGGAGTCGGAACCGTTGCGGTTTACGACCGGAAGGACTTTGTGAAGCTGGCCTTTGAGGTATGGAGATTCCATATTTTCTTCTCTGGCGAGCATCTTGTCGGCATTTCCACGGATGGTGTTGATCTCTCCGTTGTGTACGATGAAACGGTTCGGATGTGCTCTCTCCCAGCTTGGGTTTGTGTTGGTACTGAATCTGGAATGTACCATTGCGATCGCGGATTCATACTCCGGATTCTGCAGGTCTGCAAAGAAAGTACGAAGCTGTCCGACCAGGAACATACCTTTGTAAACGATCGTTCTGCTGCTCATAGAAACAACATAAGTGTTGTCATTACTCTGTTCAAACTCACGACGTGCGATGTAGAGCATACGATCGAATGGGAGACCCTTTTCGACATCCTGTGGTTTTTTGATGAATGCCTGCATGATGCATGGCATGCACTCTCTTGCCTTGTGTCCGAGGACCTCCGGGATCACAGGAACGTTTCTCCATCCGAGAAGTTCCAGTCCTTCTTTTTCCACGATGATCTCGAACATTTTTTTTGCCTGGGCGCGTTTGATCTCGTGCTGCGGGAAGAAGAACTGTGCGATACCATATTCTCTTTCCTCACCGATATCAAAGCCCTCTTTCTTACAGGCTTTTTTGAAAAATTTATGGGAGATCTGCAGAAGGATACCAACACCGTCACCGGTTTTTCCCTCTGCATCCTTACCTGCACGATGCTCCAGATGTTCTACGATCCTGAGAGCATTCGCAACAGTTTCATGTGTTTTCTTTCCTTTGATGTTGACAACTGCGCCGATACCACAGTTGTCATGCTCAAATTCCTGGCGATACAGGCCCTGTTCTTCTCTCGTTACTTCCTGCATAATCTTCGTCCTCTCTATCAAAAAAAATTATATTATTCTTTATTTTGCTGTTTCCTGCTTTCTTTCTCCTTTGCGTATGCGTCTGCTGCTTTTACAAAGCCGCGGAATAAAGGATGTGCATGGTTCGGTCTGGATTTGAATTCCGGATGTCCCTGGGTTCCCTCGTAGAACGGATGATCCTTGATCTCGATCATCTCTACGATATGTCCGTCAGGGGAAGTTCCGGCGATCGTCATGCCTTTCGCAGCAAGCTCTTCACGGAATGCGTTGTTGACTTCATAACGATGTCTGTGACGTTCCTGGATCTCTTTCTTTCCAAAAAGTTCCAGTGCTTTGGAGTTATCTGCAAGTACACATGGATAGCTTCCAAGTCTTAAAGTTCCTCCAAGGTCTTCTACACTCTCCTGATCCGGCATCAGTGCGATCACCGGATGTTTGGTAGCTGGGTTCAGCTCGATGCTGTTTGCATCTTCGTATCCTAATACGTGGCGGGCGAATTCTACGATCGCCATCTGCATTCCAAGGCAGATCCCAAGGTACGGGATCTTGTGGACACGGGCATACTGTGCTGCCAGGATCATTCCCTCTGTACCTCTGTTTCCAAATCCTCCCGGAACAAGGATACCGTCTACATTATGAAGTGTCTGGTCGAGATTCTTCTCATTTAATTCTTCAGAATCCACCCAGGTCAGTTCTACTTTGGCTCTGCAGGAAATCCCACCGTGTTTCAGAGCTTCCACAACACTTAAGTAGGCATCATGGAGCTGTGTATATTTTCCTACCATTGCAATGTTTACTGTGCTCTCCGGATTTCTCAGATCGTTGACCATCTCTGTCCACTCGGTAAGATCCGGTTTGCGGTTCTCAAGTCTCAAGGATTCCAGAACTACATCGGCAAGTTTTTCTCTTTCCATTGCAAGAGGAGCTTCATATAAATATTCTACATCAAGGTTCTGTAATACATGGCTGACCGGTACGTTACAAAACAGTGCGATCTTGCCTTTGATCTCATCTGTCAGCGGATGTTCGCTTCTGCATACCAGAACGTCCGGCTGGATTCCCATTCCCTGAAGTTCCTTGACACTTGCCTGGGTCGGTTTGGTCTTCATTTCCTCAGAAGCTTTGAGGTATGGGATCAGGGTTACATGAATGAGGATTGCATTGTCATGTCCCACATCATGCTGGAACTGACGGATGGATTCCAGGAACGGCTGGCTCTCGATGTCACCAACGGTTCCTCCGACCTCGATGATCGCGATTCTCTCTTCTTCCGGTGATTTGGCGCGGTAAAAACGGCTCTTGATCTCATTTGTAATATGAGGAATGACCTGTACTGTCCCTCCTCCAAAATCTCCGTGACGCTCTTTCTGCAGGACTGACCAGTAGATCTTACCGGTTGTCACGTTGGAATTTTTATCAAGGCTTTCATCGATAAATCTCTCATAATGACCAAGATCCAAGTCTGTCTCTGTACCGTCATCAGTAACAAAGACCTCTCCATGCTGGATCGGGTTCATGGTTCCCGGATCGATATTGATATAAGGATCAAATTTCTGCATGGTCACCTGATAGCCTCTTGCCTTGAGAAGCCTTCCCAGGGACGCTGCCGTGATCCCTTTACCCAGTCCAGATACAACACCGCCTGTAACAAAAACATATTTAACTGACATTGTGATTTCCTCCTCCATCTGTGTTACACATAAATGTCTGATAAAAGAAAAAGCACCAGAAGCGGATGAAGGGGCTAGTTTACCCTTATCTGCCTCTGACGCCTTTGTCAGACACGACTCTTAAATATGTGCATTACTATACCGTATTTTGGACACTTTGTAAATATGTAATTTTTATATAAATCGCATTTTTTTATCTTTTTTTCCTGCACATTCTGCCAAAATCAGTGACAGTTTAACAGCCGCAGTCGATCTTCTTATTCAGTTCTGCCTCGACATCCAGCGGATAATTTCCGTCAAAACATGCCTTGCAGAGAGGAAGTCCTCCTGCCATTCCCTCCAGGAACTCACTCTGCATGTATCCAAGGGAATCTGCACCGATCATTTTGCGGATCTCTTCGGTGCTGTGATTGGAAGCGATCAGCTGGTCATTGGACGGTACGTCTGTTCCGAAATAACATGGGTGAAGGAACGGCGGGGAGCTGATACGTACATGCACTTCCAGTGCTCCGGCTTTCTTGAGCATGCGGATCAGGTTTGCGATCGTGGTTCCTCTTACGATGGAGTCGTCGACCAGAACGATCCTCTTACCCTTAACTGCGGATTCCAGGACGCTCAGTTTGAGGTGAACGCTGGATTCACGCTCCTCCTGGGTCGGTTTGATGAAAGTTCGTCCGATATAGCTGTTCTTATAGAAAGCAAATCCAAATGGAATTCCGGATTCTTCGGAATATCCCTTGGCTGCCGGGATGCCGGACTCCGGTACACCAGCCACAAGATCTGCTTCTACAGGATAAGATTTTGCAAGAGATTTACCGCCGCGGATACGTGCATCGTAGATCTTGACGCCATCCATCTCGCTGTCCAGTCTTGCAAAGTAAATATATTCAAATACACAGTGTGCATGTTTACCGCCGGCGAGTTCTTTGTTGGATTCGATGCCTTTCTTTGAGATGGTGACCATCTCTCCTGGTTCGATATCTCTTACGAACTCTGCGCCGACAGAGGTCAGTGCACAGCTTTCGGATGCGAGGACATAGGTATTATCCCTCTTGCCAAGACAGAGCGGTTTCAGCCCAAGCGGATCACGGATACCGATCAGTTTACGCGGGCTCATGACCACAAGTGCATAAGCACCTTTGAGTTTGTGCGCGGTCTTGAGAACGGCATCCTCTACTGTCCTAGTGTGTACACGCTCTCTCGCTATATGGAACGCAATGACTTCTGAGTCCGTAGTCGTATGGAAGATCGCTCCATTCTGGATCAGTTCCCATTTCAGTTCCGGTGTGTTGATCAGGTTTCCATTGTGTGCAAGTGCAAGTGTTCCCTTAATATAGGACAGGACAAGCGGCTGTGCATTCTCTGCTACCGATGCTCCTGTCGTTGAATAACGTACATGACCGATACCAAGATCTCCTTCCATATTGCGGATAGTATTCTCACGAAGGACTTCACTTACAAGTCCGAGATCCTTATGAAACTGGATGTTTCCTCTTTCGCCCTCTGTGCGGGAAACTGCAAGTCCGCAAGACTCCTGTCCACGGTGCTGCAAAGATGTAAGACCGTAATAAATAGAGGAAACCACATTCCCTCCATCCAGATCGTACATACCAAATACGCCGCAGGCTTCCTTTAATTCTGCCATCAGAATTTCCTCCCATTCTTTTCAAATGCTTTCTGCTTTCTGAAGTGCTTTTCACAGTGAAATTATAATAGAAGAAAGTGATTTGTCAACCCTTGTCCCCTCAAAAAAGCATACAAATAAATTCATCCGTCCAAACAAAAAATTTGAAAAAATTTTCGAAAAAGTTGTTGACATCCCGATTTTTTTGTGTATACTACAACACATAAGCAACGGCGCTTTGGAAAACAAAATCCAAGGCGCCTTTTTTGTTTATCTGAGAGTTTTTATTTTAATTACGAAAATTAAGATTAATGGAGCATTGAAAGGAGATTTTATTATGGCACAGAGCATTCCTGAAATCTACGGCAGTCTTGTTTTTAACGACAAGATCATGCGTGAGAAATTACCGAAAGACATGTACAAGGCACTGAAAAAAACAATTGAGAACGGTACACACCTGGAACTTGATGTTGCCAACTCCGTTGCAGTTGCCATGAAAGAATGGGCTCTCGAACATGGAGCTACCCATTACACTCACTGGTTCCAGCCAATGACAAACTTCACCGCAGAAAAACATGACAGCTTCATCTCCCCGACAGGCGACGGACAGGTGATCATGGAATTCTCCGGTAAAGAACTTGTAAAAGGCGAGCCGGATGCATCCAGTTTCCCGTCAGGCGGTCTTCGTGCTACATTTGAAGCAAGAGGATATACAGCATGGGATCCTACATCACCGGCATTCATCAAAGACCGTACCCTTTATATCCCGACTGCATTCTGCTCCTACAGCGGAGAGGCACTGGATAAGAAAACACCTCTTCTTCGTTCCATGGATACCCTGAACAAAGAGGCTGTCAAGATCCTCCGCCTTCTCGGAAATACAGAAGTAAAACATATCGATACCACCGTTGGTCCGGAACAGGAATACTTCCTGGTAGACAAAGACCTCTATAATAAGAGAAAAGACCTGATCTTCTGCGGACGTACCCTGATCGGTGCTCCGGCTCCAAAAGGACAGGAAATGGAAGACCACTACTTCGGAACCCTGAAACCTCGTGTATCTGCTTACATGCATGACCTGGACGAAGAGCTCTGGAAACTTGGAATTCCGGCTAAAACAAAACATAACGAAGTTGCTCCTGCACAGCACGAGCTGGCTCCTGTATTCGATACAACAAACGTTGCGGTTGACCACAACCAGTTAACAATGGAAGTAATGAAGAAAGTTGCCGACAAGCACGGACTTGTATGCCTTCTTCACGAGAAACCATTTGAGGGAATCAACGGAAGTGGTAAACACAACAACTGGTCCATGAGCACAGACACAGGTGTCAACCTTCTTGATCCTGGCAAAACACCTGCAGAAAATACACAGTTCCTGATATTCCTTGTAGCAGTCATCAAAGCAGTGGATGATTACGCAGATCTTCTCCGTATCTCTGTTGCAAGTGCAGGAAATGATCACCGTCTTGGTGCAAACGAAGCTCCGCCGGCAGTTGTATCTATCTTCCTTGGCGACGAGCTGACAGAAGTACTCAAAGCGATCGAGAACGACGAATTCTTCGTTGGACACGGTGCTGTTCAGATGGATATCGGAGCAAAAGTACTTCCGCACTTCGTAAAAGACAACACAGATAGAAACCGTACTTCACCGTTCGCATTCACAGGAAACAAATTCGAGTTCCGTATGCTTGGATCTTCTTCTTCCGTAGCAAACCCGAACATCATCCTCAACACTGCTGTTGCTGAAGTATTAAGCCAGTTCTATGAGGAACTCAAAGATGTTCCGGCTGACGGAATGGAATCCGCTGTTCATGAATTACTCAAAAAGACCATCAAAGAACACAAACGTATCATCTTCAACGGAAACGGTTATACAGATGAATGGATCGAAGAAGCAGAAAAACGCGGTCTCTACAACCTGGTATCCACTCCGGATGCACTGCCGCACTTCGTTGATGAGAAGAATGAAAAACTTCTCACAAGCCATCACATCTTTACACATGCAGAGCTTCATTCCCGTTATGAGATCAAGCTTGAGAACTATGTAAAGACCCTTCATATCGAAGCAGGCACTATGGTTGAGATCATCCAGAAAGATCTTCTTCCGGCAGTTACTACATATATGGAAAAACTGGCTCAGACTGCAGCACTTAAGAAATCAGTCGTTCCGGATATCTCCGTATCCGCAGAAGCTGCACTTCTTACCAAACTGACAGAACTTTCTGAGACCATGGTCAAAGATCTGGAAAGACTCAAAGAGGATACTGCAATGGCAGAATACGAAGTCGGCAAAGATCTTCTCAAGAGTGCAAAACTCTATCAGAGTGTTGTACTTACCGATATGGAAAAAGTTCGTGTTTCCGCTGATGCAGCAGAAGCTCTGATCCCGGATTCTATCCTTCCATATCCGACATACGGCAAACTGTTATTCTCCATCTCTGACTGATCCAGAGGATAACAGACAATTTCATACCGGTAAAACCAGGGGATATCTCATGAAACATGAACTACTTCATAATTCATTATCGATTTCCTCATCCATTAATCACACGATACGGTATCCCCTGTTTTACATATACTTGATTCGTAAAGGCGCGAAAATGATGAAATTTCATTCTCGCGCCTTTTCTGAATATTGAAACCACACTAATCTTGTCAACTTTTTAGGGAAAGAGAGGTAACTTTATGTATTCATCAGTAAACACTATATGGGTGCTTTTTGGCGCCGCGCTTGTCTTCTTTATGCAGGCCGGATTTGCAATGGTAGAAACCGGCTTCACCAGAGCAAAAAACGCTGGTAACATCATCATGAAAAACCTTATGGACTTCTGTATCGGTACTCCTACTTTCTGGATCGTCGGATTCGGGATCATGTTTGGAGCAGGAAACGGATTCTTCGGAAAGATCGGCGGCATTGCCACAGAGGCAAATTATGGTTCCGCAATGCTTCCTGACGGCGTTCCGTTCTGGGCATTCCTGATCTTCCAGACAGTATTCTGTGCAACCTCCGCTACGATCGTATCCGGAGCCATGGCAGAACGTACTAAATTTTCCTCCTATTGTATCTACAGTTTCCTGATCAGCCTGATCGTTTACCCGGTATCCGGACACTGGATCTGGGGCGGCGGGTTTATCAGCCAGATGGGCTTCCATGATTTTGCAGGTTCCTGTGCAGTACATATGGTCGGTGGTGTTGCAGCATTTATCGGTGCCATCATCCTTGGACCTCGTATCGGCAAATACGGAAAAGACGGCAAGTCCAAAGCGATTCCTGGACATAACCTTACCATCGGTGCTTTAGGTGTATTCATCCTCTGGTTCTGCTGGTTCGGATTCAACGGTGCATCTACCGTCAGCATGGAAGGCGATGCTATCGTAAGTGCAGGTAAGATCTTCGTAACTACAAACCTTGCAGCAGCTGTTGCAACTGTCACTGTTCTTCTTATCACATGGGTAAGATACAAAAAACCTGATGTTTCCATGTCCCTCAACGGATCTCTTGCAGGTCTGGTAGCGATCACAGCAGGTTGTGATACCGTTTCTCCTACATCTGCAGCTATCATCGGTATCGCTTCTGGTTTTGTTGTAGTATTTGGTATTGAATTTATTGACAAAGTACTCAAAGTCGATGACCCGGTTGGTGCTGTCGGCGTTCACGGATTAAACGGTGCCTTTGGTACTCTTGCTGTTGGTCTTTTCTCCGATGGTACAGGTACGGAATGGAAAGGTCTCCTCGTAGGCGGCGGTTTCCACGGATTTAGTGTACAGTTTATCGGTATGATCATCACCATCGCATGGGTTGCTGTTACTATGACGATCATTTTCCAGGCGATCAAACATACGGTTGGTCTTCGTGTAACTGCTGAAGAAGAGATCGAAGGTCTGGACTCCAAAGAACATGGTCTTACAAGTGCATACGACGGATTCGTTGTACACGACACTATGACTGTTCCAACACCTATGGGTGTTACAAAAGCAGCTCCTTCCGCAAACACTTCCGCAAATGTTGCACCTGCTGAAGTTGCAGCCACCATTCCGGAACTTCCGAAGGAAGGCGTACATAAACTGACAAAAGTTGTTATCATCACACGACAGAGCAAACTTGAAGAATTCATGCATGCAATGAATGAGATCGGTGTTACCGGTATCACCATCACAAACGTTATGGGATGCGGTGTACAGAAAGGTTCCCGTTCCTACTACCGTGGTGTTGAGATGGATATGAACCTGCTGCCGAAGATCAAGATTGAGATCGTAGTCAGCCTCGTTCCGGTAAGAACCGTCATCGAAACAGCCAAGAAAACACTTCACACCGGTCAGTACGGCGATGGAAAAGTCTTCGTATATGATATCGAAAACGTTGTCAAGATCCGTACCGGTGAGGAAGGATTTGAAGCACTTCAGGATACTCAGCCGCTGGAATAAGATTCCCCCGGCAGTATTAATAGATTTTCCTCTAAGCAAAAGCAGCTCTTCTTTCTGTGTAGAAGGGCTGCTTTTCTGTCGTCTTTTATTCTTCTCTTGTAAGTTTTGGCAAATTCCACCGGTAATGCGCTGCCAGATAACGGATCAGTATTACCACCGCTGAGGCTCCCACCATCGCTGCGACTGCCCCAAAACTCCGGTACAGTACCACACAGACGATTGCTCCGACGATAGACGCGCATGCATAAATATGGCGCACCAGGATATACGGCGGCACACCTGCCATGACATCACGGAGAAGTCCTCCGCCGACACCTGTGACGGTGCCAAGGAACACCAGCAGGAAAGTATAATCCATATATCCATGGGCGATCCCTGTATTCACACCTACCACAGTAAAGATTCCAAGCCCGATTGAGTCCATGACAAGCATTACTTTGTCATAAGTCTCCCTGTTATGTCCCTGAAGGAGTTCCTTCTTAAGATACAGGATCATAAAAACAACACAGGATGTGACCGTTGCGATGACCGTATAAACCGGATGTTGGAACATTGCCGGCGGCACGATCCCGAGGATCACATCACGCACTGCCCCTCCTCCTACAGCTGTCGTGACTCCCAGCACGATCACACCAAAAATATCCATTGCCCGATCTACCGCAACCATGGCACCGGATGCCGCAAAAGCGATCGTCCCGACCATTTCCATAATAAATGTAATGAGCTGCTGATAATCCATAACTTCCCTCTCCAATTCCCCTTTATTTGTTTACTTTCTCACAAGAACTTCTCCGCTTCCTGTGTTTGTCCATCTGTCATCCCTGACTGCAATCTTCCCTCCTGTCAGAACGTAGTCAAATCCCTCGCAGAACTGATCCGGATCATCAAAATCTGCTTTCACCTTGAGATTCTCCAGATGGAAAATATTGATATCTGCTGCCTTCCCTGCCTCCAGAACGCCACGGTCCAGATGCAGAGGTTTCGCTGCTCTTCCTGTCATCTTGTAGACAGCCTCCTCGATCGTAAAGATCTGTCTGTCACGCACATAGTCCGTAAGCACCTTCGGAAATGCGGCATAAACCCTCGGATGATATTTGCCACCTGCCGGATAGATCGCATCTGAGATCAGATTTGCATATTCATCCTTCAGAAAATGCAGCATGTCTTCTTCCGATGCGATCGTGTCAAGCATTGTGACCTGACAGTTTTCTTCGATCAGAATGTCATACAGTGTATCATACGGATCATTTCCTGTAAAGTCTGCGATCTCCTGGATCGTTTTTCCTGCATAGGCTTTGTATTTCTCTGTATGGAGCGTGCTTGCATAGATCTGGTCAAAACCTGCCAGTTCCACGATATTTTCGAATTCATCAGATGGTGTTTTGAGGACTTCTGTCAGATGTTTACGGTATGTTCTGTCCTTCAGTCTCCGGATGATTTCATCCGTACCGCCTTTCTGGCATTCCGCTGGAAGCACATGCACGAGCTGTGTGGAACCTGTCAGATACGGATACAGGTCAAAATCAAGCTGCACACCCTCTGCCCTCGCCTGTGCAAAAAGCCGGAGGGCTTCTTCACATTTCGTTCCCCAGTTTTTCTTTCCGATGCATTTCACATGACTGATGTGCAGCGGGATATGAAGTGCCTTTGCTGCATGGAGGACTTCTTTCTGTGATTCGATCAGACTGTCGCCTTCGCTGCGCACATGCGTCGTGATCGGGATCCCGGTATCTTTGAGAGGACTTAAGACTTCGATCAGGCTTTTTTCGTCGTATTCAAATTCCGGCGCATAGGCAATACCAAGACTGATACCGAGTGCTCCTGCGTCCAGGCTCTCCTCGATCTGCTTCCAGGCTGTTCTTAATTCTTCTTTCGTCAAACTTCCTGTCCTGTAGCCGGCTGCACAGGCACGGATCGTTCCGTTTCCCGCGAGCATTCCTGTATTCACGCTCCGCTTCGTCGCTTTCAGGGCATCCATATAGGCGTGGAAGGACTCTGCTGCCGGGCAGCTTTTGTCTTCCTTTATATATTTCTCCGGCGGATTTCCGGTAACGCTACTGATAAAACCAAGAATCTCCTTCTGATGTTCTGTTCCGACCGGTGAGACCGAAAGGCCGCAGTTTCCATTCACAACTGTCGTAAGTCCCTGACGGTTCAGAAGTTCATCGTCACCGTTTTCCAGTGCCTGCCAGTCTCCATGTCTGTGGATGTCAATAAATCCCGGCGTCACATAGCCGCCCTTCGCATCCAGGATCCGCTCCGTCGGAAAATCAGAAGGAAACTCCGTCGTCTTTGTGATTTCTTTGATCCGGCTTCCTTCTATTATGATATTGCCCTCAAAAGGAGCCTCGTTTTTTCCATTTACGATCTTTCCATTACAGATGATATAATCTGCCATTTTGCTCACCTCTGCCGTCATTATAACCGTAATCATGTATTCTTGCAATTGGATATTGCAAAAACTTTTTATTTGTCAAAAATATTTTTATATTGTTATAAAAAAGCAGAAAAAAGCGATACACACCCGCTTCCTTTAAGAAACAGGCTGTATCGCTCTGTCTGTGATCGTGTATTTTATTGTGAGGATCACATTCCCAGGGAATCTGCCCATGCTTTGAGTGCATTCTTGTCTGCGCTTCCGAAACGTTTGCCTTCTTTCCAGTTGGCAGATGGTGCGGATTTCTTGAGAACGGAATCTGTCTTACCCATTCCACTTCCACCGGAGGTTGCAAATGCTGCGATCGTCTTGCCTGAGAAATCATAGCTTTCAAGGAAGGTATTGATGATGGTCGGTGCCACATACCACCAGATCGGGAATCCTACGAATACAGTGTCATACTGATCCATATCCGGTACTTTGTTTCCGATCTCCGGTCTGGAGGCAGGATCACTCATCTCCACGCTGCTGCGGCTCTTTTTGTTCATCCAGTCAAGGTCTGCATTGGTGTACGGTACTACAGGCTGGATTTCAAAAAGATCTGCTCCTGTAACTTCTGCCAGGGCTTTTGCCATCTTTGCTGTTACTCCGCTTGCTGAAAAATATGCTACTAATTTCTTTGCCATGATAAAGTTTCCTCCATTCTGTTTGACATTAAAATTTTAATTTGTTACTATGAGTATAACACTTAAACCTGACTTTAGGTCAATACCTTTAGGTAAAATATAGAGTAAATTCCGGTTTTATTTTACGGTTTTACAGATTATGGAGGAATGTAATGGACGTTATCAGTATCAAAGACTTTCCGGGGATCCGCATTGGAAATGCACAGAATGTCGATGGAGGAACAGGATGTACCGTTATCCTGAGCGAAGGCGGCATGTGCGCGGGACTTGATGTCCGCGGGGGCGGTCCTGCTTCGAGGGAAAGCGAACTTCTCAAGCCGCTTGCCAATGCACAGACGATCCACGCCGTACTCTTTGGTGGAGGAAGTGCATTCGGGCTGGATGCCGGCGGCGGTGTCATGCAGTTCCTGGAAGAAAAGGACATCGGTTTTGATGTAGGCGTGACTAAGGTACCGCTTGTCTGCCAGTCGGATCTTTTTGACCTGACCGTAGCTGATCCACACTGCCGCCCGGATAAGGCGATGGGATATGAAGCCTGTAAGAATGCTTATCTTGACAATTACCAGGATGGAAACTTCGGTGCAGGTACAGGAGCAACCGTCGGTAAATTTAAGGGGATGGATTTCTGCATGAAATCCGGCATCGGAAGTTACGCCGTGCAGATCGGTGAGCTTAAAGTCGGCGCGATCGTTGCGGTAAATGCACTTGGTGATATTTACGATCACCACTCTGGCAGGATCATCGCCGGTCTACTCAATGAAGACCGTAATTCTTTTGCTGATTCTGCGAAACTGCTCTATCAGTCTTATGAAGTACGCGAAAACAAATTTACAGGAAATACTACGATCGGTACCATCATCACCAATGCAAAATTCGACAAAAGCCAGCTCTGCAAGATCGCCGGTATGACACACAATGGCTATGCCCGCTCCATCCGTCCGGTGCACACTTCTGCTGACGGCGACAGTATCTACGCCCTTTCCGTCGGAACCGTTGCTGCAGACTGCGATATGGTCGGCACGCTTGCAGCCGATGTCATGTCAGAAGCGATCCTCTGTGCTGTTCGTAGTGCGAAGTCCGCTTATGGTTATCCTGCGCTTCGCGATCTTAACTTTTAATCGAAATATCTGAATTCAGGAGGTTTTTATTATGTATTCTATCGGAGAAGTATCTGAAATGTTTGACCTGCCGGTCTCCACGCTTCGCTACTATGACAAGGAGGGACTTTTTCCGGATATGATGCGCGTCTCCGGGATCCGCAAATTCAGCGACCGCGAACTGGAGACTCTGCGTGTCATCGAATGCCTCAAAAAATCCGGCATGGAGATCAAGGACATCCGCCAGTTTATCGAATGGTGCGCCATGGGAAAGGAAACTTACCCGCAGCGCCGTGCCATGTTCCAGCGTCAGCGTCAGAATATCGAGGCTGAGATCGAGCGTATGAACCAGGCACTTGATATGCTGAAATACAAATGCTGGTTTTATGACCAGGCAATGAAAGGTGTCAGCGAAGATCAGCTTCATGCGATGATCCCGGATTCTATGCCGGAAGAGATCCAGGTAGCCTACGCTCACGCCCACGAAACGAAATCCGCATAAAATTTTTATTCATAAGCAGCACAAAAGCCATACTCCGGGATCATGGCAGTAATCCTTCGGTATGGCTTTTGTTATGGCAAAATTTTGATTTACTTATTAAGTACGTTACTTATATGTGTCTGAACATTTAATTCTAAGGAATTATTTGATAAAGCTTACGTGCTTACAGATTTCTTCTACTGCTTTATCTTTTCTCTGGTTGAAGATTACTTTGTTCTCTTCGAAGAGGTTACGTCCTTCTGTGTCGATGGATACGATCAGAGGTCCGAATTCTTTGACACGGCAGTGCCATAATGTCTCAGGCATTCCGAGGTCTCTCCACTGAGCATCTACGATCTCTTCTACTTCTGTTGCTGCTACAACTGCGTTTCCAGCCGGGAATACACAGTGGATTGCACCGAATTCTTTGCATGCACGCTCTGTATTTTCTTTCATACCACCTTTACCGATGATAACACGAACGCCTGTCTCTCTTACGAATTCGTATTCGAATTTTTCCATACGCATACTGGTTGTCGGTCCTACAGATACCATTTCGAACTTGTCATTTTCCAGTGGACGGATGATCGGGCCAGCGTGGAAAATTGCTGCATCTCTTACGTTTACAGGAAGTTCACGGCCTTCTTCAACGAGACGTCTGTGAGCAACGTCACGACAGGTTGTCATGCTTCCGTTTAAGTATACGATATCTCCTGCATGGATATCCTTCAGATCTTCTGCTGAGATCGGTGTTGTTAAAATTTTCTTTCCATCTTTCATTTCCAACATTATAAAGTCACCCCCGAATGTGTTGTGATTGTGTAGTTAAGGTCTTTATCAAAGATAATATGTCCACGTCTGTGGGACCAGCATCCAACGTTTACGGCTACACCGATGGTGGATGGATGTCTTGCTGTGTTTTCGATGTGAACACCCATTACGGAATATTTACCGCCCATACCCTGAGGTCCAAGGCCGATCGCATTGATACCGTCTTCGAGCAGTTTTTCCATGGATGCAGCACGCTCGTTTTCGTTGTGGCTTCCAAGCGGTCTCATAAGAGCTTTCTTGGAAAGCAGTGCAGCTGTTTCTACGGATGTTGCAACACCAACACCTACAAGGAGTGGCGGACAAGCATTTAAGCCATAAGATGTCATGACATCCATAACGAATTTTGTTACACCTTCGTAGCCTTCACCTGGCATCAGGACCATAGCTTTTCCCGGAAGAGTACATCCGCCGCCGGCCATGTATGTGTAGATCTCGCATTTGTCGCTGTCCGGAACGATATCCCAGAATACGGTAGGAGTTCCTTTACCAACGTTTTTGCCTGTGTTGTACTCGTCAAATGTTTCTACACTGTTATGACGAAGTGGTGCTTCGAAAGTAGCTTTGACAACTGCTTCTTTGAGGAGTGCTTCCAGTTCTCCGATGAGCGGGAAGTTTGTTCCACATTTTACCCAGAACTGTAATACACCTGTATCCTGGCAGCTTGGTCTGTTGAGTTCTTTTGCCAGAACCTGGTTTCTCTGCATGGTCTGGTAGATTACTTTAGACAGCGGGCTGTCTTCTTTCTCTGCAAGTTCGTTGATCTTTGCCTTGATGTCGTCCGGCAGCACTTTACCAATATAGGAAACAAAGTTTGCCATATAAGTGGTAAGCTGCTCTACCTGTTCTTTCTTACCCATTTGTTTGTCCTCCTGGTTATTATAATTTTTAATAATTGAGTTTGAGTTTATTTATCAAATTCCTTTCGCGTTTCTTATTCTCACGGGAAGAATGGGAAAGCGATCGGAAGAATGATCATACTTACTACAGTTGCGATGATGATGAGCGGGAATCCAGATTTTACATAATCCATGAACTTGTATCCGCCGGCACCTACTACCATTGTGTTTGCTGGCATTCCGATCGGTGTTGCGTATGCGCAGGAACCGCCGATCACACATGCCATCAGTACTGCTCTCGGGTCAGCTCCCATTCCCTGTGCGATTGACAGGCAGATTGGAACCATAAGAGCGGTTGTTGCTGTGTTTGACATAAAATTTGTCAGGATACAGCAGAGAATGAATACTACAAATGTCAGTACATATGGAGATGGATTTTCACCAAGTGCTCCGATTACTTTGTTGGCGATCAGTTCACCGGCTCCTGTTTCCTGCAGTGCAGCTGCAAGAGAAAGTGTACCGCCAAAAAGGAAGATCGTCTTGAGATCGATGGATTTGAGTGCATCTTTCTCAGAGATAACTCCTGTGAGGATCAGAAGCAGTGCTCCGATTCCACCGGAAATACATAATTTAATGCCAATTTTGTCTTCAAAGATCATTGCCAGCAGTGTCAGGATCAGGATGATCAGGGATAACCACTGTTTCCATGCCGGAACGTTGCTGAAATCTTTTTCTGTATCGAATGCTCCCTCATCTTTAACATCGTGATTTGGAAGAAGTCTGTAACCGATGGTTGCGTAAAACAGGATTCCTACGATCAGGATCGGAAGACCTACGATCGCATACTCGAAAAATCCGAATTTCATTCCAATTTCCTGAAGTGCACTCTGTGCGATCAGATTTCCTGGTGCTCCGATCAGAGAAAGGTTACCGCCCATAGCTGCTGCGAATACCAGCGGCATCAGAAGACGGGATCTCTTGTATCCGGATTTTGCAGCGATACCGATCACTACCGGGATCAGAACTGCAGCTGTACCTGTGTTGGATAAAACACCACTCATAAAACCTACGATCACCATGATCGCAACGATCAGCATTCTTTCTGATTTTGCGAATTTTGTTACAATACCTCCGACCTTGTTTGCCATGCCAGTTTCAAATAATGCCCCACCTACGATGAACATGGATACAAACAAGATGACATTACTATCGATGAATCCTGCAAAAGCTGTTTTGACATCCAAGACTCCGGTTACGACAAGACCGATACAGACGATCATGGATGTAACTCCCAGCGGAATCTTCTCAAGTACGAACATGATTACCGCAAACAGGAGAAACAGCAGTGTAATTGTTGATGGACTCATTGCCACACCCTCCTACTTTTTTGTTATGTAATTTTTCAGTAATCGTTCGGCCGATTCATTACTGTTTTGTTATGAGCTTATTATATACAAGGGTTTCAGGATTGTACATTTATTAAAACATATGGTACTATAAGTTTTTCCTATTGAAAAATTCATCTCAATAAACGTTTCTTTATCTTTTCATTGCGAATCTTTTTTTCTCATGCTATTATGAATTTTAATAAAACTACAGATACAAGGGGGAATTTCAGCATGAAATTAACTCAGTTAGAATACTTTTGTGTGGCGGCCAGGTATCACAATATTACCAAAGCCGCCAAAGAGCTTTTTGTGACTCAGCCTTCGATTTCCAATGCGATCAAAGCACTGGAGGAGGAATTTGGTGTGAATCTTTTTTTCCGGAATAATAATAAGCTCACCCTCACACCGGAAGGCGAGCTTTTTTATAAGAGTGCGGAAGGACTTCTTGCGCATGCAGATTCTGTCGAGATGGAATTTCATGAATTAAGGAAAAAAATCACACCGATCCGCATCGGGATCCCGCCTATGCTGGGGACGATCTATCTGCCTGAATTGTATTTATCCCTGAAAGAAAATTTCCCGGAAGTCGATTTCCGGCTTTTTGAGTTTGGTTCTATCAAAGCGTGTGACCTTGTTTTGGAGGAAAAACTGGATATCGCGATCGTCAATGCGGAACAGCCTGCAATTGACAAATGTAATTCGCGCATTATTGATACAGAGGATCTTTATTTCTGTGTTGCACCAGATCATCCTCTTGCCGAACAGAAGACAATTCTTCTCACTATGCTCGCAAACGAACCTCTGATTCTCTTTAACACAGATTCTGTGCAGGTCATGACACTGACCCGGCAGTTCAAAGCAGTCGGTGTAACCCCGCGTGTTATCCTAAACACCAGCCAGATCACGACACTCATCAATATGGTCAAATCCGGTCATGTAGGAACCTTCCTATATCGTTCTATTGTGGAAGCACATCCAGATATTGTCGGAATCCCGGTCATGCCATCGATTGAGCAGCGTATCGGTGTCATCTGGAAAAAAGGCAAATACCAGAACACCACTGCTGAAAAAGTGATCAAATACATAGAGAACTTCTGAATTTTTCCATAAAAAAAGATAGCCGAACTATTTATTGTCAGCTATCTTTTTTTATTGCTATTTCCAGGCTCCGGTCTCATCTTCGATTCCGAATTCTTTCGGATCGAAGGCTGGATCTTTGCCTTCTTTCTTTTGTTTCTCATAATCTTTAAGAAGTGCGACGGCTTTTGGTGCGAGAAGTGCAATCGCAATGATGTTTGCCCATGCCATCAGACCATAGCCGATATCGCCCATTGCCCATACTGCATCTGCATTTACAATAGCCCCCAGGAAAGATGCCATAAGAAAAACTGCCCGCGCGATCGCAATGGCTTTCTTGCTGTTGCCGGTGAGATAACGGATATTGGACTCTGCCTGATAACAGTATCCCGTCATGGATGTGAATACGAACAATACAATGATGATCGCCAGCGCCTTGCCGCTCCAGCTTCCAAATGTGCTCATCAGCGCATGCTGTGTCCATTTGATTCCGGCCTCAATGCCGCCGGTCTGACTCATCAGAAAGTTTCCTGCACCATCAATGACATCGAAAGTTCCTGTCAGAAGAACGATCAGTGCGGTTGATGTTCCGATAAATAAAGTATCTACATAGATAGAAAAAGACTGGATCAGTCCCTGTTTCACAGGATGGGAGCATTCTGCCGCTGCGGAAACGATCGCGCCGCATCCCATTCCGGCCTCATTTGAGTAAATGCCTCGTTTGACACCCCAGGAAACTGCAGATCCCAGAATTCCTCCAAGTACTGCATGTACACCAAACGCCGACTGAATGATCATCAGAAAGATTCCCGGAAGTTTGGTGATATTTAATCCGACAATGATCAGTGCAGCCAGAATATAGACTGCGCACATCGCCGGTGCAAGCATTTCTGCGATATGTGCAATACGTTTGATACTTCCATATACTACGATTCCAAGTACGATACAGCAGATCGCGCCCACGAGGATCTTATTTACAGAAAAAGCTTCCTCAAACACAGTTACCAGTGAGTTAATCTGCACACCCGGCATGAGGAATCCAGGTCCCAGAAAGGCAACTACTGCAAACACGACCGCATATGGTTTGCACTTCAGGCCTTTTTCTATGTAATATGCCGGGCCGCCGGTGAATTCTCCGTCAGGACTCTTGACTTTGTATGCCTGGGCAAGTGCCGATTCAACAAAGGCAGACGCTGCTCCGATCACAGCGATCATCCACATCCAGAAAACAGATCCCGGTCCGCCATAAAAGATCGCAGAAGCGACGCCGGCAATATTTCCCATACCTACGCGGGCACCTACTGTTGTAGCAAATGCCTGAAATGGAGTGATTCCGCTCTCACTCTCTTCTTTGGATGTCAGAAGTTTGACCATTTCTTTCACTAAGCGGATCTGTGGAAATTTAAGACGCAGTGACAGATAAAGTCCAACCCCAAGACACAAAACAACCAATACCATGCTCCAGACCATCGCATCCATCTGGTTTACAAACATTGAAAATTTCTCCATAAGCCCCTCTTTCCTAATACTATACTTTAATACTACTATATTACGCTAAATCGTGAAAAAGCGCAACGAAATATTGATATTATCTATGTTTTACTTTCTTTTTTTCTATATTTCTCCCGATATCTCATTTTTTCACAAAAAAAGAACAAAGAAGTTCTATTTAAAACTTCTTTGTTCTTCTTAAATAGCAGGGGATGAGAGAATCGAACTCCCACCAAAGGTTTTGGAGACCCCTATCATA
>ERZ827108.27-NODE-27-length-228545-cov-6.839774_pt1 | contig 228545 bp, 238 predicted proteins | sample MGYA00519921_ERZ827108 | MGnify/ENA primary metagenome ERZ827108 (study PRJEB31778, sample SAMEA3449258) | human gut metagenome | biome: human gut; feature: human-associated habitat; material: faeces | place: United Kingdom | collected 2010/2012 ... | reverse complement strand
TGCCGCAGACAGTAGAGGCGATCAGCCATGCCAAAGCAGCAGGCGTTGAGATCATCGTTGCGATCAACAAGATCGATAAACCAAGTGCAAACGTAGAGAGAGTAAAACAGGAACTTTCCGAGTATGAACTGATCCCGGAAGACTGGGGTGGAAGCACCATCTTCGTACCGGTATCCGCACATACAGGAGAAGGAATCGACACTCTGCTTGAGATGATCCTTCTTTCTGCAGAAGTCCTGGAACTCAAAGCAAACCCGAACCGTGCAGCGAGAGGTCTCGTGATCGAAGCACAGCTTGACAAAGGTAAAGGACCGGTTGCTACGATCCTCGTACAGAAGGGTACTCTCCATGTCGGAGATTTCATCGCAGCAGGTGCATGCAGCGGTAAAGTACGTGCCATGATGGACGACAGAGGAAGAAGAGTCAAAGAAGCAGGACCGTCCACACCAGTTGAGATCCTTGGTCTCAGTGATGTTCCGAATGCAGGTGAGATCCTGATGGCGTTCCCGAGCGACAAGGAAGCCAAGAACTTCGCAGCTACCTTCGTTACAGAGAACAAGAAACATCTGCTTGAAGAAACCAAAGGCAAACTTTCTCTGGATAACCTGTTTGATCAGATCCAGGCAAGTGACCTCAAGGAACTGCCGATCATCGTCAAAGCAGACGTACAGGGATCTGTTGAGGCTGTGAAACAGAGTCTTACCAAACTTTCCAATGAGGAAGTTGTTGTCCGCGTGATCCATGGCGGCGTTGGTGCAGTCAATGAATCTGACGTATCCCTTGCTGCAACTTCCAATGCGATCATCATCGGATTCAACGTTCGTCCGGACGCAATGGCAAAACAGCTTGCAGATCAGGAAGGCGTAGACCTGCGTCTCTACAGAGTCATCTATCAGGCGATCGAAGATGTAGAAGCAGCCATGAAGGGTATGCTTGACCCGGTATTCGAAGAGAAAGTCATTGGTCATGCAGAAGTCCGCCAGCTCTTCAAAGCATCCGGCGTTGGTACGATCGCAGGAAGCTATATCCTCGATGGTATCTTCCAGAGAAACTGTAAGGTTCGTATCACCAGAGAGGGAGATCAGATCTTCGAGGGCGAGCTTGCATCCCTGAAACGTTTCAAAGACGATGTCAAAGAAGTCAAAGCAGGATACGAGTGTGGTCTTGTATTTGACGGATTCAATGATGTCAAAGAAGAAGATAAAGTAGAAGCTTATATCATGGTAGAAGTACCAAGGTAATTGGTAATAGAGAATATCCCGCGAGGTGTTTTGGCATAAATATGCCAAAATCCCGAGACATGCGGGGCAAAATGCTATCACCGAAGGTGATGTGGAATGCATTTTGACCAAGTTACAGCGAATATAATGAGCAGTAACTTACCGAGATAGGAGTAAAATAAATGAGAAAGAACAGCATTAAGAATACAAGGATCAACGGAGAGGTTCAGAAAGAACTCAGTACGATCATCAGAAATGAAGTCAAAGATCCTCGCATTCATCCAATGACTTCTGTCATGGCTGTGGAAGTTGCACCTGACCTCAAGACCTGCAAGGCATTTATCAGTGTCCTTGGCAGCAAAGAGGCCAAGGATGCGACCATCCAGGGTCTTAACAAGGCAGAAGGTTATATCAGAAGACAGCTTGCAAAGAACCTGAATTTAAGGAATACACCGGAGATCCGTTTCATCCTGGACGAATCCATTGAATACGGTGTAAACATGTCCAAGCTGATCGACGATGTAACCAGAAAAGATGCTCAGGCAGGAAAACCGGACGAGGAAGAATAAGCCAGTCCGGATCCTGACCAGAAGAGCAGTGCATACAGAATAAGAGAGGATATCATGAAAAATATTTCAGAAGTGCTGGAAGGCGTGAAAACAATAGGAATTGGTGGTCATGTCCGACCGGATGGTGACTGTGTCGGTTCCTGTATGGCTTTGTATCTGTATATCAGAACTTATTTTCCGGATGTGGATGTAAGCGTATATCTCGACCATCCGAAGCCGATCTTTGGACATATCGATCATATCGATGATATCAAAACAGAAGTAGAAGAGGGCAGAGAATTTGATCTGTTCATTACCTGCGATGTCAGCGCGCGTGACCGCCTGGCAGTTGCGGGAGATGCTTTTGACCATGCGGCAAAAACCGTCTGCATCGATCATCATGTGAGCAATCCGGGATTTGCAGATGTCAACTATATCCGCGGAGAAGTCAGCTCCTGCTGCGAAGTCCTCTACGGACTCCTAGATCCGGACAAAGTAAACCGTCCGATCGCGACAGCAGTCTATACAGGAATGATCCATGATACAGGAGTATTCCAGTATTCTTCCACTTCCCCGGATACGATGCGTATCGCAGGAGAACTGATGAAGCAGGAGATCCCTTTCAGCAAGATCATTGATGAATCTTTTTATGAGAAGACATATCTTCAGCTTCAGGTCATGGGCCGTGTTCTGGCAGAGAGCATTCTTCTCCAGAACGGCAAATGCACCGTAGGCTACCTCCGCAGAAGAGATATGGAATTTTATGGAGTTGAGGGAAGTGACCTTGACGGGATCGTCAGCCAGCTTCGTCTGACAAGGGGCGTGGAAGTCGCGATCTTTATCTATGAGACTGAGACACAGCATTTCAAGGTTTCCCTCCGTTCCAACGGCAAGGTGGATGTGAGCAAAGTTGCCGTATTCTTTGGCGGCGGCGGCCATACAAGAGCAGCGGGCTGTGACCTTGAGGGCTCCATGTATGACGTTATCAATAATCTGACCGCAGAGATCGAGAAACAGTTCTGCGAAGAGGAGGCATAATGGACGGAGTTCTGGTCATTCGCAAAGAGAAAGGCTACACTTCTCATGATGTGGTCGCAAAACTTCGTGGGATCCTCCACATGAAAAAGATCGGTCATACCGGAACACTGGATCCTGATGCGGAGGGAGTTCTTCCTGTTGTTCTCGGCAGAGCGACCAAGCTGGTCGATCTTCTGACCGAAAAGCGCAAGACATACGAGGCACTTCTTCACCTCGGGATCGAGACAGACACACAGGATATGACAGGAACGGTTCTGAATGAAAAGCCGGTCACTGTTTCTGAAGAAGAAGTAAAAGCTGTAATCGAGAGTTTCCTCGGAGAGCAGGAGCAGATCCCGCCGATGTACTCCGCACTCAAGGTAAACGGAAAGAAGCTGTATGAACTCGCAAGAGAAGGCAAGACCGTTGAGCGCAAAGCCCGCCCGGTCTGCTTTTATGAGATAGAGATCCTTGAAATGGATCTTCCGATGGTACGTTTTTCTGTTACATGCAGCAAGGGAACTTATATCCGGACTCTGTGCCATGATATTGGACAGAAACTGGGCTGCGGTGCCTGCATGGAAGAGCTTACCCGTACAGCATCCGGTGAGTATCGCTGGGAAGACAGCATCACACTGGATGAAGTACAGAAAGAAATGGAAGAAGGAATCCTTGAGAAGAGGATTCTTTCTATTTCAGAAGTGCTCAAGGCTTATCCGGAGATCCGCTGCAATAAATTCGGAGACAGGCTTCTTCTGAATGGCAATGCGCTTCCAGATAATATGACAGAAACACAGCACAAAAAAGGCTGGGTGCGGATGTGCACCAGCGAGGGGAATTTCCTGGGGATCTACGAGTGGGACAATAAGAAACACCGTTATCAGCCTCAGAAAATGTTCCTCTGAAACATCGGAGATAAGCAGGAGTCAGAACACATGGAATACATCAAGATCGAAGGACAGTTTCCAAAGTTTTCCAACTGTGCGGTAACGCTGGGGAAATTTGACGGAATTCATCGCGGACACAGGAAACTGATCCAGAAGATTCTGGAACACAAAAAAGAATATGGTACAACTTCCGTAGTTGTAGCTTTTGTGTCCGACCGTCAGACCATCCTCACAGGGGAAGAGAGGAGACTGCTTCTCGAAGATATGGGCGTGGATGTCCTTCTGGAATGCCCGTTGAATGAGCAGATCAGACATATGAAAGCGGATCAGTTTATCCGCCAGATTCTGATCGGTTCTCTGCAGGCATCCTTCGTGGTAGTCGGAGAGGATTACAGATTCGGATATGAACGCAAAGGCACGCCGGACCTTCTTAGGAAAGCCGGTCTGAAATATGGCTATGAAACAGAGATCGTCCCGAAGGAAATGGACGGAAGCCGCAAGATCAGCAGTACCTTCATCCGTGAAGAACTGAAGAAGGGCAATATGCACAAGATCTCAGAGCTTCTCGGAACAGATTTCTTTGTGGCAGGTGAGGTAGAGCATGGCAAAGGTCTGGGACACAAGAAATTTTTCCCGACCACAAACCTGGTCCCGCCGAAACAGAAGCTGATGCCGCCGAACGGTGTCTATGTGACAGTGTCAAAATTTGGCGACACAGAGTATCAGGGAATCACCAATGTCGGATACAAGCCGACCGTCGGAGAGGATTTCCTGGGTGTTGAGACCTATCTTTTTGACTGTGATGAGGATTTGTATGGGAAGGACTGTATCGTTTTCTTCCGCAAATTCCAGCGCCCGGAGCACAAATTTGCTTCTTTTGAGGCGCTCAAAGCACAGATCGCGAGGGACATCGAGGCAGGCCATGCTTTTTTTGAAAAATAAGTTCAAAAAATAAATAATTATGTTGTTTACACGCCAGATGTTTTATGCTATACTATTTGAGGTGTAAATCAGCCCATATTCAGAGATTGGAATCTCCAACCGTTTCTTAATATGCGGCGGTTCATTAATAATAATATTTTTAAGGAGGAAATCACAATGATTTCAAAAGAAAAAAAACAGGCAATCATGAAAGAATATGCAAGATGCGAGGGTGACACAGGTTCACCGGAAGTACAGGTAGCAGTTCTTACAGCAAGAATCCAGGAGCTGACAGAGCATTTACAGACACATCACAAAGATCATCACTCCAGACGTGGTCTTCTGAAGATGGTTGGTCAGAGACGTGGACTTCTGGCATACCTGAAGAAAACAGACATCGAAAGATACCGTGCACTGATTGAGAAATTAGGTTTAAGAAAATAATTAGTATACGGACGGGGCGGATAAACCATCCGCCCCATTTTTAAATCACAAAACAAAATAGACAGAAGTTATTTCCGAGACTACTGAAAAGTTCATCAGGAAAGATCCGGGTGGTTTTTTCAGTTGTTTCGGACTTCTGTAAAATTAAAACGCAAGAAATAAAAGGAGAAAAAGTATGTACAAAAGTTATTCTATGGAATTAGCCGGCAGAACACTGACTGTAGATATCGGTCGTGTTGCAAAACAGGCTAACGGCGCAGCTCTGATGCATTATGGTGATACAACTGTGCTTTCTACTGCAACAGCATCCAAGGAGCCAAGAGAAGGAATCGATTTCTTCCCTCTGAGCGTTGAATATGAGGAAAAAATGTATGCAGTAGGCAAGATTCCAGGAGGATTCAATAAAAGAGAAGGAAAGGCAAGCGAGCATGCGATCCTGACATCCCGTGTTATTGACCGTCCGATGCGTCCGCTGTTCCCGAAGGACTACAGAAATGACGTAACTCTGGTAAACATGGTTATGTCCGTAGACCCTGAGTGCAACCCGGAGATCCCGGCTATGCTTGGTTCTTCCATCGCAACCTGCATTTCCGATATCCCGTTTGACGGTCCGTGCGCTACCACGCAGGTAGGTCTGATCGACGGCGAGTTTATCATCAACCCGTCCCTGGCTCAGAAAGAACTTTCTGACCTTCAGCTGACTGTTGCTTCCACAAGAGAGAAAGTTATCATGATCGAAGCCGGCGCAAATGAAGTACCGGAAGATACCATGATCGAAGCAATCTACAAAGCTCATGATGTAAACCAGGAGATCATCCGTTTCATCGACAAGATCGTAGCAGAGTGCGGCAAAGAGAAACATCTCTACGCTTCCTGCGCAGTTCCGGAAGAACTGTTCGAGGCGATCAAGAAGATCGTTCCGTCTGAAGAGATGGAAGAAGCTGTCTTCACAGACGATAAACAGACAAGAGAAGAAAACATCCGTGAGATCACAGCAAGACTTCAGGAAGCATTTGCAGACAATGAAGAATGGCTGGCTGTTCTCGGAGAAGCAGTATATCAGTATCAGAAGAAGACTGTCCGCAAGATGATCCTTAAGGACCACAAACGTCCGGACGGCCGTCAGATCACACAGATCCGTCCTCTGGCAGCAGAAGTAGACATCATCCCGAGAGTTCATGGTTCCGCTATGTTCACCCGTGGACAGACACAGATCTGCACCATGACAACTCTGGCTCCGCTTTCTGAGGCACAGAGAATTGACGGACTTGACGAGTTTGAAACATCCAAGAGATATATGCACCACTACAACTTCCCGTCCTACTCTGTAGGTGAGACCAAACCATCCAGAGGACCGGGACGTCGTGAGATCGGTCACGGTGCACTGGCAGAGAGAGCTCTTGTTCCGGTACTTCCGTCAGCAGAAGAGTTCCCATATGCGATCCGTACTGTATCTGAGACATTTGAATCCAACGGTTCTACTTCTCAGGCAAGTATCTGTGCATCTACCATGTCCCTTATGGCAGCAGGTGTACCGATCCGCAAACCGGTTGCCGGTATCTCCTGTGGTCTTGTTACAGGTGCAACAGACGATGATTACATTGTACTGACAGATATCCAGGGACTTGAGGACTTCTTCGGAGATATGGATTTCAAGGTTGCAGGTACACATGACGGTATCACAGCAATCCAGATGGATATCAAGATCCATGGTCTGACAAGACAGATCGTAGAAGAAGCGATCCGCAGAACAAAAGAAGCAAGAGAGTACATCCTTACAGAGGTTATGGAGAAATGCATCGCAGCTCCTCGTGACCATGTAAATAAATATGCACCGAAGATCGTTCAGATCCAGATCGATCCTCAGAAGATCGGTGATGTAGTCGGACAGAGAGGAAAGACCATCAATGCGATCATTGAGCGTACAGGCGTTCAGATCGATATCACAGATGAAGGTTCCGTATCTATCTGCGGTGTTGACCAGCACGGAATGGATGAAGCCAAGAAGATGATCAAGACCATCGCAACAGATTTCGAGGCAGGACAGATCTTTGAGGGAACTGTCGTAAGCATCAAGGAATTTGGCGCTTTCGTTGAGTTTGCTCCTGGCAAAGAAGGAATGGTCCACATTTCCAAGATCAGTGACCACAGAATCAACAAAGTAGAGGACGTTCTTACTCTTGGCGACAAAGTAAAAGTAATCTGCCTTGGCAAAGACAAGATGGGCAGAATGAGTTTCAGTATCAAGGATGTACCGGAAGAAGCATAAAAATGAGATATCATAATATAACCAAGGACGATATGCTGAACGGAGACGGACTCCGTGTGGTACTCTGGGTTGCAGGCTGCAATCACTGCTGCCGGGAATGCCAGAATCCCATCACCTGGGATCCGAACGGAGGCCTTCCTTTCACCGAAAAAGAAGAAGCAGAGATTTTTGCCGAACTGGATAAGGATTATATCAGCGGAATCACTTTCTCAGGAGGGGATCCGCTTCATCCGTCCAATATTTCAGCCGTAACCGCCCTTGCACGCAAGATCAGAACAAAATATCCAGACAAGACCATCTGGCTTTATACAGGTTCACGCTGGGAAGAAATCCAGCAGGAAGAGATCGTCCGTTATCTGGATGTGCTCGTAGATGGTGAATTCCAGGTGGACAAGCTGGATCAGAGTCTGAAATGGAAAGGATCTTCGAACCAGCGCGTGATCAACGTTCCGGCGACACTTCGGGAGCAGAAGATCGTTCTTCATGCAGACTGAGAGATCCAGGAGGAAAACATGAAGAGAATCGCAAAATTTCACAAAGTAAGTGAAGAGCGTTTTGTGGCAGACTGGAAGGATACTTTTCCGGAGACACAGGAAAGCGCGATCACTGACATTTACAATGAGATTAAACTTCCGGCAAGAGCAACTGCAGGAAGTGCAGGATATGATTTCTATGCACCTGTCGATCTTACACTGAACCCGGGAGAGACTGTCAAGATCCCTACCGGTATCCGCGTCGAGATGGAGCAGGACTGGGTTCTGAAATGCTATCCGAGAAGCGGACTGGGATTCAAATACCGTCTGCAGCTCAACAATACGGTTGGAATCATTGACAGCGATTATTTCTATTCTGACAATGAGGGACATATTTTTGCAAAGATCACCAATGACAGCAACGAAGGCAAATCTGTCAGCATTCAGGCTGGCACAGGCTTCATGCAGGGAATCTTTGTAGAATACGGAATCACTGTAGATGATGACGCAAAGGGTGTCCGCAACGGTGGATTTGGAAGCACCACCCAGAAATAAAGATATAGATACAGCAAATATAAAAGCGGAGTTTCCGGACTTGAATATCCCGAATACTCCGCTTATTTTGTGCTGTGAAATAGTAAATTGAATGAATAGAAGTCTCTGTTATTCTAACGGTGCGCCTGCTGCCTCTGCCTTACGTGCATTGTCAAGAACAATGTCAAAAGCTGTAGCTGCTGCCTGATATTCAGCATCATCATCGATGTTGGCAAGCATCGGATCGCCCTTCTCTGTGCGGGAGAAACGGTACAGATAAACTTCACCGTTCTGGTTCTGACCATTCTCATCCAGTGGAAGGAGTGCAATATACTCCTGTGCATCTACCGGGAAGATCGTAAGGATCGCGCATTCTACTTCGGTATCGTCGTCCAGTGTCAGAGTAATGGTGTTGTGCTGTTCCTCAGAAGCATTACCGCCGCAGTCCAACCCACAGCTTGCACAGTCACTCGGTGCACATGCAGAATTTGTAAATTCGTCACTCATAATTGATATTCCTCACTTTTGTTTTTCTTTTGGTTATTTTATTCATTTTATCAGAAAATACGGGGATTTACAACGGTTGTTCTGTGCAAAAAATAAAAAAATGTATTTCAACTCACTCTGTAATCATGTATAATAAATAAAGACAGACTATGAAGATGGAAATGAAGGAGATACACAATGAAATTTGTTTCATGGAATGTAAATGGAATCCGTGCATGCCTTACCAAAGGCTTTGAAGAGAGGTTTCAGGAACTGGATGCAGATATTTTCTGCCTGCAGGAGACGAAATGCCAGGAGGGACAGGTCAAACTTGAGCTTCCGGGCTATCATCAGTACTGGAACTACGCAAACAGAAGAGGATATTCCGGAACGGCAATCTTTACGAAACAGGAGCCGCTTTCGGTTTTTTATGGAATTGGAATAGAGGAACACGACAAAGAAGGCCGTGTGATCACACTTGAATTTGAGAATTTTTATTTCGTGACAGTATACACGCCGAATTCACAGAGCGAGCTGAGACGGCTTGAGTACCGAATGGAGTGGGAGAGAGATTTTCTTGCTTATCTTCTCGGGCTTCAGGAGAAGAAGCCTGTCATCTGCTGCGGCGATCTGAATGTTGCACATCAGGAGATCGACCTCAAGAATCCTAAGACAAACCGTAAGAATGCCGGCTTTACAGACGAGGAGAGAGCATGCTTTACAAAGGTTCTTCAGAGTGGATTTATCGATACATTCCGCTATTTTTATCCGGATCAGGAAGGAAGCTATTCCTGGTGGTCCTACCGCTTCAAGGCGCGTGAGAAGAACGCAGGATGGAGGATCGACTATTTTATCGTTTCGCCTGCACTGAAGGATAAACTGCAGGATGCATCGATCCACACAGAGATCATGGGATCAGACCATTGTCCGATCGAGCTGGACATGGAATCATTCTGAGAGTAAATACAAGAAGGAGAAAAAGTTATGTACGATCAAAGCAGGCTTTTGGTGCACGAGGGCAATCCGATGCTGCCTGGTGCTACGAAAGTTTCTGGGGGAATGAATTTTGCGGTGGAGGTTCCCTGTGATACAGAGGCCTCGCTGATCCTGTACCGAAAGGGAGAGAAGGAGCCGGAGGCTGAGATTCCTTTTGCAGAATCAAACAGGACCGGTCGGATGTGTGCGATGATGGTATCCGGGTTTAAGCCGGAGCAGTATGAATATAATTTTCGGATAGATACAAAGATCTGTCAGGACCCATATGCCCGCGGGCTGGCTGGAAGAGAGACATTTGGCAGAGTGTCAGAGGATAAGGACGAGCACAGGATCCGCTGCAGTTTTCCGAATCTGAGAGAATACAACTGGGAAGGCGACGTTTCCCCAGGGATCTCCTATCAGGATATGATCCTCTACAAAGTCCATGTCAGAGGCTACACCAGACAGGCGAAGGTGGCACCAAAGAAAAGAGGTACTTTTGCAGGGCTTAAGGAGATGATCCCTTACTGGAAGGAACTTGGGATCAATGCAGTCGAGCTGATGCCGGCATATGAATTTATGGAGAGGTCTACAGTGGAGCCGGGTAAGGCGATGATCCGCCAGAAACATCACAAGGATAAAGTTAACTACTGGGGTTACCTCCCGGGATTTTATTTTGCACCCAAAAGTGCCTACTGTGCGACGAAGAAACCATACAAAGAATTCTGTGACATGGTGAGAGCTTTCCACGAAGCGGGGATCGAATGCATTATGGAAATGTATTTCCCGGCAGATACCGCTCCGATGAAGGCACTTTATGCGCTGTGGTTCTGGAAGAAATATTATCATGTAGATGGATTTCATCTGCTGGGTGATGGCGTTCCGGGAGAACTGATCGAGAGAGATCCGTTCCTCTATGGTGTCAAAAAGATGTTTTCCGACATTTCCGGACAGCCGGAGAAAGAAAACATGCTGGCAGAGTACAACAGAGGGTTTATGCAGGATATGCGCCGCCTTCTCAAGAGCGACGAGGGAATGGTCGCGGGGGCACAGTTCCATATCAAGCGTAACACAGGCAATTTCGGGACCATCAACTATATGGCAAGCCAGGACGGTTTTACCTTGTATGATACAGTGACTTACAATTACCGTCACAATGAGGCAAATGGTGAGGACAATCACGATGGAAGTGATTATAACTATTCCTGGAACTGTGGAGTAGAGGGTGCGTCCAGGAAGCAGGCCATCCGCCGCCTGCGTGAACAGCAGCTTCGAAATGCGTTCCTGATGCTGCTTCTGAGCCAGGGAACACCGATGATCTATGGCGGAGATGAGTTCGGCAATTCTCAGAATGGAAACAACAATGCCTGGTGTCAGGACAACAGTGTGGGCTGGACGGACTGGAAATGCATGAAGAAGCAGGAGAAGCTTTTTTCCTTTGTAAAAAAAGCAATCGCGTTCCGTAAAGATCATCCGATCCTCCATATGCCGAATGAACTGAGAAGCGTAGACTATATGGCAAAAGGTTTCCCGGATGTTTCCTTCCATGGAGAGCGTGCATGGTTCTTAAACATGGAAAACACCAGCCGCCTTATCGGCATCATGTACTGCGGAGCATATGCACAGAAGCCGGATGGAACGGATGACGACTTCCTTTATATAGGATACAATTTCCACTGGGAGAAACGAAATATCGCACTGCCGAATCTTCCGGACGGAATGACATGGAAAAAGATCGCCGACACTTCAGATCAGGAGGAGAAGAACTGGTTCCAGGAAGGCAAAGAAACTTACAAAAAAACAATAGACATCAATCCACGTACCATTGTGGTACTGGTGGCAAGGCAGGGGGAGATTGAGAATGCATCCGTGGCTGCACTTCAAGACGATAACAAGGCATAAATTACTGGTGATGAAATATTGTTTCCGGATCGGCTTATATAAACAGGGACTGCTTCACGACCTTTCCAAGTATACACCGGCAGAATTTCTGGTGGGATGTAAATATTATCAGGGAACGAGAAGCCCGAATAATGCAGAGAGGGAAGATATCGGAGTGTCCACTTCCTGGCTCCATCACAAGGGCAGGAACAAGCATCATTTTGAGCACTGGGTCGACTATTCTCTTGATGGGGAGCATGTGATCATGGGGGCGCAGATGCCGCGTAAATATGTGGCAGAGATGGTCATGGACCGGATCAGCGCATCCAGGAATTACCTTGGAGATGCCTATGACGACAGCCAGCCGCTGGATTATTTTCTCAAGAGCAAAGAAAAACTCTGGTTCATCCACCCACAGACAAAGAAGGAACTGGAGGCGCTTCTTCGCATTTTGAATGATCATGGCGAGGAAAAATTACTTCATTATATTAAGCACAGATATCTGAAAGAAGAAACAAGAAAGATCAAATATTGAGATATAGCAGGAATTAGAGTTTAAAAAGCCTTTTTTTCATCGAAACAGATTGAAATTCGATGAGGAGAGGGCTTTTTTATTATAATAAACAGTATATAACAGTTGACAACAGTACTATACTGTTATATACTGTTTATAGAAGGAGGGATGAAGTTGAATCTTATCATAAACCATACTTCCATGGAACCGATCTACGAGCAGATCATGGCACAGATCAAGGCAGAAGTGATCGAGGGGACGCTGACTGCAGGGGATGCACTTCCCTCGGTGCGTGCACTGTCCAGAGAACTGAAGATCAGTGCTCTTACAGTAAAAAAAGCCTACGACAGTCTGGAAGCAGAAGGACTGGTCGTGACTGTCCATGGCAAGGGAAGTTTTATCGCGAATACCAATCAGGAACTTTTGATGGAGGAGCGTCGCAAGGAACTGGAGAAAGAGCTGGAAGAAGCGGTACGTAAAGCGCGTGTTGGAGGCTTAACGGCAAAGGAGATACGTGAATCATTTGAGATCATAATGGAGGATGAGATATGTTAGTGCAGCTGGATCATGTAAGGAAAACATATGGCAGTTTTACACTGGAACTGAATATGCAGATCCCAGAGAATCAGATCATCGGTCTGATTGGGGCGAACGGGGCAGGCAAGAGTACGACATTCAAGCTGATGCTTGGACTTATCCGTCCGGACCAGGGAAGCGTGGAGATATTTGGCAGAAATGCTGCCGATCTTGGCGCAGAGGAGAAACAGGAGATAGGAGTTGTATTCTCTGACAGCGGCTTTTCCGAATATCTGAAAGTACAGCAGCTTATTCCGGTCATGAGCCGCTTTTATCCGGATTTTCAGGAAAAAGAGTTTCGTGAAAGATGCGAAAGATTCCAGATCCCGCTGAATAAACAGATCAAAGAGTTTTCCACAGGAATGAAAGCGAAGCTGAATGTACTTCTTGCGCTCAGCCATGACAGCAGGCTGCTGCTCCTTGACGAGCCGACGGCGGGGCTGGATGTGGTCGCAAGAGAAGAGATCCTTGATCTTCTGCGGGAATATATGGAGATCCCGGGACGCTCTATCGTGATCAGTTCACATATTTCCGGCGATCTGGAACATTTCTGTGATGACCTGTACATGATCCATGAAGGCAAGATCGTCCTTCATGAAGAGACAGACCGTATTCTTGAGGAATATGGATTCCTCAAAGTATCAGATCAGGAATACGAGGCCCTTGACAAAGAATATCTTCTGCGTGTGAGAAAAGAGCCCTTCGGCTACAGCTGTCTGACAGACCAGAAGAACTATTATCTGGAAAACCACCCGGGGATCGTAGTCGAAAAAGGAAGCGTAGATGAAGTGATTTCCATGCTGGTGAAAGGAGAGAGATTATGAGCGGTTTATTAATGAAAGACCTGGAATTACTCAAGGTAAATATAAAAACGTATTTCATTGTTTTTGCGGTTGGGATCATTTATCTGTTTGTCCAGACAGACGGAAGTATTTTTTTCATAAGCTATATGATCTTTGTAAGTCTCAGTGTCACCGTCGGAACGATTTCCTATGACAGTTATCATCATGGAATGAATTTCCTGATGACCCTGCCATTTACCAGAAAAGAATACGTGATATCCAAATATCTGACCGCAGCAGGCGTCACACTGGCAGCAGGCATTCTTTCCATGATCCCGGGACTTCTCAAAGCGCAGTCTGTCAGTACACGGAAAGAATTCCTCATAAGTACAGGTGCTGTTATGATCTGTGCCGGTATCTTTCTGGCAATTCTGCTCCCGATGCGTCTGAAATACGAAATCGAAAAAAGCCGGATCCTCATGGCCGCACTGGTAGCAGTCATTTTCCTGCTCGCCGCCGGCGGAAAGAAAGCACTGGAACTCTGCAAAGGAAGTGCAACTCTCCATCTCCTGAATACATTTGCCGGATGGCAGATAGCGGCTGCGATGATCGTGGTCATGGTAGTTTGCGTGGCGGTGTCTGTGAAGGTCAGTGAGGGGATTATGGAGAGGAAGGAGTTTTGAGACTACAGTAGGAATAGCTAAAAAAGATATATTCAACACCTAAAAACAATATTAGTAACTAAAATATTGACTAAACAAGGAAAACTGGCGTATAATAAATTAAGAAAATAGAATTGTTCATTAAGGAGGGTCGCAGGATGAATGATATTAATATGATAATTGCCAGAAACATCCTCACAATTCTTAAAAAGCAGAATAAAAAGCAGGTTGACCTTGCAGAAGCGTTGCAGACCAATAAGCAGACAATTAGTAAAATGCTTAACGGAGCACGTATGATCAATGCGATAGAGCTGAAACAAATTTCAGATTTTTTGGGTGTTAAAATGGAAGAGCTGACCAAGATTCCAGCACATATTCCAGACACAGATGTTATACATGTATTTATGGGAAAAGTTGAATCTGAACAGGCAAAAAATGCTCTGCAGATTGCAGATAAACTTTCGGATATGATTCTATTCCACAGCAGAGTAAGGGAAAATGGCACAGAAATGATGGAGGTATGAGATTTCTAATGGGCGATATTATTGACGGAAGCTTATACAAAAAGCAGAACATGCAATTTGAAAGAACCAATGAAACAGCAAAAGCATTTGCGGCTAATTATTGCGGAAATACGATAATAAGAGACTCAATATTTGGAATTGCCTCCAATTATGCAAGAAAACGGGAATTATCCCTGGAAATACTCAGATATCCATTTAAAGATGATGAACTTTGGGCTTTTACATTCATAAAAAAAGGAACTATTTTTCTTTGTGTGAATTCCGATCTGCCTGTGTGTAAACAGATTTTTGCAATGGCACATGAACTGTATCATATTCATTGTTATGCAGAAGATATTAATACTAACACAATTACAGGTGGTTCTTTATTAGATTCAAGAACGGCAGACGAAGAGGCAACTTCGCAAGAAGATCTGGAGGCAAATGCGTTTGCCGGTCTGTTGCTAATGCCAGATGCAAGCGTGATAGAACAGTTCAAAATGTTTGGGCTTTCAAAAGAAAAACTGGACGTTGATGGTGTAATTATTTTGATGGATATTTTTGCACTTCCGTATAAAGCAGTTATTTTGCGATTGGTTGAGAGTGGAATAATTGAAGAAAAAAAGGCCAGGGAATTACTGAAAGCAGATTCAAAATACATCACTGATAGAATAAAATTGACAGGCAAAGCAGAGCGATGGCAAAAAGATAGTAATGATCTGATTTATTATGGAAGTCTGCTCGAAAATTTAAAGTTCAATTCAGAACATGATCTGCTTGTCAATACCAGAGAAAAGTCAGACAGAGCATACTTGGAAAAAATCAGCAGAGAATTTCGAAAGGAAAGATAAGGTGAAGGTATGGCAAATGAAAAATATGCTTTGCTTGACACAGATTTTATCTCCATGATGCATCTCATACGTAAAGATGACCAAAATAAGCTGATTGATAAGATTATGGTAATGCCAAATTATACTTTTTATTGTCATGAGCAGATAAGTGTTGAACTTTTGCGTCATAATACTGTTGGACCATTGGAATGGTTTAAGGGTAAGGTTAAGAGTAAATTGATATATCTTTATAATGATGAAATGATTCTGGATGAATTGACAGCTATTTATGGAGATTTAGCATTATATATGGAAATAGAAACATAAATCAGCATCATCAAGTTCATGGCTCTCTTCAACAAGATGATATGGTATTGGGAGTAAGAGATGATGCATTTGAAAATTGGGATTATATATATTTTCAAAAATTCTTTCAAAGAATTCAGAAACGAACAGGTGCATTTTATAAAGCATGGATACCACAAATACGTAGATCTGTAGAAGATGCCCCGATTAAGGTGTTTATAATGGGACACTCTCTTGGTATGACAGACAAGGAGATATTAAAAGAGTTTTTTTATAGTAAATATGTCTCTGAAATTACAATTTATTATCATAATCAATATGCATATGAACAATTAGTGATTAGCTTAGTTAATATGTTTGGAAAAGAGTTTGTGATTGAACAAACGGGATCTAATAGAATAAAATTTATCCAATTAGATTCTCCAATAAAAGTTTCTGTGGAAAATGAAATGATTTTTTGATGTTAACTAAATTAAAATGGATGATGACCAAATTGAATTGTTGATGAGGTGATTTGTAAATGGCGATGATGACAGTATATCACGGTGGCTATCAGCCGGTAGAAAAACCGGAAATACGAAAAGGCCGGAATACAAAAGATTTTGGAACAGGATTTTACTGTACCATTATTAAAGAACAGGCACAAAGATGGGCGAGACGTTACGACACTAAGGTAGTTTCGATTTATGACGTACGATTGAATTCTAAGCTGAAAATAAAAGAATTCAAGGAAATGACAGAGGAGTGGCTTGATTTCATTATTTCATGCCGAAATGGGCAGGAACATGACTATGATATTGTCATCGGTGCTATGGCAGATGATCAGATTTATAACTTTATCTCAGATTATATAGATGGTGTGATCACACGAGAACAGTTCTGGGTTCTTGCTAAATTTAAATATCCAACACATCAAATTGTATTCTGTACAGATGCAGCGTTGAAATGCCTGGAATATCGAGATTGTGAGGTGCTTTAATGATTGGAATGGGAAGAGAAACACAAAAGGATAATGACTTGTTTTTTACTTGTAGTTTGATTGATTATATTGCAAGAAAGACTAAGAATATCCGTGCAGATATTGTGAATCAGTTGGGCAAAGAACGGTTGGAAAAGATATATGATCTTGCAGATGTTTATCATTGCGATAACATTGAGCGGGTAAGCGATGACTTTATAGAAGAAGCACAGATAGGTATTGGTACATTTGACAATGTTGGAGAATGTAAATATTCAATTCCATCTCATTGGGATATTGGAAAAGTGTACAAGCGTCTTATAAAACAGGTAGCAAAGTACGAAAATATAAGTATTATTGATGCGTTAATTAAAGTTTACAATTCGTTTATCAGCACTAAAATCGATGACTATAACAGCAGTGTATATTATGAAAATCCTTCGTGTATATTCGAATCGTACAAAGAAAATAAAATGCTTTAAAAATGATAAAATGAAAATAATAAACCGTGATAAATTGTCACAAGTTGAAGATGGAGGAGCAGTACAAAACGTTGACCTTAAAATATTGATCTTTTGGTATACCATAGGAAATATGGAGTTGGAACCATTGATTGCTATTCCTGTTTTCATTCATGATTTTTTGTGTATACATCCTTTTAATGATGGAAATGGCAGAATGAGCCGTCTTCTTACAACATTGCTTTTATATAGAAATGGATTTTATGTTGGAAAGTATGTTTCATTGGAAGCGAAGATTGCAAAGAATAAGGATTTGTACTATTCTGCGCTTGCTGCGTCGCAGACAGGCTGGCACGAAGGAACAGAAGATGTAGTACCATTTATTAAATATCTCCTTGGAACGATCCTTGCTGCCTATAAGGATTTTGAAGACAGAATGAGCCTGGTTGAAACGAAACTTCCTGCACTTGAGATGGTACGCAGAGCAAGCCAAAATAAGATCGGACGTTTTAATAAACAGGATATTCGTGAATTGTGTCCTACACTCAGTGACAGTTCTATTGAGGGAGCTTTAAGAAAACTGGTTGCTGCAGGTGAACTGAAAAAAGAGGGAAAAGGAAAAAATACATGTTATTTTAGGCTAACTTAATTTAGTCATAATAGGCCACAATGACTAAATTAAAATGGATGATGACGAAATTAAAAAATAACTGCAGCAGCATAAAAGAAAAATCCCTCCCCCTCTTAAAATAATTAACTGGCGCATTTCCTCGAAATGCGTTATCCTGTAAAAAGAGAATTTGTATTTATGATGCATAAGACAGGAGGAAACCTTTATGGAAAAAAATCAGATTTTTATAAAGAGTGGTACAGAATACAAAAAGATTACAAAAGAACTTCTGGAAGAGAGCAATCTGGAAGAATTGATTGGTGATAAGAACAAGATGATCGGTATCAAGCCAAACATGGTATCTGCATCTGACCCATCCAATGGCGCCACAACACATACCGAGATCATTGCCGGTATACTAGAATACCTAAAGGAGCATGGCTTCCGCAGGATGATGATCCTCGAGGGTTCCTGGGTAGGGGACCGTACTTCGGATGTATTTGAGGTATGTGGTTATCAGCAGATCTGCGATGACTATGACGTGGAATTCCACGACACACAGAAGGACAAAAGCTTCACAAAGGACTGCAGTGGCCTGGAACTCAGGATCTGCAACAGCGTAAAGGATGTCGATTTTCTGATCAATGTACCGGTCATGAAGGGACACTGCCAGACCAAGATCACCTGTGCCCTCAAGAATATGAAGGGACTGATCCCGAACACAGAAAAACGTCATTTCCATTCCATGGGGCTGCACAAACCGATCGCGCACTTAAATACAGGCATCCATCAGGATTTTATCGTAGTCGACAATATCTGCGGCGACCTGGATTTTGAGGATGGTGGAAATCCGGTTGTGATGAACCGCATCTGGACAGCAATGGATCCGGTACTCGTAGATGCCTATGTCTGTCAGCAGCTCCACTACAAGGTTTCTGACGTTCCCTATGTAAAACTTGCCGGAGAACTTGGCGTTGGCTGTTCCGACATTTCCAAAGCGGACATCCGCGTACTGGGTGAAAATGTTCAGCAGAACATCCCGGAACGCCGCAAAGTTGTAGAAGTAGCTGATGCTGTCGAGGAAGTAGATTCCTGTAGTGCCTGCTACGGATACCTCATCCCGGCACTGGACATGCTCAAACAGGAAGGACTTCTCGAAAAACTGCATGAAAAAATCTGTATCGGACAGGGATACAGAGGCAAGAGCGGAGAACTCGGAGTCGGACACTGCACCAGAAACTTCAAACATCATGCAGAAGGCTGCCCGCCGACCGAAAACCAGATCTATGAATTTCTAAAAGAATATATCTCGAAATAAAACATATGGGGGAATGCATCTGCATTCCCCCGATTATTACATTACAGAAATGATTTATCTTTCATAAGCTTCTTTAAGGATCTTCACGATCTCTTCCGTAGTAAATTTACTGCTGTCGATACACAGATCATACTGTCCCATATCCAGCCATTTCTCATCGGTAAAGAATTCGTAATAGGATCTACGTTCTTTGTCCATTCTCTTGACCAGTTTGCGGGCACTCTTTTCTTCACGGTCGAGGCGCTCCATGACGTTTTTGACACGGGTCTTAAACGGTGCGTAGATGAATACGCTTAAAGTACGGTCCTGGAGGATATGGTTGGCACATCTTCCTACGATCACGCAGTCTTCCTTGTCCGAAAGGGAAAGGATGATATCGCGCTGGAGTTCAAACAGAACATCATTCATCGGAATTGCCCGGTAATCCTGGCTTATCTGAATCTCATGATTTACAGGAAAACTCCATGCCCCTGGCCGTTTCTCATCCACATCAGCAAGATCGCCGAAAGGAATATTCTTGTCCCTGGCTGCGATCTCGATCAGTTCTTTATCATAAAAACCGATTTCAAGTTCTTCTGCGAGAGCCTTGCCGATCGCACGTCCACCGCTTCCATACATTCGATTGATTGTGATAATACGTTTACTCATAGTGAATCCTCCTTTCGATGGACTTTCTTTTTTCTTGTGAATATTATAACATAATAGTTAGAAAATATCTACAATACATTGAAAATAAATTGAAAATTATTTGTATAAATCAAATAAATCAGATAGAAAAAATGAATTTTAAGGTTCATTTAAGTTTAATTCACCGGGCTTTCACAGATCGCACAATAAGTGAACACACCTTTTTGCTAAAGTATATCCCAGAGACAGAGAACAGGAGATCCGATCACACGGACGGCTTGGAGGGTAAAGATGTTTCATAAGGGAAGAAAAGTGAAAAAATCCAAAAAGAAAAAAATAATAAGTCTGATCGTTGTCGTAGCAGTGGCAGGAACGTCAGGAGCGGTAGTCTACAGGAAAGTGAGACGGCCGGTGGCAGCAGCCACAGAAGTCAGCAAGGTACAGACAGCAGAAGTAAAAAAAGGAAATATCTCAAATACGATCACAGGAACCGGAAATCTGGAGCTGGATGATGCAGAGGCGGTGTCGATCCCATCAGGATTGACGATCGGAGACGTTCTGGTTGAAAGCGGAGACTACGTTTCGGCGGGAACGGTTCTGGCAAACGTTGACAGCGCATCCGTACAGACTGCAATGGATGAGATCCAGAGCGAACTGGAGGAGCTGGATGAGAAAATCCGCACCTGCCAGGAAGACGAGGATGCAAATGCAGTTGTAAGCTCGGTGTCAGGCAGAGTGAAGGCGATCTATGTTGAAGAAGGATCGGATGTTGCAGATATCATAACAGAAAAAGGAGCATTGATAGAGCTGTCACTGGACGGATATATGGCAGTATCTATCGAAAAAACAGATTCTGTAGCGGCAGGAGGAACCGTATCTTCGGTATCTGTGACCGAAAATGAATCCGTCAGTGCAGATGATGAGCTTCTGGTCCTGGAAGGGACGGAGAGCAATGCGGAATATGAAAAATTGCTGCTTGTCCGTAAAGCAAGGACAGAAACACTACAGAAACTTGCACAGCTTGCCAGATCGCCGATAATGGTAATTCCGGACAGGAATCAGATTCGACTGTAACAGATGGAAGTACATCACAGAGTTCATCGAATGAACAGCAGTCAAATGAACAGCAGGATACAACAGGCAGCACACAGAATAACGAAAACAGCAGCACTACACAAAATTCAGCCGCAGCAGGAAACAGTAACAGCCAGAGTGCACAGGCGGGGCAAAGCACCGGAAGCGCAGGTGCAAGTGCCAGTGGAACTGCAGGCACAGCAGACAGCACTTCCACATCCAAAGAAGACAGCACGGAGGACGCTGTAGATTCCGCCAGTCAGTACAGCACCGATGTCACAGCTTTTACGATCTCACCGGACGAGAACAGACTTCTTTCTGTAAGTGTGGATGAACTCGATATCAACTCTGTAGAACTCGGTCAGAAAGCAGTCGTGACTTTTGACGCGATCGAGGATCAGGAATTTGAAGGCGAAGTGACAAAGATTGGAAACACGGCAAGCGTCAGCGGCGGAGTTGCCAAATATACGATCACGATCACAATTCCAGAAGATGACAAGATGAAACAGGGCATGAACGCTTCCGCGACGATCACGATCGAAGACCGTGAAGATGTCCTTACCCTTCCAATGAATGCACTGCAGGAAAAAGGGGACCGCACCTTTGTATATACCGAAAAAGATGACGATGGAAATCTTTTCGGCGAGACAGAAGTGACGACGGGGCTTTCTGATGGAAGTACCGTGGAGATCACAGACGGACTGGAAGAGGGTACGACGGTGTATTATCTCCGTTCAGAGAGCAGCTCTTCCGGCAGCAGTACAGATATGCCGGATATGAGCGGAGGCGGCATGGATGGCGGCGGTATGCCGCAGATGGACGGAAACGGCGGTGGTGATATGAGTGGAGGTCCTGGCGGCGGAGGCGGTCAGGGCGGACCGGGAAAGTAGGTGACGGAAAATGAGACTTCTGCAGTCTTTCAAGATGGCATGGCATGCAGTTTCCACAAATAAGCTCCGTACTTTCCTGACAATGCTTGGGATCATGATCGGTGTGGTTGCACTGGTGGTCCTGGTGTCCATTGCGGACGGCGCGACAACCTCTGTTACCGATGAGATTTCCGGGATGGGCTCCAGCTACCTGACCGTTACGATCAGCGATGACAAGGAAAATCCACTCAAATTAAGTGAGATTTCCGGTTTTGCCGAGCCGGATGAAGTGGATGCGGCTGCACCGATGGCAAGAACCAGCGTGACAGCAAAAAGCGGCTACACAAGCGAATCCATGACCCTGATCGGAACAACGGGCAGCTATCTGGCCATCCAGCAGATGGAGATACAATACGGACGTTTCATCAAAAACGCTGATGTGGAAAACAACACCAATGTCGTGGTCCTCACTTACGATACAGCGGTAGAGCTTCTGGGAAGGGCAGATGTCGAAGGCGAAAAGATTTCTCTCAACGGCAAAAGCTTCCTGGTTATCGGAGTGCTGACGGAGGACAGTTCCTCTTCACTTACAAAGGGAACAAATATGATGAGCAGCAGTTCTGACGACGAGGATTCCGGCAGTTCCGTGGTCCTTGAAGGATACATTCCGTTTTCTACCATGACACGCCTTGCAGATAATATCCTGAATGTGACACAGTTCTGTGCTTCTGCGACCAGCGAGGAGACTCTGGATGAAGCCGAAAATGCCCTGACAGAGCTCCTTATGGAGCGGTTTGAATACGATGAGGATGCTTTTTCTATCTCAGATCAGTCGGAGATCATGGATACGATGGAAAGTGTCAACAGCACGATGGCACTGATGATCGGTGGTATCGCAGCAATCTCCCTTCTGGTCGGCGGCATCGGGATCATGAACATTATGCTGGTCTCCGTGACAGAGCGTACCAGGGAGATCGGAATCCGAAAAGCGATCGGGGCCTGCAAGAGAACGATCATGATGCAGTTTCTTCTGGAAGCGCTGATCGTCAGTATCATGGGCTGCTTCGCCGGAATCGGACTTTCGTGGGTGATCTTGAAGCTTGTGGGGATTTTTACCCCGTCCATGCAGTTTACGATGGATATGCGTGTGGTATGGGTCTCCGTAGCATTTACAGGTCTGAACGGTATCATCTTCGGCCTGTACCCGGCCAACAAAGCAGCCAGAAAAAAGCCGATCGACGCACTTCGCTATTCAGGTTAAACAGCGATAAAAATCGTGTCGAACGAAAATTGTTGACCCTCGCAGAGAATACTCTTATAATAATGATATCTGCAGATCGATCCATAACAACCAAGTCTTCCAAAGCCCTATCAAGAAAAAATACTTGACAGGAGCACGATTATTAAATATAATTTTCTTATAAATTACGAAAATATTACAGAAAAAATAATTTCAGAAAAGAAGACATAATGAAATTGCAAGGATTATAAGAGTATGAAGAAATCAGAATTATCAGAGAATCAGAACCCGGATCCCGTTAAGGGTAAGAATAAGACGAACAACAGGAAGAGACTGCCAGCCTCATTGAGAGCCTTTGTTTCACTGAGCGTATGTGCCGCTACCGTACTGACCGTATCCGGCGGTCTTAAGATCGCGGACAGCCTTAATAAGCAGAACAGAGTCTATGCGGCAGCAGACAGCACAGGAAGCAGTATTTATGAAGGTGCGAATTATGATCTGCCATCAGGGATCGCAGGTGTGGCTTCCGGCGTGAGTGGGACTCCTTCTGCGGGAATGACGATCAACCGTATCGGAACTTCCTGCGAGGACGTGATCGTAGGCCAGCGCGTACAGAAGATCACCAGCCAGGCAGTTGAGATGAATGTCAGTGAATCCATGGCAACGACCATCGACGATTTTGATTCCAAGGTCGTATCTTCTGCGAAGATGATGTCCGATGAGGATTATCAGAACCTTCTGCAGATCGTGGAGGCAGAAGCAGGAACAGAGGATATCAAGGGCAGGATCATGGTTGCCAATGTGATCATGAATCGTGTGAAATACAGTGAATTTCCAGATAATGTCACAGATGTCATCTGGGAGTATGATAATGGCGTAGCTCAGTTTTCGCCGGTCGAGGACGGACGGATTTCAGAAGTCACTGTTTCACAGGAGACGAAGGATGCCGTCAGACAGGTCCTTGAGGGAACGGATTATTCCCAGGGTGCGCTGTTCTTTATCCAGAAATCAGCCGCGGCCAGGGACAATATCTCTTGGTTTGACAAGAACCTCAAGAAGCTGTTCAAGCACGGTGTACATGAATTTTATACATATCCGGATGAGGTGCTTGCAGCACACTAGAATACAGGGACAACGTATACAGCTCCGAGAGAATGAGAATCTTTCGGAGCTTTTTGAATTTTACTATGGAATTTTACACGTTACCGTGGTATACTATGACAAAAATCAAAAAAGAACCAAAGAAAGGCAGGAAGGATACATGCAGGTATTATATAAGAGCACCAGAGGCAAAGGCGAGACAGTAACAGCGTCTATGGCTATTTTGAAAGGACTTTCCGAAGACGGAGGTTTGTTCGTACCTACTTCTATTCCGAAACTGGATGTTCCTGTAGAGAAACTTGCTCAGATGACATATCAGGAAACAGCCTATGAAGTTATGAGCCGTTTTCTTACAGATTTTACAGAAGAAGAGCTGAAGAACTGTATTGCAAATGCATACGATGAGAAATTCGACACCACAGAGATCGCACCGCTTCATGAGGCAGATGGAGCTTACTATCTGGAACTGTTCCACGGTTCTACCATCGCTTTCAAGGATATGGCACTGTCCATTCTTCCACATCTTATGACAACAGCAGCGAGAAAGAACCAGGTCAAGAACGACATCGTGATCCTGACTGCAACTTCCGGAGATACCGGTAAGGCTGCACTGGCTGGTTTTGCAGATGTTCCGGGAACAAGGATTATCGTATTCTATCCGAAGCACGGTGTAAGCCCGATCCAGGAGAAGCAGATGGTAACTCAGAAGGGTGCCAACACAGCCGTTGTAGGTATCACAGGAAACTTCGACGACGCACAGACCGCAGTCAAGAAGATGTTCAACGATAAGGAACTTGCCGCAGAGCTTAATGAGGCAGGCTTCCAGTTCTCCTCCGCAAACTCCATCAACATCGGCCGTCTGGTACCACAGATCGTATATTATGTATATGCTTATGCGAAACTGGTCAAGAAAGGTGCCATCAAGGCAGGAGATGAGATCAATGTTGTTGTTCCTACCGGAAACTTCGGAAACATCCTTGCTGCATTCTATGCAAAACAGATGGGACTTCCGATCCACAAACTGATCTGTGCTTCCAATGAAAACAAAGTCCTGTTTGATTTCTTCCGTACAGGAACTTACGACAGAAAGAGAGATTTTATCCTTACAACTTCTCCATCCATGGATATCCTGATCTCCAGTAATCTGGAGCGTCTGATCTACCGTCTCACAGGGGAGAATGCAGAGAAATGTGCAGAACTGATGCAGGCATTAAGTCAGGGTGGTGAATACACGATCACAGACGAAATGAAAGCAGGACTTGCTGACTTCTACGGAAACTACTGCAGCGAAGCAGAGACCAAAGAAGCGATCCATGAGACATTTGAGAAGGCAGACTATGTGATCGATCCGCATACAGCAGTTGCAGCAGGCGTTTACAAGAAATATGTCAAAGACACAGATGACACTCTTCCGACTGTGATCGCATCCACAGCAAGCCCGTACAAATTCACAAGAAGTGTTATGGCTGCAATCTCCAACAAGGGAGAGGGACTGGATGACTTCGCACTGGCAGATGAGCTGACCAAGATCTCCGGTGTCAAGATCCCGAGAGCAGTAGAGGAGATCCGTACAGCACCTGTCCTTCATGACAGAGTTGTAGATGCACCGGATATGCCGGCAGCAGTTAAGGACATCCTTGGAATCCACTGAGAATAAACTATAATCAAATAACGAAGTAATAATAAAAGATATCCTGACAGATCCTCTGTTTTATTGAGCAGTGTGGTCTGTGCAGGATATTTTTTTATGGGGAAAGATGGAAAATTAAGAAACTTTAAGAAATGATTTAGGAAATGTTAAAGAGACTGTGTAAAAATATGACACGTAAGGGCAGGTGAAAGTTAGAAACATGACATACTGAACTTTTGCGATTTTAAATATGGAGGATAACTAATATGGCATATCATCAGGGAATCTACCTGTTCTGCTTTCTTCCTTTTGTTGTACTTGTTTATGCATTGACTCCCAGGAAAATCCGGCGTGCGGTCCTGATACTGGCAGGATACGTCTTTTTCTGGTCTTTCAGCCGCTGGCTTGTCGTTTACCTGATCGGAGTAACGACATTGATCTATGGAATCGGATGTCATATGGATCATCTGAAAGCTGAGGGAAAAAAGAAGGCAAAAGAACAGGGAGCCAGAGAGCCCCGTACTTTCATAAAGAAGCAGTATAAGTCCAGAGAAAAAAGAACGCTGATCGCAGGGATCCTGCTCCTTTTGGGGATTCTTGGATATCTGAAATATTGTAATTTCTTTGTGACAAATATAAATCATATCCTTGAAATGTCAGGAAGATCAGTCTTCCTTCAGCCGCAGACACTGCTGATTCCGATCGGAATCTCTTTTTACACACTGGAAGCTGTCGGATACATGGCAGATGTGTACTGGGGCAGGATCCATGCGGAGAAAAACTGGGCAAAAATAGCATTGTTTCTTGGATTTTTTCCGCAGATCATGGAGGGACCGATCGGTACGTGGAATGAGACTGCTGATGCACTCTGGGAATGTGCACCAGTACGCATGGAAAATCTTGCACAGGGAGCCATACGTATTGTATGGGGAATGTTCAAGAAGATCGTAGTTGCAGACAGACTCTATATGATCGTACAGATGATCTTTGAACATTATCAGAATTACCATGGCGTGATGATCCTGGTCGGGGCAGTTTCCTATACGCTGCAGCTTTATATGGAGTTTTCCGGCTGCATGGATATTGTGATCGGAAGCGGAAATCTGTTTGGTGTGGCTTTGCCCGAAAACTTCCGTCAGCCATTTTTTTCTGGAAATGCTTCGGAATTCTGGAGAAGATGGCACATTACTCTGGGCGCATGGCTCAAAGCCTATGTGTTTTATCCGGTTTCTGTCTCCGGGATCGTAAAAAAATGGAATCATTTTGGAAGAGAACATGCAGGAAAATATCTTACAAAGATGGGCATTTTTGCCCTGACACTGTTTCCGGTCTGGCTCAGTAACGGTCTGTGGCATGGAGCACAGTGGAATTATATTTTTTATGGAATGTATTATTTTGTGATCCTGCTTGCAGGAGAAGCGGTGGCACCTGTCAGGGAAGGAATCCTTAAGAAGTTTAACCTGAACGAAAAGGCACTGTACTGGAGAGTTCCGCAGATATTAAAAACCTGGGTGATCATTTTTACAGGAGAGATGTTTTTCCGGGCAAATGGACTGAGAGCGGGTCTGCATATGTTTGGAAGTATTTTTCATGGATTTGAATTGCACAGACTCTGGGATGGAAGTCTGCTTCGCTTAGGTCTGTCTGTACCTGACCTTGGAATTACTGTCGTGGGCATCCTTGTGGTCACTGTTTATGATATTCTGAAAGAAAGGGAAATGCTGAACTGGTCAAAACTGCAGCAGATGAAAGTTCCGTCACGGTGGCTTTTGTACTATGTACTTATTTTTGCAGTAATTCTGTTTGGAGCATATGGCACCGGTTATCAGCAGGTAGATTTGATCTATGCAGGATTTTAGGAAAAAAATAGTAAGGCCGGTGGCTTTCTGTGCGATTCTTTTGTGCCTTCTGATGGCAGCTTCTGCGGTGATGTCTGCTCTGGCACGGACAAATACAGATCTGGTACAGAACAGAAACAAGAGTATGGTTGAGCTGGAAAATGAACCGGCAGACACGATCGATGTTCTTGTGATCGGAGACAGTGAGAGCTATACAACCGTTTCTCCAATGGAAATCTGGGACAAGGAAGGTATTCCTTCCTATGTAGGCGGGCAGACCGGTCAGAAAATACAGGAGAGCTACTACATGCTCAAAAAAGCACTCAAAACCCAGAAACCCAAAGTTGTCGCGATCGAGACAAATATTATATTCCGACCGCAGAGCGCAGTGCGTGGTATCAAAGAGACTCTGGTACAGACGATGCTTTATTATTTCCCTGTATTCCGTCTTCATAATTCCTGGAAAGCATGGGTGACAGGAGAAGACAAAAGGAGTCAGACGTTTTATAAAGGATTTGTTCTCAGAGATGTTGTGGAAGCCTATACAGGTGGATCTTATATGAAAAAAACCGCCAAAACGGAACGGATGTCCCGCATTACAAGATTTATGATGGATCAGATCGTCAGCCTGTGCAGAAAAAATAATATTCAGCTCTTTCTGTACAGTGCGCCGTCTCCGAAGAACTACTCTTTCCGGAAACATAATACCATGGAAGCATATGCGAGAGAAAACGGACTTAAATATCTGGATCTGAACCTGAAAATTAAAGAACTGGGTATAAACTGGTCGGAGGACAGCCTTGATAAAGGTGATCATCTGAACATACTTGGGGCTGTAAAAGTATCAGATTATCTTGGCAGATACCTGAAAAAAGAGTATCATCTAAAGAGCAGAAAAAGTGAAAGTACATACAGATCCTGGAATGAATCTCTGATACAGTACCGGGAGGCGGCGCAAAATGCAGAAAAACAGGCAAAAAAGAAAGTAAAGGCGGGGAGCTGAACATTGAGTAAAGAGAGAATATTGATCGTTGAGGATGACGCAGATATCCGAGAGGGTGTCCGGATCCTTCTGGAAAGTGAAGATTATATGGTAGATGAGGCAGAGGATGGCAGAGAGGGGCTTGAGAATCTTCGGGATGACACAGATCTTGTCATTCTGGATATTATGATGCCGGGAATCTCCGGACTTCGTACCTGCGAGGAAATAAGAAAGATATCGAATGTCCCGGTGTTATTCCTGACGGCTAAAGTACAGGAATCTGACAAGCTGATCGGACTGATGGCCGGAGGAGATGACTATCTTACCAAGCCGTTCTCCTATGCAGAACTTCTGGGGAGAGTCAAGGCACTCCTTCGGAGATATAAAGTTTATATGGGCAAAAATGAAACATCAGAGGGTCAGGAGGATAATTACATAAAGATCGGCAATATACGGATCAACCGCAATTATAATGAAGTATTTGTGGATGGAAAGGAGAAAGAGTTTTCGGAACTTGAGTACCGGATCCTGCTTCTTCTGATGGAACATCCGCGTAAAATATTTTCTGCACAGAACATTTATGAAAGTGTCTGGAACGAACCATATTTTTATTCCTGCAACGGTACTGTGATGGTCCATATCCGGAAACTCCGGGTAAAGATCGAAAAGAATCCTCAGAATCCCAGATATATAACGACCATATGGGGAAAGGGGTATAAATTTGACGCAAGGTATTCCTAGAAGAAATTCTCTCTATTTTCAGCTTCTGATCCTGCTGCTGTTTTCCATGCTGGCTGCAGTAGGCGTGTTTTATGGGGCAGACTGGATTGGCGAAGAAATGGTTTATGAGTACTATGTCAATTCTGATTATTCCGAGCGAAAAGATGAACTGTATGTTTCGAGACTGCAGGAGTATGTTTCACAGGAAAAATTAAGTACGTCTGACGTTCTGGTACTGTCAAAATGGATGGATAAAGAGAAAGTGCTGAGTTCCATGCTGGTGTTTAAGGATGATATCTTGGTTTATGATTCCGATTATCCGGAAGAGCTGAATATTCGCAATGAAAAAATCCCCAAGAACTATTACGGATGGAATGCGTTTTATTCTGTACAGTTTTCAGATGGGGAGGCAGAAATTTCCCTCTCAGGAGTCTATGATTACCAGCTGTACAATTATATGATATTTGCAGCACTGGCTCTTTCAGCGGTAGTATTTGTTATTCTCGTCCTGATGGGGATTCGAAAAAAGATGAATTACATTTGGAAACTGAGCAGGGAAATTGAGATCCTTGAAGGGGGCGACCTTGACTATTCTGTTACTGTTTCCGGGAAAGATGAACTTACAGCTCTTGCACAGGGGCTGGAATGCATGAGGAAATCTTTTAAGAAACAGGTGCAGCAGGAAGCAGAGATCGTGAAGGAAAATCAGAAAATAGTCACACAGATGTCCCATGATCTGCGGACTCCTCTGACTTCGATCATGCTGTATACAGAACTTCTTGAAAAGGGAACCTATAAAGACGAGGAACAGTTTTGCGAGTATATAAAAAAAATCCACCGCAAAACAAGACGGATGAAACAGCTCACAGACAATCTGTTTGAGTATTCACTGGTAAGCAGTGATCAGGAAATCTCCATGGAAGAGCCTGAAAGCGAAAAAATTCTGTTTTATGATCTGTTTTCGGAGACGATCAGTTATCTAGAACATCAGGGGTTCCAGGTGGATTTTCAGGTAGAATGGTCAGATTCCAGAATGCAGGTATCAACGGACTATGTTTCCCGCATCCTGGATAACATCACTTCCAATATTCAGAAATATGCAGATAAAAAAGCACCAGTTACAATAGGAACAGCCAGACGTAATGGCATGAGAGGATTTTATTTTGAAAACAGGATCTCCTGCACAGGAGATCCTCAGGAAAGTACAGGTGTGGGAATCCAGAGTATCAAAAACATGATGACAAAAATGGGAGGCAAATGCACTGTCAGTCAGGAAAAAGACATTTTCAGACTGATATTATATTTTCCACATTGTGAGATACTATAACTGTTCAGGAGACACGCCATGCAGCGAAAAAGGCTGTAACTCAGAGAAATGATCTGAGTTGCAGCCTTTTTTCTGGTTATTTCCCGGAAGGAACTTCCTGGATTCCTGTGATATCCGGCTCTGCCATCAGGGAGTAGTTCGTGTAGTAAACAACAAATCCCGGTTTGGCACCGCCCGGTTTTTTGACATGTTTTTTCTGGATGTAGTCGATCTCGACTTTCGGGGCAGTGCGGCCTTTGGAGTAATAGGCTGCGAGGCGGCCTGCCTCCTCAAAAGTGCGGTCCGGAAGTTCTCCGTCCGGAGTTTTGACAACGACATGGGAGCCTGCCATCTTTTTGGCGTGGAACCACCAGTCGTTTCCGGTTGCCTGTTTGAAAGTTAGCTCATCATTCTGGAAGTTATTTTTGCCGACGAAGATATCAAATCCGTCACTGGAAACATAGTGGAATGGTTTGGACTTGGTCTGCGCTTTTGCGCCTTTTTTGCCGGAATAATGTTTTTTGATGTAGCCATATTCGGTCAGCTCTTCCTTGATCTGGCTCAAGTCACTCTCTGCGAGGGCGATGTCAAGGGCGTTGGAGATGGATTCCAGATGCTCGATCTCGGATTCTGTGTCGGCGAGCTGCTCGGTAAGAGCTTCCTCGGTACGTTTGAGTTTGCCGTAGCGGTCGAAATATTTCTTTGCATTTTCCTGAGGAGTCAGGGTCGGGTCAAGAGGGATCGTGATCTCCTCATTGGTGTAATAATTCAGGGCTTTGAAAGATTTGCAGCCCTCTTCCAGGCCGTAGCCGTAGGTATTGATGAGTTCGCCGTAGACTTTGTATTTGTCCTTCTTGGCAGTGTCTTTCATCTGTTTCTGCTGAAGGGCGTATTTCTTGCGGTTACGCTCCAGGGCAGTCTGTACGATCCTTCGAAGATCAGAAGATTTCTGACGGATACGGTTCAGGGTATCGCGGGATGCGTAATAGGTTTCCAGCATGGAAGAAACGGTCGGGAAAGTTTCACTGTGGTATTCGCTTCCGTACTGTGTCAGAGGAAGTACAGCGTATTCTACCGGCTCGTTGTCACGGTAGATGATGTTCGGTGTGAAATCTCCTTCTACGACCTGATCCATCAGCCGGCGGAAAGTGTGGTAGAGATGTGTGGCAGCAGTCTCGTTCAGAGACTGTGCGGCATCGCTTCCGTCGATGGAGGCACGGTAGCAGATCTCCTCTGCGATCAGCGGGCTTAAGCCGGTGAGAGAGGTGTAGAGTGCCTTGGATATGTTGCATGGTTTATGGCAGATCGTTTCGATGAATTCTGTCTCTGTGATCGTCAGCGGGTCAGATTTCTCCTGTGTGTGCGGAAGAAAATAATCTCTTCCAGGAAGAACCTCACGGACAGAACTCATATGAGAAGAAACGTGCTTGATACTGTCGAGGATCATGCGGTTTTCGTCGCAGAAGATGATGTTGCTGTGCTTGCCCATCAGTTCTACGATCAGGAATTTCTTACAGGGATCGCCCATCTCATTGCGGTGTTCCAGCTCAAATTCCACAACACGTTCCATGCCAGGCTGGCGGATACTGCTGATGCGGGCACTGCCGATATGCTTGCGGAGAAGCATACAGAAGTTCGGCGCGGTGAGCGGGCTTGGTTTGTTTTTGCCAGTAAAATAGATCAGAGGAAGAGAAGCACTGGCAGAGATAAGAAGCCTGCACTGGCCGTTTGCTCCCTTTCCGGTGATCATAAGAGCATCTGATTCAGGCTGGGCGATCTTGTTGAAACGCCCGCCATCGAGATTACGGTGTAATTCCTGAACCATTGCTGCAATGGTAATTCCATCAAAAGCCATAATAAAAATCTCCTTTAATCAAAATCAGACATTATGGAATCCCTTACCGATGATCTCACTGGTGTTGGAGATCAGAATAAAGGCGGTTGGCTGATTTCCTTTTATGTAGTTTCTCAGACGGACTGCCTGAGGACGGTTGAGCGCGGTTAAGACGATGTATTTGTCTTTTCCGGAAAAAGCCCCCTGTGCGTGGACCACAGTTGCGCTTCGGTTGAGATCGTGAACAAGGAAGTCGCAGATATCATCCGGGTTGTCACAGACGACATTGAAATACTTGGAAAGGTTGAAACTCTCGATGAAGTTGTCGATCATGAAAGAACGGACCGCAAGACCAAGGAAAGAATAAAGACCTGTCTCAATGTTGAACACGAAGCAGCCTGCAACCGTGATCATGATATCTGTCACGAGAAGTGCCTTGCCGATATCAAAACTGCTGTATTTCTTGAGGATCATCGCAATGATATCCGTACCGCCGCTGGAAGAACCGATGTTAAAAAGGATCGCAGAACCAAGTGCAGGAAGTGCGATGGCAAAACAAAGTTCCAGCATCGTCTGGTCAGTCAGCGGATGCTCCATCGGACATACACGTGAGAGGAAAGACAGTGCTACGGAAAGCAGGATACTGCAGTAGGCTGTCTTGGCAGCGAATTTACGTCCAAGCACGACGAAACCGAGTGCAAGAAGCAGCATGTTTACAATGAAAGAAAAGTCACTGGCGGAAATGTTTGTCTTATCAGCGACAAGGACCGCCAGACCTGTGATGCCGCCAAAGGTAAAGTTGTTTGTAAATTTGAAAAAATAAGTACCGACTGCCATGATCAGGGTGCTTCCTGTCAGCAGCGAAAAGTGTTTGATTTTTTCATTCATTTTTGTATTTATCTCCTCCGTGAATTAAGTACGATATAGCCATATTGTAACCTTTTAAAGATGGAAATGTCAACGCACCTGCCGGTAGTTGATAAAATATTTATAAAAAAAACGAATTGACTAGAATTTTAGAATGCACTATAATAAATCTGTATGTAGAAAAGACTTGCAAAGTGAGAAAACCTATGATAAAAAGTATGACAGGCTTTGGCCATGCAGAAAAAGTAACAAAGCAGCAGAAGATCACAGTAGAACTGAAATCTGTCAATCACAGATATCTGGATCTGAACATCAAGATGCCGCGTAAATTCAATATGCTGGAGGGACAGGTACGTAACCTGATGAAGCAGTATATGCAGCGTGGCAAGGTAGATGTTTTTATTACCTATGAGGATTATACAGGAGGCAATGTTGCCCTTAAATATAATCATGATCTGGCAGCCGCTTATCTCAGTTATCTGAAACAGATGTCAGAGGAGTTCGGGCTTGAGAATGATATCCGGGTGTCAACACTTTCCCGTTATCCGGAAGTTCTGACGATGGAAGAACAGTCCGTAGATGAGGAGGAACTCTGGAAATCTCTGGAGGAGCCGCTTCGCGAAGCCTGCGTGAAATTTGTGGAGACACGTGCCAGAGAGGGTGCACATCTGAAAGAAGATCTTCTTGCGAAGCTGGATGGTCTGGATGAAATGGTCTGCAAAGTAGAGACCCGTTCACCGGAAGTAGTCCGTGCGTACCGTGAGAAGCTGGAGCAGAAGGTTCATGATCTTCTGGAGGACAGCCAGATCGACGATAACCGTATCGCGGCAGAGGTGGTCCTTTTTTCTGACAAGATCTGCAATGATGAGGAGACCGTCCGTCTGCACAGCCATATCCTTGGAATGAAGAAGATCCTGAATGAACAGGAAGGCGTGGGACGCAAGATGGACTTCATGGCGCAGGAGATGAACCGTGAGGCGAATACGATCCTGTCGAAATCCAGTGATCTTGAAGTTTCCGATATCGCGATCGGACTCAAGACAGAGATCGAGAAGATCCGTGAGCAGATTCAGAATATTGAGTAATGGAGGCAGCTGAGTTTTTGTGGCTAAGTTAATTAATATAGGATTTGGTAATGTGGTAAATTCCCGCAAGATCGTGGCAGTGGTCAGTCCGGATGCCGCACCGGTAAAGCGAATGATACAGAGCATCAAGGGCACACGTTCGCTGATCGATGCGACACAGGGGCGCAAGACGAAGGCAGTGATCGTCACATCCGACGATTATATTGTTCTGTCAGCACTCCAGCCGGAGACGATCGCCAGGAGATTTGCAGAGGCATATGATTATGAGGAGAGGGAAGAAGAACATGAGTAAGGGAGTTTTGACAGTAGTGTCCGGATTTTCCGGAGCCGGCAAGGGCACAGTGATGAAGCGTCTTCTTGAGAAGTATGACGACTGTGCACTTTCTATCTCTGTTACTACCAGGAAACCGCGTGAAGGTGAAGTGGACGGCAGGGATTATTTTTTCAGGACAAAAGAAGAAGTAGAGGCGATGATCGAGGCTGATGAGCTTCTGGAGTATGCGCAGTATGTAGAGAACTATTACGGAACTCCGCGCTCTTACGTAGAGGAGATGCTTTCCAAGGGCAAGAATGTGATCCTGGAGATCGAGATCCAGGGGGCAATGAAGATCAAGGAGAAGATCCCGGATACAGTCCTTATCTTCGTGACACCGCCGACGATCCAGGAGCTGAAAGACCGTCTGGTAGGAAGAGGAACCGAGACACAGGAAGTTATCGAATCACGTCTTAAGAGAGCTTCTGAGGAAGCAGAGGGAATCGAGTCTTATGATTATCTTCTTGTGAATGACGTTGTGGAGGACTGCGTGGATGAACTTCATGAGATCATCCTGAGTGAGCGCCGCCGCGCAAGCCGTAACGAGGAATTTATCCGAACGATCCAGAAGGAATCCCGGGAATTTTTTAATTAAGTAAGTAAGGTCACCCTTATAATATAAACTGAAACATGAAAGGAGAATTTTAATATGATACATCCGTCATATACAGAACTGATTCAGGCAATCAACAACAACGCAGAGGAAGACGACAACACAATGATGCTCAACAGCCGTTATTCTCTGGTACTTGCAACCAGCAAGAGAGCAAGACAGCTGATTGCAGGAGCAGAACCGCTTGTTGATGGTGCGGCAGGCAAGAAACCGCTTGCGATCGCGATCGACGAGTTATACAAAGGCAAAGTTAAGATCGTAGCAACCTCTGAGGAAGAAGCAGAGGAAACCACACCGGCTGCTTCCGAAGAAGCTGTAGAGGAGACAGCAGAGACTGCTGCAGAAGAAACAACCGAAGAAAATAACCAGTAAACTATCATGATCAGAAGACAGCTTGTCTTCTGATTATGTGTATCAGGAGATTATATGAAAATTTTATTTATATCACTGGGCTGTGACAAGAACCTTGCGGACTCAGAGGAAATGCTCGGACTTCTTACCGGAAGCGGGCATGAGATCGTGGATTCCGAGGAGGAAGCAGATGCGATCGTGATCAATACCTGCTGTTTTATCCATGATGCCAAGGAGGAGAGTGTCAATACGATCCTTGAGATGGCAGAATATAAAAAAACAGGCAATTGCAAAGCACTGATTGTAACTGGCTGCATGGCACAGCGCTACAAAGAAGAAATCACACAGGAGATCCCGGAGGTGGATGCCGTTCTCGGAACCACATCTTACGGCGACATTGTAAAGGCATTAAACGAAGCACAGGCAGGAAATGTTTTCCAGGAGTTCCGCGATATCAATGAACTTCCGGAGGACTCCGGCAGACGTGTGCTGACAACGGGCGGCCACTTTGGTTATCTCAAGATCGCAGAAGGCTGTGACAAGCACTGCACCTACTGCATCATCCCGTCCCTTCGTGGCAGATTCAGAAGTGTTCCGGAAGAACGACTTCTTGCACAGGCAGAATACATGGCATCTCAGGGAGTCAAGGAGCTGATCCTTGTAGCTCAGGAGACCACCGTTTACGGTACAGATCTCTACGGCAAAAAAACGCTCCACATCCTGCTTAAGAAGCTCTGTCAGATCAAAGGAATCCGCTGGATCCGTGTTCTCTACTGTTATCCGGAGGAGATCTACGATGAGCTGGTCCAGGTCATGAAAGAAGAAAAGAAGATCTGCAATTATCTTGACCTTCCGATCCAGCATGCAAGCGACCGTATCCTTAAGAGAATGGGCCGCCGCACGACAAGGAAGCAGCTCGAAGACATTATCGCGAAACTTCGCCGTGAGATCCCGGACATTGTGCTCCGTACTTCTCTGATCACTGGCTTCCCGGGTGAGACCCAGGAAGATCATGAAGAACTGATGGAATTCGTGGATGAGATGGAATTCGACCGTCTCGGCGTGTTCACTTACTCACCGGAGGAAGGAACACCGGCAGAAACCATGGAAGGACAGGTTCCGGAGGAAGTTAAGGAAGAGAGAAGAGATGAACTCATGTCTCTCCAGCAGGAGATTTCTCTGGAGAAGGGTGATGAGCGGATCGGACAGGAACTTGTTGTTATGATCGAGGGTAAAGTATCCGGTGAGAGCGCCTATATTGCGAGAACTTATGCAGATGCGCCGAAGGTTGACGGATATATCTTTGTTCAGACAGGGGAACTTCTTGTGACAGGTGACTTTGCACGTGTCCGTGTGACAGGTGCGCTGGAATACGATTTAATAGGAGAATTAGCTGATGAATACACCGAATAAACTGACAGTGGCCAGAATGATCATGGTTCCGTTTCTTGTTGTATTTCTGCTGACAGGATGGGGCGGAGAGGCAAATCGCTATATCGCTCTCGTTATCTTTGCAGCAGCCAGCATCACAGACTGGTTTGACGGATACCTGGCCCGTAAAAATAATTTAGTAACAAATTTTGGTAAATTTATGGATCCTCTTGCAGACAAACTTCTTGTGTGTTCTGCAATGATCTGTATGATCGAACTTGGCAGACTTCCGGCCTGGTTTGTTATCATTATTATAGGAAGAGAATTTATTATCAGTGGATTTCGTCTGATCGCTGCAGAGAATGGCATTGTCATCGCAGCGAATTACTGGGGCAAATTCAAGACAGCATCACAGATGGTCATGATCATTTTGCTGATCCTGCATTTTGATAACATTGCTGCATTTGTGATCCTGGAGCAGATTTTTATCTGGATCTCTCTTGCACTGACCATCATTTCACTGATCACTTATATCTGGCAGAACCGTTCCGTTCTGTCCATGCAGGAGTAATCCGTTTTTATAATCAGGAGGCAGATATCAAATGATAACAGAGCTGATTTCTGTAGGAACAGAAATACTTCTTGGAAATATTGTGAATACCAACAGCGCATATCTTTCCGAAAAATGTGCAGAGCTTGGGCTTTCTGTCTATTATCAGACAGTTGTGGGAGACAATGAGACACGTATGCGCGAGACCATTCAGACGGCACTGGACCGTTCTGATATAGTGATCCTCACAGGTGGACTTGGACCTACCGAGGATGATCTGACGAAGGAAGTTACCGCTGAAGTCATGGGAATGAAACTGGTGGAGGATCGCCACAGCAGGAAACTGATGGAAGCATACCTCGAGCAGTATAAGAAAAACAACCCTCAGCGCAAGATCACAGCCAACAACTACAAGCAGGCAATGGTCCCGAAGGGAGCGATCGTTCTCGATAACCACAATGGCACCGCACCGGGACTGATCCTTGAGAAAAAAGGCAAGACAGCCATCCTTCTTCCAGGGCCTCCAGGTGAGATGAAACCGATGTTTGAGGAGTCCGTTTTTCCATATCTTCGCAAGAAACAGCCGGAGATCATTTATTCCCAGATGGTGAAGATCTGCTCGATCGGTGAGAGTCAGGTTGCAGAGGAGATTGAGGATCTGATCGAAAGCCAGACCAATCCGACGATCGCACCATATGCCAAGACCGGTGAGGTACATCTTCGCATTACCGCCAAGGGCAAGAATGAGAAGGAATGTAAGAAACTCATCAAACCTGTTGTCAAAGAACTTAAGGCAAGATTCGGAAGAAACATTTTTGCGACAGAAGAATCCAAATCTCTGGAGGAAGCTGTGGTAGATATGCTGAAAGAACAGGAAATGACACTTTCTCTGGCAGAATCCTGTACAGGCGGTGCGATCGCCGCAAGGATCGTCAATGTGTCAGGTGCTTCTGAGGTATTTTTGCAGGGCATGGTTACTTACAGCAACAAAGCCAAGAGAAGATGCCTCGATGTCAGCAAGTCCACACTTAAGAAACACGGAGCTGTATCCGAGGAATGTGCAGCAGAAATGGCAAAGGGAGGTCGCAAAGCCTCCAAGACAGATATCTGCCTTTCCGTGACAGGGATCGCAGGCCCGGGCGGTGGAACAAAAGAAAAACCGGTCGGAACCGTCTTTATGGGATGCTCCTATAAGGGCTGCACGCAGGTAAGAGAATTCCATTTCCAGGGCAACCGTGCAAGAGTGAGAGAACAGACCGTTGCACACGGACTGGCATTCTTACGCGACTGCATGATGGAACGCGCTGATAAGGAAAATAATTAAGATCCATATGAGAAATCCCCCGCTGTTGAGCTGGACAGTGGGGGATTTTTTTGTCTGATATATTGAGAAGATGCCAGTGGTGTGTCTGCTGCTTATCGGATCATCCGCATCAGGCTGACGATCTGATCAAGTTTTGCCGCCTCTTTTGGCGATTTTCCGGCTTTGAGGACATTCAGTATTGCTCCGATCTCATCAGACGAGAACTGAAGTCCGTTCTGTCGTCCCTGTGCAGCGGCACTCATCAGAAATGGAAGCATATCAGACGGGGATCTGCCTCCGCTCTGGTCTGCGAGGTTCTGTAGGAGGGCAAGTTTTGACGGATCGATATTTTGGAGTTTGGGGTCATTCTGCCATTCCTGGGTCATTTGGATCACCTTCTTCCTGGTCGGAGTGGCTCATAACCTGTATCAGCTGCATCATGACAAGAAAGTTGCTGATCTGGTCAAGCTGCCTGCGGCTCCTGCCATAGCTGAATTTCCGAAGATCATCCAGAAGTTCGGAAGGACTGGAAACAGAAGAACTGCAGATCTGCATATCAGGCTGTCTGCCGCGGAATAATGCCAGGGTGTTTGAGAGTTCTCTGGTTTTGGTGAACACGGAGAGAAGCTGCTGGCCTCTCGGGGAAAGATAAGGAATAAAAGCTTTCAGCATCTGCGACTGGTCGTCGGAAATGAGCTGGTCGAATTTTGTCTGAGCGATAATTTCCTCTTCCATAAGGCAAAGCTCCTTTTTTTATTACGAAGATATGCTTTTTGCTTTTAGATTATGACGTGGGAGGATGATTTGACATAAGATAAATAGTAAGAAAGATCAGAAAGGCAGCAACCATGGAAAATAAAAAAGAAAAGCTTGTGCTGGACGGAAATGCTTTTTATGAACTGGACCTGGAATGCCTTAAGCATAGAAGGGAAAATATGCAGAGAGAAAAAGAGCGACGGGCAGAAAGAAACAGACAAAGGCAGAGGAAATGATCCTCTGCTTTTTGTCTGCAGACTGTAGTTTGTTGAAAGGGGCGGGATCAGCATCCACATCCTCCGCAGCCGTTACCGCAGCCAAAGCCGTTGTTGCCGCAAAGAAGAAGCAGAACCACGATGATCCAGCAGTTGTCATTGTTACCGCATCCACAGCCATTGCCGCAGCCGTTGTTGCCACAGCAGCACATCAGGATGATGATCCAGAGGATACAGTTGCAGGAGCTGCCTCCAAAAAGGCTGGTTCCATTGCCGCATCCGCAGTCGTTGCCGCATCCGCAACCATTGTTGCATCCACAGCCACAGTCGTTGTTACATCCACAGTTTGTAGCAGCCAAATCACTCATTATAAAATCCTCCAGCTTTTTGTCTACAATTCATTTTATGTAGATAGGATGTCCGGTGTGAAAAAATATCCAGTTGCAAAAGAAACGGCCATGGGATATAATACCCGGGTAAACACAGCAGAAAAAGAAAAGGAGAGGATGGAATGGCAGACAGGGGACTGTTTGACATGCACTGCCATATTGTACCGGCAGTCGATGATGGAGCTCGGAGTGTAAAAGAAGCTTTTGCTATGCTTCAGATGGAGTACGATCAGGGTGTGCGTAAGATTATTGTGACGCCCCATTTCAGAAGAGAAATGTTTGAGACTCCTTCGGAAATTATCAAAAAGCATTTTCTGGTATTGAGACGACTGGCGGAAAAGATCGGACCAGATCTCAAAGTGTTCCTCGGATGTGAATTTCATGCAAATGTAGAAATGCTGGATTATCTGCGTTCTGACAAGGTTTATTCGATGGCTGGTTCCAGATATGTGCTCACAGAATTTTCTTCAAGTACAGAAGAAAAGTATATCAGCGACAGGATCTACGAACTGCTTTCCGGCGGATACAGGCCGATCATAGCACATATTGAACGTTACAGATGCATGCATGATCTGGATTTTGTAGAACATCTTGTAAATAAAGGTGCACTGATGCAGGTCAATGCAGACAGTGCGATCGGCAAGAACGGACATGCAGCCAAGAAATACTGCGGGAAACTTCTGGAAGAAGAACTTGTAAGTTATATTGGTTCTGACTGCCATGGAAGCAAACGCCGTGTCACAAGGATCGGAGATGCCTATGCCTATGTCACAAAGAAAATGGGACGGCAGATGGCCGACGAGATCTTTATTGATAATCCGCAGGAGATCCTTGATAATGCGAAGCACTGCATGGTGGCAGCTCATAGATAAGTTTTTGTGAATCGTTCTGACAATAACGTTATCGCTTTAAGTTGTTAAACTAATAAGAAAACACCCTTGACAAACAAAAAGCCAATTTGTATACTTTTAGAAGTATATGAAACGGCTTTGAAGGGAAGAAGTAACAGAAGCAACACACACAGAGAGCAGCCGGATGGTGAGAGGCGCGTGCAGTACTTTTGCGAATACATCCCGGAGCTTCGCACCGAACTTTTTTCAGTAGGCTGCGACGGAGTGGCACTCGTTACCGTGCTCAATGAGGCGGGAGATTTTCCGCGAAGTTAGGTGGTATCACGGGACCCGGTTCTCGTCCTAAGAAGGACAGGAACCGGGCTTTTTTGCATATCGAGGAGGCGCCTTTGGACGCACCTGATGATGAATACCGCGACAGGAGGAAATTATTATGACAGTATGGGAAGAACTTAAGGCCAGAGGCCTGATCGCCCAGGTAACAGACGAAGACGAGATCAAAGAAATGGTAAACAACGGTAAGGCTACTTTCTACATCGGATTTGACCCTACCGCAGACAGCCTTCATGTAGGACACTTCATGGCACTCTGCCTGATGAAACGTCTCCAGATGGCAGGCAACCGTCCGATCGCACTTCTTGGCGGCGGTACCGGTATGATCGGTGACCCGTCAGGAAGAACTGACATGCGTCAGATGATGACAAAAGAAACCATCCAGCACAACATTGACTGCTTCAAGAAACAGATGTCCCGCTTCATCGACTTTTCCGATGGCAAGGCACTGATGGTCAACAATGCTGACTGGCTTCTGAACCTGAACTATGTAGATCTGCTTCGTGATGTAGGAGCTCATTTCTCAGTAAACCGTATGCTTACTGCAGAGTGCTACAAACAGCGTATGGAGAGAGGACTTAGTTTCCTTGAATTCAACTACATGATCATGCAGAGCTATGACTTCTATATGTTATACCAGAAATACGGCTGCAATATGCAGTTTGGCGGTGATGACCAGTGGAGCAACATGCTCGGCGGTACAGAACTGATCCGTCGTAAACTTGGCAAAGATGCATATGCTATGACCATCACACTTCTTCTGAACTCAGAGGGCAAGAAGATGGGCAAGACACAGTCCGGTGCTGTATGGCTTGATCCGAACAAGACATCTCCATTTGATTTCTACCAGTACTGGAGAAACGTAGACGATGCAGACGTTATCAAATGCATGCGTCTTCTTACTTTCCTTCCACTTGAGCAGATCGATGAGATGGCCAAATGGGAAGGAAGCCAGTTAAACAAAGCCAAAGAGATCCTTGCATACGAGCTGACAAACCTGGTTCATGGCGAAGAAGAAGCCAAGAAAGCTCAGGAAGGTGCAAGAGCACTGTTCTCTGGCGGCGCAGACACTGCACATATGCCAAGCACAGAGCTGACTGATGAAGATTTCACAGAGGAAGGAACCATCGACCTTATCACAATGCTGATCAAGACAGGCCTCGTTCCGACACGTTCTGAGGGACGTCGTGCGATCGAGCAGGGCGGTGTTTCCATCGACGGTGAAAAGATCACAGACATCAAACACACAGTTGCCAAAGACGCACTCGCAGGTGACGGTGTTGTCCTCAAACGAGGCAAAAAGAAATTCAACAGAGTTTATGCTAAATAATAAGTATTTTTTTGATAAATACTTTTAGGAGGAAAGAATCATGAAGAAATACGGAGTAAACGAACTTCGTCAGATGTTCCTTGATTTCATGGAGAGCAAAGGACATCTCGCAATGAAAAGCTTCTCCCTGGTACCTCAGGGAGACAAGAGCCTCCTGCTGATCAACGCAGGTATGGCTCCACTGAAACCATATTTCACAGGTGCAGAGAAACCGCCGAGAACAAGAGTCACCACATGTCAGAAATGTATCCGTACCGGTGATATCGAAAACGTTGGTAAGACAGCACGTCACGGTACCTTCTTTGAGATGCTTGGTAACTTCTCTTTTGGAGATTACTTCAAGACAGAAGCGATCCACTGGTCTTGGGAATTCCTGACAGAAGTCGTTGGCCTGGATGCAAACAGACTGTACCCGTCAGTATATCTGGAGGATGATGAAGCATTCAACATTTGGAATAAAGAAATCGGAATCCCGGCAGACAGAATCTTCCGTTTCGGTAAGGAAGATAACTTCTGGGAGCATGGCGCAGGTCCTTGCGGTCCATGTTCTGAGATCTACTATGACCGTGGAGAGAAATATGGCTGCGGAAAACCTGGCTGTACTGTAGGCTGCGACTGCGACCGTTACATGGAAGTATGGAACAACGTATTCACTCAGTTTGAGAACGATGGAAACGGAAACTATACAACCCTGAAACAGAAGAACATCGATACAGGTATGGGTCTTGAGCGTCTGGCAGTTGTTGTTCAGGATGTTGATTCTATCTTTGATGTGGATACCATCTGTGCACTTCGTAACCTGGTATGCGAGATTGCAGGCAAGGAATATGAGAAGAACTATCAGGATGACGTATCCATCCGTCTGATCACAGACCATATCCGTTCTGCAACATTTATGATCTCCGATGGTATCATGCCGACCAACGAAGGACGTGGATATGTACTTCGTCGTCTGATCCGTCGTGCAGCACGTCATGGACGTCTTCTGGGAATTAAGGGAACTTTCCTTGCAAAACTCAGTGCAGAAGTGATCAACGGATCCAAAGCAGGATATCCGGAACTGGAAGAAAAGAAAGAGTTCATCTTCAAAGTTCTGACAAACGAAGAGAACCAGTTCAACAAGACCATCGACCAGGGTCTCCGCATCCTTGCAGACATGGAAGAAGAGATGAAAGCAGCCGGAGTAAAAACTCTTTCAGGAGAAAATGCATTCAAACTGTACGATACTTACGGATTCCCGCTTGACCTCACCAAAGAGATCCTTGAGGAAAAGGGTTACGGAATCGACGAAGACGGCTTCCAGAAAGCAATGGAAGCGCAGAGAGTCAAAGCACGTACTGCACGTGAAGTGACCAACTACATGGGAGCTGACGCTACCGTATATGATGAGATCGATGTCAATGTAACGACAGAGTTCGAAGGATACGATCACCTCACATATGATTCCGAGATCACAGTTCTCACAACAGAAAAAGAAATCGTAACTTCTCTGATGGAAGGTCAGAAAGGTACTGTATTTGTAAGAGAAACACCATTCTACGCTACCATGGGTGGACAGGAAGGTGATACTGGTGTGATCGAGACTGCAAATGGTAAATTTGTAGTAGAAGATACCATCAAACTTCGTGGCGGTAAATTTGGCCATGTCGGACATATGGAATCCGGAATGCTTTCCACAGGAGAGACAGTAACTCTTAAAGTTAATGAGCAGGCCCGCCGTGATACGGAGAAGAACCACAGTGCAACACATCTTCTTCAGAAAGCACTCAAGACTGTCCTTGGTTCTCACGTAGAACAGAAAGGTTCCCTGGTAACTCCGGACAGACTTCGTTTTGACTTTGCACACTTCCAGGCAATGACACCGGAAGAGATCGCAGAGACAGAAGCTCTCGTAAACAAAGAGATCCAGGCAGCTCTTCCTGTAGAGACAAATGTCATGGACATCGAAGAAGCCAAGAAATCCGGCGCAATGGCTCTGTTCGGCGAGAAATACGACCAGAAGGTACGTGTCGTATCCATGGGCGACTTCTCCAAAGAACTCTGTGGTGGTACACACGTTAAGAACACAAGCTCCATCATGCTCTTCAAGATCGTATCCGAGGCTGGTATCGCAGCAGGTGTACGTCGTATCGAGGCACTGACAGGAAACGGTGTTATTGAATATTATAAGAAACAGGAAGCTATGCTCCACGAGGCTGCCAAAGCACTCAAGGCACAGCCGGCAGAAGTTGCTGAGAAGATCACACATCTCCAGGCAGAGGTCAAATCTCTCCAGAGCGAGAACGAATCCCTCAAGAGCAAACTGGCTCAGGGATCTCTTGGTGATATCATGAACCAGATCGTAGATGTCAAGGGTGTGAAACTTCTTGCAGCTAAGGTTGAGGGCGTTGACATGAACGGACTCCGTGATCTGGGTGATCAGCTCAAAGAGAAGATCGGAGAGGGCGTTGTTGTCCTTGCAGCTGTAAACGGCGGCAAAGTAAATCTCCTTGCCATGGCTACAGATGCAGCTCAGAAAGCAGGAGCACATGCAGGAAACCTCATCAAAGGTGTCGCAGCGATCGTAGGCGGTGGCGGCGGCGGTCGTCCGAACATGGCTCAGGCCGGCGGAAAGAATCCGGAAAAAGCGGACGAAGCAGTCAAAGCAGCAGCAGGAATCCTGGAACAGCAGATCCACTAAAAAGTGCATTTTTTGTCAAAAATAATTTTTTTCTAAATTTAGCCAAAAGATGTTGACGAATGTTATCACTATGTTATATAATAACAGTCGTGCAAGAAAAATACCCAGACAGTTGTATTTTAGCACAATCTACAACTGGAGGGAGGTTAGGTGTGAGTCTATGTCAAACGTAATCGTAAAAGAGAACGAGACTTTAGATAGCGCTCTTCGCAGATTCAAGAGAAGCTGTGCAAAAGCAGGAATCCAGCAGGAAATCCGCAAAAGAGAGCATTACGAGAAACCAAGCGTTCGTCGTAAGAAAAAATCTGAAGCCGCAAGAAAACGTAAATATAATTAATTGTGCGCAAAAAATCCCTGACGACAAGTCCGTCAGGGATTTTTAAGATTTAAAATTGATACTTATTTAACGAGACAGAGGAAAGGGCAACGGGGAAGAGTTTATGGGTCGTATTATGCAGTTTCTTAAGAGAATTTTAAAACTTCTGTTCAACAGGATCTTTTATGTTGCGCTTGCCCTTTTGATCCAGATGGGCTGGCTTTTGATCACCGCATGGAGGCTGGCAGCTTACTCGAAATATATTTCCAATGCGATCGGGATCATCAGTGTTCTGATCGTGCTCTGGATCGTAAACAAAAAGATCAATCCATCCTACAAACTGGGATGGACGATCCTGATCATGACGGTTCCTGTATTTGGTGTTCTCCTGTATGTGCTTTTTGGTAAATCCAGGATCGCGCAGGCGATCCAGGACAAATACACACAGGTTCAGGAAGAAAGCCTTCCTTATATGGAGCAGGATGAGCAGACGTTTCAAGAACTGGAAGAACAGAGCGCGGGAGCGGCGGTGCAGTCCAGATATATCCATCAGTATTCCAGTTTCCCTGTCCATGGGAATACAACGGCAGAATATTTCCAGGTCGGAGATGACATGTTCCCGGTCCTGGTACGTGAGTTGGAACAGGCGCAGCATTATATCTATATTGAGTATTTTATCATCAATGACGGTGTGATGTGGCGGACGATCCTCGATATTCTGGAACGCAAGGCGAAAGAGGGCGTGGATGTCCGGCTGATCTATGACGGATTTGGCTGCCTTACCACGCTTCCGAACAGATACGACAAAGTTCTCAGGGAAAAGAGCATCAAATGTACCATTTTCAACCCGTTTCGGCCGCTTCTGAATATCGTTCAGAATAACCGCGACCACCGCAAGATCTGCGTGATCGACGGTAAGACAGGATTTACCGGGGGAATCAACCTCGCGGACGAATATATCAACCAGAAAGAACGCTTCGGTCACTGGAAGGATACCGCAGTCATGCTCAAGGGCGAGGCTGTCTGGAATATGACGGTGATGTTCCTGCATATGTGGAGTGTGGTCAATAACTCTGCAGAGCCGATGGAGCATGAACTCCATATGCCGCACAAATATCATCCGGAGGCATTTGAGGATGACGGTTTCGTGCAGCCATACAGTGATACGCCGTTGGACGGGGAAGTCCTCGGTGAGAACGTTTACCTGAACATCATCAACCGTGCAAAGAAATATGTCTATATCTGTACGCCATATCTGATCATCGACAATGAGATGATGACAGCCCTCTGTCTGGCTGCCAAGAGCGGTGTCGATGTCCGGATCATGACACCGGGTGTCCCGGACAAGAAGATGGTCTTTCTGCTGACACAGTCTTATTATGAGCAGCTTCTGGAGGCAGGAGTGCGGATCTATGAGTACCAGCCGGGATTCCTTCATGCGAAATCTTTTGTCTGTGATGATGAGATCGCGGTTGTCGGAACGATCAATCTGGACTACCGCAGCCTGTATCTTCATTTTGAAAACGGCGTCTGGTTCTACAAGAACAAAGTAGTCGGGGATATTCTGGAGGATTTCAGAGAAACCCTGAATTATTGTGATCCGATCAATATTGAATTCTGCCGTAACAGAAACATCCTGGTGCGCGGATTCCAGAGCATCCTGAGGCTTTTTGCCCCGCTGTTATAAAAATGATACGAAAGGGAATACGACGGTTTTTCGAGAGGGGAACTGCCGCATTCCTTTTTTGTATGCAATGGTATAATTTCGCAGGAAAGTTTTTACAATAGTAGGGAAAAGGATTTTGAGGTATTGTATGAAATTCCCTGGAAAAATAAGAAAAACGGCGGCATGTTTTTTATTATTCTGTATTGTACTTGCCTGCATTCCCGTACATGCAGAAGAAAATGAGGCGGTGGAGATCTCGGCACCAAGTGGTGTCCTGATGGAGCCGGAGACAAAAACGATTCTTTATGAGAAAGACAAAGACACCAGAAGGAGTCCTGCGAGTGTCACAAAAGTCATGACGCTCCTGTTGATCTTCGATCACCTGAAAGACGGAAGCCTGAAACTTACCGATACTGTGACGACAAGCGCACATGCGAAATCCATGGGCGGTTCGCAGGTTTTTCTGGAAGAAGGCGAGACGCAGGATGTGGAGACGATGATCAAGTGTATCGTCGTTGCATCGGGAAATGATGCCAGTGTTGCGATGGCAGAACATATCGCAGGAAGTGAGGAAGCTTTTGTAAAAGAGATGAATGCCAGGGCAGAAGGGCTTGGGATGGAAAATACACATTTTGTCGACTGCTGTGGACTGACGGATTCGGATGAACATTATACGACAGCATATGACATTGCCCTGATGAGCCGGGAGCTGATCCTGAATTATCCGGAGATCTTTCAGTATTCTTCGATCTGGATGGAAAATATCACTCACGTTACCAGACAGGGAAGCAAAGAATTCGGACTCACCAACACGAATCGACTGATCCGTACGTATTCTGGCTGTATCGGACTCAAAACGGGAAGCACCAGCAAAGCGGGATTCTGCCTGAGCGCGGTGGCAGAGAGGAATGAACTTATGCTGATCTCTGTCGTCATGGCAGCACCGGATTATAAGGCAAGGCTCAAAGATGCCGCCTCTCTTCTGAATTATGGATTTGCCAGGTGCTGTCGCTATATCGACAACAAACCGGCAGAACTTCCAGAGCTTTCTGTAAAGAAAGGAAAAGAAGAAACGGTCTCGCTTTCCTACGATGGCACTTTCCGTTATCTGGATACCGAAGGACACAGCATTTCTGATGTAAAAAAAGAAATAAGTCTTCCCGAAAAGACCGAAGCACCGATAAAAAAAGGCGCGAAAGCAGGAGAAGTGATCTATACCGCAGGTGATAAAGAACTTGGACGCCTTACGATCCTTTATGCGGAAGACATTGAACGTGCGGGATATCTCGACTGCCTTCGCAAAACAGCTGGTTATTTATGGCTAACCGCCGGGCAGGAATCTTTTGACAAAGATACACTGTGAGAGGTATAATAATATCCAAATGGTCAAAGCAAAAACTAGGAGAAGAAAACAATGAAAGAAATCAGAACACAAGATGCAGTGGGACATATCCTGTGCCACGACATCACACAGATCATCAAAGATCAGAAAAAGGGAGTTTTATTCAAAAAAGGACATATCGTAAGGGAAGAAGACATACCTGCACTTCTTTCTGTAGGAAAAGAGCATCTTTTCGTGTGGGAGAAAAAGGAGGGGATCCTTCACGAAAACGAGGCAGCAGAGATCCTTTACAAGATTTCCGCAGGAGAGCATATGCATGGAAGTGACATCAAGGAAGGCAAGATCGAGCTGATCGCGGACTGCGACGGTGTGCTCAAGATCCGAAGAGATGCACTTCTTAAGGTAAACTCTCTGGGTGAGATGATGATCGCATCCAGACACGGCGATTTCCCGATCAGAAAGGGCGACAAGATCGCAGGAACCCGTATCATCCCGCTTGTGATTGAGAAGGAAAAAATGGACCGCGCCGAGGAAGTGGCAGGAGAGGAGCCGATCTTTTCCATTCTTCCTTTCAAAAATAAGAAGGCGGGGATCGTGACCACCGGAAGCGAAGTAAAGAACGGACTGATCAAGGATACTTTTACACCGGTCCTTAAAGATAAACTGGAGGAATATGCCTGTCCTGTCATGGGGCAGACCACACCGGGTGATGACCGAAAACAGATCACAGCCGACATTCTGAACTTTATCAAAGAAGGCGCAGACCTTGTGATCTGCAGCGGCGGGATGAGCGTGGACCCGGATGACCGCACACCTGGCGCGATCAAGGATACAGGGGCAGATATCGTCACATACGGAGCTCCGGTGCTTCCGGGAGCCATGCTGCTTCTCGCCTATTATAAGGACGGAGAGCGGACAGTGCCGATCCTCGGACTTCCGGGATGTGTCATGTACGCCAAGAGAACAGTCTTTGACTTGATCCTTCCGCGTGTCATGGCAGATGATCCGATCCGTGCTGAGGAGATCGCAGCCTACGGAGAGGGCGGACTCTGCCTGAACTGTGCATCCTGCACCTTCCCGAACTGCGGTTTCGGTAAATAAAAAATATTGGGGAATTACATGAAAAAAACATTCAGAACCAGAACATATGAGATTCACACAGATAAACTGAAAAACGGACATAAAGTAAGATTTGCATTTCTGACAGATCTTCATGGCTTTATCTATGGCAATAACCATCAGGAATTATATGACGCTGTTCTGAAACATGATCCGGCGGCAGTTCTTGTCGCCGGAGATATGATCGTCAACCGAAAGACTGAGACGCTTCAGGCGGCAGCAGTGCTTCTGAGCCGTCTGAGTGAGAAGATACCGGTTTTTTATACGCTTGGGAACCATGAGTATAAGATGCTTCTGAATCCTGAAGTACGGCAGGAGTACTTGAATTATGAACGGCTGCTCGCTAGTGCAGGTGTGTGCTTTCTGCATAATGAGCGCATATCTTCGAATTTTTGTGGAACTGATTTTATCTTTCACGGACTGGAACTTCCAATCGAATATTATCACAAACCGAATTCTCCAAAACTCAGTCTCACAGAGCTGGAAGAACTTCTCGGGACACCGTTCATGTCGGGGATACATATTCTTCTGGCACATAACCCTAAATATGGAAATACGTATCTTTCCTGGGGTGCGGACCTTGTTTTGTCCGGACATTATCATGGGGGAATCCTGCGCTTTGGCGAGAATCACGGGCTGACCTGCCCGCAGTATCTCCTTTTTCCGCCGTATTGCTGCGGCAGATTCCAAAGCGGCAAAAGCACGATGCTTGTCAGTGCAGGGCTTGGAGAGCATACGATACCGATCCGTCTCCACAATCCGAGGGAGCTTCTGGTGATCGAATTCTGTCCGTCTGCCCATAAGGAAGACTCTCACAAAACAGGAAGGAAAACAGCAAATGGCAATACCGGTAAAAATTAACGTCTTTGAAGGACCTCTTGACCTTCTTCTCCATCTGATCGAAAAAAACAAGATCGATATCTATGATATTCCGATCGTGGAGATCACAGATCAGTACATGGAATATATTCACTCCATGGAAAAAGAAGACTTAGGCGTCATGAGCGAATTTCTTGTCATGGCGGCGACACTTCTCGACATCAAGTGTAAAATGCTTCTCCCGAAAGAAGTGAACGAAGAGGGTGAGGAAGAGGATCCGCGAGAAGAACTTGTCCAGAAACTTCTGGAATATAAGATGTATAAATATATGTCCTATGAACTGAAAGACAGGATGGACGGGGCTGTCGGAGTTTTTTATAAGGGAGCTACTGTTCCGGACGAGGTAATGAAGTACAGGGAGCCGGTCGACCCGAGGGAACTTCTTGCGGGACTTACCCTTGAGAAACTGCACAGCATTTATCAGTCGATCCTTAAGAAACAGGAGGACAAGATCGACCCGATCCGAAGCAGATTTGGAACGATCGAGAAAGAAGAAGTCAGTCTTTCCGAAAAAATGCTCGAAATGAAGGAATATGCAGGAAACCACAGGAAATTCAGTTTCCGTCAGCTGCTTGTCGGGCAGAAGTCAAGAGTGCAGCTTATCGTGACTTTTCTTTCTATTCTGGAACTGATGAAGATGGGATATATTCACGTGGAGCAGGACGAGCTGTTCGATGATATTCAGGTGGATGTTGTCAGGGACCCTGTAGAATGGACACATTTGACAGAATTTGCAGACGAATAAATACAGAGATTGAGGAATCATATGGAAATAAAGAAATTAGAAGCGGCGATCGAAGCGGTGCTTTTTACCATGGGAGAATCCGTGGAGCTGACGCAGATCGCCAGTGCGATCCAGCAGGACAAGGAGACAACGCGAAAACTTCTCAACAATATGATGGACCGTTATCAGGAGGAAGACAGAGGGATCCAGATCATCGAACTGGAGCAGTCCTATCAGATGTGCACCAAAAAAGAATACTACGAATGTCTGATCCGTCTTGCCCTGCATCCCAAGAAACCGGCACTGACAGATGTCATGCTGGAGACACTTTCTATTATCGCGTACAAACAGCCGGTCACAAAGGCAGAGATCGAGAAGATCCGCGGGGTAAAATGTGACCATGCGATCAACAAACTGGTAGAATATGAGCTTGTAAAAGAGCTTGGACGACTGGATGCGCCGGGACGACCGATCCTCCTTGGGACGACCGAAGAGTTCCTGCGCTGTTTTGGCGTACAGGGGCTGGAAGAACTTCCTGCTGTAGATCCGGTCCGTCTGGAAGATTTTAAGGCGGAAGCCGAGGAAGAAGTACAGCTTCGCCTGGATGTTTAGGAGGAAAACAAAATGCCGACGACCTATGCACATGACTTATTTGGTAAAAAAATTTATCACAAACTTCCGAAGGAGATGCAGATGGTCATTCAGAGAAATGTTAATCTGTACCGGATCGGACTTCACGGACCAGATATCCTGTTTTATCACATGCTGAAACCAAAGGTATCCACAACAGGGATCCGCATGCATAAGGAAAAAGCGGCTCCTTTTTTTGAGAGGGGAATGGCGATCGTGCGGGAAACTCACGATGAGAAGCTTCTTGCCTATCTTCTTGGATTCGGATGCCACTATCTTCTGGATAGCGCCTGCCATCCCTATATCGAGGATATGGCAGCGAAGGAAGTGATCACGCATACCCTTCTTGAGAAAGAATTTGACCGGACATTGATGCTGGAAACTCATAAAAATCCATATCATTATTACCCGGCATGCGGTGTATTTCCGAGGATTACCTATGCCAGAGTGATCCACCGTGCGATCCCCAAAATAGCGACAGGAGATATCCTGAAATCTCTGAGGCGCATGAAGCTGATCACAAACTGTCTGGTTTATGATAACAAGGGCAGGCGTAAGAAATTTCTCACGGTGCTTTCGAGGCTTGCCGGCAAGAAGCTGTCTGATTCCATGATGGAATATTTCATGGCGAAAGACCCGGTCCCGGGGAGCGCAGTTCCGGTCCATGCCCTGCACGGACTGTATGACAGGGAGATAAAGGAAGCACCGCAGTACCTTGAGGAATTATTCAGACTTTCAAAAGAAGACAGACCGCTGGGCGAGAGATGGTATAAGACTTATAACGGCTGACCGGCTTACTGGAACCGGAAGGAACAGAGACATATAATGAGGACAGGTCTGCATAAAATATCCTATAAAGAATAAGAGGTGGGATATGAAACGCAGATATAATATCACGGTCACGATTCTGGTCATAGCAGTTTTTCTGATAAATTCCACAGTCTGTGCTGCTTCCGGGGAAAGCAGTGCGCCCGGAAATCTTTATGCGCTTTCGGCAGTTCTGGTGGATGGGGATTCGGGGCGTGTCCTGTATGAAAAAGAGGGCGAAACACCGAGAGCGAATGCAAGCACCACGAAAGTCCTGACCTGCATCCTTGCCCTGGAAAACGGTAAAGGCGATGATTATGTACAGGTTTCTTCCAATGCTGCCGCGCAGCCAGATGTACGGCTTGGTATCCAAAAAGGAGAGCAGTATTATCTGGAAGACCTTTTGTACTCTCTGATGCTGCAGAGCCACAACGATGCCGCGGTCGCGATCGCGGAACATATCGGAGGTTCTGTGGAAGGATTTGCAGCCATGATGAACCAGAAAGCGAAAGAGATCGGCTGTACGGACACACACTTTGTGACACCGAACGGGCTGGACGCCAGAGACAGTGGAGGCAGCCATCATACAACGGCACGGGACCTGGCGCTTATCATGCGCTATGCCATACAGAATCCGATGTTCCTCAAGATCACCGAGACAAGGGACTATTCTTTTTCAGATATTGAGAAGAATCGGACATTTTCTCTCCACAATGCGAATGCATTCCTGGATATGAGAGAAGGCATCCTGTCAGGAAAAACCGGCTACACAGGAGATGCGGGCTACTGTTATGTCTGTGCGGAGAAAAAAGACGACAGGACTTTCATTGTTGCACTTCTGGGAAGCGGCTGGCCGAACCACAAAACTTATAAATGGAAGGATACCGCAGCGCTTCTTAACTACGGCGAAGAGAACTATAAATACCGCAGCTGGTGGAAAGAACCCGACATTCCTCTGATCCAGGTCAAAAATGGATTCGTGGGAGACCCTGTCGGCAGAAAAAAGATATATCTGCATGGTCTCCTGGATGTCTCCGAAGAACAGAAGGAAGCCCGGCTACTTCTTTCTGACAGGGAAAATGTGACCTGTCAGGTAAAAGTACCGTCTTCGATCGAGGCTCCCATAAGCCGGGGAGACGAGATCGGACAGGTGACATTCCGGCTGAATGGGGAATTGATCTCTGCTTACCCGGTACTGGCAGAACAGTCTGTCGGGGAGAGAACTTTCAGCCGGACGCTGGAGCATGTTTCTGATAGATTTTTTCATTAAGGAGATGAAAGAGGGCAAAAAGTCTTTTCCGCGAGGAGAGGGCTTTTCTTTTTTTTGACCAAAAATTTTGTATTGTTATAAAATAATTTTTAGGGTTAAAAAATTAACAAAAAAAACGAAATGTATTGAAAAAAACTTGAAAACAGGTTACAATTACAATCGGCTAAAATTTTGGTTATATTTTAAAATTTTATAAACATGGAGGGCAAAAGAGAATGAGTAATGCAACACAAAGCTTAGCGAGCACAAGAATCACTTCTTTGCTTGACGCCAACAGTTTTGTTGAAATCGGGAAAAGCGTAACAGCCAGATCCACAGACTTCAACATGACTGAGAAAAAAGCGCCTTCAGACGGTGTTATCACCGGATATGGTGTGATCGATGGGAATCTTGTCTATGTATACAGCCAGGATGCTTCCGTACTGAACGGAACTGTAGGCGAGATGCATGCAAAGAAGATCTCCGCATTATATGACCTTGCTATCAAAACAGGAGCACCTGTGATCGGACTGGTAGATTGTGCAGGAATGCGTCTTCAGGAAGCAACAGATGCACTGGAAGCATTCGGTGGAATCTACTTCAAACAGACAATGGCATCCGGAATGATCCCGCAGATCACAGCGGTATTCGGTACCTGTGGCGGAGGAATGGCAGTTGTTCCGGCACTGACTGATTTCACATTCATCGAAGCCAAAAAAGGCAAAATGTTCGTAAACAGCCCGAACGCACTTGATGGAAACTACACAGAGAAATGTGACACAGCATCCGCTGCTTTCCAGAGCGAGGAGACAGGACTTATCGATGCTGTAGAATCTGAAGAAGAGATCCTTGCTGAGATCCGTCAGCTTGTGAGCCTTCTTCCATCCAACTTCGAAGACAATGATTCTTTCGCAGAGTGCACAGATGATCTGAACCGTGCATGCGAGGATATCGCAGCATGCGCAGGAGATACCTCCATCGCACTTTCCAGAATCGCAGACAACGGAATCTTCTTCGAGACCAAGAGAGACTTCGGCAAAGACGTTGTTACAGGATTCCTTCGTGTAAACGGAATGACTGTAGGTGCAGTGGCCAACAGAACAGAAGTTTACGATGCAGAAGGTGAGAAGGCAGAAGAATTCGACGGCACTCTTTCCGCAAGAGCAGCAAGAAAAGCAGCCGGATTCGTGAAATTCTGTGACGCTTTTGATATCCCGGTACTGACTCTTACAAATGTAACAGGATTCAAGGCAACTGTATGCGGCGAGAAAGTTATGGCTAAATCTGTCGGAGAACTGGTTCATGCATTTGCATCCGCAACCGTTCCGAAGGTAAATGTCATCATCGGCAAAGCATACGGCACAGCTTATGTGGCAATGAACAGCAAATCTGTAGGTGCAGATATCGTTTATGCATGGGACAATGCAGAAATCGGAATGATGGATGCTTCCATGGCAGCAAAGATCATGTACCCGGGATCAGAAGCTTCTGTTATCAATGAGAAAGCTGCAGAGTACAGAGAACTGCAGTCCAGCGTAGAATCTGCCGCAGCAAGAGGATATGTAGATACTGTGATCGCTCCGGCTGACACACGTAAATACGTGATCGGAGCATTTGAGATGCTGTTCACAAAGAGAGAAGACCGTCCAGCTAAGAAACATGGCACAGTCTAAGCGAGGTGAGCATATGAATCAGATGTTAAAGAAAGCATCCACTACCTGCGCTGCTTTTGCCTGCGCCGCATCCCTGATGTTCTCCGGTGCAGCAGTTGTTTGGGCAGATGGTGAGATCGACGAAACCGTCAAAAACCAGATTGAAACTTATGCAGAAGGACTGACAGATGAGATCATCGGACTGTCTGATGATCAGATCGAGCAGTACATGGAGTCCGACGATGCGTTTACTTCAAGTGCAATGACAGCCTGGGACGGAACCAAAGACGACCTGGGTGAGCTGAAGGAAACCGGTGATGTAGAGATCGAATATTCAGGTGATGAATATACAGCAGTTATTCCGGTTGAATTCGAAAAAGAAGACGCTGAATTTACTTATGTATTTGACAAGAACCTGACTCCTACTTCACTGGCAGTCGATATTCAGTATTCTTTTGGAACAACCATGAAGAATGCAGCACTTAACACTCTTATGGGAATCGGTACTGTATTCGTGATTCTGGCCATGCTGATCTTCCTGATCTCCCTGTTCAAATACATTCCGGGTTCAGGAGCACAGCAGGTTAAAAAGAAAAAAGAAGAAGCAGCAGCTCCGGCTCCTGCACCGGTTCCGGTGGCAGCAGCACCTGTTCAGGAAGAAACTGATAACTCAGAGCTGATCGCCGTGATCGCAGCAGCGATCGCAGCATCAGAGGGAACTACAACAGACGGATTTGTTGTACGCTCCATCCGTAAGATCAACCGCAAAAAAAGGTAATTGACAATTTTAGGAGGATTAAAAATGAAAAGCTATACAATCACCGTAAATGGAACAGCATATGAAGTTACTGTAGAAGAAACAGGAAGCGTAAGCGCACCGGCAGCAGCTCCAGTAGCAGCACCGAAGGCAGCACCGGCAGCAGCTCCTAAAGCAGCAGCACCGGCAGCAGGAGCAGGCGCAGTCAAAGTTACCGCTTCTGTACCAGGTAAAGTCCTCAAGATCGTAGCTTCCGCAGGACAGGCAGTAAAAGCAGGAGACAACATCGTGATCCTGGAATCCATGAAGATGGAGATCCCGGTTGTAGCTCCTCAGGATGGTACTGTAGCCAGCATCGACACATCCGAAGGCGCATCCGTAGAAAACGGAGATACTCTGGCTACAATGAACTAGGACGGGAGGTAATCAAATGTCTTATGTAATAGAAACCCTGTCCAACCTGATCCATCAGACAGCATTTTTTAACCTGACATGGGGAAACTATCTGATGATCGCGGTGGCGTGTGTATTCTTATTCCTTGCTATCAAAAAAGGTTTTGAGCCGCTTCTTCTGGTTCCGATCGCTTTTGGTATGCTCCTGGTAAATATCTACCCGGACATTATGGCAAATCCGGAAGACATGTCCAACGGTGTTGGTGGTCTTCTGCATTACTTCTATATCCTCGATGAGTGGAGTATCCTTCCGTCCCTGATCTTCATGGGCGTTGGTGCGATGACAGACTTCGGTCCGCTGATCGCCAATCCGAAGAGCTTCCTCCTCGGAGCAGCTGCACAGCTTGGTATCTATGTTGCATACTTCCTTGCGATCTTCTTTGGATTCAACGGAAAAGCAGCAGCAGCGATCTCCATCATCGGTGGAGCAGATGGTCCTACCTCCATTTTCCTTGCCGGAAAACTTGGACAGACCGCTTTAATGGGACCGATCGCGGTGGCGGCATATTCTTATATGTCACTGGTTCCGATCATTCAGCCGCCGATTATGAAACTCTGTACTACAGAAGCAGAACGTAAGATCAAAATGGATCAGCTTCGTCCGGTAACCAAGATCGAGAAGATCCTGTTCCCGATCGTTATCACGATCGTTGTCTGCTTACTTCTTCCTACAACAGCTCCGCTGGTAGGTATGCTGATGCTGGGTAACCTCTTCCGTGAGTCAGGCGTTGTTAAACAGCTTACTGAGACTGCTTCCAATGCCCTGATGTACATCGTAGTTATCCTGCTTGGTACATCTGTAGGTGCTTCTACAAGCGCAGAGGCATTCCTTAATGTTGATACTCTGAAAATCGTTGTTCTCGGTCTTGTAGCATTTGCATTTGGTACTTTCGGCGGATGTATGCTTGGTAAACTGATGTGCAAACTGTCCGGTGGAAAGATCAATCCGCTGATCGGATCCGCTGGTGTATCAGCCGTTCCTATGGCTGCCCGTGTATCCCAGAAAGTCGGCGCAGAAGCAGATCCTACAAACTTCCTGCTGATGCATGCAATGGGACCAAACGTAGCCGGTGTAATCGGAACAGCCGTTGCAGCCGGAACCTTCATGGCTATCTTCGGTGTTTGATCCCGCTGGGTCAGATGCGTTTAGCTGAATTAATAATATAAGGAGAAAACATAATGGCTGAATTAGAAAAAAAACCTGTAAAAATCGTGGAAACTGTTCTCCGTGATGCTCATCAGTCTCTGATCGCAACAAGACTTACCACAGAACAGATGCTCCCGATCGTAGATAAAATGGACAAAGTCGGCTACCACGCAGTAGAGTGCTGGGGTGGAGCTACTTTCGATGCTTCTCTTCGTTTCCTTAAAGAAGACCCATGGGAAAGACTTCGTAAATTACGTGACGGCTTCAAGAACACAAAACTTCAGATGCTGTTCCGTGGACAGAACATCCTTGGATATCGTCCATATGCAGATGACGTAGTAGAATACTTCGTACAGAAATCTGTAGCAAACGGAATCGACATCATCCGTATTTTTGACTGCCTCAACGATATGCGTAACCTTCAGACAGCAGTTAAAGCTGCCAACAAAGAAAAAGCACACGCACAGGTTGCTCTTTCCTACACATTAGGTGATGCATATACTCTTGAGTACTGGGTAAACATCGCAAAACACATCGAAGACATGGGTGCAGATTCCATCTGTATCAAAGATATGGCAGGTCTTCTGCTTCCATATAAAGCAACTGAGCTTGTCGGAGCACTTAAAGATGCTGTTAAGATCCCGATCGATCTTCATACACATTACACCTCTGGTGTTGCTTCCATGACATACCTCAAAGCAGTAGAAGCTGGTGTTGATATCATCGATACTGCAATGTCTCCGTTCGCTCTGGGAACTTCCCAGCCGGCAACAGAGGTTATGGTAGAGACCTTCAAAGGCACACCATATGATACAGGATTTGATCAGAAACTCCTTGCTGAGATCGCTGATTACTTCCGGCCGATCCGTGATGACGCTCTGGACAGCGGCCTTCTGAATCCGAAGAACCTTGGTGTAAACATCAAGACTCTTCTGTATCAGGTACCAGGCGGAATGCTTTCCAACTTGACATCACAGCTCAAAGAGCAGCACGCAGAAGACAAATTCTACGATGTTCTTGAGGAAGTTCCGAAGGTTCGTAAAGACCTCGGTGAGCCGCCGCTCGTAACTCCGTCTTCTCAGATCGTTGGTACACAGGCTGTATTCAACGTGCTCATGGGCGAGAGATACAAGATGGTCACAAAAGAAACAAAGGATATCCTGTTAGGAAAATATGGTGCAACCGTAAAACCATTCAACCAGGATGTACAGAAGAAGTGCATCGGAGATGCAAAACCGATCACCTGCCGTCCGGCAGACCTTCTCGACAACGAGCTGGACAAACTGGAAACAGAAATGTCCGCTTACAAAGAGCAGGATGAGGACGTTCTGTCCTACGCACTGTTCCCGCAGGTTGCTACTGACTTCTTCAAATACCGTCAGGCTCAGGAGAAAAAAGTAGACGAGAAAGCTGCAGACACAGAAAACGGAGCATATCCGGTATAAAAAAAATAAAAATCCCTGCTTTGGACAGCGTTCCAAATGAAGGAAAATAATCAGGCCCGCCAGATTTTTCTGACGGGCTTGCTTGCAAGAAAGGATTTCCATGAACAAAGTGATAATTGTCGGGGGCGGAGCTGCCGGTATGCTGTGCAGTATCATCGCCGCCAGAAACGGCTGTGAAGTTTTTTTATACGAAAAAAACGAAAAGCTGGGAAAGAAACTCTATATTACAGGAAAAGGAAGATGCAATGTTACAAATAACTGTGAGGTAGAAGACCTGCTCCGCGCAGTGATGACGAACAGCAAATTTCTGTACAGTGCATTTTATACTTTTAACAGCCAGGATATGATGGCACTTCTTGAGGAGACGGGCGTACCGCTCAAGACAGAACGGGGAAACCGCGTTTTTCCACAGTCTGACCGTTCTTCAGACATCATCCGCGGTCTGGAACGTCTTATGAAGAAATATGGCGTTCACGTAAGATTCAGAAGTGAAGTCAGAGAGATTCTGACAAAGGACGGGACTGCGACAGGAATTTCCCTGGCGGACGGAGAAGTTCAGAATGCAGATGCAGTAGTCGTTGCGACAGGCGGACTGTCTTATCCAACGACCGGTTCCACAGGAGACGGATATCGTTTTGCACGGGAGACCGGGCATCAGGTGACGGACTGTATCCCATCGCTTGTTCCGCTTAAGACCAAAGAAGATTATATTCCGAGGATGACAGGACTTTCGCTCAAGAATGTAGAGCTTACAGTCAGACGCGGCAAAAAGATCCTTTATCGGGCTTTTGGAGAGATGATGTTTACACATACCGGTGTTACCGGACCGCTGATCTTAAGTGCCAGTGCCAAACTTGGCAAATATCTTGCCAAAGGAGAAGAACTGAGCGCATTTATCGATCTTAAGCCGGCCCTCAGTCCGGAGCAGCTTGATGAGCGGATACTTCGAGAGTTTGAAAATGGCAAGAATAAGCAGTTTAAGAATGTGATAGGAGTCCTTTTTCCGTCATCACTTACACCGGTGATGCTTGAGATCGGTGGAATCCCGGGAGATAAGGTGATCCATGAGATATCCAGAGAAGAACGCCTTGCCTTTGGCACAGTCGTCAAGAATTTCCCGTTCACGATTACGGAGCCGGGAGAATTCAAGGAGGCGGTCATCACACAGGGCGGTGTTTCCGTCAAGGATATCAACCCGGGAAGCATGGAGTCCAAAAAAATCAAAAACCTGTATTTTACAGGTGAAGTTCTTGATCTTGACGCAGTAACAGGGGGCTACAATCTTCAGATCGCGTGGTCCACTGCATACCTTGCTGCTATAGATATAAGCGAAAAAGAGTAACTAGGAGGAAAACAAAATGGTACACAATATTGCAATTGACGGTCCGGCTGGAGCGGGCAAAAGTACAGTGGCCCAAAAAGTAGCAAAAGAACTTTCTTTTGTATACGTGGATACAGGAGCAATGTATCGCGCCATGGCACTTTATCTTCTCAGAAAGGGAGTAAACCGCGAGGAACCGGATGAGATCGGAGAGGCATGTCAGAATGCGGAGATTTCTATTGAGTATCAGAATGGAGAACAGATCGTTCTTCTCGACGGAGAAAATGTAAATGCACATCTCCGCACAGAAGAAGTGAGTGCAATGGCGTCTGTAAGTTCTGCAGTGCCGCGTGTGAGAGAGAAGCTTCTTGATCTGCAGCGCAAGCTGGCCAGGACCATGAGCGTTGTCATGGACGGCAGAGATATCGGAACAACGATCCTGCCGGATGCAGATGTCAAGATCTATCTTACCGCAAGCTCACTGACAAGGGCACGTCGCCGTTATCTTGAATATCAGGAAAAGGGTGAGGCTTGTGATCTTGCCGAGATCCAGAAAACAATCGAGGAGAGAGATCAGAGAGATATGACCAGAGAGATCTCGCCGCTCTGCCAGGCAGAGGATGCTGTTCTCGTGGATTCCTCAGAACTTACGATCGATGAGACCGTCGAGAAGATCCTTTCTGTCTATCACTCCAAAGTATCAGAAAAGGAATAAACGATATGAAGGTTAAAGTAGCAGAGACTGCAGGCTTCTGTTTCGGAGTCAAGCGGGCTGTCGACAAGGTCTATCAGCTGATCGAGGATGGAGTTTCTCCTATTTATACTCTGGGACCGATCATCCACAATGAAGAAGTTGTCTCTGATCTGGAATCAAGAGGCGTGCGTGTGATTGAAGTAGAGGATCTCGATCATATTAAGAGTAGTACCGTTGTGATCCGCTCTCACGGCGTGGGAAGAGAGATCTATGAGAAGCTTAAGGAGAATGGACTTGAATATGTAGATGTCACCTGCCCATTCGTACTCAAGATCCACCGGATCGTCGAGAAAGAAAGCCTTGCTGGGAAACAGATCTTCATTTTCGGAGATCCGAACCATCCGGAGGTGCAGGGAATCTGCGGCTGGTGCCATGGCCCGTACAGAGTCCTCAAAAACAGAGAAGATGTCGAGAATATGATTCCGGAAGCAGATATGGAAGCATGCGTTGTATCACAGACGACATTTAATTACAACAAATTTAAAGAACTAGTTGAAATTCTCCGCGAAAAGAGGTATTATAATAATGTTTTAAATATTAGCAATATTTTAAACACTATTTGTAATGCTACTGAAGAACGGCAGAAAGAAGCAAAAAACATAGCCGGAGAGGTAGACACTATGCTTGTCATCGGTGGCAGACATAGTTCCAATACTCAAAAGCTGTTTGAAATATGTAAAAAGGAATGTGGAAATACTTACTATATACAAACACCTGTAGACTTGGATTCTGAAATGTTCCAATGCAGTAGTTATGTAGGTATTACAGCAGGGGCTTCCACCCCAAACAAAATTATTGAGGAGGTTCAAGAACATGTCAGAATTAAGTTTTGAACAGATGCTGGAGGATTCCGTAAAAACAATCAGAAATGGAGAGATCGTACAGGGTACTGTTATCGATGTCAAAGAGGATGAGATTATCCTGAACATCGGTTATAAAGCAGATGGTATCATCACAAAGAATGAATATTCCAACGATTCTTCCCTGGTACTCACCGATGCAGTCAAAGTTGGTGACACTATGGAAGCAAAAGTCCTGAAAGTGAACGATGGAGAGGGCCAGGTTATCCTGACATACAAACGTCTTGCTGCAGAGAAAGGCAACAAACGTCTTGAAGCTGCTTTTGAATCGCAGGAAGTACTGAAAGCACCTGTAACACAGGTACTGGATGGTGGACTTTGTGTAAACGTTGAGGAAGCAAGAGTATTCATTCCTGCAAGCCTTGTATCCGATACTTATGAGAAAGATCTTTCCAAATATGCAGATCAGGAGATCGAATTCGTTATCACAGAATTCAACCCAAGAAGACGCCGTATCATCGGTAACCGTAAACAGCTTCTTCTTGCTGAAAAAGCAGAAAAACAGAAAGAACTTATGGAGAGAATCAACGTTGGTGATGTTGTTACAGGCGTTGTTAAGAACGTTACAGATTTCGGTGCATTCATCGATCTCGGTGGAGCAGACGGACTTCTTCATATCTCCGAAATGTCCTGGGGCAGAGTAGAGAACCCGAAGAAAGTATTCAACGTTGGTGACGAAGTTAAAGTTATGATCAAAGAGATCAACGGAGACAAGATCGCACTGTCCATGAAATTCCCGGAAGAGAATCCATGGCTTACAGCTGCTGAGAAATTCGCAGTAGGCAACGTTGTAACTGGTAAAGTTGCACGTATGACAGACTTTGGTGCATTCGTTGAACTGGCACCTGGAATCGATGCACTTCTTCATGTATCCCAGATTTCCAGAGAGCACGTTGCAAAACCATCTGATGTACTTTCCATCGGACAGGAAATCGAAGCAAAGGTTGTTGACTTCAACGGCGAAGACAAGAAGATCAGCCTTAGCATGAAAGCACTGGAAGCTCCTGCACAGGCAGAAGAAGACACAGAGGCTTAATTAATTCCAAATAATATGAAATCCCGACAGATTTAAGGTCTGCCGGGATTTTTTTGCGTTATTTTCCGAGATTTTTGAGAAGACAGGGGAGAGAATGTGTCAGGTACTGCATCTGTTTCTGTCTGCTGTTGAGGAAACTTTCGTCGCAGCAGAACCAGGTGTAACAGGTTTGGGGCGTGGCTGCTGTCCGCAGGCTCTTGTCCACGTAGCGGCTGAGCGATTTGGGGATTGCCTGATCTTCTCCGGGGAGATATTCATAGTCCTTGTAATTCGGATAATACTGCCGGAGCTTTCCATCCCTGAGATGGAGGAGCAGTTTGGCTTCGGAATCATTGACGGTGAGATAGAATTCCTCTGTGACACAGGAAACGGGAACAGGGACCGGATGCTTTAGCGCCAGCGTGATCACAAGTTCTTCCTGGCCGTGCATGCGGACAGCGGAAGGCTCATATTCGCCAAGATAGAGGAATTTGTAGCTCAGAAGCGTATAGACAGATCCAAGCCCGCATAAGTCTTCCTGATTGTGACCCAGAACCGTTTCCAGTGCGGAGGGGTCCTCCTTTTTTATATAGGAGCGGTACAATCGGATGCACTGACCGCCGTCACAGTGTATTCTGTGTATGGAAGGAAATAGATTTTCCAGGTCGGGCTGCTTCATTCGTGATAATTTAAACAAAGTCTGACACGATCTGAGCGACTGATAGAGATCAATCGACGGAAGCTCTCCAAAAGGGGAAGGAAGACCGTTCCTTCGACACCTTTCCTCGAGATAAGGCTGGTCAAAACGGTTTCCATTGTACTGGATCGTACAGGTTGCGCCCTGTATATAGCGGGTAAATTCCTCGATGATCAGAGATTCTTCTTCGGGAGATTCTGCGAGCCACTGTGTCAGGATCCATAGGTTTTGTTCATGTCGGACGGCTCCGATCAGATAAACGAAGGTAGAATATCGGGACAGACCTGTAGTCTCAATATCGTAAAAAATAGGTGAAAATTCTGACAACTTTAATTCCGCATTCGACAAAAATTTAACAGTATCAGAGTCTGGAAACCCTTGTAAAATCGGCATTTTTTTAACAATCATGGTATTTTTTTCCTTTCTTGATTGTATTTAATTATACACAATATTTTGTGAATTGGGTAGTGAATTTTTAGTGAAAAAGATGTATAGTAGTAATAGAGATGTTACTGTTCACAGGTAGTATCCCGCGAGGTGTTTTGTCATGAATATGGCAAAATCCCGAGACATACAGGGCAAAATCCTATCACCGAAGGTGATTTGGAATGGATTTTGACCAAGTTGCTGTGAACGGAGTGAACAGTAACATAGCGGTTATTGCGAATGGAGTGCACAGTAGCTAATCAAGATTTCTACTGCAGAGTGCATCGTCTGCAGCACCAGAAACAAAATAAACATGGGCGGTGGATACCAGCTCATGAAAAAGGAGGAAACGAATATATGGGAAAACTGACCTTTAAGGGCGGAATCCATCCTTACGAAGGTAAGGAACTGGCAAAGAATCATCCGATTGAGAAGTATCTCCCAAAAGGAGACATGGCTTACCTGATGTCTCAGCACATCGGAGCACCGTCTGTTCCATGTGTCAAAAAGGGTGACCAGGTTCTCGCAGGACAGAAGATCGCAGATGCAGGAGGATTTGTATCTGTACCTCTTCACGCATCTGTATCAGGTACTGTTAAGGGGATCGAGAAGCGCCTGAATGCGACAGGCGCCATGATCGATGCGATCATCGTGGAGAACGACCAACAGTATCAGGAAGTGGAGTTCACACCTGCGAAACTGGAAGATCTGACCAAAGAAGAAATCCTGAACCGTATCAAAGAAGGCGGAGTAGTAGGTATGGGTGGAGCCGGTTTCCCGACTCATGTCAAACTGGCACCGAAGGATCCTTCCAAGATCGAATACGTACTGGTAAACGGCGCGGAGTGCGAACCGTACATCACCAGTGACTACCGCAGAATGATGGAAGAACCGGAGAAAGTAGTCGAGGGACTTAAAGTGATCCTGAAACTCTTTGATTCTGCCAAAGGTTATATCTGTATCGAGGACAACAAACCGGACTGTATCGAGAAGATGCAGAAACTGGTCAAGGATATCCCGAGGATCGAAGTCAAAGAACTCATGACCAAATACCCACAGGGTGGTGAGCGTACCCTGATCTACGCGACAACAGGCAGAGAGATCAACTCCAAGATGCTCCCGGCAGATGTTGGATGCGTGGTAGACAACGTAGAGACTGTAGTTGCTGTATACAAGGCTGTTATCCAGGGCAGACCTGTCATGGATCGAGTTGTGACTGTAACAGGTGACGGCATCAAAGAGCCTAAGAACTTCAGTGTTTATACAGGAACCGATATGTCTGAACTGATCGATGCAGCAGGCGGACTGAAAGCCAAGATCGAGAAAATCATCTCCGGTGGTCCGATGATGGGATTCCCGTTATATGACCTTCATATCCCGTGCACCAAGACAACCTCTGCATTCCTTTTCCTGGAGCATGATGCAGTAGCTGAGGCACAGAAGATCCAGACGGCATGTATCAACTGTGGCCGTTGTGTAGGTGTCTGTCCCGGTCATGTTCTTCCGGCTCGTCTGGCTACGCTGGCTGAACGTGGTGATATGGCAGGTTTTGAAGCACTGGATGGTATGGAATGCTGTGAATGCGGATGCTGCAGTTATATCTGTCCGGCGAAGAGACCGCTGACCCAGAGTATCAAATCTATGCGTAAAATGGTTCTTGCCAGCCGTAAGAAGAAATAGGGGGAGGGAACAAAATGGAACAAATGTTAAATGTATCATCTAATCCTCATGTCAGGGACAAAATGACAACAAGCCGGATCATGCAGCTCGTTGCACTTGCGCTGCTTCCTACCACACTGTTTGGTATCTGGAACTTCGGCTTCCGTGCACTTCTTGTTGTACTCGTGACGGTTGCGTCCAGCGTCTTTTTTGAATGGCTGTATGACCGTCTTATGCATAAAAAGAACACAATCAATGATTTCAGTGCAGTTGTTACAGGACTTCTGCTTGCGCTCAACATGCCGCCGCAGATCCCGCTGTGGATGCCGGTACTCGGCAGTGCCTTTGCAATCATCGTTGTAAAACAGCTTTTCGGCGGTCTGGGACAGAACTTCATGAACCCGGCACTTGCTGCAAGATGTTTCCTGATGATCTCCTTTGCAGGCAAAATGACAGATTTCGCAGTGGACAAGTTGAGCGGATATCACTGTATTGATACTGTTACAGGAGCAACTGCTCTTGCAGAACTTAAGAACAGCGGATTCACAGCAGATTCCATCTCTGTAAAGAACCTGTTCATCGGTAATATTCACGGAACCATCGGTGAGACTTCTGCAATCGCGATCCTGATCGGTGCAGTGATCCTGCTTGCATTCAAAGTCATCGACCTCAAGATCCCGCTTACATATATCGGAAGTTTTGCAGTATTTGTAATCCTTTATATGCTTGGAACAGGCAAGGGATTTGATGTAAACTATCTTTTCAGCCATCTGTTTGGCGGCGGTCTGATGCTTGGTGCATGGTTCATGGCAACTGACTATGTAACGACCCCGATCACACCGAAGGGACAGTTACTTTACGGATGCTGTCTTGGTGTTGTCACAGCGATCTTCCGTCTCTTTGGCGGATCCGCAGAGGGTGTTTCCTATGCGATCATCTTCTGTAACCTTCTGGTAGCGCTTATCGAGAAAGTGACCAAACCGGTTGCTTTTGGAAAAGGAGGTAAAAAAGCATGAGTATTGTAAAAGATACGATCGCGATTACAGCGATCACGCTTGTTGCCGGTCTTGCACTTGGCGTAGTCCAGGATATCACAGCAGATCCTATCGCACAGCAGCAGGAGCAGTCCAAACAGGAAGCATACAAGGCTGTATTTGAAGATGCAGACAGCTTTGAAGTATATGATGTAGATGCTGATGCACTGGCAGCAAACCTTGCAGAGAATAATTTCAATGCACAGACGATCAACGAGATCATGGAAGCCAAGGATGCTTCCGGTGAGACGATCGGCTATGCACTCAACGTTACAGATTCTGAAGGATATGGCGGAGACATCCAGTTCACCATGGGAATTCAGAACGACGGAACCTTAAACGGAATCTCCATCCTGTCCATCAGCGAGACAGCCGGACTTGGTATGAAAGCCAAGAATCCGGATTTCCAGGATCAGTTTAAGGATAAGAACGTAGAAAAATTCGAATATACCAAGACAGGTGCCACATCTGACGACCAGATCGATGCGATCAGTGGTGCCACAATTACTACAAATGCCATGACAAACGGTGTAAATGCCGGCCTTTGTGCATTTCGTTATGTGGAAGGAGGAGCAGAGTCATGAAAGCAAATACACCTGCTGAACGTCTTGTAAACGGTATTATCAAAGAAAATCCGACTTTTGTGCTGGTACTGGGTATGTGTCCTACACTGGCAGTTACCACATCCGCGATCAACGGTATCGGAATGGGACTTACCACAACAGTAGTCCTTGCAATGTCCAACCTTATGATCTCCCTTCTTAGGAAATTCATTCCGGATGGAGTTCGTATGCCGGCATTTATCGTTGTCGTTGCATCTTTCGTAACCATCGTACAGATGCTTTTACAGGGATTTATCCCAAGCCTGTATTCCGCACTTGGAATCTATATCCCTCTGATCGTTGTAAACTGTATCATCCTTGGCCGTGCAGAGGCATATGCTTCCAAGAATCCTCCGATCCCGTCATTATTTGATGGTATTGGTATGGGACTTGGATTTACCTTAAGTATCACCTGCATCGGTGCAGTCCGTGAACTTCTCGGTGCCGGACAGATCTTTGGACATCAGATACTTCCACTCGCAGCAGGCGGAAAATTCGGATATGAGCCGATCACAATCTTTATCCTTGCACCTGGAGCATTCTTCGTTCTCGCAATGCTTGCAGCAATCCAGAATAAATTCAAGATCGGTGCTGCCAAGAGAGGTATTGACCCGAGTGAAGGCTGTGGATGCTGTGCAGGCTGTGATACCTGCAACAATACAATGTGCAAAGGAGGCAAGGAAGCATGAAAGAATTATTACTGATCCTGGTAAGCTCTGCGATCGTCAACAACGTAGTCTTAAGCCAGTTTCTCGGACTCTGCCCGTTCTTCGGTGTATCCAAGAGAATCGAAACGGCAGCAGGAATGGGTGGTGCGATCATTTTCGTTATCACATTGTCTTCCTTTGTAACAGGTCTGATCTACAACTTCATCCTGGTACCGACAGGAATGGAATATTTACAGACGATCGTATTTATTCTTATCATTGCAGCACTTGTTCAGTTTGTTGAGATGTTCCTCAAGAAAGGCATGCCGGCACTTTATCAGTCACTCGGTGTATACCTTCCTCTGATTACAACAAACTGTGCAGTTCTTGGTGTTGCCCTGACAAACGTACAGAAAAGCTACAATATCCTTCAGGGAACTGTAAACGGATTTGCAACAGCAGTCGGATTTACGATCTCTATCACCCTGATGGCTGGTATCAGAGAAAAAACTGAATACAATGATGTTCCGGAATCTTTCCAGGGCTTCCCGAAAGTACTGCTTACAGCAGGTCTGATGGCGATCGCATTCTTCGGATTTTCCGGACTGCTTAAGTAACGAAGGAGGCGTAGATTATGGATATTAATGCAATTATCGTGGCAACTGTCGTTGTTGCAGCAGTGGGCCTCTTTATTGGAATCTTCCTCGGCGTTGCCGGCAAGAAGTTTGCGGTAGAAGTCGATGAGAAGGAAGTTGCTGTCCGTGAAGCACTTCCGGGAAACAACTGTGGTGGATGTGGATACCCGGGCTGTGATGGTCTGGCAGCAGCGATCGCCAAAGGAGAAGCACCGGTCAATGCATGTCCGGTAGGCGGCGAAGCAGTTGGAAAAGTGATCGCAGGGATCATGGGACAGGAAGTTGTCGAGAGTGCACGTATGGCTGCTTTCGTAAAATGTACCGGAACTTGTGAAAAAACAAAAGACAACTACACTTACACAGGTGTAGAAGACTGTGAAATGATGGCATTCATCCCGGGCGGCGGTGCCAAAGCCTGTTCCTATGGATGTATGGGATTCGGAAGCTGCGTAAAAGCCTGTCCGTTTGATGCGATCCACATCGTGAACGGTGTTGCAGTCGTAGACCGTGATGCATGTAAAGCCTGTGGTAAATGTATCGCAAAATGCCCGCATCATCTGATCGAGCTTGCACCATACGAGCAGAAGACTTTCGTAGGCTGCAGCTCCCATGCCAAAGGCAAGGCTGTTACAACTGCCTGCGAACTTGGATGTATCGGATGTAAGAAGTGTGAGAAGACCTGTCCGAACGGTGCGATCACTGTTACAGACTTCTGTGCACACATCGATTACGACAAATGTACAAACTGCGGTGCATGTAAAGAAGTATGCCCGAGAAAAGTCATTCTCTAAAACCTCATATCATATGAATAAGATCCCGGCCGTGAGAGGCGATGCTTCTCTGACCGGGATCTTTTCGAATAGATGTTTGCTTTTTGCTTTTTGTTATGTTATGATTGAAAAACAGGAAAAAAATTTGATTAGAGCAGGAGTAGAGTTTGCATGATTTCATTCATTTGCGGCCAGGTGGCAGATACAACAGAGAATTCTGTGATCATAGAGACAGGCGGGATCGGATATGAGGTTTTTATGACAGGGACGGCGATCGAGCAGGCGGTCCGTATGGAAGGTAAGGTGAAAGTCCATACATATTTCCATGTGCGTGAGGATGCCATGCAGTTATATGGTTTCTGGAATAAGGACGATCTTCAGATGTTCCGTCTTCTTCTTGGTGTCAACGGGATCGGGCCGAAGGCTGCACTGGGAGTTTTGGCAGGACTTACTTCTGATGAGCTTCGGTTCGCGGTACTTTCTGATGATGTCAAGGCTCTTTCCAAAGCGCCTGGGATCGGTAAAAAAACCGCCCAGAAACTGATCCTTGAACTGAAGGATAAACTGAAACTGGAGGATGCGTTTGAGAAGAAACTGGCACATGAGCAGGAGGCGGCAGTCCTTGCCGGTGCAGATTTCCATGATGGACGCCAGGAGGCAGTGGAAGCCCTGACAGCACTTGGCTACAGCAGTTCCGAGGCACTAAAGGCAGTCCGCAGAGTCACAGATGTAGACCCGGGCGATGTGGAAGCAATCCTCAAGGCTGCCCTCAAACAATTATAATGGAGTAATGATAAATGGAAAAAAGAATGATCACAACAGATGTGACAGAGGAGGATCTGCCTCTGGAGGGAAACCTCCGTCCACAGACCCTCGATGAATACATTGGTCAGGAAAAAACCAAAAACACACTCAAGATCTATATAGAAGCCGCGAAACAGAGACACGATGCCCTCGACCATGTCCTGTTTTACGGACCTCCGGGACTTGGTAAGACTACTTTATCCGGGATCATCGCCAATGAGATGGGAACCCATATGAAGGTAACATCCGGTCCGGCGATCGAGAAGCCGGGTGAGATGGCGGCGATCCTCAATAATCTCCAGGAGGGAGATATCCTGTTTGTGGATGAGATCCACCGCCTGAATCGTCAGGTGGAGGAGGTCCTTTATCCGGCGATGGAGGATTTTGCAATCGACATTATGATCGGCAAGGGTGCTTCTGCGAGATCTATCCGTCTTGATCTTCCGAAATTTACCCTGGTCGGAGCGACAACGAGGGCAGGACTTCTTTCTGCACCGCTCCGGGATCGTTTTGGGGTGATGCACCATCTGGAATTCTATAATAAGGAAGAACTTCAGACGATCATCCTTCGTTCAGCAGATGTCCTTGGTGTTGAGATCGATACGAGGGGTGCGGCAGAGATCGCCAAGCGTTCCAGAGGAACCCCGCGCCTTGCAAACCGTCTTCTCAAGAGAGTCCGTGATTTTGCACAGGTCAAATACGATGGAAAGATCACTTATGATGTAGCTTCTTTTGCACTGGATCTTCTTGAGGTGGATCAATATGGACTGGACAAGATCGACCGGAGGATCCTCAAGACACTGATCGTAAACTTCCAGGGAGGACCGGTTGGTCTGGAGACTCTGGCGGCAGCGATCGGGGAGGATGCAGGCACTCTGGAGGATGTTTATGAGCCATATCTTCTGCAGAATGGCTTCCTCAACAGGACCCCGAGAGGCCGTACAGCGTCCGCACTTGCCTATAAGCATCTCGGAATTGAAAGAAATTCGTAAAAATTCCTATACATTTTTACAAAATTCGATTATAATGGAGTACAGACAAGGCGTGAGGAGTATTACTACGCCATAGATTTGTAAAAATCTGGTCGGCTTCCGTTATGGAAGAAGGATGAAAGTTTAAGATACGGGAGGCTTGTTATGGCAGTCAAAAATACGGCGCAGGTAGTCATCGGAGGGAAGATCATAACTCTTGGTGGTTACGAATCTGAAGAGTATTTCCAGAAAGTGGCATCATATATAAATAACAAAATGTCTGAATTGAGCGAAATGCCGGGATATTCCCGTCAGCCAATGGAGACAAAGCACACCCTGCTCAGCCTGAATGTTACAGATGATTATTTCAAGGCAAAGAAGCAGGCAGAGATCTTTGAGCAGGATCTTCAGCAGAAGGATCAGGAGATGTATGAATTAAAGCATGAACTGATCGCACTCCGCATGAAGATCGAAGAAACTGAGAAGAAAGAACAGGATGCCAGAACACAGAAGGAACTTCTCGAAGGGAAGGTCAAGGAACTGGAAGAAGAGATAGATAAGTTGCTTAAGTAAGAGTAGGGAGGGGATTGCTTCGGTAGTCCTCTTTATTTGTTACAGAATGATCAGATGAAAGGAAAATCTCATTTGAAGAAAAAGGAAATAGAATTACTTTCACCGGCAGGTTCCTATGAGGGATTCGAGGCTGCGATCGGAGCCGGTGCAGATGCAGTTTATGTAGGCGGACCGGATTTCGGGGCAAGAGCTTACGCGCAGAATTTTACACAGGAAGAACTGATCCGTGCGATCCGGACAGCGCACATTCATGGCAGGAAGTTGTATCTCACAGTAAATACACTGCTTAAGAACCGTGAGATCAGGGAAAAACTTTTTGATTCCCTGAAACCGCTGTATGAGGCGGGACTGGATGCGGTCATTGTTCAGGATCTTGGCGTTTTTCAGTTCATCCGCAGAAATTTTCCGGACATGCATATCCATGCCAGCACACAGATGGCAGTTACCGGACCGGAGGGAATGAAATTCCTTGAGGAACAGGGAGCGGCACGTGTCGTTGCTGCCAGGGAATTAAGCCTTGAGGAACTGGCTGCCATGCACAAGGAAAGCAGTATTGAGATCGAAGCGTTTGTCCATGGGGCTCTTTGCTACAGTCTGTCCGGGCAGTGCCTGATGAGCAGCATCCTCGGAGGCAGGAGCGGCAACCGTGGAAGATGCGCACAGCCATGCAGGCTTCCTTACCAGGTCCGTAAGGGAGAGGACAGGAAATTTCCGAAGACAGAGGATTTGTGTCCTCTGAGTCTTAAGGATATCTGTACACTGGATATTCTGCCGGAGATCGTAGAAGCGGGCGTGATGTCGCTCAAGATCGAGGGAAGAATGAAACAGCCGGGATATACAGCCGGGGTGACAGGTATGTATCGGAAATATCTGGACATATTGTTAGAGAACAGACAAAATTATCAGGTGACTGACAAGGACAGGAGATATCTTCTGGATATCTTCAACAGAGGCGGTTCCTGCACAGGATATTACAAGCAGCACAACGGTCCGTCCATGATGGCATTCTCCAATGAGAAGAAGACCGGCGGCGTATCCGGAGAACTTACGAAATGTAAGGAGAAGATCACCGGAAGCCTGATGCTTTACCCGGAGAGCCCGGCAATCCTGCAGGTTTCCTGCGGGGACAGGCAGGTGGTGGTTTCCGATGGAGAAGTCCAGTTTGCCAAGGAACATCCGATGTCAGAGGAGCGTATCCGCAAACAGATGGAGAAACTGGGAAATACTGAATTTGAATGGGAATCCCTGGATATCCAGATGGATGGAAATATCTTTGTTCCGGTGAAACTTCTCAATGAACTCAGGAGAAACGCTCTGGCAGCATTGGGAGAAGAACTTTGTGCGCCGATGTACCGGAAAGCAGCGGACAGACCAGTGTTTGCCACAATGGAAGGGAGTCCTGCCGGAAAGAATGGCAGTATACTAGGCATGTTCATATCCTGCGAAACGATGGAGCAGGCAGAGACAGCATGGCAGAGAGACGAAGTTCAGGGATTGTATCTTCCATATTTTGTTATGGAGCAGGCAATGGCCAGGGGCATTCAGAACCAGAAAGAACTGTATCTTGCATTTCCTTATATCACCAGAGAACAGGCACCGGAGCATTTTTTTGAGACTGCTTTAAGGTGGCTTGAGGAAGGAATGAAGGGATTTCTTGTGAGAAATCTGGAATCCTATGGAATGCTGAAAAAACAGGGCCTTGAGAAATCTGCGGTTCTGGATGCAACGATGTATACCTGGAATAACGAAGCCGTCGATTTCTGGGAGAAACAGGACATTCTTAAGAATACGGTACCTCTGGAACTGAAAGAAGCGGAAATGCGTCACAGGGATAACAGGAACAGTGAGCTTATCGTATATGGATATATTCCATTGATGCAGTCAGCGCAGTGCGTCCGCAAAAATATCGCTTCCTGTGATATGTGCGAGGGCAGTATGGTCCTGAAGGACAGATACGACAAGGAATTTACAGCAGTCTGTGTCTGCCACCCATGGAAAACAGGAACTACAAAAACAAAAGAACGCTGCTATAATATAATCTATAACAGTCTGCCGTATGGACTTCTTAAGGAGTCGAAGCAGGTGCTTGCACTTGGGATGCAGTCCTTACGTATTTCCCTGACTATGGAGACAGCTAAGGAAACAGAGCAGATTCTGGATGAATTTCTGGGGGTATATTATCATAACCGTATACCTGCCGAAAGGAACTTTACCAAAGGACATTTTAAAAGAGGAGCCGAGTAGGGGCATATGATCAATGTAATAGTAGAATTATCCAAATACATCATCCTGACGCTGATGATCGTCTATACGTTTCATTGTTTTTATACCGTGCGTCAGCCGGATGAAGAGGAGAGGAATGAGCTTCTGCGTCAGCAGCTTATCCTGATCTTTTTTATCGACTTCACTGCGTTTCTTGTGATCTACCTCAAGACGTTTGATTACAAGGTGGTACGTTTTTATATAGAAATGCAGATCTTTTTTGCAGTGATCCAGATCCTGTACAGAGTCTTGTACAAGAAAGCATCATTGCTGCTTCTGAATAATATGTGCATGCTTTTGAGCGTTGGATTTATCATGCTGTGCCGTCTTGACATCACGATGGCTACCAAGCAGCTTCTTGTTGCGGCCGGTGCCAGTGCTGTTGCGCTTGCAATACCGGTCATGATCCGTAAGATGCGTTTTCTTCGCAAACTGACCTGGATATATGCAGGAATAGGCGTTGTACTTCTGGGGGCTGTATTTCTTCTGGCCAGAACCAGCTATGGAGCGAAGTTGACACTTTTGGGTGTGCAGCCATCAGAGGCGATCAAGATTACCTTTGTATTCTTTATGGCATCATTTTTGTCCAGAGATACCAGTCTTAAAGCTGTGGTACAGGTATCGGCAGTTGCAGCTTTCCATGTGGGGATACTGGTGCTTTCCAGGGACCTTGGAAGTGCCGTGATCTTTTTTGCGGCTTATCTGGTCATGGTCTATGTATCTACCAGAAATGTCGGATATCTGGGACTTGGACTTGTAGGCGGAAGCGGGGCAGCAGTGGTCGCCTATCATCTGTTTGGACATGTCAGACAGAGAGTCAGCGCATGGAAGGATCCGATGGCAGTTTACCAGAACGAAGGCTACCAGATCGTACAGTCGCTGTTTGCAATCGGAACTGGCGGCTGGTTCGGCATGGGACTCTGCCAGGGCTCACCGGAGTCCATTCCGGTTGTTAAGAATGACTTTATCTTCAGCGCGATCTGCGAGGAACTGGGAGGGATTTTTGCAATCTGCCTGATCTTGGTGTGCATGAGTTTCTTCCTGATGATCGTCAATATCGCGCTGCGTATCATCAATCCTTTTTATAAGCTGATCGCACTGGGACTTGGAACAGAGTATGCTTTCCAGGTGTTCTTAACGATCGGTGGTGCTACCAAATTTATCCCTATGACAGGTGTTACCCTTCCGCTGGTAAGTTATGGAGGAAGTTCTCTTCTGAGCACGATCCTTATGCTGGCGATCATTCAGGGACTGTATATTTTGAGAGAAGACGAGGACGAGGAATTTGAGAAACGAAGAAAAGAAGCGTTACAGAGAATCAGAGCAAGAGAGGAGATCGGCGAAAGAACGCGCCGTATCTAAGAGCCGCAGAGCAAGAAATAAGGAATATACATTTGTATCTGTCTTCTTTGTGCTTATTTTTCTGGGACTGGCGGGATATCTTGTTTATTTCAATGCCGTAAAGAGCGACAGTTTTATCAACAGTCCTTACAATACAAGACAGGATACATTTGCAGACAGAGTTGTGCGTGGAAGCATCATATCTTCCGACGGAGAGGTACTTGCACAGACAAATGTCAGCGAAGATGGAACAGAGGAACGGTCTTATCCATATTCCAATATTTTTGCACATGTTGTCGGATATGATACTAATGGAAAAAGCGGACTGGAATCAGAGGCAAACTTCCAGCTTCTGAGTTCCCATGAATTTTTCCTGACCCAGATCAGAAATGAATTTGCCGGTGCGAAGAATGTCGGGGATACGGTCGTCTCCACTTTGAATGCGGATCTCCAGACAACGGCATACAATTCTCTTGGTGACAGGAGAGGTGCTGTTGTAGTATTGCAGCCATCTACGGGAAAAATCCTTGCGATGGTCAGCAAGCCGGACTTTGATCCGAATACGATCGCAGCAAACTGGGAACAGCTTGTAAATGATGAGACAAACAGCAGTCTTCTGAACCGTGCGACGATGGGCCAGTATCCTCCGGGATCGACCTTCAAGATTGTTACGGCACTGACTTATCTTCGTCAGCATGGAACGTTTAACGGATTTTCCTATGACTGCCAGGGAAGTATCACAAAAGAAGACCATACGATCCAGTGTTATGGAGGAACCGTTCACGGACAGGAGGATTTTTATGCGGCATTCGCGAAATCCTGTAACTGTGCATTTGCGGAGATGGGAACACAGCTTGGCGGAGCTGCACTTCTTAAGACAAGCGAGGACCTTCTGTTTAATCAGAAGCTTCCGCTGAGATCCTATCGTAAGAGCTCCTTTACTTTAAATGGAAGCTCCGGAGTTCCGCTCACGATGCAGACGGCGATCGGTCAGGGAAATACCCTGGTATCTCCGATGCACATGGCACTGATCACAAGTTCCATTGCAAACGGCGGTGTTCTGATGAAACCATATCTGATCGACAAGGTGCAGAATCATGCCGGTGATGAGGTGGATACCACAGAGCCGGAAGCATATAAACGTCTGATGACAGACAACGAAGCATCTCTCCTCGGAGAACTGATGAAGGGGGTTGTACAGAACGGTACAGCTTCTTCTCTGAATGGAAGAGGCTATACAGTGGCAGGAAAGACCGGTTCTGCTGAATACAACGAAAGTGGTGCAAGCCATTCCTGGTTTGTCGGATATTCTAATGTTGATAATCCGGATATCGTGGTTTCTGTCATCGTCGAGGATGGTGGTACCGGAAGCGAGGCGGCAGTGCCGATCGCGGCGGATGTCTTTGATGCATATTATTTTGACTGATCGAATAACGATTAAGGTTGCCAGTTTGTCCAAAAAGAGTTATACTATTAACAGTTCAGTGTATGAAACTTACAGTTACTGTGAACGGAGTGAACAGTAACAACTCACACGCAGTACAGGAGGAAATTGCAACATGATAGAAGCAACGAGCTGTGGCGGTGTGGTAATTTATCGTGGCAAGATACTGGCACTTTACAAGTCTTATAAGAACCGTTATGAAGGCTGGGTGCTGCCAAAGGGAACTGTAGAACCAGGTGAGACGCATATTCAGACAGCACTTCGGGAAGTGCAGGAAGAATCTGGCGTGAAGGCTACCGTAGTCAAGTATATCGGCAAGAGCCATTATAATTTCACAGTTCCGGAGGATATCGTTACAAAGGAAGTACATTGGTATCTGATGACGGCTGATAATTATCATAGCAGACCTCAGAGAGAAGAGTTTTTTGTGGATTCCGGGTATTACAAATTCCATGAAATCTATCATCTGCTTCGTTTCTCGAATGAGAAGCAGATCGTGGAGAAGGCTTACCAGGAATATCTGGAACTACGGAGTCAGGGACTCTGGGGCAAACAGCGCAGAGATTGAGCATAACTGTTCAGATTCTCTGCATGGAAGATGTACAATAGGGCTGTGTTTCTGACGCAGCCCTGTTTAGATTCCGAAAAAAAGGAAATCCTCTATAATAACAGCCGAAGGAGAAGCAAGCGATGCTGAAATGGTGTAAGGATCTTCGCATTGGCGAGGGCGTAAAGAGAGCAGATAAGATCCGTCGTAAACTGAATCATGGGAAGATCGTGCCGGGTGTCTATCTTATCACTTTTTCAGAAAATCCACGGAACCTTCTGGAGATCATACCGGCTCTGACAATGATCCAGCAGAATGCTGCAGACATCTGTCCGGAGATCATCGGACTTGCCGGCGATAAGGACGAGGCTGTGGATATGGTTGTGGAGATCATTCAGGAAGTCTACGATGCGACAGGAGATTTCCGGATAGAAGAATATTGGAAGAACAGGTGATGCCATGCTACATATCTTGTGGATGATCATAAAATTTATATTGATCCTTATAGGGATAATACTGGGGCTGATCCTGTTTGCACTGCTGCTGATTTTATTCTGTCCTGTAAGGTATCGGGCAGAAGGGACGAAGGAGGCCGGTTCCTTCCGCACTGCCAGTGGGCGGGCGAAGGTAAGCTGGCTGTTTGGCGGTATCTCATTTTCTCTTGGGTTTCAGAATGGACAGACGGTATCGGATTTCCGGTTATTTGGGATCCCTGTCATGAAAGTCCTGAAGAAACTGAGGAACCGTAAGAACAAGAAGAAAACAGATCCTGACATGGATGATGAGATAGAGTACAGTGAGACTGATGAGGACAGCACTGGAAATGCGACTTATATAGAAGCGAAAGAACTTTCTCGGGATGAGACAAAGCACAGCCGGGAAGTAGCAGAGACCCCGCAGGCATCCTGGCCGGAGATGGAAACATCCGAAGAAGATCTGTCAGATCCGGATATCGAGAAAGAACGCAAATGGCAGCAGACAGCAGAGAAACTTAAGAATCTGTTTTATGATCTGGGGAATAAAGCCAGAAGGATCTGGGACAAAATAAAAGCAGTCTATCGAAGGATCATGAAGATCCCCGCAGATCTGGAGAATTTCTCCCGAAAGAAGGATGCGCTTTGTGACAAGATTGATTGGTGGAAAGCATTTATCGGACATCCACGTACACAGAAAGCCATATCTCTTGTCAAAACCAGGGCATTTCGTCTTTTGCGGCATGTATTTCCGACGAAAGTGGAGGGAGAACTTGTATTTGACTGCACAGATCCGTCGATCACGGGCTCTGTACTTGCAGTCCTTGGAATGACGATCCCGCTTCACAGAAACTGCATCCGTGTCATGCCGCTTTTTGAGAACCGGAATGTTCTCTATGGAAATGTGAATCTGAAGGGCAGAGTATACGGGATCATGCTGGTCAAAACAGCCATAGAGCTGTATTTTGATAAAAATATAAAATACGTCATCAGACGATGGAAACATAAATAAAGGAGGACTGGTGTTATGTCAGGTGAAAACAATTTTAAGGATACTGTAAATTCTCTTTTTAAAGGAATGGATGCATTTATTTCTGCCAAGACAGTTGTCGGAGATGCGATCCATGTCGGAGATACGATCATCCTTCCGCTGGTGGATGTTTCCTTCGGCGTAGGAGCAGGAGCTTTCGAGGGTGACAAGAAGAGCAACGGCGGCGGTGGAATGACCGGTAAACTGACCCCAAGTGCCGTCCTGGTCATCCAGAATGGAACTACCAAACTCGTCAATGTCAAGAATCAGGACGGACTCACCAAAGTCCTCGATATGGTTCCGGATTTTGTAGACAGATTTGCCTCTGGATTCGGCAAGAGTGATGACACAGAAAGTGAGACAGAGATTTAAATAAAAAGTAAGAGATATATCAAAGAGCTTTATCGTGCAGGTGCGGTAAAGCTTTTTGTATTCCACAGGGGTTTTGGGCATAAGATATTATGAGACCATAAGATGAGGGTAAGAGTGTGGGAAGACTTCTGGGATTGATGATTTTCTGCATAGGGATAGGAATTGTGATCGGCATGCTGATACAGGAGAATGTGGTCATTATTGTCACAGCCGGGCTTTGCCTTCTCTGTGGTTATCATATGTTCTGCCATTAACAATGAAAACAGATGTTTTACAGCTTTGTTTATTGTAAAACGAAAAAGAGGCACGGGAAAATTCCCGTGCCCTGCTTGGTCGTTCATACATAATTCGGAATTATGCTCTCTCAACTTTTCCGGATCTCAGACAAGAAGTACATACATACATCTTCTGTGCACCGCCGTTAGCTGTTTTAACTTTAACGGATTTTACATTGGATTTCCACATTTTATTGGATCTTCTATGGGAATGACTTACATTATTTCCGAAATAAGCACCTTTTTCACAAACTGCGCATTTAGCCATGATAGCACCTCCTTGACGCTTTTTTTCAACAGATTTTATTCTACCAGATGAAGCCAGGTTTTGCAAGTAAAAAAATAGAAAATCTCAAAATATTCTTCAAAAGGGCAAAAACAAGGTAAAATATAGCTGTTTTCAGACTATATATTATAAGTATGAAACCGGAACGACAGAGATGAGGAATATTGTAAATATGTAAAAAATGTTATAAAATATGGTAAAAATGAAAAAACGTGTGAAATAATATCTTATTTCAAAATTTAATTATAAAAACACAGATAATTAAAAAAATAATAGTAAAATCACTTGAATTATAGGGATGGGAGTGTTAATATAGAACTAAGCAATACATCTTTTTTATCTATGGCAATGCTGCCGTCTGTTTTTTTCTAGAAACATTTCAGAAATCCCTGTTTTTCATCGGATCAGGTCAAAAGCAGGGAGCTGAAATATCAAGAAGAAAAATGCTATCGTGTATGAGCTGGCTGGAGATCAAATCCGACCAGCTTCTTTTTATATTAGAAATCATGAGAACAGCCCATGTTGAAATTAAACATTGTCTTATCCAAAAAAACGGGTTATAATACATTTATATAATAATTTTTTATGGAGGTCACTATATGAATGGACGTATAGATTCCGGCTTAGGGCAGATCGTCATTGATACAGACGTTATTGCTACCTATGCGGGCAGTGTGGCAGTTGAATGTTTCGGGATCGTAGGAATGGCAGCAGTCAGCATGAAGGACGGACTGGTCAAGCTGCTTCGTATGGAAAGCCTGAAACATGGTATCAGTGTCAAGATCACAGAGGACAACAAGATCCGCCTGAATTTCCATGTGATTGTAGCGTATGGCGTAAATATCAGTACGATCGCCGATAACCTTGTCAGCAATGTGAAGTACAAAGTAGAGGATTTCACTGGCATGGAGATCGACAAGATCAATATTTACGTAGAAGGCGTTCGCGCAATAGACTAAGGAATCAGAGGAGGAACACGTGTTGAATATAAAAACCATCGATGCCAGTGTGCTTTCCAGAATGTTCCTGGCAGGAGCCAAGAATCTGGAAGCAAAGAAAGAATGGATCAATGAATTAAACGTATTTCCGGTACCAGACGGAGATACAGGAACCAATATGACAATGACGATCATGTCAGCAGCTGCAGAGGTAAGTGCACTGACAGATCCGGATATGGAGACTCTTGCCAAGGCGATCTCTTCCGGTTCTCTCCGTGGAGCCAGAGGAAACTCAGGTGTTATCCTTTCCCAGTTACTTCGAGGATTCACCAAGAGCGTTAAGAAAGCTAAGGAACTCGATGCACTTGCAGTTGCAGCAGCTATGGACCGTGCAGTAGAGACTGCATACAAGGCAGTTATGAAACCGAAGGAAGGAACCATCCTCACTGTAGCCAGAGAAGCAGCACTCAAGGCTGCAGAGATCGCTCCGGAAGCAGAGGAACTGCAGCCGTTTTTTGAGGAAGTTTTTGCACACGCAGAGGCAACTCTGGCAAAGACACCGGAGATGCTTCCTGTTCTTAAGGAAGCAGGTGTTGTAGACTCCGGTGGACAGGGTCTCCTTGAAGTCTTAAGAGGTGCCATTGACGGCTTCCTCGGCAAAGAAGTAGATTATTCCGACTTTGAGAAGACTGCGGGACCGGCAGTGACCAAGATCTCTCCACAGGCAGAGGCTGATATCAAATTCGGTTACTGTACAGAATTCATCATCCTTCTGGACAAAACGCTTCCGATCGAAGAAGAACACAAATTCAAGGAATTCCTGACTTCCATCGGTGATTCCATCGTTCTCGTTGCAGACGATGAGATCGTCAAAGTCCATGTGCACACCAATCATCCGGGACAGGCGATCGAGCGTGCACTGACTTATGGAGCCCTTTCCCGTATGAAGATCGACAATATGCGCGAAGAACATCAGGAAAAACTTATCAAAGACGCAGAGAAACTTGCCAAACAGCAGGCAGAAGAAGAGAAGAAACAGGAACCGGCAAAGGAAGTCGGCTTCATCGCAGTGTCTGCAGGTGACGGACTCACAGACATCTTCAAAGAACTTGGTGTAGACTATCTGATCGAGGGCGGTCAGACCATGAATCCAAGTACTGAGGATATGCTGAACGCGATCGACAAAGTCAATGCCAAGGCGATCTACATCCTTCCTAATAATAAGAACATCATCCTCGCGGCAAACCAGGCAAGAGATCTTACTGAGGACAAGGAGATCATCGTTGTTCCGACCAAGACGGTTCCACAGGGAGTTACTGCTCTCATCAGCTACGTTCCGGAGAAATCTCTCGAGGAAAACACCGAAGAGATGACCGAGGCGATCGCAAGAGTCAAGACTGGCCAGATCACCTATGCAGTCAGAGATACCAGGATCGAGGATAACGAGATCCATGAGGGAGATATCATGGGTATTGGTGACAAGGGAATCCTTGCAGTCGGAAGCGGCAAAGAAAAAGTTGCAGAGGATACCGTAGCAGCCATGATGACAGATGATGCTGAGGTTATCAGTGTTTATTATGGCGCAGATGCTTCCGAGGAGAAGGCAGAGGAACTCGCAGCTACTCTGGAAGAGAAATATCCGGACTGTGAAGTAGAAGTAAACTATGGCGGACAGCCGATCTATTATTACATCATTTCTGTTGAGTAGGACAAATGGCACAGAGTTTAAGAACCCTAAAAGGTGTAGGAGAGAAGACTGAGAAGCTTTTTCAGAAGGTTGGTATTTACGATACCGACGATCTCCTGCACTACTATCCAAGAAATTATGATGAATATGAAACGCCGGTAGATATCGCAGAGCTTAAGGAGGAGACGGTGCAGGCCGTCTCCGCTGCGGTATGTTCCGGCGTTTATGTTAATTCCGTGAGGGGCAGACAGATCATCTCCGTAAACATCGCTGACCAGAGCGGGAAATTTCCTGTGGTCTGGTTCAATCTTCCATATTTGAAGAAAACCCTCAGGAAAGGAAGCTGGTTTGTTTTCCGCGGCAGGATCGTGCGCAAACAGGGCAAGCTTGAGATGGAACATCCGGAGATCTTTACCCCGTCAGCATACGAGGAGATCCTGCATAACCTCCAGCCGATATACGGACTGACAGCAGGACTTTCCAACAAGACCGTCGTCAAAATGGTCACACAGCTTCTGGAAACACTTCCGATGCAGAGTGAATACCTCCCGGAAGAACTCAAAGAACGCTACAGACTTGCAGACATCAACTACGCACTCAAGACCATCCATTTCCCAAAAAACAAAGAAGAACTGCTTGTTTCCAGGAAACGCCTTGTTTTTGACGAATTTCTTCTTTTTATCATTTCTGTAAGGCGAATGAAAGAAAAGGCAGAGGAGACTCCGAACTGTTTTCCAGTCAAAGAAACCTGGCTGACAGAGGAGGTCATTGAGCGTCTTCCCTATTCACTTACGAATGCACAGCTTAACGCCTGGCACGAGATTGAGCGCGACCTTGCCGGAAGAACGATGATGTCCCGGCTTGTACAGGGAGATGTTGGAAGCGGCAAGACGATCCTCGCATTTCTTGCGATGTTCCTTGTGGCAGATAATGGCTATCAGGCAGCCCTGATGGCACCGACCGAAGTCCTTGCAAGACAGCATTACGAAGGATTCCTGAAACTGATGGAAGAACAGGGACTTTCTTTCCCGACCGTTCTTCTGACCGGTTCTGATACAGCAAAAGAAAAACGTATCGCCTACGAACGCATTGCCTCCGGAGAAGCTGCTATCATCATCGGTACGCATGCGCTGATCCAGGAAAAAGTCGAATACGCAAACCTTGCCCTGGTCATTACAGATGAGCAGCACCGTTTCGGTGTCAAACAGAGGGAAGCCCTGACAACGAGAGGAAATCCGCCTAATGTCCTTGTCATGAGCGCAACACCGATCCCGAGAACACTGGCGATCATCCTCTACGGAGATCTTGATATCTCCGTGATCGATGAACTTCCGGCAAAGCGTCTCCCGATCAAAAACTGCGTTGTCAATACTTCATACCGACCCAAAGCCTACTCCTTCATAGAGAAACAGGTGCGCCAGGGCAGACAGGCATACGTTATCTGTCCGATGGTAGAGGAGAGCGAGGGCATGGATGCAGAAAACGTCCTCGATTATACGCAGAAGCTTAAAGAAAACCTTCCATCTGACATTCGGATCGAATACCTCCATGGCAAGATGAAACCCAAAGAAAAGAACCGTGTGATGGAGTCTTTCGCAGCCGGCGAGATCCAGGTGCTTGTCTCAACAACGGTCGTTGAGGTAGGTGTGAATGTGCCGAATGCCACTGTCATGATGGTTGAAAATGCCGAACGTTTCGGTCTTGCACAGCTTCACCAGCTCCGTGGCCGTGTAGGACGTGGAGAATACCAGTCTTACTGTATTTTTATCCAGGGAAATCAGGATCAGATTTCGAAACGTCTGGAGATCCTGAACAAATCAAATGATGGCTTTTATATCGCAGGCGAAGACCTCAAACTCCGTGGCCCCGGCGACTTGTTCGGGATCCGTCAGAGTGGTGATATGGAATTTCGGATCGGTGATATCTACAACGATTCCACGATCCTCAAAGAAGCCAGCGAAGCGGCAGAAGAGATCCTTTCCCTGGACCCGGAACTTGATCTTGAACAGCACAGATCTTTGAGAGAACGGATGGAACATTACAGCCAGAATGCGACAGAAAACATCGCCCTCTGAAAAGAAAATATTGCCAAACCCGGGAAAACGTGGTATTTTAGTACCGTAAAAAATATTTTCCACCTTGTAAGGAGGCTATTATGGCTACAAGAACAACGACAAAAAAGGCAGAACCTAAGACAACAACTGCGAAGACGGCTATCGAAAAAGAGGCTCCTGCAAAGCTCGCTACAGAACCGGAGACAAAAGAGCCGGTCAAAGCAACAGTAACCGAGAAAACAACTGAAGAAGTAAAAACACCTGCAAAGAAGACAACCAGAAAGAGAACTGCTGTCAAGAAGACAACCGAAGAAAAGACAACAGAGAAGAAAACCACTGCGAAGAGAACAACCAGAAAAGCAGCTGCAAAGAAAGCAGAAGCAACTACAGAAGTATTCGTACAGTGGCTTGGCAAAGAGATATATGCAAAGGATGTTGTTGAGAGCATCAAAAAGATCTGGACAGAAGAGATGGGCAGAAAAGAATCAGAACTTGAAGACTTAAAAGTATATATCAAACCAGAAGACAATGGGGCACACTATGTCATCAATGGTGATATTACAGGATTTCTTGGATTATAAGAACAATAAAAAGCTCAGATGATCTGTTCATCTGAGCTTTTTGACCCTTTCAGGCAGAGAGATAAAGATTAATACTGACCGCCCTGGCTTCCGGAAGACATCTGTCTTTCCTGCTGCTCGATCATTTTTTTAACCATATATCCGCCGACAGAACCATTCTGTTTGGAGGTAAGGTTTCCGTTGTATCCATCTGTGAGCGGTACACCTAATTCATTTGCTACTTCGAATTTAAAACGGTCCAGTGCGCCTTTTGCTTCTGGTACGACTGCTTTGTTAGAAGAAGTATTGTTTGACATGATTGATTCCTCCTTGGTTGTTTTTGTGTTTGTGTTACAATGCTAGTATGTGGATTTATCGAAATAATACACTGGAATTTAGCGTATGATCTGCCAGAAATATGAAAATATTAAATTTCTATGAATTGTGTATAAGCTTGAAAGATTTAATTGCACTTTTTTTGGTGACTTGTTATAATAAACAAAAATAAGTGTTACTGTTTACCACGTTAACAGTAACAAATAAGCTTAAAACTAAAAAACCAGTAATGTATTGGTGAAAATGGAGAGATGAACGATGAATTTAGGAATCATTGCACACAACAGCAAAAAGGTACTTATCGAAGATTTCTGTATCGCCTACAAGAATATTCTCGCCAAGCATGAGGTTTATGCTACTGGAACAACCGGAAGGCGGATTGAGGAAGCCACAAACCTTCATGTGCATAAGTTTCTTGCAGGAAGTATAGGCGGAGATAAGCAATTTATGGAAATGGTAGAACGACAGGATCTTGACATGGTCATCCTGTTTTACAATCCGGTCATGATGGATCCGAAGGAACCGGACATCCACGCCATCGTTATGAGGTGTGATCAATATAATATACCGGTCGCTACGAATATCGCAACGGCAGAACTTCTGATTCTCGGACTTGCACGCGGCGACCTGGATTGGAGACTGAATCTGAAATGAGAGTAATCGCTGGAACTGCCAGACGTCTTGCACTCAAGACAGTGCCTGGCATGGAAACAAGACCAACTACAGACAGAATCAAAGAAACTCTGTTTAATATTCTGCAGCCATACATTCCGGACAGCACCTTCCTGGATCTTTTCAGTGGAAGCGGTGGAATCGGGATCGAGGCACTCAGCAGAGGCGCAGAACATGCGACCTTCGTTGAGAAAAATCCCAAGGCATGCGCCTGCATCCGGGAAAATCTTGCATTTACAAAGCTGGCTGAACATGGTAAACTGCTGAACATGGATGTACTGCAGGCTCTTCGTTCTATGGAAGGGCAGGCTGCATTCGACTGTATTTTTATGGATCCACCGTATAACAATGAGCTGGAGAGACAGGTGCTGGAGTATCTGCAGGATAGCTCCCTCGCGGATGAGGATACCCTGATCATCGTTGAGGCAGACCTTCATACGGACTTCTCTTATGTGGAAGAATTTGGCTATGAACTGAGCCGTTCCAAAGAATACAAGACCAATAAGCATATTTTTTTGCACAAAAGAAAGTGAGAAATACCTATGGTAACAGCAGTTTATCCGGGAAGTTTTGATCCGGCAACCTATGGTCATCTGGATGTCATCAGGCGCGCAAGCGTATCTTTTGACAGAGTTGTAGTCGGGGTTTTGCAGAATTCTGCAAAAAGTCCGTTGTTTTCTGTGGAAGAACGTGTTAATATATTAGAAAAGGCGACCAGGGATATCCCGAATGTGATTATCAAGCCATTTGACGGACTTTCTGTGAACTTTGCCAGAGAGAACCAGGCCCAGGTCATTGTACGTGGGCTTCGTGCGGTTACTGATTTTGAGTATGAGCTTCAGATGGCTCAGACCAACCGCGTTCTGGCTCCGGATGTAGATACCGTATTCCTGACCACAAGTCTGGAGTACGCTTATGTAAGCTCCACCATTATGAAGGAAGTAGCCCGATTTGGAGGAGATTTATCCAGTTTTGCACCGGCAGAGATCATTCAGGAACTACTCCTGAAGATGCAGGAAAAAGACAAAATATAAGGAGAATGTACTATGAGCAGCAGAATTGAACAGCTTATCGACGAAATCGATGAATTTATAGAAGGCTGTAAATTTCAGCCTTTATCAGCAACCAAGATCGTTGTAAATAAAGAAGAGATGGAAGAGTACTTAAGAGAACTTCGTCTTAAGACTCCGGATGAGATCAAGAGATATCAGAAGATCATCAGCAACAAAGATGCGATCCTTGAGGATGCACAGACCAAGGCAGATGCCCTGATCGCAGATGCACAGACCAAGGCACAGGAGCTCGTTACACAGCACGAGATCATGCAGAAGGCTTACGCACAGGCGAACGAGACCATCAACGCTGCCAACAAGCAGGCACAGGAGATCCTGGATTCCGCTACACAGGATGCCAACAGCATTCGTCTGAGCGCGATCACTTACACAGATGACATGATGGCAAACATCGGATCTGTCCTGAACCAGACACTGGAGGATGCAGGCGGCAAATACAAGACTTTCATCGACTCTCTGCAGAGCTGTCTGGAAGTTGTAAACCACAATCGCCAGGAGCTGGCACCTCAGACAGCACAGGCAGCAGCGATTACAGGTTCTTACCATGACGAACCTGCCAAGGAAGCTGAGGATGACAATCTCTTAGATGATCTTGGCGAAGAATAAGAATAGTAGTATGACGATCAGCGCATTCACAAGCTTGGATGCGAGATAGGGAAGCAGGGAGAGTTCTTCTGTCACGAGGCTTCGTGTTTGTGCAGTGATGCAGGCACCGCCGAGTACGACAGTGACCAGGGCACAGAGATATTTTATTTCTGGGTTCAGACCTGAGAGTGCGAGACTGTGAAGCCCGGTAGTCATTTCCAGGAGGCAGAACAGCACATACGAAAGTATGGACTGACTTTTCCAGAAATGACGTACACAGGCAGTCAGGATCGAGAACATAAGAATATACCCGCCCAGTTTGGTGATCGTTTCGAAACCGTTCATAATAGAGGCATCCAGTATGGCTCCCGGAGAGCTGTCAGAGGATGTCTCTTTTTTTGATGTGTATATCGGGGAGAAGCCAGCAGTGTACCGGCTGCCTGTACGAAAAAACCACAGGCGCATGCACAGCATGGTGAGGAAGGCGGAGCCGAGAAGAAGCGAGAATACCTCCAAAGCAGAGACCTGCCCGTTCATGCAGGTATGTATCAGATAAGAACTGATGAACATGGGACTGGCGTGGTTGGTAAAAGTCAGGAGATACTGTGCTTCCCTGCGACTGATCTTTCGGCTGGCATAGAGATCGGAAGTAAGTTTGGCTCCCATGGGATAACCACAGAGCAGCCCAAAAAGAACGGCATAAGCTCCGGCAGGAGAAACGCCGAAGATTTTTTGCCAGATGGATTCCATGGGGGTTAGGCGCTGGCCGATCATATCTGTTCGGATCAGGACTCCAGTCAGGATCATGAAAGGCAATAGCGTCGGCAGCAGGATATTGAGCCAGAGCTGCATTCCTTCCTGCGCGGAAGCCAGACTTTCCCGTGGAAAAAATAAAAGAAACACAAGCAATACGAGACTTACGACGGTATAGAGAATTTTTTTCATAAAAAAATCTTTTTTTTTACTATACGAAATACCCGGGACAAATATGAGGAAAAAATCCAGAAACCCTTGAAATCAAAAAGATTTCTGGGTAAAATAAACTATAATGCAGTAATAATGGAGGAAATCAAAATGAGAGTTTTAGAAAACTGTGAACCAAAAAGAGTATTTTATTATTTTGAAGAAATCTGTAAGATTCCGCATGGTTCCCGCAATACAAAGCAGATCAGTGATTATCTGGTGAATTTTGCGAAGGATCATGGATTTGATTATGTACAGGATGAACTGAATAACGTTGTCATCTACAAACCTGCAACTGCCGGATATGAGAATGCACCGACTGTGATCCTTCAGGGTCATATGGATATGGTATGCGAGAAACGTCCGGATGTAGAGCATGATTTCGAGAAAGACGGATTGAACCTTTCTGTCAAGGACGGATATGTAAGCGCAAATGGAACCACACTTGGTGGTGATGACGGAATCGCTGTTGCTTATGCACTGGCACTTCTGGACAGCACAGATATCCCGCATCCGGCACTGGAAGTTCTGGTCACTGTAGACGAGGAGATCGGACTTCTTGGAGCAGTAGGACTTGACTGCAGCGTTCTCAAAGGAAAACGTATGATCAACATGGATTCCGAAGCAGAAGGAAGTCTCTGGATCAGCTGTGCAGGCGGTCTTTCTGCAGTCAGCAGCATTCCGGTGAAGAGAGTCGAGGCAGAAGGAAAGAAGATCGGAGTCAAGATCTGCGGACTGATGGGTGGACATTCCGGAGCAGAGATCGACAAGAAACGCGCAAATGCCAATGTTCTTATGGCACGTTTCCTTTACGGACTCAAGAACAAGGCAGATTATGAGATGATTTCTCTTGAGGGTGGTCAGAAGGACAATGCGATCACAAGAGAAGCTGTCGCAGAACTCCTGATCGACGGCGACCAGACAGAAGTAGTCAAAGCTTATGCAGCCAAAGTACAGGAAGGTCTTCGTGAGGAATACGAAGGCAGCGATGCAAGGATCACCATCCAGATCACAGAGGGCGATGTGGAGACAGCAATGGTCCTTTATCCGACCAGCAGAGAGAAGGTTCTCTTCTATCTGATGGAAGTTCCGTTCGGCATCCAGAAGATGAGCGGAAGCATCGAGGGGCTGGTAGAGACTTCTACCAATATCGGTATTGTCAAACTTTATGAGGATGAATTCTTTGCAAGCTCCAGTGTCAGAAGTTCCGTAGAGGCAGCAAGAGATGCACTTTCTGACAAGATCCAGTATCTGACAGAGTTCCTTGGTGGCGAGTACACCATCCAGGGTGCTTATCCGGCATGGGAGTACCGCAAGGAATCTCCGCTCCGTGACAAGATGGTATCCGTATACGAAGAAATGTACGGACAGAAACCGGCAGTTGTTGCGATCCATGCAGGACTGGAGTGTGGACTTTTCTACAAGAAGATCGAAGGACTTGACTGCGTATCTCTGGGACCAAACATGAAGGACATCCATACTTCAGAGGAAGTTCTGGATATCGCATCCACAGAACGTGTATGGAATTACCTTGTCAAAGTTCTGGAACAGTTAAAAGACTGATAAAACAAAACTAAGTTTCTACGACAGAGGCTTCTGGGCGGTGATCGCCGGGAGCCTCTGTTTTTTGCGTAATAATAATGTAAGAGAGAGAATAGAATAAAAATTGACGATATCGTATAAAGGCAGAATTTCAGGCTCATGGGACGATGGCTCTGGAAAAGTTTCTTCTGTTTTTTTATTCTTACCTGCATCACTGGCGCCCAGAAGATCCTTCTGGAGCGAAGCCGGGCATCGATACTGGATGAAAAAACATGTGAGTCAGCTGCGTTTCGGGAGCAGCATCTTCCGACGGAACTATACCGGCAGCTTCGCAACCAGGATGAAAGTTCAGAAAATACAGACTGGATGGAAAATCTGACGACGACAATGCTGAACGGAAAATTTTATCCCGGGAGATGTTCTTCTGACAGGGAGCCTTATCTGAGATATAAATACAAAGAATATACAGATCTGTGCAGTTTTTACCAGGCGGTCTGGAAGGATGTCAGATATTTTCCGGTCGCAGCAGATGACATCTCATTTGAGGACGGCTGGATGGAAGAGAGAAGCTTTGGGGGAGAGCGTGTTCATGAAGGCTGTGATCTTTTTGGAGGTTGCGGGGCAGCAGATTTTTATCCGATCATCAGTATGACGGACGGAAGTGTAGAAGCGGTCGGCTGGCTCCCCTTAGGTGGCTATCGGATCGGTATCCGTTCTCCTTCAGGAGGCTATTTTTATTATGCACACCTTTCTTCCTATGAGCGGGACTGGAAGGAGGGAGATTCCATAAAAGCGGGAGAAATCCTTGGGTTTATGGGCGATACCGGTTATGGCAGTGAAGGTACAAAGGGAAAATTTCCGGTACATCTGCATCTCGGGATCTACATTCAGACACCGTATTCGAGGGAGATGAGCGTAAACCCATATTGGGTGCTGAAGGCCGTTCAGAAAAAAATCAGAAAGTGTGTATATTAATTACATATCCATGCAAAAATGTGCTATAATGCAAAAGTAGTTTCGCTTTAAATCAAGAGGAAGCCGGGGCTACTTTTGCTACAAGCCACCAAGGGAGCGATTTTTATGGAAATACAGTTATGGAGAAGTATATTATGTCCATATGAACTGGCTGTCAAGGAGCTGATGGTCAAGTTTGAACATATTATAGAAGAACACAAGCAGAACGATCTTTATTCTCCGATCGAGCAGGTCAGCGGACGCGTCAAGAGCCTGCCAAGCATTCTGGAAAAGATGCAGCGCAAACACATTCCCATGGAACGCATGGAGGAAGAACTGGAGGATATCGCAGGTATCCGCATTATCTGCCAGTTTGAGGAAGACATTGATACCGTTGCTGCGATCATTCAGAAGCGTACCGATATGACGATCAAGAGTGAGAAGAACTATCTGAAGCACATCAAACAGAGTGGATACAGAAGTTATCACCTGATCATTTATTATACAGTTGAAACGATAAACGGACCAAAGAAGATCCAGGCGGAGATCCAGATCCGTACCATGGCGATGAATTTCTGGGCGACGATCGAGCATTCTCTCCAGTACAAATACAAAGGTGAGATGCCGCTTCACGTGGCAGAGCGCCTGAGCAACGCCGCAGATGCGATCATTGCGCTGGATCAGGAGATGTCCTCTGTCCGCGATGAGATCATGGATGCACAGAACTCTTCGCAGATGCAGTCGAATCTTGTCAAGGATATTCTTCTTAGCATCGAAAATCTTTACAAGATTTCAAACAAAAGGGAAGTTGCCAAGATCCAGGACGAGTTTCTCCGCGTATTCCGGACGAAGGATCTGCAGCAGCTTGCACGTTTTCACAGACAGCTTGATATCATCGCAGAGGGATATCGGGCACAGTCGGTATCATTTTAGGAGAAGAACATATACATGCAGGATTTTTTACCAGTAACCAAAAAAGAAATGCAGCAGAGAGGATGGGAACAGGTGGATTTTGTCTATCTGACAGGAGATGCTTATGTAGACCATCCTTCTTTTGGTACAGCGATCATATCAAGACTTCTGGAGAGCAGAGGCTACCGCGTGGGAATCATCCCACAGCCGGACTGGCGTAAGAAAGAAAGCGTCCAGGTATTTGGCGAACCGCGTCTTGGTTTTCTTGTCAGTGCCGGAAATATGGATTCCATGGTGAACCATTACACCGTTTCCAAGAAACACCGCCAGAAGGATTCCTATTCACCAGGCGGCGAGATGGGACTGCGCCCGGACATGCCTACCGTGGTGTACAGTAACCTGATCCGTCAGACGTATAAACATACACCGATCATCCTGGGCGGGATCGAGGCAAGCCTTCGACGCCTCGCACACTATGATTATTGGGAAAACAAGGTGCGCCGCAGTGTCCTTCTGGATTCCGGGGCGGATCTTATTTCTTATGGAATGGGAGAGCATTCGATCATCCAGATCGCGGAGGCGCTTCAGAGCGGCCTTCCGGTAGATGAGATCACTTTCATTCCGGGAACCGTTTATAAGTGCAAAGATCTGTCGCGCGCTTATGATCCGATCATCCTTCCGTCCTATGAGACAGTATCTTCGGACAAAAAAGCCTATGCCGAAAGCTTTGCCGAGCAGTACAGAAATACCGACCCGTTTACTGCCAGACCGATGGCAGAGAGCTACGGAAATCGAGGATGCGTGATCCAGAACCCGCCGGCACTTCCACTGAGCCAGCAGGAGATGGACGATGTTTACGACCTTCCCTATCAGAATACCTGGCATCCGATGTATGACGCCAAAGGCGGAATCCCTGCTCTGGAGGAGATCAAATTCAGCCTGACGAGCAACAGGGGCTGTTTCGGCGGCTGTAATTTCTGTGCTCTGACGTTCCATCAGGGACGCATTCTCCAGACGAGAAGCCATGAGTCCATTCTCAAAGAAGCAAAAAAAATGACTCATGATCCGGATTTCAAGGGCTATATCCATGATATCGGAGGCCCTACCGCAGACTTCAGGCAGCCATCCTGTCAGAAGCAGCTCACCAAAGGTGTCTGCCAGAACCGGCAGTGTCTTTTCCCGAAACCGTGCGGAAACCTTACCGTAGACCATACCGATTACGTGGCACTTCTTCGGAAACTCCGCAAGATCTCCGGAGTCAAGAAAGTTTTCGTCCGCTCCGGAGTCCGATTTGACTATGTAGTAGCGGACAAAAGCCCAGTTTTTTTGCAGGAACTTGTGAAATACCATGTAAGCGGACAGCTTCGTGTCGCGCCGGAACACGTTTCCGACCAGGTACTTCACTATATGGGAAAACCATCCCATCAGGTCTATCAGCAGTTTCTGGATCAGTATGAGAAGGCAAACGCGGCGACAGGCAAGAAGCAGTACGCCGTCCCATACTTTATGTCCTCCCATCCGGGATGTACGATGAAGGAAGCGGTGAAGCTTGCAGAATACGTGCGTGACCTTGGATTTACACCGGAACAGGTGCAGGATTTTTACCCGACTCCATCGACCCTTTCCACCTGTATGTACTACACCGGTATCCATCCGCTTACAGGGGAGAAGGTTTACATTCCGCGTGACCCGCATGAAAAAGCCATCCAGCGTGCGCTGATGCAGTATAAGAACCCGGCAAACAGAAGCCTTGTACTGGAGGGGCTCAAGATCGCAGGACGCATGGATCTGGTCGGTTTCGGCCCGAAATGTCTGCTCCGCCCGGAGAGAGACCGAAGGAAAGAATCCGGCAGAAATCCATCAGGAGGAGACCGCAGGAAGCTACAGAACCAGGGACGTAAGCCCGCAAAGAAAACGATCCGCAATACGCATAAGAAAAAATAAGGAGCTTATAGATGAGCAAAACAAACAATAAAAATAAAGTAAGGAAGGGCGACTACGGCTACATTGCCGCCGAAAAAAAGAAACGCATTCTGATCACGGCAACTCTGTTCGCAGCACCGCTTCTGATCTTTTTTTCAGCAATGATCTATTTTAAGACCAGACTGACTGTATGGACTGTGATCGCAGTGGTCGGCTGCCTTCCGGCATGTAAATCTGTAGTAAGCCTGATCATGATCTTCCGTGCAAAACCGGTCGCACCGCAGGTATATCAGGAAATCAGTAAACATGCGGGCGAACTGGTCATGTCCTATGAAATGTATATGACTTTTTATGAGAAGAGCGCATCGATCGATGCATTTGCGATCTGCGGCAACACAGTTGTCGGTTTCAGCAGTGATCCAAAGATCGATGCCGCATTCATGGAACAGGAGGCGCAGAAGATTCTCCGCGGCAACGGATTCAAGGCAAATGTCAAGATCTTTACCAGACTGCCGCAGTTTCTGGAACGTCTGGATTCCATGAACGAGCACAGAGAATCCCTGGAAGAAGGAATTAAATTCCGCCCGGATGAGAAATATCCGGAACTTTCCAGAAATGAACTGATCAAGCACACGATCCTGGCGATCTGTGTCTGATAGAAAGAGGAACAGAGAAATGAAGGAGTTTCAGATTCGGGACAATGAGGCAGGACAGAGATTTGACAAGTACCTGTCCAAACTTCTTCGGAATGCTCCGAAAAGTTTTTTCTACAAAATGCTCCGCAAAAAAAATATCACACTGAACGGTAAGAAGGCGACCGGAAACGAGAAGCTGGAAGCCGGAGACCAGGTAAAGTTATTTTTGAGCGATGAGACATTTGATAAATTCAGCCAGCAGGACAAGGCCGCCAGAGCGGTAACGACGCTGGATGTACTTTATGAAGACGCAGATGTCCTTCTTATCAACAAGCCGGCTGGGATGCTCTCGCAGCCAGATGATACGAAGGAACCTTCGATGGTAGAGTATGTGATCGGCTATCTTCTGGAGAAGGGCGAGCTTACAGAGGAAGACCTGCGGACGTTCCGCCCGTCTGTCTGCAACCGTCTTGACAAGAATACGAGCGGCATCATCGCGGCAGGCAAGTCTCTGGCAGGCCTTCAGGAACTTTCAGAATTATTCCACGACCGGACGGTACATAAGGAATACCTCTGTATTGTAAAGGGAGTCCTTCGCGAGAAGAAGCACATCAAGGGTTATCTGTACAAAGATACGAAACAGAATAAAGTAGCGATCTATAAGAAAAAGCAGAAAGAAGCACAGCCGATCGAGACAGTTTACGAACCGCTGGAGGATAACGGTGAAGTGACCCTTCTCAAAGTAGGACTGATCACGGGACGTACGCATCAGATCCGTGCACATCTTGCTTCTGAGGGGCATCCGCTGGCAGGAGATACCAAATATGGACAGGATGCATTCAACCGCCGTTACAGGGAAAAATACCAGCTGAAGCATCAGCTGCTGCATGCTTTCCGACTGAGTTTTCCAGACGGAATGGAAGGACGGCTTTCGGATCTGTCCGGCAAATGCTTCCGTGCACCGCTGCCAGCACAGTTTGAGCGTATCATAAAAGAAGAAAAGTTAGGGGAGAAATTATTATGAAAATCTGGAATGAAGTCTGGGACTACATCAAAATGTTCATCATCGTGATCGTCGTAGTTCTGGTCGTAAACAATGTAGTTCTTATCAACGCAAAGATCCCGTCTGAATCTATGGAGCAGACGATCATGACCGGTGACCGTATCTTCGGTTTCCGTATGGCATATGGCATTAATTTTGACTTCTTCGGAACTCATGTTTCCAAGAAAATGAAAGATCCGGAGCGTTACGACATCATCATCTTCAAATATCCTGATGATGAGAGCCAGCTCTTTATCAAACGACTGATCGGTCTTCCGGGAGACACCGTTGAGATCAAAAACGGCAAAGTCTTTATCAACGGCGAAGAGGACGAAGAAGCAAACAGTCATGTACCGGAAACACCGACCGGCAATTATGGTCCGTACGTTGTGCCGGAGGGATGCTATTTCATGCTTGGTGATAACCGCGAGCATTCCAAGGATTCCAGATTCTGGAGCAATACGTTCGTGACTTATGATGAGATCGTCGGCAAAGCAATCGTCAGATATTATCCATCCATCAAGGTTCTGGAATAAACAATGGCAACATGGAACAGCAGAGGTCTTCGAGGTTCAACACTCGAAGACCTTGTCAATCGTACCAACGAACAGTATGCGGAGAAGAAGCTCGCTCTGCTCCAGAAGATCCCGACACCGATCACTCCGGTCCGTATGGACAAAGAAAACCGGCACATCACACTTGCCTATTTTGAGCAGAGAAGTACCGTGGATTATATCGGGGCAGTACAGGGGATCCCGGTCTGTTTCGATGCCAAGGAATGCTGTGTGGATACGTTTCCTTTAAGTAACATCCATTCTCATCAGGTATCTTTTATGGAGGCGTTTGAGCAGCAGGGCGGCATCGCATTCTTTCTTATTTTTTTCAGTCATGCAGATCGTTTTTATTATCTTCCATTCCGCGACCTTATGGTATTCTGGAAGCGCATGGAGGATGGCGGACGCAAAAGTTTCCGAAGAGAAGAACTGAAAGAAGAGTTTTATCTGCCGAAGCAGAGCGGATTTCTGGTGCCATATCTGGAAGGAATCCAGCAGGATCTCAAAATGCGGGATTGACAAGCATGGAAATATCCACTATAATCGTTAGTGTTTTACATAGTAACATGGTAGCATACTAAAGCGTATGGCTGCCCGCGAGGAGGATAAAATATGCAGCGTATTTTTCATACACCAGAGGGTGTACGTGATATTTACAATGGAGAGTGCAGCCAGAAGCATCATCTGCAGGCGGAGATCTACAAGGTATTCCGTTCCTACGGATATGAAGAGATAGAGACACCGAGCATCGAATATTTTGAGGTGTTCAGCAAAGAGGTAGGAACCGTTCCTTCCAGAGATCTTTATAAATTTTTTGACAGAGAAGGAAACACTCTGGTACTGAGACCTGACTTCACACCGTCCGTATCCAGAGCATGTGCGACTTATTTTAACCCGGATCAGCAGGTAGTGACACTGTGCTATACCGGAAATACATTTGTAAACAATTCAAGCTATCAGGGACGTCTCAAAGAGACCACACAGATAGGCGTTGAGCGTATCGGAGATGATTCTCCGGAGGCAGATGCAGAACTTCTTGCGATGACGATCGAGAGCCTTCTTGCATCAGGACTTACCGAATTCCAGATCAGTGTAGGACAGGTAGATTACTTCAAATCCCTTCTCAAAGATGCGGGATTAGAAGAAGAAGTAGAAGAGCGTCTCCGCTCCCTGATCTCCCAGAAGAACTACTTCGGCGTAGAAGATCTGGTAAAAGAACAGAAACTTTCTGAATCTCTGGAAAAAGCATTCCTTGAACTTCCACACCTGTTCGGGACCAGCGAAGTACTTGCAAAGGCAAGAAGCCTGACTGACAACACATGCGCGCTTGCAACAGTAGAGCGTCTGGAGGAGATCTATGAGATCCTCAAAGTTTACGGTTATGAGAAATACGTAAGTTTTGATTTCGGCATGCTCAGCAAGATCCAGTACTACACAGGGATCATTTTCCAGGCATACACTTATGGGATCGGTGAGCCGGTAGTCAAGGGCGGCCGTTACAACGAACTTCTGAAACATTTCGGCAAACCGGCAGCATCCATCGGTTTTGTCATCGTTGTTGACAACCTTCTGATGGCACTTTCCAGACAGAAGATCGAAGTTGTAAAGGATGAGGCTCCTGTAGTCCTCACTTACACAGAAGAGAACAGAAGAGAAGCGATCCTGGAAGCACAGAGACTTCGTAAAGAGGGAACCTGCGTAGCCCTGCGCTGTGAGAAGGAGGAAGACTGATATGAGATACCTGACGATTGCCCTGACAAAAGGAAGACTTGCCGAGAAGACTCTGGATATGCTGGAGCAGATCGGGATCACCTGCGAGGAGATGAGAGACAAGAGCTCCCGCAAACTGATCTTTGTAAATGAAGAACTGAAACTCCGCTTTTTCCTTGCAAAAGGTCCTGACGTACCGACCTATGTAGAGTACGGTGCAGCAGATATCGGCGTGACAGGAAAGGATATCATCCTTGAAGAAGGAAGAAAATTATATGAAGTCATGGACTTAGGTTTCGGTAAATGCCGCATGTGCGTCTGCGGACCGGAGAGTGCCAGAGAGCTTTTACATAATAATCAGCTGATCCGTGTGGCGACCAAATATCCGAACATCGCCAAGGATTATTTTTACAATCAGAAACACCAGACCGTAGAGCTGATCAAATTAAATGGTTCCATCGAGCTTGCACCGATCGTAGGCCTGTCCGAAGTGATCGTAGATATCGTAGAGACAGGAAGCACACTCCGTGAAAACGGCCTCAAGGTCCTTGAAGAAGTCTGCCCGCTTTCTGCAAGAATGGTCGTAAACCAGGTCAGCATGAAGATGGAAGGCGAACGGATCCACAAACTGATCAGCGACCTGAGAAATGTAGTGATCGATAAATAATACTGTTGACAGAAGGGATGATGACAATGCGTACAGTAGCACTGACAAAAGAAAGCACAAAAGATATTCTCGAAAATCTTCTCAAAAGAAGCCCGAACAATTACGGGAAATTTGAATCCGCAGTTGATGAGATCCTCAAGAATGTAAAGGAAAAAGGCGACGAGGCTCTTTTTGCATACACAAAGGAATTTGACAAGACGGAAGTTACTAAAGAAACCATCCGCGTTACAGAGGAAGAGATCAAAGAAGCTTATGAAGCAGTAGATCCGGCCCTGATCGAAGTGATCCGCAAAGCACTGGTAAATATCAGAAGCTATCACGAGAAACAGAGACAGAACAGCTGGTTCACCACAGAAGCCAAGGGAACCATGCTCGGACAGAAAGTGACACCGCTTGAGAGAGTCGGCGTTTATGTTCCTGGCGGCAAGGCTGTCTATCCGTCTTCTGTACTTATGAACATCGTACCTGCCAAGGTTGCAGGTGTAGACCAGATCGTTATGACCACACCTCCGGGAAAAGACGGCAAAGTCAATCCATCCACTCTGGTAGCGGCAAAAGAAGCCGGTGCAGATGAGATCTACAAAGTCGGCGGTGCACAGGCGATCGGAGCACTTGCATACGGAACAGAGAGCATCCCGAAGGTAGACAAGATCGTAGGACCTGGAAACATTTTCGTAGCTCTTGCAAAGAAAGCTGTTTACGGTTATGTCAGCATTGACTCTATCGCAGGACCAAGTGAGATCCTGGTTCTTGCAGATGAGACTGCAAATCCTAGATATGTGGCAGCAGACCTTCTGTCCCAGGCAGAGCATGACGAACTGGCTTCCGCGATCCTGATCACAACAAGCAGAGAATTTGCAGCAAAAGTCAGCGAGGAAGTAGATGGATTTGTCAAGATCCTTTCCCGTAAAGAGATCATCCAGAAATCCCTGGATAACTTCGGTTACATCCTGATCGCCGAAAATATGGACAAGGCGATCGAGGCAGCAAATGCCATTGCATCTGAACACATGGAGGTCGTGACTGCCAACCCGTTTGAAGTCATGATGAAAGTAAGAAATGCCGGTGCGATCTTTATCGGAGAGAACAGTTCCGAGCCGCTGGGCGACTATTTTGCAGGACCGAACCACGTACTGCCGACAAACGGAACAGCGAAGTTCTTCTCTGCTCTTTCTGTAGATGATTTTGTAAAGAAATCAAGCATCGTATACTATTCAAAAGAAGCATTACGTGAGATCCACAAAGATATCGAACAGTTTGCAACTTCAGAACAGCTGACAGCACATGCAAATTCTATCGCTGTCCGTTTTGAGGATGAAGAACAGTAGGAGGACCAAATGACCAGAGAAGCATCTGTAGAACGCAATACAAAGGAAACAGAGATCAAACTGAAACTGGTTCTGGACGGAACCGGATATTCAGATATTGAGACAGGCGTGGGCTTTTTTGACCACATGCTTGACGGATTTACACGTCACGGACTTTTTGATTTAAGCGTCCGTGTACATGGGGATCTGAATGTAGATGATCACCATACGATCGAGGACACCGGAATCGTTCTCGGCAATGCGATCAAAGAAGCAGTCGGAGACAAAAAAGGCATCCGCCGCTACGGAAGCTGCATTCTTCCGATGGATGAAGTACTTGTCCTCTGTGCAGTCGATCTGTCCGGTCGTCCGTATTTCTCCTGGGATGCGGAATTTACCTCAGAAAAGATCGGAGATATGGCGACAGAAATGGTGAAAGAATTTTTCTATGCGATCTCTTATTCCTGTGGAATGAACCTGCATATTAAGGTGCTGACAGGCGGAAACAGCCATCACATGGCGGAGGCAATGTTCAAGAGTTTTGCCAAGGCACTGGATCAGGCAACTTCTTTTGACCCGAGGATCACAGATGTACTTTCCACCAAGGGAAGTCTGTAAGGCAGGGAGGATGATCTTATGAGCAAAAAACTACTGATTCCCTGTTTATATTTGCAGGCAGGCAGGGCGGTCACCGGATTCGGACAGAGAAATCTTTTTGGCGACGGCGATGTAGAGAAACTGGCACGTTTTTACAGTGACAACGGTGCAGATGAACTTCTGGTCTTTGACTTTTCTTCCGGTGATGAGGAGCATGAGCATGCGATCGCGCGGATCAAGGAGATCTGTGCGGCATCTGAGGTACCGGTCATGGCAGCCGGAAATATCAACCGTGCAGAGGATGTCAAGAAACTGATCTATGCCGGATGTGCAAAAGTTGTTCTGAATTTTGCCAAAGACAGCAATGTGGAACTTCTCGGAGAAGTGTCCAGACGTTTTGGAAGGGAGAAGATGCTGGTCTGCATTTCTTCTCCAGAGGAATATAATGATCACAGAGAACAGATCCATGAATTTGCATCCGGAATCCTTGCCCTGGATGCAGTTCCGAAGATGGAGGAAACTTCCAGCCTGCCGGTGATCCTTCATACGGAGGAAAGAAATACGAAAGCATTACAGGAACTTCTTTCAGATCCTCTGGTCGGAGGCTTAAGTGGAAGTTTTATCAGTGCCCTGGAACTGGATCTCAATGAGTTTAAACAGACCTGTAAGGAAGCGGGGATTGCTGTCAACACCTACGAGAGCGCGATCAGCTGGTCTGAATTTAAGCTGAACAGCGACGGGATGGTGCCGGTCATCGTCCAGGATTACAAGACAGATCAGGTGCTGATGCTTGCCTACATGAACGAAGAAGCCTTCAATATGACGGTAAAAACAGGAAAAATGACCTACTGGAGCCGCAGCCGCCAGGAACTCTGGATAAAAGGACTGACTTCCGGTCATTTTCAGTATGTGAAATCCTTGCATTTAGACTGCGATAATGATACAATTCTCGCAAAGGTAGATCAGATTGGTGCAGCCTGCCATACAGGAAGCAGATCCTGTTTCTTTAAAGAACTCATGAAGAAAGAATATGACGATACGAACCCGCTCAGGGTTTTCCAGGAGGTCTATGATGTGATCGCAGACCGTAAGGTTCATCCGAAGGAAGGTTCTTATACGAATTATCTTTTTGACAAAGGAATCGATAAAATCCTCAAGAAAGTTGGTGAGGAGTGCACAGAGATCGTGATCGCAGCAAAAAATCCGGACAAAGAAGAAATCAAATATGAGATTTCTGATTTTCTGTACCACGCTATGGTGCTGATGGTGGAGAAAGGTGTGACCTGGGAGGAGATCACCAGGGAACTTGTCCGCAGATAATATATAGGAGTTTATATAGTGAGTGCAGCAGGAGAGAAGTTATATATCGTTATCCCGGCATATAACGAGCGCGATAACATTTATAAGGTACTGGATGACTGGTATCCGGTGGTAGAGAAGCATTCCGGCGGTGGAGAGTCCCGTCTGGTCGTGATCGATGATGGAAGTAAGGATGACACTTATGCGATCATGCAGGAGTATGCCAGGACACATCCATTATTTGAGCCTCTGACCAAGCCGAATGGCGGTCATGGAGCAACCGTATTGTATGGATATCATTATGCACTGGAACATGGAGCAGATTACATATTCCAGACAGATTCTGACGGACAGACACTTCCGGAGGAGTTTGAACCATTCTGGAAACAGAAGGAATCCTACGATATGGTCATCGGCTGGAGAAACAAACGTCAGGATGGAGGAAACCGTGTCTTTGTCACCAGGACACTTCGTCTGGTCATCCGTGTCTGTTTTGGAGTTTCTGTGACAGATGCCAACACCCCGTTCCGTCTGATGAAAGCATCGACACTTCAGAAATATATTGGCCTTATCCCGAAGGATTTCAATCTTTCCAATGTCATTCTTTCTGTGATCTATGCAAAGAAAGGCTGTAAGGTCAAATACATCCCGATCACCTTCCGCCCGAGACAGGGTGGAGTGAATTCCATCAACATGAAAAAGATCTTCGGAATCGGCAGACAAGCTGTCAGAGATTTCCGAAAAATTAATAAGGTATTGTCCCGGAGAGTTTGATTCTCCGGGATTTTTGTTGTATAATGGGGAGAGTTTGTGCCGAAATATGGCAGATTTTTTGAGGAGGGAGTAATGGAACAGAAAAGAAATACACATGTCAGACAGAGCCGGTATCAGGCGAAACCTGCCCCGGCTTCATCAAGAAAAAAGGCGGCAGCACCAAAGTCTGCCCGTCCGGGAGGCAATCATCACCAGCAGGATGTGAGAAAACATCCGAATCAGACAGCAGTACATCATACTACAGCTTCCAGACAGCGAAGCCGCCGCAGAAAAAGACGTTTCCGTCTGAAACCGCAGGTTAAGATTGCGGGGATCCTTATTCTGGTATTCCTGCTTGGGCTTGCGGGAAGCAGGATTTTTTCATCAGGAAAAGGATCTGACAACAAGAAAACCAAAGAGGCTATGGTCAAAAGTGCCAAAGCAGAGGAAGATGTTGTTGAAATGGAAGAGACAAAGGAGATTGCTTTTGAACCTCACTGCGTAGATTCAACAAAGCCGGAGAATCTGATCAGCTATACAAATATAGAAGTAGATGGAAATCAGCTTGAAAATATTTCTGATTATCAGCCGGATGGAGATATTCAGTTTAATGTAGGAGAAGATTATACAGATGTGGACGGAATTGTTACATTCAGAGGAAACAGTTTCCGTGATAATCCTACACATGGTTATGCAAATATGACCAACTATAAGCTCAATGGATTATGGTCTGCAGATACCGGTTCCCTTGCATCCGGTGACACCGTCTGGACCGGAAGCGGCTGGACCGGACAGCCACTGCTGATGAAATGGCCAAAAGAAGTCAAAGCCCACATGAACATGACAGAAAAAGCCAAGGCAGACGACGATCTGGTGGAAGTGATCTACGCCTGCATGGACGGAAATGTTTATTTCCTCGATCTCAAAACAGGAGAAAAAACACGTGATCCTCTGTATCTGGGCTACACCTTCAAAGGTGCAGGCGCACTCGATCCGCGAGGATACCCGATCATGTATGTCGGGGCTGGATATAACAGCGACGAGGGAACTGCTAGAGTTTTTGTTGTCAATCTGATCGACTGCAGTGTTATGTACACATTTGGGGACAATGATGAGTTTTCCCTTCGAGGTTCTTTAAGTTTCTTCGACGGTTCCGCACTGGTCGATGAAGAGACAGACACTCTGATCTATCCGGGAGAAAATGGGATCCTGTATCTCATCAAGCTGAATACCAGCTATGATAAGGAGACAGGCTCTCTGTCCATCAATCCGGGTAAGATCGTGAAATGGCGCTATTACGGAACAAGATCCAGTACAGAATCCTTCTGGATCGGTATGGAGGACAGCGCAGCTGTTTATAAGGGTTATGCATTTATGGCAGACAACGGTGGAAACCTGATGTGCCTGAATCTTAACACACTGGAGCTTGTATGGGTACAGGATACCCTGGACGATTCCAACTCCACACCGGTTCTGGAAATTGAGAATGGTCATCTTTACCTGTATGTAAGTACCTCCTTCCGTCTGGGATGGAGAAGCAATGATTCTGCGACCATCCCAATCTGGAAGATCGATGCAGAGACAGGAGAGATCATCTGGCACACAGATTATGAATGCTACACAGACGACGGCGTTTCCGGCGGTGTCCAGTCCACGATCGCCTGTGGCAAAAACAGCCTTTCCGATTACATATATGTCACAGTCTCCAAGACTTCCGACAACGCTTCCGGCGTTCTTGCCTGCCTTAAGAAATCCGACGGCTCCAAAGCCTGGGAAGACTCCTCTTCCTACGCCTGGTCTTCACCGGTCTGCGTCTACAACGAAGACGGAACCGGCAAAGTCCTCTATTGCAACAGCACCGGCGATGTCCGTCTCCTCGACGGCAAGACAGGAGAACTCAACGATACCTTGTCCATCAGCGACGGTGTGATCGAAGCCTCCCCTGCGGTATATGATAATATGGCGGTTGTTGGTACGAGGGACTGCAAGATCTGGGGGATTGAGTTACAGTAAACCAGAACGATGTAAAAAAGCCACCAGCTTGGGTTATATATTGATATTTCAATAAGACTCAGGCTGGTGTTTTTTATAAAAATGTATATTTGAAAATCAAGCCAAAAAAATTAAAATAATGAATAAAATCAATTGTATTTCTTCTAAAAGTTTGCATTTGACTATATTGCTGATGGTGTTAAATACTGGTACTCATTTGAGGCAACAAAGGAAAAAATTATAAGAGAATCTTTATATCATGCACCGAAGGGGCAGAAAGCCTTAGTATTTTCAAGAGAACAGCAGAAATTTAATTTTACAGAAGATAAAGCTCGAAGAAAACTGATCAGCGAGACGGTGGCAGAGAATCAGTTGTTCTTTTCTGTTGCATGTACAATGAACGATGCAGTTTGCACGAAAGCTATGAAATGGTTTCGAGAAGATATTTTTTTCTCGAGAGACTACACAGATATTCCACAGCAGTTACTGGAATATTCAGGAGACAGCAATATGCTGAATGCAATTTCGGAATATGCAAAGGCTGCTGATTTTGGCATAGAAGAAATGCAGTTTGAGATAGAAAATAAAGAGATTGACGGAGCAATTGATTTTCCTGAAAATATTCCAGAGGGGATGAAATCGGCATTAACATCCTTTATACAGATCTTGTCAGAAACTTCAAATAATTCAGAAGGAAAATTAAAAATGAGTCAGGTAAAGGCTCAGTCAAAACATAAAGGAATTTTGGAAAATGGAGAAGCTGGTCTGTTCAAACTGGAATTAGAGGATGAATCCGACGAAACAAGAAAACTGATGTCTCTGGCACCGGCTATTGAATCTGTTTTGAAAAAAGGCGGCGTTCTTCTGGTAGATGAAATAGAACGGGAACTGCATCCGATGCTTGTGAATTTTATTGTTGCAAAATTTCAGAGTAAAAACAGTAATCCAAATGGAGCACAGATTATATTCACAACGCATAATACAGAGTTGATGAATTTGGAATTGCTAAGAAAAGATCAGATTTATTTTGCTGATAAAAACAGAAATGATGGTTCGTCTGAATTATACAGTGTTACTGATTTTATGACCAAAACAGCAGACAATATTCGCAAAGGCTATCTGGCGGGAAAATATGGAGCTACTCCAGATCTTGAAATTGAGGAGGTCGAATAAATGACCAGAAAGAAACCAGTGGTTATGTAGAAACTGTAAAACCTTTTCCAACGTATATGAAGCGATTGAATATTTAGAAAGTAGATCATAATAGAATTTAGGATAAGGTCAGCGAAATAAATTTAGGGAGAAAGAGTATGAGATTTTTTGAAGATGTATATTTTTCTGATGAAGAATTTAAAATTTTTGCAGAGGGTGTAAGATGGGTGCAGAATTCAAGTTTACGTCAGTATAAAGTACCGGATTTGTGCATTGCTGATGCACTGTGCAGGGTAGCTACCGACAGACGATGGCAGAAATGTGGTACTTATGTCAACAGTGTAAAAAAGTCACTGACGAGAGTGGTTGCTTATCAGTTTTCAGAAGATGAAAAAGAGAGAATCATCAAATACTGTATGGATGATACAGGTGCGAAAAATGTGATATCCGCAGAGAAATATCTTGGAACAGAACTGGTGCAAAAATTAGCAGCTTATGTTCCGGAACTACTGAGAACCAGCAGAAGTCTGGCAGATATGCTGGATGACGTTGATTAAGAAACATAGAATAAGAATAAAATGTGAAAACTTATAGTCAAAACTTCCCTGACATGCATACAATAAACCAGACACCACTTCCACACACCGGCAGAAAGCGGGGAAACCATCATAGAGCAGTTTACCAATTACGTAAAACCAGAACTTCTTATTGTAGCCATCGTTTTATACTTCATCGGAATCGCACTCAAACAGGCACAGGCAGTAAAGGACAAATATATTCCGCTGATCCTTGGTGGGATTGGAATCCTGATCTGTGCAGTCTACCTGTTTGCGACCTGCACCTGCCACACAAAGCAGGACATTGCAATGGAAATATTCACAGCCATCACGCAGGGAATCCTGGTCGCAGGACTTTCTACATACGTGAACCAGGTGGTGAAACAACTTCACAAAGAAGACTGAGAAAGGGGATGAGCGATTATCCTCTTTTCTTTATGGGCGATGTCGATTTTTACATTTATTTTACCTGAACTGAACAGAGATGCGATAGAGCCGTTTCCTTTCTTTTGATATACTTAATCGAAATGTACAGATGATCACAAGAGGGATACTATCAAAGAGCATGAATCTTTCGGAGATGGCAAGTGAAGAACTGGAAAAATGTATTTCCATAACGCTGGATCTTCTGAATCAGGCAATAGAAGCGGTCAAAGCAGGAAGCGAAGAGCAGGTCGAGCAGGTCTTCAAGAATAAGAAAAAATGAACAAGGCCGAGAAGAAGTTCAACAAAGCACATCTAAACAGAGTAAAAAACCAGCAGTGTGATCCAGGCATGACTACCTTCTTCTCCGGAATCCTCTACAATCTGGAGAGAGCGGCAGACAACTGTGTGAGCATTGTAGAAGAGGCTCTTGATAATCCAGGCTTTGTAAAACTCGGAGAAGACGCCAGAGCATTTGCGGCGGCAGCTGTGGCAGAAAACAGCATGAAATAAAAAATATATCGTGAAAAGCAGTCACCTTCAAACTATGATAAAACAAAATGATAGTCTGAAGGTGATTTTTTATGGTATGATAGAAGAAAACAGATCTGGAAGAGGAGCACATTATGGATATAAAACATGCAACAACAGAAGATATCGCAGCGATTGCCGCAGTTGAGGCAGAATGTTTTCCACCTGCGGAAGCGGCAACAGAAAAGGAATTCATCGAAAGAGTTAAATATTATGGAAATCACTTCTGGTTAATGTATGAAGATGGAAAGCTGATCGCATTTGTGGACGGTTTTGTAACAGATGAGCCGGACCTGACAGATGAAATGTATGAAAAGGCAGTCATGCACAATGAAGATGGTGCATGGCAGATGATTTTTGGTGTTAATACATTACCGGATTATCGCAGACATGGATATGCCGGCAAACTGATCCGCTGTGCGATCGATGAGGCAAGGCAGCAGGGGCGCAAAGGACTTGTGCTGACCTGCAAAGAAAAGCTTATTCCATATTATGCAAAGTTTGGCTTTTCCGACGAAGGTGTGTCCGATAAATCCACTCATGGAAACGTCGTGTGGCACCAGATGCGGCTGGTGTTTTCGTGAAAGCAGTCATTTACTTACTCTAAAGAAGGGGTCAGCACTGTAACTCATAATTACATCAGATCCATCTTATTCCAGAGAATATTGCCGTTAGCATCAAGATATTCTTCATCTACATGAATTGCTTCAACCTTTCCTATGAATAACTCATGTGTACCTGGCATTGAACTGTCAACAACACTGCATTCGATGCTTACCGGGCAGTCTGTAGGGAGCGGGGCATCTACATAAGCTGCATCTTCCCATTTAATATCAGCTTTTGCAAACTTATCCTCATCTCTTCCAGAAGCAGAGCCAAGATAAGCATATTCTTTCTTGTAATTCTTCTTAGGGAAGTTGATTACGAAACAGCCCGATTCCTTTACTATGTGGTGAGAATATCTTGCCGGTGTAATGCAGACCATAACCATAACCGGATCGAGGCTTACATTGGCAACGAAGCCAACGACTAAAGCGTTATTTTTTCCATCTTTATCTCTGCAGGAAAGGATTGTCTGAGGAAGTGTCTGAATGCAAAGTACTGTATTGGATGCTAATTTTTTCATTGAATTTTACCTCCGTATGCTTGAAATTATTTCTCAGATTTTATCTGGATTTGAGATGATTATACAATCCATGGGCTTGGCAGTTACTATTATATGTTAATGATAATAGTGGTAATTTCTAATGCTTTTCTGGCAAAGAATGACTTATGACAGAGTTTTCAGATATTCTCTGGGTGTCATTTGGTAATACTCTTTAAATGCTTTATAAAAATTACTGTGATTGCTGTAACCAAGAAGGACAGAGATTTCCTCAAGCGAAAGGGAAGTGTTTTTCATTAAAAGGACTGCACGCTCCATCCTTTTCTCGAGCAGGATTTCTGTGAACTTTCTGCCAGTTTCTCTGTGAAGAAGCGTAGAAATATAGTTCGGGTGATAGGAAAAATGTGCTGCAATGTCTTTTAATGTGACAATATCCGAATGGTCGCCCATATAGTCTATGATCTGTTCTGCAAGTGTTTTTGCAGCCGTTCCACTCTTTTCTATCCGGTATCTTCGTGAGATTTCAAGTAACAGTGTCTGGAGCATGGATTTTAATATACGCTGAGTATCTTCCTGTCTGTCGGCGTATTCTACTACCATAAGTTCAAGTATCGTGCGGATAGCATGATCTTTTGTAACGGGAAGATGAATGTATTCGTCCGAAAATTTATTGCTCTGTGGTTCAACAAAGAAACGGAAAAGCGCAGAATCCGTATATACTGTTGGTAGATATTCCCGAAAAAAGGAATCCTTGCGGATAAGAACACCGATAATCACAACATCTTCATTACTGTCCGCACGCAGGGCATAGCCGCTGTAAGGCTGTCCGATATAACATTCGTTCTCATTTATTGTGATCAGGTTATTGTATTTTTCCGACAAAGCCTGATAGCTGTTTTTGTATGCATAGTTGATAAAGAAAAAATACTGTCTGTGGAATGGCTCATGTATCTGATTTCCCTTAAAAACGCATATCAGGATGTCCTCATCATCCGGTCTAAAATGTATTCTGAGAGGAGACAAAGATCATGAAGAAAGAAGTGCGAACAGTCATCTATGATGACGAACTACGGCTGGAAGCATATCGTTTCGAGGAAATCATGCAGTCTTTCCCAAATCATTTCCATGAGTAGTGGAAAACGGAGAACGCTGTCTGTCCTGTAAGAATAAAGAATACATCCTTCAAAGAGGAAACATTGTTCTTTTCAATCCCGGAGATAATCATGCCTGTGTGCAGAGTGATGATGGAACTTTTGCTTATCGGGGACTGAATATTTCTCAAGAAGTTATGCTGAACCTGACCGAAGAAGTGACTGGAAAACGAGAACTTCCGGGATTTTCGGAAAATGTGATCGTTGATGAAGAAGTGACCTGTTACCTGCGTCCATTGCATGAAATGATCATGAAAGACTTCGATGATCTTGGCAGGGAAGAAAATCTGCTATTGCTGATTTCTCTGCTGATACAAAGATATGGACAGTCTTTTGAGCGGTGCATTCCGGAATGTCGGGATGAGATAGAAAAGGTCTGTCGGTTTATGGAACAGCATTTTTCTGAGCATATTTATCTGGATCAGATATGTCATCTGGCGGGTCTCAGCAAATCAACTTTGCTGCGGGCATTTACGAAGTCCAAAGGTGTAACTCCATATAGTTATCTCAAAAATATCCGCATCAGAGAAGCGAAGAAATTACTGGAACAGGGCATTTGTGTGCACTGCTTACGATCATGATCTGGGGAACTACTTTTATATCGACAAAGATTTTACTGGTGGATTTTCGACCGATAGAAATTTTGTTTTTCCGTTTTGTCATGGGCTTACTGATGTTGTCGATCATTTCCCCACACAGACTGACTGGTACGAGTCGCAAACAGGAACTTACCTTTGCTGCGGCAGGATTTTGCGGGATCTGCCTGTATTATCTTTTGGAAAATATCGCGCTTACTTATACAATGGCTTCAAATGTGGGAGTGACCATTTCAGTCGCTCCATTTTTTACGGCCATTTTGAGCCATCTGTTTTTGAAAGAAGAAGGACGATTACGGGTAAAGTTCTTTGGTGGATTTGCAGTTGCAATGGTAGGGATCTTTCTAATCAGCTTTAACGGAGCTAAGCTGGAACTGGGGCGTTTTACAAATTCTACGTATCTGCTCAACATTATTTTCCTGGGTCTGGGTGCTTCGGCATTATGTTTTGTTTCCTGGAATTTCGCAGTCAAGATCCTGGGCGCTGTAAAAACCAGCGTCTACATCTACATGGTCCCGGTCATCACAGTTGTGACCTCCGTGTTGATCTTACACGAAAAAAATTACAGGTCTGTCTATCCTTGGAACACTTTTGACACTGACAGGGTTGTTCCTGTCGGAAAGTAGAAATTGAGATTATTGCAAAGGCTTTCTTTTATGATGCAAAGCAGTCACAAAATCAATCGTATTTTTTTACGATTGCTTTTGCATATAATATAATTAAAATAAATTGGAAAGGATATGAATTGTATGAAGGAGACGCGAACAATAGAATTTAAAGAAAAAGTTACAAATACTTTTTTGAAAACGGTGAGTGCTTTTTCAAATTACAATGGAGGGACGATCCTTTTTGGAATTGATGATGATGGCAATGTTAAAGGCTTACCAGATGTAAAACAGTCATGCCTGGATATCGAAAATAAAATCAATGACAGTATTTGTCCTCAGCCGGATTATACGATTGAAGTGCAACAGGATCATACAATAAAACTGTCAGTTAAAAGCGGTGTTCAAAAGCCCTATCTGTATAAATCTAAGGCATATAAGAGAAATGATATAGCTACGATAGAAGTAGACATATTAGAATTGTCAAGGCTTATCCTGGAAGGGAAAAATATAAGATTTGAAGAGCTTCCATGTAAGGATCAGGAACTGTCATTTGAGATTTTATATCGTAAATTAAGAGAACACATACAAATTAATACATTTAATCAGGACACTTTAAAAACATTAAATTTGTATGATAACGATAATGGTTATAATAATGCAGCAGGAATTCTGGCAGATAAAAATCATTTTCCAGGAATTGATATTATGAAATTCGGCGAAAATATCAGCATTATCCAAAAGAGAGTAACCTTCGAAAACATGTCAATTCTTGAGGTATACGATAAAACAATTGATGTATTCAGAGATTACTATCAATATGAAGAGATACAAGGACGTGACAGAAAAATAGTGGAAAAAATACCGGAGGCTGCATTCAGGGAAGCAGTTGCAAATGCGTTGATTCACAGAACATGGGATATGGAGTCTGAAATCAGAATCTCAATGTTTGATGACAGAATAGAAATTGTCTCACCTGGTGGATTGTCTTCTGGAATAACAGAAGATGAATATTTAGCCGGAAAATTATCTGTTTTAAGAAACAGGATTCTTGCAAATGTATTTTACAGACTCGGATTTGTTGAGATATTTGGAACAGGAATCACAAGAATTAAACAGCTTTATAAAGAAGGATTAAGTAAACCAGATTTTGAAGTATCAGAGAATACGATCAAAACAGTACTTCCGATTTTTGGAAAGAACCTGGATTTGACGGAAGATGAAAAGATTGTATATAAAGCTTTAAGTAAGATTATGCTAAAGCCAATCAGTGAAATTGCACCCTATGTTCCCTTTGGAAAATCCAAGACAACACAATTACTGAAAAATATGGGTAAAAAAGGTATCATAACTGTTGAAGGTAAAGGCAGAGGAACGAAATATATAATAAAATAAGTCATCTTGTCCCGAACGTTTGTTTATGGTATCCTATATCTATTAGAGCTAACGTAAAACAAACAATAAAGGAGCACTCATGAAGGGAAACATCATCTACAAAAAAACTATACCGGAAAAAGCCCCCATCTATGCGGAATTTCCATCAAATCTGCATCCAGATATCCAGAGTTTTCTGGTGAAGCAGAATATTCAGTCCCTTTATATACACCAGGCAGAGACTTTTTGCGAGGCGGTCAATGGGAAAAATATCGTGATCACGACGCCGACAGCCAGTGGTAAGTCTCTGTGCTTTTTTCTGCCGGTGATCCAGGAGATTTTGCAGAATCCTGTCACACGGGCGATTTTTGTCTATCCGACCAAGGCTCTGGCAGCAGACCAGTACCGTGCTTTGAAGCCTTGGATAGAATATTTTGGTGAACACAGATTGTCAGCGGGAGTTTACGACGGAGATACCCCTCCGGATGAGAGGAAACGGATCCGGGAGCGTGCCAATATCATTCTTACCAATCCGGATATGCTGAATGGTTCCATGCTTCCAAACCACAGCAAATATGGTTTTGATTTTATTTTTGCCAATCTGAAGTATATCGTACTGGATGAACTGCATGTATACAGGGGGGCGTTTGGCTCACACCTTGCAAATGTATTCCGGCGCCTATCCAGACTTTGCAGGTATTACCATTCTGATCCACACTTCCTGTGCAGTTCAGCGACGATCGCCAATCCGGTAGAGCTTGCCGAAAAAATCTGTGGAAAAACATTTACCTGTATCAGTAGAAGCGGGGCGGGCATGGCAGAGCGGACCTATTGTCTGATCCAGCCGCCCGAAAAACTGGACAGAGACGGAAATCCTTATGGAAAAGAATCCGTAATAAGCGTTGCGGCGGATCTGCTTCCACAGCTGATGGAAGAAAAAGAGAGCTTTCTGGCGTTTGCAAAATCCAGAAAAAACGTAGAGATCCTTGTAAAAGAAACCAGAGATCATCTGGAGAACAGCGGCTTTCTGGGAAGTGCCAAAAAAGAGGAGATATCCGGATACCGAGGCGGCTACACCCCACAGGAAAGAAAAGATATCGAAAAGCGCATGATCTCCGGAGAACTGACAGGCCTTGTATCAACCAATGCACTGGAACTTGGAATTGATATCGGAAAGATCAACACTACAGTACTTGTGGGATATCCCGGAACCAGAGCATCCTTCTGGCAGCAGACCGGACGCGCCGGAAGAGGAAAAGGAAAATGCACCAATTATCTGATTCTGGCAAATCTTCCCATGGATCAGTACATTGCGCTGGAACCGGAATGGCTTTTTGACAGCAGCAGTGAGAATGCCATTGTAGATCCGGATAATCTGCTGATCGAGCTGGCACATATCCGTGCTGCCGCAGCAGAACTTCCATTGTCTTTGGATGATGGGGCACTTTTTCCAGATCTGGGAGAGACAATCCCGGTTCTTCTGAGAGTAGAAGAAGTTCGAAGTCTTGGAGGATGTTTCGTGTGGTCCGGAGGACTGTATCCGGCAGGAGAGTTTTCCATGCGGAATATCGACCAGAATAAATATCAGCTTCTGAACAAAGAAACGGGGAAAAATATCACAGAAATGGATGAGGAACAGGCTTTCCATGAGATCCATGAAGGTGCTGTCTATATGCATGACGGTGAGTTTTACCAGGTAGTACATATGAATCTGGAAAGCAAGATCGTGGAGGCAGTTCCTTTTCATGGAAATTATTACACGGTTCCGGGATGTGAGACAAATATCCGCATTATCCACAGACAGAAAAAGCAGGAATGGAAAAGGACGGAACTGTCTTTCGGAGACGTAAATATTGCGGATTTTGTATACATGTACAAAAAAATGCAGTTCCATAATCATCAGAATCTGGGATTTGAGCAGCTTCGGAAACCGTTGACGAAAAATTATGATACAGAAGCAGCATGGATAAAGCTTCCTGAAAATGTAGTAGCCATGTACCGGAATCTGCTGCAGCCGGATAAACAGGGATATTATGTGCGAAATAATCATTTTGAGGGGTTGATGTTTGCATTAAAGAATGCAGCATTGATGGTGACGATGACGGAAAGTGCAGATCTTGGGGTTGCCGTTTCTTCTAATGCGCTGGAACTTGCAGGAAGTACAGAGGAAGAGGTTTACCTTTATTTTTATGACTGCTATGTAGGCGGTCTGGGATTTGCAGAAAAAATTTATGATCTGATCCCTAAAGTAGTGGAGCAGGCTGTCCGTATGGTTTACGGCTGCCGCTGCAAAAACGGCTGTGCTGTATGCATTGGTGATGACCGGCTGGATCGGAATGTCATTCTGTGGGGACTTCAGAATCTGTCGGAAGAATCCGGATTTGCAGAAATGATCAATCTTCCAGAGAATCAGGAAGAACAAAAGATTTCCAAAGAATTTAAACTGGCAGAATTAGGCGACAAATGGAACGATTTTTGCAGCAGGATAACAGAAAGAAATGAGGCGTTTGCAGGATTTTTCCGCATGGTATTTTCTGCAGAGATAAAAGGCGATTCTCTGATCCTTTCTGTAAAAGAAGCGTTTTATGCAGAATGGGCGAATATGCCGGAAAATAGAAATGCGATTGTGAACGTACTACGCAGTTATGTATCTGTTCCAGACGGTTTCCGGCTTGCTATTCTTTCCGGTGAAAAAACAGCAGATCATGGTAAAAAAGAAAAAATGATGCGAAGATATCATTCATTGAAGAAGGATGAAAACGATGGAATTAAATAAATATCAGGAATCCGCCGTCCTGGATGAAAGCAACACCTGTCTGGTACGGGCAAATGTGGGAAGTGGAAAGACAACGGTTCTGATCGAAAAGATAAAGTATCTTTACGAACAAAAGAAAATCCCGCTGGAGGATATGATCGTTCTGACATTTACAAACAAGGCGGCTGATGAGATCCGTGAACGATTAAAGATATCTGATATGGATCAGAAGGCGCAGGACTGCTTATATGGTACCTTTCATGGCATTGCATTAAAGCTTTTACAGGATGTTCTTCCAGTACAGGAACTTGGTTACACCAGAGAATTTCAGGTGTGTCTTCCAGAGGAAGAGCTGGAACGGGCTATACGTCTTATCAAAGAACATAGTCTGAAGATCAAGTACAAGAACCGTCTGAGAAAGCGACTGGACCAGAAGAATCGGACGGGTGGTTCTTCGCGGAACAATTATCAGGATGATTTTTTACAGCTTGTAGATCTTCTTGCAGAAGAAAAGCGAAAACAGAATAAGATGAGTTATGAAGATCTGCTGATCAATGCTGCCAGGCTTCTGGAATGCCATAAAGAACTTCTTCCAAATATAAAATGGATCATCATTGATGAGGTACAGGACTGCGATGAACTGCAGTTTGAGTTTATACGACAGTTAAAGAAACCGGAAGTAAACCTGTTTGCAGTTGGTGATCCAAATCAGGTGATCTATAGCTGGCGCGGAAGCGTGTTTAATATTTTTTACCGCTTTCGGGAGCTTTATCAGGCAAGAGAACTTTCGCTTCCGGTAAATTATCGTTCTTCCGGGACGATCCTGGCTGTTTCCAGAAGGTTTCAGGAAACGGGAGATACTCTGGAAGGTGTACAGGATGAGGGCGAAAAGATATCCGTAAAAAATCATTATGATTCGTTTCAGGAAGCAGAATATCTGGCTGAAAAAATTCAGAAACTCCATGAGGAGCAGGTTCCATACGAACAGATCGCAGTGTTTTATCGATTGCAGGATCAGTCTGAAATCCTGGAAAAAGTTTTTGCCAAACATGAAATTCCTTACGAAGTATCACAGAAGAAAACGATCCAGGACATTCCGGTGCTGGCATGGTTTCTTCAGATCCTTCGTTTTCTAAGCAATCATGAAGATATTGGCAGTGTGATTTCTGTTCTTACGAATAGAAATTTTGGTGAAGGATGGACAGAAAAGAAGGCGCGTGCAGAAATTGAGTCGGTGATAACAGGAGATACATTTTTATCTAAATCCCTGCTTTTTCAGAAGATGTGGGAATATCAGGATCAGGGAAAGGATTATGAGAACCTATGGGAAGTTCTTTGTCTGGAGAGATATCTGCGTCCTGCTTCGGCAGATTATGCGGAGAATCGAACGTATATCCTGCGGCTGCTGGCCAGAATGAAGGACTACAAGAATATTCGTGACTTCCTGAATGAATTTGTTTTGAATGGAATGGATCTGGAAACATCGGAAGAATCCAAAAGTTCCGTAAAGCTGATGACGCTCCATGCTTCCAAAGGTCTGGAATTCGACTATGTGTTTATTATAGGAATAAATGATGGACTGATCCCTCTTAACAGTAAAGACGAAGCTGCTGAGGAAGAAGAACGGCGGCTTTTTTATGTGGGTATGACCCGTGCAAAGAAATTTCTGGAATTATCTTTTTATACCAGTCCCAATGGAACCCGGGTATTTCCAGGCCCGGGACGATATCTTTCGTATTTACCTGAAAAATACCTGACAGATCCGGTACATCAAAAGAGAAACCCAAAGGAAGCAGCAGAACACCTGCAGGATCTCAAAAAAATGGTCCTGGAAGAAAAAATTAGAAAAGCAGAAGCTACAGAAAACACTACAAAAGTACAGGAAGAGCCAGAAAAAAATCCAACTGCAACAGAAAAAAAGGTAGAACACCCCAAGTATGGAATGGGTGTGGTGGTTTCTGAAAATGAAGACATTGTACGGGTACAGTTTGAGGATTATGGAGAGAAAGAGCTGCTGAAAGCTTTTTCGCGGTTGAAATATATGTAAGTGGCTGGAATGAATAATTCATTTGAGACTGGAGTATAGAGAGTTATTTCTTAGGATAAGAACGACATTTTTCTTCCAGCATTTTGAAATCACAACATCTTGCAGCAAGGGACGACCCCGGTTTAGAAATACATTTCTGATATAATTTCAGAGCTTTATTTTGTAGAATGTCCTAAACATTATTAATTAGGAACTTTTCCTTCTGGAGCAGGTAAATATAGTCCGTTTTTTCTTTTTCATTACTAAAGGAACGAAAAATTTCTATCTGGTTATACTTTAACTGTGTAAGACAGTTATCAGGAACAGGGATCATGTTGTTGATATTCAATACCCCTGTGAGAGTTTCATTTTTCTGACAGGTACTTTTCTTGGCGGTGCTTATGAATATCTGTGCAGTGTATTTACAGAGATTTTTTCGGAAAAGTATTTTGGGATTACAGTAAACTACCATTTAATCTTGGAGAAAGGATCAATCTTCTGTATTGCTTTTTCTGGGGAATCGCAGCAGTTGTATGGTTCAAAAAAGTATATCCCTTTCTTTCTGGCCTGATCGAGAAAATACCGGTGAGACCAGGCAAGATCATTACCTGGATCCTGACTGTATTTATGTGCTGTAATATGATCGTTTCTTCCGCGGCGCTGATGCGCTACGATCAGAGGGCACAGGGAGTCGAAGCACAGAACCAGATAGAAAAATGGGTGGACACACACTTCGACGATGCCAGGATGAAACAGATTTATCCGAAAGCGAAGTCGACACATTAATGGCTTTCGAAAATCTGATCGTAGGCTGCCTGTGGTGCATCACGATCATTGGTATTCCGTTTGGAAAACAGTTCTTTAAGATGGCAAGACTTTCCTTTATGCCGTTTGGCGCGAATGTGATTGGATGAAAAGACTATAGAGAATGAAGGGACGACTATCAAAAATGGTCGTCTATTATTTTGTAAAAAATAGGAATTGACAAATGTATCGTAGTGCGATATAACAAATGTATCGAAGTACGATATATCACACTGAAAGGGAATGCTTATGGATGCACATATAAAGAAAGTTTACGTTCCCATGACGGAGACGAGTTTTTATGTACTATTATGTCTTCGTACCCCGAATCACGGTTATGGGATCGTACAGAAGGTAAAAGAACTGACAGCAAATGAAGTGGTACTTGGACCGGGGACCATGTATGGCAGTCTTTCCAAGATGGAAAAGGACGGTTTGATCTGTTTTATCAGGGAGGAAGATAAGAGGAAAATCTATCAGATCACAGAGCTTGGAACGGAAGTTCTGGAGCTTGAACTAAAGAGAATCCGCAGACTGTATCGCAATGCACAGGAGGTAATGCAATGAAGAAAGTCAAAAAAGAATTTCGCTGGTTTAACATCATGGAATACGAAAAAGAAGAAAAGTACCTGAGTAAGAGACACCAGGAAGGCTGGAAATTCAAGAGAGTGACTTTTCCTGGAATCTATACATTTGAGAGATGTGAGCCTGAGAAAGTAATCTATCAGCTGGATTATAATAAAGAAGGAATCAAACACCAGATGGAATATGTACGGATGTTTGAGGACTGTGGATGGGAATATCTGACAGAATTTGCTGGATACAACTATTTCCGAAAACCGGCAGACAGGATGCTGCAGGACGAGGAAATATTCTGTGATGATATCTCCCGGCTGGATATGGTGAAGAGAATTTTCTGGGGAAGAGTGATTCCGTTGATCGTGATTCTTTGCGGTCTGATTCAGCAGGTTTATATATCTTCGACAGATTACAGTGAACATGGATTGCTGCCAGTGTGGGTTGTATTATTAGTTATATACGTTATTACCTTTCTACAGTTTGCCGTAAAATATTTTACATTTCGAAACAGGATACAAAAGTAATCTTCGGTTGGTGAAACGTTAATATAAGAAGGGGCTGTCGGGACTAAAAATTATTATTTCCCGACTGCCCCTTTTTTTCCTGATTTTTAAAAAATTTGATTTTTTTGTTACCATCCGGGATTTTTTACGATATATAGTATGAGTAGGAAATTTCCTTCTAAAAGGAGCCTTAGGAAAAGCAGCAATCAAAGCGCGCTTGTATTTGCTGATGAAATACAAAACTTTGGAGGACAACTTAAATGAGAGACAATGAGATCATATCTCTGTTTGAGATGAGAGATGAGCATGCGATCGAAGTATTAAGCGATAAATATCATCCTTACTGTTACAAGATCGCCTGGAATCTGCTTGCAAACAGAGAAGATTCGGAGGAATGCCTGAATGATACCTGGTTTTCGGTCTGGTCACTGATCCCGCCCAAAAAGCCGTCTGTATTATCACATTTTTGCGGCCGGATCACGAGGAATTTGAGCATTGACCGTCTGCGAAAAAAATATGCCGACAGGCGTCCGGATGTACATATGGCGGATATTCTGGGTGAAATGGATCAGTTAAGTGTTACCTATACCATTGAAGATCAGCTGGCAGAAAAAGAACTGCTGGAAATCATCAACGATTTTCTTGAAAAAATGGACGCAAAGGACAGAGATATTTTCGTGAGAAGATACTGGTTTTTTGACTCTGTTTCAGCGATCGCCAAAAGACATGCTATGTCTGTTGGAAGTGTAAAAATGAATCTGTACCGGAACAGAAAGAAGCTGCTAAAAGTGTTAGAAAAGGAAGGAAAACACTTATGAAGAAATTTGATTTTTCAAAAAAATTTGGCGATATTGATCCGAAATATATCAGCGAAGCAGAAGGGGAATGGAAAGGAAAGAAAAATGCCTGGGCGCCATCATTTTGGCGCAGACTGGCGGCAGCTTGTGTGATATTGGCGTTGATCTCGACCGTTTTATCGAATCCCAAAGTGCAGGCCGCGATCAAAGAGGTTGTTTTATCAATAGGAGAAACCCTGGGATTTCAAAGAGGAATCGACTCCTATACGGAGGTTTTGAACACATCGAAAACAGATCACGGGATTACTGCAAACTTAAAAGAAGTTGTTTTGGATGAAGGAGTTCTGCTGTTTGAGGTGCACGCGGAAATTGATGATTCCGAAGATGATCAGCAGGGAAAATCGGCACCGATTTCATCTTTTGCTAATACAGGAGTCTCACTTGATCTGGAAAAAACCACAATAAATGGTCAAAAATTGGATGAATATATGAGTGGGAATTATACTCCTTATTCTGCAGAAGATTTATTCGATACAGATACCGACATAAATGTAACTGAATATGACCAAGTGCAGGAGTACCGTTTTCATGCTCCCAGAGATCTTGGAGAAAACCCGGAGATACATCTTGTGCTCCATGCTTTTGATCTTGATGACTGGCAGAAATCCGTAGCGGAATTTACCTTTGATTTTACCGTATCGCGAGAGAAGCTTCTTAAGCAGACGACCCATAAAGAAGTTGAAAATATTTCTGTTCAAACTGAAGAAGGACCAGTGGTATTAAAAGATATTTTCCTGAATAAATTACAGAGCAGTATTTCAGCAGAAGTACCAGAAAAACTGTACCAAAACTACGAAGTTGAGCTGCGTGGAACAGACAGCAAAGGAAATAAAGTGCGATATAATCTGACGGATGATGCAAAAACAGACGACAGTCATCGGGACTGGAAATTTAAGACAGAATTTTGGACTTTCAATGACGATGAAAGACCGGAACTGCCTGATCCTGACAGCGAATATCTGGAATTGCAGCTTTATCTGAAATCTGAGAACTCCTCTGAAAACAGTGTTACGAAAGAGTATATTTTGGACGACGATGATGACGTTTATATCGAAGAAGAAAGTAACGTTTACGATGTAGCAGATGATTATGATTCTGGATGGAAAGCTGTGGGAGAAAAAATACGGATTGATATCAGATAAATGAATCAAATGCCAGAGAATCGTTACTGTTCAATCCATTCACAGTAACTTGGTCAAAATGCATTCCAAATCACCTTCAGTGATGGCGTTTTGTCCCGTATGGTCGTACCAAGCGAGTTGAAGGTTCATGGAAATTGGGAGGCGAGATGACTCTACGGGAAGTAAATTGATTAAAGACCCACGAAATTTAAAGGTCTGAATGACCTGATAGGAAATAAGTTATTTAAAGGTCTACAGAAATCGGAGGGGGAAAGGACTGGGAGATAAGTAAGTTATCAGGAAGTCAACAGAAGTTAGAAATTTTGGATGACTATGGTAAAGGAAAGTAGCAACAGAGTACATGAATTTGCAAAAAATGAATGGTTGGAATTATACTTGCCTACAAGCAAGTCAATAAATTGTCCCCAGGAGGATGGTCCAGAGGACTCTTTTTATCTGCGAGGGAAGAAAATGCAGCCAAGAAAGAATTAGAACACTTAGGATTTGTGGAGGTGGTGTATATGGCGAAACATGAATTTGGAATTATGCTGGATGCCCCTAAGAAAGGCAAGCATTATGACGAATATGAACCGTGGAAATATACCTGCATTTCTGTTGATGATGACGACTTAGTAAACATTGTTGAGAGACTTAGCACCATTGACTTTTATTTGCACACGCTTTCTGCTAAAGGCAAAGGGCTTGCATATTATGGTATTACATTGATTCCACCTGACTCGTTAAAAGCATTTATTGATGTCATTGCAGATATTTCTGAATTGAATGAATTAAAGAAATTATTAGAGCAGGCGTTGGATAAAAATAAATGGATGATTCATTATGGAATCTGATCGAAAAAACAATCTGGAGGTGATAAAATGATTAAAGAATTAATGTATATTGAACTCAAAACTGGATATTCGGATGATGGTCCGGCATGAATTGGGTATGTACAAACTTCAAAAACCAGGAAAACAATTTATTTCAATGATCATGCTTTTCAGATGAATATTGGTAACTATGCAAACTATATGGACATTGAGAATGGTGAAGAATATTGGATTTCCGGATTAAAAAAGAAAGAGAGTAATCGGCATTGGGCTGGTCATGGCAAAATTATGATTGACCGTAGAGCAGTTGATGACTATCTCACTTTAATTGGAGAAAAGGAATTGCCATCAAATTTGTTTGAAATAGTTGGCATGGAGGACAGATTTCCAGTTGAACGAGTAAATAAACGATTGAATGCGAAGCATTAAAACATTCATTATGGAGGAATAGAGCGATGAGGAAAATATTGATTGCATTAATTGTGTCAGGGGCATTGCTGGTACTTGGTGGAGTGATTCTTGGATATTATTATCCAATTGTGGGAAATATAGTGGGAATAATTGGATGGATTTTAATCTTTTGCTTTTTTATATTGAAGTTAGTATATGGCAAGAAGAACAAAAAGTAGCTTGTAAAGGAATCTCATTAATGTTAGGATAAAACCAAATGAAGGCACGTTACCACGGGGCGGACTGATGGACATGAACACTTTAAATCCGGGATAGGATTTCGATGAATGGAAGGACACACAGGAGTTGAGCTTATGTGCCGTGAAATGGAGAAAATTTACAGCGAGGGAATGGAAAGCGGCGAAAAACGCGGCATAGAGAAAGGTGAACTCAAGAAAGCAAAAGAAACAGCCCTTTCCATGGCAGAAGAGGGCATGGATGTAAAGACGATTGCCCGTCTGGTTAAGATAAGCGAAAAAGATGTCCAGAAGTGGATTGATGAAAATTTATGTACAATGAAATAAATAAAAATATTGTAAATGGGCAGGTCTGATATTTTGGACCTGCCCTGATTTTTTAATATTATCGTGCGAAAGGGTAAATTCCCTGTTATAATAGAGGTATCCTGTATTAGAATTGTAAGGGCATCAGCCATAAATATATCGTAGTAGAAAAGAGGAATGTCAAATGAAAACATTAGTTATTTATTTTTCACAGACGGGAAAGACGAAAGAAGCAGCTGAACGGATTGCACAGCTTTCTGGTGCAGACCTGGTAGAGATTAAGACTCATAAATCTTACCAGATGTCTTATCGAAAGACGGTATTTACCTCATTAAAAGAAATTCTGTTAAACGAGCGGCCAAAACTGAATATGGAGATTCCTGATATTTCTGTATACGACAGGATACTGATAGGAAGTCCGATCTGGTGCGGAACGCTTCCGAATGCAGTGTTCAGTTTTCTGGATAAAGTAAATCTAAATGGAAAAAAAGCAGCAATTTTTACAACCAGTGGAGCTACAGAACCGCAGGAGATCGCGGTGAGAATCAAAAAGAAATATCCTGCAAAATGGTGCAGACCATTTAATGCGAACCATGCAACAGATGAAACTATCATAAGTTGGTTAAAATAACAAGCAATAACTATAAAGTTCCAGAGCCTGTTTTGGAAATGGATATACAAATAAGAGGCTATGAAAGTAGCTGTAAAATCCGATCTTCTATTTGTGGAGGAAACATAATGCAAGATGAAATGTTTATGAAAAAAGCTATTGAACTGTCAAAATTGGCAGTTGAGCATGGTAACGAGCCGTTCGGAGCGGTACTTGTCAAGAATGGCGAAATTGTATTTAGCAACGAGAATCAAATTTATACCAGACACGATCCAACATTTCATGGAGAAGCAGGATTGATTCGAGAGTTTTGTGCACAGACTGGCATTACCGATCTGCATGAATATACTCTTTATTCCAGCTGCGAACCATGTTTTATGTGCAGTGGCGCAATGGTTTGGGTGAAGTTGGGACGGTTGGTTTACGGTGCAAGCAATATTGATTTGGAGCATATTCTCGGAAACACCGGATGCAATTGCTCAAAAATGGTATTTGATAATTCTTTCTGGCAACCGCAGGTTTCGGAAGGTGTTTTACGTGAAGAAAGTCTTTCGATTCTGAAAGAGTATTTTTATAATCATGCAAAGGGGTGAGAGGAAATTTTAAAAATAAGCCGTGAATAATTCAGGTTAAATTGTATCAAGTTCAGCGTTTCAACGAATCCTTGTTCCTGTGGATATTATCCGAATATTTCTTTTATACACTTGCACTTCTTTGATAATCTGTTTATAATAAGAAACATTGTTAACAGTCATTATAATGCATTAAAATGGTCTCACATACCCCTGAAACAGTGAGGTTATTTTTTTGCTTCAAAAAGTGAAAGGAAAATTATGAGAAAACTAGCATTACGCGATAAAATACTCCTACAGATCGACAAAGCCGCGCGTTATATCGGCGGGGAAGTCAATGCAGTTATGAAGAATAAGGATGACGTAGAAATCCGGTTTGCGATGGCGTTTCCGGATGTGTATGAGATCGGTATGTCAAATCTCGGCATGATGATCTTATATGATATGTTTAATAAAAGAGACGACGTATGGTGTGAGCGTCTTTTTTCTCCGTGGACGGATCTGGACAAGATCATGCGTGAGGAGAAGATCCCGCTCTTTACTCTGGAGTCCCAGGATCCGGTAAAGGAGTTTGATTTCCTTGGGATCACTCTCGGATATGAGATGTGTTATACCAATGTACTTCAGCTTCTGGATCTCAGTGGAATTCCGTTCCGGGCAGCAGAACGTGTCGAAGATGATCCGCTCGTGATCGGTGGCGGTGCATGTGCTTATAATCCAGAGCCACTGGCAGAGTTTTTTGACCTCTTTTATATTGGAGAGGGAGAGACTGTTTATGGCGCTCTGTTTGACGCATATAAGGCAAATAAGAAAGCTGGCGGCAGCAGGCAGGACTTCCTTCTGAAAGCTGCACAGATTCCGGGAATCTATGTGCCGTCTCTCTATGAAGTTACCTACAAAGAAGACGGTACGATTGAATCCTTCCGTCCAAAGCATGCAGATGTGCCGGAAAAAGTAGAAAAACAGCTCATCATCGATATGGACAGAGACTACAACAAATTGGAAGCACCGGTCGTTCCACATATCAAGGCGACACAGGACCGTGTCACACTGGAGATCCAGCGTGGCTGTATCCGAGGCTGCCGTTTCTGTCAGGCGGGTATGATCTACCGTCCGACAAGGGAGCGTGACGTGGAGACTCTCAAGGAATCTGCAAGGATCATGCTCAAGAATACCGGGCATGAGGAGATTTCCTTAAGTTCTCTGAGCTCCAGTGACTACAGTCAGCTCAAAGAAATCGTAAACTTCCTGATCGATGAATTCCGTGATGAGGCAGTCAATATTTCCCTGCCGTCTCTTCGAATCGATGCTTTTGCCCTGGATGTCATGAGCAAGGTGCAGGATGTCAAGAAAAGCAGCCTGACTTTTGCTCCGGAGGCGGGATCTCAGCGTCTTCGTAATGTGATCAACAAGGGACTTACCGAGGAAGATATCCTTCACGGTGCCGGCGAGGCCTTCAAGGGCGGCTGGAATCAGGTAAAACTTTATTTCATGCTCGGACTTCCGACAGAAACAGAGGATGACATGAAGGGAATTGCACATCTTGCCCAGAAGATCGCAGAAACTTATTATGAAGTCGTTCCGAAAGAACAGCGAAGAGGAAAGGTACAGATCAATGTCAGTACATCTTTCTTTGTTCCGAAGCCGTTCACTCCGTTCCAGTGGGCTCCGATGTTCCGTGAGGAAGATTTTATTGAGAAAGCAAAAGTTGTCAAAAATGAGATCCGCTCTCAGCTGAACCAGAGAAGCATCCGCTACAACTGGCATGAACCGGATGTCACCGTTCTGGAAGGATTCCTTGCAAGAGGCGACAGACGCTGTTCCAAAGTCATTCTCAAAGCATACGAAAAAGGTGCCCTTTATGATGCCTGGTCCGAAAGCTTCCGTTATGATATCTGGAAAGAAGCTTTCAAAGAAACCGGTGTGGACATCGAATTCTATACCCTTCGTGAACGAAGCACAGATGAGATCCTTCCATGGGATTTCATTGATGCAGGCGTGACCAAGAAGTTCCTGATCCGCGAGTGGGAGCAGGCAAAAGCAGAGACTGTAACACCGAACTGCCGTCAGAAATGTTCCGGCTGTGGCGTTCTCAAATACAAAGGAGGTGTGTGCTGTGAAAGTAAGAATTAAATTTGCAAAAACCGGTCATATGAAATTTGTAGGACATCTGGATACTATGCGTTATTTCCAGAAAGCGATCCGCCGTGCAGAACTGCCGGTTGCTTTTTCCGGCGGATACAGCCCGCATATGATCATGTCCTTTGCAGCACCTCTTGGTGTAGGAACTACCAGTCTCGGGGAATATTTTGACATGGAACTGACAGAGACTGTTCCGACAAAAGAGATCGAGGAACGTCTGAATGCAGTCATGGTGGACGGCGTTTCTGTATGTTCTGCCCGTCAGGTAGAGGATGGCAAGGCAAGCACAGCCATGGCTCTGGTGGCAGCAGCTGACTATTTCGTACAGTTCCGTGAGGGAAAAGAACCTGCTGCATCCTGGAGAGAGAAACTGGACGAATTTCTTTCCCAGAAAGAGATCATTGTGACCAAGAAAACAAAGCGCAGTGAAAAAACCATAGACATCCGTCCGTATATTTATGAAATGCATCTCGACGGCGAGGGAGTTTTCATGCAGCTCGCTTCTGCAAGCTCCAACTACACCAAACCGGAACTTGTCATGGACACTTTCCTTCGATGGATGGGAGAGGAGCCACTTCCGTTCGCATACATGATCGAACGCCGCGAGATCTATGCCAACAAAGGCGATGAAGAACACCGGAAACTTATTTCTATGGAAGCATTAGGTGAAGAAGTTGAATAAGCTGATCATTACGGAAATACTCCTTGACGAAGTACTCTGTACTGTTTGTGCAGTCTTCAGAGACCAGAAGGTCGTAGAACTTCGTCTGGAGCCGTCCGGAAAGAAAAACACTCTTAACAACATTTATGTAGGACAAGTCGAAAACATTGCCGCCAATATCCAGGCGGCTTTTGTCCGTTTAAGCGATTCCGTAAACGGCTACCTTCCACTGAATCAGTGCACAAACGCCATTTACGCAGACGGACGTAAGTCAGACCAGCCCCTGCGCCCTGGCGACCAGCTCCTGGTTCAGATCAACCGCGAAGCCATGAAAGGGAAACTCCCAGCCCTGACTACAAACCTGAACTTTTCCGGCAAATACCTCGTCCTCACTACCGGCAACCGCAAAATAGGCTTCTCCAACAAACTTTCCAAAGAAGAGAGCAGCCTTTTGAACAAATGGCTGGAAGAAGAACGAAACCTCCCAGACCGCCCCTACGGCCTCATAGCCCGCACCAACGCCGCCGAAGCCACTAAGGAAGAATTCCTCCACGAACTGAACCTTCTGAAAAAGCAGTACGAAAAAACAGCCCTCCACGGCCGAAACCGCACCTGCTACAGCCTTTTATATGAATCAGAATCGTTCTATCTGGCAGCAGTCCGCGACATCTATACACGCGATCTCGATGAGATCGTTACAGACATCCCAGCCATTTACGAAAAAATTTCCGAGTACCTAAGCGAATTCCAACCAGACAAACTACAAATCCTGAACTTATACCAGGACAAACTCCTTCCATTATATAAACTATACAGCCTGGAATCCGCAATCGACGAAGTACGTCACGAAAAAATCTGGCTCAAAAGCGGAGGCTTCCTAGTCATCCAACAAACCGAAGCCTTCGTTTCCATAGACGTAAACAGCGGAAAATACACCGCCAAGAAAAAAGCTGAAGAAACCTACCGAAAGATCAACCTAGAAGCCGCCACAGAAATTGCCCGCCAAATCCGCCTCCGCAACCTCTCCGGCATCATCCTAGTTGATTTCATCAACATGCAAAACCTCGACCACCAGGACGAACTCTTCCACGTCCTCCAGAAACAACTACGCAAAGACCCAGTTAAATGCAAAGCAATAGACATCACCCCACTGCACATCCTAGAAATGACCCGCCAAAAAGTCCGCCGCCCACTAATAGAAGACCTAAGAGACCTACATCAACAGCAGCAGTGACAATAAACAATTAATATAGAAGCAATCCCTATCATCATTATTTGGAGGATTATTAACATAATTAAAGTTATGTAAACTTATAATTCCCAGCGGAACAGCGCAGCGCCTTCCGCGTCCCTCAAACGACGGTTTTAGCGGTGGCCAAAAAGGGGGTGCGCGAGGGGGAAATTCGGCCGTTCGCAACTCCGAGATCGTCCCCCTCGCACGGTTTTAATATTTTTTTAAATTTTAGAAAAAAACACTTGACGAATAAACTACATCATGCTATTATACAGAAGATGCCGCACAGAGAGGTTTAAGAGCATGAGATTTTACTAAAAGATCCTCATCCCACCACATCTGGCGAGTAAAGTTCATAGGAGGTGCCACAGATGTACGCAATTATTGCAACAGGTGGTAAACAGTACAAAGTTGCCGAGGGCGACGTAATCAGAGTTGAGAAACTCGGTGTTGAAGCTGGTGAAACCGTTACTTTTGATAACGTTCTTGCAGTTAGCAACGAAGGTTTAAAAGTTGGAGCAGATGTAGCTAATGCCAGTGTTACCGCTTCTGTAGTTGAAAACGGAAAAGCTAAAAAAGTTATCGTTTACAAATACAAAAGAAAAACTGGATATCACAAGAAAAACGGTCACAGACAGCAGTTCACTAAAGTTAAAATCGAAAAGATCAACGCTTAATCTGGTGTTTGCATGATTACAGTGACAGTCAGTAAGAAGAACAATTCCTATATCAGTTTTACATCCAAAGGACATGCCGGATACGCGGAAGAGGGATACGACATCATATGTGCCGCTGTCTCCGCTCTCGTAATCAACACGGTAAATTCTCTGGATCAGCTGACGAAAGATCATATAGAGGCAGAGGAGAGTGACGGCTTCGTATCCTTCACTTTTACCGAACCGATTTCAGAAGGGGGAACTCTTCTGATGGATTCCCTTGTTCTCGGACTGACAGAAATTGAGCATAGTTATTCAAAACGTTATTTAAAAGTAAAAGTCAGGGAGGTGTAATGACATGATGAAAATGAACCTTCAGTTATTCGCACATAAAAAAGGTGTTGGTTCTACAAAGAACGGTCGTGACTCCGAGTCTAAGAGATTAGGTGCCAAAAGAGCAGACGGACAGTTTGTTAAAGCTGGAAACATCCTTTACAGACAGCGTGGAACAAAGATTCACCCAGGTGAAAATGTAGGCTGCGGTAAAGACTATACATTATTTGCACTGACAGATGGTGTAGTAAGATTCACCAGAAAAGGACGCGATAAGAAACAGGTTTCTATCGTTCCGGTAGAGGCAGAATAATCAAGTTCAGCGTAAGGCTTCAAATCGTTCAGGTTTGGAGCCTTTCTTTGAATTCAAAATAAAAGAGGAGCGACATATATGTTTGCAGACAGAGCAAAAATTATCATCCGTTCAGGAAAAGGCGGAGATGGACATGTAAGCTTCCGCCGAGAGCTGTACGTGCCGAATGGCGGTCCTGACGGCGGAGACGGAGGAAGAGGCGGAGACGTGATCTTCGAAGTGGACGAAGGTCAGAATACGCTTGGAGAATACCGTCATAAGAGAAAATTTAAGGCACAGGACGGACAGGAAGGCGGCAAGAAACGCTGCCACGGAGCTGACGGCGATGATATCGTCCTCAAAGTTCCAGAAGGGACCGTTATCATGGAAGCACAGTCACGCAAGGTCATTGCGGATATGTCCGGTGAAAACCGCAGACAGATCGTGCTCAAAGGAGGAAGAGGCGGCAAAGGAAACCAGCATTATGCGACAGCAACCATGCAGGTTCCGAAGTATGCACAGCCGGGACAGCCTGCACAGGAGCTGGAAGTTCTTCTGGAACTTAAGGTGATCGCAGACGTAGGACTTGTAGGATTCCCGAATGTCGGCAAATCCACTTTCCTTTCCAGAGTCACCAATGCACAGCCAAAGATCGCCAATTATCACTTCACAACACTGAGCCCGAACCTTGGTGTGGTAGATACTGAGAATGGCGGATTTGTTATCGCAGATATCCCGGGACTGATTGAGGGAGCATCTGAGGGTGTTGGTCTTGGACATGAATTCCTGAGACACATTGAGCGTACCCGTGTCCTTGTGCATATCGTAGATGCTGCATCTACAGAGGGCCGTGATCCGGTGGACGATATCCATAAGATCAACAAGGAACTGGAAGCATACAATCCGGAGATCGCAGCAAGACCGCAGCTCATTGCGGCAAACAAGATCGACTGCATTTTTGACGACGGAGAGGAAAATCCGATCGACCGTCTCAAAGCAGAATTTGAACCACAGGGGATCAAAGTTTACCCGATCTCAGCAGTAACAGGTCAGGGGCTTAAGGAACTCATTTATGGGATCAAAGAGCTTCTGAACAGCGCACCGGCAGAGAGGATCGTATTTGAACAGGAATTCTTCCCGGAGGACGAACTGTTTGCAGAGAATCTTCCATTTACAGTAGAGAGAGATCCGGATGATCCGGAGATCTTCATCGTAGAGGGACCGAAGATCGAAAAGATGCTCGGATATACCAACCTCGATTCCGAAAAAGGCTTCGCATTCTTCCAGCGTTTCCTCAAAGAAGGCGGAATCCTTGAGGAACTGGAAAAAGCTGGTATCGAAGAAGGAAACACAGTCCGTATGTACGGCTTTGACTTTGATTATTACAAATAGAAAGGTCTGAAAATATGACAAGCAAACAGAGAGCATACCTGAAAGGGCTTGCAATGAAAATGGAACCGATCATGCAGCTTGGCAAAGGATCTGTCACACCGGAAAACACAGCGGCTGTTGACGAAGCACTTGCAGCAAGAGAGCTGATCAAGATCAGTGTACTTCAGAACTGCCTGGATGACCCGCGTCAGATGGCAGAGGTTCTGGCAGAAAGAACACATGCCCAGGTCGTACAGGTCATCGGACGAAAGATCGTTCTGTACCGCGAAGGCAAGAAAGAAAAGAAAAAGATCATTCTTCCGTAACATCAGGGAGGAACAGGTATGGAGAACAGACGAAAAAAAATCGGCATCATGGGAGGAACGTTTGATCCCATCCATGTCGGACATCTGATCCTTGGAGAGAAGGCATACGAACAGCTTGGACTTGACAAGATCTTATTTATGCCGGCCGGGAATCCTCCGCACAAGAGGAACCGTAAGGGAAGGGCATCTGATGAACAGAGAGTTGAGATGGTGAATCTGGCGATCCAGGGAAACCCGCACTTTGAACTTTCTCTGATCGAGATGAATGCAGAGGGATTTACCTATACCTATCGTACTCTGGAGACCCTTAAGAAACAGAATCCGGATACGGATTATTACTTTATTATAGGAGCCGATTCTCTGTATAACTTTGCAACCTGGATGGAGCCTGCCCGGATCTGTCAGGCGTGTACGATCGTTGTTGCGACCAGAGACCACGTGCCTGTAAAAAATCTGGATCAGGAGATGACGTATCTCTCAAAGCAGTATGGAGGATGTTTTATCCGACTGGAGACGCTCAATATCGACATTTCCAGTCAGCTTCTGCGTCAGTGGCATCAGGAAGACAAGAGTATCCGCTATTATGTGCCGGATGCAGTTGTAAATTATATTGAGGAGAATCAGATCTATCATCCGTCTGAGATGATACCTGATCTGACTCCGACAGAGGGAGATAACGTAAAGATGGCAGATTATGATTTCATAAAAATGCAGAAGAAACTGGCAAAATATCTTGATGAAGACCGATATGCACATACCCTTGGCGTGATGTATACCTGCGCATCCCTGGCGATGGTCCATGGATATGACCTCAAAGATGCACAGGCTGCAGGGCTTCTTCATGACAGTGCCAAATGCATTCCAAACAAGAAAAAGCTTAAGATGTGTGAAGAACATAAAATTCCGGTTACAGAGTTTGAAAAAACACATCCGTTTCTTCTTCATGCAAAATTAGGGGCATATGTTGCAGAAGTCAAGTATGGAATCAAGGATAAAGAGATCCTTTCTTCCATTACTTATCATACAACCGGAAGACCAGACATGTCTCTTCTGGAAAAGATCGTATATATCGCAGACTACATTGAGCCGGCGAGAAACAAAGCAGCAAATCTCACCAAAGTAAGAAAACTTGCTTTTGAGGATCTGGATGAGTGCATGTACGAGATTCTCAAGGATACACTTTCCTACCTTGAAGAAAATCCGAAGGACGTCGATTCTGCAACAAAAGAAGCATTTGAATTTTACAGCGATTTGCATAACACCAGGTTTGGGGACAAAACACAGGCCTGATGCAGAAAGGAATAGAAGCTATGAACAAAGAACTGGAAATGGTACGTCTTGCCTGCAAAGCCATGGATGAGAAGAAAGCGATCGATATCAAAGTGATCGACATCCATGAGGTTTCCGTGATCGCAGATTATTTCGTGATTGCAAGCGGAAGTAACTTAAATCAGGTACAGGCAATGGTAGACAACGTAGAGGAACAGCTCGGACGTGCCGGCTATGAGCCGAAACAGGTCGAGGGAACAAGAGGTTCCAACTGGATCCTTATGGACTACGGCGATCTGATCATCCATGTATTTGATGAAGAAAACCGTCTTTTCTATGATCTGGAGAGAATCTGGAGAGATGGAAAAGAAGTCGATGTGGAAGAGTTTTTGAAATAATTTACCATAAATATATTATGTAAACAAATAAAGCAAATACTAAAGCTCCGGATCAAAAACAGTCCGGAGCTTTAGTTATGCATAAAATTATTCAAAGCACAGGAAAGATCGATCCCTACTGAAAGAAGCGGAATACACCAAAGACTTTGCCGAGAATCTGAAGATTATCCTGAACCAGAATCGGATCCATGGAATCGTTCTCCGGCTGAAGACGATAGTAGCCGTCTTCCTTATAGAAAGTCTTTACAGTGGCGGAGTCCTCAACGAGTGCAACAACGATATCTCCGTTCTCTGCAGACGCCTGCTGTTTCACAAGAACCTGATCTCCGTCGAAGATCCCGGCATTGATCATACTGTCACCCTTGACGCGGAGCATAAAACTCTGCTCATTCGGCATGAATTCTGCCGGAACAGGAAAATACGTCTCGATATTCTCGACTGCGAGGATCGGCTGACCTGCTGCTACGGTGCCGATGAGAGGAACATTAACAACCTCTCTGCGGACAAGGTTAAAATTGTCATCAATGATCTCAATTGCTCTTGGTTTGGTCGCATCTCTGCGGATATAACCGTTCTTCTCCAGGGCTTCCAGATGAGAATGTACGGAAGATGTGGATTTCAGATGAACTGCTTCACAAATTTCTCTTACGGCAGGAGGGAAGCCTCTGTTCAGGATTTCGTTTTTGATGTAATCCAGAATCTCCTGCTGTTTTTTACTGATTCTGCCATAAGCCATAGATATACCTCCAGGTTCACGATACTTTACTATACACAAATTTATTATAGCACAGTCTGGACAAAATAGCAAACAGATATTCGGAAAATACGTTCGAGATTTCCTGACAGATCAAGAAATTATCTGCTTTTTCTTGTCATTGCAGGATGAAAATGGTACAATGATGGATGCAAAATACAAAGATTGATATAAAGGAGGCATTTTTTGTGCCTGATAATCAGAAAAATTCCGGTAATCATCCAGGTTCTCTTTCGAAGATTCGAAAGATCTTTGGGTTGAATATAGGCACTATGTTATTTGGGTGTCTTTTGATTTATATGTTGTTCAGTGCTGTGCTGTATCTGACTTCTACGAATATTGAATCTTATCTGGTCATTTCAGGACCTCTGTCAAGAAATGAAACTTATACAGGGCTTGCACTTCGCGAAGAGTCTGTTCACCAGGCAGAGACCAGTGGATATGTGAGTTATTATGCAAGAGAGGGAAGTAAGATCAATGCCAGCGGAGCTGTTTATGGCATCAGCAGTACACAGCCTTCAGAAACCACATCGGAACTGAGTGCAGAGCAGCTTTCACAGATTCGCAGTAATATGCTCAGCTTTTCCAAAGGATTTAATTCCAGCAGGTTCAACAGTACATATAGTTTTAAATATGAACTGGAGGGAGATATCCTTCAGTATGCACAGACCCCGGGAAGTAGTACTGCGACGGTTTCTTCTGCATCATCAGATTCTTCTGATGAAAGTGCAGACAGTGTGCCGGCAGTTTCGACAACATCTTATGCCGGTCAGACACTGAGCAAGGCAGATACGGACGGGATTGTGCTGTATTCTGTCGACGGATATGAAGGAAAAAGCCTGGAAAACCTTACAGCAGAGGACTTTGACCAGACTGCATATCATGAGACAGATCTTAAGAACCAGGGAACAGTTAATGCGGGTGACAATATGTACACGCTGGTAACGGATGAGCGGTGGAGTCTTTTGATACCGCTCAGCGGCAAGCAGGCAGCAAAACTGAAGGATCGTACTTCTGTTCGTGTCAAATTTATGAAAGATGGAATGACACAGAGCGGAGATTTCAGTATTGTGGAAATTGACAAAGCAAAATATGGAAAAATAGATTTTAACAAAGGTCTGATCCGTTACGCGGCAGACCGCTTTCTTGAGATTGAGTTGGTAACTAACACGGTTACAGGACTTAAGATCCCGTTGTCTTCGATTGTAACAAAGGAATTTTATAAGATTCCTTCTGCATACCTGACAGTGAATAAAGATCAGGAATCAGGAATTATGGTCCAGAGCACGGACAAAAATGGAAATACGACACAGAAGTTTGTCAAGGCGACTGTTTACGGAGAAGATGAACTGGAAAGTACAGAAGAAGAGGAGTCTCCGGGAAGTATCTATTATATTGATATGAGTAATTTCAAAGAGGGAGATGTGGCAGTCGACACAGAGAATCAGAGTAAATATGTGATAAGAGAGGTTGGAGTTCTGGAAGGTACATATTGTATCAATCAGGGATATGCTGTTTTCCGACGGATTCAGATCCTGGATCAGAATGAGGAATACGCAGTTATATCCAGAGAGACTCGTTACGGGCTTTCCAGATATGATCATATTGTCAGAAATGCCGATAAGGTAGATGAGCAGGAAATTTTATATTAAAAGTTGTATAAGCTAAGGAGGCTGATATTATGGTAACAGAGAATCTGAATCAGGTCAGAGAAAATATTAAAGCAGCATGCGAGGCAGCAGGACGCGATCCAAAGGAAGTAACGTTGATCGCAGTCAGCAAGACGAAGCCGGTTCATATGCTTCAGGAAGCATATGATGCAGGTGCGAGAGTATTCGGAGAAAATAAAGTACAGGAGATCACGGACAAATATCCGCAGCTGCCAAAGGATATCCAGTGGCATATGATCGGACATCTTCAGAGAAATAAAGTGAAATATATCGTGGACAAAGTTGCTCTGATCCATTCTGTGGATTCTCTCAGGCTGGCACAGACAATTGAACAGGAAGCTGCAAAGCATGATGTCTGTGTTCCGATCCTTCTGGAAGTCAATGTCGCACAGGAGGAGACGAAATTTGGACTTAAAACAGAAGAAGTTCTTCCTCTGGTGGAATCTATCGCGAAGTTTCCGCATATAAAGATACAGGGGCTTATGACAATTGCGCCTTATGTACAAAATCCAGAAGAAAATCGACCGATTTTCCGTCAATTAAAAAAATTAAGTGTTGACATTGCGGCCAAAAACATTAATAATGTTACTATGAGTGTTTTAAGCATGGGTATGACTGGGGATTATCAGGTTGCTGTGCAGGAAGGCGCTACAATGGTGCGTGTTGGAACTGGAATATTTGGCGAGCGAGATTACTCAAAACAGGCACAGGACAAATAAGATTGGAGATTGAAATGGGCGTTTTAGATAAACTTTTGGACGTTGTAAAGCTGAATGATGAATATGAGGAGGATGACTTCCTTGATGAAGGACTTCTTGACGAGGACGATGAGGATTTCCTTGACGACGAGGACGATGAAGAGAAACCGGTAAAGAAATTCTTCCAGAAATTCGGCAAAAAGAAAGAAGAGAATGATTTTTTTGACGAGGACGAAGAAGATGAGGAAGAAGAACCAGTAAAGGCAGAGGTGAAGCAGCCTGCACCGAAGCAGACCTTTAAAACCACTTCTGCACCAAAGCAGGACAAGCCAGTACGTACTTCTTCCAAGATCACACCAATGAGAAGCAGCAGAAGATCCAGTCTTCCTGTAAATATGGAAGTCTGTGTCATCAAACCGTCTTCTATGGAGGATACACGTGAGATCGCAGATACTCTCGTTGAGAAATCTACAGTTGTTCTGAATCTGGAAGGTATTGATGTAGAACTTGCACAGAGGATCATTGATTTTACATCAGGTGCATGTTATTCCCTCGGTGGAAGCCTTCAGAAAGTATCCAGCTATATCTTTATCCTTGGACCAGAAGGTGTAGATATCACAGGTGACCTTCAGAATATTCTTGGAAGCACTTCTACTCCTTCTGTAAGAGCAGGTTATTAATGCACAATGGAAAAAGAAGAATTTTTCATTAAGAGAATCCGGGAACTGGCAAATCTTTCTTATCGGAGAAATATTGTCACATTTTCGGATTTCCTTAATTTAAACGAACAAAATATCGTAAACAACCGAAAGAATCAGATTCCTGGTGTAGTGACGGAATGCTTCGGCGGTTATGAGCAAGCAGAGCGTCAGATGATAGCGTTTCATCCTGATGCTCTTGCTTTTACCTGGGAATATCCGATCACCTGTCTTAAGGTTGAACCGAAGGCCAGAAAATTTTCAGAGGACCTGGGCCACAGGGATTATCTGGGGGCAGTCTTAAACCTTGGGATCGAGCGTTCCGTGATCGGGGATATTCTGATCCAGGAACATACGGCCTGGATCTTCTGCCACAACAAGATCGCAGATTTTCTTGTGGATAATCTTGACCGGATCCGTCATACTGCGGTGAAGGTTTCTGTTGTGGATAACCCGGAGCATTATCCGGAACCACAGTTTGCACTTGTCACAGGAACCTGTTCTTCGGTACGTCTGGATGCGCTGATCGCACTTGCTTTTCAGGCTTCCAGAAGCAGCATGGTTTCTTTTATCGAGAACGGGCAGGTTTTTGTAAATGGCAAACTCATCACTTCCAATGGCTATGAGCCGAAGGAAGGGGATATCATATCAGTCCGCGGAAAGGGACGTTTCATCTTTGACGGAGTTTCCCGGCAGACAAAAAAGGGACGGAACAGTGTGAAGCTGCGCCGTTATCAGTAAATCACAGAGGAGGCAGACATGGCAGAAGAAATTTTACAGGTAAAAAGAAATGGAGATTTTTATTATCCGATCTATTTTGAAGAGGGATTTGACAGACTTGCAGACGCGATCTGTACAGAGGGACTGGAAGGACGTAATCTCTGTATTGTGACAGACACCCATGTGGAACCTCTTTATGCAGAGAAAGTAAAGCGTGTTCTTACGCAGGTTGCATCCAGAGTCTCTGTCTTTGTCTTTGAGGCAGGTGAGAGAAACAAGAACCTGAATACGGTGCAGCAGTTGTACAAGGCACTGATTGAGAACCAGCTTGACCGCAAGAGCCTTGTGGTTGCGCTTGGCGGCGGTGTGGTAGGCGATCTTTCCGGATTTGGAGCGGCGACGTATCTCCGAGGCATTGATTTTATCCAGATCCCGACAACACTTCTCTCTCAGGTGGACAGCAGTGTAGGCGGCAAGACAGGTGTGGACCTTGACCAGTACAAAAACATGGTCGGAGCTTTTCATCAGCCGCGCCTTGTCTATATGAACATGAATACGCTGAAATCCCTCCCACCGGTAGAGTTTGCCTGCGGAATGGGTGAAGTACTTAAGACAGGTCTGATCTGTGATGCGGATTTTTATGAATATGTGCTTGCAAACCATGAGGCGATCCGTGCCCTTGATACTGCTGCCCTGGCAAAAATGATCCGCCGCTGCTGTGAGATCAAGGCCGGTGTTGTAGAGCGTGATCCGAAGGAGCAGGGAGAACGCGCACTTCTGAATCTTGGTCATACTGTGGGACATGCAGTGGAGAAACTCAAGGATTTCCAGCTGCTGCACGGACAGTGCGTTGCGATCGGACTTGTGTCCGCTGCCTATATTTCCTGGAAGAGAGATCTTCTCACAGAAGAGGAATATAACAGGATCAGAGAAGGCTGTCTCCTTTATGATCTTCCTGTCAGCGCAGAAGGGCTTGATGAGACAGCAGTCCTTGCGGCGACCAAGAAGGACAAGAAGATGGAACAGGGACAGATCAAATTTGTGCTGATGAAGGGAATCGGAAGCAGTTTCATTGACCGTTCTGTAAGTGATGAGGAATTGCTGGAGGGAATCAGGGAGATCCTTAAATGAAAAAACAGGATACGTTTGACACAGGAAGGACTGCAATTCTATGGAGCGGACTGATCCTTGTACTGATCTTGCTGGATCAGGTTGCGAAGCATGAAGCTCTTTTGCACCTGAAGGATCACAGTAGTATCTCACTGATACCAGGTGTGCTGGAACTTGCTTATGTAGAGAACCGTGGCATGGCATTCGGCATGCTGGAAGGCAGACAGTTCTTATTTGTCGGCATGTGTGTGATATTTTGCATTGCACTGATATGGATCTTTGTCAGGATACCGAAGAACAGATATTATCTGCCACTGCTGCTCACAGGAGCAGTATTGTTTGGCGGGGCAGCAGGGAACTTTATTGACCGGCTGTTCCGAGGATATGTGGTGGATTTTATCTATTTTTCCCTGATCGATTTTCCTGTGTTTAATATTGCGGATATCTATGTGGTATGCGGCGGGATCGTGCTGGTGCTTCTGGTAGTCTTTAAATACAAGGATGAAGACTTTGAATTCCTGAGTTCAAAGATAAAGGATAAATAATCTATGGAAACAATAAATTTTAAAGTGGATGTGGAAAAAGCCGGCATCCGTATTGACCGCTATCTTGCGGATGTATGCCTGGACTTTTCCAGATCTTATCTGCAGAAACTTCTCAAAGACCAGATGGTTTCTGTAAATGGCAAAGTAGTAAAGGCAAATTATAAGACGCAGGCGGGTGACGAGGTGGCACTTCAGGTGCCGGATATGCAGCCGCTCGATATCAAACCGGAAGAGATCCCTCTTGATATCCTGTATGAGGATGAATGGCTGATGGTGGTAAATAAGCCAAAGGATATGGTCGTGCATCCAAGTGCCGGACATATGGAGGGAACTCTGGTCAATGCAGTCATGGCGCATTGCGGCGAGCATCTCTCCGGGATCAATGGTGTTCTGCGCCCCGGAATCGTGCACAGGATCGACAAGGACACAACAGGGGCACTTCTTATCTGCAAGGAGGACGGAGCCCACAGAGACCTTGCAGAGCAGCTCAAGGAGCACAGTATCAAACGAAGATATCGTGCAGTTGTGCAGGGAAACATCAAAGAAGATGAGGGAACTGTCGATGCGCCGGTAGGAAGACATCCGATCGACCGCAAAAAGATGGCGATCAATCATAAGAACGGCAAGGAAGCCGTGACACATTATAAGGTCCTGGAACGTTTCGGCAATGCGACGTATATCGAGTGCCGCCTGGAAACAGGACGTACGCACCAGATCCGTGTGCATATGGCAAGTCTTGGTCATCCGCTTCTCGGCGATACGGTGTATGGATCATCCAAAAATCCATATCATCTCCAGGGACAGGCACTTCATGCAATGATCCTGGGATTCCGTCATCCGGTGACGGGGGAATATCTGGAATTTACGGCACCGCTTCCAGAGTATTTCGAGAAACTTCTCGATAAATTGCGTAAGTAAAGAATCAAGAGACTTTTCCGGCAAATTGTTGTTCTAATTTCAGGAAAATTGTAAAATAATTATAAATTGTTGGCATTTTCAGGAAAAATAATGTATAATACTTCTATAGTTTTTGCAGAAGGGAGTGCACAGCTTATGAATAGTACAAGTTCAATCATCACAATCGGACGTGAATATGGAAGTGGAGGAAGACAGATCGGTCAGGAGATCGCCAAATATTTCGGGATCAAATGTTACGATAAGGAACTTCTGGAGCATGCCGCAAATGACAGTGGTATCTGCAAGGAACTGTTTGAGAATCATGATGAGAAACCGACCAACAGTTTTCTGTATTCTCTGGTCATGGATACATACTCTTTTGGATATTCTTCCGCAGGATTTTCGGATATGCCGATGAACCACAAGATCTTCCTTGCACAGTTTGATGCGATCAAGAAACTGGCAGATGAGGGTCCGTGTGTTATGGTAGGCCGCTGTGCAGATTATGCGCTGGCAGACTGGAAGGACTGCTTCAGTGTATTTGTACATGCAGATTTTGACTGGCGGATCAACCGTCTTGCAGCCAAACATAACAAATCTCCAAAAGAAGCCAAGGACATGATCACCAAGACCGATAAGAGCAGGGCAAGCTACTATAACTACTACACCAACAAGAAATGGGGAGCAGCCAAAAGTTATAATCTTTGCATCGACAGTAGCAAGCTCGGTATCGAGAACAGCGTCAGAACGATCATAGAAGCGATCAAGATCTTTGACGAGAGCAAAAATAAATAAAAGTTTCAGCAAAGAAGTCCTCTGGCAGTGTGTCAGGGGACTTTAGCTTAGGGGAGGAACACTATGAGCCACACATCGATCCTGCAGTTTCGTACAGCCAATTGTAAAAACTGCTATAAATGTATCCGCAACTGTCCCGTAAAGGCGATCAGGGTCACAAATCAGCAGGCACAGATCATTGAAGAACAATGTATTCTCTGCGAGAAATGTATCGCTGTCTGTCCTCAGCACGCAAAGGTAGAACACGACGATATCCCGGCTATCCAAAGAGTGATTGCGTCCGGCAAAAAGGTGATCGCGTCTGTACATCCTGCTTATCTTGCAAGATATGGCTGGAACAGTATTGGTGATCTGGAAAAATATCTGCAAAAAATGGGTTTCTGGCAAGCATTTGACGCGGCGCAGGGAGCAGCTGTGATGAAGGAAGAATATACCAGGATTCTGCGGGAACAACAGCAGAAAAAACTGGTGATCTCATCGAACTGTCCGGTGGTGGTGCGGCTGATCGAGACGAAATATCCTCATCTGACAGAATATCTGGCTCCGGTTTATTCTATGAAGCAGATGCATGCAGCATATTTAAGAGAGCAATATCCAGACGCATCTATCGTATACATCAGCCCGTGTATTTCTGTAATGTCAGAACTGAAAGAGCGCCAGTCATGCGCGGATTATGTAATTACATTTGGAGAGCTGAATAACTGGATGAAGGATATCCAGGAAAAACCAGAACGAGAGGATCAAAAAGACGTATATCTTTCAAGAATGACCGCGGTAAGCGGAGGTCTGATACAGGCAATGCAGCCGATAAACGGACAGAAGTACCTGTCGGTAGATGGAATAGATCAATGCAAGGAAATCTTAAAGGAACTGAGGACAGGAGATTATGCAGATTATTTCATAGAAATGAACGCCTGTACAAACGGATGTATCGGCGGGGCTTATTCTTTGCAACAGGAAAAGAAACTGCTGGATGCGCTGATCGCGATCAGAGAGCTTTCCATGAAAAACGGTCAGGTAGATTATCAGAAAGATCATCATATCCAGATGCCAGAGATTCCGGAAAGGAAATTTGTGCAGGAGGAAACCTATCCGGAAAAAGCGATCACAAAAGAACAGTTTACCCATGTGATGCACGAAATGGGCAAATATACAAAAGAGGATGAACTGAACTGCGGCGCCTGCGGCTATGACACCTGCAGGGCAAAGGCGATCGCTGTTATCCAGGGCAAAGCGGAAGTATCTATGTGCATTCCTTATATGAGAGAAAAACAGGAAGACTACGCCAATATTATCATTGAGGCTATGCCGGGACTTCTGGTCACGGTAGATTATGCCCTTAATATCATACAGATGAACAAAGAGGCGAATGATCTGTTTGATATTTCCAGAAAAAAGCAGCTCCTTGGAAAAGCGGTGGGCGAGATCATGGATGATTATCCGATCATAAATATGATCGCTTTTAACCGGGAGATCGTACAGGACTGTATCTATCTGAATGAACAGAAACGTTATATAGAACGTGTTCTTACAAATGACCGGAAGAATAAACTGATCTTATGTATCATGAAAGATGTGACCAGAGAAAAGGAGAGCGAAAAGAAGCAGAACCGTGCCAAGGCAGAGGCAGTTCAGATGGCAGATAAACTGGCGGCGGAACAGCTTCGGATCGTGCATGAGATCGCCAGTCTTCTGGGAGAAACGGCAGCAGATACCAAAGTGGCTATTGAAGAGCTGAAGCAGACCATTTTGCAGGAGATAAAGTAGGATGGAAAAGAAGAAATACGAGACGATACAAACGATAGGAGATATTCCGACAGGATTCGGTAGGGTCAGCCTCAACAAGAAGAAAGAAAAGATCTGCGGTGACTATTATACAGTGATCACAGATACAGATCAGACAGTACTGGTGCTTTCTGACGGATTGGGAAGCGGGGTAAAGGCCAATATTCTGGCTACGCTGACTGCCAGAATGCTCAGTATCATGATCGCAAGGAATATGGACATCCGGACAGCCGTAAAAGCTGTTGCAGATACGCTTCCAATCTGCAGTGTACGCAATCTGGCGTATGCTACTTTTACTGTATTAGTGTCAGAAGGGAATGGAATCTGTCTTCTGCAGTACGATAATCCGGATGCTATTTTGCTTCGTAATGGAAAAAGTGTGGATTATCATCGGGATATTCTAATGTTCGGAGAAAAAGAGATCCACCAGAGTTATTTTCAGTTTCGGACAGGCGATATGCTGATACTTATGAGTGACGGTGTCACCAATGCCGGAATGGGCAAAACCACCTATGGCGGCTGGGGAAGGGAGGAAGTACTGAAATTCTGTGAACAGCGTTACCATAAGGGAATGAGTGCACAGGAGATGGCATCTGACATTGCAGATGCGGGTGTGGCCCTGAATATGGATGAGACGGATGATGACCTTACGGTATTGACTCTGACAGGAATGAAGAAAAACGTAGTGAACATTATGGTCGGGCCGCCGGCAGACCGGGCGGATGACCGCAGTTATTTTACGACTTTTTTTGAAAAAGAGGGAATGCGCATCGTATGTGGTGGGACCACGGCAAAGCTGGTCGCGGATTATCTGGGAGAAGAGGTAGCCGGGATTCCCGGTACCGGAACAGAAGAAGTTCCAGCCATGTCGCAGATCAAAGGCATTGACCTGGTAACGGAGGGGCTTCTGACTTTACAGAAGGTGATCGATTACTATGAGGATTTCAGCGAAGACAGGCTGTATTATAATCGGATCATCAAGAAGAAGGATGCGGCAGCAGAACTGTTTCGGATATTGTTTGCCGAAGCTACGGAGATCAATTTTTTCTTTGGAAATGCACTGAATGAAAATTATACAGCACTTCATATTGAACGTGAAAAGAAAAAGAATCTGGCACTGGAACTGATCGAAGCTTTAAAATCCGAAGGAAAAAAAGTGAAGATCTGCTTCTGGTGCGTATAAATGAGGAAAATGGAGAAGAATGCAATGATAACAAGACAGGATTTAATAAATCAGATAGAACGCTATCAGCCGTTTAATGAGCAGGAAGAAGCAGATAAATTTCTGATTTTACAATGGATCAGGGAGAATGATAACGCATTCTTAAGGGAAAACACCGTTGCCCATATGACGGCTTCTGCCTGGGTAGTGAACAAAGACCGGAGCAAGGTACTTATGGTATATCACAATATCTATGATTCCTGGTCGTGGCTTGGGGGACATGCGGATGGAGAGACGGATCTTCTTGCGGTTGCGCTTCGTGAGGTAAAAGAAGAAGCGGGGATCTCGCATGTGCGCCCGGTATCGGAGGAGATCTTTTCTCTGGAATCTCTTACGGTGGATGGGCATGTCAAGAAGGGAAAGTATGTATCCAGCCATCTGCACCTGAATGTGACGTATCTTCTGGAAGCAGACTGCGAGGAAGCAGTTTCGATCAAAGCAGATGAAAACAGTGGAGTAGCCTGGTTTTCTCCGGAAGAAGCATTAAAGAAGTCTACAGAGCCATGGTTTGTAGAACGTGTATATGCGAAATTGATAGAAAAAACGAAAAAAGAAAGATGTCAGTAGCAGATTTGTGCTATAATATTTGGAAATAAAGATAAAACAGGAGAATTTTATGAGACTGGTTGTACAGAGAGTACTTCAGGCAGAAGTACAGGTAGATGGACAGAGTATAGGCAAAATAGGCAGGGGCTTTCTGGTGCTGGTAGGTGTCGGAAAGGATGACACAAAGGAGATTGCAGACAAATACCTCAAGAAGCTGCTGGGACTTCGTATTTTTGAGGATGAGAATGGAAAGACAAATCTTTCTCTCAAAGATGTTAGTGGGGAACTGCTTCTTGTTTCGCAGTTTACGCTCTATGCAAACTGTAAGAAGGGAAACAGACCAAGCTTTATCGAGGCGGGTGAACCGGACAAGGCGGAAGCTTTGTATGAATATATGATCGAGGAAGCATCAAAGAGCGTTCCGGTCGTACAGCATGGAAGCTTTGGGGCAGACATGAAGGTTTCTCTTATCAATGACGGACCGTTTACGATCCTTCTGGATGAGCATATTTTATAAGATACCGAAGATGGGGAGGCAGGAATAATGATTATTGATCATGTGAAGGTTTTTACAGAGGATAAGAAGTTTACAGACGGCGGGATCGTCATAAAGAACGGAACGATCGAACAGGTTTATACAGAGGGGAAGAGACCTCAGACAGAAGATGAGGTCCTTGACGGGAAAGGCATGTACGCGATACCGGGGCTTATTGACCTGCATTTCCACGGATGCAAGGGAGACGACTTCTGCGACGGCAGCAGGGATGCGATCGCTAGGATCGCGGAATATGAGGCTTCTGTGGGGGTGACTGCGATCGCTCCGGCGACGATGACGCTTCCGGTCGAGGAACTGGAGCAGATCCTCCGTGTGGCAGCAGAATATAAAAAAGGTCCGCACAGTAAGAAAGAGGCGGATTTTGTCGGCATCAACATGGAGGGACCTTTTATCAGTCCTGCCAAGAAGGGCGCGCAGGATGAGAGAAATATCATTCCGTGTGATGTGAAGGTCTGCGAGCGTTTTCTGGAAGTTTCAGAGGGGCTGGTGAAGTTCATGGGTATCGCGCCGGAGGAGAGCGAAAATGCGGTTTCTTTTATTGAGGCGGTCAAAGATAAGGTAAATGTTTCTCTGGCACATACAAATGCGGATTATGATACGGCTATGGCGGCTTTTAACGCAGGGGCAGACCATGCGGTTCATCTTTACAATGCCATGCCTGCATTTACGCACCGCGCACCGGGTGTGATCGGGGCTGTTTATGACAGTAAGCATGTGATGGCGGAGATCATCTGTGACGGTGTACATATCCATCCGGCAGCAGTTCGGGCGACATTTGAAATGATGGGAGAGGACCGCATGATCCTGATCAGTGACAGTATGCGTGCAGCAGGAATGCCGGACGGTTCCTATACTTTGGGCGGGCTGGATGTAAACGTAGTCGGAAACCGCGCTACACTGGCCTCAGACGGGGCGATAGCAGGTTCTGTGACGAATCTTATGGACTGCATGAAAACAGCGGTTAAAACCATGAATATCCCGTTGGAAACAGCAGTTGCCTGTGCCACGATCAATCCGGCAAAAAGCCTTGGGATCGATGCTGAATACGGTTCCATCCGAGCAGGCAAAAAAGCGCACATCGTCCTGATGGATCAGGAACTGAACGTGCAGCAGGTAATTAAGGATGGGGAACTGCTATAGTTGCAGTTTCCTTATAAATATGTTATAGTATATAAAAACACCTAACAAACCCCAAAACCTACTTCGCACAACCAGGAAAGGAGGAACATTCTTGATGGAAGATTATCCATTCAGTGAAAAGACAAGGATCATATGGAAACAATTTATCAGGCAGTTTCAGGAAGAAAGTATTGCATCCTATCAAAGTGATTTCCTGGAATTTACACGATTTACGAAGAAAGATTTCCTGGATATCCATGCAGAAGATGTAGCGGGATTCTACAGAAATCTTGAAAAAAAGATCGAAGAGAAAACACTTGCGCCAAGTACCTGTGCCAAAAAGATCCGGGAACTGAATTCCCTGTCAAATTACGTCTATGAGAATCGTCTGGAATTTGGTATCAGAGATGATTATACGAATCATTTTGCCGATTATGTCAAAAAAGTCCAAAAAGTAAGCATGTATGCAAATGCAGTTCCTGTGGAGGACATTGACCGGCTGCTTGTAGCTGCACAGGAAAATCATATGGCGTACTGTATCATAATTTTGCTTTACCGCATGGGCTTTTCCTCGACAGAGATCATTGACATGAAGCCGGAAAATATCCATCTATATAACAACGGAGCCTATGCATTTATGCCAAAACGCGACAAGGCAAATTTTATCCCGGAAGATGTCTACAGGATCCTGGAGCTGTATCTGGCAGAACGAGAATCGAACGAATATCTGTTTTACAATAAATATGGAAATCAGCTCAATACCATGTATATCAGCCGTCTACTGAAGAAATACACGGCAAAAGCAGGGATTCACAATTACAGCGCTCAGCAGCTTCGGAATTCCTGCATTTATACGATGTTTGCATATGGAGCAGATACGGAAGGTGTTGCAGAGGAAATGGGGATCACACCGGATAATCTGAAGCGTTATAAGCGTAATTATATAGATGAGACCTCCAGAAGTATCCGGAGTATGGTCAAATTAAAGGCAGATCTTCCGGAAAATGAATAAAAAGAAGGAATTTTTTATGCGTCAGGAACAATTTAAAATGGAACGCCAGGGACTGATCAAAGTCGGCGATGTCGTAGAGATTTCAGAATTTCAGTCCTATATGAATTACAGTTACATCATAGAACCGGCTGTGGCAATGTCCGGATGTTACAAAAACTCCGAACGAATTAAATCCAAAACTGGCGTGATCAAAAAGATCGACCACACACCAAGGGGATTTATGGTAACGGCTGAATTTGAGGAATAAAGGCAAAATCCGGGATATGGCTGGAATCTGTATAGATCTATATGAAAAACTACGGTTTGTCGTATAGATATAGATAACTGCTGTCAGCTGTATTTTTCGGGATTTACTAATGATTTGATTTTAAGGAGTTAAATTTTTATGGAGAAAAAAACAACATATCACGAACAAAAAGATGTCGAGAATATTTTAAGGCTGCGTGAAGTTCTCTCGACGCTGCCGCCGTTTTGCAGGGATTATTTTCGTGCGATCGATACGACGACTACGACCAAGACCAGGATTTCCTATGCCTACGATATCCGGATTTTCTTTCAGTTTCTTCTTGATGAAAATCCGGCATTTAAGGATTACAAAATGACGGATTTTACAGTTGATGTCCTGGATCAGATCAAGGCTCTGGATCTTGAGGAATATCAGGAATATCTCAAGGTCTACCAGGCTGGTGACAAAACCGAAACAAACGGCGAACGTGGGCTCAAACGAAAGATCTCTGCCCTTCGGAGTTTTTATGCATATTATTACAGAAGGGAAATGATCGAGACAAATCCGACCGTACTTATCGATGTGCCAAAGATCCATGACAAAAGCATCATCCGGCTTGATACCGATGAGGTTGCTCTCCTGCTTGATTATATAGAACATTGTGGCGACCAGCTTACCGGTCAGAAACGTGTCTACTATGAGAAAAACAAAGAACGCGATCTGGCGATCGTGACTCTGCTTCTCGGAACCGGTATCCGAGTTTCGGAATGTGTGGGACTTGATATTGAAGATGTGGATTTTAAGAATAACGGAATAAAGGTCACTCGAAAAGGTGGAAATGAAATGGTTGTATATTTCGGACCGGAGGTAGAAAAAGCTCTGAAACGTTATCTGGAAGTCCGCGAGAATATCATTCCGCTGGAAGGCCATGAACACGCTCTCTTCTACTCTGCCCAGCGCCGCCGTATCGGTGTCCAGGCGATAGAGAATCTTGTCAAGAAATATGCCCAGCAGATCACGACCACCAAAAAGATCACACCGCACAAGCTCCGCAGCACCTACGGTACGACTTTGTATCAGGAAACAGGTGATATTTACCTTGTTGCAGATGTTCTTGGCCATAAGGACGTAAATACGACCAAGAAACACTATGCAGCGATCGACGATGCCCGAAGACGCCAGGCGGCAAAGGCAGTCAAACTGCGCGAGGATTAGTACCTGCTGCCCGTAATGTCTTGCATTATGTACGTTGTTATATGTGCAAATAAAAAGAACATCTTTATGACAGATCTTCGGGATCCTGGAGTTTTTGTCATAAAGATGTTCTTTTTATAAGACTATCCTGCCAGATGCAGTGCTCCTATCAGAAAGATCCAGCTCAGTCCATAATAGGAAATAACAGCCACAAGGTCGTTGACTGTAGTGATGAGCGGACCGGAAGCAACTGCCGGGTCGATGTGGATCTTTTTGAAGAATAACGGAATGCAGGTTCCTACGGCACTGGAGATCAGCATTGCGAGCAGCAGGGAAGAACCGATGCAGGCAGATACCGCAAAGGCAAAGATAAGGGTTTTGCCTTTAAATAACCAGATATACAATCCGATCAGCACAAAGGACATAAGTCCAAGCACACCGCCGTTGCACAGACCGATACGCATTTCCTTAAAAACAAGTTCCAGTTTCTGTTTGCCGGTGAGGGATTCATCCATCAGTACACGGATCGTTACAGCCAGTGACTGGGTTCCGACATTACCTGCCATATCCAGGATCAGCGACTGGAAACACATGATGATCGGCAGATTGGTCACAACCTTTTCAAAGATTCCGACAACAGAGGAAACGACCATGCCAAGTCCAAGAAGGACGATCAGCCATGGCATTCGTTTCTTCATACTTTCTTTGAGAGGTTCCTTGAGATCCTCCTCAGCAGTCAGACCAGCCAGTTTCGCATAGTCCTCTCCCATCTCATCATCGACGAGATCTACGATGTTTGCAGATGTAATAACACCGATCAGGCGGTTATCGTTATCAAGGACCGGAATGGAATCTTCGGAATAATCCTTGAGGTCTTCCATACAGTCATCGATCAGGGCTGTTCCGTATACATACGGGTAGGAAGTGACGATCAGTTCACTGAGCGGATGATCCTGGCGCGCGATGATCAGATCCTTCAGATCGATCGCACCGTAGAATTCCTGATTGCTGTTTACGACAAAAATGGTAGAGATATTGTCATTCTGAGCTGCCTGGGATACCAGGGCACTCATGGCTTCCTTCACAGAAAGATAATCCTGGATCACGATATAGTTGGTGGTCATCCGGCTTCCGATTTCTTCCTCATCGAAAGAATTGATCATCTCGATATCATGTCTCGCTTCATCATCCAGTAACTCGATCAGAAGTCTTCTTTTTTCTTTGTCAAAATGCTGCAGGATTTCAGCCAATATGTTTGTTTCTGTTCGGGAAAGGATCGCAGCAGCTTTCTTGAGGCTCATTTCTTCGAGATAAGTGACTGCCATCTCCTCATCAGTGTATTCCAGAATATCCGATAAAGTATCAAGATCAAAGATCCGGTAAAGCTTGTTTCGTTCTGCAGAAGAAAGCTCCGGCAAAACATCTGCAATGTCGTTTTCGTGGAAATCCTGCAGACGCTTGGAAAGGACTGCCGGAGATATATTGCTTCTGATCACTTCAAGGATTTCTTTTGTGTAGTCCTGTGTTCTTTTTTCCATCCTGTTTTCCTCCTTTTTCGTGGTTTCCGAAAAAGAGCACACCAAAACAAGGCATGGTCTTTCTCAGAGCATGTCAATTGGTATCATTGTTAAACGGATATTTGAATTCCGTTTCGCTATTTGGTTAGATTGTGTTCAGGGATTTTACAGGATAAAAAAGAGAAAAATAGAATAATATAAATTAAAACAGAATGTGACGTGTCATCTCACAAACTGCTGCTCTCTTTGATCCTGTGTTACTACTTCGCCCGTGAGAATCACAACTCTCCATTCTGTTCACCTGCCTTTGTATAATTGAATTTTATTGACGGTCATATTATAACCCGCTCACCAGGGGATGTCAAACGGTTTCATCTTAATATTTATTTAGATTACATAATCATACTTATGGTAAGTAAAATGGTGCGCAGAAAAAGAACCCTGCCAGCCAGCAGAGTTCTTCTCATCCCCATATCCTATGTAAAATTTAATGAAACCGTAATTATAATGCAGTCACGATCTTATCCTGGAATGCTTCCGGAACTTCTTCCTTGTCAAGAGACATGCTGATGATGAATTTTACATTGAATTTCTCACCAACTGCGATAAGCTGTTCCAGAGTATTGGAAACATCCTGTCCCTCTAATTTAGCGGTTGTCAGGAAACTGTCGAGATATACCTGCTCAAGATCGTGATCCTGAGAAATGATTCCGCATACGAAACCAACGAATTCATCGGCGTTCTTGATCGGATATACAGAAACATCGATCAGACGAACCTTGTTGTTCAGTTCATACATGTGTTTCGTGCTCTTGTCTAAGTAAACAATGCTGCCATTTGCATCCTTAATTGCGCCGTTCACTTTGTCTAACAGTACTTTTGTTTTGCCCTTGCCTTTCTTTCCTACAATCAGTTCAACCATCCTGTTTTCCTCCTTAGACACAATATGATATTAATTTTGAACAAATACGATAATTAATATGTTTGTATTATAGTGTATATTATTCAAAAATACAAGAGGTATTTAGAATTTTTTGTGTAAAATTATTAATTTTTTGAAAAACGTTTGATTTTATTGGACTTTTGGGGGCTTTATAGATTTATCAGCATTGTTACTGAATTTTGGTATCTTTCTGTAAGTTCTTATATCTTTATATATTTTGGTGTATGATTGGTGTAAATTTGGTGTACCAGAGCCATTCTAAAGGTTAATTGGTGTACGCTATTTGTTACAAAACTGTTAAAATTGGTGTACGCTAGCAATTTTTCGGTTCAAATTGGTGTAACCTTACAAAAATTGTCTAGTATTAAGTTTCTGTATTTCATTTGCCAATCGCTCATCAGTAACATGGTTATACAGTTCCATTGTCATTCTCATAGAAGCGTGTCCCATGATTTCCTGCAATGTTCTTGAATCTATACCTGCTTCTGCCATACGACTACAACCTGTGTGTCTCAGAAGATGTGGATGAATGTGTGGTAGTGGTTCTAATCCTCCACCAAACTTTTTTACATCAGAATTGTAATCATCTACAATTCTACCTAGAACACGTCCAACTGTCTGAGTAATAAAGGGCTTCTTTTGCCGGGTGGAAAATACAAAGTCTTCATAACCATCTACTGCAATGATTGTCTTTTTATCCATTTCAATCTGATTTTGTCTTTGCTGAATAAGAGCTTCTTTTGCTATATTCGATAATGGAACATTACGGATGCCAGATTTAGATTTGGGACTGATAACTTGATACTGGAACGATTTCTTCCCTGCATTCGTATATTGAAGTTGATGTGTAACGTGTATAAAACCATTCTCTAAATCAACATCATTCCATGTCAGCCCACATACTTCTCCTACTCTTAAAGCAGTTTCAAGCATAAAAGTAAATAATGGATAGTAATATGCATAGTTACTATTTTTTATGTAAGTAAGGAAATTCTTCTGCTGCACGGTGGTCAATACTTCTTCTGGTTCTGTATCTTCTCCACGAATCTCTTTCCTACAGTTGGTACAGGGGTTATTTCTTATTATATTATCCTCCATTGCCATCTTCATACATGGAGATAATATCCCTGATACCATCGTATTAATAGAGGGTTTACCTAATCCCTTCTCAGACATTGATTTTAAAAGCAGAATAACATCAGATTTAGTGATATCTTTTAACGGTGTATTTCCAAATCTGGTATTTTTAACGTAGTTCACCCAACTTCGATTATAATTACGCTTTGTGGATGGAGATATATTACCCTTTAATTCTAAATATTTTTCAAAATATTCGTTAAAGGTAATTGCTCCTGCCTTATATCCAATTCCATCAGTAATATCTTGTTGAATAAGTTTTTCTTCTTCTCTCAGTTCATTTAGGTTTGTAGCATATATGGTTTTTCTTAATCCATCAATATCTGTATAGCGGTACATATAGCTACCGTTAGCTCTCTCACTCTCCCCTGTTCTTAGAATTCGTCCTTTACTATCTTTTCTTTTACTCATTTAAACATATGCTCCTTTCATTTTCCCAAAAGAGCATTACATCTATATGTCAACCATATCATATGCAATATGCTTTTTCAAGAATATTATGTTAAAAATAATCTATATTAAATCACTGTAATTTTTTCGAGATATTGTTCAAACATTTTTCGTTTTATGAGCTTTTTTCTTCCAACATTCAGTACAAAGTCATACATTTCAGTGTTAATTCTATTTCGTAGCGTAGATTCTCCAATGCCAGAGTATTCTGCTGCTTCTTCTATTGTTAAATTGAGTTTCATCCACCAAGGTATATTTTGTTTTTCCATTTAAAATCACCTTTCCATATATCTAAAAACAGACTATAGCCTTTAAACTATAGCCTGTCATTTCATTTACCCAAACCTCCTACGATTTTTACGAATATCGTTTATTATATATTTTACACCATCAATTATTGACATCCATATATTTCCATTCTACAATGTAGTTAAACATATCGTATAGAAAGGAACTATAATGAATGTCTTAGATCGAAAAATATCACAAGAAACAGCAAATGTATTAAAAACATTATTTTCTGATACACAAATTTCGTTTCCAGTAGAATATAAATATACAAATGAAGAAACAAGTTCCGTAATATTTTTGGGTGATAAATATCTCATGGAATTAATCAATGTAGATCAATCACATTTTGAAGATATGTTAATTCATGAATATGCACATATTTATCAAATAGAAAATTCTATGCCTAAATTAATTATAGAAGATGTTTCTGATGAATATAAAATTCTTCTTAGTAATGTTAAAGATATCGTAATGGATATTGATGTTAATCGAATTTTGGATTCGTTGGGATATTCACCTCTAAAATCAGATAAAAAATACAATGTATATTTTCCATTATTCCGATCTTTCAAGAAAAATGCACCTGAACCTTGTATATTCGATCAATTACAATGGGCATTAGAACTTTCATTTATATATTTCACGGATTCAAAACAACACTGTAAAAATTGTTTGAATTGTATAGAAAAAGCAACATATTCTGTGAGTAAAATAACATATGCCTTTATTGATACAATATCAACTTATATTTCTTCACCCAGAAACAATGATACAATTTCTTTATTATATTCTGAACTAAAAGGAGTTATATCAAAGCATCTCATCGGATAAAACCAGAAAAACACGCACTTATAATGGTATTCCTGGTCTAAACAGTTCCAGTTCTTTTCGCATATAATTGCTCTCGTTGTAAATGGTGCAAATAAATTATCCTTCATAAAATAATTTTCACGATATAAGTATTCTTGATATTTATAATGAAATGGATGAGGTTTAGTAAGTGGCATATAGCCACCTACTTTCATCATCCAAACCTCCTACGATTCTTACGAATATCGTTCTGAGTATATTCACTTGCTTTTTGCAAGATCGTCTTTAAATCTGGCAATGCATCTTTAGTAACATCACCTTGTACAGTTAATAAAGAATCATAATGAATAGATATATTACCACCATCCGACTCACCTTTATTAACAATCTCAATATTTGGCATAACTACTTCTGGCATCTCAAATCCCTTATAGTCCATAGCCATCTGCATCAATGTTTCAGTCATATCATGATTTATGATTCCGTCAGATGGTTCTATAGGAGTAAGAATACCTTTCTTAGTTACAAGGATTTCACGACCTTTCTCATTGGTCATAGCAAGTCTTGGAACACCACCTACACGTTTTGTTCCAGAAGCATATCCATCTAATTTATTCAAGTCTGAATTTGTCAGTACATCAGATGGTTTAACTCCATATGCTTTAAGAACCTGTGCCAGAGCATCCATAACTTGTGCCGTATTATTTCCTACGGAATTTACAGCCTTGTTAATTACTTCTGTAGTCTTATCAAGATTAGAAGCAAGTTCTTTTGACCATTTCTCGAAATCTTCACTAAGCTGATCCTTGAGGTCATCAAGTCCATCAATCTGTAGATCATAGACATGATCACGCACAGTATCATCCAAATCTTCCTGTTTCTCCTTGCGTTGTGCTTCCAGTTTTGCTTTCATTGCTTTAGATTCTGCATCTGTCAGCCCATCTAAAGCTGCAATCTGTTGGTCTAACAACTGGATTTCAGAAGTTTTATTCTTCAACTGTTTATCATAATCATAGTATTCTTTCTTTTTCTGTAATGCCTTTTTACGAGCATCCATAACTTTGAACAAAGCATCCTGTACAGCCTGTGCCTGAGATGTAATTATCTTTACAATTGCATCACGATAATTACTGGCATTCTTAATTGCAGACTGCATACTGGAATCATTCTCAGCCATGAGTTCATCATATTTCTGCTCACCATATTTACCATTAGCAAAATCATCCTTGATCTGCTTACGTTTCTGTGCATACTGCTTGATATTTGCTATCTGACTGTCTAATTCTTTTGCATTTAATGCAATGGACAATGCACCAAACTCTGTTAATTCACCTGTTTCATAATCATATTTCATATCATCAGAAATAAGATCATCAATAGAATTCAGTTTTGATATAAATTTATCAGCTTTATCAATTGCCCTGTCAAACATTTCTTCATATTTTGTGGTCAATTGCTGTTGTTTAAGATTCTCTATCTGAGTGTTGTAGTCTGCAACTGCACTCTCAGCTTCAACAATCTCAGTCCTCATCTTTAACCACTCATCAGAACCCTTTTTAATCTTTCCAGTTTTTACAGATTTATCCAATTGTTTCTGTAGCTTCTCAGCCAATTCAGATTGAAGTTGCTGTTGTTTCTGCATATCTGAGATTTGAGCATTATAATCACTTGCCTTCGTATAATTACCTTTTGCAGAGTCCAGTTCACGATCCTTCTCTGATTTATCTGCAAGGGATTTCTCATAGTCAATCTTTGTATTATAATACTGAGAAACATTGTCAAACTTTGTCTGTTCCGCTTCAATTGCTTCTTAGTTCCCTTCAACCCTTTTGTGCTAAGAGACAAACCAGAATTGATACGATTACGTTCATTTCTGTTAAGAGAAACACTCTTATTATTTTTCAATTTACTGGTTGCCGTTTTTAATGTCTTAGCATCTTTATTTGCCTGAGACTGTGCAGATTTCTGTGTCTTGACAGCAGTATTATATTTGGTCTGTGCATTCTTCCGATTATTAATAATCGCAGTATATGGTTTCAAAGTATTAGTCATCTGCTGTTTAAGGAATGACTGTGCAGAACCTCCAAGATTAGCAACGTTCAATCTAGCCTGAATTGCTGTAAGTCCCTTGAACCCATTTTTCAGACGTTCAATTTTCTTTTCAGCTTCTTCAATCGGCATATTCGCCCATTGCTCAAAAAGTTCTAACTGCTGATTCTTTAACTCTTGAACTGCCTGAGTACATTTAACATATTCTTCATAATATTTCTTGTAATCATTCAGTTTATCGTAAGTTGTCTTAGTGTCATTATCACTTGAAGATGTATTATAATCTCTAATAGAATATGCACCTTCACGTACAGTCTTTTTCTGTGTGGCAGTAAGACCAACAGAATTCGCTTTTTTCCAATAAGCCTGTGCAGCATTGGTATTGACGTTGATCTCACTACTGATTGCGTTTATCTGCTTCTTTAACTGAGTAGACTTAAATGCAGAAGATACATAATCCGTAATCTTATCTGCAATAGCCTTAGTTTTATTTGCAAAATAACTCAATCTCTGTGCAACAAAGTCGAATGCAGATGTATTTTTCTTTGTTGCTTTAGTGTTATCGTTTGTTGCTTTGGTATTTGATTTCTGAGCAGATGTATTAGTAGGTGTTGTGGATGAAGGTGATGAAGAATGTGAGCCTGCATAGGTTGTCTTATGAGATGCAATATTTGCCTGTTTCTTTGAAATACCGCCTCTGACCATAGCAGTACCATTTGCTCTTGCAGTTCCTCTTCCGTTTACAAAACCACGTTCCAATAATGCTTCTGACTGTAAGTGATTAAATACAATGCTACCTGCCGGGATATTCACAAACTCCGCTCCATTATCTCCTACGGTATGCCATGTACCAGAACCCGGATCAACAACAATCTCTCTTCCCAGTTCTCCGACCAGGGTAGTTCCTCCGGTCTTGGTTCCCCAGTTACCATTTGCATAAGCATGACCAACTAAATGATTATAATGTGCAGTTCCAGACGCATGAGCTGTACCATTTACACCATGCGTACCTCCTGTCGGTGGTGTTGTATTTGTCCAGTTTACGGTTCCTGTGGCTGTGAACGTTGTCTTTACCTGACTGATATCATTCGTCCATGTCACCTGTCCATTTGATGTATGCATCTGAGCAGCCCAAGCATCCACCGCACCTGTATTATTTTCCCATTTTACAATCTACATCCAATGTAGTCTTATACTGTTGCATCTGTGCAGCTCCTTAATCTCCTGTGATGTAACACCATCAGCAATGTCAAGTTGCATTAATACATAAATATCCTTTGCACACATCCGTCCAATGTCTAACAATACATGACCCACAGCAACTTCATATTTAATATCAATCATCTCTGAAAAGCATCCTGACTCACAAAGGAACTCTAATTCTTCTACAAATTGATCTGGTGGGTAGTTTCTTACCATATCAATTGAATAGATCTTGCCTCCGATAACAGATAACTTCTTATTATTAATAGCATCCAATAATTTCTCAGGTGTTGTATTCTTCTTCATGTTTTTTACTCCTGTATTTTTGAGCGGTACATTGCATCGGTATATCTGGTGCAATGTACTGTATATTATTCTCTTACAATTTCAAATCCTGCATATTCCGCAACTTCTTCAAGTGACATACCCTTATCAGATGTCTGTATAGCATTGTTATCATCCAGTACAAGCCAAACTCTATTGCCGTATTCGTCTTTCTTTGATTTCAGATGAAGATGCTCTTTACCTAATGCTTTACGCACCATGTTTAATGTAAGAATTGGCTTTACATTATATGCACATACTGATCCTTTATCATTTGGCTCACTTACCTTAAATTCTACGTTGTCATCCGCATTTGGTTTACCACCGTAGTTCTTATTCAGATTATTGATATGGAAGAAATATTCCTTCCCATCACTTGTAGCAATGAATCCATATTGTTTTTTAGGATTGAAAAATTTAACAGTTCCGTACATTTGTTAATTCTCCCCTTTCCTTATAATCAGACTTCTCAATTTTTAAATGCTTCAAGGCTTCTATCTGCATCATCAATGATTTTCTGGAATTTTGCCTTTTCTGCATCAATTAATTTCTTCTGCCGATCAGTAACTTTGGTTATGATTTTATTTTTGTTGCAACGCATTTTAATTGGCATTGAACATTCATCCAATTCTTCTTTTGTATGATGCCCATTGATAAGAGTCACCACATCTCCATCAATAGCAATGACTGTTACCTCCCGTGGAGTACCACCTTCACCCTTGAATAATTTGTAATAATGACCGTATACTCTTAATTCTCCCATATCTTTTATCCTTTCTCTCAGTGGACAGATGCAGCTCCATCCACTGATATATATATTTCTCTGTGTGTCTTAAAGTTCCACTACATATTTACGTGATGGAATCTCAATCTCTTTATCCAGTTTGATTGACTGATTCACAATCATTCTGAGGACTTTGCAAACATACTCTTCATCACCTCTTATTTCAGAAGGCTTTATCAGTATCAGGTATGGATCAAGTTCATTCGCATGTTTTACAAGAAAATCAGCATACATATCATCAATCTGTTCTGCCTTTGGTAATGTCTGAAATTCAAGTCCTGTATTAATTATGGAAGGAAGTTCAACCTCTCTTCTGTTTGCCTTACGAGAATCATCAATATAATCCTGTAATGATTTATTGAGACCATCGGCACACGCTCCCATGAAAAAATTACAAGTATTTGCCATATGGTACACTGTATCTCTGACGTAGACTCTATCTTCCATCGGAATCAGGTCAAATTTCAATGATGTCAAAGTGTCCAGATACTCCATTCCCAGTGTAATAAGCACTTTGGAATATAGATTCTTGACCAATGTACTTCCCATCCATTTGGTATAAACTTCGTTGAATAAAGCCATAACTTCTGGATCTGCGTTAGGATCTTTCAGATTCTCATCCTGTTTTAATTCATTGATTGGAATATCCCACTTTCCCATATCAACAAAATTGTGCTTGCTGTTGGTGTTTCTTCTTATATTATTGTTTCTCTGTTCTTTTGCTGCTTTTCTTCTCTCTGCTCTGTTCATGTTCTGAATCCTCCCTGTATTAACGTCTGAGTACGATAAAATTGATATTGTATACGTCCATGCGAATGGAATAACAGGTATCTCTCTCACTGATTTTATTAATGCACTCAATACTGTCCGTTTTGAGTGTAAGTGACGCTTCGTCCTTAGATGAGAAAGTAATCTCTTTCTTGTTTTCATCATAGTGAACTTCCGCAAAAGGAATCTCTACTCCCATTATTTTTTCACATACTTCATATGAATTGATAGCAATCATTACTTTCGCATCTCCAACCCACTCCATAAACTGTTCTACTGTTGCTGAATCTTTTGTCATCATGTCTCTTGTCCTCCGTATAAATTATTTAATTTCTGGTGTCTTTGTTACATTGAATGCCAGTCCATCATCTAAAGTAATAACGTAGCTTTCCTCATTCATAGAGGAAATATTATAAATATTGTCAGTTTCAAATATCAAACTTGCATTGCACCCGTAATAAAATACAAGTTCTTTATTTTTATCATCATGAGACACTGTTGCATTACTCAATTCCATCGCTGCTCTGCTATATACATTTGGCTCCACATCTACGTGTGAATTGCCTACCTGTTTCATAAATTCCTCGACTGTGATATAAAGATTTCCCATTGCTATGCCTCCTGTGTTCTTACTTGTTGTTTTGTTATAGGTTACTTGTGTATTCTCTGTCTGTTACTTGTTCATAGTTGTTCGTTGCTTCTCAATCCAACCCTTCCAATAATTCCAGACTTGTACGTTTACGCTTACTTACTGACTTATTATCTGGAACAACTGGATTTTCAATCTCTTCTAAATCATCGAGTAGAGCTAAAGATTGTCTACGATTGAGCCTAGCACGTTGTTCATCTGAAGCATCTTTACCAAGTTTTTTAATATATTCAACTGGAAAAGATAACCCTGATGCACAAGCTATATTGACCACTCCGTTAAATCCTGTAAAAATATTCTCTGGAACACCAATAGCTTTTTCAATTTCATGCTCATCAATCTTATTTTTGCCTTGATTGATGATTCCAAGGTTTCCAACAATACCATCTGCATTGATAGGAAGAAAAATATTTTTTATAGTTAATGCTTTTACCATGTCAGAAGTAGTTACTTTGTTATTCTCCGAATTTTTATCAGATAACATAGCAATCACAAATGCACCGTTATCTTTCAGCATCTTCATCTTTTCAGAATCATCAAAGTTTGATCCACTGGAATAGGAAGTATCACTTAAAAATGCATCCAACATATTTACCAGAATCGTATTAATCTTTTTCAAATCTGAATAAGCTTCATTATTTACAAAGATGATGGCACCCAGTTCTTCAATCTGCATGAGTTCTTTTGCAACGTTATACGCATTCAGTCTTTTCTGGATTGACTCATCTTGTCTTGGCATAAGAATTACTGGAACAACAATCTTATCTGGATTTTGTACCAGAATGTCAGATACAAATGGAATACATCCTGATCCTGTTGAACCACCGGCAGAAGCAATCACAATAATGATTTTCTTCTCTATTTCTTTAAGTTTCTTCAATATATGCTTGTTACCCTTTAATGCTCCATAGGCAAGCTCTCTATTTCCCGCAAGACCGTCATATCCTTCAAGCCTCATACTATTTTTTGCATTGGGAATACTTTTAATATCCTGTTCTGATCCGTTTACCGAATATGTAAGATAATTTCTCTCCTGGAACTCATAAGTTACAGTCATACCGCCTAAACCTAAACCAATAACTGCTGTTGAATCTTTAAGCATGTTCGTTCTCCTCTTCATTTTTTATTAACTTCAAGCCTTTTTCCGTAATATAGTATGTGTATGCTTGCCAATCTCCACATCCACGCTCTACATATCCTTGCTCTCGTAATTTTTTTATTTTTCGAGAAGTTGTTGTTCTGCATGATTTTGACATTTCCATAATTTCCTGTAATGTCATGCTGTGAAAATGACTGGTACAATTTTTCTTTTTCAAAATCTTTAGAATCACATAACCCAATCTGTTCATTTGATAAGTCACCTCCCGTATTTAACACTTTCCTGTTCATTAGTTAGTTCATAGTGTGCTATAAAATAGTAGTACACTTTCAATAGTGTTGCATAACTAACTACTCAAAGGTAAAAATTTTTGATTCCATCCATATAAATCAAGATGAAATCCAAGTTTCAAATCGTCACTTCTTTTTGTTCTTTTGTCGTTTTTGGATAGACTTCTCCCATCGTTTTCTACTTCTATGCGCTGCTCTACGAGTTTTAAACAAATGTTTTAGAGAAATAGTAAATCTAGTACCAATGTAACCATCTGAATATGGTTTTATTTCTACTAACACCATATTGCCTGGCAATAAATCAATGATAGATACCGTCAATACATCCATGCCCCAAGCAGGTACATAAAAGCGTGGTAACCATGGTAATAGTCCATCCTTTGCCTCTGTCATAATCTCTTCGGCTCTAATCATAACCGTGATCCTCCATATTTGATTTTCAAAGTACAAAAGTAAAACATGACAGCAAATGACATATTATATGCTGTATTCATTTATAATTGGAAAATTTGGGCAGACTTGCCACGAAAGAAACTTGCATCGTAAGGAATTTGATGCTATACTTAGTGTGCTTAGATAAAGTATAGATTCTTTAGTGAGTCTGTACCGTTACATAGAAGTGAGCCTAGGAAACTCACTTCATTCCATTAGAAGTCTCAGTGTGTAGGAACTCTGGGGCTTCTTTTTTCGTTTGGTCTACTTCGTGATCTCATTTTAATGTTCTCCTTCATTTGATAGTCACATCATATCACTCATAATTTACTATGTCAATACTTTTATACATATTTATGTAGAAAATATGTTCTTCTTTACATATTTTGTTTTTATATGTATAATGTAATAAGTAATTTGTACATATGAGGTGGTGCCATGTTTGCAGAAAAAATAAAACTTACGCAAGATTATATAGATTTAATTGTAAAAAAAAGAAAAGAACATCATCTTACTGCTTATGAACTATCAGAAAAACTGGGAAAAAATAAATCTTGGATTCCAAACATAGAAAATCATCGAACCAAAAATATCTCCAAAGAAAATCTATTCCTTATTTTTGATTCTTTTGCTAAAGAAGAAGATATGGATACTGAAAAATATATTTTAAAATATTTACATCCGCATGCAATAGTTCAACTTGATGATGGTAATTCTATACCGTGTGAAGTTTTACAGACTAGATATAAACTTTCGGAACTTGATTCTTACGCAGAAGAATATTTTTATAATTACTATGTTTGCAATGATGAAACTTCCATACAAAAAAATATAAAGGAATTAAAAACAGCTATCTCTACACTTTTAGGCTCAATGTCAAAAATGTTTCCTTATTTAACTTTAAAACAACAGGCAGAAGCTATTCGATCCATTTATTCTATTGAAGAAAATTATGTTCGACTTCCTGCACTTATTTCTGAATTTTTAAAAATAGATATTTTTTCTGAATATCCAACGAATGAAGGAGGAAAGCATGCACAACAATATAGAGAAGAATTTAGAGAATTAATCGCTATTACAAAAAACAATTTTAAATTATTCAATGCCAAAGCAAAAGTATATAGTTTTTTTACAGAAGGTGGAAATGAATTTTCTATTAATTATCGACTTGCCAATTTTGATTTTGGTTCATATGAAGAACTAGAATCCATTTTATCAGACATAGAGCAATATGTTTTTGCAGTATATAGATATGTTCAATTGGCTTATGACTATTCCGATACTCCCAATATCGACTTAAAGAAAATTTATTCTAAAGCCAAACAGTTCTTAACATTATTTACTGTAATTTCAAAGATTTCTTATAACGTGGAATTTCCAATTCCTCAAAATGATGCATCAAAAGATACTGTAAATACTACTCAACTTCAACTTGCTAATATGTTATATGAAATAAAACAACAATTTTTTAAAAAATTCAATATGCCTGAAGAATCAGAAAGCCCCCAGGATTAACTCCCGAGGGCTTTTATACTGCTCATATTAAATTGTGATCACATTATTCTGCATTAAAATAAGTCGCTATGACTTCCTGTTCTTGTTAAATATAAGAATAGTTCATCTTCATAGACTTCATAAATCAGCAACCAATCAGGAGTAATATGGCATTCACGGCAATTGCTATAATTTCCAGAAAGATTATGATCTCGATTCTTCGGCGGTAATACTTCACCATTTGCCAATTTTTTGATGATATCAGTCATCAAACCCATGTCGTATCCACGCTTCTGAATACGTTTTAAGTCTTTTTGGAACTTACTGGTTGGCTTAACCGTATATTTCATGCCAGTAATTCCTCCATCATTCTGTCCACATCTGTATATGCTTTACCAAGAGACGGATTCTGTTTCATCTGCTGTACTTCATTTATAGCTGCTATCGTTTCACTATTAGGTGTTTCTCTGGTAATCTCAAACGGTATTCCCTGTTCTCTGATTGCCTGTTTTACAAAAATTGTAAATGCAGTTGTCAGATTCATACCTAAATCATTAAAAAGATCTTCTGCCTGTTTCTTCAAATTATCATCCATTCTAATTGATACATTTGCCATAAATCCACCTGCTTTCTTATCTATTTTATATTATCATTATACAGCTCATGTAATGCATTGTCAATACTGTGCATTATTCTAAGAACTATATCACTTCCAGCTATATAAATATCGGTATAGCAGCAGTCGTGTTATGTTCATTTTTTCACAATATATTAATGAAATAACCATCAAATTTCAATGCAAATGCTTTAAGGGTAAAGTTGTTAGGGTAGATGGTTTTTGTTGGAAATTTAAGTCTGTATATAAGGATTTCTAGCATAGAATTGATTCTGTGGGGTGAGTTCTTTCATATTATCATGTGGTCATTTCAGTACATGACAAAATGTCACATACTGAAATTCAGTTACTCAACACTCAGCAATTTATCAAGAAATTAACCATTGCTATTTTTCTATCATCTTCTTTTTGGATAATTCCAATGCTTTCCAGTAATTGATTGTACCTATGACAAGTCATTTCACAACTAATCTGTGCTAACGATCCAACATACTTATGAGTAAGTTTCTTTCTTACTTCTGCACTGTAACCGCCTACACTGGTAAGTACAATATAATATCTCAGTAACGGTATTTTTCTTCTTCCCTGTTCATCTGAATCCATAAGCAAATTTATAGATGCTGTATCAACTTTCACATATGGTTCTTTAATATCTAAGCATAAATTATATGTATCAATGATATAATCATCTACACATGGTGTGCTTTTAATCATCTGATTCTCTGCTAACTCCATCAAGCCTTGTTTAATTGCATCAAGTATGTATTTATCTGGTTCCTGGATACCTAACTCATATGCAATAGCTCCTGAAGAAGTGCATATATCATATGATAATCCTGATCTCACATAGGAATCTCGAAGCATTAACATTCGTAAACCTGTATATGCCAATACAGCATTGTGGGATAATGATTTACTGGTGATGATTTTATTGCTTAATTTTACGGTATCTTTTATTAATCTCATGGCTTGTATTCTCCTGTTCTGTTATGTGATGGTTAATAGATTCCTATATAGATTCTTCTCTTTTGGAAATGCTATGATTATCACTCATCAAAATATATCATCGACTAACGCATTGATGTCAACACCACCTTCTGATGTGTCAGTATCCGGCTTTTCATTGTGCTGTATGACAGATATAATCTCATTAATAATGTGATCGTCTTTCATATTTGCTTTCTCAGACTCTTTCTCATTTGCTAAAATTTCTTGTTGTTCTTTCCATTTCAGATAACTGCCATATTTGTTTATGAGAACCTTTAAATCATATCTGATAAGTGATTCTGTCGATATATGATTATTGTTTTTGGTAATCAACTTTTGATTTAACTTGTACAAATCTTCCTTGCGTCTTTTCCACATGTATAGTAAATCAGACAGTGGGATACCAGAATCTTTGATCTTGCTCCATGTAAAATAATCTATGCCAGCAATACTATACATATCTTTTAAGAATGCAGTTAGTTCTGTCCCATCAAACCAGTTTATGATATAAGTATTTGCATCTTCAATGAACTTTTTTATACTGGCTGCGTCCTGCTTCTTATTGATAAAGGTTTCTTGTACACAGTCAGATGCGTTCTTCCGATAAATATCAATGTTATCCAATGCAATCATACGCATTTTGTTTTTTCGTACTGTGCTGTGACACCATTTGATAAAACATTTCGCATGATAGAAATGATCATTATAAAATACGCTATCAGGCTGTGTAAGTGTTTCTGTAATAGGTGGAAATGAGATATTCCTCTTGCATTCATAGCATTTTTTTGTGATGGTCTTTGTCTTGAAGTAGCAATCCTTATGATAGAGTTTACCGTCAAACAAAATATAGTTATTGTGATAATCAGATTTAGTGATGGTCATAATGTCACCACATCCACTGCATTTTCGTTTTAGTGGTTGGATTGGTATTTGTCGCATATTATTGATTCCTTTCTTTTGGGGTATAGGGTTGTTTTCTGTTCACAGAATGACTACTATAGTATTTCTGTGAACTATATGAGCGTTTCCTTTTTGGGAAACGGTTATATATACTGATTCTCTTTCTTACCTGTTAATTCTCTATATCCTGCGTTGATGCTCTTTTCACCTGAGAGAACTTCTTGTTTTAGTTTCTCATTATCTGAGTTGAGAATTTTTGCACCCATGCGGTAAGTCTTCTCTGAGACATTGGCAATAGATGCTAGTTTTTCGGAAGTTGTAGGATTGCGTTCTTGAGATCCATTTTGGACTTGTGGTAATTTTACCGTAAGTCCACTTTCTCTATCATACTGATTTCCGTAATATTTAGATTGATTCTCTTTCGCCTGTTTCTCGTATATAGGTCTATACTTTTCGGTAATGGCAATTTTTTGAATAGGAGTAAGATTACGGCGACCAAGCTGAATATCCAACATCCATTCCATAACTTCTTCTTTTGTCTTATAAGCAAGTGTGCCAATAATAGGTTCTATATTATGTTTCTTGCAAATATCATATCGGTTATGACCATCTACAATAAAACCTTGCCATTCCATAATAGGAAAGTTCCTATCAAAACCATTCTCTACAATATTTTTTTCAAGTTGCTTATATTCCTCACTTGTAAGAGGTGGAAGTAAGTCTTTCAATTCTGGATCAATCTTTAATTCTCTCAATTTTCTACTCCTTTTTTATTTTTAACATTCTGGCAAAATTGCCGTAAAGTAGTTGTCACTTGGTGACAATTATTATAAACAGGAATAATAATGTGTTGATGTTGCAGCAGTGATGATGTTGGCGTTTTATATGCGTATGTTGTGTGCAATTGGTTTCCAGTATGCTATATATTGTATTATGTTTTCACTTTATATACTATATATTGTGTATGATTTGTGCTTTGTATGCTATATATTGTGTAGTATCACTCTCTTGTAACCCAAAAATATTTTAATCACGAACATTAATTCCTGATATTTACTTTGATTATCAAACTATTTCCTATAAACTGAAAAATCCCAGATAGCCTTATAAATCAAGGCTTTTCAGCACTTTTCTCATTTTCCTGCACTATACCAAAATTATGAAAAATAGTTCGTATTTAATTTCGTTCTTCGTTGTATTTTCAACGTATGTAGTTTTTTTACCTTATTAATTCCTACTATTTTACTAGGAATTATTCCATAATCCCTTACTATTGCTGACTATTCTCGAAGTTTACATAATATCAAGCATCTATATACCATATGATTTCATAATTTCCTTGTGTTTATTGAATATCCTAAGATTATCGAACACCATATATAGCAAAACTATTCCCTGTAATACCGCCAATTATTACAAAGAATAGTTTATTTCCTACTATTTTAGTATGAATTAATATGTATTATTAACAGAATTCTTTTAGCATCAACTTTGCAATATTCTGTCTAATCTTATGACACCCTTTCTTTTCTATCTGATACATTAAAATGTCCATTAACTCAGATGTTAATTCTTCTGGTAACAAATTAGATTTGATACGGTTGCAAGACTCATGTGTAATTTCCAGATTCTCAATATTATCTGCACCACCACGCGAAATCGGAATATGATGATCCAGACTAATCTCTTGTAACTGTAATGGTTTTCCGCAAATTGCACATATACCATTAGCATGTATATAAAGAATACGCTTCACATCAGAGGAATATGTTTTCCGCTTTTTCTTCTTAATAGAACCGTCACCATTTATTAACCGCGTATGATAACCTTTACATTTCTTTGTACAGGAACTAATAATCTGTTGTGCTTCGGATTCATGTGCAAATCTTTTAGCACACATAATGTCTTTTGTCTTTTTAATCTTTCCTTTATCAGTTATTATAATATAAAAGCAACCATTAGTTATAACATACTCTTTCATAACTGCTGCACCTCCATCTTTACTTGAAAAGAATCTTTGATAATTCCGTATTCATGTATTTCCTGAAAAGCTGATAGAGTTGTCCAGATCCTTTTACGCTATGTACTTCAAGTTTTATTTTCTGCTTTTTCTTAGTATTACGGTCAATCGTTACAACAAGAATATAATATGTTTCCCACTTCTTTGTTTCTTTGTTCTTGCCGAATATTTTCTGCAACTCTGCATTAATGGTTATGTTGGAAAGATCTTTTTTCTCATGCTCCTTTACCATTTGCAGTATTGTTTTCCGCATATCATTAGAAAGGCATAAATTTCTACGCTTGTTAAACATATCAATGCGAATTATCTGTATTGGATCTGGTGTCTTCATATCTGTCTGTGCTAACCAATCAAAAGCCGGTACTTTCTTTAACTCTTTGTATTCTGGATACTTTACTTTCATTTCTTCTAATCCTCCTGTTTATGTACAGGGAGAACACGGTCAAGCATTCTCCCCCATATGTTCTCTGCTGCATTGCAATACTCTTTATGTATCAGCCACAATGATGATTTTTCTCATTTGACTGCACCCAATTCGTATAATGTGCGTTTCTCTCCAAGCGTGATTGATACAGCATGGATAGAATATACTGTGATTTCTTCTTGATACGTTCTTTCTGTTGCTTAAACTGCATCAGGACATATTCCACATCAGCATATTCCAACTTGACAATCTGACTTTGTACCAGTTCCCTTGATTTTACTTCCCCGTTTATTTGGATCACACCACCCTCAGACAGAAGCACATCAAGCATCACATTCACAAACTCATCAATCAATCCCATATCTTCTGGATAAGTCTGCTTGAACTGCTCATATCCGATATTCTCATGAAGCATGGCAAGCGTTTTATCCAGGCTGTTCTGGTTCTTGTCCGTCCCATCTCTGACAGACTGACTATGATTATTTTTAGTAATATAATTATTAGTATAATAATTATTAGTATGTTCCCGATTTTCTTGATATAGATTTCCTTTATCTTGATTGTCTACTTCTTGAAAATCGGTAAGTAGAGAAATCGGCACCTCATACACTGTACCTTCCCATCTGATGATACGGGTTCCTTGCTCATTTCTAACAGGTACTTTCTCGTAATATCCACATTCCTTTAACTCTTTAAGTCCTGCATATACAGATGCTTTTCCGTCCTTAGAATTATTTACAAGGTTTCCCACTATTACCTTCCAATCGTCAGGCTTACTGAGCAGATATGCCAATAAGCCTTTTGCTTTATATGACAGCCTTGCATCTTCTAAGAATGTCTTGTCCATCATCACAAAATTACTTGGACGCTTTTTGATCCGTATAACCTCATTGAGTTTTTTATCTTCACCCATATTGTTTAAATTCCTCTATATCCTGCTTCTTCCTTTACCCATTTATGGAAATCAAAATTTTCTATATCTTCATTCTCTTGGATATAATTTCCATCATTGGCATGGAAATAGCTATTCCGATTCCGCTTGTCTTTGTCCCATTTATTCACGTACTTAGGCGACTGCTTCATTTCACATCACTCTTTCCTTATGATTTACTGGAACAATTTATTTCTAATCATTGCAATGATAGTTTCTTTTAAAGCAACATCATCAGCAATATTGACTTTGAAATACACTGTTCCAAACATATAATCTCTTTCTTTGTCCTCATAATAAGCTTCTAAAGCAGTAGATATTTTCCAGTCGGGAGAGATTCTTACATACAGGCGTGTCTTAGTATTCACTCCGGCATCGCACCAATCAACTCCATATCTCTGAGCTTCTTCATTGTTTAATTTGTCAACGTGGACAGCTTTCTGGATTGATTCTTCCCAGGTGTCAGAAACTTCTGAAACATTGATGTAGAATTCCATCTCCCCCAAATCATCCATTTCTACAGATGTTAATGCAATCTGTCCTAAAGTTGTGTTTACTGCCTGTTTTAATTCCATGATAATTTTCCTCTCTTTTCTATGATTTTCTGCTCAAGGACGGATAATACCGCCCTTATTTCTGTTTTTTCTTCAATAATTTGCTGTCATCAAACCATTTCATAGGCTTACCGCTGAATTTGACATTCGGTTGCATGATGGCACTATATCCAATCTTAGTGACAATGCCATGATCTGTTTCCACTATAAATGTACCAGTGACTCTTGTATTGAGTGATTTATCTTCTTTTCCTTTATCCATATTCTTTCCCCCTTTTCAGCAATATCCGAATAATAACCAGTGTGCTATCATCCCAAGAGGAACACCAACCATGATGAGAAACAAGATAAGATACTGTAATGCTCTATTCAATTTCTTTCTGATGGTTTTCTTGAGTGCTTTCTTGAATCTGAGTTCCCACTGATCGTAGGTCATCACTGTTTCTGCATTTTGCTTCTTCATGATTGCGTTTCTCCTTGTGATCTTGAATTTTGCTGTGATTCTAAGGGATAAACACCCATAGAATCACAGACATATGATTAGATGTTCAGAAGCATTTTACCCAGTGCATCCCAGATAAGTTTCTTTACTGTGCGTGTTCCCTCTTCGCCTAAATAAAGTGGAATGTCATCGTAATCTTCTACTACATCCTCGTTTGATTCCTGCCAGAGATAAATGTCAAGAATAAAATCTGAATTAATCCCTGTAATCCATCCACCGAAAGTGTACTGTACATTCACATCAACACAGATTTCTTTTTCGTCAACATCTGGATGTTTCTCAAGAAAGTCTTTGTACAACTTATTCACAAGTTCTTCTAAGCCTTCATTTGCGTGTGAAATTGGAATATGTACCAGAAGATTCCCATTGACTGCTTCAATGTTATTCAGATTAATAGCTCCGATCTCCTTTACTTCTACTGTCTTAATTGATTTTGCTTTCATGTCGTCCTCTTTCTCCCCGTTATGCCGATAGGACAGCGAATGTGATTATAATGTGAGCATCAGTTTTAAATACTGATATGCAAGTTTACGGGCTTCAAAGTCGATTCTTTCAAGATACTCCTGTACCTGTTGAGAACCATATTCAAGATACATAAGCTTGTCCTCAAGTGATAAGCCATGCATAGCTTTCTCAATTACAGGATTTACAAGGCTTTTGAATGTATCTTCCAGAAGTGTTATAAACTCCTGTTTTGTTGGGATCTGATCAGCTACCATGTAGATTGGCTCGATATAGGTTGTATACTCTGTAAAAGAGATATACTGTTCTGTGAAGTTGCTATGTTCAATAAACTCTGAATATATCATTGTGTATGTCCTCCTTATATTTTGACTACCTCCCACCCTGTAAGAGTGGGAACGCTCATAGCTTAAAGCCCTGTTTATAGTGGCTATGACCACTTATGATACAAAAGTTACATTTGTGAATTTACCTTTGTCCATTAATGGGTAAATGTCTTTCATTGCTCTGGTAATTCCTTTTGAATCTTCCATATCTTCATAGAAGTAACAAACCTCATTACCAGATTTTGTAATAACCTTTACACCAACGCTTCTACCTTTATGCGCTTCTATCTTTGCTAACATCTGAACCTCTGTCATATTCTCACCTTTCTGCGGTTGACCTCCACCGCAAGGATAAGGAATTTATTTAACATATAATCTTCTGTACTGGCTTACTCTCTGATACTCTGCAAGGCTTCCTAAATCTGCTTCAAGTCTCTTGCTGTCAAGTGTTCTTCTTTCACAGGTGGAAAGCTTTATTGTGAAGTCGTTACCAGTTTCAGAAATCTTTTCGTTTGTATCCATGTAGCCGATGATCTCACGTTCTACTGCTTTCAGTTCTTCCTCTAACTGCTCTTTCATTGCTTTAAGGCTTCTGTAATCTGCTACTGCATTTTCTAATTCTTTCATTGTTCTACACATATTCTTTATCCTCCTGATTTCTTATGGAAGCATCAGCCCCGGCAGGTCTTAAAGCTATCTAAGGTTTTTGACCATCTCATTATCCCCTTACCCTTGCCCGGTGTTATGTTGTTGTCTTCGGTGTCAACCTTCGCTGTTGCTTTTTGTTTTGCTGTGTTGTTTGTTGTTGAGATTATAGTACACTATTCCATGTACTTTGTAAATTGGTAAAGTACACAAAATAATTTACTTTATTTTGGATATATTGTACATATTTTTGTGTACTTATTTTTTGGCATAAAAAAAGAAAGCAACTCTATATTGCTCTCTTTAATCATTTACTATTATAGAATATCTTATTTTATAATATATTCATTTTCACCTTTAAGAATTAATTGCATACCTAAATAATCCGCAATTTTAACAACATCTGCAACGGTAAACGTATCTCTTTGCATCTTATTAGAAAAACTTTGCTTAGTCATACCAAGAGCTTCAGCCAGATCTTTTTGATTGATTACTTTACCGTTATTCTTGTTTTCTTCAATTATATCTTTTACAGTCTGTGCAAACATTTATTATCACCATTCCTTTTACCGTCCAAGTCACTTCTATAATATGTATAAATCATATCATAACTTATTTTACAATTCAATTAATTTTTGTTTTGTAAACATATTGGTGTACTTTCAACAATTATATGTACATATTTTTGTTTACTATGTCTATTTACATAGTACATGTTTTAGTGTACTATTACCTCGTAATAAATCACATGGAGGTAAGGCAAATGGCAAAAGCAAATGTATATGAAATGGTAACAGAAAGAATTATCGTAGAACTTGAAAAAGGAAACATTCCGTGGAAAAAGCCGTGGACAGGCGTTAGATCAGGAGCATTTAATAGAGTTACAAAAAGACCATACAGTTTATTAAATCAGATGCTTCTTAAACATTCCGGTGAATATGCAACATTTAAACAGTGGCAGGATTTAAAAGGACATATCCGCAAGGGTGAAAAATCAGAAATAGTAGTCTTCTGGAAGATTTACGAATCAGAGGAAACGAACCCAGATACAGGCGAGAAAGAAATAAAGAAGATACCTTTATTAAGATATTACAATGTATTCCACATCTCTCAGGTTGATGGAGTAGAACCACTTGCACCTGAACAGCTTAACAATGAGGTAGAACCATTAGAAGCAGGTGACAAGATCATCACAAACTATATCAATAGAGAACATCATTTAAACTTTGTAGAACATAAAAGCAATAAAGCATATTACAGCCCATCAAATGATACTGTAGTCGTACCACTCAAAGAACAGTACAATCTTATCAATGAGTATTACAGTACAGCATTTCACGAATTAACCCATAGTACAGGACATAAGGACAGATTAAACAGACTTGAGAGCGGAGCAGTTGCCTCTTTCGGTTCAGAAACTTATTCAAAAGAAGAACTTTGTGCAGAGATCGGCAGTGCCGCCTTAATGAGCGTTACAGGGATTGAAACACCTAAGACCTTTAAGAATTCAACAGCATATATTCAGAATTGGTTACAGGTTTTGAAGAATGACAACAAGTTTATCGTATCTGCAAGCAGTAAGGCAGAAAAAGCAGTCAATTACATATTAGCTACAGAGTAACATAGGAGCGGTAGAGATACCGCTTCTTTTTATGTCAAAAAATAAGGCTAAGAGAATGCATTGTATATTCTCCTAGCCTTTTGTTGTATTCATTGCTTACTGGTATTTTGTGTCTATCCCCGTATCAGATTATCATGAGTATCATGTGATCCGCTTATACATTGCCCCGTGTTTTATTACTCTGTTCATGTTTATTGAGGATGTGTTGTTTCTCTCTATATTCTCCCGTATAACGTGCAGTATATGGCATAGATAGTATATTCTGATCTTACTACCAGTGAACAAGAAGCTGTTTATTAGTTGTTCATTGTTTCGTGTACTCTGGTATCATGTGATACTGTCTTAGCTGTCTGCTCTGGAAGTTGATACCAGGACATATGATAAACGTACCCCGGGTGGTTTACATTCATATGAAAGGGGCTTATGTCTGTAGGGTGTAGATGTGTTCCATTTTCATGATACGGATAATTTTTGAATGTTCCGAACTATAATTTCTCTAAAAACTTCTTAAAATTATCTTGGTTAATAATTATATCATACTTCCATTCAAACAATTTAATTCCATTCTCAGCACATAATTTCTTCTTGCGTAAATCTCTCGCTTGTTGTACTCCAAGATTTTCTTCTTTTCCAAAAAGACTTACTGGTTGATAGTGCTGTTGTCCTTGATACTCTATTCCCACCTTCAACGATGGAATATAAATATCCAGCGATTGTCTGCCTAACCATTCTGTTTGATATTGAAAAATTGCATCTGCGTAAAACTCTCTCACCATACAATATAGCTGCTGTTCAGATTTCCATTTAGATGTAGTTTTCCGCTGCACAATCAACTCTTGATAGATTTCACTTCTTCTTTTTTTCAATTCTACATATTTATTATGAATAATATCATAAGCGTTGCTCATTGTCGGATTCTTTATAAGTGCTGTAAGGTTTCTCCCTGGTGAAGCAAGCATATAAAGTTTATCCAACATAACTATATTATGATACTTTCTTAAAAATTCTAATACTGCATCATCATTATTTCTATTTATTTTAAGAGCATTTTGGGAAAATTGCACATTATAAAATATTACCATTAATTCTATAATGTCCTTATATTTCGTAGAAATTTTTTCATTAAATGTTATAGATGACGACTGTTCTGTTATACCGTATTTGATTCCTAAATACATATCTATGTCTCCGTGTTTTCCATTCGGATATACAAAATCAAAACAAACTTCTGACGGATAATCGCCATCTTCTTTCTTCCAAACAATTCCCTTATCTATCTCATCTATAATTCGTTGCATCCTCTTTTCCAAGTCTTTTATGTAATTAACTGCTTTTAACTCTATCTCTGGAGATTCTGAAATTTTTTCATTATCTTTCATACAAAAGAAATGAAGTTTCATTCCTTCCATATCTTCAATGAAACGAATCCTTAGTGGTATTGTTTTTTCAAATAGTAATCCTATATATTTAATTTTTTGCTCATGTGGAAGTAGATCTTCAACATACGGAAATACATCAATGATTTTTCCTTTTATATCTATACTGCTAACGCGAATCGACAACTTGTAATCTGTTTTATTTTTAACACATACTTTTACTCCCCAATAGTTACCTTCTCTGCATATTCCTGTATAAATTACTTGGAAATATTCATCCTCCCATACTACCTCATTATATCCATATGGGATATCCTCAATTTTGTCTTCCATTCCTTATCCTCTTTTACTTATAATAAAGCGTCACCTCATTTTTTTGTTGTTAACCAAACTGCTATTTTATATATCATTTTTTTATTTTGCATATTTTAATACAATTTTATCGTATACTACTTGTGGAACATTTCTCCAATCATATTCATCTATAAATTTTTTGTCGTATTCCCATCTTTTAGTTGCTTCTTTCCATGATGGGATTTTTCGTCCTCTTTCAATAAGTATATTAAGATGATCCTTAATTTCTGCTTTTGTCATTAAATGAGATTCTATTACGGAACAGAGAATAATGCGTCTTGCCTCTACTGGTAAGTTTCTTTGACTACTCACTGTATACCCACACTTAAAAAGGATTGATTGGCTCTGTAGTTTAGAAAAGTCATCGTTTTGATTTACATTTCCAACAGATGTTTGGTCTATGACTTGGCATAAAATTATCCCTGTAATTTTATCAAAATCTGATTTTAACATATAATATTGATCACAAGTTTTACAATAGCTCAATTCCACATCCAAAAAATGCACTTTACATGTGTCATACAGAACCGGAATCTTAGCTATTACATCTTCTATTTGATGATTGTCGTGAGAACACTGTTTAATAGTTTTCAAGACAATAATGTTTTGTATAGATAATTTCTTATATACCTTTTTTGTTATTTTGAGATCTTTTTCTATATGCTTTTCATTTATGCCATTAATTGAAGTCATAAATTCTCGAATTCTCTGAGCATCCTGTAGTAATTGATTTTCTTTCTCTTTATCAAAAACTTCATTGCTTCTCATATATGAAAATAAATCCGATGAAATAACATCATTAATAACCTTAAATGAATCCTTTATTCTCTCAATTGCAAGATTTATAGACGAAATTTCATTACAAATTTCTTTATTATATTTCAAAATAATTTGTTGAATGTCTTCTGGTATCATTTGTATTTTTCCTTTTCACCGTAAAATGTAATTAACATAATACATCTACTTAACCACTGTCATTTTGCAATATTTTAACTTTTTAATTTCGTAAATTTTCAAATAAAATTATAGTCATTTTCCTGACCATAGTCAAGTATAAGACTACATCATATCATGGATAATATGAACTAAAGGAGCCTGATATGATAGCATATACCCCATTCTGGAATACATTAAAAAAATCAAACGAATCCACATATTCCTTAATCCATACACATCATATCTCAAGTGCTATTATTGACAAGCTGAGAAAAGACAAGCCAATGAATACCACTACGCTCAATGATCTCTGTCGCATCCTCAACTGTCAGATTCAAGACATCTGTATTTACGTCCCATCAGATGAAGATCAACCCTTGTAAATGCCAGAGTCCAACATTCCTGCATAATAAATCAATACTTCCATGCGTTTTTCTCTGGATAATATACAGGCAATATAATCATCAATAATATTTCTGGAATGCTCTGGAATATCCAAACTCTCATATCTCTCCCTTAAATCCTCAATATCCTGATTATCCTGCACGATCTCTGCTGCATCTGTATTAATTTGTATCATACTCTTTATTCGCGTTTTTTCGACATTTCCACCAATCTTAAAATTAATTTGATACACTTCATAATCCTATCCCTCTCCCCAATATTATTGGTATTTATCTCAGTTTAAACCTGTACCACTTTTAACACAAGGAACATCCTTCGACAAAGTTCGACATTTTGAGGCTCTACAAAACGTAAAAAAAATAGGCATACCAAGGATTGTACTCCCTGATATGCCTTTATATATTAATACGGTTCTACTCGCACCGTAAGCAGCTTCTCATATATGTATTCTGGTATCTTATCTCTGTATTTTGACACCGTGATCGCAATGTCACATTCTTTGAACTTCTTATAATCTGCAAATGCTTCTTCTATTGTATCCCGATATGGTAAATCAATTATATCTTCTGTGCCAAAATAAGTAATCTGTCCGTAATATTTATTGACTTTACCATTATATCTTACTCCAAGAGGAAGCACATTGTCTGGTGTTTCTCCATCCTTATAATGCTTTTTGCTGTTAGCAAGCAATGTATTTAATCCTTGTGGAAGAATACAGATTGTCTCTGGAGAATACATCTTACTGCCATTACCAAATAAATCCTTGTCTACAGCCATTGATTCTCCTGGTACTTCATAATATAACTCTAGATATTGCTTGATGAATAACCGCGGATCATCTTTCCATTCCTGACACATTTCAGCATCATCATAACATTTGTGTGCACTGCTACTGTTATCTTCTCCTTTACATCGACTGGAAATTGACCCATATGCAGACATAGCTTGACTTTTGGCATTATTGATATACTCAATGTATTCCTGCTCATATCCCAATTCCTGCCATGTAATCTTACCTGCTTTAAGATTTCTAAAATCCTTATCAGAAACATAGATCAGATTCTTATACCAGTTATCCGCAAAGTCACCATTCTTATGCCATACTTTAAATCTGCCCCTATATTGTTTCAAAAAACTTTTTACTACCAATTCTTCTGGACTGGTTTCTCTCTTCCAGATTTCAACTTCCATTTCATCTTTTGTTTTTCCTTTAACACTCCTCGAAGGTCGTAACACTTCATAAACAGTATAATGGCATTTTCCCTGTTTATGCTCATAGAATTTGTTCTTATTTGGGTTTCTATGGTTATTTACACCTCTTCCGTAATTAGAAATCCAATAGTTTTCTGTCTGCGGTACTCTTACAAATACTTCAAATGCACTGATTAATTTACATTTAATCGGATGCTCTACAGGTAGCATATCTGTTAGTGGTATCTCTGCCAGATTTTTATTTTCATCAAGAATATACTGCATCTTCATTTCTGTATTGTTTAATTCCATTATTTCTCTAATCCTTTCCCATCTGTAATATTTTCAACAGCAGCAGTTGTCCTGTCAGCTATTGGACACCACTCTGGGCTTGTTTCTGGTAAGTTATCCTCGCCCAGTTTACCCATCAGATTTATTCTGTCTCCATTATCACAGTAATACATTTTCTTATTGATAGCATAGCATTTTACATATTTACAATCTTTACATCTCATTACTCTTCTTCTCCTTCTTCGTATTCGTCATTTTGATTATTTGCTTCTTCCTTGAGATAATCTCCATACGCTTCGCAAGCTCGATTTAATACAGTACCAGATTTAAACTTTGCCTTATATCTTTCTGGTATCTCATGCATATCTTTTGTGAGTCCACTATATTTTTTGCTTTCCTTATAGAATTTAGGTTCTACAGTGAAAAATCCTAATAATACCAGTTTATCTCCATTAGCCAAAATGTCCTCTATCGTGTGAAGCATATAACGGATTGTCCAGTATGTATTCCAGTAATCTCCACCTATCCTATTTTTGAGTATTCTCTCATATTCTTTGAATCTATTAGCTTCTCTCATTTTGTCATGTACCATTTTGGTAAACTCTGCTTCATATATTGTTTTGTTCATCGTCTTTTCCTCCTTGTTTTTGTTCTATGAAATCACCATTTCTTTGACAATATTTTTAAGCACTAAAATAAGCCCACGTACCTGTCGTTATTCAAGTACATGGACTTATTCAGATGTTTAAATGTTATTCAGATGTAATGCTCTATCCAGTGGTGTAAATTTGGTGTAAGTTCACCTGTGAAATGCTCGTTTCCCCTTGATTTATAAGGATAAAATCGAAAATATTGTATTATAGTGTATTTTGCATCAAATTTCAATAGAGAATTGCAAGTTTTTGTGAAATTTTCATTAATATTGTAGTGTGGCACAGAAAAGGATTCAATTTTCCTGTACCAGAGGGATTCCTGAACGGGAATAATCGTAATCAAGATAGTAATTCAGCATTTTCTGTATCCGTGATTCATAGTTTTGAGGAGTCATGAGTCCCTTGTCATCATAAATCCAGTTAATGATGTTTTCGCTGATCGATTCACTGTAATGAGTATCATCTTTGTAATTATCAAGATCGCAGGTAAGCTCAAACAGATCCGTAAAGGAAAAAAGCTTCACATTATCATACTCCATAAGCAGTTCTGCCTGCAGCTTTTCTGCTTCAAAATAACGTTCCAGATTTCCGGAGCATTTAAGCTTATACCACCAGACTGCACTGTATGGCGGCGTATAGAAATAAAACGTAGTTTCCGGATGAGCTTTTACCATATCAAGAACATTCGCCTCTACATTATGACGGACAGTTTTGGCATCATCCTCTGAAAACTTCTTCTGTTTTTCGATTTTTGTTGGAACAGAGTAGGTTTGGAGTACGTAGTCTGTTCCGACGGGATAATCTGCTGCCCAGGAACTGTATTCATCCATGGATGGTGTTTTTTCGCCATGAAGTGTGTATTTGATAACACCAAGCGTATTGTCTATAAAGATATCTTTGTTAAAAAGATACTGGACATCGTTCCATATATTATTATCATACAGATAAGTTGGAACATTGTCATAATTGTAATCGGACTTGTCATCAAAAATCTTATTATAATCCAGACAGCGGAAAATATATTTAATATCAGACTTATTGTCAAATATAGTACGGATTTCTTCATCGATTGCCCAATAGGTATCACCAGTAAGGGTTACTTTGACAGAATGCGTTCCAAACAGGTCATCAAACTGTGAAGTCTTGAAATTCTGCATCATAGAAGTGCCTGTGATTGCAGCATCATAATCAAAATTCTGGATGATACCGTTATTCAGATATCGTTCTTTTCCTCGCTCAAGAGGATATTCCAACTGTTTCAGAGGCTTATGATAGTGAAAAAAAGGATCGATCACTGCTGTCATGCCACCTGCGAGGATCAGGAGTGTGCCCGTTCCCACGAGTACAGTTTTTACAAATTTATTACTGTTCATAGTATTGCTCCCTAAAAGTTAAAGTAGAGAAATTCTGATACACCGGAAAGGGTAAAAATTCCCCAGACCAGACAGAGTACAGTCACTGCCGCCATTTTAGTGGTTGGACGGAAATTCATCTCCTGATTGTTTTTGAAATTAAGACACAGGAACAACATTCCGCCAAGCAGAATCAGGGCATCTGAACCACGGATGGAAGCCATGATTTTATTGAGTACGGGGATATGACTGTAAATCAAGTAGAATTCCTTTAACTGAAAAGTCTGTAAAAATGCAGCATGGAGATTGAGGTTCTGGAATTTCAGGATTCTTTTGATAAATGTAAATGCCTGAGAAATAGAATCAGCCCTAAAAAAGATCCATGTTATATTTACAAACAGAAAAGTAAAAGTCCACTGAAGGACTACATGCATGCTCTCCCACTGTTTCCGGAACATTCTGGTAAGTGCATTTCCTATTCCATGCAGAAATCCCCAGAAAATAAAGGTCCAGTTCGCACCATGCCAGAGACCACTGACAAGGAATACAATGATGATATTTATATAAGTCCGGACAGTTCCCCTACGGCTTCCGCCAAGCGGAAAGTACACATAGGTTCGCAGGAATCTGGTCAGTGTCAGATGCCAGCGTTTCCAGAAATCTACGACAGACAGCGCTTTGTATGGTGAATTAAAGTTCATTGGGATATGGATATTAAACATATATCCCAGACCCGTTGCCATATCACAATATCCACTGAAGTCAAAATAAATCTGGAAAGTGTAGGCAAGCATTGTAAGGATCGCATCCATGGATGTAAGTCCACTGCCAAGGTGGCTGTAGCCCCATGAAACAGATCCGCTTAAGGTGTCGGCGATCACAGCTTTTTTGACAAGACCGGCTGCGAACATATACAAACCGCGCGCCATATTGTCCCAGTTGATCTTCCAGTTGTTTTTGTCCTCAAACTGTGGAAGGACTTCGTTATGCAGAACGATCGGACCCGCGATCAGCTGCGGGAAAAAGGTTACAAATAATGCGTAATCTGTAAAATTGTATTCCTTGGTTTCTCCGCGGTAAGAATCAACCATATAAGAAACCTGCTGGAAGGTAAAAAAGCTGATACCCAGTGGCAGGACGATATTCTTTAACTGGAAGTCCGTGGAAAAAACTTTATTCAGATTATCTACGAAGAAATCATAGTATTTGAAATAAAATATCAGACCAAGATTGAATATCAGACCAATACCAAGCAGTGCCTTTTTCAGAAGTGCAAGCTGTCCTTTCGATATTGTGCCCCCCCATCTGCGCTGCAAAAGCTGAGACAACAGATAATTGACAACAATACTGCTGCACATGATCCACAGATAACTTGGATTGAAATAGCCATAAAACCAGAAAGACATGAGGATCAATGCAACCTTTGCAAAGACTGGTTTTCCGAGTTTATGCAGTCCATAATAGCTACCAAGTGTCAGTGGAAGAAAAACAAATATAAATATGTAAGAATTAAATAACATGTCGTTTTTGTACTTCCCCCTAAATTAATTTTTTAATTTTGTATCAATTATCAACTATAAGGGAAAATTTAAGGTTCGTCAAGTTTTTCTTCCACTTTGCAGGTTGTTAGAATAGGTGGCACTTTCTGCGGCAATCATGCGAAAAAGCTGCCGGTCATCCATTCCGACTGCCCGTATGGCACTATACTGTCTGGTGTGGGCGGAAACACTCATGGAGATGCAGTTTATAATATTGAACAGAGAGATCAGGGCAATGATACCAAGAAATCCATAGGCTACAACACGTGAAGCAAGATATGTCGAAAAATCTCTCCGGTTATCCTGACGCACATCCTGAACGATCATCTGATCTGTTGAAAGTTCAGCGATCTGCGAGATCGTCTGGCTGTCTGCATCTGCATTTAACTGAACACCGACGAGATTGTAATATCTGCAAGTGTACCGTTTACGAGCATGCTTTTGCTACATCCCATGATAAAGTCATCATAAGAGCAGATAGTAACATGGTCGATCTCTGCCTGTTTACAGGACACCGGAGTATTTGTGATCCCGCTCAGTCCCCATACCTGAGATACTGGAAGTGCTCGCATGATCGGAACGGTTGAAGTCTTCCGGATCTCCTGGCAGATATCAAAACCAGATCCATCCGGAAGGCTGACATCCAGAATAACAAGATCGTTATCTTCCGTCCATAACTGCTTCTGCTCATCTCTGGTGCGGGAGATATCAAGAGCATAGCCCTGTTTCTTAATGGCAAAGGATAAGCCATTTAACATACTTAAGTCATCTTCGACCAGTAATATGTGTTTCATGTTGTCTCCTTTGGTTTCTGTGTTATTAAATCCAGTATAGTGCGGGATGAGGCGGGATGCAACTTACATTCTTGTAAGATTGGAATAAGAGGCAAAAAAAGAGTGAAGCTTTTAAAACTCCACTCTTTGTCTGAATGATAGATCATTTTCTGTGCATCTGCAGAATCTCAAGAAGAATTTCATACACAGATTCATTTTTCTCTATGATAAGTGACAGGTTTTCCTTTGTCTGGTTCAGAAGTTGAAAAAGGGTCCGTACGTCGGAACTGACACTGTTGTTTCGCAAAGATGAACGAAGATATCCTTCTGTGTCGTAATAATAACGTTCATCCAGAACGGTGACGAGACGGTCGGTGACGCGGACCGCGGCGGTGTTCAGGTCTGCGGGTGTGGAGGTCTGGCGGTACTGGTAGCCCTGATGAATGTAGCCGTCAAGCAGGTTTTGCGTTTCGCTTTCATTGTTGGCGCAGACTACTTCGATATGCGGATAGTATCTGGAACTTTTTTTCCTTGGCAGATGGAGCATATTCTGGATGAAGGAGGAAAGTTCGGCATTGGTGCGGATGCGGTTAGTCAGATGGAAGGTCAGGATCTGTGGTAGGCGTTCTATCTTCTGAATAGTGGTCTGGTCCATTTCCTCAGGAGAGATCATATCCTCGGAATCACTGGAAAAGATCACGGGCTGGTGATTAACTGCATTTAGAAGAATGTCAAGTTTTGGAGCGGAAAGCAGATGAGCTTCATCTACCAGGATGGCGCTGTAGGAATCAAAGCTGACTGGTTCCCTTTCATTAGCAAGCTCTTTGTCGGTGAGAAAATCGATCCTCTGCAGGCGTTCATGAAGGATCTCCCAATCCCTGGCAGCTTCTCCGCAGTGGATCATGCAGACTCTCTGACGGACAGACAGTTTCATGGCAATGTCATAGAGCAGCAGGGTCTTGCCTGTCCCTGGAAGTCCGTTGAACCAGTAATAGCCGGTGTGTTCTGTGCGGATCTTTTTGAGGATCTGCCGTTCAATATCACGCTGCTGTGAAGTCAGGAAATATTCTTTCCGAAGAAAACGGGCAGGTTCTGTAAGCGGGGAGATCAGATAAAGTTCTGCCTGAAAAAGATCCTCGATATCTCCCTCATAATCCGGACTTTCCTTCTGGAGAATTGTACATAGATGTTCCCAGTCTGCCTCTATGATATGGTCATGCTTTGTCAGCTTGACAAGCCGGTTCTGGTTGCTGATATAAGTATAAGAATGGAGCGGCTTTCCAAGAACAGACAGATAATATCGGTTCTGCAGAAGCTGTTTGCAGATCGCCTCATCGGATACTACACCACTTTTTAACTCGATATTTACGATCTGGTCTTTTTTGATTTGGAGAAGGTCAAATTCCTTTCCAAGCTTTGGAATCTGGAAAGAATAGAAAAAACGAAGAGAGCAGATCTGAGGAATATGCACTTCCAGATGTTCTGTCAGAGCCTTCATGCTCTCCATCTCCCACTCTCTCATCCGAAGAAAATATCCCCTCCCCGATAACTGACGCTCCAGTCTCTGAAGATTGTCGAGCGTCTGGTTTCTGGTGATGGTATAGATGGAAATAGATTTCATAATGATTTACCTGACCTCTTTTTTGAGGATTTTGTTAAACAATGTAAAAAAGGTTATTGTGGTAACAGCCGCGGCAAGGATATCGCTTACCGGTTCTGCCAGGAAAACAGCGAACGCTTTGTTCGAGAAGAAATTCGGCAGCAGGAAGATCAGCGGGATCAGCATGATCACGATCCAGAAGAAGATCGTGCAAGTAATTTGGGGATGTTTCCTGTTGCCATAGGGTTTGAAGTGTTTGATTCTTGCATTTTAGTCATGGTTTTAGTCCTTTTGTTTGTAAATTGAAAAATGTAAAGTGGTTGGGATTAGGCTGTCTTTGTTGATTAATGCGCGGAGCGCAGAGGGTTTTGATTTGTTATATGTATTTATTATACTATAACATTTTAAATTATATAACACACTTTTTTATTTTATAAAAACAACAGCCCAGAGCTCTGTCATTCTGCATAAACTCTCCGGGCTGTCTCTTTTTATACATTCATGTATTATACGGTATTGATGTTCTCCAGAAGGGAACTCATCTCCTGATACAGAAGTTCCTTACTGGAAGCTCCCATTACGATGGATATAAATGGATTGCCATATTCATTCTGACATAACAATGCCAGACAGTTTCCTGCACTGCTGGTGGTTCCCGTCTTACCTCCAAGGATCGTAACGCCCTTTGGTGCTGTTGCTTCTCCTGTAAGGTAATGGTCGGTTGCTGTCAGTACTACACTCGCATCAGAGCCATCGCTGTATTTATAATTTGCAGTATAGCTTCCCATCTGTGTGATCTCTGTAAATTCAGGATACTTGAGTGCTTCTTTGAGCATCAGATAGATGTCATATGGTGTTGTATAATGGTTCTCATCCTGCAGTCCATGTGGATTTGTGAAATGTGTTCCTGTACATCCAAGCTGTGCGGCATAAGCATTCATCATAGAAACAAAATTCTCGGTTGAACCGCCGACATGCGTTGCGATCGCAGATGCGGCATCGTTTCCTGAATATACAAGGAGACAGTGCACCAGTTCATCCATCGTTACCTGGTCACCTACCTGGAAACCAACTCGCTGAGAGCCTTCCTCCAGAGTTACATTCTCCTCTGAGATCGTGACTACGTCATCCATGTTTCCATTTGTAAATACCAGGAGTGCTGTCATGATCTTGGTGATACTTGCCGGATAAACTTTGTCATAAGCACCCTTTGCATACATTACCGATTTGTTATTGATATCCAGGAGAAGTCCCTCCTGTCCATCCTCCAGTGTCACAGAATCCAGACTCTGGTCACCGCTTACCACACAGAGGTCTGCAGCAAAAGAAGCCGCTCTTGAAGTTGCCTTAAGTGTATTCTGATATTGGAATTCCTGATTAATATCAAATGCCTGTACCTGTCTGCCAAAGGAAAGTCCCTTCTGCAATAAGAAGTACCCTCCTCCACACAATACGACTGCCAGAAGAAGCACCGTTACTATAGTCGGAAGGAAATTTCTTCTGGGACGTTTTTTCCGGCGTGCTTCCGGATTTCTTCTTGCCTGTGTCGGACTGACAGGACGTGCACTTTTGCCTTTGATTTGCTGAGTGTGTGAAGCACTTCCTGTCGGTCTTGCTGACCGGGCTGCTTTTTTTCTGGTGGAAGCAGCGGATGAGGAAGTATTACGAGGTCTTGCTGGTCTCTCCTGCATCTCTTCTCTTCTGCGCTCACGTGGCTGTTCTTTTTTCATAGGTAATCCTCTTTCTGATTTACTGACTTTTTGCGAATTTCCTTATTGTATGCACTGCTCTGCAAGCCTACATTCAGGACAAGCCCCATTCCAAGATAAAGACTGACGAGAGAAGTAAGGCCATAACTTACAAATGGAAGCGGTGTACCTGTATTTGGTGCGATTCCTGTCGCAACACAGATATTCAGAAAACTCTGCAAAGAAACGATACTCGCCATTCCGCAGCATATGATCTTACCCGACAGATCCTTGGCCCGAAGCCCCATCCGGATACATTCTATCGAGATTGCCAGAAGCAGAAGAATAATCGTACAGCAGCCAAGGAAACCATATTCTTCGCCTGCAACTGCAAAAATAAAGTCTGTCTGGTTCTCAGATACAAAGTTTCCTTCATTTACAGAAGTAACTTCATCGTTTCCGGACAGTTTCTTACCGATCAGTTCTCCTGATGCGATCGCTGTCTTGGAGTTATTCTGCTGCTGAATATCATCACTGTACTCATCATTTTCAGGATAAAGGAATGACATGATTCGATCTCTCTGATAGTCCTTGATCAGTTTCTGATCCGGCTGAACAACAATAAAAAGAAAGATGATGATCAACGGGATCAGGATCAGGAATGTTCCGCCTATGACCTTGTAACTAAGTCCTGCAATATAGATCAGGATGCAGAACACAGCCAGCATCATAAGCGTATTCTTAAGGTCCGGCTGCTCATAGATCAAAAGCAGTGGAACAGCCAGCAATAAAACGGATTTCGCCAGTGTTTTCGGCGTATTCAGATCTTCTTCGTGATCCATAAAAAACCTGGCAAAAAACAATATAATGATGATCTTTGACAACTCTGTCGGCTGGAAACGAATAAATCCAAAATCAATCCAGCGCGCTGCACCGTTTGCAGAATCACCAAACAGACGAACGATCAGAAGAAGGGCGATGTTCGCGCCATACATGATCCACTGGAAATTGGATATCCAGGAATAATCAATCAGTGAAAGAATCACCATGAAGATCAGTCCCATGATAACACCGATCATCTGCTTACTCCGCAGGTCATCTCTGGCACTTCCAACCAGAATGATTCCGATCACACTGATCGCAAGAAGAAAGATCACCAGTCTGAAATTATAAAATCGTAACTTATACTGTTTAATCATTTTGTATCTTATTCCCTTTTCTTATATACCGGAATATCCGCATGAAGAACCGGCGGTTCCTGGCTGATCCGGAATACAACGCCATCTTCATCTATGGATACGTATTTTTTTACTGTGCGGATCATATCATCTTTCAGCAATTTCATCATCTGCGGAGAACAGTCGATCCGCTCTGAAACCAGAAGGAGCTTCATCCGGTTCCTTGCATAATCAGCGGAGCGGTTCCTGAATTGCGAAAATGCTTTCATACAAATCCCCTCCTTCTGCTTATGGATCATTTACGGAAAAAATCTCCAATTCGCTGAAACATTCCTTTTTTTGATCTGAGTTCTGCAAAAGGAACCTCCTCACCAAGAAGCCTCCGGCAGATATTGCGGTATTCCTCCTCTGCCTGAGAATTCCTTCCCGAAAGCGGTTCTCCCTGATTGGCTGCGATCACGATCTGCTCATCATCAAGGATCGTACCGATCAGATCCACGGCAAGGATCTCGATCACATCCTCTACGGACATCATATCTCCACGTGCGATCATATCGGGTCGAAGCCTGTTAATGATCAGATGGATATCCCTGATATCTTCCGCTTCAAGAAGTCCAATGATACGGTCTGCATCACGGATTGCAGATACCTCCGGTGTTGTTACGACAAGTGCCTTATCTGCCCCGGCGATCGCATTTCGAAATCCCTGCTCAATGCCGGCCGGACAGTCAAGAAGAACAAAATCAAACTCTTCCCTGAGTTCCTCTGTCAGCTTGATCATCTGCTCCGGTGACACTGCCGACTTGTCCTTCGTCTGCGCAGATGGCAGAAGAAACAGTTCCGGATGTCTCTTGTCCTTGATCAGTGCCTGCTTCAGACGGCAGTTTCCATTAATGACATCCACAAGATTATACACGATACGGTTCTCAAGTCCCAGGATCACATCCAGGTTCCGAAGGCCGATATCTGTATCGACAACGACTGTCCGCTTGTCCAGCATTGCCAGACCTGTGCCAATATTGGCAGCTGTCGTTGTCTTGCCTACGCCACCCTTACCGGATGTAATTACTATCACTTCGCCCATGTTTCTGTATCCTCCTCAAAGATATGTTCCAGACTTCTGGTATTTTCTTCTGTGATCTCAGACACAGGGCAGATGCCCTGTGTCTGTTAATCATTTGAAGTATTGCTGGTATCGCTGGAGGCATAGCCCGTCAGAATTGTATCTTCATCTGCCAGATCATAAATGTACTGTAAGATATCATTTGCGGTCAAACAGGCATTTCCTGAACTGTAACCATTTGCAATTCGGACAGCAAGCGCATATTCTGGAGCACCTGTTGATGCTGAAGTCGTATAACCGATAAACAGACCATGGTTCGGATGGTAAATATCCAGCTCGGCAGTACCTGTCTTACCAGAAAGAGTTACTCCAAGTCCATTGAACTGTTCATGTGTTTCAACAACCCTGCGCATACCATCATGAATATCATCCCATACGCTGCTCGGAACATCCGTCATCTGATTTTTGACAGACGGAGCATATTCTGTAAGGATTTTTCCCTGAGAATCTGTAACCTTATCCAGAAGGGAAAGGTCATAAACTGTTCCGGAAGTTGCCAGTGCTGTCGCATATCGTGCAAGCTGACTGGTACTGAACAGATGATTACCCTGTCCAATATAAGATGGAACTGCCTTACTGTCAGAAACATGTGGAGATGCTTCTGAAATCTCAATGCCTGTTTTTTCATCCAGACCAATCTCGGATGCATACTGCTGCAGTTTCGAAAGACTCAATGTTTCCGAAAAATCTCCATCTGCATTCTTTCCTGCAAGGAAACCGATCATATTGAAAAAGTAGTTGCAGGACTGCTCAATCGCACCACGAATCTCAAGAGATCCATGCCCCTGTCGGTTCCAGCAGTAAATTGCCGGTGTTACCAGATCAAATTTACCTGTACACTCATAATAAGTTCCATCATCAATAATGCCCTCCATCATTCCTGTAATCGTAGACAGAAGCTTCAATGTAGAACCAGGTGCTGTTGTCTGCTGCGTTGCCTTGTTAAAGAACGGGCTGGATTGATCCAATGCAAGTTTTGAATAATAGCTGGTATCCATATTATTGCTGAGTTTGTTATTATCATATCCAGGGTAAGAAACGCATGCAAGAACTTTTCCGGTATTTACATCTGTAATGACTGCTGATGCAGAACACGGTGCAAGTGCAAGCTGTGCCGGTTCGATCTCCAGATTGGCAATCTTATTGATCATAAAATCATAAGCAGACATCTGACCGGAGGCAAGGCTTTCATAACTTGAGTCATCCTTGGAAAGAACGCCCTGCTCGTAAAGTACCAGGCAGATATCCTGTCCGGAAATCTGGTCATTCATAAGCATGTACTTGTACAAAAGCTTCGAAAAACCAGTGTCTGTCTTCAGATAATCTGTAATATAATCCGTAAGTGCCTTATAAACTTCATTGGAATCCAGATATTCCCCATCTGGTGAAATAACAGAAATATCGATCCAGTTCTGGCTTGCGGCATAGTTCAGATAATCCTTGAGACTGATACTCTGATCTGTTGTCCATGCCTGGTATGTCGCATCCGAAGTATCTACGGAATCCTTCTTTATGACTCCCAGTGTATCTCTGAGAATGGTATCACAAATATAAGAAAGGTATTCCTGAAATTCCTTCGATTCATCCTTATATGCAGGCGGATTGTCCATTGTCAACCTGTTAGTTATTGTATCAAAAACTTCCTGCTGCTTTTGTTGAAATTTGGCATATAAATTTTTTTCTGTATCGGAAGCATTCTGATTACTGAACTTATCAATATCAATCACACTGTTGGATATCAGTGCATTGTATACATCATAGATCGGAACAACGATCCTACTTGCATCCTGTTCAGCTTCATAGTCAAACTCCTTAACTGCCTCGATCTTGTTCAGAAGAATACCGGCAACCCTCTGTTTGAGGATCTGATAAATTGCCGCCTGCCAGTCTGAATCTACAGAGAGATAAACATCATTTCCAGCCTGTGGCTCTATTGTTGTGCCACTGTCAATTTTGAGGACTTTACCAAGGTTATCAACCGTAACCGTCTCCTGTCCATCCGTTCCCTGAAGATCCATTTCCATATACTGTTCAATTCCCGCTTTACCGATGACAGCATCATTAGAGTATTTCGGATCCTGTTTCTTAAGATCTGCAAGTTCATCAGAAGATGCCTTACCAGTATAGCCCAGCAGAGGTCCCATACTCTCATCCTCTACATACTGGCGGCTGGAATCCTCCAGAACATCAATTCCCTGAAGTTCATTCTGATTTTCCTTGATTGCTGCAACGGTGCTCTCGCTGACATTTGTCGCGATCGTAACCGCCATATATTTCTGGAAACTGTTTGTGCTCAGTTCATAGCGCATGATTGCAATATCCAGAACTTCCTGCCTGGTAAGTTCCTGTGGAAGACCGTACTGTTTCAACTCTGCATCTGTATAGGCTTCATCGCCATAAAGGACGATAGAAAATCCCTTGTTGCCACTAAGATAATCCATCATGTCAGCTGCACTGGCAGCTGCCTCGTCTTTGGTCAGGTCATCAATGAGCGCATGACCGTAAATATCTGCCTTAAATCGATTCAGGGTAAATCCAGGATCAATATCAAACACATAATTTCCACTGTTATCCAGTTTAATATGAAATGTATTTGAAAGACTGTCTCCATTCTCAGCAAGGATCTGCAAAACCTTATAAGCAGTACCATTTAATGTCAGGTTTTTCTGGCGGGTCGTATCATAACTTCCATTATCCTCAAATGTCAGAGAATATGACAAAATATTGGAAGCAATCAGTTTATTGTTTCTGTCATAAATATTACCTCTGGTACTTTTGAGGACACGTGTCTTGGTGGTCCTTGTCTGGAATTCATCAATATAGTCCTCGCCCTGAATGATCTGCAGCTCATAAAGCTGGCGTATTAGAACAAAAGACAAAAGAATAAACACCAGCAAAAGCACAGAGGTTCGTTTCAGTTGAATTTTTTTGAATATTTTTTTTATTTTAGTACCCAAATAGATTCCCTTTCTTTCCTGGTCGCACTCATGAAGCGATGATTAATATAATAAAAAATCTTATAAACGATCATTGTCAGAAACACTGTATAAAAAATTTCCGGAATAATGATCCTGTACAGATATGTAAAAAGTCCAAGCCTTCCTCTCAGGAAAAACTGAAGTCCATACACTGCCAGATTATAGAACAGATCCATGATTGCAGTGAGAGCCATTGGAACTTTGATATCATCATCATAATAAATACGGAATGCATAACCACTGAAAAATCCCGCATACATATAAATCAGCGCATAAAATCCAAATACAGATCCATAAAACAGGTCTACAAGCAGTCCGCTGAAAAATCCCGTCCACAGGCCACTCTTACGTCCCCGCATCAGCCCCATGGAAACACATAGAATCAACAGAAGATTCGGAGTGATCGAGCCAATGGCGATTTTCTGGAGAAGTGTTGACTGCAAAAGGAAAGACAAAATGATCGTAAAAAACAGAACGATTTTACTTTTCATTATTCTGCTCCCTCCTGGTCGGTATCTGCATCAGAAGAAGTATCCGCTGCTCCACTGTTATCAACTGCATCCTGCTTGTTTACCGTGATAACAAAGACATCCTTAAGATGCTGAAAATCCACCGGTGTTACAATTGTACCGGTCTTTGTCAGATTGTTGGTATCCAGTTCAATCTCGCTGACGTAACCGATAAACAGTCCCTCTACATATTTGTCACTGATATTGGAAGTAACAACTCTCTCGCCTACCGTAACTTTATTATCCTTGTCATAAAGCTGTGAAAAACGAAGTTTCCCCTCATCAATCAGTTCAAGTTCTCCTTCTACCACACAGGTGTCATCTGTGCCTACGGTCATTGCACTTACATTACTGCTATCATCAATGATCGCACGGACGGTAGCCCAGTTTGATCCTACTTCTGTAACAATTCCTACAAGCCCCTTACCAGCGATCACATTATTATCCACGCGGATACCATCATTACTTCCGCGATTGATCATAAAGGTATCGTACCAGTTTCCAGGGTCCTTGGAAATGATTCTGGCAGCAACCTTAGGATATGAGGAATATTCCTCATCCAGATTGTAAAGTTCCTGAAGTCTGGAAAGTTCTGACTGATTCTGGATCAGGATATTATTCTGTTCTGTAAGTGTATCAACAGCATCCTGCAGTTCCTGGTTCGTATCGATCAGATCCTGCTTATCCTGAAATGTCTGGTTGATCTCACCGATCCAGCTTCCGATCCCATTGATACTTTTTTCAAATGGAACTACGATCATTCCTGCTGCCTCTGCCAGCGGCTCCGATGTAACACCGGAAGCCAGTGTCGATACCACAGCACTTCCACAGAAAAATGTCATGATCACCAGCAGATGTTTACTCTTTAAATGTATACGAAATTGAAATTTCTTTTTCAGGTTTCTCATGTATCATACCCCTAAAAAATTATAATTTACGTTGTTTAACGGGCTGTGCCCATTTCATCAGGTCACGGTCACGGATGATCTTCTCCAGACCGCAAATTGTCGCCTTTTCGTAGAAAGGCGATAAGTTAAAGGAAAATCCTGTATAGCTCGCAAGATAATTATCAATATATGGAATTCGCGTACTTCCTCCGGTGAGATAAATCCCCTCTCTGGCAATGTGGTAGGCAATCTGCGGTGGAATTCGCTCCAGAAACGTCTTCATTTCTGCTGCAATCTCATTCACACAGTCCATAATCCCGGCATTTACCACATATCCGGAAATAACTTCTTCCCGTGGAAGACCGGAGATGCTGTCAATTCCAACTACCTTGCGTGCCTCCTTCCGCTGATCGTTCAGACGGCCCATCGCAATCTTGAGCCGTTTCCCGGTCCGCGTACCGATCTGCAGGTTGTAACGCTTGCGGATCTCTGCACAGATTGCTTCATTCATCTGTCTGCCGCCGATCGGAACTTTCTTGGAAATGATAATGTTTCCGTCTGTCAGAATAGAAAACTGTGTGCTCTGTGCACCAATATTGACAACCATACTGCCTTCATTTTTCTCCATCCGGACTCCCATTGCAAGTGCATCCGCGATCGGAGCTTCTACCATGTAAACCCGGTTCTGATGAAGCCAGTGTCCATTTGCCACATAATAATACGCCCTCTTCTCAATCGCAGTCATATCCAGTGGAACTGAAAAAAACATATCGGATCCAACTCCCAGAAATTTATCGATTTTTTTCATCATACTGTATAATGCGATCTCCTGGAGTTCCAGATTTGCAATCATACCAAATGTCATCGGAGAATTCACGGCAATGTCTACCGGAGATTTTTCAAACATCTCATAGGCTTCATTTCCCACTGCAATGATTCTGCGTCCTCTGGATGCTACCATGTTTTTTTCCATGTAACTCTTGTTTTTTAAAAAGGAATAGACTTTAATCGTGCTGCTTCCCAGATCTATTCCGTATGTTTTTCTTAAAAGCATAAAACAATCCCTTCATTCCAGGTATTCTCCGAGTATTCCTTCTTCCCTGAAGCTTACATACCTGTGATCACCGATAATGATATGATCCAGAAGACCAATCCCAAGCATCTCTCCTGCCCGGAAAATCCGTTCTGTGACTTCGCGGTCACATTGGCTTGGAACCGGATTGCCACCCGGGTGATTATGTACCAGAATCAGACTGACCGCATGATAGCGAAGTGCTTCCAGATATACTTCCCTTGGAGTGATCAGTGTTGCATTGACTGTTCCCTTGGAGAGAATCGTATCATTCAGTAAATGGTTCTGGTTATCCAGCATCATACAGATCATTATTTCCTGTTCCTGATGACGAAGCTGCTCCATATAATAGGCTGCAATCGAATCCGGATTCTGAAAACTCAAGTTTGGTCTGGCTGCCGCACATGAGATTCGCTTTGACAATTCTCCAATGCATTTAAGCTGCACCGCCTTGACAGTGCCAATCCCATGTATCTTCTTAAGGTCTGAAAGGGAACTGTGAAGGATTCCCAAAAGACCGGGATATGAAGAATGTTCCATATGGTTCAGGATCTCATTTGCGAGGTTCAGCGAATTCTGCCCTCTGGTCCCGGTCCGGAGGATCACTGCCAGAAGTTCACTGTCACTGAGTGTACTCTCCCCGTCCCGCATGCATTTCTCATAAGGACGTTCGGATTCCGGTATATCTTTGATGGTTTGATTCATATATCTTACCTGCGCTCTCTAAATAAGTTCAGGCCCCCGAAGAATCAAAATTCATTTTAGCATAAAAAGAGGGAGATGTACACTCCCTCCTAGAAATTTCTAAATTTTTCACAAATGAACTCTGCCGCCTTGATCCCATCCATCGCAGCAGAAGTGATGCCTCCGGCATATCCTGCGCCCTCTCCGCATGGATAGATTCCTTCTATATTAGAGAGTCCTTCTTTACTCCTTGTGATCCTTACAGGAGAAGAAGTCCGGCTCTCAATTCCACTTAAGAGCGCATCTTCACGGTCAAAGCCATGAAGTTTCTTACCGAATGCAAGAACGCCTTCCTCGATGGAATCCCCGATTGCCTTTGGAAGAATGGAACGCACATTGGAAAGTACAAATCCGCCCCTCATCTGAGGAACGACTTCCCCGAATTCTGTACTTGCCTGATCTTTCCTGAAATCTCCAAAAAGCTGAACCGGGATCCTTCCTTCGCCGAGTTCCCACGCTTTTCGTTCGAGTTCTCTCTGGAATGCGATCCCGCCAAGTGGTGTCTCATCCGGGAAATCTTTTGGGTTTACGGTGACGATCAGGGCACTGTTTGCATTTTTGCTGTCACGCGCCTGATAGCTCATGCCATTAACGGCAAGTCGTCCCGGCTCCGAGGAAGCATTTACGACATAACCTCCTGGACACATACAGAAGGAATACACGCCACGACCATTCTCGCAGGTATGTGTCACCTTGTAGCTCGCCGCCCCCAGAATCTCATTTTCTTCCTCACCATAGAGGTCTTTGTTGATCATGCTCTGTGGGTGCTCCATACGGAGTCCGACAGCAAACGACTTCGGTTCCATATAAACGCCGCGGCGGTTCAGCATCTCAAAAGTATCCCGTGCGCTGTGGCCGAGAGCCAGCACGCAGACCTCTGCCGGGATCTTTTCTCCGTAGTTGACCTCAACGGCTTCCAGTCTGCCATCCTTAAGGATCAGGTCTGTCATTGTCGTTTCAAAGCGGAAACTTCCACCCATTGCCTCGATCTGATGGCGAAGTGTTTCTACGATCCCGATCAGTACATCGGTTCCGAGATGTGGTTTCTGCTGATAGACGATCTCCTTCGGGGCTCCGGCTTTTACAAATCGTTCCAGGACTTCATGGTTACGTCCGTTTGGATCCTTGACCAGAGTGTTCAGCTTTCCATCAGAAAAAGTTCCTGCTCCGCCCTCGCCGAACTGCACATTAGAATCCGGGTTGAGAACACCGTCTTTCCAGAAATGATCTACCGTTTCTTTTCGTTTGGACGCCATTTCTCCCCGTTCGAGGACAAGCGGGCAGTATCCTGCCCTTGCCAGATACCACGCACAGAAAAGTCCTGCCGGTCCGCTTCCGACGATGACAGGTGGATGAATCAGCTCCGTACTTCCTGGTTTCGGGAAATGATATCTTTCCTTTTCTGTTGACATAATATTATTACTGTGAACTTTTTTCAGAATCTGTTTTTCCTTTGGCACCATGACATCTACGGTGTAGGCGAATTTTTTGTCGTCCTTGTGTCTGGCGTCCAGGGACTGTCTTATGATCTCGTATGTGAAGCTGCCCTCCTGACATTTCAGCGTCCGGGCGATCTTCTTTTCCAGCTGTTCTTTTGTATGGTTTATAGGAAGTTTTAACTGTGTGATCCTTATCATCTTATCTCCTTTGCCGCATGAATGCCTGCCACTGCTCCGCTCGACCATGCCCACTGTAGATTATAGCCGCCGCAGGGACCGTCGATGTCGAGAAGTTCCCCTGCAAAATACAGCCCTTTATGGAGCCGGGATTCCAGAGTCTCCGGATCTACTTCACCGGTATCTACACCGCCTGTGCAGACCTGTGCCTGTTCAAATCCGCTGGTTCCTTTGATCTCAAGAGGAAAAGCAGTCATTGCTCTGTATGGATCTTTCTGTTTCAGGATAACCTTGATCAGTTTATCCGGCAAAAGCCCCAGCAGACGTTCTGTCCTGGAAAGTTCCGGATATTCTTTTTCCCTTTTTGTGAGAAGTTCTTGAATGTTCTTCTCTGTATATTCTGGGAAAAAGTTCAGTGTAACGGATACTTTGTGTTTCTCTTCCAGGGCTCTGGCTGCCATTCCACTGATCTGAAAGACCGGTATTCCGGAAATCCCATAATCTGTCAGCTGGATCTCCCCTGTCTCGCTGGCAGTTTCCGTTCCATCGATCCACAGAGTGACTTTGCAGTCGGTGCGCACACCTGCCCATGCGGAGAAGAAATTGCCTTTTACCTTGAGCCCTGTCAGCGCAGGAAGCGGTTTGAGGATATGATGTCCGAGTTCCCTGGCAAGTACATATCCGCTTCCATCTGCACCCTGTACGGAAGAAGCTTTGGAGCCATTCGCGAGAATGACTGCAGCCCCCTCATAGGTCCACCCTTCTGTCTGGACTTTCCAGAGATCCTGTTCTCTGTAGATCTTCTGGACCTTTTCTCTTGTTTTGATCTTGACTTTAAGGGAGCGTGCCTTAAGAAGCAAAAGCTCCGGAATATATTTCGCCTGGCCGCCTCTTGGATAAAGCCAGCCTTTTTTGTCTGTCACAACAATTCCCAGTTCGTCAAAAAATTTCAAAGTATCTTCCAGCGAAAACTGAGACAGAATGTCCCTGACAAATGCCGGGTTTTGTCCGTGGAACTTTTCCCAGGACATCTCCTGATTGGTCAGATTGCAGCGGCCGTTTCCTGTCACGCAGATCTTACGGCCCGGTTTCTCATTCTGTTCGAGAATCGTGACGGCTGCCCCGTTTCTGGCAGCCATGATTCCGGCAGTCAGTCCGGCAGCTCCGCCGCCGACAACGATCACCTGTGGTTTTTTATCCATAACGACTCCTTATTTTGATGGGAGAGTGACCAGATTCTTCTCTACCAGTTTCTGGAGAGACATCAGGACACCAAGTTTTGCATGTTCCCAGGTAAGTCCGCCTTGGAAATAAACGGCATACGGTGGTTTTACCGGACCATCTGCTGAAAGCTCGATCGAAGATCCCTGTACAAAGGCACCTGCTGCCATGATCACCTGGCTGTCATATCCCGGCATATCCCATGGTTCCGGGTCTACATAGCTGTCAACCGGTGCTGCTGCCTGGATGCCCTTGCAGAATGCGATCAGACCTTCTGGTGTGCCAAGAGTTACCGCCTGGATGATATCCTGACGCGGTTCACTTCCGTTCGGTACGACCGGGAAACCAAGCTTCTCATAGATATTTGCTGCAAAAACTGCTCCTTTGAGTGCACCCTTTGTCACCATCGGTGCAAGGAAAAATCCCTGATAGAAAGAACGGTTTACACCGAGAGACGCACCGACTTCCATTCCAAGTCCCGGACAGGTCATACGGGTAGCTGCGTTTTCTACGCATTCTTTTGTTCCTGCGATGTAACCACCGATCGGTGCCAGACCGCCGCCCGGGTTCTTGATCAGGGAACCGACGATCATGTCTGCTCCGACATCACTCGGCTCGATCGTGTCTACGAATTCTCCGTAGCAGTTATCTACCATACAGATCACATCCGGTTTGATGCTCTTTACAAATGCGATCAGTTCGCCGATCTGCTTTACAGAGTAAGATGGTCTTGTCTGATATCCTTTGGAACGCTGGATCTCTACCAGGCGTGTCTTTTCGTTGATGGCTGCACGGATCGCATCGTAATCAAACGTTCCGTCTTCTTTGAGGTCTACCTGTCTGTAAGTAACGCCATATTCTGCAAGAGAGCCTCTGGACGGACGGATGCCGATGACTTCTTCCAGAGTATCGTATGGCTTGCCGGCAGGAGCCAGAAGTTCATCTCCCGGACGGAGATTTCCAAACAGGGCGATCGCAAGTGCATGTGTTCCGCAGGTGATCTGGGAACGGATCAGGCAGGCCTCTGTATGGAAGGTATCTGCATATACTTTTTCCAGTGTATCACGGCCGAAATCATCGTATCCGTATCCTGAGGAAGACTGGAAACAGTCTGCATTTACTTTGTTTTTCTGCATTGCGAGGAGTACTTTCATCTGATTGTACTCTGCGACTTCATCAAATTTCTGAAAACGTTCTTTTAAAGATGCCTCGATCTGCACTCCAAAGTCATATACTTCTGAGGAGATACCAAGCTGTTCATACATTTCTTTCATGGTTTCTTATCATTCCTTTCTGTATTCGTCGTTTATCCAAGAAGGTCCTGTTCTTTCAGGACGCTCATCATGTATTCCAAGATTTCCGCTTCGTTCCAGTGGAACTGTTCTTTGTCCACCCAGATCACATCCTGTTCTCTCCGAAACCAGGTGAGCTGGCGTTTTGCAAAATGTCTCGTATCTCTTTTGAGGATACGCACTGCTTCTTCAAGAGGATATTCTCCTTCCAGATAGGCAAGGATCTCTTTGTAGCCAAGCCCCTGCATGGAGACCATTCCACGGTGGCATCCGCGTTCTCTCAGAGATTTTACTTCTTCGAGAAGTCCCTCCTCCATCATCTGATCCACACGCCTGTCGATCCTCTCATACAGGATCTCCCTCGGTGCGGTCAGGACAAAATATGCCAGATTATATGGTGACGTCTGCTGTTTCTGTTCTTCATTATGTTCTGAGATCGGGGTGCCGTTCTGATGATAAAATTCCAGCGCGCGGATCACACGTTTGACATTGTTTGCGTGGATGTTCTCTGCGCTTTTGGAATCTACTTCGCGAAGTTTCTCGTGGAGATACTCAGCTCCTTTTTCTTTTGCAAACTGCTCCAGTTCCTCCCGGTAAGAAGTTTCCTGTTCTGCCTGTGTGAAATCAATGTCTCTGGTCACTGCCTGAATGTAAAATCCGGTGCCGCCTACCAGGATCGGGATCTTGCCTTTGGCATAGATCTCTTCCAGGGCGGCTTTTGCCAGTTCCTGAAATTTTACGATATGAAATTCTTCTTCCGGTTCCAGGATATCTACAAGGTAATGCGTAACGCCCTGCATCTCCTCCTTACGGATCTTTGCAGAGCCGATATCCATTCCTTTATAGACCTGCATGGAATCTGCCGAGATGATCTCTCCGTTCACTGCTTTTGCAAGGGATATGGAGAGGCTTGTTTTTCCTACTGCGGTAGGACCTGTCAGCACGATCAATGGCTTTTTCATAACATACTCCTATACGATTCGTTTGAATTTTTTCTCCATCTCTGTCTTTGTCATGGAAATGATGGTTGGCCTTCCATGCGGGCAGTGGTATGGATTTTCAAGTGTCATAAGTTCATCCAAAAGCTTCTCAGCTTCCTCCATCGAAAGGCGGTTGTTTCCCTTGACTGCCGCCTTGCACGCCATCGTGGCGAGCCTGGATGCAAAAATATCCAGTGCATCTTTGCTGTTGTCGCCGTCCAGATGATCCAGCATCTCAAGGAAAAGTTCTTCTTCGGTGAGACCATAAAGATTGGATGGCACAGCACTGATGCAGTATTCACGACCGCCGAAATGCTCGATCTCAAAACCAAACTGTTCAAAGTAATCTTTGTTTGCGTTTAAGATTTCCTCTTCCTGCATATTAAGGGAAACGATCAGCGGCGGTGTCAGGTACTGGGAATCTATGGAATTCTCACGGAATTTCTTTACCAGGCGTTCATAGTAGACTTTTTCGTGGGCTGCATGCTGGTCGATGATGTAGAAATTATCGTCAAATTCTGCCAGCCAGTAGGTATCAAATACCTGACCGATCATCCGAATCCTGTTTCGGGATTCCGGAGCAAGGAGCTTTTCTTCGAAGAGTTCCAGCTGTTTGGAGGCTGGCTCTTTTTGTGGTGCGGGAGATGGTTCTGCTGGAGCAGATGGTGTCTCTGTGCTTGTCTGTTCTGTCTGCGCTTCTGATTCTATTGACGGTACGGGTTTCGTAGCGTCTGATGATTTTTCTGTTACCGGAAGTTCCTGTATTTGTAATTCTTCTGATTTTGCGATTGCTGGTGTCTCCTGCGCCTGCGGTATGGTCGTCGTGGCTGGTGCTGTTTTTTTCGATAGTGTTTCTGCCATTTTTGCCTGCTGCTCCAACTCGACTTTCTTCTTCACCTCATCCAGCTCCTGATTCTTCCTGAGTGTTCCTGCAAACAGATTCTCCTCAGAAGGTGTCAGTGCCGGGGACGGATTTTTTTCTGATAAAATCCCCTCCGTTTTTGCCGGGTGCATCGTCGAATAAGCTGCCGGATTTTCTCGCACCGGCTGCGGTCTGGATATCGGTGTACCGTAGATCTGCTCCCGGCGTTTCTGCTCGAACGGCTCCGGTACCGCAGAAGACTTGACCACATTTTCTTTCCTTGAAGTTTCTTCCGGACCAAGTGTGACCTTCGGTATCATCTCGCGTCTGGTCAGGGCATTTCGCACCGTATCATAGATCGCATCGTAAACTTCCTGTTCCCTCGCAAAACGTACTTCCCTCTTGGCTGGATGGACATTGACATCCAGATCATTCCCCTCCATCTCCATACGCAGAGAAACGAACGGGAATTTATGCTGCATCAGAAAGCCTTTGTACGCGTTCTCAATGGCTTTGGTGATGATATTGTTCTTGACATAACGACCATTGATGTAATAATTCTCAAAAGAACGGTTTCCCCTCGCGATCTCCGGTTTTCCGACAAAGCCGGTGATCTTCATGAACGAATTCTCCTGCTCGACTTCGAGAAGCGCTTTGGCGATATCCCTGCCATACACACTGTAGATCACATCTTTGACACTGTAGTTGCCGGAAGTATGCAGCTTGACCTGTTTATTCTGGATGTATTTAAAAGAGATCTCCGGATGAGAAAGTGCAAGCTGTTCCATCAGGGTATGGATATAATTCGCCTCTGTTGTATCTGATTTCAGGAATTTACTGCGGGCAGGGGTATTATAAAACAGATTCCGTACAAGAAATGTCGTACCCTCCGGTGCACCAAGTTCTTCCAGCGAATGCTCCACGCCGCCTTCGATCACATAACGGTTTCCACTGATGGCAGACGGAGTCTTGGTGATCAGTTCCACCTGTGAAACTGCCGCGATACTGGAAAGAGCCTCTCCTCGGAAACCAAGGGAAGCAATGTGCTCCAGATCCTCAACTTTCTCGATCTTGCTGGTCGCATGACGGAGAAAAGCCAGCGGGATCTGGTCTTCTTCCATACCAGATCCGTTGTCGGTGATGCGGATCAGCTTTTTGCCGCCGTCAGTGATCTCTACTGTAACGGCTGTCGCACCGGCATCAATTGCATTTTCTACCAGCTCCTTCACCACAGAGGACGGGCGTTCCACCACCTCACCTGCTGCGATCTTGTCGATTGTATTCTGATCTAAGACTGCAATTTTTCTCAAAGTTACCTCCCCATTCCGGATAAACAAAGATCCTTTTTACCAGCGGTTTTTGATCTTGTTCTGTAAATTATATAAAATATTCATAGCTTCCATCGGTGTCAGATTCGTCATGTCCAGATTTTTGATCTCCTCTACGATATCATTATCCTGCACGGTGTCAAAAAGCGACATCTGTGCCATATCCACCTGGTCATACACGATCTTCTGTTTTTTCTTCGGTGCGGTCAGATCCTTGACTGCTGCCGTGATGTCCGCATCGCTGAGTTCTTCGACAAGTTCTTTGGCACGGTTAATGACGGAATCCGGCACACCGGCAAGCTTCGCTACCTGGATACCATAGCTCTTATCCGCGCCGCCCTTGACGATCTTACGTAAAAATACAATGTCATCGCCTTTTTCCTTGACAGCGATACAGTAGTTATTGACTCCCGGGATCTTGCCTTCCAGTTCGGTCAGTTCATGATAATGCGTTGCAAAAAGTGTCTTGGCTCCACAGAGCTTGGTGTTGCTGATATGCTCGATCACCGCCCATGCGATCGCCAGTCCGTCAAAGGTACTTGTTCCACGTCCGATCTCATCCAATATCAAAAGACTTCTGGAAGTCGCATTTCGAAGAATATTGGCAACCTCTGTCATCTCCACCATAAAAGTACTCTGTCCGCTTGCCAGGTCATCAGATGCACCGACTCTCGTAAAGATACGATCCACGATTCCGATGTTTGCCTTCTCTGCCGGAACAAAGCTTCCTATCTGTGCCATAAGAACGATGAGGGCCGTCTGACGCATATAGGTAGATTTACCTGCCATATTCGGTCCGGTGATGATGGAGACACGTTTTTTCTGATTGTCCAGATATGTATCGTTAGAGATAAACATATCGTTTTCGATCATCTGCTCTACGACCGGATGACGACCGCCCTTGATATCCAGGACGCCGCTCTCGTTAATCTTCGGTTTGACAAAGTTATTTTTCTCAGCAACAAGGGCAAGAGAGGCAAAAACATCGAGCGCTGCAACTGCCTTCGCTGTCCGCTGGATACGGACAACCTCCTGTCCAACTTTATCCCTGACATCTGCAAACAGTTCATATTCCAGCGCATACAGGCGGTCCTCCGCGCCGAGGATCAGATCTTCGAGTTCTTTGAGTTCCTGTGTGATATAGCGCTCGGCATTGGTCAGTGTCTGCTTGCGGACATAATTATCCGGAACCTGGTCTTTGAATGAATTCGTTACCTCAAGGGCATATCCAAACACACGGCTGTATTTGATCTTGAGTGTCTTAATCCCGGTACGTTCCTTTTCGCGGGCTTCCAGCTCTGCAAGCCATTTCTTGCCGTCGGTCCTGGAACGGCGGTATTTGTCGACATCTGCATGATAACCTTCCCTGATGATGCCTCCGTCTTTCTGTGCGAGCGGCGGTTCATCCACGATCGCGCGTTTGATCAGATCTGTGACATCCTCAAGCGGGTCCATATCTTCATAGATTTTCTTAAGGACCGGAGCCTCAAATTCCTGAAGGACCTGGCGGATATACGGGATCATTGCCAGTGAAGAAGCAAACGCCACCATATCTCTCGGGTTTGCGGACTGATAACTGATGCGGCTGATCAATCTCTCCAGATCGTAGATCGGATTGAGATATTCACGGATCTCATCGCGCAGCATCGGCCTCTGGGTCAGTTCTTCCACTGCCTCCAGACGGGCACGGATCTCAGATGCATCGATCAGCGGCTGCTCTACATATCCTCGTAACGTTCTGGCTCCCATTGCGGTCTTTGTCTTATCAAGTACCCAGAGAAGAGATCCTCGTTTCTGTTTCTCACGAAGTGTCTCTACCAGTTCCAGGTTTCTGCGGCTGGAACTGTCGATCAGCATAAATTTATCCGCGGAATACGGACGGATCGATGCCATATGAGATAAGGCTGTCTTCTGTGTCTCATTCAGATACTGAAAAAGCGCTCCTGCTGCGATCACGCCGCTGTCATAATCCTGGATACCAAGTCCTTCCAGTGTATTTACATGGAAGTGTTCTCTCAGTGTGCGCTTGCACAGACTGTCATCAAAATACCAGTTATCCAGCGGGAAAACACAGATACGAAGGCGGTCTTTCAGATCTTCTGTATCAATTCCGCTCATAAAAAAAGCGTCATTGCAGATGATTTCCGCAGGGACGAATTTGTTGATCTCATCCAGAAGTTTCTGAGGCTTGTCTACTTCTGTCAGAAAACAGTCACCGGTTGTAATATCTGCGATGGCGCAGCCAAAATGATCCTCCATTGATACAATAGACATCAGATAGTTATTCTTGGACTCATCCAGAGAAGTCGCATCCAAAGTCGTTCCAGGTGTGACAACACGGATAACTTCACGCTTTACCAGACCTTTGGCTTTCTTCGGATCCTCCACCTGCTCACAGATTGCCACCTTATGCCCCTTCTCGATCAGACGCTTGATATAAGTCTCCGCAGCATGAAACGGAATCCCACACATCGGCGCACGCTCCTCAAGCCCGCAGTCCTTACCGGTCAGTGTCAGCTCCAGCTCCTTGGACACCAGCAGCGCATCCTCAAAAAACATCTCATAAAAATCGCCCAGGCGGTAGAACAAAATACAGTCTTTGTAGGTTTCCTTTGTCTTGCAGTATTCCTGCATCATCGGTGATAATGTACTGGTATCAGCCGGAAACCCAGTGTTTATGCGGGTTGCGGATGCCTCATATTCTTTTTTGACCCACTTTTGACCCATTTTTTTTTCTTCTTCAGTGTTTCTTGCTTTTTCCAAATATTTAAACCTCTTCCTAAATTGTCATTTTATCAGTAAAATTAGCTTTCTTTTCCATATTTTTTATCGTACCGTTCGTATTCATCTTTCACATACCCCTGTTCAAGATGCGTATAATACTCTGTCATTTTCTGAGTAGAATGGCCGCTAATCTTACCTACTGTAGCTGGCCCCATTCCAGACTGAACACATCTTGTTACAAAAGTATGACGAAAACTATGCGGAGTTACCTCTAACATTTCTGCTTCCCGACCCTCTTTTTTGGCCACCAGTGATTCCTGCTTATTTACAATATTTTTGATTCGTTCGCATTCATCTTCAGCATTGACAGGAAGATAGCTCATTCCTGTGGATGTTGTAAATATCAGCCCAGGGTATTTTTCCAGAAGCTCATTTTCAGCACCCCATTTCTTGCCTAATGCTTTTTTGTCCTGGTCCTGTTTTTCTTTCCAGTTTCTAAAAGCTTCAATTGCGATATCTGGCAGCGGAATCAGTCTGACACTTTTCTTTTTTTTCGGGGATGTAATCTGCGTAATGTAATATGGCTCTGTAAGTCTCTTTCCCTGCTTGTCATAATACAATTTAACTCTGTTCAATGTTTTGTATACACGGAGATATTTTTCATCAAAATTAACATCTCTCCATTGTAGGGCAAGCGCTTCACCTATACGCATTCCCGTATGCATTAAGATCAAGAAAAGCTCCTCGTAACGGTTTCCTTCAATAGTTTCCAGAAAACGGTGGCTTTCGACTGTACTAAGACAATTCTCTTTTGTATCCAAATTTTCTTCTGTTGGTTCTGCCAATGTTTCTCCCGGTACCTCTTTAGAAAGCTTAACATCTGCTGTGGGATCCGATGGAATCATTTTACTGGCAGCTGCCCTCTCAAACATTTGATGCACGACACTTAATGATTGTATTATTGAAGTCCGGGCATATCCCTCGTCCTCCAGTTTCTTTATCATGCTAAGAATATGTTCCGGTTTGACCTCTGCCAGCTTCATATAGCCAATGTATTCCTCAGTTCTTCTAAAACCATCTTCATAGTTTCTTATTGTAGTTGCTTTAATCTTAAAAACTTTATAGAGTTCCATCCATTTCTCATACCATTTTGAAACAGACATACTCGAATCAAAGCCCGGGACTCCCGGAAGAACTTCTGTCAAATACAAATTTCTTTGTTTTTTCAACTGTTGCAAATTTGTTCCATAAATCGAAAAAGGCGGTTTGCCAGAACCCTTAATTGTGATTCTGGCCTCATAACGCCCATCTTTTCTTTGGCGAATCCCTTTACCTATTTCTTTACCTTTTAGATTCTTTCCCATAACATCACCATCCTCTTTCCATTAATAGATGATCATGCATGGCACTGGGCTTAATTTTAACACAACCCCTAAAACCTTTCAAGACTGCCGATCAATCCATTTCTGAAATTTTTTCTTATCAATCAGGGTTCTTCGCCCAATTCGTACCATGAAGGTATTATTCTTCATAAGAGTTCTCATGGTTTTCTCTGAAAGGCCTGTGAGTTCACAGGCTTCCTTGACCGATATAAGAATCTTATCGTTATCTGCTGCTTGTGTTTTTTTATGTATCATATATATTACAGCCAATATCTGCAGGCAGATGATATTGGCTGTTCCTCCTCTCCTATGGATTCTATAAACGACTGCCTGCTGGTCAATACAATTTTATTTTGTGTGTTGCTTTTTTACATAATATTCCACTGCTTCTTGTAAGCTGCATCCACTTCGACGACTTTTACTTACTACGCTGTTTTTGTTTATCTCCAACTTTTCACAGCATTCCTTAAGCGATGGATAAAGGATCCCCTGATATTCAAACTCCGGATTGTTTAGCATATACTTTCTTTTTCTAGTCATAAAATGCTCAAAGGATTCTTCCAGGGAACAATTTTGATCCCTGGCCCGCTGCCTTACACACGCATCTTCGATGCCATATTTCTTGCAGCAGGCCCTGAGACTAGGATATTCCCTTCCTCTAAATGTAAATTTCTGTATTCTTTTTTCTATCATTTCTTTATTCTTTATAAAATGTTCCAGAGATTCTTCTATACTGCACCCTAATCTATACTTTCTTGAAGATACGCTGCTTGCACTTACGCCATAATCTTTGCAGCATTCTTCCATTGTTTCATAGCTTTTATCTCTGAATACAAATTTCTTTTTTATCTCCTTCTTTTTCATTATAAAATGATCCAGAGCCTCTTCTATGCTGCATCCTGTTGATGATGCCCGGTTACGAACACTGGCAGCACGAACATCATATTTCCTACAACATTCAGCAACACTTTGATACTCTTTCCCTTTATATACAAATATCTTTTTCAACTTGTTTACACTGCTTTTTTCTATAAAATGTTTTACAGCATCTTCCCATGTGCAATGAGTCCTCCATGCTCTGGCCCGTACACTGGATTCATTAATTCCATATATCTCACAACATTGTCCCAGCGAAATATATTTTTTCCCTTCATAGAAGAATGCTTCCTTTGCACGATGCCTTTTTTTGGGAATTACATAGTTTCCAGTAGTTTCCTTTTTTTCCATTACTTCTTGTGGGATACATCCTTCCACATGAGAGACAATTTTTTCCAGCACCTCTGCATGGGGACGATTCTCCTTAAAAACTGCAGAACTTACTGACTTTGGCTTCAATCCATATGCAAGACAACATTCCGCAAAGTTTTTATATTCTTTTCCCCGAAATGTAAAAGCCCGTCTCTCTTTGGATTTAATGTAATGCGTAATCGCACGTGTGGAAGAAACCCCATTATTGTCCATATATAAACGTACTGATATAGGATTAATGCCAAGTTCTTCACAACATTGGGGCAGTGATGGATATTTCACTCCATGATATGTGATTTCATGCGTTTTTTTCCATTCGATTGCCCGTTCAATTGCTTCCTGTGGTGTACATTTCCGATTCCACATATCTGTTTTAACAGAAGCTTCATTTAAATCGTAAAATTCGCAACAGGTTTTAATACTGTTCCATTTCCGATTTCTGAATATGATTTCTTTACTTTTTTTCAATTCAATAAAATGTGTAATTGATCCCCATCAGATCCTTCTCCAAAAGATCAGCCAGAAGTTTTCCGGCAAATTCTCCACCATGGACAACGATATGCTGGTCACGTACCTCCTGATATTTCCGTTGCCTTAGTTTTCTGCTTTTTTCCGCACTCATATAATCTTTTTTTGTTAATCGTTTTTGAATTTCCTTCTGCCACAATCTCAAAAAAGAAGTCACCTCATCAATATCCTTATTCTGACGGTCAAATTCTGCACGTTTTTGCCGGATGGTCCCATCCGGTTCCGCTTCCAATGTGTAAAATGGTACTTCCGGATTCTCCTTTTTCCGCAAAAACAGAATATAGCTTTCCTTTGAGGCAATCCTGTCAAAATAATTATCCGTCTTATTTACGCAGTGATGAAGTGTATCCCCTTCATACAGGATGTCATTTATGCTCTTTGGTGCAACAATCTGATATTCACCTGCACTGAATTCATATTTTTCTTTCAGAGCGATAAGTTGTTCCTGAAATCCAACATACTTTTCTTCCAGCTCTCTCCGTCTTATTTCCTTCTTTTTTTCTTCCATCTGTATCACAGCTTCACTATGACGCCGCTGAAGATCACTGGTACGGTAAATAATCGAATCATATACATCCAGTCTGAGTTTTCCAGCCATAGAAAGATAATCCTTCCATACCTGCAGTATATGGCTGATATCATCTCCGGACTTTTCGGACTGTTTCACAAGATAATGCCGAACCTGGCAGATACTCATCCGGTCCAGAACAAACTGCAAATCTTTGGGTTCCAGTTCTTCCTTTGCCATCCAGTAGATTTCTTCATCCTTGATTATTCTTCCTGAGCTCTTTTCAAATTGAAGCCATTTGAGTTCTTTTGCCCCGCCATTCATATCTCGCAGTCTTCTAAACTCTTTCTTAGTCACTGACAAAAATTCTGTTGGTTTCCTGCCTTTTCTTTTTATTGCATCTGTTGCCCTGTACTCCAGTATATCATCTACCAACTGGAAAAGCCCTGCTTTTACAATCTGTTCCAGTACCGGATACGTCTGCCACAGGTAAAGATACTTTCCCGGATCTATCTTTTTCTGCCTCAGGGCATACTCACGCAGACCGGTTTCTTTTAATTCATGTCTGGACAGATCTGACAGGGTATATGGATAAACATTCCCTTTATATTGGATGCCACAGCAAGTATAATACCAAGGCTTCCAATATAGAATCCAGCGCATTTCCCGCCGTTTGAACAATCCATAGACAAAATTAGAGATTTCCTTTCCATTTGCAGAGAAAATTCTTCTCTGCTCTTCATGACAGGTCGTTTCGCAATCTGCATAGCCAGCCTTTTTATACCATGTTCTGGCCTGAAATATCCGGATTACAAAACCAGAAGTCTTACGTCTCTGAACAAGGTAAACTCTATACCACTTTGTACAAAATCTTCCAGATTTTCCCACAGAACGAAAAGTAACCGGCTGTCCACATATGTTACAATGTCCTTTCTGATTATATTTAGGTGAGCGGATTGGAACATGCTTTTTGCAATAGGTGCAGTATCCATTTGTAGCACCATTTTTCTGATACTTGTAAAAGATATAATGTTCCATAATTCCATATTTCGAAACCCAGGCAATCCAGTTCTTAGGCAATCCTGGCACAGTTTTCATCACCTGGTCCCATGAATCTGTAAGTTTTTTATCATGTCGTATCCTTTGTTCTTTACGGATATTTGCCTGATACTCTTCCAACGCCCAGATTGCTGGTCGCATTGTCTTTAAATATATTTGTATGACCTTTGTATCACGGTCATTTACATAAATGTTATAAAAATTGATCATTGCATCCCATAAGATGCTTTCAAGAAGTGCAGCTCTCCATTTTTTTAATTTTTCATCATAGGTTATAAACCGTCTCTCTTTTCTGCTGATAAACAGACGGTACCTTGGAAATTTTACATTCTCCTCAATATCTGATACAGCAAACAGGTTTACTTTTAAAATTCCTTTTTCGATTGCTGCCCGACAATACATTCGATATTTTCCTTTTTCTCCTTTTTCTTTTATCAAAGATTTTTCAGATTCCTTTGCATCCGCTATGTATCTGCTCATCACTTTTAATGGTTTTAATTCCATTAGCATCTTTTTTCTCATAACTCCACCTGCTCCCCGGCTACATCAAGCCATGTCTCTTCCGGATATTTCTGTCCATCTACGCAGATGACCCCGATTTCCAGAATCTGGCTGTTATCAGGCTGCTCCTTTAAAAGAATCAGAAAATCGCCCTTTTTCCCTTTGGCTCTGGGATCTTTTCCACGCACAATACAAAATCCATTGCAGCTGCTTCCGCTTTCTTTTGCAACCTGGGAATTCCATTTCCGGTTCGGATACTTTGCCATGTACGCTGCCCCGTGTAATAACAGGTTTTTCAACTCAATTTTCTTTAAAAGCCGCATCTTTGTGCAGGAGATTTTGGAATCTTCTCCATCTTCATCCAAATCCCCGGACGCATCCACTATGTAATACACAGAATTTTTCCAATTTGGATAATAGCAGAGGCAGTCCAGCGGATTTTCTGCACAATGAAATCCGTTTTGTCTGCAATTTGCTTTCTCTGTTTCATTTATACCATGTTCCTGAAACTGAAAGCCCAGACATTTCAAATTCTTATGAAATCCTTTATATGCGATCATCTTCTTCTCCTTTAACTCTCTCTTGGCGGCATCATGTCAAATAAGGAGATCTGCCCGGAATCTTTTGATTTTTTCCTGCTGGTATTTTTTTCTTCCCGCTTCTCAGCTTCTTTTTGGTGGTTCTCCGTTTCTTTCCTTATCCCTGACTTTTCCGCTATCGTTTTCGTTCTCTTATTTACCGAATCCCATTCCTTTTGGATCTTTTTCTTTTCTTCCTGCTCTTTTTCGGCCATTTCCTTTTCATCATCTTTCGCGTAATATTCCAGAACCCATGGAAAAACCTGGTCACCGGAGAGTGCCAGGCCTGTATTGGCTCGAACGCTGTTCTCTCCCTTTTTTTTAGCTGCCTCCAGTGCAACGTTATAGGCTTTTTGCGTTACGTAATCCAAACATCTCTGAAGCATCTTATGTCGTTTTAACACCTGTGCTTCTAAAGCCGAATCCGTTTTGGCAAGATTTACGAGATACTGCCCTATGATGTCTGCAAAGCCTGCATCTTTTAAAATAAACATCTCTGCACGCAGCTTTTCAGACGCATTTACAAACTTTCTTTCACCAATCGGAATCTCCACCAGACGGTAGCGGCTGCCCTGAATAAACGCCTCTGTCTGTTTTCTGGAAACTGCATGTGCTTTGGCAAGTTCCCGCACACCATCCATATTCCCGTTCTGACGGTAATGCAATGCTGCTGCATTTAATTCCTCTGCTGTTTTTAAGATCTCATTCAACATAAATCTGTCCCTTCTTTCCTGATAAAAACATGAGGCAGAAGAAAAATCTCCTGCCCCTGCCTGTCTTTTTATGCCGCATTTATTTCCTGTTCCCGCTCAGCCGCTTCCATTTCCTTTTCTACTTCCAATGCAATCTTGCGTCTCTCTGCATCATCAGAATCCAAAAGACTGATCATTTCCAGTACAACACGGCGGACCCATTCATTTTCATTCCATCCTGCACTGATCTGACGGGCTTTTTCTGTCAGCTCCTTCCAGTCAGCATCTTCCAGATCCCTGCCACGATATTCCTTATAGAAAGAATAAATTTCTTTCATGGCTTTTGGTGCCTGAATCTTTGCTGCCTCATCCAAATTGGAGAGGAGCCCTATCAGCATGGGATGGTCTTCATATTTTTCAATTAACGGACGGATACCTGTCTGAATTTTGCCCGTATAAAGTCCCAAAAAGTCATTAAATATTCCTGCAATCAATTTCTGATCTGTCATTCGTTTCCTTCCTTTCTGTTAATTTTCTTACTCTGCGCCTGACCGTAGATGGAAAACACTGGAATGCTTCCGCTACAGCATCCTGGCTGTATCCCTGATCAAGAAGAGCTTTCATAGCCGCTGCCTGTTCTGTTTCCTTAAGTTTTTTTATGGACGGTTTGCGAACTTTCTTTTTCAGTATTTTCCGGCAAAGCGGATGATCTGGTCCGTATTCGTACATTGTGCTGGCTTCCGCTGCATTCAAATCGCACAGAATTGCAATCAGCAGACAGTAATATCCCTTATATTCGTCGTCTTTCATGCCGCACCACCTTTATTGCCTGGTTTTCAAATGTACATCTTTACCCCTAATTTGCTTTGAATTCCTTTGAATCAAGACCATTTTCGAGCAGATATCTTTCCGTACCGTCTGGATCAAGCTGTGCAAGTCGTGCAAGATTAAATTCTACGACATAATAGCTGCCATAATTAATCTTCCTCTTATCTACAACCTTTCCAAGTTTATGCTTCTTAATAAATGCAACTTTTGCTTTTGCTCCGCAATCCGAGATGATTGCCTGCCCTGGTCTTAAGAATCCCATAACTCCGATTGTAAGGTCTCCGAATAATTCCAGCTTTTCCTCACATTCTTCTTCCTTTTGCCATAATCCGACATACAGAGAGCCGTTGTAGTACATATTCACTCTGACATATAATTCTTCATGCCCACATTCCCAGTCATATGCCAATGGTTTTTCATCTTTTCTAATACACATATTCTGTACCTGTCCCATATCCTGTCTCCTTTTTTGCATTTTCTGTTCATCGTTTCTGGATTATTTTACGTTTCCTCCCTTCTTATTTTTTCGTATACCTCACATTTTGTTTTTTGAACAACAAAAAAAGACACCAAAAATCTTCTTTTGATTTTTGATGTCTTCCTATTGATAAAAGGCATTCGCCTAAATGCTGCTCCCGGAATATCTGATCCGGAACAAAAAACTTAACTGCGTGGTAAACCAAGCATAAAAAATAATCCATTTACATAGTATCACAACATGCTGTGTCAGTCAACCGAATATAATTTTTAAGCTACTATATATTGATGTTTTGAATTTCCAAAAGAATCAACTTCAGTAGCAGTATGGAGGCACTTTTTAACAGGAGAATTTTAAAGGAATCATACGTCTGAATATATTACGCTGGAAAGCAAGAATCCCATAACCGCACAATGACGTTCTGCCAAGGATATGCAGAACGTCATTCTTATAGTTAAGGTTTGTGCAAATTATAATATATCTTAAAAAGGAAGGAGGCCGATACTTTCGTATCGGCGCGTATGAAAAAGAAAATATTTGAAAATGAGATACTGTAATTAGCATCTTACATTTATTAATATACATCATATTTATGACTATACTATAGTATAATTTTTAATTTTTTGTAAAATTATATATGCATTCACGCAAAAACACTTACATTATTCATTTAACGGAAATACAACGGTCAGGAGCATTTTAAATCTTTCTACCGCGTAAACTGCATGCGGGATTGTTGCAGGCATTACCAGGGCTTCTCCTGCTTTGCAGACATGCTTTACTCCTCCGACTGTAAACTCTCCCACTCCATCTAAGACTGTAACCATGGCATCACCAATAGAATCATGAGTTCCAATCTCCTCGCCTTTTTCAAAAGCAAACAATGTAACACTTACTGCATCATTCTGTGCCAGGGTCTTGCTGATCACCTGGCCTGGCATGTATTCTACTTCACCTGCCAGATTTACTACTTTTTCATGTTCAATATTCTTAATATACGGCATAATGTTATCTCCTTTTATTTTTCTCCACAGTAATACAGGAAGGAACGCAGCCGTTCCCATCCGGATTCATCAAAATCGCCATCCAGTGACAGGTCATACAGCGGCACTCTGCAGTTGTCATGGATACCTCGCATGTTCAGTACCATGGAAGTATTCTCATACCGTGGTGCCATACTGATCATCGCATTACATCTCTGTGCGAGCAGAAGCGTTTTTGCATAACGGTACCTTCCGTTCGCACCGGAGAAGTCAGCCAGGTACTGGTCTGCCACCTCAAAAAGTTCTTCCGGTTCTTCTGCAAAACTGCTGCGGTCTTTCAGTGCCTCTCCAATTTTCATCAGCCTCTTTCTCCAGACTTCCAGAAGGTCTTTTGCCTTTCCGTTACTTCCACAGTCTTTCCAGAGGAACCACATCATCTCAGAAAGCGGTGCACGGTGGAACGTTTCTGCCTCATATTCCAGTTTTTCCAAAATCCCTTCATCCAGAGAAGTAATGCTCATCGGCGTTCCGACAATGCCAAGGGTGCGGCCGACCACCGGAACCTTTCCAATCTCCTCTGCCAGTTCTATAAGTGCATCCCAGTCAGAAAGCGGACGGTAGAACTGATCATCCCTGGATTCTGCCGGTGCGCTATAGAGGATATCCCCTGCCATAAGGGCACGCATCAGAAGATCCGGATCATCTGCTTCCACCGGAAGCCGCTCCAGCATCGGTGCAATGACATCCACATCCTCATAACCTTTACGGTCAAGAACGGTACGGATCGCCCGTGCATACTGTCCGTCCGCGTCAGCTCCCTCGTTGAACGGGATCAGGAACTGGATATTTCCACGGTTTTCCCCTTCACGCTCAATCGCTTCCAGAATACCGCCAAGCAGTACGGAAAATGGCAGATATTCTTTGGAGTTTGTCTCCGCGCGGCCTTTCATCAGAAGCTCCCTTGAAAACTCATTGAGATATCCGACTTTATAACCGCATTTTTCAAAATAAGCAGATAAGAACCAGCGGTAGATTCCAAGATCCGGCAGGTACAGTTTCTTATTCTTATCCGGCCTGGATTTGATATTGGCTTTTTTCATCTTCACATCCAGAATATTGAAATTTTTCGGAAGCTCCACAGGCGGTCTGTGGGAAATACTGTTTAAGAACGCCTCAATCCTTGTGATGATACCGACTGCCGAATACTGCTCATCCACCTCAATCTGCAGATACGGCTTGTCTCCCATCTCCTCACGGAACATATGGTTGACCAGGGTATCCGGTCCGCACCCATGATTGGTAAGATATACCGCATACAGGTTTGGATGGTTGGCAATCAGTTTCGCACCGGCAAGCAGATGATCTCCAAACGGCCAGTACATGTTCGGGTAGTCTCCGGAAATATCCAGGCTCATTCCAGGAATATATCCAAGGGTCATGACTTTGTAGCCTTTTGAGATAAGGATATTCGGGATTCCCATATTCAGTACCGGATCCGCATAACCGTAATTTCTTGTGATAATGACCAGGACTTTTTCATCTGGCTTCAGATCCGCCATGATTTGTGCTCCCAGTTTTTCTGTATCTTCCATGTTCTTCTGGACTGCAATGCCGCCTTTGATCATCGCCTTTAAACAGCGCGGCTTTGAAAAACCAAGGCTCTGTCCGACACCGATCATGGCTTTTGCCATTTCTTTTACGCCAAGATCCAGATCAAATACCGGACTGATCAGCTCAATGCCCTGGTCTTTCAGATGCAGGGAATCATAGATGGATTTTGCAGCCGTCTGCATATACGGGCAGGCATAGCTGTGTGCCGCGTGTGCATGTGGATGGTGGATCGTATGAATATTTGGGAGAAAGATATAATCCACCTTCTGCTGTGCCAGCTGCATCATATGCCCGTAGACCAGTTTGACCGGATAGCAGGTTTCACCCTGTGCGTACTGCTGGGAGAGCTGGATGGTTTCTTCATTGGATACATGGGACATCACTACATTATAGCCCAGATCTTTGAAAAACTCATTTGCAAGGGTGAAAAACTTAAACATGACAAGGACCATCGGGATACCGATCGTTTTCTTGTCCGGATCGATCGTTGCGTCATATCCACGCATGGAAAACTGTCCTGCCATCTTGTAAAGTTCTTTGTTTTTACGGATCTCTTCTGTCAGATCCTGTTTTCTCACTTCTTTTGACGGGAAATCAAAACCAAGAAACGAGCTTTCTTTCTCAGGTTTCCCACTATTTCCAATCTTAATACCTACGGATTCGTATGCCAGCAGGGAAGCACCATAGGCACCGCTGACAGAAAATACCGGAGAAACGGTTACTTTGTCTCCATAGGCACTCTGAAATGCAGCCACAATTCCCGGGTTATAGTCCACACCACCCTGCAGGACGATATGCTCCCCGACTTTTTTCGTTCCAACAACTTTATGCAGATAGTTCCGCACAATCGCATGGCAGAGACCTGCCGCGATATCTGCCTGGCCAGCCCCTGCCGCCTCTGCAGATGCAATGGCAGTCTCAATAAAGACCGTACAGCGTTCGCCAAGTTCTGAAGGATTCTCAGAAGCCAGGGCAAGCGGTCCGAATTCACTGATCGGGATTCCCATGCGGGAAGCCTGTTCTTCCACAAAGGAACCGGTTCCTGCGGCACAGATCTTGTTCATCTGGAAATCTGCCACTTCCCCGTCCTTCAGGGAAATAAATTTGGAATCCTGTCCGCCGATCTCAAAAACGGTATCTGCCTGCGGGTTCCAGTGGACAGCTGCCTTTGCCTGTGCCGTGATCTCATCCCGGATTGCATCTGCACCCATCATCCTTCCGATACGTTCCCGCCCGGAACCGGTGATGCCAACAGCGGTAAACTTTACTTCCCCGAACCGTTCCCGGATGCTTGCAAGTCCTTTCCGGACAACCCCTTCCGGATTGCCGGCCGTGCGGAGATACTGGAAATCAATGATGTTTCCCTGCCTGTCTGTAAGAACAAGATCTGTACTTGTGGAACCGATATCAATGCCGAGTGCACAGCCATCCTCCGGAATCACGCCGGTCACTTCCGGCTCATCCAGACAGGTACCTTCTGTAAGAATAAGCCGCGGAAGAAGGGATTTCTGCATCTGTTTTCTTTCTTCTGTGCGCAGCAGGGCTTCGATAAGTTCCCTGCCACTAAAAAGCATCTGCTCCCGGTATTTCACATCTTTTTCGGCTTTTTCAAGATTACATTTTCCATCTGAGCCAAGGCGTCCGTCTGCATGGAGGGCTGCTCCTACCGCACCGGAATACAGGGCATCGTGCGGGACTTCCAGTTCATTTTTTTCTAATTTAAAGACTTCGCGGATGGCACGTTCCATTCCGGCATTCTGGGTAACACCGCCGCAGAATACAACCGGTTTCTTCACCGGAAGGTTTTTCACGATCGTTGCCTTATAATTGCGGACCAATGCATAACAGAGCCCGAGCAGGATGTCCGGTGTGCTGACGCCTTCCTGCTGGCGGTGGATGATATCTGTTTTTGCAAATACGGCACAGCGGCCCGACAGGCGCGGTACGCTCTGTGCCTTTTCGACCAGTGAAGAGTAGTCTTCCATTTTTAACCCCAGGCGGGACATCTGGTCTTCAAAAAAGGAGCCGGTTCCCCCGGCACAGTGCTCATTGACCGCAAACTCCGGGGCCTGTTTTTCAAAGTTTGTGATAAAACGGGCTCCCTGGCTTCCGATCTCGATGACACTTCCAGCCTCTGGCACCTGATAACGGACACCTTCTGCGACAGCGGGGATATAGCCAAGATACGGAATCTCATCCTCTGCCCCGAGGACTGCCTGTGCATTGCTTCCGGTCACACACATTGCCATCCGCTCCTCTGGATCACATGCCTCTTCCAGCATTTCCTTTAATACTGGAAGGACCTTCCCGTAATGTTTCCGGATATTTTTATATTTGATAACCTGATCTTCCAGGACCGCCACTTTGATCGTGGAAGTCCCGATATCCATTCCTAAACGTTTCATTTATGTATGCTCCTTATTCCTGAATCCGGCCTGAGTGCAAAAAATTCCGGCTGCAGGATCTGTACTTTATTCTCTTCTTTCCGGATCAGTCCCTTTCTTTCCATGTCATTAAGTTCTTTGGAAAGTGCTTCCGGAGATACGCGGAGGTACTGTGCCGTTTCTTTCTGCATCGAAAACATGATTTTACTTCCGTCCTTTTCCGTCGGAAGGCTGTTTAAGTATTTAATGATCTTTTCCCGGACAGTATTTTCCGAAGTCGTATCCAGTTTTACGGATACCCTTTCCAGTTTGTCAGAAATCTCAAAGACCATGTTCCAGGCAATCTTCGCCTTCATTTCTGCTTCCTGCATGGTTTTGGGCTTTTCCATGAGCTTTTCCCTGGAAAGGAATAAGATCCTGGAATCTTCTGCCGCAACTACTTTGACCGGACTGCATGCACCGCTTAACGGGAGCATCTCACCAAAACACCTGCCCTGTTCAAACTTTGCTACCAGGGATTCCACCTGCTTCAGGCTTTCGGTATAGGCAGCAACCATGCCGCTTAAAACGACCGCAAACTCCGTGCATGTATCCCCGATATTCCAGATGAGCTTCCCGGCTTCAAATTCCTGGATCCGCCCATCAAGGATAGAACCCATGTTTTCCCATTCACTTTCCGGGATTCCTTCCAGAAGCTTTAAGTTGGTCTCTGCCATATGCCGCATCATGTATGCTCCAACAGACATTTCGCCTGCTCCCATGAGCATCTGTTTTGGTGTCGAGGAGACCAGGCCGTCCGGTTCTCTTCCCATCTTCTCTTCCATCTCCTGTGCAGACGGAATAGCCGCCTGCATCTCATCCGTCAGCTCCTGGCAGTCTTCCAGATGGATCACCTCTGCACCCAGAAGAGCCGCATCCTCAATTCCATGTGTTGCCACCAGAAGGATCCTGCTTCTCCTGTTCTTTAAAATATAGGAAATGACTTCCTGTTTCGTTGCCATATCAAGTCCGGTAAACGGCTCATCCAGAATGATCATCTTTCCCTGATAGTGCATACAGCGTGCCAGTGACACACGGCGTTTCATCCCACCGGACAGTTCACACACCGGCTGGCGCAGACATTTCTTCGGAAGGATCTGGGATAAGTCTTCCTTGATCTCTTTTACCGGCCGTTTCTTTTCATGCATCATGTTGACATTTGCGACTGCGGATAGCATCGGCAGGATGCGGTCTTCCTGGAACATGGAGGATATCTCCACATCCGGGTCGATTCCCGTGATCTCGCCGGAGTCCTTCGACTCCAGGTTCATGATGATCCGAAGGAGTGTGGTTTTTCCCATTCCGGAAGGCCCCATCAGGCAGTAGATTCCGCCGTCTTCAAGCGTTATATTCAAATTATTCAGTACCTTTTTGGAACCAAACGTTTTACAAAGGTTTCTGATCTGTACAGACATTTTTCTCTCTCCCGTTTCTCATTTTGCAGTATTGTCCGTTTATCTCATTCATCATCCGCATCCTTTCCGGAAACCAGCCATCCCATCGGGGCACTCAGTTTCTTTAAGAGGAACATAAATGCCTTTTCAAAGATCACACTTAAGATCACGACTACTACCGTCCATGCAAAAAGGTCTGCCGTCTGTAAATAAGATTTGGCCGCATACATCTCACGTCCGATGGACGGTTTCGGCGTACCGATGACCTCTGCCATGATACCGGATTTCCAGCTCATGCCAAGGGCAAGCTTGCTGGCACTTAACACAAACGGCATAAATGCCGGCCGGTAGATGAACATAAATTTCTTCCATGGTGCCATGTGATATACTTTTGCCACTTCCATAAGCTGCGGGTCTACATTGTTCAGTCCCTGCAGCGTATTCGTGTAGATGATCGGAAGGACGATCAGAAAAGACAGGTAGATCGTAAGGGCCTGGTTTCCGACCCAGATGAGTAGCATGATGACGAAGGAGATCATCGGCACGGTCTTGAGCATTACAATGATCGGCTCAAGAAAATCATGGATCAGTTTAAATCTGTGACAGGCCAGTGCAAGCAGGAACCCTGCCACGAATGACAAGATAAAACCAACCGCAATGCGGAGAAAAGAAGCCCCGCAGATCAGCCAGAAATCTGCCTGCTGTATCTGCTGCGCCAGTGATGCAATGATGTGGACCGGACCGGATAAGATAATACGGTTGTCGATCACTCGGTCTGCGATCTCCCAGACTACCAGCCAGAACAGGATGATCAGGGCCGATTTGACCCTGTTCTTTTCCTGCTTCGGAGCATCTGACTGCTGTTGTTGTTTCATGAATTCTTCCATAGGTATTCTCCTGTTTAATTTTCAGTATCGGAAGAAGATTCTTCTGCTTCACTGCTGTCATCAGTTCCAAATGCCATAGCTTTTGCAGCATCCACTGCCGCATCGTTAATCTCGGAGGATTCCCCTCTTGCAGCTGCGGTCTGCACGCCGGTCTCTTCAAATCCGTTTAACTGGAAAGTTGCCGGCCACTGCTGGTCTTTGTCAAATCCGGAGATGGTCATTGCAAGGTCTCCCATCTGAAGGGTAATGTCACAGGTCTTAGTCACTACATCTTCCAGATATTTGATCTTTCCGACATTGACGGTAATGCTCTTTAAGTTTCCATTCTCATCCGTCTCGGAATCTACGATGTCCATTCCCTCGATCTTCTGGATGGACATGATCTTGTCCTGAATCAAGATCGGAACTTTGACTGTTGCATTTCCATCTTCATCTACGGTCATTTCTGCATTATCGACAACCGGATCCTTCGGCGGGAAGATATCACTGGTGATATGCGGATTCATCGGAAGACCGGAATCTTCTTTCTTAAACCAGATATTTGCAGACACGGTATAAGTTCCTGCCTCTGCAGGTGTCTGTGTCGTTTCTTTCTTTTCTGTGTCTTCTGCCCCGGATCCCTCTGTGGATGCTTCTGTATCTGTGGTGTCAGCATCTTTGACATTATCGGTTGTTTCATCTGTGACTTCTTCCATAGAGCCTTCCGGCGGGATGTAGTAGAAATCATCATCCGGCATGGAACCGCCTACGGAATCCGGGTTATAGTCATACATGATCTTTAAGAAACCTTCCAGTTTCTTTTTCATCTCCTGCCCGGTGATCGCACACATGTTGACATAAGGGATCGCATCTGCAGCCACTTCCGGGTTTAAGAAGGTTTCATAAGTATCCGTCCACTCAGCAGCTTCATCCACATGGCTTAAACTGTATGCCACGGATTTTTTCAGAAGGTTCAGGTATTCAACGACTGCCTGTTCATGTTCTTCCAGGAATTTCTTTCTTACGATTGTGATCGTGGTCACGGATTCCGCACCGCTCTCCAGTTTCAGGTTGTCCCATTCCGCGGTAATGTCGATCGGTACTTTTAAGTCCGGTACCAGAAGTTTTGCAACTTCCACAAATGGCTGTGGAAGAAGGGCAATGGAATTTTCCTCATCCTGTAAAAGATTCAGGACTTCAAACGGTGTGGAGCGGAAGGAAAAGTTCACATCGTCGCTTAAGCCTTCCTGATCGAGCAGATATCCGAATGTATATTCCGGCGGTCCGCCCTCCCCGATGGAGTACACGGTACGTCCTTTCAGGTCATCCATGGATTTGATGGAATCATCTGTTGTCAGGATATAGAGAAGGCCGAGGTTGCTGATATCAATGACTTCCACCTCTTCTTTTAAGTCCTTGTTGTTATAAAGGATCGCCCCTACATTTGACGGGCAGTGGATGATATCGTAATCCCCTGTATTTAATTTGGAGGCAAGGGCAGTATAGTCCACACCGCCTACCTCAAAGTTATAATCGTTGTAGGTATTGCCTTCCTCGTTTTCATGGATCATCCAGCCCATCCCCATGGACGGCGGTCCCATGATCATTCCCACATTTACTTCTGTTGCATCGGTACTTCCCATGTAGGAAATATCGTCAGACGGCTCATCTGCCATGACCGGTGACGGGACTGCCATCACCAGTGCAAGGGCTGCCGCCGCTGCTGCCATTAATCGTTTTTTCATGATTCTTCCTTTCCTGTCTCTTTATTTTCTGTTTCTGAAGCTACACCGGCATTGTCGTCCGGGATCTCCAAAGATGTTTCTTCTGAAGTTTTCTTTGCAGTCGTGAAGTCCACACTCATCTTAAGCGGCACGTTCCATTCCTCTTCCAGAAGGGTCGGGAACTCTGTGCAGGTGTCATAAGAATAAGTTCCGCTGTCATCGCCAAGGCGGATATACAGTGTCGTGATCCTTCCCTGTCTTCCGACATCGTTGGTACCTGCATACCATTCATCATCTTTTACCCCGGATAAGATCTCGGAGTTTTCCGGGTCTTTAATGTCTTGAAGGGTAAATACCGGGTTCACGACCTCGATCATGACGGTCTTTGTTCCGTCTTCACCGACTACCAGTATGGCATTATCATCCACCGGTGTCATCGGGATTCCTTCGTGGCCGCCCACACCAAGCGGGTTATCCGGATTGGTCATATATGCGGTCGTTCCCGGAAGCTGTGTATTCAGCTCACCCGGAAGGTACATGTTTGCCGATACGGTATACGTGCCTGCTTCCAGTTCTTTTGCTGCCGCTTCGGATTCTTCCGGATCAATGACTACCGCACCGGTGTCATCCGTCTTAACAGAGCTGTTTTCCGTACTGTCTGTGGAACTGCTGTCTGTTTTTTCTTCCTTTGCATCGGTTCCTTCATCTTCAGAGGAACCCTTCTTATCTGCAAGGGCGGCCTCGATCGCAGAACTTAACGCAGCCTGATCCGTGTAATCGGTCTTCGAAGTGTCCTTTGTTTTCTCTGTATCTTTTGTATCCGTGTCTTTTTTACTGTCTTTCTCTTTGGCGGATTCATCAGAAGCTTTTTTCTGGCTCTCCGGGATATAGTAAAGTTCCTCATCCGGGAGTTGTTTTTTCTTTAAAGATTCTTTTAAGACCTGCTGCATGTCCTTACCGGAAGAGATTCCATAAGTGCGGACATCGAGATCTGCCTCTGCATCTTCTGCATCTTCATAAAGGCCAAGTCCTTTGGCATCTTCTGCAAGTTCTTTGAGATCCTTTGAAGTCATATCTGCAGATTTGGAGATCTCGGTAAGGTAATCCTTTAAGGTATCTTTCTGTGCATCTGCAAATTTCTTAGTTACCAGGGTAACACTGAGTTCTGTTTTCCCGGATTTCTTATCTTCACTGTCCTCATCAGATTTGATCCAGGTCTTTGTAACGGAGAGGATCCGCAGGTTCTTTTTGGCATCTTTTTCTTTCCAGATCGTTGCTGCCACATCAGCCGGGCAGATGACCATATCATAATCGCCGTCGTCAAAATGTTTGGTAAGCTGCTTTTCCAGCTTCTCCATTTCTTTTTTTACCTGTTTTTCTTTTTGTTTCTCCGATAATTTCTTACCGCTGTCTTTTTCTTTCTCTTTCAGTTCTTCTACCTTAAACGTATAGTTATAGGAAGTTTTTGTGACCCCTGAAGATGCGGAAGCGGCTGTACTGCCTGTTGTTCCAGTACTTGCCGTACTGCCTGTCGATGTGGAATCTGCCTTTGCAGAATCCTTCGCTTTCTGCATCATATCCGTTACAAACAGGGCAGAAGTTCCCGGAAGGACACCCACTTTAACTTCCACACTCTTTGTGTCTGCATTTTCTGAAGCAGCCCCTGCCATCAGTGCATTCACATCGTCACTTCCGCCGCCGGATGCTGCAGACGGCACACCAGATAAGCTCACCTGGAAAGTAGCCGCCCATACCTGGTCGCGCTCTTTCTTTGCGATGGACTGTGCCAGTTCGCCAAGCTGAAGACTTACAGTACAGCTCTTTGTGATGACCGCATTAGGATCAGTCACAGTGCCAAGATCTACGGTAATGCTGCTGAGCCCGTTTCCTCCTGTAGAGGAATCCACGATGTTCAAGCCGCTGATGCTCTCCACATACATAACTTTGGATGGAATCACGATCGGTACGCTCACCCTTGCATTACTGTTCTCATCAACGGTCAGTGTCGCATTGTTGCTTACGGGATCTTTCGGTGGAAATGCCGAATTTGTCAGATGCGGGGAAAGAGGAAGTCCCGCCGCCGACTTGTCTATCCAGATATTCGCAGCAACGGTATATGTTCCAGCTTTCAGTTTCCCGTTTTGGTTAGAGTCAGCATTTGCATTTCCACCGCTTCCGTTGCTGTTTCCCTTATTGTCATTTTTGTTTGTATCCTGTTTCTTATCTCCGGACGGGTTCTTATCCCCGCTGGTTCCATTCTCCGGAAGTTTGACCTCCGTGCTGTCCGAGGTTTTCTTTGCGCTGGTGAAATCCACTCCCAGCTGAAGGGGAACATTCCAGTCCTCTTCCAGAAGGGTCGGGAACTCTGTACAGTCCCCAAACTGGTACATTCCACTGTTATCTTCCAGTTTCAGATACAGCTTTGTGATCCGTCCAGTACGGGATGCCTTTCCGGCAGTGCCGGTATAGGTTTCCTTATCCCAGACTACGGAAAGGACTTTGATCTTCTTTCCATCTGTGATCTTCTGAAGCGTAAATACCGGGTTTACCACATCCACGATCACCGTTTTACCGCCCTTTTTATCCACAACCAGTGTGGCGTTATCCTTTACCGGGGCCGTCGGGAGTCCTTCGTGGCCGCCGATCCCCAGAGGGTTCTTCGGGTTGGTCATATAAGCAGTTGTTCCCGGCAGCTGTTTATTGAGTTCTCCGGGGATATACAGGTTTGCCGTTATCTTATAGGTGCCGGCTTTCAGCTTTGCCCCGGTGTCCTTGTTCTTATCATCGGTCTTCTCTGTTTCCTTCTTTTCTATAGTAAAAGAAGCATTTGCAGAAAATCCGCCGGCAAACAGGATGCTGATCTTATGTGTCCCTGCTTTTAAAGTTCCAAGGTAATCTGCATTCAGATCCACATAGGTCATTCCATTGTAGGCAAACGCAGAATAATTTCCGGATTTTACAGTAGTTCCATCCACCTGCACGCCTTCCATCTGGTCATAAGTCTGCTCTGCGATAAAGGAAAGGCTGTCGCCGCTTCCCTCTTTCCATTTGCTTCCGTCACCGGAATTCATCTTTACGGTAGTATTGCTCGGAAGGGAAGCAAGGTCTACAGCAAGGTAAAGCGGTACGTTCCAGTCCTGCTCCAGAATCGTCGGGTATTCCAGGCAGTCTGTGAATACATATGCACCGTTGTTATCTCCCAGTGCAACTGTAAGGCTGGTGATACGTCCGTTGTACTGGCCATAGGTATTTCCGTTCCTTGCAGAATCCAGGATCGTCACATTGGAACCGTTCCCGATCCGCTGTAACGTAAAGACCGGGTTTTTGACCGGGATGGTCAGGGTCTTTGTGGTTCCGTCCTCTCCTATGGTGATCGTTGCATTTGCACTTACCGGAGTAGTCGGGGCTGTATTGGAAATGCTTCCGTTATCCTCCACCACGCCTGCCGGGTTGTCTGGATTGGTAAGATATGCATTCAGACCGAGAATGCTGTTTAATTCAGCAGGCACATACAGGTTTGCCGTAATGGTATAGGTACCGGGAACAAATTTCGAAGTCTCAGCTACGCTGCTGCCACCTGCACTATTGTTTCCGCCGGTTGCCAGGACACTGGCCCATGCTGCCTCATCTGCTGATACTGTGCCCGCCTCCTGGGTCTTCGCCGTTTCGTCTTTTACTGCTGCAGGAGTGGTTTCAGTCCTTGCAGGTTCGTTTTCTGTATCCTTGTTTTCTTTTTGTTCTTCCGGTGTTGGTGTCACACTCTCCTCTGGTGCCGGTACCGGAGTTTCTGTTGCTGCCACCGTTTCCTCCAGAACAGGTGTCGGAGTTACGGTAACTTCCGGCTCGGTTTCTTCCTGTTCCGGATTTTTGACCGGTTCCATATTTACAACATCCTGCCCGCCATTTTCAGCCGATGTTGTTTCCGTCTGCTCTTCTGCTGCCTGGGCCATATAGACTGCTGATCCATCTGCCATGATCAGGGTGACTGCCAGCAGCAGTGCAGATAACTTTTTCCATCTGAGTTTCATAATCTTCTCTTTTCATCTCCTCATTTTGTTTCTGATTCCGATTCACAGTAACGGGTTATCTTTGACTAACTGATATTATAGCATGTTTCTTTTTAAGCTGTCATTAATAGCTATTAAGTGCAACTAACTTTTTTTGAGGATTAATGCACTTTTTTTCTCAATAACAAGCGAAAAAATTAAAAAACCTGCTGCCGTTTAAAATGTGATTTCTATCCCGGCAACAGGTCTTTTATTTACTTAAACTTCATTATTTTACAACCACTTTGATTGTTTTGGTTGCTGCATTATAAGTTCCGTTCGCTTTTGCGGTAACTCTGATCTCGTAAGTTCCTTTTGGAGCTTTTTTCTTCATGGTTACTTTTCCACTCTTGCTTACTGAAATATATTTGGAAGCTTTTGACGGAGCTTTTACCACTTTATAAGAAACAGAAGTTTTTGCTTTTGCACCAATGCTGAAAGTTGCGGCTTTCTTTTTCAGGGAAGCGGCTTTGTATGTCTTTCCGGATACTTTTGCAGTGATCTTCTGTGTCAGTTTGGTAACTTTTACAGTCACATCTTTTGTAGCTGCTTTGTAATTGCTGTTTCCGGCAGCAGATACACGGACAACGTAAGTTCCGATCTTTGCGCCTTTCTTTACAGTCACTTTGCCTTTTTTGTCAACCGTGATATATTTGGAGGCTTTGGATGGAGCCTTTACCACTTTGTAGGAAATGGTTCCCTGTCCGGATGCTCCGATCGTGAAAGATGCGGCTTTCTTTTTCAGGCTTGTAAAGGTGTAGTTCTTTGTAGTTACTTTTGTTTTTACAGTCTGACCGGCTTTATTAATACTCCAGGTAAGTGTCAGCGGATCTGTAGTGCCGTCTGACCATTCATAACCTTCGGCGAGAAGGACTTTTGCTTTATAAGAGCCGACATTCTTTGCGGTGTATGTGCCTGCAAGATTATATCCTTTACCGGCTTTTACACCTGCCTGGTTCTTTCCATTATATGTAAGACCACTGACTGCAACAGGTTTCTTTGTCTGGAGTGCTTTGATGTTCCAGGTGAACTCGATTGGATCGGTAGTTCCATCTTTCCAGGCATAGCCGTCTTTTAAGGTAACAGTTACTTTGTAGGAACCTGGGAGTTTAGCAGATGAAGTTCCCTCTACTGTATAATATTTGCTTTCAGGAACAACTACTTTTTCAGTAGCATCATAAGTAAATGCAGAGGTTGGTACAGATGGTTTATCAGCTGCGGCTCCTTCTCCTACAAAAACAAAGAACTGACACTGGCTTTTAGATCTGGATCCAACATAATTTTCATCAATGGCAGAATAATATAACTGCATTTGTTTAAATTGATTTCCATTACTTAATGTGGTATCAACAGCATTTACTTTTATATTTTCTCCTTCTTCAACTATTTCCATTTTTTCAACAGAAACATACTGTTTAGCATCCCGATCATAAACCACTTTATAAATGTTCTGATTTTCTACTAGATTCTTTGGGAACAATATATCTGTATATGTAATATTTTTTTGTGCACCTAATGTTTTACTGTCGCCACTTCTTCTGTAAAGTGCGAGTCGATAACTATCTTCAATTTTCAATTGTTTAAAAGAAGATTGTCCCGATTCAAGAATCATTTGTTTTAATTCATCTGGATTTGATACATCATTTTTTCTTACTACAAATTCTGTATTTGTAGTTAACATGTTTTCATTACAATTATCGCTGTTATTAAATCCATGATATATTGCGGATATCCCTGTTGATTCATCTGTGAAAGTCCTCTGACATTTTACATTTGAATTTTTGTCACAGATTATTACATATCCAAATTTCAAGCCTTCATATATTGTTACCGCTTCCCAGATATCCCCATCTTGTCCATTCCAGTATTCTCTTGTAGTATTCCCCTCATTTTTCATTTCGCTTAGAGAATTCCCCTGCCACTGATAAACCTGTGCAGAATTGTTATTTATTTCGTGAAATACACTTTTAAAGAAACTGTATTTTAATTTTGATTCAGAAATATCTTTTCCATCGGTTCTATTAAGAGAAAAATAATACAGTTTATAATTAGGCTGTTCTGCACAATTTTCCTTCATAAATGTGTCAACTTTATCAAATTCTTCACCAGATGTCACTTCATGAATATCTGCAACCACTTTATCCATGTCGCGTCCACGGGCAGCGATTCCCACTCTTGCATCATCATTAAAAAAAGCTTTATTTGAAATATTTACGTCTGGTTTCTGTTCTTCAAAATCTACTGCAAGATTTAACGGTACATACCATTTGACATCTTTATCTGGATTTTGTTCATCATATAATATAATTCCAAATTCTACGCAATCACCAAGTGTGTATAAGCCGCTAAAATCATCTAATTCAAAAACAATTTTTGTAATTCGCCCTTTAAAAGTACCATCGCCCATGTCAACCTTATCGACATTATCATATGCCCAGGTATCACTTCTTTCAACTTCTTTGACATGAATATTTTTTCCATCTTTAACCTGTAAAAGCTCAAACACCTGATTTTTCAGTTCAATTGTTAAGGTGATTTTTCCATTTTCATTTACCACCATGGAAGCTTCGTTATACATTGGTTCGGTAGGTGTTCCAAAAACTCCACTCATTCCTGTCGGATCAGCAGGATTATTAAGGTAAGCATTTACTCCTAAAATTTTATTCTGTGCACCTGGTACATATAAATTGGCTGTTACATTTTCATAAGTTCCTGCCGGCAAAGAATCCACACTGCTCCATGGAGCATCATCTTCAACATTTGTATCTCCTGCTGCAAATGTTTCTGCCAGCTCTTCAACCGTCATATTGCCATTGTCTGTAAATTCTTCAGCATCTGTGTTCTGAACGGTTGCTTCTTTTCCATCACTAAATGTACTTTTCGCATCATCAGAATCTTCTGTATTGTCCTCAGTTATAACTTCTTCAAAATCCGCATCATTTTCATCATTTATGGAAATATCTACAGAATTGGAATTGTCTTCTCCTGTATTTGTAAATACAGTGGACTCCTCGCCAACTTCTGCTGTCTCTGCGGACACTTCTATATCTGCTTCTGAGGAGAAATCAGCCGCTGATACCGGCACTGCCGTCATCACAACTGCAGCTGTCATAATCCACGCCATACTGCGTTTCAGTTTTGAATTCAGCATATCTCTTTTCCTTCCTAATTATTCTTTTTTTTGCAACCAGTAAAGATTAGTCATTTTATTGCATTATAAAGCGAAATGCCGGCGGCATTCGACCGCCGACATCTCAAACACTCAATTGTTACTCCTGTGCTTCTTCTGGAATATTCACAGTTAACTTAGCATGTGTATTTAATTCTGTATCTGTTGCCGTGATTGTCAATCCACCCAGAATTGTTTTCTGAATTTTAGCATGAGACGCACAGTTTGAAAGTGTATATTCATAAGAGTCTTTTACATCACTTGGTGTCATCTTAAATGTTACAGAAGTATATCTTTTTCCGGAGTGTTTGCCACAAGTAATATCCTCCTGTGCACCTGTAACAAACTGGAGTCCTGAAGGTGTATTTCCTACAGTTTTTAAGTTTAATCCGCTATTCTGAACCGGAACTGTCAGATATAATCCATCATTTTTAACTTTAAGAGTCGCATTATTTGTTGTAACCGCATTTTTCGGAGGCATTTCCTTACTTGTAAAGTAAGCGTTAAACTTCCTTAATGGGGTTTCATCTTGCGGTACATACAGATTTGCATTAACAGGATATGATCCATTTACAAATCCGGTATACGCACTTGCTGTTAATGGAAGTGCAGTTACCATCATTGCTGCTGACGCTACCACGATGCTCATTTTCTTGAGCAAGCTCTTCTTGTTCATAATTCTTGTCCTCCTTGAAGCACATTTTTATAATTTGCAATTTCATGGCCATTGAAATATTGCGATCTATGTATCACAGGTTGATCCTGTAAATACCAAATTAATTTTTACATTTTCCAGCGGCTTAGTCGGTTTTATAAGACTAACTCACTGGGATTTTTTTTGGAGCGTTCTTCGCTCCAGCAATATGATTATAACATAGGTCCTTAAAATCCTGCATTAATAGCTATTAAGTGCAACTAACTTTTTTTGCGAATTATTATACTTTTTTTCTCATTAAAGCTGAAAAATTAAAAAAAAATTATTTTTTTGAGATTTTAGACTATTTTATACTTATATAAAAGTATTGTTTTATAACGACAATTCCTCACCTTTTGTACATACATTTTTCATATCTAATTTTCATTAAATGTCCTATCAACCTCCCCTTTCATCCAGTCAATATCCTTTGATGCCCGAAAGTATATAGAAGATAAC